>Ga0209575_10000006_pt1 | contig 398738 bp, 354 predicted proteins | sample Medcelwee11metaG_FD_187172 | JGI IMG/M metagenome (GOLD analysis project Ga0209575, IMG submission 187172) | Freshwater pond sediment microbial communities from the University of Edinburgh, under environmental carbon perturbations - Medium... | ecosystem: Environmental > Aquatic > Freshwater... | reverse complement strand
GGATCGTTTCCCGCTCTCCATCAGGAAAATCCTGCCGATCATGACCTGTTCTACAGTTCATACGTCCAGACCTATCTGCAACGTGATGTGCGCGATCTTGCCAATGTAGGCGACGAAAGCGCATTCCTGGGATTTCTCCGCTCCTGTGCGGCACGCACCGGCCAGATGCTCAATATCCTGGACCTTTGCCGCCAGAGCGATATCAACCATGCGACCGGAAAACGATGGCTCTCGATTCTTGAAAATTCAGGCATCGTCTACCTGCTTGAACCATGGCACACCAATATCAATAAACGAGTGGTGAAAACTCTGAAACTGTACGTTCTCGATACGGGACTTGCAGCCTGGCTGACCGAATGGACTTCACCCGAAACGCTGGAAGCGGGAGCAATGTCAGGAGCCATTCTTGAAAGCTGGGTGGTATCAGAGATCATCAAAAGCTGGTGGCACAACGGCAAGCGCGCCCCCATTTACTACTATCGCGACAAAGACGCCAAAGAGGTCGATCTGCTCATTCATCAGAACGGCACGATCTATCCGGTAGAAATAAAAAAATCGGCTAATCCGGGAAAAGATGCCACTGGCCATTTTAAGGCTCTTCAAACCCTGAAACAACCGATCGGGCAGGGATGCATCATCTCGCTTGCCCCAATGTATCTCCCGATCACGTCAACCATCGATAACGTACCCGCAGGAATGGTGTGACCCGGAAATCAGGAATACAGGGCATGATCGCTTTGTGAATCGGCTCAGCATCCTGCCGCTCAGTTCGGCAGGCACCTGCCGGGAAACAGCTGAATCCATCGGTTAAATTGACCGCCTTGCCTGATGGTTTTTTTACAACAGGTTGCGTCCTTGCAAACGTCACGTCACAAGTTCATGATTTCCGGAACGTCCCGCCTGTCTCCCGAAAAGATAGTGTTGTTTCGGCAACCTTCAAAAACGGGGGTGGCTACGGTGACGGATGGAGAGGGAACGGGAGCTGAATGAATGCTGGTGCATTGTGGCGTAGTTGTTGGTTGTTTAATGCGGTGTTTTGTTGATGATACAGTGTTGTTTCGCTATATTTTCTGTAAGCTGTTGTTTTGACATAAGAAAGGGTGCCGGTTTAGACTGATCTGTATAAACCGACAGGCCTGAATAATTGTTGATGTTTTTAAGTTATTTTTATTTAATCAATTGGCTGGTCTGTGAGTGTGAATTTGAAATTGTCTTGTACGGAAAGAAGCTTTCTGCTTTTCCTGAATTAGGTGGGTCAGTCTAATCATTGTTCGGCCTCATCAAAAGGGTCTCCGCGATGAAATGTCCTCATTGTCTCGTTCAGTTCCATGACGAAGTGAAACGTACCGAGTTAGGTGTGGACTCGACGTCGCATTGGACCCTAAATAGGCGAGTCTGTCCGAATTGTGGAAAGTTCATATTGAGCCTCTTGGAGCGCTATGACCGATACAACGTTGGTGACGGCAATCGATATCACAGCACTCGAGAGTTCTATTGCTATCCGCGGGTCGTATCCCGTTCGCCATTGAGCCCTGACGTCCCAGAGCAATTTGCCTCTGACTATCGAGAAGCATGTCTAACCCTTGACGACAGTCCGAAAGCCAGCGCTGCTTTGAGCCGTCGCTGCCTCCAGCACATTCTGAGAGAAGTCGCAAAGGTAAAGCACGGCAATCTCGCCGATGAAATCCAGTCAATCATCGATTCGAGGGCAGTTCCAACACACCTTATAGAGTCCCTAGACGCAGTACGTAACATCGGAAATTTTGCCGCCCATCCAATCAAGTCAAAATCATCTGGCGAAGTTCTTGATGTCGAGCCCGGTGAGGCTGAATGGAATCTCGACGTACTGGAGTCGCTCTTTGACTTTTACTTCGTCCAACCGGCAGAGATCCAAAGAAAGCGCGATGCATTGAATGCAAAACTGAAGGAAGCTGGAAAGCCCGAGCTGAAATGAGGTCGAACCCCTCCGTCAACCGGACCGCCTGCAAGCCTAGCTTGCAGGCGGTCCGGTTACGTCGAACGTTAGGTGCAAATAGAGAAAAACATGGAAGACAAATATCTTTATCCACTCATAGGCATTTTGCTTGGCTGGTTTCTTAAAGAGATAAGCACTGCTTTTCAAGTCTCACAAGAGTCTAAAAGGCGGCTTGGTAAAGCAATATCCTCGCTAGCATATTTGAATAGGGAAATGATCATCATCCAAGGCCAGTTGGAAATTTTTAAAGACCTATCTGATTCTCATCAAGAATATGAGAGGTTTCGTCAATATATCCTTAAAAAATACCCTAGGAAGGACGAATCTTTTATAAAACTCGTTCAAGACAGCTTATCTACTGTAGCAGAGTTCTCTCCGCTGTCTGCTTTAAATATAGAGCAAATTGTCAATCGTTATTGGTTTCTGCAAGAAGCGAAATTATCTGAAACGTCAAAAGATTATGAACTATACATATATCAATTATCTTCACTTGAGGTTGGATTTGATATTTATCAAAAACAATTGGAAAAGGCAGTAAAAAAGCTTGCGTTTATGTACAGCATAAAAACATTGGTGCAATATATTTTTGAATTAAAGAAAATCAGAAAAAATAATCCAAGAGAATCCAAAGGATTTAAAACAATGCTTGAGCAGTTTAAAGCTGCAAAAGACAAATATAGTCAACCAAATAGCACACCTAACAAGACAAATCCAGCCGACGCGGAAAATCGCGCGGATGATTTGTGATGTTAGGTATAAAGAAGGAGCATGGTATTGGATTTGGGAAAAATACTAAAACAGGAAGCATACGCTTGCATTGATACTTGCATTGGAGAGCTTTGCGTATTTGGCATAAATGTAAAAGGTCAAACGGAGCTACAGGAAAAAATAGATGCTTCATTAAAAGAATGCTCTCCTTCTGATTTTGTCAGAAGTTTTTGCTTGTATGTATGCTTTCCAAAGGAATCATTGAAAGACAACAAATACAAGCCAGATAGACCAGTTCTTACCGATGATGACGTGAATAATCTATCAGAGGATGATCTTGAAAAAATAGCGGGTATTTATATCGAGAAGAACAATTATTTGTTTAAAAAGCTCACGTTCAAAAAGAAAACAAATGAAAAGGGTGAAACAGTAAATTATGGAGAGTACAAAGATATAGAATATCCAAGAGAAGAAAGTGAATCAAACACTTCCTATCTTTATCGGCTTTCTATCCTTGAAGGTGAAAAATACAAGAAGCAGTTTGAAGATATGTTTAAGTCTGTCTCTGGTTTGAGTAGCTTTTCATCAAAATTAACTGATAGCATAAAAAACACTTTAACTTTGGGAGATTCTTTAAGTAAAGCAATGGAGTCCATAAGGCCAATAAACCAAACCTATATACGGCCAATAGAGTATGAGTCTCCAAGTATAGATTTGGCTAAAATTACTCGGGAAAATGAAGAACGAAGGTTGCAGCCTTTTAATGAACTATCAGAAAGACTCGATCAGCTTATAGAATCTTCTGTCCAAGCTTCTGAATTCATGATTGAAGCCAACAAGATACAAACCCAAATAGCAGCAGAAATCAAAACATCAGGTGATGTGACTGAACGCTACTCTAAAAAGAATATCTTGTTGAGTGGAATTGTCATCTTCTTAACTGTAGTTGGTTTGTTATTGACAACCTACGCTGTCATTTCAGGAAATTCATTTAATGAAAAGCAGCAGACCAAACTACAGAATAGCGCAGAATCTATAGTTACCGCATTGACTGGCATAAATAAAAATCTAGCTATAGAGAATTCAAGAAGCCAACAACCCTTAGATTTTATAGCGGAACAATTAGTTGAACTCAGTAAACAAAAAGCAGCATATGAGCATTTGCTTGCTCAACACAAAACAATGATCGAGGCGCTAGAGAAAGCAAACACTGAGCAGAGATCTCAGATCAGTGAGCTACAAAAGAAAATAGATGCTCTGAAAAATGAGGCAATAAACATGAATAGCAAAATGCCTAACAAGGCAAATTAACTCGGACCGCAAAAAGCGCAGCGCAGCTTTTTGCGTCAGGTTGTTTGCAGCGTTGGGCGAATAGAAGAAGGAGGAAAATGCGAAAAGAACTGCCAATGATTTTGTTAATTATCGCCTTTGCAGCCCAAGCCTTGGCTGCGCCGCCGTGCTTGAAGTATGAGCCAGAGATAGTGGAACTGAAAGGACAAGTGAAACGAGTCGTATTTCCAGGACCTCCGAACTACGAGAGCGTCAAAGATGGCGACCAGCCAGAACCGTATTAAGAGGAGGAGGGGACGCTCACAACTACGTAAACTAATTGCTTGGGAGACTCGGTTAACCCGAGCAATGATGCATTCATCCTTGTAACTGATCACTGTTGTATTCAGAACTGATCCGAGAGGATTCTCCTGGAAAAAATTCGCGTATTGCTTATTTTGTACTGAAACGCCTTTGGGAGGATGGGACGTTCATAACTACGTAAACTAATTCCGAGAAAACAAGATTAACGATGTCCTTGGAAACCCGAACTACATTGCCTGCCCATGGACTTGAGAAATACAGTATATATAGATGAATCGGGTAGCACGGTTCTTGATGAGACTTGCTAAGAGGAGGAGGGGACGCTCACAACTACGTAAACTAATTGCTTGGGAGACTCGGTTAACCCGAGCAATGATGCATTCATCCTTGTGACTAATCGCTCTTGTATTCGGAACTGATCAAGATAATTCACCCGGTAAGAATTTGCGTATTGCTTATTATGTACTGACACTTCTTGCTGATAAATAAATTTTTCGCTGCGGAGCACTGCTCATCCGCAGTCACCTTATGTGCAATAGAGAGAGGTCATGATTAAAACAATTACCATTACAGGAGTTCTATTAGCAGCAGTCGTCTTCAATGCGAATGCGCAGGATACTGATCGAATTAACCGGCTTGAAAAAGAGGTACGGGAGATAAATCTTCGGTTATCGAAGTTGGAATCTTTGCTAAGTAAAACGAGCAAGGCCAATGAACACGTAACGCCGGGCGAGGGTTGGAAGTCAGTAATGAACTGGAGAAAGCTGACCACAGATATGGATTACAGCGACGTGCAAAAAACGCTTGGCGAACCGCACCGAGTAGATGGTGGCAGAAGTGCCTATTGGTATTATCAGAATGGTGGATATGTTACATTTATGGAGGGAAAAGTTAACCATTGGAGTGAACCTCGACAGTAGCACATAATACCATCACCACTCATTTGTCGTTAAAACCACGTTGCTGTTTTCCGAACGGTTATGTGGTTATGGAAAAAAAAACGGAGCATTGAATATGCGCCGCCTTGAAAGGGAGATGTTGAGAGTGTACACTCAGACGCATCAAAAGCAAAAAATGTTCTCGGATTCGGGTCTCATGTTCCTTGGGAGAAGGGACTGAAAGAATGAGTACGCTATTATTCTAAACACGGTATTCTCTGATGTCAAACAATCAATCACTTTGTTTATATCCGAAAGTACGAAGCGATTTTCGACGTTTTTTGAAATCCTTTCAAGATGGGGCGGGGGTCTTTCCTGACCCAATAAAAATTAAAGTTGCCCACACATATCGCGTGGTACGAGAAATAAGGGCCTTATCTCTTTCTCCCGAAGGACTTCATGTTTCGGCCGACATTGCACAAACAGCAGCGATACTGCACGATATTGGACGTTTCCAACAATACGCCGCTTTTAATTCATATGACGATCGAACGACGACCGATCACGCTGCGTTAAGCATCGTTCTTATTGACCAGCTGGGGCTATTGGATGAAGCAGGCAAAGAGAAAAAGCATCAAATACGAACAGCGGTTCGATTACATAATAGTGAGTCTATTGAAGAGGGATTAGATAAAGCAACTTGCGCTTTAGTGAAAATGTTAAGAGATGCAGACAAGCTCGATATTTGGCGTGTTATCATCAGCATGGACGAGGATAAGCCAATCGCTGATGATTTTACAAAAGAAACTTTTGATTACGTAAGAGACTTTCGTCATGTTCCTTATGCACAGGCCAAAACAAAGGCTGATATGCGATTGTTTAGGGTGAGCTGGTTATTCGACTTATTCTATCCGGAAGCAATACGAACGGTTCTTAAAAGGGGGTATGTAAAAAAAATGTTTGAAAAGCTGCCCCAGAATTCAAATTTTTACGAATTAAAGGCAAGTGTAGAGGCATACCTACATCGCGAAGCAGAAAAAATAGTATAGAATTGTGGAGGACGGGACGCTCGCAACTACGTAAACTAATTTCTTGTAAGGGAACTCGGGGACGGTGTATGGCAGCGTGAATTGTTTGATTAAAAAACGGGAGAATCAGAAAGTGCAATAGCGGCAGGGGTGGTGGTGCAAGCTGTTGCTGATTGGTTGGTTATTGAGCAACAGCAAGAGGATTTGCGGGTGTGCCGTGTTGCGTCCGGCGTTACCGTTATGCCGCTCCTCCGGAGCTTTAAGGAGGAGGGAGTCTCCGGGACGTTGATCCGTTCCCTCAAATGCAGGATGAATGGCTGATGGAGTGATGGGGGCGATAGTTCGCAACGACGTAAATAAAACGGAAAAGAGATATAACGATCGTTTCTCGACCGGTTTTTCAATTGAGATGGCAAAAACTGTCGGTGCACGACCGGTAGAAATCAAGCGGAAAGAGAGCGCTTTTGAGCATGACGACCTGTCCCGTGCGTTACCCTTGTGAGCCGCGAAGACGCTGTTTCCTCCTTATTCCTGAAATAGCCTGGGCTGACCCGGCATTTTTTATGACCTGAAAATGTTGTGTACATTTCAAATACGAACTTGTGTTCCATGCAGATGGCTAAAGTGTAAAAAAAAGCTGGTTGTCGCATGGATCGAAATTCATCACGAAGATCTGCTGGCTGACTGGAATTTAGCCGCAAACGGCAAGAAACCATTTCCAATAAAAGGGCTTGACCAATGAGAATTGCGGAACTACACCCCCAACCAGATTGGGTGCTGTCAATTATTGCTGAAGATGGTCGTATTGGCCGCTTTGATGTCACTCCCTATCTCGAATATGAAGCATTTGAAGAGCTTCGAGACCATAATGAATTTATGAAGGTGAGTAACGGGGGGTACTTCATAGAATGGGCGTGTGGTGCCGATTTGTCTGCGGACACCATTGAGGCGCAATGGGAGGTAATTGGTAAAGCCGCCTCGACGAAAACGGCTTGAGACTCTATCAATAAGGCGGCTGGAATAGTGGAATTAAGGGACGGAGTTTCTTTTGAGTACTTATGGGGCAAGCGGAGTGGTGAAGCCCGTTCGACGAGGTTCCTGTCTGTCGGGGATATCGACTTCGGGAGTTGTCGGAAAGCTGTGTCATGCCGGGGCGAAAAGTGGCTGAAACTAATGTCCGCCCCTGATTCCGGATACCGTTAACTCTTTTTTAAATAATTAATTGGCCGTTCTTTGGATATGATGTTGAAGTTGTCCTGTACAGCAAGAAGCTTTCTGCTTTTCCTGAATCAGGCAGATCAGTCTAAACATTGTTGGGCCTCACACAACCGAGTCATCATGTCCTCACAGAGCGAAGGAGCCATTCCATGAAACCGCGCATTACAGTTATTACCCTCTGCGTTGACGACTTGGAACGAGCGGTATCTTTCTACCGCGATGGCCTCGGCCTGCCAACGCAAGGCATCATTGGCAAAGAGTTCGAGTATGGGGCGGTCGCCTTTTTCGATCTGCAGACAGGCTTGAAACTCGCAATTTGGCCGCGCAAGAGTCTGGCTCACGATGCGGGGATTCCGATAGGCATTTCAAACCCCACCGAACTCTCTATCGGTCACAACGTCTCGTCCATAGCCGAAGTCGATGACGTTATGGAGCAGGCGAAGAGCGCAGGTGCCGTTATCGTTAAGCCAGCGCATAATACTTTTTGGGGTGGTTACGCTGGCTACTTTCAAGACCCCGATCATCATCTCTGGGAGGTTGTGTGGAACCCACAGTTGCTGCCCAAAGAGTGAGGCCCAACTCTACGTTGGGCAGCTTGACCTAGAAATACGAATAGGACGGAAAATTAAGGGACGGTGTTTTCTTTGAGTACTTATGGGGAAAGAGGAGCGGTGAAGTTCATGCGGCGATGGCCCGGTCAGTCGGGTATTTCGACGTCGGGAGTTGTCGGAAATCCGTGTTCTGCCGAAACGAAAAGTGACTGAAACTAATGTCCGCCCCTAATTCCGTATACCGTTAACTCTTTTATAAATAATTAATTGGCCGTTCTGTTGATATGATGTTGAAGTTACCCTATACAGAAAGAAGCTTTCTGCTTTTCCTGAATTAGGCAGATCAATCTGAATTTTTAGGCTTCGAAAAGAACTCTATCGTCACCCGTCGCAGTGTTAAAAACCATGCAAGCAGGTCTCGCCTACTTCGCCATCGTGCTCGGCACTGGGTTCCTGCTTGGCGTCGTCCGGGTGCCGTTCCTTGTTCCGCGCATCGGCGAGCGCTGGGCCGAGCTTGCAGAGATGCCGATTATGGCCGCCGTCATCTACTTTGCAGCAGGATTCATCCTCCGCCGCTTCCCCGAAGTCGGATCGCCGGGCAAGTCCCTGATCGCAGGATTTCTGGCATTGGCACTCTCGGTAGCTGCCGAAGTGGCACTTGCAACAGTGCTGCAAGACAGAACACTCGCCGAGTTCATCGCCAGCCGGGATAAGGTATCAGGCTCGGTCTACCTCGCACTGCTCATGATTTTCGCACTCATGCCAAGGCTTCTTCTTTCAGGGCGTGCGCGGAATGCAAGCCGGCACAGCGGGGCATAACCCCACACCCAGGGAATAATTATACGAGGAGGGGATGCTGTTCTACCGATATGGCATCCCTACGGGATTTGAGGAAAGGTGGTTGTGGAGGACGGGACGCTCGCAACTACGTAAACTAATTTCTTGTAAGGGAACTTGGGGACGGTGTATGGCAGCGTGAATTGTTTGAGTAAAAAACGGGAGAATCAGAAAGTGCAACAGCGGCAGAAGCGGGGGGAATGGTGGCGTAACCTGTTGCTGATTGGTTGGTTATTGAGCAACAGCAAGCGGATTTGCGGGTGTACCGTGTTGCGTCCGGCGTTACCGTTATGCCGCTCCTCCGGAGCTTTAAGGAGGAGGGGATGCTGTTCTACCGATATGGCATCCCTACGGGATTTGAGGAAAGGTGAGTCTCCGGGAAGTTGATCCGTTCCCTGAAATCCAGGATGAATGGCTGATGGTGTGATGGTAGATATCGTTGGCAACTACGAAAACGTACAGAAAAAAGATATAGCGGTGGTTCCGGAGTGGTTCTTTAATTGACTGAAATATTCTGTACCTTTTTCGTAATACAGTAATCGACCGGTTTTCCCTCGCCAAGATACGGAGATTCGCTATGAGCAGTCCGGATAGCCTCTGGATTCAGCGTTACAGACATTGTGTACAGGCGTTCGGGCAGCTCGACAGGGCCGTTGATCTTGCCCGGCAGCGTCCGTTGACCGAACTTGAACAGCAGGGCCTGATCCAGTCTTTCGAGTACACTCACGAACTCGCCTGGAATACCTTGAAGGATTTTCTGGAAAACAAGGGCGTTCAGCCGCTCTATGGATCGAAAGATACGACCAGAGAGGCTTTCAAGCTGGGATTGATCGAAGATGGTGAGATATGGATGCAGATGATCAACAGCCGGAATCTGACATCACATACCTATAATCAGGAAATTGCCGAAGAAATCGCAGAAGCAATCCGCAATCATTATCATGCCGCCTACCGCAAGCTTCTTGATACGCTTGAACCGCTTACAAGTGAGAGGCAGGAATGAAATATGGACTCAACGATACGACCATAGCGCGCATTCATGGTGTGATTGCGCGCTACGGGCAGGTAGATAAAGCCATACTTTACGGTTCAAGAGCCAAAGGGAATTACAGGGCTGGTTCGGATATCGATCTGACTCTTGCTGGTGGCCATGATCTGAACCTGGCTGTTCTGTATCGGATAATGGATGATATTGACGATCTGCACCTGCCTTATACCTTCGATATTTCACTATTGCACTCCATTTCCGATCCGGATGTGCTCGATCACATAAAAAGGGTCGGCAAGGTGTTTTACGAGAAAACACAGACAAACCAGTTCGTCTGACTTCTCGTCAGACCGGGAGATGTTCTCCGGGTGCGGGGGGATGAGGGGAGGGCCAATACATTTTTCCCCAGCGGAGCACTGCCCGATCCGCGGCCACGTTACCTTCTATGATAGACCGGAGAAAACCATGCTGAAGTCTCTCATTATCCTGATTATCGGATCGTTCGTTTTTTCGACTGCGGCTGCATCCGAAAAATTCGCCTGCAGGACCTCGAAGCATACGGTCATCATCACGCTTCTTCCTTCAGGCAAATACCAGTACAGGGCCTGGAACAGGCCAAAAAGCATCACAGGGAAACCCGATGTACTCATTGTCGGAGGAGAGGAAATAACCGAGGGTACGGGCGTATGCCGCTACACCAGATGGGAGTTTACCAGCAACAACGTCCGGTATGTCGTAAGCACGCCTGTGGCGTGCACAGAGGATATGCCGCCACCAAACGCGACCGGCCGGCTTTCCGTTTTCATAAATGGCGAGCACAGGAAATCGTGGTGGTGTTTCAGGTAGCTGCGAGTCAAGAAATAAGCGCACGGTGTTTGCTTTGAGTACTTATGGGGCTTGCGGAGTGGTGAAGCCCATGCGACGAGGGCTCAGTCTGTCGGGGATATTCTATTGCAGACCGGGCGGGTTCCGGAGGGCGACAACCTCTATGAGCGGATTGTTGGCCGCCCACTCCTCCTCGCACTGGCAGATACGGGAACAGAACGAGCGGAAGGTTTCGAGATGAAAATCGCTGCCTGGAGGGATTTCCGCCAGACGTTCATGCCAGACCCGCAGAGAGGGCATCGACTCTTCGCGGCGGTTGCGCCACGCGACGATATGCCAACCGGCCTCTTCGATCATCCCGCGAAGCTCTGTCGAACGTATCATATGCATGGTCCCCGCAAAATTAACGCTGTTTGGAGCGCCATCCTGGCAATGAACCCGCATTACCAGCTTATTGCCGAACAGCCGCAGTATGCCGAGCAGACGTGCCTTGTCCCGCACATGTTCCAGGCTCTCTATCAGCAGCATGCAGTCAAAAAAATCCGGAGGAAGCGTGGTTTCCGCATCTGCATATCGAACATGCAGCCCCGATGCAGAGAGGTACCGGTACTGCGTTTCGCTGATCGTACAACTCAGAACCCTGCATCCGTGGTCGTGAGTGAGCCGACGGGCGGGACCGCCCCAGCCGCAGCCAACATCATAGACGCTGCTTCCGTATGGAATACAGTCGAAAAGATCGGTGACGGCCCGCTCAAAGGGCTCATCGGAAAAAATGTTCAGTGAACCCTCCCGCTCCTCTTTGCTGAACATCCCGAAATGGTAGTGCATATTCGCGCCGAGAACGCGCCTCCACGTTTCAACGGACCCGGTACTGTAAAAGGTGTCGAGAAACGCATCGGGCCCGGAGGGGGAGTGTGGCGGAATATGGGCAAAAAACCGCTCTTCCAGCGCATCGTGCAGCGCGTTGCCGGAGATACGGATCGCTTCCCGAAGAGCGGGGATATCAAGCGGCCAGTCGCCGGAAAGCGGAGCCGAAAAATAGACCGTAATGGCCGGTTCGGAATCGTTTTCCGGACTGAATGCCACATGCCGCATCGGATGAGCCCGATACGCCATAAGCGCATCGAGGACAGAGGCCGACACGAAGTCCGTTCGTTTCAGCACATCCAAAAGGAGCTGAAGCGGCGGATGCCAGGGAAAGGCAATATCCGCCTGGTCTGTCTGCGAATGCCGATGACGCAGCCAGAAACCGGATATACTCTGCAGCCTCGTGTTGCCGACTAACCCGTCGAACGCTCCGGAAAGGCCTGGATGGACAAACTCGGACGGCCTCCTTCCGTCGGGAGCGCAGGGGAAAAAAAAGAACTCGTAGCGGCTCGATTCCACAACACCCTCCGCACCCCACTTGCAGGCATCGTAACGCGCCGGCCCTGTCTTCGTGTCGGAATGGTGCAGATACAGCGCATATTCCCTGTCAGGGGCGCCGAATGAGGCGCCGAATCCCTGGAACAGGCAATCCGGAGAGAGGATTTTCTGTCGTTCTCGAACGGCCTCAGGTGCTCCTGTTGCCTCGAGCAGCCGTTCGATAGACGGAAAACCGGGCTCCTCACCAGTCACAGAACCCGGAGCCATCCAGAATGTTATGCGGCTCCGTTCATCGATTTCGGTTTCGCTGATCCTCAATGACCATTCGGCGTGAAGCTGTGGCGCACCGTGAAGAAACGTACCAAGAAACCGAAGCGAAAGCCCTTCGCAGGCATGCATTTCTCTGCTTACTCTTCCGTCCGCTTTATATGGACGACAGCGCGGTTACATCCCAACCCAGAGAGGGGTTCTTGCCCGATCCTCTGAAAAAGCCGGGGTTCGCCTCGGCAATTTTTTTCAGCTCGGCCATCCCGAAGGTATAGCCGTAACGGGCGGCCAATTGTACAACCCCATTCCAGTCACCCTCTTCAAGCTGCGAAAACGGAACGGCAATCTCCGTGCGAAAAGCCGGATCGCTGAGCTGTTCGACAAATGCGTGTATATCTTTCATAAGTAAATAGTGTTTGACATGACAGCCATTAAGATTGTTTACCATCTTGACGGATTCAACGCATTCGCAGTCGCCCTTGCCGCGTCCTCGGCAAATCGTGCGGCTTCACGGGCTATCCGCTCAGCTTCCCTTGCGGTCGCTCTTGCCGCCTCCTCGGCGACTCGGGCAGTTTCGAGGGCTATCCTTTCAGCCTCCCTTGCAGCGATCCGTGCGGCTTCCTCGACTTGTCGGGCCGCCTCTTCGGCAACTCTTGCGGTCTCCTCAGCAGCAATCCGGGCTGCCTCTTCCGCCATTGCGGCGGCCTCTTTCGCTATCCGTTCAGCTTCCTCTTCGGCATCTGAAAAGAAATCCACAAATCCCTCTCCCATGGTGACGAATGCCTGTTCGATTTCATCGGATGCATACCCGATCTGACGGAGCACCGTGTTCAGCTCGTCGGCAGTAAGCTTCAGAACGGTATGAATGGTTTGAGCAACTTCGCCACAGGCATACCCCGCCCCCTTAAGAGCTGCGCCGAGCACATCTCCGGTAATACCGGGAATGTTATCGTCCAGGTACCTTCCAAGATCGCAGCAGCCCACACCCGCCAGCATTGCGGCGAAAGCCACCAGATTGGGAACCCAGCCCACCGTCGCCGTGAACCAGTCCATCCTGAGTTCCGGAACCGGAATATCCTGAATCCCCGAAAGATCGGGAAGCTGCTGGCCGATACTGATCTGTATGGCGATATCGACAAGCGGAACCTCCTGAAAATAGTCGCAGTTGATAACCTGCGGACGGGCTATATGGGGATTGCCGGCAAGCCAGGTAAAGTACTCCCGAACGATACTTCTCGAGTTTTGAGCGTTTTCATGAAGGTTTGCCGGAACAGGAGCAAGCGACTCACCGGAAAACACCGCGTTCAGTAACGATGCGTAGTTATAACCCAGTCCCGCGAGACCGGCCAGCGCCCCGAGTGAAATGGCGCCTTCCGCCTGAATATATCCCGCCCCGTAATTGAACGGGCTCGTAGGCCGAAAACATTGCGCTTCGAAAAGCCTGTGATCTGCGGCAGTCGGTTCTCCGTTCTCTCTCTTCTCCTCGCGATTAGCCCGCTCTTCCCCGTCGATAGCCGTTGTCTTGCTTTCCAGCCGGGAGATAACCCCATCAGTGGTTGTCATTTCCTCAGAGTAATTGCTCGTAAAATAGTCATCCGATAAAAACAGACACCGACGATCTTTATTTGCCTTCAGCGAAGCAAGCGTCTCTATTGAAAAATCCGGATCGATCGGGCTTTTGTCGCCTTCAACCTTGTCCTTCGGGTATTTTATGCCATACGGCGCAGTGTTCTCCACCAGATACGACCACGCCTCTGTTTCTTCCTCGTCGCTCATCTCCTTAAGGCCGACCTTCACCACAACAACCTCATAGGGATTTGCGGAGAGAAACCCGGCCATATCCTTCAGGAGCACGCGTATTTCGTCCCCAAGGAGGGCATGGCAGCAATAGTACACGCCGTCCACCTTGCAGACGCGCAGATCGATAACGCGAATACCGCTGTCGAGCTGTTCCCGGATCGTGAGGCTCTGGCAGACGGCCATTCCCCGGATGTACTTGCGGACGCCGGTCGCATTGTTTTCGGTATCGGCATAGTCATAGAGCGTCTTTATGAGATCCGCGGCATCCGGAGCGAGTTTCAGATCCAGCCGATAGGTTCCCGAGTCGTGCGTACTCGGCAGGCAAAGCTGCTTGAGCGGCTTGCGGACGATCTGCTCCCAGTGCGCCTGCATCCATCTGTTCGTTCTCCGCGCCGAACCGGTAACTTCGGGGGGAGCCGGAACCTCTGCGGAAGGGGCCGTGTCATCCGGTTCACTTGCGACCGGTTCATTTGCGGGCTCAATAGACCGGGATAAAATTATTCGTTCGCTCTCCAGCCAGTCGATATCCTGAGTGTTATCGAATGGCGCGCCGCGATCGAGCCAGAGGAGATAGGCAAGGGTGCGAATGGGCTCTTCGTTACAGATTGGCATGGGGCATGCTCCTTTTTTGGTGATCTGTTATGAAAACGACTATGCAATGACAGACAAAGCTTACCGGCTCCCGTGCGACCCGTGTCGCGCAGCAACCGTGAGGGGTGTAGTAGCTCCGCATCCTTTTGCCATAGTATAACCCGATCAGGCACACCACAGGTAAAAGAGCGATAACCTCTTTTTTCGTCGGAAGATAAAAAAAACAAGGTGAATCATCGACCCAATTCTCGATAAAACATATCCGTGCTGGTACGGATATGTTTTCATTTCATGCCGATTCGTTCACGATGCGCAGCTTCGGAACATGTACGGAGTGAGGGGGCCGTTGGCAACGAAGCCGGGAAATCAGGGGCCGGTATTTATTTGAGCCCTTATGGCGTATGAACAGAAGTGAAGTCTATGCGACGATGATCCGGTCAGTCGGGGAGACCATCGAGGCGCGATGGGAAGTAATCGGGAAAGCAGCCTCGCTGACAACGGCCGGCCGTTGTCAGCGAGGCTGCAGGAAGGCTGCGGAATGCCGTTCCGCAGCATGAAAAGATATTCCGGCCGGAACCCTTACTCCCACTCGATGGTGGCGGGCGGTTTCGAGGAGATGTCGTAGGCTACCCGGTTGATGCCGCGCACCTCGTTGATGATGCGGTTCGAGACGCGGGCGAGGAAATCGTGGGGGAGCTGCGCCCAGTCGGCGGTCATGCCGTCGGAGGACTCCACGGCCCGCAGTGCAAGCACGTTTTCGTAGGTGCGTTTGTCGCCCATTACGCCGACCGACTGAACCGGCAGCAGCACGGAGAAGGCCTGCCAGACGTGCTGGTAGAGGCCGCTCGATTTCAGCTCTTCGAGATAGATTTCATCCGCATCGCGCAGAATGTCGAGCCGTTCCTTCGATACCGAACCGAGCACCCTTACGGCGAGGCCGGGGCCGGGGAAGGGGTGGCGCATGAGGATGTCCTCGGCAATGCCGAGCTCGCGTCCGACCGCCCGCACCTCGTCCTTGAAGAGCTCGCGGAGCGGTTCGATGAGCTTCAGCTTCATGCGCTTGGGCAGGCCGCCCACGTTATGGTGCGACTTGATGGTTTCCGACGGACCTTTCACGCTGACGCTTTCGATCACGTCGGGGTAGAGGGTGCCCTGCACCAGGAATTTTTCTTTGTGCAGCTGCTCTTCGAACACCTGAATGAAGGTTCTGCCGATGATCTTGCGTTTCTTTTCCGGCGAAGCCACGTTTTTCAGCCGTTTGAGAAAGAGCTCCGAAGCGTCGGCCAGCGTGAGCCTCAGGCCGAGATGCTTGAGAAACTGCATCACCTTGTCGGCCTCGTTTTTGCGCAGGAGGCCGTTATCGACAAACACGCAGTGCAGGTTTTTTCCGATGGCCCGGCTTACCAGAACGGCGGCGACGGAGGAGTCGACGCCTCCGCTGATGCCGCAGATGACGGTTTCCTCTCCGGCCGTCCGACGGATCTCCTCGATCTGGTGATCGATGAAGTGTTTCGGCGACCAGTCGGGGGTGATGCCTGCGATGTCGATAAGGAAGTTGGAGAGCAGCTGTTTTCCGTACAGGGTATGCTGCACCTCCGGGTGGAACTGCAGGCCGTACACCTTAAGCGCGGCCATGCTTCCGCAGCTTTCGAGCGCACACATCTCCGAATTCGCGCTGCTTGCCGTGATGCGGAACCCTTCGGGAAGATTGACCACCTTGTCGCCGTGGCTCATCCAGACATCCGAGTCCGGAATGTCGCGGAAAAGCATGCTTTCCGTCTCGTCGTCCCGGCTGACCAGCATTTTCGCCCGCCCGAACTCCTGTTTGGCCGAAGAGGCCACCTCTCCGCCGAAGTGTTTGGCGATGGCCTGCAGGCCGTAACAGATGCCGAGAATCGGCAACCCGAGCGAAAAGATCCCATCGTGGGGAAGAATGGCCGATTCCCCGTACACACTTGTCGGACCGCCCGAAAGGATGATCGCTTTCGGACTGTGCTCCCTGATCGTGTCCGGCGTGGTGTTGTAGGGCAGGATTTCCGAGTAGATACCCAGCTCCCGGATGCGCCGGGCGATCAGCTGGGTATACTGGGAACCGAAGTCGAGTACGAGTACGGATTGCATGGTGAATTGGTATTGATTGATGCCTCAGAACCCGCCCTCCCCGGCGGGTTCTTCGACGGGAGCGCCCTGGGGTTCCGCCGACTCGCCGCCTTCCGAAGGCGTGCCGGTTTCTTCCCCGTCGTTCCGTGCCGGCTGTACCGGACGGGATTTGTAGTAGTTGAAGCCTCTCGGGGTGTAGTATTCGATATACACATCACTGCCCATCAGATCGGATGGCGTGTTGGTGTTGCCCGAAATCGGTACGGCAATCACGTTTTCAGGAATGTGGAAATACCGGTTTTCAAGCTTCAGCGACGGATCGCTGTACGCCCGTTTCATGAAGAGCGCCCATATCGGAAGCGCTGCTCTTGCGCCCTGACCGTACTCCATCGAGGTGAATTTGACGCGCTCATCGTCGAAACCGGTCCAGACGACGGCGGCAAGCTGCGGAGTGAATCCGGCGAACCATGCGTCCCGCATGCTCTGGGTTGTACCGGTTTTTCCCGCGGCTTCGTTGTCGAAACCGTAACGGGCCCTGACGGCAATACCGGTGCCTTTGTTGATCACGTCCTTGAGCATCGAAACCATCACGAAGTTCGAGGTCGAGTCGATGGCGAAACGGCTGTTGGGGCGGTATTCCGAAATAATCCGGTTATGCTTGTCTTCGACCTTCAGGATCGATACCGGCTCGTTCCAGATGCCGTTATTGGCAAAGGTGGAGAAAGCGCCGGCAAGTTCGAGCGGCGTGACTTCTGCAGTGCCGAGCACGATGGAGAGGTTCGAAGGCATGGGAGAGGAGATGCCCATTCTTCTTGCATAACTGATGATTTCCGGGATTTTCAGATGTTCGTAGGCCAGCCGTACCGTGACCTGGTTCAATGAGCGGCTCAGTGCCGAACGGAGGGTGGTGAGCCCGCCCGAGGATCCGTCGGAGTTTCTTGGCGACCAGATTCCGCTGCCGCTTTTCAGCGCAATCGGCTGGTTCAGCACCCTGAAATTCGCAGGAATACCCTTGTCGATGGCTGCGGTGTAGACAAAGGGCTTGAACGTGGAGCCGGGCTGCCGTTTGGCCTGCCAGACATGGTCGAACTGGTAGCGGTAATCGTCAGGGGAGAAGTTGTTGCCTCCGACCCACGCCTTGACGTGTCCGTTTTTCGGATCGATGACGACAAAGGCTACCTGTATTCTGGTTTTTTCGTGGAGCAGGTTTCTCAGCCACACCCGGTCCGCTTTAAGCCTTGCCATGGCGCTCTGTTCACTTACGCCCTCTTCACGGAGTTCCCTGAAGCGCGGACTCTCCCTGATGATCTGGTTTTTCAGCGGTTCCGGCCAGCGCCACGAACGGTCGAATGAGGACTGGAGCGACGAGAGATGCTCCTTGACGGCCTGCTCGGCATAGATCTGCATGCGGCTGTCGAGTGTTGTCTGAATGGTGAGCCCGTCACGGTAAACGTTGATATCTCCGAGCATCGAGGCCGGTTTGATGGTCTGGCGGATATACTCGGTGAAATAGGGGGCGAGCCCGTGATGGTTTACCGGGGTGAATTTCAAGACCAGACGGCTTCTTTTCGCCGCGGCAGCCTGTGCCGGGGTAATGAATTTTTCCTTTTCCATCAGCGACAGAATGAGATTTCTTCTGCCTATCGAGCTTGACGGATTCTTGACAGGATTGTAGCCGGTAGGGTTCTTCAGGGTTGCAATGAGCGTCGCACTCTCCGGCAGCGTCAGCTGGCTTGCCGGTTTGCCGAAATAGGTTCTCGATGCAGCCTCGATGCCGTAGGCTCCCGAACCGAAATAGACGGTATTGAGGTAGAGGGCGAGAATTTCATCCTTGGTATAGGTTTTTTCGAGTTCTATGGCCGTAATGAACTCCCTGGCTTTTCGGCTGATGGTCCGTTCCTGGGTCAGAAAGAGGTTTTTTGCGAGCTGCTGGGTAATCGTGCTCGCGCCGTGCCATCTTTTGCGTCCCTTGATCAGATTTTCACCCATAACCAGGGCGAGCCTTCTGAGATCGACGCCCCAGTGACTGTAGAACGAGACGTCCTCGGTGGCTATCAGGGCGTGCTGTGCCGATTTCGGGATGGATTTCAGGGGTATGAAGGTGCGGTTCTTCAGAAAGAACTTGTGCAGCAGCACGCCGTCTTCTGAATAGACCAGGGAAGCGAGTTCCGGGTTGGGATTTTCAAGTTCCTCGAGGCTCGGCAGTCCCATGAACGGGTTGAGCGCGAAGGCGGAAGCCGCAGAAAGTGAAATGAGCAGGAACGCGATAAAGGCGGAACAGAGGTTTTTTGCAAATGGTTTCTTCACAGTGTCGTTCGGTCTTTGGTTTTTCACGGGTAAACACATCGTCACGTAATGGTAGTCAGGGAATCATATACTGTTCACAGGGTTCAATCTCCCCGGGAGTCTTTTTATAAAATTGTCCGGCAAATTCAAAATGTTTTTTCAGTACGCCGCCGTACGCCGCCGTATCTTCAAGCATGGGCAGATGCCCCAGGCTCATGAACCGGGCAAGCGATGTCGGAGCCTCCGACTGCACCCTGCGTCTTTCGAAAAGGGTTATGGTGCCTTCCGGCGGAATGGTGTGGTCTTCCATTCCTACGCAGCACAGTACCGGAGAGGCTATGGCGATGACATGGCTGGTGTATGCCCTGAGAGCCTCTGGATCGATCGAGAATTTACCGACGGCGTTGGTTGCATCCCGGTCGGACATGGTGAAATCCTCGATGATGATATCGCTGTACTGCCTGCCGATCTCTTTTGCCGCAGCCCTCTTAATGAAAAGGCTTCTGAGCGGTTCCGCCTGGAAGATGTTTCTGAACTGCATGGACACGTCAATCAGTCCGCCGAGAAAAAAAAGGCCGAGCGAGGTGAAGGCGGTCTCCTCGAAAATGCCGCATGCGGTTATGGTTGCCGAGAGCAGGGCCTCCCTGTAACGCATGCAGAGCTCCGTGGCTACCATGCCGCCCATGGAGTGCCCGACAATGTGCAGGTTTCTTGACGTGTGCAATCCGAGATGCTCGATCAGTTCCGCAGCCTCGTCGGCGAACCCTTCGATGGTGAAGGACGGTTTGTGCCCCTTGATGAGCGTCCTTCCTGTTCCGCTCTGATCGTAGGTGATGCAGCGGAAATCACCGCTCAGCATATCCGTCAGCGGTTTCCAGTAGCGTGATGATATCGCCCATCCGTTTACGAACAGAACGGCAGGCTTATCCTTCAGTGCCGGATCATGATCGGCACTGTCCTCATAAAAAAGCCTGCAGCGCGAAGAAGCCAGATAGCTCATGGTTAGCAAACCTTTGCCGGTGGAGTAAAAACGACAATATAATAATTAATTATGGCTTTATAATTCAGTCACTGCCCGCATCCGGCAGCGTTTCAGGCTGCCGGATTGCCGCTATCGTTTTGCGGGGAATGCCGCCAATCGCTACATTACGCATGCGCTCAGGAGCTCCCGATCTGTAAACGACAACGCATGGAAACATCTTTTACCGGCTTTCTTTATGCCGTAGCCGATTTTATCATCCATATCGACAAACACCTTCAGGTGCTTGCTTCGGAATACGGTTTGTGGCTTTACGGCATTCTGTTCGTGATTATCTTCTGCGAGACCGGTCTGGTCGTGACCCCTTTTCTTCCGGGAGATTCCCTGCTCTTTGCCGCCGGCTCGCTTGCCTCGGTATCCGGTTCGCAGCTCGACGCGCATCTGCTCTTTGTTGTCTTTTTCGTCGCTGCCGTGCTTGGCGACAGCGTGAACTATGCGGTCGGCCACAAGCTCGGCCCGAAAGTTTTCGATTTCAGGAAGTCGCGCTTTTTCAATCCCGACCATCTGGCAAAAACGCACGCCTTTTTCGAGAAGTACGGCGGCAAAACCATCATCATCGCGCGCTTCATCCCCATTATCAGAACCTTTGCCCCCTTTGTCGCCGGAATCGGAGCGATGGCCTATCCGAGATTCATTCTTTTCAATATTCTGGGGGCGCTTCTTTGGGTAGGGCTTTTCAGTTACAGCGGATATTTTTTCGGCCAGCTTCCATTCGTTCAGGAAAATTTCAAATTTCTGATTCTCGCAATCATCGTTTTTTCCCTGCTTCCCCCGGTTATCGAGTACCTCAAACACCGCTACGGAGCCTCGGGCCGGTAGGCCTGCAGGCTTTCTGTCCGTGTCGGCAGAGGCTTTTCCACAGGTTGTTGATGCAATGTTGATAACTTGTTTATGCCCGGGACCCGGAAGATGAGTTCAGGAGGGAAGCGGCGCTGTTTAACGGGGTGTATGTCTATTAAGTTGTTGATATGAAATGGTTTATATCAATAACTCCATGAAGGAGGCAGGCTCTCCTGAATTTTGCGGAAAAGCAGGTTATCCACAGCAAAACTGTTGATAACCTGTCCGGCAGGCCGACAGGGAGGGTAAAAACCCCGGGGTGGGGTGTCGGGGGATAACCGCCGGATTGTGTCTCCGGCAGCCTTTCTCGTCGAATCCTGAAAAATCCGTAAAAAAGTATTACATTAATTACCTGAATTTGTTATTATTGCTTCCCTTGATGGTCAAAATCGGCGTATAGCGCAGCCTGGTAGCGCACTTCCTTGGGGTGGAAGGGGTCGTGGGTTCAAATCCCGCTACGCCGACTCTTCTGTTTTTCCCCTGAAAAAATTTCATGTACAGCATTTGTGGTCCGTATCCCGGTCCAGCTGATCGCTTTCGGCTGCAGCCGTCTTTTTTCCCTTTCGCAACGATAACGCCTGTTGCTCTTTTTTTAAAAAAAGAGGGGCGGTCAGCCCCTCTTTCGTAAAGATTGCGAGGCATTTCACGAAGGAAGGCCACCTGCCAGAATAAGGGCCAGCAGCTTCTGGAAAAAGGCAATGATCAATTGCAGGAGCAGGGCTGTCATGGCGTGCTCCTTTTTGGTTCGTTATAATTGTTTGGTCTGATGGGGGCAGAGTAACAAAATCTGCTTTTCAAAGTTATTCAAACTATTGCTGAATACCAACAGTGATTTTATGGTAAACGCTTGCGGTTCTGCGGATAACCCGGCGGCGTTCCGGTTGTCATGACTGAAGAAAACGGTTTCTGATGCGCCCATGTATAACGATCGTCATATCATTGTAATCGGTGCGGGCATCGGCGGCCTTGCTGCCGGCGCACTGCTTGCCGCAGAGGGAGCCTTTGTGACCGTGCTCGAGGCTCAGGCCTTTCCGGGAGGATGCGCCGCGACATTCAGGAGAAACGGCTGCCTGTTCGATGCAGGAGCAACCGTTGGCTGCGGGTTTCATTCTGGCGGTCCCATGGACGAACTGGGCAGGGATCTCGGCATCGACTGGCCCGTCGAGGCGGAGCGGGTGGCATGGCAGTACCGGCATGGGGAGATGCGGCTCGATCTTGGCCGTTCGAGAGCGGAGATTTTCGAGCGGTTTCCCCATTCCCTGCCGTTCTGGAAAGAGCAGGCGCGACTTGCCCGTCTGCTCTGGCGCCTGGCTTCCGGCGGTCTGTCCTGGCCGCCCGGTAATCCGGGTGATCTCGCCGGACTTCTGCGCAAGGGGATGTATGGCCTGCCCGATTCTGCCCGTCTCGTTCAGTTCGCGCCGAAAACAGCCCTTGCATGGCTCGCAGCCCACCAGCTCGATGGCGACAGGGAGTTCGTGCGTTTCATCGATGCACAGCTCCTGATTTCGACGCAGACAACCTCGCCTTATGCCAACGCACTCACTGCCGCCATAGCGCTGGACCTTCCGGCTTCCGGGGCGTGGCACGTGAAGGGGGGGATGGGGCGGGTAGCGGAACTGCTTGCAAAGAGCATTGAAGAGCATGGCGGGGCGGTGCTCTACGGGAAAAGGGCCGTCAGGATCGATTCGGTTCGAAAAGAGGTGATGGGCGTGGAGACCGCTGACGGAAGCGCCTATGCCGCCGATATGGTGCTTGCCAACCTTACGCCCGGTGCTTTTGCGGAGCTGGTTGGAACCCACTCTGCGGTTCGCCTGCCAAACAGGGGGACTTCTCCGGAGTGGAGCGCCTTTACGCTCTATCCCGTAATGGATACCTCCTCGTTCGCTCCTCCCGAATGCCGTCATCTGCAGATCGCAGCCTCGGGCGGGGAACTCGGTGAAGGTAACAGCATCTTTGTTTCGTTTTCCCGTCCGGGAGAGTCCGGCATTGCGCCTGAAGGTCTTTGTGCGGTCACGGTATCGACGCATACCCGTCCGGAGCCCTGGTTTGCAGCCTTCAGCCGAGGCGGCCAGGAGTATCTGAAGCTGAAGAACGCGTACACCGAAAGAGTGCTCGATCTCATGGCTTCCCAGCTTCCGGGCGCTCGCGAGGCAATCCGGTCGCTTGAGGCCGCAACGCCTCTCACCTGGCAGCGGTATACCGGAAGAGCGGGGGGTTATGTCGGCGGATACCCGCAAACTTCGCTTTTCGATGTCCGGGGCCCCTCCACAGGGTTCGATAACCTGTTCCTTGTAGGCGACTCCATCTTTCCCGGCCAGTCGCTTCCCGGAGTGGCAACCGGAGCACGGCGCACTGTCGAGCTGGTCAGGAGGGTGAAGCGTGTGGGCGGCGGGCAGTGAGCGGGAAGATGGGCGGGGTCGAGGAAAACCCGGATTCTTGACTATATTTTTCAGATGGAGACGCTCGACAAATTACAGATACTTTCCGGAGCTGCACGTTACGACGCTTCGTGCTCGTCCAGCGGCAGCCGGCGAGAGGGTCCGTCATGCGGAACCGGCAACACCTCCCAGGGCGGCATCTGCCACTCCTGGTCGGATGACGGCCGCTGCATTTCGCTCCTGAAGATTCTGCTCTCCAACGACTGCATCTACGACTGCGCCTACTGCGTGAACCGCGCCACCAACCCTGTTCCGAGGGCCTCCTTCAGCGCCCGCGAAGTGGTGGAGCTGACCATGGAGTTCTACAGGCGGAACTATATCGAAGGGCTCTTTCTCAGTTCGGCGGTCATGCAGAGTCCCGATCATACGATGGAGCGGATGGTCGGCGTGGCTGAGCTGCTTCGAACCGAAGAGCGGTTCGGAGGGTATATTCATCTGAAAATCATTCCCGGAAGCAGCAGCGCGCTTGTGCAGAAGGCAGGACTCTATGCCGACCGCATCAGCGTGAACATCGAGCTCCCCTCGCAGGAGTCGCTCAAACGGCTTGCTCCGCAGAAGCATAAACAGGCCATTCTCGAACCGATGTCCCTTATCGGCCGCCAGATACAGGAGAGTATGCTCGAGCGAAAGGCCAGCCGCCATGCGCCGCGCTTCGCCCCGGCGGGGCAGAGCACCCAGATGATCGTCGGTGCAAGTCCCGAAAGCGATCTCCAGATTCTCAGGCTCTCCGAGGGGCTCTACCGGAAAATGCATCTCAAACGGGTCTACTATTCGGCCTTCGTTCCGGTCAATGACGATAACCGCCTGCCGGTTCTCGCATCTCCGCCGCTGCTTCGTGAGCACCGCCTTTACCAGGCCGACTGGCTGCTGCGTTTTTACGGATTTTCGGCCGCCGAGATTCTCTCGGACGACGCCCCAAACCTCGACGAAACGTTCGATCCCAAAACCTCATGGGCGCTCCGTCACCCGGAATTCTTTCCGGTCGAGATCAACCGAGCCGACTACGGCACGCTGCTTCGTGTTCCTGGCATCGGGGTCACCTCGGCGCGCCGCATTGTCGCCGCCCGCCGTTTTTCGGTCATCACGCCCGAGGGACTGAAAAAGATCGGGGTGGTCATGAAACGGGCGAAATATTTTATCACCTGCTCCGGCAGGCCTTTTGAAAAGACAGACCGGCAGCCGGCTCTTCTGAAAAGCCGCCTTATGCTTGCCGGCAGCTCCGCTGCGGAACCTCCCGGGCAGCTTGTGCTGCCCGGTCTTTTTGCCTGATGCCATGAACCGCTACCTGTATGACGGAACCCCGGAAGGCATGCTCTCCGCGGCCGCCCGGATTTTCTCCGAGGAGCGCGATCCGGAGACGGCATCTCTGGATGAACGCAAGGATACGCTCTTCGAAGAGGGTGTCTTCATCGGTACCGATCCGGTATCGGCCGAAGCGTTTTTCAGGAGGCTCCGCCTTGCAGCCCCCGACGCCGCATACACCTTCTACTGCTTTACCCTTGCCGAAAAGGAGGGGATGGAGACCTCTCTTCTTCACTATCTTTCCCAGGCGCTTCGCCACGGCGACAGGGTCAACGGGAACCTTGCCCATCCCGCGGTACGGGAAATCGTTACCGTTTCACGAAAAGCCCAGCGCGAACTGCACCGCATGAAAGGGCTGGTACGTTTCGAGAAGCTTCGTGACGGGGCATATCTGGCGCGGATGGAGCCCGATCACAACATCCTGCAGCCGCTCGCCGGGCATTTCAGCCGGCGGCTCAGGGCACAGGACTGGTTCATCTACGACGTCCGGCGACGCTTTGCGGCCCGCTGGCACCAGGGCAGGCTGCAGTTCGGCTCTATCGAACAGTTCGTCGCTCCGGCGCTTTCGGACGAAGAAAAAGAGGTGCAGGCGCTCTGGCAGACATTCTTTCGTACCATCGCCATTCCCGACCGGAAAAATCTCCGTCTGCAGAAGTCGAACATGCCCATGAAGTACTGGAAGTACCTGACCGAGAAGCAGGGGGAGTGAGAATGGTCGCAATCCGGGAGTCGTGCACGATTTCAGGCTGACCGGCAACGGGAGCCGGGCGTTGTCCGTCGGCTCCGCGCAGGACAGAGCGGAGACCGCTTACAGCGGAAACTCCAGGCGCATGCCGGCGTAGCCCGGTTCGACGGGGCAGTGCAGATTCCGGCGGAAGTATGTTGCCGCAGCCTCGCCGGTGCAGTGGCAGGGGATGACGCGCCCGATGTCGAAGGTGTTGAGCTCATCGACCGTCAGCCGGAGGCGTTCGGGTGAAGCCGCCGAGAGGTGAAAGCCTCCGATGAGTGCGGCGATGCGTCCGCTTCCGGTCAGTTCGGTAACGTACCTGAGGGTGTTGACGATGCCGGCATGGCAGCATCCGGTCACAAGCACCAGTCCGTCACGGGTTTCAAGCCAGATCGAGAGATCGTCGTCGACAGGGTCGGGCCTGGTGCCCTCCGGGTCGAGATAAAACGGCCCCCCTGTATCTTCGTAGGAGGTTCTTCGGGGAACCGGTCCGGTAACCGCCGCACTGTATGAGAGCACGGAAGGCTGTTCGATGAGGTTCAGTTGCTGTTCCGGCAGCGAGTTGAGCGCAGTCAGGGCGGGCTCGGGCATATGCACCGGTTTGGGTATGCCGTCGCGGATGCTGTAGCGCTGCTGAAAAGCTGCACGATGCAGAAAAACGGATGCATCAGGCGCAAGTTCGAGCAGTTCGGCTATGCACCCCGTATGGTCGTAGTGCCCGTGGCTGAGTACGAGCTGTTTTGTCCTCGACAGATCCACGCCGAGTGCCGCGGCGTTCGAAAGAAGCGCGTTTTCCCTTCCGGTATCGAAAAGAATGGTGCTCTCCAGGGTTTCCATCAGCAGTGAAAAACCGTGTTCGGCGCTGCAGCCAGAGGCTGCATTGTTGTCCGAAAGGATGGTCAGCGACAGCGTGTTTCCGGCCATGGAATGAAATGGTTGGCTTTGTTGGAGAGAGGATAAAAAAGCCCGTCCTTGCAGACGGGCTTGTCCAGAGTCATGCTGATGCAGGGGTTCAGAGGCCTACTCTGAGGCCGAGCATCACGTTGTGGCTGTCGATGCTGAATTTTACATCGTCGAACTCGGCATCATCGGCGATCATGTAACGGTACTTCGCGTCGAGCGTCACCATCGGGGCGATGCTGAACCCGGCGCCGACGCCGATCTGGCCGGCAAGCACGGTGCTGCTGTCGTCGGAGAAGCCAACGCCTTCATATCTGACGTCGGCAAGTCCGATACCGGCGGTAAGGTAGGGAGTGATCGGGCTGGCGGGAACACCGAGGTCAATGTAGCCGTTGGCCATGTAGGTGGTTATCGACATATCGAGATCATCTGCGTCCTCTATGCCGTTCTGCTGATAGCCGATTTCACCTTCGAATCTCATTTTTCCGGTGTCCAGACCCACCGCTCCGGTGAGGGCATAACCGGTGTCGTAGGACTGGTAATAGGATACTCCACCATCCTCAACATCGGAATTTCCTCGAAAGACAAGGCCAACAGACCCGCTGATATAGGGCGTGGCGGCTTCGGCCATTGCTGCTGAACCCATAAGGATCATTGCGCCGGCGATTGCTGTTCTCATCATCTTCATCATGTTTTCCTCCATTGTTATCGTTGCATAATATAAGGGCCTAGACCCAACAGCAATGTAAGCACACCTGATGAGTCTGCAAATTTTTTTTTGCCGGGACGCAAGCATGTGCTGGATGTTGCCGGTTTCGCGGGGAATTGGTTATTATGGTATCGTTTACCTTCAACCGGAGCAACGCTCAACGACAGGAATCCACATCATGCACAAGGAAACAATCACCATTCTCGGTTGCGGCTGGCTCGGGCTGCCGCTTGCCAAAACCCTCATTGCCGAAGGACATGCCGTCAAGGGCTCCACGACGAGGGAGGATAAACTCGACCTGCTTCGCGATGCAGGCGTCGAACCCTTTCTGGTGAAGCTCGATCCTGAAATGGAGGGCGAGGATCTTGCCGATTTTCTGCAGAGCGATATTCTGGTGGTGAACATTCCACCTCCGCGCCGCGACGATGTAGCGGAGTTTCACATCCAGCAGATTTCGTCGCTTATCGACGCACTCCGGCAGTCGCCGGTACGTTCGGTGCTGTTTGTGAGCTCCACTTCGGTCTATCCGATGCTCAACCGTGAGGTGAGCGAAGATGATGCCGTCGATCCCGAGTCTCCGGCCGGGCAGGCGCTGCTGCATGTCGAGGAGATGCTCCTGCAGGAACCCGGATTCCAGACCACCGTTCTGCGTTTCGGAGGTCTTGTCGGCTATGACCGCACTCCTGAAAAATATTTAGGTCGGATGACGGAAATCGCTTTTCCCGATCAGCCGATGAACCTGATTCACCGGGATGATTGCGTGCAGATCATGGCGGAAATCATCCATCTGCAGCAATGGGGTGAGGTGTTCAACGCCTGCAGCCCACTGCATCCCCGAAAGCTCGACTATTACAGCAGTGCTGCCGAAACATCCTGCATTCCTCTTCCGCCGCAGGCATCGGCAGACGGACCTTCGCCTTTCAAGCTGGTCAGCAGCCGGAAACTGGTCGGAGCGCTCAATTACACGTTTCTGCACACCGGTGCGTAAAGCGGAGGGCTGACTGAGGTCACAGGCATTATGGCAGCAAAGCAGACAGCATTTCTTCTCGCAGCGCCTTCAAGCGGTTCCGGCAAAACAACCATCACCCTCGCCCTTTTGAGGATTCTTTCCCGGAGGGGCTTCAGGGTTCAGCCGTTCAAGTGCGGGCCCGATTACCTCGATACCCGCCTGCATACGCTCGCGGCATCCTTCGGAGGTCGTGCGGCCGACGGCATCAATCTCGATACCTTCATGTCTTCGGAGGCTCATGTTCATGATCTGTTTCAGCGCTACAGCCGCAATGCGGACGTCTCGGTCGTCGAGGGCGTGATGGGACTTTTCGACGGAGCGGAAAAGGCACGGGGAAGCAGCGCCGAAATAGCCAGACTGCTCGATATTGCGGTCATCATGGTGGTCAATGCAAAGAGCATGGCTTATTCTGCAGCTCCGCTGCTTCACGGTTTCCGTACCTTCGACCCCCGCCTGCGGCTTGCCGGTGTCATTTTCAATCAGGTGAACACCCCTTCGCACTACCGTTTTCTGGAGGCCGCGGCTCTGGACGCCGGGGTGGAACCGCTTGGCTATGTGCCACGGAACGAGGATGTCGTCATCAGCGAGCGGCATCTCGGGCTCAACACATCTGCGGGTTACGACCGGGAAGCGGTTATCGAGGCGATGGCCGCCCATGTCGAAAAAACCGTTGCCGTCGACCGGCTTCTGGCGCTTGCCGAAAAAGAGATTCCGCAGATTGTAGGCCGTGCCTGCCGTGGCAATCGCTCGCGCGAAACCCGTCGCAGGGTCATTGCCGTTGCCCGTGACGAGGCGTTCAGCTTTCTCTATGCGGAGAACCTCTCCGTTCTGCAGGATCACGGAGATATTGTCTATTTCAGTCCGATGGAGGATCGCTCTCTTCCGCAAGCCGATCTGCTCTATCTTGCCGGGGGCTACCCGGAGCTCTATGCTGGCAGACTTGCCGCCAACCGGGACATGCGCAAGGCGATTGCCGCCTACTGCGCCGCAGGCAGGGCGGCTTATGCCGAGTGCGGGGGCATGATGTATCTCGGAGAGTCGCTCATGACGGCTGACGGCACGCCGCATCCGATGTGCGGCGTGCTGGACCTCGACACCACCATGCAGGGAGCCCGTCTGACCCTTGGCTACCGCAAGGTGCGACTTGAGGGCCTTTATCCTGATGAGCTGCGGGGACATGAATTTCACTACTCCCGGATCGGGCGGCAGGGAGAACTCCGGAACATCGCCTCCGTCTCCGATGCACGCGATGAGCGATGTTCAACGGGGGTTTTTCGGGCCGGGAACACCGTTGCATCCTATATACACCTTTACTGGGGAGAGACGCGGGGCTTTCCGGAATTTCTCATGGAGCGGCGTTAATCGGGGAGAAGAGCATGGAGGGGTACATCATTACCGGAGGGCCGGGAAGCGGCAAGAGCACCCTGCTCGACGCGCTGTGCCGCGCAGGGTACCGATGCTACGGCGAGGTGTCGCGGGAGCTTATCCGTGAGCAGAGTCAACTGCCGGATGGCGTGCTGCCGTGGAAAAATATGCCCGCCTTCGCTCGCCTGGCTTTCCATGCGATGGCAAGCCAGCATGAGCATGCCCTCCGGAGCGGCGGCATCTGCTTTTTCGATCGCGGACTTCCCGATATTTTCGGCTACCTCGAAGCCGGAGGCTATCCGGTGCCGCAGGAGTATCTTGACGTTCATGCCGCCTGCCGCTACCAGAGAAGGGTTTTTGTCCTGCCCCCCTGGCAGGAAATCTTCGTGAACGACAGCGAGCGTCCCCAGAGCTATCCGGAGTCCGTGGAACTCTACCGGTCGATCTGCCGCGCTTATGAGCGGCTGGGCTACGAGTTGTGCGATGTGCCGAAAAGTACGGTTTCACAACGGGTCGCCTTGCTTCGCTCCGTTACAGGATAAACTCCAGATCGCACCCTTCCTTTTCGCTTTCACGGACGAACGAGAGAAGCTTTTCGAGGAATTCGAGCGTTTTCTGCGGATCTATCCTGCGCAGGTAGGCGACGGCAACCGGCTGATCCTGCCATCCGAGCACTATGGTTTCGCTCTTTTGCCGGTCGATCTTTCCTGCGGCATCCGACAGGATGGCCGCAAGCCTTGCAAGGTTGCTCCTGTGCAGGAACGCCTCGTCCCAGCTGTCAAGGCCGTTTGCTGATTCGGAGAGAAAGGTCAGGGCATTGCACGCTTCGATGACTCGGTAGTGAAAGAGTGCCGCATAGTCGTGGGCATCGATCTCCAGAGCGGCATAGACGCGGTAGTCGGTGTCCTCCAGCCGGATTCTGTTGATGGCGCCGGACCGGCAGATCGACAGTTCGCGGTGTTCCGGGTTCAGGTCGTCGATAAGGATATGGTGAACGTTCATTGCTGTGCTCTTTACGTCAGAAACCTTTAATGGCGGGATGCTGTTTTGCTTTTACGGTCATTGGTTTTAAGGCCTGATATTTATATAATTAATTAAGGTTTATTGATGGTCATCCATATTTGATTGTTACACGACCCGAATGCCGGGTCGGCCGTTGCCCGGAAAGCCGTTGTGCCTGGTGCATATTCCGGTTTTCCAGCTCCGACCGCCGTGCAGTCGAGCTGTTTCGGACAGTAAAATAAAGATGCCCTGACCTGTATCGGGGAACCGTTAGCGCAGAGTGACTTTCAACAGGGTTGTAAAACAATCTTATCATCATAGAAAAAGAAATGGAAGGAAATTTTTCGAATAGAGTACAGGACGTTATCCGGCTGAGCCGTGAAGAGGCGCTGAGGCTGGGTCACGATTATATCGGCACCGAGCATCTTCTGCTTGGTCTCATCCGGGAAGGGGAGGGCATTGCCGCCAGGATTCTGAAAAACCTTAAAATCGACCTGTTCAGCCTGAAGCAGAAAATAGAGGAGAGTACGCATCCCAAGGTGCCGGCAACGCAGATGGGCAATGTGCCGCTTACCAAACAGGCAGAAAAGGTGCTGAAGATAACCTATCTGGAAGCTAAAATCTGCAAGTCGAACGTCATCGGGACCGAGCATCTCCTGCTGTCGATTCTCAAGGGCGACGACAATATCGCAGCCCAGATTCTCGAGCAGTTCGGAGTGACCTACGATATGGTGAGGGACGAACTGATCAGCATCACCACGGGAAAAAGCGACTCCGACGAACCGCCGCTTGAGGGCTCCTTTTCTACCGGTTCGGCCGAGCGGTCGCCGAAAAAAGGCGATCCCAAGCGAGGGGAGCGCACCAAAACGCCGGTACTCGACAATTTCGGGCGCGATATTACCAGGCTTGCCCTTGAGGACAAGCTCGATCCGATTATCGGGCGAGAAAAAGAGATCGAACGGGTCGCACAGGTGCTCAGCCGCCGCAAAAAGAACAATCCCGTGCTGATCGGCGAGCCGGGCGTGGGAAAGACCGCGATTGCCGAAGGTCTGGCGCTCAAGATCGTGCAGCGCAAGGTTTCGCGCGTGCTGTACGACAAGCGGGTCGTGGCGCTCGATCTCGCGGCGCTTGTGGCTGGCACCAAATACCGGGGCCAGTTCGAAGAGCGCATGAAAGCGCTCATGAACGAGCTCGAGCGTTCCCGTGATGTCATTCTCTTTATCGACGAGCTGCATACCATTATCGGCGCGGGGGGAGCTTCGGGCTCGCTCGACGCGAGCAATATCTTCAAGCCGGCTCTGGCCCGCGGTGAACTGCAGTGTATCGGAGCCACCACGCTCGACGAGTACCGGCAGTACATCGAGAAGGACGGGGCGCTCGACCGCCGGTTCCAGAAAATCATGGTTGAGCCTGCGACGGTTGATGAAACCATCCAGATTCTCAACAACATCAAGTCGAAGTACGAGGCGCACCACCATGTGCAGTACTCCGAAGATTCCATCGAAAAGGCCGTCAAGCTGTCGGAGCGTTACATTACCGACCGCTTCCTGCCCGACAAGGCCATAGACGTTATGGACGAGGCCGGAGCCAGGGTCCATCTGAGCAATATTCATGTGCCCCAGGAGATTCTCGAACTTGAAAAGTCTATCGAGGAGATCAAGACCGAGAAAAACCAGGTGGTGAAGATGCAGAATTTCGAGGAGGCCGCGAAGCTTCGCGACAAGGAGAAGAGCCTGCTCGATGCACTCGACCAGGCCAAACAGGAGTGGGAGGAGCGTGCTTCGGAGAGCGTGTACGATGTAACCGAAACCGATATCACCTCGGTGATCGCCATGATGACCGGTATCCCGGTGGTCAAGCTTGCCCAGTCGGAGTCCAAGAAGCTGCTCTCCATGGAGGCCGACCTTATGAAAGAGGTTATCGGTCAGGACGAGGCCATCAAAAAAATCACCAAGGCCATCCAGCGGACCCGTGCAGGGCTCAAGGACCCTTCCCGTCCGATCGGCTCCTTCATTTTTCTCGGCCCGACCGGCGTCGGCAAGACCGAGCTTGCCAAGGCGCTGACCCGTTACATTTTCGACAGTGAGGATGCCCTGATCAGGGCCGACATGAGCGAGTACATGGAGAAGTTCTCCGTCAGCCGTCTTGTCGGCGCGCCTCCGGGCTATGTCGGTTACGAAGAGGGCGGCCAGCTGACCGAGAAGGTACGGCGCAAACCGTACTCGGTGGTGCTGATCGACGAAATCGAAAAGGCGCATCCCGACGTCTTCAATATTCTCCTCCAGGTGCTCGACGAAGGCATTCTGACCGATGGTCTCGGCCGCAAGGTCGACTTCCGCAACACCATCATCATCATGACCTCGAATATCGGGGCGAAGGATATCAAGAACATCGGAGCGGGCGCGGGCATGGGCTTCTCCCCTCCGGATGATACCGCGGGCAGTTACAAGGCCATGAAGTCCACCATCGAGGATGCGCTCAAGAGGGTGTTCAACCCGGAGTTTCTGAACCGCATCGACGATATCGTGGTGTTTCATCAGCTTGAAAAGCAGCATATTTTCAAGATTATCGACATCACCGCCGGCAAGCTCTTCAGGCGACTCCGGGAGATGGGTATCGAGGTGGAAATCGACGAGAAAGCCAAGGAGTTTCTTGTCGACAAGGGTTACGACCAGAAGTACGGAGCCCGTCCGCTCAAAAGGGCGCTGCAGAAGTATGTAGAGGATCCTCTGGCCGAAGAGATGCTCAAGGGCCGCTTTCCCGAAGGCAGCCTGATAAGGATCATCTACGACGAAGCCGACAAGGAGCTGCGTTTTATAGAGGGGCATGCCCAGGAGCCGAGCGGAAAGGTAGAGGTGACGCCTCCCGAAGGGAAATGACCTTCTGAAGGAGCGTCGTGGTCATTTGGCAGGGCACCCCCGGTTTTCAGGGGGTGCCCTTTTTTTTACCGTTCCGGTGGTTTCGGATGATCCTTCACGGCTTCGAGCGACTGAGCGAGCAGTTCTTCGGGCAGCGCGCAGTCTGTGAGTTTGCCCGACATGAAGGCGTCGTAACCCTGCAGGTCCATCAGTCCGTGACCTGACCAGTTCATGAGGATCACCTTCTCCTTTCCCTCCTCTTTCGCTTTTTTCGCTTCACGGATTGTCTGGGCGATGGCGTGCGAGGTTTCAGGCGCGGGAATGAACCCTTCGGTATGGGCGAAAAGCAGCGCCGCCTCGTAGCACTCGCTCTGCGGCAGCGCGGTGGCTTCGATGAGGCCAAGCTGCATGACATGGCTCACCAGCGGGGCCATGCCGTGGTAGCGCAGTCCGCCAGCGTGGATGGCTGGAGGAATGAAACGGTGTCCCAGGCTGTGCATGGGCAGAAGCGGCGTCATTTTCGCAACGTCGCCGGTATCGTATATGTAGGGACCTCTGGTCAGGGTCGGGCAGGCCTCCGGTTCGGTGGCGATGATCTGCACCTGGCGTCCGTGGATTTTATCGCAGATGAACGGAAAGCTTATGCCGGCGAAATTCGACCCGCCTCCGGCGCATCCGATCACGACATCCGGATAGAGCCCTATTTTATCGAACTGCTTTTTCGCTTCAAGCCCGATGATGGTCTGGTGCAGCATCACATGGTTCAGGACGCTGCCGAGCGCATAGCGGGTATCATCGCGTTCGACGGCCTGCTCGATAGCTTCACTGATGGCGATGCCGAGGCTTCCGGGCGTATCGGGCATCTCCTCCAGGATTCTGCGTCCTGCGGCGGTCTGGGTGCTCGGGCTGGCGATGCACTCGGCTCCCCAGGTTTTCATCATGATCTTCCTGAACGGCTTCTGGTCGAAGCTGATGCGCACCATGAACACCTTGCACTCGATGCCGATCAGTTTGCAGCTCATGGCCAGGGCGCTGCCCCACTGGCCCGCTCCGGTTTCGGTGGTGAGATATTTGATGCCGAATTCCCGGTTGTACCAGGCTTGCGCAACGGCCGTGTTCGGCTTGTGGCTGCCGGCAGGAGATACCCCTTCGTTCTTGTAGTAGATTTTCGCCGGAGTGCCGAGAGCTTTTTCAAGCCTTTTGGCCCGGTAGAGCGGAGAGGGACGCCAGAGCTTCAGGATGCCGAGCACCTCTTCGGGAATGTCGATCCATCTTTCGGTGCTCATTTCCTGCTCGATCAGGTTCATCGGAAACACTCTGGCGAGATCGTCGGGCGAAATCGGCAGGCCGTTCATGCCAAGAGGCGGCGGCATGGGCGAAGGCAGATCGGCCTGGATGTTGTACCACTGTCTTGGCAATTCGTGTTCTTCGAGGATGACCTTGGTGAGATCGGCACTCATGGCGGTAAGATTTTTGTTTGCGAAAAAACGCTGAGAAAACAGGAAGGGTGGGCGCGCCACCTCCTCAAAGGTAGTCAATATCAGGGATAATGGGCAAGTCTTCGAGGGGAAAGCATGTGGATTGTGGTGCCGAAGGCGGGAATCGAACCCGCACGTCCATTGCTGAACACAGGATTTTAAGTCCTGGGCGTCTACCAGTTCCGCCACTTCGGCATCCGGAAAATCCGGGAAGGGAAGTCAATTTACTATCTTCCCTGTTTTTAACAAAATAATCGCGCCGCTATTAATCCGTGAGGCCTGGAATTTCCGGCTTCCGGTGCTGTCCTGCAGCGGTGAGCCGTTCGAATGACCCGGCTCCCGGCCTCACGTCCTGAAATGGTCGTAGCCGCCGAGATCGTCGAGGCTGAGGGTCATTCCGTAGATATCGGAGAGCAGGACGCCTTTCTCCTTTTCCGTTATTTCCCCGATAACCGAGATATCCCGGTTGCCGGCCAGGAAAGCGGCCTGTTCCTTCGGCAGGGTAAAGAGCAGCTCGTAGTCCTCGCCACCCGACAGAGCCCAGGCAAGGGCATCCTCCTGCAGTTCATCGGCTATTTCCCGGGCCTGGGTGTTGACGGGGATGGCTCGTTCATGAATAAGCGCACCGGTATCCGAACACCGGCACAGATGTCCGAGATCGGAGCTGATCCCGTCGGAAATGTCGATCATTGCGCTCGGTGTGACGCCTGAAGCGTGAAAAAGCCGGATCGTGTCGAGCCGGGCGGCGGGCAGAAGCTGACGGCGGATGGCATCGCTGTACTCCTGCAGGTCGGCCATGAGGCTTTTGCTGTATGGTTCGTTGTTCGACAGATGGTCGAGCATGATGTTTTTTTCCCGCATAAGCATTTTCAGGCCTGCAGCGGCCCCTCCAAGCGTGCCGGTCACGCAGATCAAATCCCCAGGTTTTGCACCGCTGCGCATGGTGAGCCGTTCTTTTGCCGTCTCACCGGTCATGGAGATGGTGATCACCAGTCCGGATCGGGATGAAGAGGTATCGCCTCCGGCAATGGCCAGCCCGTAACCGGAGGCCGCATGGCTCATGCCGCGATAGAGTTCTTCGATCATCTCGACGGAAAAAGAGGGCGGTATGGCAAGGGAGACCAGAGCATAGGTCGGCAGGGCGTTCATGGCGCAGATATCCGACACGTTGACGCTGATGCATTTGCTGCCGAGATGCCGGAGCGGCGTGAAGAGCAGGTCGAAATGCACCTCTTCGGCAAGCAGGTCGGTTGTCGCGACCTGCATCAGGGTTTCCGAAAGCCGGTAGACGGCACAGTCATCCCCTATTCCTTTCACCAGGGATGGGGCTTCGGCGAGGGTTGGCTCGACAAGTTTCGAGAGCCGGCTGATCAGTCCGAACTCGCCGATATCCGAGATGGCTTTGTATGGCATATTTTTACGTACATTGAAGGGCACCTCTATAACTTGTTGCGTGAGCAGATTGCTGCGTTATCCCGATGCGTCAGGATCGAAATCTTCATCCCGGTTTACCGGGACTCAGGTTTCTCCGCTTCGTCCGGCCTGCTCTGTACCCGCTCGTGACACTTTTTGGAGGCCCCCGGTAAAATCCGGGTGCAACGCAAGGGACAAGTATGCAGCAATGTACGGCAATATCCGGAAATGCCGCCGGAGCGGATGCTCCACTCATTGCAAGTAAATAAACATAGACATTTTTCCGTTCATCATGGGTTTTTTCGACAATTTCAAAATATCGCGCCTTAAAGAGGGACTCAGCAAGACAAGGGATACGTTTCGTGAAAAGCTTTCCGTCATCACGCAGGGTAAAACCGAAATCGACGATGAGTTTCTTGAGGAGCTGGAAACCATTCTCGTTGCTGCCGATGTCGGAGTTGAAACCACGCTCGGCATCGTCGAAGCGGTAACCGAGCGGGCAAAAAAGGAGACCTATCGTTCGGAGGGTGAGCTGAACGGGATGGTGATGGAAGAGATTCAGCAGATGCTTCTCGATACCGACAGCGCGCATCCTCTTGATTTTGACGCGCAGCTTCCCGAACGTCCCTATGTGATTCTTGTGGTCGGCGTGAACGGCGCCGGCAAGACCACCAGTGTCGCCAAGCTCGCCCGCAATTACGACAAGGCAGGCAAGAAGGTCGTTATCGCCGCCGCCGATACCTTCAGGGCCGCAGCATATGAGCAGCTGAAGATATGGGCCGACCGGGCTGGAGTTCCGATCATCGGCCAGGGCCAGGGCGCCGATCCGGCATCGGTAGTCTACGATGCGGTCAGTTCCGCCGTGGCTCACCATATCGACGTTGTGCTTGTCGATACCGCCGGCCGGCTGCACAACAAGAGCCATCTCATGGAGGAACTCGCCAAAATCATGCGGGTTGCCCGGAAGAAGGTGCCTGCCGCACCCCATGAAGTGCTGCTGGTGCTCGACGGCACGACCGGTCAGAACGCCGTCCAGCAGGCAAGGGAGTTTACGAAGTTCGTCAATGTGACCGGCCTGGTGCTTACCAAGCTCGACGGTACCGCCAAGGGGGGGATCGTGCTCTCCATTTCCCGGGAACTGAAGCTCCCGGTGAAATACATAGGCGTCGGCGAAAAAATCGACGACCTGCAGCTGTTCGACCGGGAAAAGTTTGTCGAGGCGCTCCTGGGCCGTCAGGAGTAGTGTTCGCTGGAGCTGGTGGTTACGCCCATATCCGGAAGTTCCCCGAGGAGCCGGACGAGCAGCGGGCCGTAATCGGTGCAGTAAAGAAGATGGGTACTGTTTTTCGTGTCCTGCGCTCCGAGCCGAGCCGCGGGAACAGAGGTTTCGGGAGCCGCTTCGAGGTGGCGGGCCAGAACCGGTTCGAGTTTTTCCGGGCTCCGGATGATCAGGATATGGAAAATACATGATTCCGGACGGTCGAGCAGGTAATCGATATGCCAGTGCGGTTTTTTTTCGGAAGCGGCCTGCGGTGTTTCTGCAGCCATGCCGTTTTCCAGCAGCATCTGCTGTAAAGCTTTTCTTATGGCATGCGGCGTTCTCCCTGCGGTTCTTGACGCATGCCGCATCAGGCGCCGTGCAAGCGGGTACCGGTTGTTCCCCTTGCCGAGTGCCGAGCCGAGATAGAGATAGCAGCCGGCGGGCAGGAGCAGCGGGTTTCCTTTCCGGAAGCGGCCGAAAGGCAGCTGAACGGTTTTTGCAAGCCGTATGAACAGCAGATAGGCGCCCTGCTTTTCCATGCCGCCCGCAAGGGTGAACTGCCCTCCGGGAATTGTTTTTTCTGGATTTTGATGCAATATTAGCGGTGCCTGGTTAATGCAGGTAACGGTAATGCTGAAAATAAGGCTTTTGGAACTGCGGATAACTATCTTTTTCCGGAGGAGTTTCCAATGAATGAATCCGAAAAGATTATGGCCGCAAGGCGGAGCGAAATGGTCCGGGACCTCCGTCGTAAAGGCATTATCGATGAACGGGTGCTCGAAGCCATCGGAAGTGTCGAACGGCACCGTTTTGTTCATGAGGAAAGCCTTGATTATGCATATGATGATGCGGCCTGGCCGATAGGATACGGGCAGACCATTTCACAGCCCTATACGGTTGCCTATATGACCTCCCTGCTTGCAGCGCGATGTTCGCCGCCGGCAAAGGTGCTTGAAATCGGCACGGGATCGGGCTATCAGGCGGCGGTTCTCGATGCGCTTGGTTACAGGGTTTATTCGGTTGAGCGCATTCCCGAATTGTACGAGCGGGCGGCAAGGCTCTTCAGGTCTCTCGGCATTTCGGTCAGGTGCAGGCTTGCGGATGGTTCCCTTGGCTGGGAGGAAGAGGCCCCGTTCGAGGGTATCATGGTTACGGCGGCCGCTCCGGATTGTCCGCAGCATCTTCTCGGGCAGCTTTCCCCGGATGGCTGTCTGGTTATTCCTGTGGGGGGGCAGGATACGCAGCAGATGACCGTCTGCAGGCGTTCGGGCGACAGGTTTGAAAAGGAGCTTTTTCACCATTTCGCTTTTGTTCCGCTGATCGGCAGGGAGGGTTGGAATTGAAATGCTTCTCTGTTAATTTGCTGTACAAATCGCTCGTGAAAAGGGGTGCAGTTGAAGAATGTAGGGCTGATATTTCATTAATATTATTCAAGAGGTGATGTGTTATGGCTTTAATGTCCAGCATGCGGGATAAGACGCATATTATTCTGTACACGCTACTGGCGGCATTTCTCGCGCTGATTGTTTTCGAGTGGGGAATGAACTTTACCGGTTTTAACGGAAAACAGGGCAGTGCGGCCGGAAAGGTGAACGGGAAAGAGGTGTCGAAGGCCCGCTACGAAGAGATTTACAAGGAGTTTTCCGAAAATTTCCGCAGAAACAATCCCGGAGTCGAGATAACGCCTGAAGTTGAACTCGGGCTTCAGGAGCAGGCATGGAAGATTGCCGTCGATCAGACACTGCTTGAAGAGCAGTTTGAAAAGTTCGGCATTACCGTCGAGGACAGTGAGATTGTTGCGGCACTCGACGGAGACAATCCTCCCATGATCATCCGGCAGAATTTCGTCAATCCCGCTACCGGAGTGATCGACCGCCAGAAGCTGGATGCCGCCCGTCGTGATCCCAAGAACAAGGAGATGTGGCTCCAGATCGAAGATATCGTCCGCCGCGAATTGAAGGTGAACAAGCTTATCCGGGCCCTGCAGACCATGGTGCCGGTTACCGATCGGGAACTTGACGCTGTCGTCAAACGGGAGTACACCAGGTTTTCCGCCTCCTTTATCCCCGTTCCCCTGAGTTTTGCTGGTCCTGACAGCAACTTTCCCGTAAAGGCCGACGAGATACAGAAGTACTACGACGGGCACAAGGATATGCTCAAGCAGCCGCCGTCGAGAAAAGCCGATTATGTGTTTTTCCCGATCGTACCCTCCTCGAAAGACAGTGCGGTGGTGCGCAACGAGCTTGAGGGCATGCGCAAGGAGTTTGCTGCAACGCAGAATGACAGCGATTATGTAAGGGTTCAGAGCGACCGTCCCACCGGCATCGATGTGCCCTTGAGCCGTGCGGATTTTTCACCGGCCGCCGGCGCGGTTGTTTTCAGTCCCGGGAATGCCAAGCCGGGCTCGGTTATCGGTCCTGTTGCCGACAACGGCTACTACCGGATGCTGAAGGTCAAGAAAATTGCAGCCGGTGAACCGGTTGCCAGAGCGTCGCATATTCTGCTTCGTTTCAACCCTTCGAGCCGTGATGATGTAGCCAGCGTAAGGGCTCGCATGGTGACGATCTACAAGAAGCTTCAGGAAGGAGTACCCTTTGAGGTGCTGGCCAGAGAGTATTCGCAGGATCCCGGCAGCGCCGCAAGAGGCGGTGATCTTGGGTGGTTCGGACGCAAGAGCGTCGTTCCGGAATTTTCCGAAGCCGTATTCAGCACCCGTCCCGGCGCTCTCGCCAGACCGGTGCAGACGAAATTCGGCCTGCATATCATCAAGGTGTCCGGTTTCGATCAGAGCAGACTGGTTTGCTCCGAAGTTGTCCGGCTGATACGGCCGTCAACGGAAACGGTCGACAGCTCCAGGCGTCTTGCCACGGCGTTTCAGATGCAGGCGAAGGATCAGGGGTTCAACAAGAGCGCCGAAGCCGAAAAACTCCGTATCGCCAGAACCGGAGAGTTCGGCAAACACACTCCGATCGGACCTGTCGGTTATAACGAAAAGATCATAGCATTCGCCTTCAAGGGATCCGAAGGTGATCTTTCCGACGTGATTGAAACCGATAAGGGATTTTACGTCATGCGTCTGACCGGAAAGAACGATACCGGATACCGTCAGCTCGACGATACCCTGAAGAAAGTCATCACTGCGGAACTGGCCCGTGAAAAGAGAGAGCTGGCGCTTGAAAAGAAGCTCGCCGCCCTTGCGGCGCGACCCGGAGCAACCCTCGAATCGCTTGCCGCGGCCAACAAGGAGTTTACGATCGTCAGGGCGGACGATATCCGCTGGACTGACGGTTACATTCCCGGTTACGGCATTGACCGGCCGCTGGTTGAGGCGATTTCCGCAATGAAAGCAGGAAAGCTCTCCGGGCCTGTCAAGTCGATGATGGGCTATGCCCTTGTCAGGCTCGACAAGCGGGTGATGGCCGGGGATATCAATTTGAAGGAGGTAAAAGCCGGAATATTGCCGAACCTCGTTCGGGCAAAGCAGGAACAGTTCTTTGCCGAGTATTTCGCCACATTGCGACGGGATGCCAAGATCGAGGATCTGCGGCCCTGAGTCTTCCCTTGTATAACGCATAAAGAGCCCCTCGAAAAACCCTGATCAACCGGTTTTTCGAGGGGCTCTGCCGTTACAGGGTTGCCAGGAAATTTTCCAGGCGGCTTTTTATTTTTTCCGCAGAAGCGAGTTCGAGGCACTCGCCGGCAAGGAGTTCCGTTTCTGCGAGGGTAATGCTGGAGACCATTTTTTTCAGTTTGGCGATATCGGCACTAACCACACTGAATTTTCTCAGACCGCAGCCGATGAGAAAGGGGAGGGTAAGTCTGTCGGAAGCCATATCGCCGCAGATGGATGCGGGGCAGCGGTTTTTCTGTGCTGTGGAGATGACCCGGTAGAGCTGCCGGATAATGGCCGGGTGAAACTTGTCGAACAGATCCTGGACAATGACATTGTTTCTGTCCACGGCAATGGTGTACTGGGTCAGATCGTTGGTTCCGATGCTTACGAAATCGACGCACCGGGTGATCTCTTCGATAATTTCCACAGCTGCAGGGACCTCGATCATCGCCCCGACAAAAGGCTTTTCACAGGCCAAGCCGGTTTCATCGGTGATTTGGTTGCAGAGCTTTTCAAGCCTCTCTTTGATGAAACGGATCTGCTCGATGGAGGTGATCATCGGCAGCAGAATGTGGATATTGCCGTGCGTGTTTGCCCTCAGCACAGCCCGGAGCTGGTTTTCAAGGATTTCCGGAACATCGATGAGAATTCTGATACCCCGCCACCCGAGATTGGGATTGGGTTCCCTGACCGGAGAATAGAGCAGCTTGTCGCCGCCGATATCGAAAAGGCGGACCACCAGCGGCATCGGAGCAATTGTTTCGGCCATCTCCCGGTAGTAGTTCAACTGCTCCGATTCCCTCGGCACCTTGGTTCCGTCGATAAACAGGTTTTCGGTTCTGAAAAGGCCAACCCCTTCAGATCCCGTCGTCTTGATTGCCGCCAGCTCTTCCTTGAAGTCGATGTTCGAGTAAAACGATATCCTGACGCCGCAGCGTGTGTAGGCGGGCTGCTCGGCAGTCAGCGAGGCATCGGCTTCACTCTGCAGTTCGTCGTCCCGTTTTCTGTTGTAGTGTTCAATGGTTTTTTCCGACGGGTTGATCACGACGGTGCCGGTTGTGCCGTCGATGATGATCTGCTTGCCGGATTCCACCGTTTGCGAGAAATTGCCGAGCCCCACAACCATAGGGATGTTCAGCGATTTGCAGATCAGCGAAATGTGAGAGGTCTGGCCGCCGGTATCGGTGACGAATCCTTTTACATTGCTGCGGCTCAGCAGAATGACGTCGGCAGGGGAGAGATGTTCTGAAATGACGATGGTGCCTTCAGGTATCCACGAGTGCAGTTTTCTGATGTGCAGGTTCCTGATGATCCGCTCCTTGATATCCCTGAAATCGCAGGCGCGTTCCTGAAAGTACTGGTCGTCGGAATTCCTGAACTGTTCGAGGTAGCGTCCGAACTCCTCGTCGATGACAAGAGCGGCGGTTTTCTGTTCTTCCCTGATTCGACTGGAGATGGATTCGGTCAGCACCGGATCGTGCAGCAGCATGATCTGGGCTTCGAAAAGGTTCGCATATCCCTTGCCGAGTTTTCGTGTCGTGACGCGTTCTATTTTTTTCAGCTCTTTTTCCGAACGGTGCAGCGCAACGACAAACCGCTCTATCTCGCCATCTATCTCTTCGGGTTCAAGTGTTTTGGCCTCGTGATCGTACTGCTCTTTTTCAAATGCATAGGATGTTCCGATGGCTATGCCTCGCGATGCTCCAATGCCGCGGTAGGCATCCTCGGCAGGGAGGCCTGCCGGGGATGCCGGATTTTTCTTCTGGACCTTTCCCACTCTGGAGGGGAGGGCAGGCTGCCCTGTGGTTTTCTCGCTCATTCGCTCTGCTTAAAAGGGTGCGTCGTCCTGATTGATAAAGGATGCCGAAGGGATATTGCGTGATTCCGGAGGTTCGGGCATCGCATGCGGGGCATCTTCATGGAATCCTTCATCCTGTCCGCCTGAAATATAGACATTCGCCGTTGACTGAAAGCGTCCGTAATTTTTCATGAACAGCAGGCGGATATCGCCGATCGGTCCGTTTCGCTGTTTGCCGATGACAATTTCGACGATGTTTTTTGTGGACGAACCATCCTCGAAGGTGTCCTTTCCGTACATTTCCGGACGTGAAAGAAACATCACAACGTCGGCGTCCTGCTCAATCGAACCGGATTCCCTCAGATCGCTCAGCTGCGGGCGTCTGTCTCCGGAACGCTGCTCGACGGAACGGTTCAGCTGGGCAAGAGCGATAACAGGAATGTTCAGTTCCTTGGCCAGCGCCTTGAGCGAGCGGGATATCTGCGCGATCTCCTGTTCCCGGTTGGATCTCCCGTCCCTGACAGGAGTGACCAGCTGCAGGTAATCCACCACAACCATGCCGATATTGTGTTCCTGTTTCATCCTGCGGGTTTTGGCCGACAGTTCCATGATGGAGATACCCGGCGTATCGTCGATGAAGAGTTTTGCGTCGTTCAGCTTGTCCATGCTGTTGATGATCCTTGCCATCATTTCCGGGGTGATGCGCCCGGTTCGGACAAGCTGCGATTCCACATAGGCTTCTGCGCACATGAGCCTGATGGCAAGCTGCACTTCCGCCATTTCAAGGCTGAAAAACAGCACCGGAGTGTTGAAATCGACCGAGGCGTTACGGGCAAGAGCCAGAGAGAATGCGGTTTTTCCGGCTGACGGCCGTGCCGCGATGATAATCATATCCGATGGCTGGAACCCGGCGGTAAGCTGGTCGAGTTCGGAATACCCGGATCCGATGCCGGTAATGGATGACTGGGAAGCTCTGAGGTTTTCAAGAATGCGGATGCCGTTCTTGACCAGGTCCTTGATCGGCGAGGCCTTCTTTTTGATGCCGGCCTGGGAGATATTGAAAAACTGCTGCGAAGCGTGTTCGACAAGATCGAAAATATCCATCGACGAGCTGTAGGCAGCCGAGGATATCTTTGCCGATATGGAGATCATCCGCCGGTAAAGATATTTCTCTTTGGCAAGGCGGGCATAGTATTCCACATTGGCCGCACTGATCACCTTTCCGGAAAGCTCTGCCAGATAGTGCCTCCCGCCTACGGGCTCCAGTTCGTTCATTTTCAGCAGCTCCTCACTGACCGTAATGAGGTCGATAGCCTGCCGTTTATGGTAGAGCTGCATCATGGCGGTGAAAATGATCTGATGCCGGCGTTCGTAGAAAACCTCGGCGCCGTTTTCACCGAAAATCTGAATGACCTGTTCGACAGGGTCCTCTTCGAGCAGGAGGCAGGCAAGCACCTCCTGCTCGATTTCCGACGAGTATGGCGGAATTCGGCTTTCCCTGCTGAAATCGATATCCTGGCTGAAATCGATGACGTCGGGTTTGGATTTGCCTGATGTTCGTGTCATGGTTGTGAATCGCTCTTCTTCCCCTGAAGGGTATCGTAGTGACGGCGCATAAGCTGGACGTCCTCCCAGCAACCCCTTTTCCAGTTCGGGTTTCTCAGCAATGCTGCCGGGTGGTAGGTTACCACGCAGTCGAATTTTTTCCAGCCGATGATTTTCCCTCGCATGGCCCCCATCGACAGATTGTTGTCGAGGAGCGTATTGGCGGCCACTCGTCCGAGCAGCAGCAGCATGCCGGGGTCGATCAGTTCAAGCTGGTTCTGCAGCCAGGGAAGACAGCTGGCGATCTCATCCTGCTGCGGATTGCGGTTCTGCGGGGGACGGCATTTGATAATGTTGCAGATAAAGACATCTTCACGCCGGAAGCCTACCGCCAGGAGAATTTTGTCGAGCAGCTGTCCGGAACGACCGACAAAAGGGCGACCCTGGGCATCTTCATCGGCTCCCGGTGCTTCACCGATAACGACAAGGCGGGCTTTCGGATTTCCCTCACCGAACACGAAGTTGTTACGGGTGGCCGCCAGACGGCATTTCGTACAGGTTTTCGAGCCTTCGTAAAGCTCCTGCAAATCGCTGTACAAGGGTTTATCTTCCCCTGCAGCCGTCGGCTGCTGTCGGCTTTCGTCAAATAACAGGCCCTGCATAACTAACGTACTGTTTCTTGTTTTACCGTCCGGAATGCATCAGTTGCTCTATGCAATCGAGCAGCTGTCTCGCGGCATCCTTTTTCTGCATAAGGGGCAGGACGGTTTCTGTGTGGTTCCGGTCAATCAGGGTAAGCACATTGGTATCCACTTCGAAGCCCGATGTTTTCCGGTCGAACGTATTGAATGCCACAAGATCGAGATTTTTTTCCTGCAGCTTTCTGTAGGCTTCTTCAAGTCCGTCACCGGTTTCAAGGGCAAAACCTACCGCAAGCTGATCCGGGCGCTTTCCTGTACCGAATTCCGCAAGAATATCGGGATTTCTTATCAGATTCAGCTGCAGGTGCGAACTGTTTTTTTTCAGCTTGCCTTCAAGCACCAGTTCAGGGCGGTAGTCGGCAACGGCGGCGGCGGCGATGAAAACCGTACAGAGTCCGTACAGCGACTTTGCCGCTTCGTACATTTCACAAGCGTTTTCGACATCAAGACGTTCCACGCCCACAGGGGTGTCAAGATGGACCGGGCCAGTGATAAGGGTTACCTCCGCGCCCCGTTCTCTGGCAGCTTCGGCAAGGGCGAACCCCATTTTGCCCGACGAGTAGTTCGAGATGAAACGGACACCGTCGATTTTTTCCCTTGTCGGACCGGCGGTGACGACTACGCGGCGTCCCCTGAGCGGAGAGTCAGGGGTGGCGTTCTGCAGCGCCATGCCGATGCGTTGGGCGATGACGTCGGGTTCCGGCATCCGTCCGGTTCCGCACTGTCCTGAGGCAAGATCACCGTTTTCGGGTTCGATAACGGTGCATCCCTGACCGGTGAGCAGGGCGATATTGCGCTGAAGCGAGCCGGAGCGGTACATCTGGCCGTCCATTGCCGGAAAAATCAGTACCGGCTTTCCGGGGCGAAGCGTAATGAAGCATGCCGTGAGCATGTCGTCGCACAATCCTGCAGCCAGCTTTGCGATGGTGTTTGCCGTGGCGGGAGCTATGACCAGTGCGTCCGCCCACTCTCCGAGGGAAATATGCCGGGTGAAATCCGTTCCCGGAAGGTCCAGAGGGGGAAACATTTCCCTGAAAACCGGTTCCCCAGAAACGGTCGCCAGTGAGAGCTCGCTGACGAACCGGCTTCCCGATGCAGTAAGCGCTACCCGGACTTCCGCTCCGGCCTTTTTGAGCAGGCGCACAAGCTGGGGTGTTTTATATGCTGCGATACCTCCCGAGATGCCGAGGATGATTTTTTTTCCTTTCAAAATCATGGCGTGTTCGTTACAAAAGGGTAAAAAATAATGTATAAAAATATAAGCACTTATTTCTTCTCGTCCGATGACGGGGTTATGCGTTTCCAGAACCGTTCCCAGGTGTGGAAACGTTCGCGGTAGGAGACGCTTGCTCCCCAGGTTTCGGATGGTTTCTGCAGGTTTGTATTCGATGCCTCGCCGGTAAGCTGACCATAGGAACGGTAGGCTTCGAGATAGACTTTCGGCGTTACCCGGTACTCGATTTTCTGTGACGTACCGTAGTAGTTGAAAAGTGCCTTGTCCTTGATATCAGGGCTGCTGCCGGTGCCGACGAAGCGCACCTTTCCGCCTGTGCCGGGAATATTGACGGCAAAATAGAGGTCGAGTCCGCTGAGTGCGCCTTTCTTGTCGAGCCCCAGATTGACATTGAAACTCTCGATGCCGGCAATATTCTGTACGATCCTGGAGAGCTGTGAAGATACCAGTCCCGCTCCGGTGGAGAGGCCTGCGCTCGATACCTCAAGGTTGCCGTATTGCCCGGTGCTGCCGGGGGGGGCGTACCATTGTTTGGAAAGTAGCATGGAAAGTACGTTGATTTCCGCATTGGGATCGATCTGGCTGGGCTGGCCGCCGATCATGCTCTGGGAGGCATAGGGCTGCATCTGTTCGTTCAGATAGTAGCCCATTCCGACGCGGGGTTCATTGAGCGTTCCGGTTATGGCCAGCAGCAGGCGGACGTTATCCCGCTCACCGGTCTGGGAACTGGTGACGCTGAGGTATTTGGTGCCATACAGGTTATCCATCCGGCCATCGCGGATTTCAGCGTTGTTCCAGGTGATTTTCCCTCCGTTTTCCAGATCGAAGTTCGTGTTGGAAAAACGGTACTTGCCGCCCGTAATATTGACCGAACCGTAGAGGCGGTAGCGCTGGTTGCTTTTGTTGACGATCAGGTAAAGGTTGCCGATCGATGCCTCAAGCTCCTCACCCCGGAGGCGATCGAAAATTACCGTGTATTTCAGGGGTTCCGCGCCGGTAAGCTTCAGATCCCTGATCTGCAGGATGTCGAGCAGCGAGTAGTAAAACTCGGCAGGTTTTTTGTCTGAACCGTTTTTCGGGGAATTTTCCTTTTTTTCAGCCGGATAACGAGCTACGAATTCAATGAATTTTTCGGCGCCAACATATTTTGCGCTTTCATTGGAGCCTTTTCTGTAGAGCGAAAAGTCGGCCTTGTCGATCCGCATCGCCCCTTCGACAACCGGAGAGGAGAGGTCGCCGTGAAGCCTGATATTGCGGGTTGTTCCGGTAACCGTGCCGAACGATGTCTCGTCTTTCCGGTCTTTTTTGTTGTAAAGCAGGAGTTCCGAAAAGCTGGCGCCGAGATCGAGGGATCTGGGTTCGAGCTGTACAAGCCGGATCACGCCGCTGATTCTGCCGGAACCCTGCAGCAAATCCCTCACGATGATCTCCTTAAGCTCTACCTGACGAGGGTTGACGGCCACATCGCCGTTCAGGATATAGGTTGTCTGGGTGGGTTCGACGGTTATACGGGTATCGCGCAGACGGGTGGTAAGATAGATATCCGGTTTCGGCATCCGTCCGGCAATGGTCAGGGTTGTAGGAATAATGCCTTTGGCGTTTTCAAAGAAAGGCAGAACATATTCGAGAAACCTGGCGGAAAGATTTTCGGAACGGAATGACGCATTCACCGACTGCTGATCGGGAATCCTTATCTGGAACGGAACGTAGCTGAGCAGAAGGGGCATGGATCCGCTGCCTTCAATGGTATTCATCGCAACGGATGAGGTTTCGCCTGAAACCGGCGCAGCCGAACTCCGGAAATCGAAACTGAGGCGGTTTCCGATGTGGCGGGCGTTGAGCTGCATGCCTCCGAACAGCAGTTCTTCATACCGGACAGCCTGTCCGTTGAGGCTGAGGGTGCTCGTCTTGGATCCCGGGGACCCGTTTACAACAAGTGTTCCGTTTACGACTCCGGCAATCGTTCCGGGTGAACCGGCCGTCCTGTTCCGGTTGAAGCCGGCCAGATCGATATTCGAGAGGGTGCATTTGAACGTTCCGGCCTTGTTGCTGCTCAGCAGGCCGTCGAGCACAACCCGCTGGTTTCCTTTGGCAATACTCAGATTCCTGAAGGTTGCCGAAGCGCTGCCCACCGTGATGTGCGAGCCTGCAGGGATCTGCCAGAGGCCGCCACTGTTGCCCAGCGAGAGTCTGTTGAGTGTGATGTCATAGGTTCCTCCGCTGCGTCTGGCCGAGAGATCGGAACTGATTTTCCATGCCTGCTCGGGAAGGTCTCCATCAATTGCCACAGAGAGCTGGGCCGGCGTGTATATTGCGTCGAATGCCAGATTACCCGATTTCACTCCGGCAATGGTGAGGTTGGCGGCTTTGCCCTTCACTGCGGCTTTTGAAAGCCCTTTTCTGCTGCATTCCATTGCCGCCGCCGCCGTAAGGGCGTTCAGCGTCGTACCGGAACCGGAGGAAAACGTGGTGAGGTCTAACGATGAGGAGATGGTGCAAAGCCCTTTACGGTAAAGCAGTTCGCCTTCCGTGCTTCCCTGCATCTCCATATTGCGAACCGGCAGCAGAACGACAAGCGGGGTGACGTCCTTGAGGGTGATTCGGTAGGAGACCTTGAACGGGTTGTCCGGCTGGGGTACCGGAGGGTTTTCGACAGACGGCAGGCCGGCAGGCCAGAGGCTCTGGATTCCGATTTCCCGGGTAACGGCGTATCCTGCAAGCTGCAGGGCTCCGATCAGCTGTTTCAGGGAGTAGTCGCCACTGAGCGACGCATCGAGGAAGTCGCTTTTTACCGTTACCTGAGAGGAGGCTTCACGCTGTGCTATGGCTACAGCAAATTCGGATTTGTCCCTGAACCGGAATTCGTTGATCGAAGAGGGCTCGAAACGTATGGCGATTCCTGCGTTGAGCGACCGGGGATCGAATCCCTCGCCTTTCAGGGCAAACGTTCCGTTCAGATCGGTCACGAAATCGCGGGAGTCCAGTATTTTGGCGAGATTGATCTTCTTTATCCGGCCATTGGCCTTGTAGGGCGGGGAGGGATGGTTGAGGTCGATCTCTCCCGAGGCCTCGATGAGCTCTGCGCTGTTCTGCAGCGAAATTCCGGTTTTGAGGACTTTCCGGCTGTAATCAGCACTCAGGGACCCTTTTTCGATATCCTGACGTCCCCAGAACGAATCCTTGATATCGGCTGACAGTGAGAGCGTTTCAAGGCTTTTCAGGCCCTGGCTGGTTCCTTCGAAAGAACCTGTTGCCCTGAGCAGGTTTTTGCCGCTTTTTCTGCCGGAGGCCTCGAGCAAGCGGTAGGCTTCAAGCTCGTCGAGCCTGAAGGCTCCTTTCCATGCGAGTTGTTTATCCATCGCACCTTTCGATTCGGCTTCGAGCGATATCCTGCCGATTCCGGTGATCAGATCGATAGCGGTTTCCGCCTGTTTGGGCGATCCCTCCGCTCTCGCCAGGAACGTTACGGTGCCGAGCTGTCCGGCCGCTTTCCCGAAGGGGGTTTCGGCAAACAGGGCCTGTAAAAAAACCGGTTCTACCGTTGAGCTGTCGCATGACACCTTGAAAGAGAGTGCCTCCTTCTGCTGCAGGTGGAGCAGTTCGCCCCTGAAGGCAAGACGGCTTTTCCCTCTGGATAGCCGTGAATCAAATACCTGAAGCGATCCGTCAGCTATTTTTGCGTTGCCTTTGAAACGGTAAAGGCCTTCCGGAAGCCTGAGGGCGGGGAAAAAAACTTTCAGATCGTCGGTATGCAGGTTCAGGGCATTGATATTGATGAACGAGCGGCTTTCCGCAAGTCTGTCGATAAAGCGCTTCGTTCCCCCCGGAGCGAAAATATTGAAATCATCGAGCGAAACTGAAAGTTCGGCATTGCTCCTGCCGCTTTTCGCTTTCAGGGCAAGCAGTTCCGAACGGCTTGTCGAGAAGTGGAATTTTGCCGATCCCTCCCTGAGGCGGAATGCGTGTGAAGGCAGGGACAAAGCACCTTTTTCGAGGATTCCGCTGAACAGGTTCTCCTTCAGCCTGAAGGAGGTGATTTTCAGATCGATGTTCTCGGCTCGGTAGTGCAGCGGAGCTTTTCCCGCGCTGTTTTTTATCCAGGAGAGGCTTCCGTTATCGACGGAGAGCTTTTTGCAGAAGAAGCTTTCCAGCGGCGCCCGGCTCGAATCGGGATCCCGGGAGGTGAAAATGATATCGATATTGCGTTTTCCGTCCTCCCGTTCGATAACCGTCGCCTGCAGGCTGTCGGCGCTGATTTTCCTGAACGACAGTCTTCTGATTTCCGGCTGCAGCAGCATGAGAAAATTAAAGCGCAACTTGATGTTTTTTGCCGAAAAAGCAGGTGTGGACGAACCCGGTTCATAGATTTCAGGCGCCACCAGAGTCACCCTGTTCGGAAAGTTCAGATGGGCCTCCCGCAGCTCCAGGCGTCCCAGGAACTCCTTGTTGAAAAGGGCGATCATCTGTTCCTGTGCGTACCGGTCAAGCATGCCGCTGTTGAGCACAACCGCAGCTATGAGCGAAAGCACAAGAATGCATCCGGAGACTCCTGTCAGGAGTACAAGCGTATAGTGCTTAATCTTTTCCAATGTCAGTCCTGCCGGCGTATCGTTGGAGAATGGTTTCTATGATGCCGCTTGTCGATCGTTCCTCGATAAGCGGCAGGGTTTGTACGCTGCCTCCGCTTTCAAGTACGGCTTTGGCCCCGGCAATTCGCTCTACCTGCCAGTCAGCGCCCTTCACCAGAATGTCGGGAAGCAGCATGCCGATCAGTGATTCGGGGGTATCCTCGTCAAAGATCGTTACCGCATCCACAGCCTCCAGGGCACAGAGGAGGGCGGAGCGGTCGAGTTCGTTGCAGATCGGGCGGAGCGCGCCTTTAATGCGCCTGACCGAAGCATCGCTGTTCAGGCCGATCACCAGGGCGTCGCCAAGTTCACGGGCGGCGGCAAGGTAGTGCACATGTCCGGCATGCAGGATATCGAAACAGCCGTTGGAGAAAACAACCTTTTTCCCTGCAGATTTCCAGTTCCGGATCAGTTCGGCGGCCTCCTTCTGGCCAAGCAGTTTATGTTTCATAACAACAGCGGATGGGGGCTCATTAAACACAAATGATATAAGCCAATTTCGGATATTTTTTTCAAATTATCGTATCAGCCGCAACGATTCAATGGAAAGGGGATAAACAACTTTTTCAGTGAGTGCCTGAAAGCTGCAGGGCGGTATTTGTTCAGAGGCGAAAAGCTGTTTACTTTAGGGCAAGAGCAACTATCCACTATAACGAACTCTCATGCGTTCAACCCTATCCCCGCAGAACATTATCCCGGCGATTCCGATCCTTTGCCCTGGAGCGGGAGCCAGCTTTCGGCCTCTCGGTGCGAGGACCCGGTGACCGGAAATCTGCCGGATACGCGGACGGCCATGCATAAGAAAAGAAAGAAGAAAAACCCTTTTGCCGACAAGTTGTTCTGCCGGTTTTTCATGTTTGCCGGTATCCTGCTGCGCATTCTCAGCCAGTCTCAGGCTGCACTGCTTGCCCGTTTTTGCGGCGACATGGTATACTCCCTTCTGAAAATCCGGAGAAATCTGGTTGAAGAGAACCTTTCGGCAACCTTTCCTGAAAAGAGTCGGGAGGAAATAACGCGTATCGCACGACAGGTTTACCGTAACCTTGCCGAAAATGTTTTCGAGGTGCTCCGTCTTCCCCTTCTCAGGACCCCCGAAGAGGCCGCCCGACTGGTTGACGTCGATGCCCGCGCCTTTCAGGCAAAAACGCGTGAAATGAACAAGGGCGCCGTGCTGATATCCGCTCATTTCGGTAACTGGGAGCTGCTTGGAATGGCGTTCGGGCTTCTGGTATCGCCGATCACCGTTGTTGTAAAACGGCTGAAAAACCGGGAAATAGACCGCCAGATCAATCGGTGGCGCGCCATGAGGGGAAACAGGGTGGTCTATAAACGCCAGGCTCTTCGGGAAGGGCTCAGAACCCTGCGGAACGGCGGAGTCATGAGCATTCTTGCCGACCAGTCCGATCCGAAGGGCGGTTTTTTCATGGACTTTCTCGGCCGCAGAACCTCGGTCTTTCTCGGGCCGGCCTTTCTTGTCCTGAAAACCGGAGTCCCGGTTTTTGTGGGCATCAGCCGGAAAATCGGGAACGGACGATACCTGGTGGAGTACGAAGAGATCGATTACTCGGATCTCGGCACAGGCAAGGCCGACGTCGAAGAGCTTGCCCGCCGCTACACCCTGGCGCTTGAAAGGTATATCCGCAGATACCCCGAAGAGTGGTTCTGGCTGCATGACAGGTGGAAGCGAACGGAAGGGTAGCAGGCAGACGCATGCGCCGTTTTAATATGGCATTATCCTTCTGTGGCATTGGAACTGTAAGGTATGGCGTGTTTGTGTGGTGAACGATTTTCAAGCAATGTGTTGGCTCCGGCAGTTTATGCAGTAATTGATGCAGGTGAAGCTATATGGTCAGGTTGCCTGATTTTTCTGCTGCAGGCTGAATATTGCGAGACGTAATTATGTAAAAATCTTACGTGTGAATTGTTGATATGACCGTTCTGTTTTGTGAGGTTTTTTGAGTGAACATGCATTTCAGCCATAAGAGCATATGGATAAGATTCTTGTTACCGGTGGTGCTGGTTTTATTGGCTCCCATTTATGCGACCGCCTTGTCAATCGTGGTGATGATGTCTTGTGTGTAGATAATTTCTATACAGGAAGCAAGGCAAATATAAAGCATCTCTTTGCTCATCCCTATTTTGAGTTAATGCGTCATGATATAACCTTTCCTTTCTATGTTGAAGTTGATCGAATATACAATCTGGCGTGTCCTGCATCACCAATTCATTATCAGTTTGACCCTGTACAAACCACGAAAACCAGTGTGCATGGTGCAATCAATATGCTCGGGCTTGCCAAAAGGGTCAAGGCTAAGATTTTACAGGCAAGTACCAGCGAAGTTTATGGAGATCCTGAAATTCATCCGCAACCTGAAAGTTACTGGGGCAAGGTAAACCCCATAGGCATTCGGAGTTGTTATGATGAAGGAAAACGTTGTGCCGAAACATTGTTTTTTGATTATTGGCGTCAACATGACGTGCAAATTAAGGTTGTTCGTATTTTTAATACCTACGGACCCCGAATGCACCCCAATGATGGGCGGGTGGTGAGTAATTTTATTGTTCAGGCGCTTAAAGGGGATCCAATTACAATTTATGGTGATGGCCAACAAACCAGAAGTTTCTGCTATGTCGACGATCTCATTGATGCCATGATTAGTATGATGGATACCGGTAGTGATTTTACTGGTCCGGTCAATATCGGTAATCCGGGGGAGTTTACTATGCAGGAGTTAGCCGAAACAGTACTCCGGCTTACTGGTTCAAGAAGTGAGTTGATCTATCTGCCATTGCCCTCAGATGACCCGAGACAAAGGAAGCCTGAAATCGAGTTGGCTAAAGAAAAGCTTTCATGGGAACCTGGTATCGGTCTTGAGGATGGTCTTAAGGAAACAATTCGATATTTCAAAAATTTGTTTTTTAATTGTTAGGTGAAATTCCGATCAATGAGTTTTTCTGAAAAGACCTGATAGTTTGGAAAATGAAATGCTGAAAGATATTGTTGGTCTTAAAAAAAATATGCAGCGTCAAATTAACTTATATATAAGTAAATTTGCCAAAAATATTGAACAGCCATTGTGTGGACATAGGGATGCAAGTTGGATGGCAGCACCACCATGGTTGTCAGACTATACGTCAGTAAAGGATATATGCAATCAAGATGAAGTTGAATGCTGGAAAGGTGATTCCATCAGTCACAGGGATATCGTTGCCTCTGGGGTATTAACGGTTAAACATGTAGGCGTTGTCGGCTACAGGCTTAATTGCGGATCGGATGCACAGGCCATAGTGAATCTTGTGGATAGATGGGGAATGCCTCTTTTTTTCCCATTCAAAAAACACTGGAATTTGAAGAGTCTGGTACAGGAAATAACTTTAGGGCCAACAGTTATTTCAAGACAAAACAGAAGAAGGGCAGTGCTTCTTGGGAGTTCAAATGTCGGGTTTTATCATTTTCTCACAGAGGTTGTTGGCGATTGGTGGTTTTTAAAAAAAATGGGGTTCAATAAAGATTCGTTCGACCTGTTTATTATACATGATGGCGAGAAAACGTGGCAGAAAAACATCCTTGATCTGCTGGATATAGAAAAGGATAAAATACGGAGCAGTTTTGGTTTCAGGGAGAAAGATATCGATTTAGTGATCCCGTATAGAGGTAAAGGCAGTCCACTTAATGTGCCATCCTGGACTTGTCGTGCCCTCTGTGAGGAAATCGGTGTTCAGGAATCTCAAAAGAAAGGATATCGTAAGGTATATATATCCAGAAAAGATGCGACACGCAGAAGGATGGTTAATGAAGCTGTGCTGACAGGCAAACTTGAGAAAATTGGATTTGAAATAGTGGAGTGTGAGAATTTGAATGTCAGGGAACAGCAGGATTTATTTGGGAGTGCAAAAATAATAGTGGCCGGTCATGGAGCGGCTCTGACCAATCTGGTTTGGTGCCCTGAAAATGCATTGGTTCTGGACATTCATCAAGAAAGCCCTGCAGTTCCATGTTTCAAAATACTTGGCGAGCAGAGCAGGATTAAGTATGTGCCGATATTTAATGCAGCGGAAGAAATATACAGATATGGCGACTGGAAAATCAGCGAAAAAGCTGTGGAGATGATTTTAGATGAGGTAGCTGTGGCGCCCTGACTGTTGCTCAAGGGAGCACTTTTCGCTTCAGCTCAGCATTTCTCTGTCTGCCTCGGAATAAACTTTTGCACATAATTCTTGATTTCTCAATGTAAAATCACTACCTTTCCTGCGTTTGGTAAAAATTCCTTTTCCTCTTATGACCGGGGCGGAACTCCCCGCCATGAGTCCCCGGGGACCCTTCAATGCCGTCAGGATAGTTGTTTTTGATGCATTTGTTATTGTTCGTCACCAGTCTGTCTTGATTCATAAGCTTGTACCGTTGTTCCATTTCCTGGAACGATATGGTACGAGTAAAAAATTTGAAGAGTGATGCCCCCCCAGGACAACCTTCTTGTATCGATTGTCACTCCCTTTTACAATGAATCTGAAGGGGTGGAATCTTTTTTCGTTACCCTTACCCGAACCTTGGACCTGCTACCTCAGGTGAAGTTCGAGTTCATTTTCGTTGATGACGGAAGCCGTGACAAGACGCTGGACAAGCTTATATTTCTTTCCCAGATTGACTCCAGGATCATCGTTATCGAGCTTTCGAGAAATTTCGGCAAGGAAGCCGCGCTCTCCGCAGGTCTTGACTATGCTTCGGGAGATGCGGTCATCCCTATCGACTCGGATCTGCAGGACCCTCCTGAACTGATTCCGGCGCTTATTGAAACATGGCTTCAGGGATACGATGTGGTACTGGCAAAAAGAACGGACAGAAGTTCCGACTCATTGCTGAAAAGAAGTACTGCAAAGATGTTTTACTGGGTTCATAACCTGTTATCCGGCATTAAAATTCCTGAGAATGTCGGTGACTTTCGAATAATGGATCGTATCGTTATCGATGCGCTGAAAGAATTCCCGGAACGGCAGCGATTCATGAAGGGCTTGTTTGCCTGGTCAGGGTTCAGGACGACAAGCATTGAGTTTACAAGAGAAAAACGTGCAGAGGGCTTTACAAAATACTCGATCTGGAAGTTATGGAATCTGGCCCTCGAAGGGATTACCAGCTTCAGCACTGCGCCGCTTAAAGTCTGGACCTATCTCGGAATATCAGGAAGCCTGTTTGCGTTTTTGTACGGAGCCTTTATCCTTATGAGGACATTACTGTACGGCAGGGACGTTCCTGGTTATACATCCCTGATTGTTGTTATTTTATTTCTTGGAAGTCTTCAGCTTATCAGCATCGGCACTCTCGGCGAATACATCGGCAGGATTTATATTGAATCCAAGCAGCGGCCTAAATATATTATCAGAAATACATACGGTGAAAATGATGTCATGTTCAAGAAAAAAAATAATATGATAGTATCAATAAAATCCGTTGAGTTATAGGCGTTTTATTGAGAATTCAATATCAAAATACCCTTTCATCAATGTTTCCGGCTTTAATGCTGATTCAAGGTTGATATTCAGGCAGGAAAGTCTTTGTTTCTTTTTGCTTATTCACGTCTTTTTCGATCAGATCTCATATGTTTTGCTGACTCATCTCGATTGATGCAGTATTTATGGTACTGAATAGAGTCTGAAGTCAAGCTGGCAAAAATGTTTTCTTGCCGGTCAGTATATGTTCGGCTAATCCTTTGTTTTTCTTGAAATTAATTCAGCGTGGCAGCGCTTTTTATGCTGTCCAGCCGAATGGATACAACGCCAATGCCTAATTTTCGTCGATCTGTTCCCAGTCCAAGCTTTTTTGGGGATGCCAGGTCTTTCAGTTTAAAATTGATGTATACATAATTTTTATTGTACACAATAAGCGCTTTCGGAATAATGACGGTTTTAGCTTTTTTGGATGATTTTGTGTATTTCCACGTTTCGAGAAATCGCTCGTTTACATAAATGTCAACAATCTGGAAAGGTTTTTTTTTGTTGACATATGCATAGGCATCGACTGTAAGTAAAAGGTTTTTTTTTGGTTTTTCTGAAAGTCTTAACAGAAGTCCTGTACTTTTTTTGTGTGTCCATGTGCCCCATTTTTCCGGTTTTGAAAAACCATGAAGAGTATACTTTTCTGAATTGCCTGATATGCCAAAGTCTATCACAGTCCCTGTTTTATATTGAGTGACGCGACCGAAATTCCATTGGTTTATTTTTCGATCAATAAAGTATAGCTTGTATGGTAGTTCGGTTTTTGGATTTAATGCCAGATGCAAGACGTATGCATGAAGAAATAACAGGGGAAAAATTATCGGTAAAAGCAATAGTTTACGGAGAGGTATTTTATTTATTATCTGTTCTTTCATATCATAAATTGTAAATCATTAATCCAGAATTTTGCAAATATCAGGAGCAGTAAGAAAAAAGAAATGATGACTGACAGATAAGTTGATCGTGGTAATTTTGAAATCATATAGCTGAAAAATATTATCCATGAAAGTGAAAGAAGTGAATACCTTGTGCAGGAAGTAAATGTCCCGGTTGAAATCGGGAGAAGGATTGAAGCGAGAGTAAATATGCTTTCACCCCAGTGCTTTTTTGTAAACAGCCATACTGATGCTGTAATCGCAAGCATTGATGAAAACATACCATAAACCGAGATTACAGCAGGATTTTTAATCTCGTTTATAAAGGTTTTTATGGGATTTCCTGGAATTCTGCCCCATGCTCTCTGTATATGGGAAAAGGCGAGCGCATCTCCGGTTAAGTGGTGTAGGTATATTGAATAAATTTCAAGTCCTACAGGAATGAAAAGGACGCCGAAAATAAAGGTGATTGCTGGCGCTGAAAGGTTCTGCTTTTCTTTTTGGAGTTGTACCAGAAATGGAATACTGTAGCTTATAAAAATAAACTCAAAAAATAAACCGGTTGTTCTTGTTGCTCCAAGCAATGCCCCTGTGATGGCTGCAAGAACAAATCTTTTCCTTTGTAATAAAACGAGACCGCCAAAAAGCAATGTTAAAAACAATCCTTCACTGTATGGTACCGAAAGATAGATGGTGAATGGAAAGAAGCAAAAAGCCGCAGAACCTTTCAGCGCAATCTCTTCTCCAAAATCATTTTTTAAATACGTATAGAGAAGAATTATCAGAGCTATAAAAAGGATGTTGTTCAGAATAAGGGCTGTAACAAGTGGGTCTGAGTATAGTATTGATGATAATATGCGAACAGTAACAGGGAATAAGGGGAAAAATGCCCAGTTGGAAAATGAACCTTCATGGTTGGCATGGTGCGGTGTGCCGGGAGCATAGGCATGTGGATGTAAATCGTACCCTTCATTTACGATAGAAAGATACCAGGCACAGTCCCATTGACATATATTGGATGGAAAGTCGATGCCCCCGGAATACAAAAATACTGCGGCAATAACCGATATTCTCGATAAGGCCGCGACAACGGACAGGATGAGCAGGTTTTTTATTTGCATTTATAAAGAAACTGTGTTGAAGGCATGGAGGAGCCCAGGGTGATTCCGGATGATGTCGCAAAACCGGGTTTCAATATATATAATCAGTCCCGAAACGGAGGAGAGCGGTCTGCATCGGTAAAAACAGGATTATTGTCATGGACAAAGGCAGTCCTGCCGAATCGGGAAAACATGAAGAGCTTGCCGGAACGGGCCCCTCATGCAGCAGCAGTTCTCTACTTCTGAATGGTCCGTTTTTTCCGGCGCGTGTCACGGTTAACGAGTTGCAGCATCATGTTGTGTTCCTTTTCAGCGATTGTATCGAGTGAATAGTTTTCAACCGCAAACGTTCTGGCATTACAGCCCAGAGTGGTGCGCAGTTCATCAGATTCCGACAGTTTTATGACAGCCTCCCGGATACTGCCCGTTTCAGTACTGCATAACCACCCGGTTTCACCATGCCTGATCACTTCTCTGATTCCAGGTGAGTCTGCGCCTATGGATGGCAGTGCGCAGGCCATAGATTCAATAAGCGTTTTCGGATGTCCTTCATAGAATGATGGGAGAATGAATAATTTCGCTCTGTTCAAATAGAGTGGAAGCTCATTATTCGGGATATTTCCTTTCCAGTCGATATTCAGATTCAATGCCAGACCTTTTGCTTTCAGCTCTTTTTCCTGCACGCCCGTGCCGACGATGACGGTTTTAAGGTTCAGGCCATGTAGCGCGTCAAGAAGTGCAAAAAGGTTTTTCTGAGGTGTCAATCTTCCGATAAAGAGCAGGTCGATGTCTTTACATAACGGGGAAGGGGAAAAAATCCTTGTATCAACATAGTTGGGAACTACACTGATTTTACCTGAGGTTTCAGGAATTCTTGACATGATGCTTTCTTTCATCATGGCTGTTGTTACCTCGATACTGTCTGCGGAACGGAAAATATTTAACTCATCATTCAGTGCTTTTTTTGTCAAGTCAGAATCAACACCGCTTTCTTTGGCTATAAAGTCCGAATGCATGTAGCCGCATCGGGCGATCATCGGCTTTCTGAAGATTTTTGCTGCCCTCAAGGCTTCAAGGGCGCCGGGGGTCTGGTTTGATTTTATGATGTCCGTTTTTTGCAGCGTCTTTGCATGCAGAAGAGGTATCATTCGTGTGTAGATGCTTGCCGGAAGCTTCCATTCATTGCAGAGTATTTCAATGCCGGGCAGACGGTCGGCAAAGAGTAGATGGTCTTTTTTTCCATAGGTGATGAAAGAGATCGTCACTTTTTTTTCAAGATATTTTCTGTAGAGAGCAACCTCCCTCTCGAACATGCCAACGCGTGCCCAGTTTTTCAGGGATCCCTTGCGGGTGAAGAACAGGGTGATGTGCATGGTTTATTCTCTTTTTTTCTTCTGTTTTATGTATTGGGTAAAATAGCTGTTTTTAGTCATAGTCCGATATGAAAGCAGGCCGGAAAACCCCAAATCGTGAATGATGCTCTACGGTGAACACTCCATCGGAAAAAAGACGTAAGAGGAGTCAACACTGCTCTGACTATAAGAGCAGTTGGAAAACCGCATAGTTGAGCGGCCCCTGGATTATGCCGCAGTGACGTGATCCTGCTTGGCGTGAATTCCGCATTTGCCGGCATCATCTTTCCGACATATTTAAGGCTGTGTGAAGACAGATATAAATGCTCTGATTTTGGCAGGTATTTGGTTTTCGGGAAGAGAGGTGTATTTTTAAATATCGATAAGAAAACTCCTGCCGTTTTCTGTATAAAATTCTCCTTGAGTAACTGCGATTCAGTAGGTGACTATGATTTGATACAAAGGAGAAATATATGGATATGTTGATTGCAGGATCAGTATTACTCGGGCTCATTTACATTGATTCAGATTAAAGCGACAATGAAAAAAAAGGGTGTCATATATACCTGCATTACCGGAATGTATGATGAGCTGCTTAATCATTCCTATATTGATCCTTATTGGGATTATATTTGTTTTACTGATAATCTTTCAATTAGGAATGAGCATAATTTTAAATGGGAAATACGAAAAATTTCTTTTGACAAACTGGATAATGTTCGTAACCAGCGTTGGCACAAGCTTCATCCTCATGTTTTATTTCCAGAATATGAAAACAGTATTTGGGTTGATGGCAGTATTGATATTTGTGGTAAAAGTGTTTTTAATGATGTTGATACTGCGATCAATGATGCAAGACCAATATCGATCGGCCCACACCCAAAAAGAGATTGCGTTTACGATGAATGGGATGTCTGTATAAAAAAGGGGAAAGATGATGAGCTGGTGATGAAAAGACAGATTGATTTGATGAAAAAAAAGGGCTTTCCTTCACATGTTGGCCTCTTCGAGACAAGTATAATATACCGAAAAAATCATGATCTCACGATCAAAAAACTTATGGATGAATGGTGGTGGTGGATTAAGAATTACTCCAGAAGGGATCAGCTTAGTTTTACGTATGTCCTGTGGCAAAATAATATTACAATAACGTTATTGTCAGATAATCCGTACAGAAAAAATCCGGAAATTAGAATTCTGGTCGGAAAGAATCATATAACAAAAGAGGAGATTCTTGCCCAAGCAAAAAAACGCAGGAAGGGTTTTAAGAAAATAAATAGCAGCATACGTGCACTTTCGGATTCATTAAGAAAAAAAGTGTCTTTATTTTTTGTTGGCTCAATACGTGATAAAAAGTGAAGCATAACAAGTAAAAAAACATGCACCGAAAGTTCCTGTTGATCAGCTTTCTTGTGGGCGTTTTAATGCTTTGGCTTTTTTATGGATAAATATCCTGAAGTGAAAAATCGTGGCTTGTATTAAAGGATGACATATATGCTGATAAGCAAAAAGAAAAAAAACAGGATAAAAAAGTTTTTAAAAGAGAGGGTGCGAAGGTTGCAGGCATATAAAAATTTCTATCTTCAGCATTACCCGGATAAAAAGCACAGCCTTTCCAAAAAACTTATTGTATCGCTGACATCATATCCATCAAGATACAGTACATTGAAACTGACGCTCATGTCACTTTTGTCTCAAACTGTCAAGCCGGATATCGTGATTTTGTGGGTTTATAAGGAAGACCTTTTTTCGTTGCCAAAAAAAATTTCAAAGCTGAAAAAAAGAGGCCTGATAATTAAAGGCGTTGATACGGACCTGAGAAGTTATAATAAGCTGATTCATGCTTTAAAAAAATACCCTGAAGATTTTATCGTAACAGCTGATGATGATATTTACTATCCGGAAAATTGGCTTGAATCACTGATAAACAGTCATGTTGAGTCGAAAAGAGAGATACTGTGCTGCAGGGCCCATCGAATCAGTAAAGATAAAGAGGGTTGTCTTTTACCCTACAAGGAATGGGAATGGGAGACGGGATCGCTCTGTGATGATGAATATATTTTTCCTACAGGGACAGGTGGGGTTTTGTATCCTCCGGAAAGTCTGCATAAAGAAGTGTTTAATGAGAAAATTTTTCTGGAAAAATGTGAATATGCAGATGATATATGGCTTTATTTTATGTTCAGGTTAAATGGTTATATGGCTAAGAAAGTTGACGTCAGTTTTGATTTTTACTCCTGGAGAGGAACCGAAAAAAATGGCTTGGCAAGGATTAATGTTGTTAATAAGAAAAACGATATTCAGATGAAAAATCTGATCGAGATATATGGTAATCCACTCGATTATAAGCGATTCTCAACGAAATAGAACGCGGGCCGAAGAGTAACCGGTTTTTAAATAGCTGAAAGATATCGATTCCTGGAGCAGTATTGATTTTTTGTATTCAAAGATTTTTTAACAGCATTCTTGAAAGATAATATACCGGGAGTGAAAGCTTTTTTGGGAAGTATTCCTTATGCATCATTTTTTGATGAATCTGCTCGGAAAATATCCTGTAGCGATGTGCAATTTCATCAATACGAAGTATGTTGCATGGTTTATTGTAGCTTTCAATGTTTTCTGAAAGCCTGTCGATCATTTCGATAACATCTTCTTTTCCATCAAAGAGCAGGCCATTCTTTCCGAGCAGTTCCGGGTAACTTGAATTGTTGCGTGCAACGGCCGGAAGACCGCAGTGCAAAGCTTCCAGAAAGCTGTTTGAGCATGGTTCGCCGACGCTTGCTGCTATGAAGATGTCCTGTTCCCTCAATTTCTCTGCAAGTTTTCCTGAGGGAAGGGGATCAATCATGGTTATGTTTTTAAAAGGCCGGTCATAATTGCCGATGAAGATCATCGAGTAGCGACTGAAATCAAGATGCTCGTCAAGGTAATGCAGTATGTCGAATCCCTTTCTTGGATTCGATGACCAGGTGGTGGTGACAAGTCTTATTTTCCTGAGCTGCGAATCACCTATGGTGAGAGTGGCTTTTGGATAAAAAATATCCTGATCCGGAGCATTGATGATGCAGGTTTCAAAGCGGTTTTTTTTCATTCCCTGCCGATACGATTCTTTCCTGCTCCATTCCGACTGGAAAATCGTGCCGTCGGCGACAAGGTCGTTGCAGTAGAAGATTTTCCGGTCTGTGCCTATGCCGATTTCACCTCTTGTATGGAAAAGGGGACCGTCAACCCTGTGGATGAAAATCTTTTCTCGATATTTCAGCTTGAGTCTGAGTGCCTGTTTCTGGAACTGGTGACTGTTGAAAAGAATGATATCAGCGTGTTCTGGCGTATCGGCGTAGTTGTCCTGTTTTATGAACTGTTGGCGAAGCGCTTTCAGAAACTGATTGCCACCGCCCCACGGTTTGTCGGTAAATTCCCAGAGGATATGGATCAGTGGGTTATTGGGCGCCATGCTTTTTTTTTGTGAGGCATGTTCCTTCATGGAAAAAACGGTTGATAATCGTTGATTTTCGTTGCTTTGTAAATCCGATTTAGCCCAGCCAGTGATGGATATTACAGGGATTAGTTTTTCGCTTCAAGGTGATTCAGTAAATTTTCTGCTGCTGAAGGTGTAATCATGCCGGTGAATTTTTTCATGTACTCCTCTCTTTTCATTTCAGTCATCTGATATTTTTTCAGCGGTGCTGAACCGAAATCCCTGATGAAATCCGGTATTTTATGGCCCCATACGGCGCCATTCAGGGAAAACAGGCTTCCCTCGGAGGTCGGACACCAGAAATGCTGGTGAGGGTCATAAAAGAGTTCATCCGGACACTGGAGGTTGATGAAGGGAGTTCCGCAGTAGATTGATTCGATAACTGCGGTTGAGAAATAGCCCATGCAAAGCTCGGCAATGGAAAGGAGCTCCTGCAGTTTTGACGGGTACTGCTGGGATTCATCGTCATCGATGATGAGGTCGGCTTTTTCGTAGACCGCTTCGCTGAAATCAAATTTTCTTCTGGGCTTGACGACAAGATGCAGATTGTTTGCATCACAGAAAGCTCTCACCGCTGTGATGACGGCAGGTTCATTCCATCCGTTGAAAAGCCATTTCCGGCCTACCGGTTCCTGCAGTATCCTTTGCAGAGCTGAGAGATTTCTTGAAAACCTCCGCAACAGCGGATCGATTGTAAACGCATTGTTTTCAAATTCCTTCCGGATTCGCCGCTTTATATGCAGTCCGGCAAATGCAGCCTGCCAGGCAAAGCTTTTTTTATGTTTTTTTGAATCGCTGTATGTATACGGCAGGTAAACAAGTATGTTTTTCAGTGGAGGAATGCCGAATTTTCTGCGTATCGCGCTCTTGTTTATGGTCAAAAGTTCCGGTCCGAACATCGTACAGCCGACAGGGTGTATTTCGGTGTGTTCCGGAGCGAAGTAGGTAAGTCCATTTTTGACATGGCTTTTAAAAAAAGCAAGTCCTTCGTTGAAAAAGTTTTCCGTGTAGGGAGAAAAAATTCTTCTGAATCCATGGCCCATCTCGCCTGGCTTTATATTCTTTATTTCCTTGAAGCTGTCCGGGCCATGCATTATCATAACCCAGTTTCCCCTGAAGCTGTCAAGAAATGCCTTGTCGAGGATGAATTCCGGCGGACTGAGTGAGATGAAATAATCAATATCGGTTCGAGCTGTGACTGCACGATTATGTTCAGATTCTGCTGTGAATGCTCTTGCAGTAAAGTTCTTATCGTTCAGCCCCGCAAAGGGAGACTTGCTGATTTCCGGGAAGATGTACCCTTTTGCACTGTCTTTTGACGTGGAATAATAATCATGCCAGCATTCTACGGTATGGCCTCTTTTCAGAGCAGTTTCAATGATGGATGCAAAATGCCTGAAATTATTTGCCCGATTGATAAGAAAGGCGAGTTTCATGGCTGTACCCGTTTTCCGTTTTCCCCGTTTACCGGGAGCGTAGCTAATACATTTGCAAAGAGCTGGTTGTAACAAAATTCCTCAGAAAGGTTTAATGAGAAATCTGCAAGTTGTGTGTGCATTTTTATGGGGTAGTCCAGGCTTTTGCACAATGACTTGTTGAACAGAAATGGGGAGGCTCTGAATGCATGGTTTTTTACTGTTTCGGCAAGTTTGACGTTTCCCGAAATAAAACTGGGCGTTCCGCAGGCCATGCTTTCATAAAAAGTTCTCGGATTCCAGTCGTTGTGAGAAAAAATCAGGGTCATTGCAGTTTTTCTGTAAAGTTCGCCAAGGTCATGCTTGCCGAGCTTGTTCAGATACTCGAAATCAATGTTCTTTTTTCTAAGAATATCGAAGCATTCCTCTGCATAGTTTTCTGATTTGATCGTTCCGCAGAATAATATTTTTTTTCCTTTAAGCGCTTGTCGGGTAACTTTTTTGGCGAATCTGAGCTGTCCTTTTCTGTTGTGTATGGCTGCAGGATAAAGCAGAATGTTCTCTCTTCGTGTATTCCTGCAATAAAAAAACTGCCGGTCGTATTCGGGGATGGGTTTGACAAAGGTACGGTCTTCAATGATGGCAAGTCCATGTTTATGAAATGATTTCGGGATTCGATTGCCGACCGGATAGAGTATTTTCAGCGTTGCAGTATTCTGTAGCGGATCATCCGGATTGAAGCTGCCGAGTGTTCTTCCGAAAAAGATATCGATATGCTGGAGTGCCTGTTTTTCCAGAGGTTGTATGGCCCCGGTTTCATCAAGGAAACAGAGTTCGTTTTTATTGGTGTGAAAATAGATCTTCAGGGAGGTATGGGTATGCATGTACTTTGGAAGCCAGTATACCCATCCGTGATGGGCCTGTTGTTCTGGCTGGTGGTGAAAACCGCGGAAAAGTATCGATCTATACGTTTTGTCAATGTATTCAATCGCATGTCTGTGTATGGGCATCTTTATTCCGTTTTTTACTGATATTTTTCAGGCGCAGCCGTAAAGATTTTCAGGTGAGGCCGTCGGTGTAACTGGTCATTTGCCGATGCAGTTTCCTTGTTCCTGTTCTTGATCGCCCTGTTCCGAAAAACCATGGCGGTCCTGGGGATTTTAGCCTCGAAATCCGTCTCCTTTGCCAGAGAACGGTTTTTTCCAGCCAGCATAAGGCTTACAGGCGGAATTCCGCCAGCCCTGCGGTTCAGGATAGCCTTCAGGTCTTGTTTATTCGCTGAGGAGGTAATATAAGCGTCCGGATCGATGATGTATTTACAGATTTCCTCAACATCTATCAGATCTTTACGGGCATGCGGCATTCCAGGGTTTTCCGGGTAATGTCAGAAAAGCACAAAATCGGACATGAACTCTTTCCAGAGCGGTAACTGGCTCGCATATTCGTTTTCCGCTGCAGTCGCAAGAGCGTTGTCAATGACAGAAAAGCGTAACCGGCTGTCGTTCATGACTCCGAGCGTACATTCCGCCAGCGCTTCAGCATCTCCGATGTTTGCCAGAAATCCGTTCCTGCCATGAGCTATGAGATCAGTGGCCTGTCCGACAGTTGTGCTTATCAGGGGAATGCCGCTTGCCATCGATTCGAGAACGGCTTTCGGACCGCCTTCGTCTCTTGATGTTATAATGTACGCATCCAGCGCATTGTAATAGGTGCCTATTGCGGTATAGTCGTCGAGAAATTTGTGGACATAGGGTAGTTGCATCGATTCCAGCCCTTTACGCACATAACCTCTCGCCGGCCCGGTCAGGAGCACGAAGAGTTCCGGGATGGAGGCCTTAAGAATTTCAACGGTTTTCAGGAAGATGTCAGGACCTTTGACAAGTTTCGGTTCAAGGCCTTCCTTCCATCCGTTGCCGTCTTTCTGGAAAGAACCTATGACCACGGCCTGCTCGGGAATGCCAAGTTCTTTTCTTGCTGCGGTTCTCAGTTCGGAAGTTGTTTTCCTGAAATAGCCGGGATTGATGCCGATGGGGATTCTGAATACTTTGGAGCGCCCGATTCCGGTGTCGAGCACCACCTCTTCCATGAACCGGCAGCTTACCTGGATACGGTCGATCTCCTTGTGGTGCTGACTGATGGTCTTCAGCATTTTTCTTGAGCTTTCATCGTGTTCAGGGTTGCCATGGTAGTAAGGGAATGCGATGCGGCAGCAGGGTTTTTGCCAGTGTTCAAGGATTTCGTATCGGCTCATGTTGAAAAAACACTGGTTTTTCATGAGTCTGCGCTTGCAGCTGCTGACTACATCGATACCGAGCATCCCGCACAGAGCCCCAAGTTCTACGGCATCCCAGTAGAGGCTCCAATTGGCACGATCGCCCTTGATGAACAGTTTGCTGTATGGTTTCCAGAACAGCGATTGTAGACTGTATGTGATGTTTTTCAATGATCGGTATTGAGTTTTATGGGCCGAAAAAGCCTTTTCTGATTTTTTTGATGAATGACATGTTTTTATGCCCGGCCATTTTATGGTCGTGCCATTTTGTGATGGCCTGATAATATTCAGTGGCGATGGTTTCTTGTGAATAGCGCTTCAATACGCTTTGTCTGGCGCGATTTCCGATTTTTTTTCTGGTTTCCGGATCTTTCAGCAGTTCCAGGCAGTACTGCCATTCATCGGCAGTCGAAGCGAAGAATCCATTTTCGGCGTGTGTGATGACCCTTTTGTGGGCATCGGTAGGGCTGCATATTACCGGTATGCCGTAGGCCATGTAGTTCAATACTTTGTGCGGTGACTTGACGGCTTCAAGGACGGGGACGATCCCGATATCGGACTTCTGTATGAACTGCTGCCACGAGCAGGGGTTGCTCCAGGCTTCCTTCACCGAAAGCTGCCAGGCAACCCCTTTTTGGAATCCCCAGTCATTATTCCATTTCGGGTTTTCCTCGGCAGCCCATCTGAATGCGTAATTTCCCTGCTGGAGGATCCTGTGTAATGGCTCAACGAATTTGTAATAATTGACTCCGATGCCGTACCATGTTACACTGGGCCTCTCTGTTTCACGATGAACCTTGATAAAATCCGGATCAGCTTCATGAGAATCCGGCACTGTTGCGCTCGGAATGTTCAGGCCGTTGCTGATCAGTCTGTCTTCCAGCTCATGGTTTGAGCAGATAACGAGATCGACCAGGGAATTAAGATTCAGGGTTTCTTCTTTGCTGATGGAATCGCATAGATCAAGAATAGCCAGTTTATCGGCTTTATTCCTGAATGTTTGGACTTTTTTGATGCTGTGAATGTGCTTCTGAAAGATCAGGGTGTCGTATGCATTGAAATCCGGGTCCGTTACGGAACAGCCAAGCACCTCGGAGGATATGCCGGTTACGCTTTTAAGAATTTCATGGTGATTGAAGGCGCGTAACCGATTTGAGGTTCTGTAAACCATTTCAGGGTGGGACCTGAATTCTTTCCAGCTTTTCGGGCACCAGAGGAGTTTGGTCATATCAATCGTTTATGACGTTGCACTGTTGATCGATACCAGGCACTTGAGCGTGAATTTCATGAATTTTGAGGCTGCGGGTTTGTAGTACTTCTGCAGGACTGATGAATGGTATATCTGCAGCGTTTTTTTTCCTTGCTGTGCGTTTTTCCTGCAGCAGTACCACCATTTTCTGCCCATCGCTATTTTGAACCCTTCAGGGGAGAACTGCTGTGTTTCACTGTTGATTTTTACGAGGCGTTCAAGCCATGCCTTCGCGTTCACAAGGTCTATATCTCTGCGGTTATCTGCGATCCGCTGGTGGGTGTCAAGTTCCTGCGAAGTTATTTTTCCGGTGAACCGGAGCAGGTAAGCTTCCCTGATTCTGCGTGCATTGGTTATTTGAAGATTCGCCTTTTTGCTGCTTATCTGTCCATCGTGTTCCCTGAAGTATAGCAATGTATCAGTGAGATTGGCAAAGCGGGTTTTCGGTGCAAGGGATGTCCAGTAGTTGTAGTCCTGAGTGTACACGAGATCGGCGGGGTAGGGGTGCTCTTTCACCAGTCCGGTTCTCATTATAACGGTCGGGTGAAAAAAACAGGTATTGAAAAGCAGGGCGATTTTGAGCTCCTCGTCCGATTCGGGCTGTATTCTCGTATTTTTGAGTTTTCCCTTCTTGATCAGGCGCATGGCGGTGCCGGAGACACCGGTATCGGGATGGCTGTCCATGAAACGCACCTGGGTTTCAAGCCTCTGCGGGAGGCTTATGTCATCGCAGTCCATGCGCACGATGTATTCGCCCGCTGCCGCCAGAAGTCCTGCATTCAGGGCATGGACGGTGCCTCGGTTGGTCGGGAACCGTTTCAGCACGATCCGCGGGTCCCGGTATGATTCGATTATCTCGACGCTCCGGTCAGAGGAGCCATCGTCGATAATGAGAAATTCGAAATCCCGGAAGGTCTGGAGCAGCATGCTGTCGATCGCCTCCCTGAGGTAGCGCTCGCCGTTGTGTACGGGCATGAGGATGCTGACTCTTGGTGATGCCATCGGCTTACGTTTCGTTATTGGCCATCGTAAGAATGGTGCCTGCCATCGAATGGTCGGAAAAGTGATCCTCGACATGTTTGCGTCCGCATTCGCCCATCGAAGCGGCAAGTGCCTTGTCGGTCAGAAGCGTGACGATCCTTTCGACGAGGGCGGCGTGATCGCCGTGGTGAACCACGAAACCTGTTCGACCGTCAACGACCGCTTCTGCAAGGCCTCCGGTTGTACTGACCACGACCGGCAGGCCGCATGCGCTCGCTTCGGGGATAACCCTTGGCAGGCCTTCCTCCTGATAGTAAGGAAAATAGACCGGTTCGGAGGTCAATGCAAAGAGATCCGCGGCATGGAGGAGCTTCGGGAGCTCTTCGTTGGCGACAGGCGCTTTTATGATGACGCGACCATCGAGGCCGAGTTCCCTTACCAGGTGTTCAATCAGCAGGATTTCCGGTTCCAGTGGGTGGCTGACAATCATGTAACGAGCCTCAGGAACCACTTTGATGATGGCCGGCAGAGCCATGATAACGTGGCGAAAACCTTTGACCGCCATCATCCTGCCGACGGTAATGATGAGGGCGCTGTCAGGCTCGATGCCGAACTGCCGTCTCAGTTCGGTTTTTTTCCCGGGTTCAGGTTCGGGTCTGAAGATGCGGGTATCGACGTTGCAGCCAAGGACAAGGCTTCGGCAGGAAAGCGCTGGGTACATCGAGCGCGCGAGCTTGTCGAGCGACCGGCTGACCGGCATGAAAAGGTCTACGGTGCCGAGTATACGGTTGATTTTTCGAAGCGAGCCTTTCTTATTTGGGAAGACATGCCTGGTGATGTCTGTGCCGTGCGAGGAACAGAAGATCCTGAAGCCGAAGAGCGCTTTCAGGCGGTAGATGACCTGCAATTCGTCCCAGGTTGCCGCTACGAGTATGCAGTTTCGTTGCGAAGCGAGCTCCCGAAGGAGTTGGGGCAGGCGGTAGAGCCAGTGGAGTTTTTTCCAGTCGCGTCCCCGGATGTAGCGAACCTGATCCGTGGATTTTGCCTTCAGGCGCTTATGCGCCCGTGTTCGATGCGTGAGCACAATGGCAGGGTAGCCGTTGGCGGTGAGGGTGTCGAGCAGGTTTTTTGCCCAGAACGCGATGCCTCCGTACTTTTCCGGCGGGAATTCGGAAGCAAGGATAATGAACCGGGGTTGTGCTGCATTTTCTTCAGCAGTCGGCGGAGAGACCCTGTTTTTCGGTTTTTTGCTGGTCATGCGCGGCCTCTTTTTTGTTCGAGTTGCTTCTGAAGGTGCAGTTCAAGGTTCCTGACCATGGCTCCGATGGTGAATTCCCTGGATACCCGTTCATATCCGGCTTTCCCGAAGGCGGCCATGCGTAAAGGGTCGTCGATGAGGATGTTGACGGCATTGGCGATGGCCTGCGGGTTTTTTGACGGGATGATGATGCCTGTGGCGCAGGCAGGGTCGGTTGCGGTCGCGCCCATCAGTTCACGGGCCCCGTTGACATCGGTGGCAATGACCGGTTTTTGCATGGCCATGGCCTCCATGACGACATTGGGCATACCTTCGAAAAGCGATGCAAGGACGAAAATGTCGCAACCCCTGAGCAATGGGTAGATATCTGCAGTGAAGCCGAGGAAGATGAAGGAGTCTTCGAGTCCGGCTGATTTCGCCTGGGCTTTCAGTTCCGGTTCAAGTTTGCCTTCGCCGGAAACTGCGAAGACGAGGTCGCTGCGCTGTGTCCGCAGGATGGCGGCAGCCTCGATCAGGTAGGTGAACCCTTTCTGGTCGGAGAGGCGGCCAGCGCTGTAAATGATTTTTTTTCCCGGAAAGCGTTGTGTGAAGTCATGCGCTTCGACATGGTCCGGGATGTCGAGGCCATTGTAAATGACTTTGACGAAGTTTCGGTCGAACCATCCGTATTCAGCATAGGCGGCCCTGATTGTTCCGCTGTTGGTTATGATGCCGTCGGTGAGGTTCGTGAGCGTGAGCTTGTGTTTCCATTTGCGGCTGCAGAGCAGCATGCCGTGCCGGGCGAGCACGACAGGCGTTCCTGCGAGTCTTGCTGCAAGGCCTGCCACTCTGACATCCTTGTTCAGGTTGCAGATAAGAATATCGGTTTTATGCTTTTTCAGCCATGCGGCGATCTTGAGCGTGGTGAAGGGCGCGATGTCCCCCCGTATTTCAAACACATCGGTTCCAACCCCTTTTTCCGCGGCGTATCGAAGGATTTTGGAGTTTTTCTTGCTGGCAAGCACGACGTTGTGCCCCTTCTCCGTGAGTCCTTTAGCGGCGTTGACCATCCATTTTTCGCCGCCGCCGAATTTGTTTCGCCCGATAGAGTTGATGAAGAGGATGTTCATGCTGCCCTCCTCTTCGTGAGGATCTCGCTGCAGAATTCGAGCAGATCTGTGCGCATCCGCTCGGTCGAAAATTGCTGCGTGACGGTTTCGCAGGCATTCGCAGCAAGCCGTTGCCGCTCCTCCGGGTTTCGGAGGAGGTCGCTGAAGATGGATGCAAGGTGTGCTTCGTCACCATAATGGACAAGGAAGCCGTTTCGGCCATCGCTGATGAGTTCGTCGGCGCCTCCGGAGAAGGTACTGACCGGTACGCTCCCTAGCGCCATGCTCTCCAGAAGAGCGTTGGCTATTCCTTCGGAGGTGGATGAAGATACAAACAGGTCGCAGGCGAGCAGCATGGGATAGGGATTGTCGAGATTGCCTGCGAAGTGGACCTTGTCTGTTATGCCGAGTTTACTGGCCAGTCGTTCGAGTGATTCCCGTTCAGGCCCCTCTCCGGCAATGACGAGTCCTGCCCCGGTGGATTCCGTGCATGTTTCTATGAATCGGGCAAACGAGCGGAGGAGGAAGTCGAAGCCCTTGCGGGGAATGAGCGCGCCCGCTGCGGCGATCATGAACCCGAACGATCTGGAGTAAGGGGCCTTCGATCCCTGATCAAGTGCCTTCCGGTCGATTCCGTTGTAAATCACTCTGATCTTTGACGTATCGAGCCATGGGGTGCGGGAGAGCGTCTCCCGTATTCTTGCTGCGTTGACGACAATTCCATCAGCGAAAAGGCCGTAGACCAGTTTCTGAATGGCGGTGTCTTGAAGTGGCCGGTCGATGCCGAGCCTGAGAATGTTGGCGGCCCCGGTGATTCGACAGGCGATACCGGCGAGCACGTAGTCTTTTCGTTTTGTGGGAATGACGACATCGACTTTTTCCCTGCGGATGATCCTTACCAGACCCGAGATGGTGATCGGATCGAGTTCCATGAGGAAAGGCAGGCGAACTTTTTCGATGCAGAAACGGTCACCGATTCGCGGGTCCCGGTAGGCGAGGATTGCACGGTGCTTTCCACTGAGCGATTCAGCAGCGAGCTTTGTCCATTTTTCGTTACCGCCCCAGCCTCTGCCGGCCGAGTTCAGGAAAAGGAAATTCATGCAGTACATCCCGGTACGTTCAAGCTGCATAGCCCGATAACCGGGTGTGCAGTCCTCTGGTTCTGAACCAAAGTTACAAAAAAACCTCACCTCGCCTAACACGATGTTGCGGCTCTGTTTGAACCTGCGGATTTGACGAATTTTTGCTGACGGACTTTTTTTTTTGTTACGATTGTGTTACGATTATGAAAATATTGTGTCAACATTCCGATCAGAATCCTTTTTCGGAATAACTGTATGTGTTGCTGATGGTTGATCTGACTCGAGCCCGGGTGCTTGGCAAAGGATCTTCGAGGCTTTGCTACGTTCACCCCGATGACGAGAGAAAGTGTGTCAAGGTGGTCTATACGCGCAGGAAGGAGATCATCGAGGAAGAGCTCAAATATTATCGCCGATACGAGCGGCGTGGCGTTTCGTGGGATATGCTTGCCCGGTCGTACGGTATCGTGCACACCAATATGGGCGATGGTGCGGTTTTCGGTCTTGCGCGAGATTTCGACGGAGAGATATCACTGACGCTTGACCGGTATCTTCCGGTGATGCGGGGGTCTGCTTTCGAAGGAGAGCTTCGAGCTGCTCTTGAGGTTTTCAGGGCCTATCTTTTCCGCGAGAGGATCGTTCTGAGGGAGCTCAAACCCGATAACGTCGTCTACCAGCGCATCTCCCCTGAGTCAGGCCGCCTTGTTCTCATTGACGGTGTCGGCAACAACCAGTTCCTGCCCATTGCCAATTACTCCCGCATTTTTGTCCGCCACCTGCTCAAAAAGAAATGGGCCAAATTCGAACAGTTACTCAATACATAGCTGTTGAGCTATACGGTTAGGCCGGGCTTGTCGATTTGCCTTGCTTCAGGCAGTGCTCTTTCCGGTATGTTGAACTTCAGTTCGTTCCTGTCATTCACGAAGTTCCGGGATGATACGCTGGGCGTTTTGTCAGCATCAGCCGGTCTTTACGGGCGTTGAGCCGGCGTTATGATCGTGGAACTGTCTGGAGTTACCGGTTTGAAACAGGAGGGGTCAGGCCTCTTTCTGCTTTGCGGTGAACTGGATGTCGTGAAGCTTTTTATACGCGCCGTCGAGGGCGAGCAGTTCCTCGTGGTTTCCGAACTCCAGTACCTTGCCTCGTTCCATGACGATAATCCTGTCGGCATTTCTGACCGTGGAGAGCCGGTGGGCGACGACAAGCGCAGTGCGGTCTGCCATTGCGTTGTCGATCGCTTCCTGAACCACTTTTTCGGATTCGTTGTCAAGCGCGCTGGTGGCTTCGTCGAAAATGAGCAGTTCCGGGTTTCTTGCCATGGCTCTGGCTATGGCAAGCCGCTGGCGCTGGCCGCCCGAAAGCTGGATGCCGCGGTCCCCTATCTGGGTCTGGTACAGGTCCGGCTTTTCCATGATGAAATCGTGAGCGTTGGCAAGCCTGGCAGCCCGTTCGATGCGTTCGTGATCGATGCCATCCCGCATGCCGTAGGCGATGTTCTGCTCAATGGTGTCGTTGAAAAGGATTACCTCCTGGCTGACTACCCCGATAAGACGGCGAAGCTGTTTGTAGTCGTACTCGCGTATGTCGACACCGTCGATGGTGATTTTTCCCGAGTCCACGTCATAAAAGCGCAGGAGCAGGTCAACGGTGGTTGATTTGCCGGATCCGGACTGGCCAACGAGGGCGACCATCTCTCCTTTCCTGATTTCGAAGCTCACGTTATCGAGCACCATGGGAGCTTCCGGTTCCCTGCGATATTTGAAGGAGACGTTTTCAAACCTTATCGTATGTGAAAATCTGCTGATCTGCCTGTTGCCGTTTTTGATCTCAGGAGGCGTGTCGAGGAGTTCGAACAGGCGTTCCGCAGAGACCATGCCGACCTGCAGCTGTGTGCTTACATTACTGAAAGTCTTCAGCGGGCCCATTACCGAATACAGGGTGAATGCAAAGAGCAGCAGCTCTGTTGAGGTCATGCGCCCATCGAAGACCTGCAGGCCGCCGAACCAGAGTACCAGCGCAATTGCCGCGATGAGAAGCGTTTCGTTAAGAGGGTTGATGATGTTTTTCAGGCGGTTGATCCGGATGTCAAGCTTTCTGTAGTCGCGGGTGAACTTCTTGAACTTTACGAGTTCCATGTCCTCGAATACGCTCGATTTGATGACTTTGATGCCGCTGAACTTCTCCTGCAGGATGGAGTTCATGTCGCCCATCATCCAACGCAGTTTTTTTGCGAGTTTCCTGACCCGTTTCCCGATGATACGGATCAACATGAATATCGCCAGCGAGGTGACCGAGGCGAACAGCGTCAGCTTCCAGCTCAGCAGCAGCAGGACGCCGATATAGACCAGTATGGAAAAAGGGTTTTGCAGGAAGTTGATGAAGGTTGAGTTGATCGTGCTGTTGACCGTGCTGACTTCGTTGTGCACATAGTTCATCAGGGTGCCTACCCTGTTGTGATTGAAATAGTCGAGCTGCATCTCGATAATGCTGCCGAAAACGTCATCCCTGAGTTTTTTAGCCGTACGGGTCTGTATTCGGAAGATGAGCTGGCCGTTGATGTAACTGAACAGGTTTTTGAAGAAGAACGCCACGATGAGAAAAATGCAGATCCTGAGCAGTGTCTCCTGTTTTGTCGCTCCGGAGAACACGCGCTGAAACCTGTTCATGGCCCAGGCTTTGATCTGTTTGGAGTCGGAGAGATCTTTGGGAAACACATCGGGTGCAGCCTTCGGGCTTTCGGTTTTTATTTTCGAAGCAGCCATGCCGAACAACTTTGCGTCGGGGACGGTCTGTTCGTTTGCGACTGCAGATGTCCTGGCGCTTTCATCGGAGGCGAAGACTGCGTTGAGCAGCGGCAATACGGAATAGATGGAGATGACGCTGAACAGCGAGGTCAGCATGCTGACGAAAAAGACGAGCAGGATTTTCCCTTTGGAGGGGGCAAGATATGTGAGAAGCCTGAGATACGGGTTCATGAGAAACGCTGGTTACTGGAGAGCGCTGGCGGTCTGGCCATCTGAAAAGCCACTTGCCTTCCGGATGGTTAGCGATTCCGAGGGCATGGCTGTGCAGGCAATGTACACCATTTTTCAAACTTTGCATACCTGCGGAGATTCCGCAGGGTTTGGATGCGGTCAGCAACCGATTCTGATAGTCACGGACATATCTGACGTGCACTGTTGGATGCAATGTCCTGCCTGTTGATTCGAGTCCCATGGTAAAGCCCGTTGGAATGAATGGTGAAAAAAATGTAAACTGAAGAGATGGCCTGCATGGGAAAAGTCCGGGGATTGTTATCCCTGACGAAAGTAAAAACAGGGATTCGTTTTCAGTAAGCACCGATTTATGGATAAAAATACCAAACGAGTAGTGATTGTCGGTTCCAAGCCGAATGCAGATATCCCTGACGGAGATGCGCTTTACTGTGCCAATGGCGCTATTGGCTATTATGCGGAAAGTGTCAAACGATTCCGGAGAACGGTAAGTGTCTTGAACCCTGACCTCATCCATCCCAAAAAGAGGAGGGATGGAGCGTCGAGAAAAGATTTTTATCAGAGACAGTGGGAGGCGATAGTCAATTCAAGGCCTGATAAAATGATCCTGACAAGGACTACCAGCATCTCACTGTTGACCGGTATCCTTAAGGAAGCCGGATTCAGTGTCCCTGTTTCCGGGATTTCCGCCTATGAGCGCCGCATGCTTGTCGGCAGAATAAGCGGATGTTACGATCCCATACTTACCGGGGACTTTTTTCGGTTGCCCGTCGATCTGAAAGTTCGTTACGCAGGATCTCTGGCAAGTACATACCTGAAAAGGATTATCAATAAACGGAAAGATTGCGGCTCGACTTTCAGGCCTTCGACAGGGGTGCTGTCCGTTGTTTGCGCAATAGATGAGTACGGGCATGATGCCGAATATATCATAAGCGGTATCGGTGTGGAGAACAGAGGGGACTATTGTGACGGTAAAAACATGCGGCAGAGAGATTTGCGGCCGCATGTTTTTGCGGATATCAAAATTCTTCGTCATCTGGCTCGGCGCTACTCCATGTATACTACTGAGCCGGAACTCATGAAGATCATCGCTCCGCTGGAAGGTAATGGAAGGTTCGGTTGATGCGCATGTTGCCAATGGGGAAACAGAAACGGCTCGCTGGCTGTCTGGCGCAATGCGAGCGCCCTGGTTCTGTTTTTCCCTTGTGCTTCCGGTTTGGATCAGGGAGGAGTGTTGCTGTCCCTGATGACGTTCTGAAATGTCAGATTTCCTGCCGGACGTCCAGCCTTGCCTCGACCGCTCTTGCTACATCATCTACATAGATATCGCACACCTTCCTGGTCGGGGACGCTATCAGGGTGTGGTCGGTGATGTAGGGCGCGAAACGCGTCAGATCTTGCAGGGCTTCACGGTAGAGGCCAATGAGCGGGACGGCAAAACAGGATGCGACGTGGATGAGCGAAGTGTCCGGGGTAACGAGTAGCCGGAGTTTCCGCACCAGCAGCCCGACCTCGTAGATGTTGCGGGTCGAGACCGAGGGACGGACATTGGTGCGTGTTTCGAGACGGAGCTTTGTTTCTCTATCCTGCGGTGCGGAGAAAATGATGAATTGTCTGTCAGGAAAACGGTCGATCAGGGCGGACCATTTTTCTTCTGTCCAGTAGCGAAGAGGTCCTCCGGCGCTGATGTTGATGCCGATGAATTTTCGGTCGGGCATCGAGTCGGCGAAAGACTGCAGTTCCGGCTGGACACGCATCTCGGGGATGTAGGGGCGGCAGGTTTCAGGTGGCGCATCGATGCCGAGCAGGCCGAGTAGTGCACAGTTCTTGGTGACGATGTGGGTATGGTAGGTTATGTCGAGCAGCTGGTCGTAAAGCCCTTCGTGAAAAGGGTTGGCGATGCCGGCCTTGATACGGGCAGGGATGAGGATCGACTGGATCAGGAAATGGGTCGACGGGTGGTCTTTGGTGTTGTAGAGAAGGTCGAACCGGTGAAGGAGTACATCCCTTATGTAGCCGGGAGTGGCTCTTTTGGCGTTATGGACAGCCGTGACGTTCCGGTCGGAGCTGAAAAAGTCGAAAACCGCTTTGGAGAACACGATGACATGGATGGAGAGTTCGGGAAATGCCCTGCGCAGGTTGCCGATGAGCGGCGTGAGCAGTATGGCGTCGCCAAGTTTTTCCTGGGCGAGGATGGCGACCGATTCGAGGCGGCCATCAAAGTCTGCATGGCGTGCAGATCTTTTTCCGACCTTTTGCAGCATGCGGGCGAATGCCTGGCGGAAGCGGCGTTTCTTTTTCCAGTCCTTCGCGGGCGCTGTCGGTGTGACGGGTTTTGTCATTGGGAGCGGTTACGTGTGGCTGCCTGTTGTCGGCAGAATGAGATGAGTTCTTCGTGCATGCGCTGCAGCGAAAATTGCCTGATCACTTGTTCTCTGGCGCGCTGCGCGACTGCTGTACGAAGGATGGGATCGGAATGGAGCTTCCCGAGCGTACGGGCAAGCACCTCCACATCGCCGTAATCGATCAGGAACCCGTTGTCGCCGTCCCTGATGACTTCATTCGTACCACCGGCTTTCGAGCTGACAGGGGCGTTGCCGAGATACATGCCTTCGAGGAGGGCGTTGGAGATGCCTTCGTTTTTCGAAACCATGGCGAAGACATGGCTTTCGGCAAGATGGGGCGCGGGGTTTTGGATGAAGCCGATCAGCTGCGCATGGTTGCCGATGCCGAGTTTGTCGGCAAGAGCCTTGAGTGCGGTTTCCTCCGGTCCGCTCCCTATGATGACGAGGCGTGCGTCGTCGGCTCCGGAGATTTCGATGAAGCGTGCGAAACCGCGCATCAGGAAGTCGAATCCTTTTCTTCCGGTGAGGATTCCCATCGAGGTGACCGTGAATCCAGAGGGTTTGTCCGGGATTCCAGCCGGGAGTTGGCGGTCGATGGTCTGGGTGTCGATACCGTTGTATATGACCCTGATCTTTTCAGCATCCATATACGGCGCTTCGAGCAGACTTTTTCTGATCTTTATGGCATTGACGATAATGCCATCCGAGAGGGTATGGTAGATCAGGCGGTGCAGAACCGGTATGCTGAGGCGTCTCTGGATGCCGAGCCGCAGAATGTTTGTTATCCCGCATATTCTGGAGGCAAGGCCTGCGAGCAGGTAGTCCTTGCGCTTGGTCGGGATGATGACCTCGATCCGCTCTTTCCGGATAATTTGTATGAGCCTGAAAAGGGTGTACAGGTCGATGTGGCTGACGCAGGGGAGGCGGTATTTTCTTACCGTGAAACGACGCCCGATAACTTCGCGTCGGTAGGCAAGGCAGACCTCATGTTCCTCGGCAAGGGTTTCCGCAGCCATCCGGGTCCATTTTTCCGTTCCGCCCCAGCTCCTTGCGGAGTTCATCAAAAGAATTTTCATGCCGCCGTTGTTCAGGACTTGTGAAGCGAGGAAGATTTTTATTATTCAGCGGATACCCGTCATCGGCCGTGCGATTTTCCCTTCTTCTGACCGACCATCCGGATCTGTTTTTCATCGAGGGATGCCCGGAACAGGTTTTTTGGAAAGTAAGTAAAGGATTTTCAGCCGTTTCCTGCGTATTTTCGTATAATCAGCATCCGGGTCCCGGTTGTATTTCGGGAAAAATAATTGAAATTAATCAATATCAGCCCTGTTTTCCACAGAGAGAGAGAGTAGACGATGATGCAGCGCTTTCTTCCTTCAGGGCAGCTGTCTCTGGCCAGGCCCTCTTTTTTTTTCAGCTCCATCGTGCTGATCGGGATCATGCTGCTTTATACTATTACCGGGACGCTGCTGCTTCTGGTTATACCGGGAGGGAAGGAAGCGGCCGGACTTGATCCCCTGCAGTACGATGCTTCAATGGTTGCCGCCATGCGTGTTGCCCAGGTTGCCGGTCAGATACTTGTGCTTGCCCTGCCGGCAGTGCTGCTCGCCCGCCTGCATGCCGGCGGGGGGTTCCATTCAGGGAAACCGCTCGCCTTTCTCGGCATCGCACAACATGTTGCGTGGCGACAGGTTCTGTTTGCCGTGCTCGGTATGATGAGCCTTCAGCCGCTGCTCCATTCCGTTACGGAGCTGCAGGACCTGTTTCTCTGGCCCGCACTCGGTCCGTCTGGCGAAGCGGTTCTCGAAAGCCGCCGTTTGATGGATGCCCTGATAGGAGTGCTTGGCGGCATCCATTCTTTTCCGGAAGCTCTTGCCGTAACCGGTGTTCTTGCCTTTACCCCGGCTTGCTGTGAAGAGCTTTTCTTTCGGGGTTATCTGCAGCAGAATTATTACAAGGCGCTCTCTCCGGCCGGTTCGGTTTTCTTTACCGGTTTTGTTTTTGCGTTTTTTCACCTGAGTGCGGCCAATCTTGTTCCTCTTACGCTGCTGGGGTGGTATATTGGCTATATTTTCATGAAAAGCGGCAGTCTTGCCGTGCCGTTTTTCGTACATCTGCTCAATAACCTTGCGGCTCTTGTTTTTCTTCATGCTGCCGGATCAACGCCGGAGGTTACGGGCGCAAGTGTTGTTTTTTCGCTCTGGTGGTGGCCTGCGGTTGCCGGCAGCCTGCTGCTCTTTGTTTTTTTTATGCACCGGTTCAGGGCCGCCTGTTCCTAGGCCTGAAGCGGTAGGCTCGATACACAACTTTCTGTTATGGGTAAGCTCCTGAGTTTCAATCTGCTGCAGCGGGTACTTGTAGCCGTTGTCGGTATTCCTCTTCTGGTCTGGATTATCAGGCTCGGGGGGCTTCCTTTTTTCATGCTGCTTTTCGTGCTCGCGCTTGCCGCCACCTACGAATTTTACCGGCTCGCCCTCCACAAAGCCGTTCCGCCTCCCCTCTGGCTCGTACTGGTTCTTACGGTGCTGATCCAGCTGAATTTTTATGCGGCCGCCATCGAAACCTGGGAGCTGCTGCTTGGTGTCGTACTGCTGCTTTTTGTGATCGAGCTGTTCCGGAAGGAGGGCTCGCCCCTGCTTAATCTCGGCTCCGTCCTGACGGCGCTCCTGTATGTGAATCTCTCTTTCGGAGCGCTTCTGCAGCTTCGCCGTCACGGTCACAACGGGGAGGGGGAGTCGCTGGTTCTTCTGATGTTCATTTGTGTCTGGGCTGCCGATATATCGGCTTATTTCGGTGGCAGCATGCTCGGCGGGCGTCTTATCCGGCGCAAACTGTTCGAGCGTCTGAGCCCGCATAAAACCTGGGAGGGTTATCTATCGGGACTTGCCGGCAGCATTGCGGCTTCCGCGTTCTGTTTTCAGCAGATGCCCTCTCTTTCGGTGCTGCCTGTCTTTCTGACCGGTGTGCTTATCGGTGCTGTCAGTCCCGCCGGGGATCTTATCGAATCGATGTTCAAGCGCGATGCAGGAGTCAAGGATTCTTCCGCCCTCATTCCCGGTCATGGCGGTGTACTTGACCGATTCGATACCATCATGTTTGTTGCTCCGATCGTTTATTTTTTATCTTCCCGGCTTTAGTCTTGTTCGCCGGGGATTCATGCGTTCAGCATGTTCGCTTCGCACTCTGGTTCTCTGAAACGCGCCTGATCCGGCATAAGCGGCATGCAGGCAAAAGTCAGGGCTCTTTTCCGGACAGGAAAGGGGAGAGCCATGACAAGTAATCGCAGGGTTCCTGCAATACCGGCATTGTGTGGAAAGGGTAGTGCCGTGCGGGATCAAATTTTTTTATATTACCGCATCTTTTCACTCTGAAAAGATGCCGGCTCTTCTTCGGCGGAGAGGGTTAACGCAAGGTCTTGTGATAATGAAAATCGAAAGTCTTCTTTCTGCAGGCTGTATTGCCCTGGATCTCGAACTGGAAACAAAAAACCAGGTCATCGATAAAATGCTCTCGATTGTGTCCGGTCACGCCGGTATCAGAGACGCTCTTCGGTTACGGGATGATGTACTCAGGCGGGAACAGGAAATGTCAACCGGGATCGGAAAAAAAATAGCGCTTCCCCATGCGAAAACGCCGGCAGTCAGTCAACCGGTTCTGGCTCTTGCCACCTTGAAGCAAGAACTCAATTTCGATTCGATCGATAATGAACCGGTCCGGATTATTTTTCTTCTCGCCACTCCGGAAACGATGCTCGCCGAGCACCTGAAGCTGCTTGGTCGCATTACCAGGCTTGCCGGACGTGCCGATTTCCGCGAGCGTCTGATTGCATCGAAATCGCCCTCCGAGGTGCTCGATCTGTTCCGGGAGGAGGAAAAGGATTTCCCTCAGATATAACGCAATCAGTTTAACAGGAGAGGTTTACCGCAGAGTATGTCGCACTATCAGGCTGTCAAGGGGGCAAGGGATGTTTTTCCCGATGAAATGGTTCAATGGAAACATATCGAGGAGGTTGTAAGCAGGCTTGCCGCGATATACGGTTTCAGCGAAATCCGGACCCCCGTCTTTGAATACACGGAGCTTTTTCAACGCAGTATAGGAGCTTCAACCGATATCGTCGGCAAGGAGATGTTTTCATTTCAGCCCGATCCCGGGGGCCGTTCGATTACGCTTCGTCCGGAAATGACCGCAGGGGTCATGAGGGCGGTGCTGCAGAAAAACCTTTTGGCGGCCTCTCCGGTACAGAAACTGTACTACATCAGCGAGCTGTTTCGCAAGGAGCGTCCCCAGGCCGGGCGGCAGCGGCAGTTTTCGCAGTTCGGAGCTGAGCTGCTCGGGGCGTCTTCGCCTGCTGCGGTTGCCGAGGTGATCATTTTCATGATGCATGTTTTCGAGTCGCTCGGCCTCAGTGGGCTTCGCCTGAGAATCAATACGCTGGGGAACAGCCTTGACCGCAAAAAATACAGGGAGGCGCTCAGGGCCTACCTTGCGCCCTGTTACTCGCGGCTTGACGAAGCATCACGGGAGCGGTTCGAAAAAAATCCCCTGAGGATACTCGATTCGAAAAATCCCGAGATGCAGGATATTGTTGCCGGAGCGCCGAAACTGCATGACTATCTGGGACGCGAGGCTGTCGATGATTTTGAAAAGGTGCTTGCATACCTTTCCGGCAGGGGTATCGACTTTCAGATCGACCATCTTCTGGTGAGGGGGCTCGACTATTACAGCTATACGGCATTCGAGGTGACCAGTTCCGAACTCGGCGCCCAGGATGCTCTCGGCGGGGGTGGCCGCTATGATTCGCTCGCCCTCGAGCTTGGCAGTCCGTCTGAGGTTCCTGCAGCAGGTTTTGCCGTCGGCATGGAGCGTCTTCTGATTGCCATGCAGAAGCAGGGTCTCTTTCTCCAGCAGACTCCCGAGGGTCCCTCGGTTTTTGTTGTCGTGCAGCAGCCGGAGCATTTTGACCGGGCATTCGAAATTGCCGACAAGCTCCGCCGTGCAGGAATCAGCACGGTTATCGATCTTGCCCGCAGAAGCATGAAAGCGCAGCTTCGCGAAGCCAACAGGATGCATGCGGCATCGGCGCTTTTTGTCGGCGGCGACGAACTTGCTTCAGGGCTCTATCCGCTGAAGAACCTTGTAACGTCGAGCCAGGAGACCTTTTCTCTTGACGGCGTGATCGCTCTCCTGCAGCGGCAGGCTGCGGTAAAAGGGAGTTTGTGATGAACAGGCTTCATACCGTTACCCTTTACGGAAAAAAGGAGTGCTGTCTCTGTGACCAGGCAATGGCCGTTCTCCACAAGGCTCAGGCTGCCGAACCTTTTGTTCTCGAGAAGATCGACATCGCTTCGCAGCCCGATCTCCTCGAGAAATACGGAAGACAGATTCCTGTCATACTTGTTGACGGTATCGAGGTTTTCCGCTACCGGATCCGGGAAGACCGTCTCGCCGCCCTTCTGGCTCTGCCGGTTCCATAGAGCGTTTTCCTGAAAGGTTTTTTTTACGATGACAGGCTGTGACGATGCTGAAATTCATTCTTCTTGCCCTGCTGCTCTACCTTGTTTTTCGTCTGGTGCTCAAAACGCTGGGAGGAGGGTTTTTCATAAGGTACAAAGGCGATGATCACCCCGCCGGAGGCAGGGTTCCTCCTTCCGCTTCCCGCAGGGAGGTGGAGGAAGCCGATTACGAAGTGATCGACACGCAGCTCAAGGATGACGAGCGGCCGGAGCGTTAGTATGTTTGACTATTGAGCCTTTTTTTAGTACATTCAAAAACGGGGTTCGAATGGGCGGAGGTTGACTGAAGTAGAAGTGGGGCTTTCCCCACTTTTTTGTTTTCCGAAAAAAAGAACAGATGATCCGGTGATAATGGAAGAGAAAATTAAACGTTGTGTTCTTCGGGTGCTGGAACTGTCTCAGGGTACGAAAGGTGAGGGGGTCTATCTTGTTCGCCTGCAGGTGAAAGGCCCCGGAAAACACAGGAAAATCGAGGTTCTGCTTGACAGTGACGCCGGAATCCGGATCGATCAGTGCTCTTTTTTCGGTCGACGGATCCGCGAACAGATTGAAATTGACACCGAGCCGCCGGTGCTTGCCGGCGAGGATTTCGATCTCGTGGTTTCATCGCCGGGGCTTGGCGAGCCTGTACTGATGTCGAGGCAGTATATCCGGCATACGGGCAGATTGCTGAAGGTTGTCTACAAGGGTGAACAGCAGGAAGAGACGGTAATGACCGGCCGCCTGCAGAGGGTTCTGAAATCCGGAGATACCATTACCGCGCTGGAGCTGGTTCCGGTCACTGCCGGAAAAAAGGGTTCCCGCAGCGGAGGTGCAGTCGTTGAGCTTCCTCTTGAGCGAATCGTCAGGGCTGTTCCGGAAGTGGAGTGGTAGCAGAGAGAGAGACAGGGTATCCAGGAAATTTTTCTTTTTATCAAAAGCACAATCAGCAAAGAGATGGCGAGAAAGCAGGTAAAAGCGGAAGGTCAGGACAGGCGGGCGCAGATTGCCAGCGCGTTCGGTGAAATCGAGCAGTCGAAGATTTTTCTTGACAAGAAAACGGAGAGTGCGGCGGTAAAGATGGATATTGCCGACCTTCTCAAGGATATCATTCAGAAGCAGCTTCGCAAGGACTATGATCCGGAAGTTGAATCCAATATTTTCATCAATCCGGAACGGGGCGATTTCGAGGTCTATCTTCTCAGGAAGATTGTCAGTGAAGTCGATATTCCGGCTATTGAAATCAGTCTCGACGAAGTCCGCAAAATCGATGAATCACTTGATCTGGGGGATTATTATGAGGAGGGGCCGATTCGTCTTGAGGATTATCTGAGCAGGAAATCGATACAGATTATCAAGCAGTCCGTACAGAAAAAGGTTCGCGATCTTGAACGGCTTGTCGTGTATGAAGAGTGCCTTGAAAAAGTCGGTGAGGTAGTTGCCGGCGAGGTCTATCAGGTGCGTTCAAACGAGGTGATTTTTACCTACAATACCTCGAAAGACCACCGGGTTGAACTGGTGCTGCCGAAAGCGGAGATGATGAAAAAAGACAACCCCCGCAGAACCCCCCGGATGAAGCTCTATGTCAAGAGGATCGAACGGGAAAAAGTGAAGGTGCGTCTCGATGACGGATCTATGGTCGAGCGGGAAAAACCCGATGGCGGCATGAAGGTTATCGTATCTCGGGTAGACGACCGGTTTCTCTACAAGCTTTTTGAACACGAGGTTCCCGAAATACTTGACGGTCTCATTGTCATCAAGGGAATTGCCCGGGTGCCCGGCGAAAGGGCGAAAGTTTCCGTGGAGTCGACCAGCGCCCGGATCGATCCTGTGGGAGCGAGTGTCGGTTATCGCGGAAAGCGCATCCAGAGCATCGTAAAGGAACTCAACAACGAGAATATCGATGTCATTTACTACACCGACGAACCGCAGATTTATATTGCCAGGGCACTGCAGCCGGCAAAGATCGATCCGCTGACGGTTCATGCCGATATGAAAACCCGCAAGGCAAGAGTCATGCTCAAGCCGGATCAGATCAAATACGCAATCGGCAAGAACGGCAACAATATTCATCTGGCGGAAAAACTTACCGGTTATGAGATCGATGTCTATCGCGATGTGATCGACAAATCGATGGAGGACCCGACCGATATCGATATCATCGAGTTCCGTGAGGAGTTTGGTGACGATATGATCTACCAGCTTCTCGATGCCGGCCTCGATACCGCTAAAAAGGTACTTAAAGCAGGAGTCGAGGAGATAGAGCAGGCTCTTGTCGGGCCGGTAAAGAACGAGGAGATTCTTGTTTTCGGAAAACCGTCGCGCAAACCCCCGATCAAACCGAGGGAGCGGAAAGTTACGGATGAGGAGAAGCGGTACTGGGCAAAGATTGCCGACAATATCTACCGGACGGTCAAGGAGCAGTTCTCTGATGCGGATCTGCATGACCTGTTCGACGAGAGCGGTCAGGAGGAGCCCGGTACAACGGAAGCTGATGCATGAATGGAGCAGACCCTCAGAGAAAACAGAGAAGGATAAAGAGCTTATAAAATCGACAGGAGGATGTAATGGCCATTGAGGAGATGGAAAAGAGATACCGTATCAGCGACATAGCAAGAGAGCTTCAGGTCAGTCCGCAGGAAGTCCTGCAGTTTGTCAAACAGGAAGGGGGCAAAGTGGCCTCTACATCCTCCATGGTTGATCAGGGTATGCGTGAAATGATTTTCGGTCATTTCAGTGTCGAGAAGAAAATGGTCGATGAGACCTTGAAAATCAGGCAGGAGAAACAGCGCAGGCTCACAAGGCTCGAAGAGCAGTCCAGAAAAACCTATGAAAAGGAGCGGCAACTGAAGGAAACCCTCAGCAGTGCGTCTCCGGCTTCCGTGGTTTCCGAGACGAGAAAGGATCCCGCCCCGCAGGCACCGAAAATTGCTGCTGCCGAGCCGCTTCAAGCGGAGGATCAGCCTGTTCCGGCCGCCGGCATTCATCTTCCGGAGGTTTCCGATCAGCCCGATCAGCCCGAGCAGTCCGAGCGGTCCGTGCAGCCTGTTCAGGCTGAACTGCAGCCGGTCGAAGAGCTGGCAAAAGAGCCTCTGCAGCCGGAAATACCGGTCAGGGAGGAGCCTTCGGTGAACGAACAGCTCGTTTCCTTTGAAACGCCCAAGAACATCGGAGGTCTGACGGTTATCGGCACCCTTGACATGCATTCCGGTTTCGAACGAGGCAGTGACGGGGATAGAAAAAAGAAGGCGCGCAAAAAGAATTTCCAGGAGCAGGCGGATGCGCTGAAGGATGAATTCGATACAGGCGTAAAGGATGAGGCCGGCGCCGAGACTGCCGCCAAAAAGCCGGCGAAGCCGGCAGGTGAAGCCGGTGCTTCAACCGCCGCTGACGATGCCGCCAAAAAGAAGAAAGGCAAGAAAAAGAAAAAGCCGGAAGTCGACGATAAAGTGATTTCGGCCAATATCAGGACAACCATCAGCGGTATGGATGACAGCGGAGGCACGGGATCGCGTCAGAAATTCCGCAAGATGCGCAAGATCGAGCGTGAGCGTGAACTTGAAGCCGCTGAGGCGTTTCGTGAATCGCAGCAGGCGATCGTCAGGGTTACCGAGTACGCTTCTCCGCATGAACTTGCCGACCTGATGGGTGTGACCGCCAAGGATATCATCCAGAAATGCTTTGCACTCGGCAAGTTCGTAACCATCAACCAGCGTCTCGATAAAGAGGCGATCGAGCTTATCGCCCTTGAGTTCGGTTTTGAAGCCGAATTCATTTCAGAGGTTGAAGCGACGGCCGTGGTCGTGGAGGAGGATGAGCCGGAAGATCTGCAGATACGTCCACCGGTGGTGACGATCATGGGCCATGTTGATCACGGTAAAACCTCGCTGCTCGACTATATCCGCAACAGTAAAGTCGTTGCCGGTGAGTCGGGCGGTATTACCCAGCATATCGGCGCCTATGAGGTAACCGTTGGCGGCCAGAGAAAAATCACCTTTCTGGATACTCCAGGCCATGAGGCGTTCACCGCCATGAGAGCCAGGGGCGCCCAGGTAACCGATATCGTCATTCTCGTCGTTGCGGCCGACGACAGCGTCATGCCGCAGACCATCGAGGCAATCAACCATGCCAAGGCAGCAGGTGTGCCGATTGTCGTGGCCGTCAACAAGATGGACAAGCCTGAAGCGAACCCGGAAAAAATCAAGAGCCAGCTCTCGGAAGCCGGAGTGCTTGTCGAGGAGTGGGGCGGTGAACATCAGTGCCAAGAGATTTCCGCGAAAAAAGGTATCGGTATTTCCGAACTGATGGAAAAGGTGCTGACCGAGGCTGAAATCAGGGAGCTGAAAGGGAATTTTTCACATGATGTGAGAGCAAGCGGCATCATTGTGGAATCCGAACTCGACAAGGGCAAGGGTGTTATCTCCACCGTGCTGGTACAGCGCGGATTTCTGAAGGTCGGTGATCCGTTCGTGGCCGGCAATACGATGGGCAAGGTTCGCGCCCTGATGGACGAAAGGGGAAAGCGCATTCTGTTCGCCGGGCCTTCGCAGCCGGTCAGGGTGCTCGGTTTCGAGGATCTTCCCCAGTCAGGAGACGCCCTGACCGTCATGGTTTCCGACAGGGATGCCCGTGATCTTGCACAGAAACGCCAGGTTATCCGCCGTGAACACGAGTTCCGCAGAAGCACCAGGGTCAAGCTCGACAGTATCGCCCGTCAGATCAAGGAGGGCCTCATGAAGGAGTTGAGCGTGATCATCAAGGCCGATACCGACGGTTCGATCCAGGCGCTGGCTGACGGCCTCATGAAGATCCATAACGAAGAGGTGAAGGTGCAGATCATTCACCAGGGAGTTGGTCAGATTACCGAGACCGACGTGCTTCTTGCCGCAGCCTCAGATGCCATTATTATCGGTTTCAGGGTAAGGCCCAACGTCAACGCAAAGAAGCTCGCCGAAAAGGAGGATCTCGATATCCGGTTCTACAGCGTCATCTATCATGTGCTTGAGGATGTCGAAAAAGCGCTTGAAGGAATGCTGTCGCCGGAACTTCACGAGGAAAGCCTCGGCTCGCTCGAAGTCCGTCAGGTTTTCCGGGTGCCGAAGGCCGGCAATGTCGGCGGATGTTACGTGCTTGAGGGTAAAGTATTCCGGGATTCCAAGGTCCGCCTGCTGCGCGAGGGGGTTCAGATCTATGACGGACAGCTCGACGCGCTCAGGCGCTTCAAGGACGACGTCAAGGAGGTCGATGCCGGCTATGAGTGCGGCGTCTCCCTGAAAAATTATGATGATATCAAGGTTGGAGATATTGTTGAAGCTTACAAGATTGTTGAAAAGAAACGGAAACTCTGAACAGCGGAGCGAGAGGTTATGTCGATACGCACTGAAAAAGTAGCTTCGCTGCTTCAGCATGAAATGGGTTCGATTCTTGAAAAAGAACTTCCCCGGAGTGGCGGCCTCGTGACGGTTGTTGCGGTCAAGGTAACTGCCGATCTCAGTATTGCCCGCTTCTATGTCTCTATCATCGGTACTGAAAAGCAGCAGGTTGAGGTGATGGCATGGCTGCACGAAGAGACCAGGTATCTCAGAAAGCTGCTTTCGGCTGGTATTCGTCACCATTTCAGAAGAATTCCCGAGGTTGAATTTTATGAAGACCGCCTCTACGAAAAGGCCAGCCGTATCGAGCAGCTGCTCCGAGAGGTGAGAAAAACGCCGGAAGAGCACGATTGACGGATATCCGGCATAAGGTTAATGAATGCAGGAACAGGGTATTGAACAGGCATGCTGCGACGACGGCGCGTTTCTGCTGGTTGATAAACCGGTAGACTGGACTTCGTTTGACGTGGTGGCCAAAGTAAGGAATGCCTACGGGAAAAGCGGCCTGAAGCGCAAGGTTGGACATTGCGGAACTCTCGACCCGAAAGCATCCGGGCTCCTGATTCTTGCAACCGGACGCAAGACCCGTGAAATTTCAAGCCTCGAGGTTCTCGACAAGGTTTATGAAGGATCAATAAGGCTTGGCGCGTTGACACAGAGTCACGATACGGAGACCGCCGAGTACGGACATTGTGATACAGGCCATCTGACACCGCAGCAGATACGGGAAGCTGCCGCATCCTTTATTGGTCCCTCCCTGCAGCAGCCTCCGATGCATTCCGCAGTCTGGCATAACGGCAGACGGCTTTACGAGTTCGCCCGTAAAGGCGAGGTCGTCAGGGAGCGAAGGGAGAGGGAGATCATGGTTCACCGGTTTGAGATAACGGCCATAGAGCTTCCGCATGTTTCGTTTGTTCTGGAAGTTTCAAAGGGCGCCTATATCCGGGTCATTGCCCATGAGTTCGGCAGGGCTCTCGGGGTTGGCGGATACCTTGCCTCGCTTCGAAGGACAGCGATAGGTTCCTATGAAGTCAGTGCATCACGAAGCGTTCAGGAAACAGTTGATGCCATTCTCTCAGGGCGTTCTCTTTCGTCCGGCCAAAGGAGTTAACATCAGGATGCAGGTTATTTTATACCATAACCACAGACTCCGGTACGCCGACGGTGCGCCTGCCATGCTGGAGCCTGTTGATTCGGCAGTCACAATCGGCTCATTCGACGGCGTGCACTGCGGACACCGGAAAATAATTTCGAGCATGCTCGAAACCGCGCGCCGGCACTCTTTCAGAAGCGTGGTGGTGACCTTTGATCCACATCCGCGGCTTGTACTGAACGCCGATGCCGGCGACCGGATCGAGGTGCTTACGACACTCGACGAAAAGATCGAGCAGATTGCCGGTCTGGGTGTCGATCTGCTGATTGTTGTGCGTTTTACCCCCGAACTTGCGGGGTGGAGTTCCGGGAAATTCATAGAGGAGCTTCTTGCCGGAACGCTTTCGGCAAAAAGTGTCACGGTCGGTTACGATCACGGGTTCGGAAAAGGCAGAAGCGGGAGCGGTGCGACGCTTGCCGGGCTTGGGGAGCGGTTGGGTTTTTCGGTGCAGGTGGTTGAAGAGCTTCGTATCGACAGCGAGCATATATCGAGTACGAGGATAAGGAGTCTGCTGAAAAACGGGCAGATCAGGGAGGCAAACAGCTTTCTCGGAGCGCCCTATGTTATAAGCGGCGCCGTGGTGGAAGGACGTAAACTCGGGCGCGAGCTCGGGTTTCCAACCGTCAATCTGAAGCTTTTCGATCCGGCGAAACTTCTTCCACGCAGAGGGGTCTATATGGCGACCACGCAGATCGAAGGGGAAACCTACAGGGCAATGATGAATATCGGCACCCGGCCAACACTCTGTCTTCAGGATGCGGGAGTAATTGTTGAGGCGCATATTTCGGGCTTCTCAGGCTCACTCTATGGCAATGAGCTTCGTTTCAGCCTGCACGGATTTATCCGGGACGAGAAAAAATTCGATTCGCTCGAGGCGCTTCGGGAGCAGCTTGAAAAAGATAAAAAAACGATGGAGTTGTTTTTTGAATAATATTATATTAAAGGTCATTTGATTTAACATACTAAATGCATCGATATGAGTTTGACTAAAGAGAACAAGAGCGAAATCGTCACGCAGTTCGGCGGAGCCGGCCAGAATACCGGAAAAGCCGAAGTCCAGGTTGCCCTGTTCAGCCGCAGAATCACCGATCTTACCGGCCATCTTCAGCAGCATCCCAAAGACAAGCACTCCCGCCGCGGCCTGCTCATGCTGGTCGGCAAACGCAAAAAAGTGCTGAACTACCTGAAGAACGTAGATATTGACCGCTACCGCAAAGTGATTGCCGAACTTGATCTTCGCAAGTAAGCTGTTTTATTGTTGCCTGATTTCTGCGGGAAATGATCCTGCAGCTTTTCTTCAAACAGAGAACGCAGCAAGGGAGATGCTATGTTGGAAAGTATGACCGGGTATGGCAGTGCGGAACGTGTGGAAAATGGTGTGAGGATTCTTGCCGAGCTTCGTTCGGTTAACAACCGGTTTGCGGAAATCAGTGTAAAGCTTCCCCGTCAGCTGTCGAGCTATGAGCTGGAGGTAAGGGATCTCATCCGTTCCCGCTTTCAGCGGGGAAAAATATCGCTGTTGATTCAGCTTCAGACCGAACGGGACCAGCAGATTCCGGTTGTCGTGAACCCTTCGCGGGTGAAAGCGTACAGGGAACTTCTCGAAACGGTCAGACTTGAAGCAGGCATAGAAGCGCCTGTGGCGCTCGAACACATTCTGAAGTTTTCCGAAATATTCGATAACGAAACAGGCCGGGACGAAAACGCCGAATGGTTGTGGCCCGCTGTCCGTTCCGTGCTTCCCGAGGCCGTCGAAGCCCTTAAGGCCATGCGCCGCAGGGAGGGTGAAGAACTCTCGCTGGACTTTGCTGCCCGGATTGCAGGCATTGAAACCACTCTGGCCGGTATCAGCCGGCTCTCACAGGAAAATGTCGAACTGGTCCGCAAGCGGCTTGCCGCAAAGGTCGAGAGCGTTGCAGGCCGGGATATTGCCTATAGCCGAGACCGTCTTGAAATGGAGCTTGTGCTTGCCGCCGAGAAGCTCGACATTACCGAAGAGCTGATCCGTTTTGCCAGTCACAACAAGTTTTTTCTCGAAGAGCTGCACAACAACGAAAGCGGTACCGGCAGAAAACTGAATTTCCTTCTTCAGGAGCAGCTTCGCGAGGCAAATACCATCGCCTCGAAGTCGCAGAATGCGGAAATCTCCCAGCAGATCGTTCACATCAAGGAGGAGCTTGAAAAAATCCGCGAGCAGCTGCAGAATATTGAGTGAGACGATCATGGAGGAACACGCTCCCAAAGGAAAGCTGATTGTTTTTTCAGCGCCGTCGGGTACCGGCAAGTCCACCATTGCCCGGGAGGTGCTCGAGCGGGTAGGGGATCTTGCATTTTCCGTTTCAGCAACCACTCGCCAGAAACGTCCCGGTGAAGAGCATGGTATGCACTACTATTTTCTCGACAGGCAGGATTTCGAAGAGCGGATACGGCAGGGCGGTTTTATCGAATATGAATTTTTTTTCGGTAATTACTACGGGACATTGCTCGACAAGACCCGTGAAGCAATTGACGCGGGTCGAAACCTGCTTCTCGATCTCGACGTCAAAGGCGCCCTGAACCTGAAAAAACTCTTTCCGGACAGTGCGTTGCTTGTCTTTATCAAGCCTCCCGATATGGATACGCTCAGGGAGCGACTTATAAAGAGGGGTGGAGCAGATCAGGACGGTCTTCAGGAACGGCTTGACCGGGCCTCACTCGAGCTTGCGCATGCCGGCGAGTTCGATGAAACTGTTGTGAACGACACTCTGGAGAGGGCGGTCGGAGAGATTACAGAGAAAATTACGAGATTCCTTTCAACTACGTAAATCTAAAGACATATGTCGGTTAAACCTGTTGATTTGAATACGCTCAGGAGCGCGCACGCCAATTTGTACGAAACGGTTGTCGCTATTTCAAAAAGAGCGCGCCAGATACATGAAGAGGAGCGGTCCGAGCTTGAAGAAAAACTGCTTCCCTACAAGGAGATGATCCGGAACCCTGCCAGCGAGTCCGAATCGGACCGGATTTTCCCTGAACAGATAGCGATCAGCCTTGAATTCGAAGGCCGTGAGAAAGCTTCGCACAAATCGGTTGCCGAGTATCTTGCAGGAAAATACGACTACACTGTCGAGAAATCCATGGAAACAAAAACGGTTCAGGCTGAAGATGATGATGAAACTGACGGGGATTAGCCAGATCACCCTGAGAGTCAATGACCTCAGGCTTGCCGAGGATTTTTATGCAGGCACTCTCGGGCTGAAAATCGATCACAGGGTGGGGGCGAACATAACCTATCTGCGTCTCAATTCCGATATGCTGGTGCTGGTAAAGGCGGAAACGCCGGGTGCTCCTGAAGCAAGGGATATCAGGGTTGACCATTTCGGTTTCAGGCTTGCCTCCGACGGCGAAGTCGATGAAGCTGCCGTCTATCTCGATGACCGTGGGGTCCATCTCGTCACTCATCCGGCGCACAGACGCGAAGGCCGGGCATTTTTCGTTATGGATCCCGACGGAAATCTTATCGAGTTCTACTCCATGCGTTCCACCGGGATCCAGAAAGACGAGGCAAGCCTTGATGATGCCTCTCCATCAGTGCTTGCAGCCGGAAGCCGGCAGAAGATAGCCGATGAATCCGAAACCAGAAAACCCCGCCGCTCCAGAAAGTGAGGCAGGAGCCTCACTGCTCTATCTGGACAGTTTCAGCAGCTCCTCGGCTTCACGGAGTTGCTCCGGAGTATTGATTCCACGTATTTCGTCTGCGTCCTCAACCCGCCAGGCGCTGACTTTTTCCCCTTTGCCGAAACAGATACCGAAGACATCGGTCAGATAATACTCCTGTTGTGCATTGTCCGTCCGAAGTTCTCCCAGTGCCTCAAAAAGCACTTTCGAGTCGAATACATAAATACCCGAATTGGTTTCACGCACCAGTCGTTCTTCAGGAGATGCATCCTTCTGTTCGACAATTCGCAGAACGTCTCCGGACAGCCGGTCTCTGACGATTCTTCCGTATCCTGTCGGGTCGTCGAGTTCTGCAGTAAGCACCGTGGCGGAAGCCTTTTCCCTGCGGTGGAAAGCCAGAAGCTCTTCGAGGGTCCGGCTTCTGACAAGAGGGGCATCTCCCGAGAGAACCAGAACCTCTCCGGAAAAAGAGCGCAGTGGCGCTTCCGTCTGCATGACGGCATGACCGGTACCGAGCTGCGGCTCCTGCACTACCGGTGTAACGGGATAACTTCGGGTGGCCTCTGAGACCAGTTCGGCCTGATGGCCGACAATCAGTACGGTTTTATCCGGATTCAGCCGGCCTGCCGTATCGAGTACATGCTCGATCACCGGTTTGCCGTTTGCCTGGTGCAGTACCTTCGGGAGGTCGGATTTCATCCGGGTGCCTTTGCCGGCAGCCATGATCAGTATTGCAAGAGCCATGTGTCGCTATTGAATGAAAGTGGTTGTAACCGTTCAACCGAGCTGTTCGTCTTCTTCGCCTACCCGGTGCCTGCGCTTGGGGTTGTTTTCACGGTCGACGATCAGGACCATCGGCTTGTGCGCGCGGGCTTCCTCTGCATCCATGATCGCGAAGGTCATGATAATGATTTCATCGCCAGGCAGGGCGCATCGTGCCGCTGCACCGTTGAGCTGGATCACCCTTGAGCCGTGAACGCCTTTTATGATGTAGGTTTCAAAGCGCTCACCGTTATTGTTATTGACCACGAGTACCTTTTCATTCGGAATCATTTCCACCATGTCGAGCAGTTCGCTGTCGATAGTGATACTGCCTTCATATTCAAGGTCGCCACTTGTTACGATTGCGTTATGTATTTTTGATTTGAGCAGATGTAATTTCATGAAGAGAGTGAACTGTTTATTTGATTAATCCTTCGCCGCTTCCCTGGAATATCCGGTACCGTTTCAGGGACTGATCGCTTTCAAAACCTTGTCCCTGTATGGTTCCGTCCTCACGGGTAATCGTTACATGCCGGTTTGAGCGTATCATCGCGTCTTTTGCCGTTCGCCTGAGATATGCGGTTCTGATAACGGTATTGTTCCCTGCCGTGACGACGACATTGCCGGAAGCATCGATGTCCTGGTTCTCATGGATAACCGCCTTGTCGGCCCTGATGGTTGTCGGAGGGTTTCCTTTCCTGCCGTAAAAGACAACCGTAACGCCGCGATCGAGATAGTAGGTATTTTTTTCCCTGTTGCGGTATTCTGCAGCATGGCCGGCCTTTACAGATCCCTTGCGGATGCCGGCATCCGTAAGATAAAGCGTCATGTTCCAGCTTTCCTGTGCAGGATGGTTTTCTGTGTTGAAATCGGGTTCAAGCGAACGACGCTCCCCGCCGGGAGCGCCGCAGCCGCCTGAAGACAGCATAACCGCCAGAAGCAGAAAAAAGAGAGGCAGTTTCAATGGTGGCCTGTAACGGTATTATTTGATATTCAGCTGATTCATAACCTTGGCCGTCAGGTCATGTTCCTGGGAGCCGTAAACCATGACCGACTTGTCAAGAACAAGGCTGAACCCGTCTTTCTGTGCCTGTGCCTGCACTGCAGAAAGTGCTTTCTGGCGGATCGGGGCAATCAGTTCCTGCTCTTTCTTGTCAACCATTCCTCCACGTCCGAACTTTTCCTGCTGGTACTTCTGGACAGCCTGGCCTTTAAGGTTCAGTTCTTTTTCCTTCTGCTCTCGTGCCGCTTTCGTCATGGTTGGAGCCTGCTGTTTATAGGCGGCAAGTGATTTTTCGAAATCCTGCTTGAGACGGTCGAGCTCCTTCTGAAGCGGAGCTGCGGTTGCCTGCAGGGTGGTTTCAGCTTTTTTCGTTTCAGGCATCTGCTGAATGATTTTGCTGAAATCCACGACGCCGATTTTTTCAGCTCCCTGTGCGACAAACGTAGCCGGGAATACAAGGAGAACGCCGAGGATCACAGCTGTTATCATTCTGCGGGACATGTTCATCATACGCCCGGCTCCATGCATCATTTTCATCATGTATCTTTTCATTTTAGTTGTTGATAACCTTGTACGCGAGGTATAACTTGATTTTATACCTCTCAAAGGTAAGAATTCCCTGATAAAATCCATAAAAACCGGGGAATCTTTGCCGTTCCGACATGTTCCCTCCGTTACGGATGCCGTCGCGTTTTCTGAAAAAACTGGCCAGGCAGCTGCCTGACGGCTTTTTTAAGTTCGAGTTCGAAGAGCAGGACAAGCAGTACGGAGATGTCCAGTCCGCTCCTCAGGGCAAGCGTGTCGAGATGTACCGGTTCCTCACCGATGAACCTCATCAGTTCATTTTCCTCCCTGGAAAGTTCCGCCCGGACGATCGCGGGTTCCTGCTGCTGCTTGACGGTGTCGATGGGAGGAGCCGGCAGTTCTTCAAGAATATCATCAACCGAGAGAACGGCCTTGGCCTGGCCGGTCTGGATCAGCCTGTTCGTGCCCCTCGAATTTCCCGAATAGATGCTTCCCGGTACGGCGAACACTTCACGGTTCTGTTCGAGAGCGTATGAAGCGGTAATAAGGGCACCGCCTTTCAGATCGGATTCGACGACAAGAGTGCCCTGCGTCATACCAGAAATAATCCGGTTTCTTTTCGGAAACTTTGCAGGCAGCATTTCCGAACCAAACCACTCTTCGGAAACAAGTGCGCCTTGCTCGATGATTTTCGGCCAAAGCCTTCCTCTCGGGTCTGTATAGATGTCGTCCACACCGCCGGCAAGCACGGCAACGGTTTTTCCTCCGGCCCGGAGTGCGGCTTCATGAGCGGCGCTGTCGATGCCGTAGGCCAGACCGCTGACGACGAGAACACCCCGGAGAGCCAGTTCTCCCGAGATTTCCATTGATGCCTGTTTTCCGTAAGCAGAAGCTTTTCTGGTGCCGACCACCGCAATGGACGGCTGTTCCGGGTTCGGGAGAGATCCCCGTATAAACAGAACGGGCGGAGGGTCATAGATCTCTTTGAGCAGTGAGGGATAGCCCGGATCAAGAATGGTGACGAGTCGGGCATTGCACCGTTCGAGCGCCTCAAACTGGCCGATGGCTTCCTGTTCGGCCGCCCGGCGTTTTTCAGGCTGACGAAGAAAACCGGCAATCTCGCCCGAGAGCTGTTCTCCGATTCCTGTAATCCTCTGAAAGTCGTCTGCTCCGGCGTGAAGCAGATCGGGTGATCCTCCGAAGCGACTGATTATGGCATTGATTCTGGCCGGTCCGAGACCCGGAATCCGGGAAAGCACAAGCATGAGGAACGCGGCTTCTCTGCCGGCCGGCAGGGTGGTCATCTCCGGATTTTCAGAAGTCCCTCTTCACGAGGATGCCGGCAAACCCTTTCAGGTATTCCCGTCCTTCAGCAAACGGAAGTTGTTCGATAGCCGCCAGCGCTTCCGCTGTTTCGCGGTGTATCAGTTCGCGGGTTTCGTCGAGTACTCCGCACCGTTCGAAAATCTCCCTTACTTCGTTGACCCGCTCGGCGCCTATGCCGTTATTGTCGATGATCGAACGAAGCAGCCGGTGGTCTTCTCCCGAGGTGAGTTCGATCGAGCGAAGCAGCAGATAGGTTTTTTTGCCCTTGATGACATCTCCTCCGGGTATTTTACCCGATTTGCCGTCATCTGCCATGATATCGAGATAATCGTCCTGGATCTGGAACGCCCTTCCGATCTTCTCCCCGAAGGTTACCAGCGCCTGAAGCTGTTCCCCGGTGGCGTTTCCGGCAACACCGCCGGCTTCAAGAGCAGCGGAAATCAGTCGCCCGGTTTTTTTTGCAATCATATCGAGATAATCGGCAATCGAGGCGTTTTTTTTCTCCTCGAGTTCCATGTCGAGCGCCTGGCCTTCACAGATCGTGATATTTGCGTGATTGAGGATGTGAATCAGCTCCCGGTGCCGTTCTGTTTTCGATTGCAGTGCAAGTTCGTAGGCATAGGCGATCATCATGTCGCCTGAAAGAATGGCGGCATTGGTGTTCCACTGTTTGTGGACGGTAGGTCGACCGTGCCTGAGGTCCGCCTCGTCCATGATGTCGTCATGCATGAGGGTGAAGTTATGCAGGATTTCCACGGCAAGTGCTGCGTTGAGGGCCTCGTCTGCTGTGCCGGAGACGGCTTCCGCGGCAAGCAGGGTCAGAAACGGCCGGATTCGCTTGCCTTTTCCCTCAAGGATGTATCGGGCCGGAGCATAAAGCGTGACCGGATTGTCTGCACTGAAGCATCCCGAGAGAGCCTCGTTGATCCGCTTATGGTAGCTGCGGTATTTCTCGTCGACGAGCGCCGGAGTGAGGGTGGTAGTCATTACAAAAACAGTCGATGTTTATTGGCAAGATGCTTTTTCTGGAGCTGTTCCGGAGAGGCGGTTCCGGTCAGAAACATGACGGCCCTGAGATCGTTGAGCCAGGTTTCAATAGTCTCTTCGAGTCTTTCTTCGTGCAGGGCCTTGAGCAGGCGACCAGCCGATGCGGCGATGTTTGCGCCCAGAGCAAGGGCCTTTGCAATATCCATGCCGCTCACGATGCCTCCGGAAGCGATAATGGACGCATGTTCATATGCCGGTATTTCTCTGAGACCGGCCACCTCGATAAGGCATCGGGCAGTGGGAATGCCCCAGTTCAGCAGCTCCCCGAGAGCTTCGGGGCTGAACCGGTTTTCCCTGCCGGTCCGGCGCAGGTAGCGGCACTCTTCGACTTTCTGCCAGCTGATGCCGCCGGCGCCCGCAACGTCGATAACCTGTACCCCGGCATCCAGCAGCTTTCGGGCACACTCTCCGGATATACCGCAGCCGACCTCTTTGACAATGACCGGTACAGGGAGTGATGCCGTAAGTCGGGCGAGTTCTTCAAGCACACGACGGAAATCGGTATCTCCTTCCGGCTGGAACATCTCCTGGGCGGCATTGAGATGTACAATCAGGGCGTCTGCTTCTATCAGTTCAAGCAGGGTATGAACAGCTGTCGAACTCAACCCCCTGGCTACTTCAGGGGCTCCGATATTGGCGAAAACCTGAACGGACGGAGCATATTTTCTGACAACCGAAAAGCTTTCCCGCTGGGAGCTGTTTTCAAGCGCCTGACGCATACTGCCGATGCCGAGCGGAATCCTGAAATGTTCGGCTGCTTCGGCAAAGCGTCGGTTGAGCGTTACGGCTTCGCCAAATCCCCCGGTCATGGACGAGATCATGAGCGGCGCGCCTATCCGGCGGCCGAGAAAGGGTGTGGACAGATCGATATCGGAAAAGCGCAGCTCCGGCAGGGCGTTGTGCAGGAATTCGAATTGTTCGAACCCCGAGGTTTTCAGGTCGAAACAGACATCATCATGCAGGCAGAGCTCCACATGGTTATGCTTCCGTTCAATTGTTATATTGGAGAGTTCGTCACTCATACCGCTCTGTATCGGTTTCCTTCAGGTTTTCGTGTACCTGAGTTTAAAACTATAACTTAATAAAAATATCCCAACTTTTTAGCCGGTCAATGGCTCTCCGTCATGCTGAAAACGCTGTTTGATATTGCCCTGCGCCACCTTTCGGGTCGACGCAGGCAGACCTTCACCACCATTGCCGGCGTAGCGGTCAGCACCATGGTGCTCATTACCACGATCTCCCTTACCAGAGGTCTTCTTGACTCGTTTGTCGATACCATCGTCAATGTTGCGCCTCATATCACCCTGAAAGGTGAAAAAATAAATCCTGTGCCGGTTGACATTCTCAGCACGCCGGGAGGCGCTTCGGTTGCCGTTGTTGAAGATAATATCAAAAAACAGGAGCGGGAAGAGGTAAGGAACTACCGGCAGATGCAGGTCGTTTTCGATTCGCCACTCTACAGGAGAGAGCTGCTTGCCGTATCCCCGTATGTCGAGTCGCAGGTCATGGCGGTCAAGGGAAACCGCAACGAACCGCTTCTTTTTAAGGGTGTGGATATCGAAAAAGAGGACAGAATCAGCGGTATCGGCAGCAAACTGCAGAGCGGCGATCTCGGCGCGTTCAAAAAAACCGCCAATGCCCTTCTTGTCGGCAGGACCATAGCCCGTGACATGAAACTCAAGGTGAACGACGAGATCATCATCATTCCGGCTTCAGGCCAGAGCCGACAGTGCAAGGTGGCCGGTATTTTCTTTACCGGCGTCAATGTCGTGGACAACAGTGTCGTGGGTTCGCTGAAGCTCGGCCAGATCATCGAGGGACTGCCCTCCAGCAAGGTTACCGGTATTGCCCTCAAGGTAAGGGAGCCGTTCGAGAACGGACTGCTTGCCCGCGAGCTGGAAAAGGTGACCGGTTACCGCGCGGTAACCTGGCAGGAGCAGAACGCAAGCGTCCTTTCGCTTTTTGCCAGAATCGGCTACATCGTGTTTTCGCTTGTTGCCTTTGTGGGAGTTGTTTCAGGGTTCGGAGTGGCCAACATTCTGGTAACAACGGTTTTCGAGAAAAGTCGTGACATAGCCATCATGAAATCCTTCGGATTTTCCGCCCTGCAGCTGGTAGGCATGTTCATTCTCGAAGGTTTTATGGTAGGTCTGGCCGGAGCTCTTGCCGGTGGGGTGCTTGCCGTGGGTTCCATCAATCTGTTTGCCAGCATTCCGGTGGAGAATTCACAGGGACCCCTGACGAAAACGGGATTCAGCATGTCCCAGAATCCGCTCTATTTTGTCTATGTAATCGGAGTGACCGTTTTCATCAGCACCATTTCAGCGATCCTTCCTTCGGCAAAAGCCGCCAGACTCGAACCGGTTCAGGTGCTGCGCGACAGCAGTCTGTAGTGAACAGCAGCATATCTGCTTTGAGCCTCAATTGCTGCGTTGGGCGGTGCTCGTAATCCTCATGTGTCTTTTGTATACTCCGGTTCCCGCGCTCCGTCCGCCTTGCTCTTGCTGCTCTCTCGACGATTTTCAGCTGTTCACAGATCCTGTTTTCCTTCGGGATGCTGCAGCAGGTAGAGCTTGTAGTAGAGCCCCCTCATGGCAAGCAGTTCCTGATGCGTGCCGGTTTCCCTGATCAGACCCTTGTGCAGCACGATGATCCGGTCTGCTTTCTGGATGGTCGAGAGCCGGTGGGCGATCATGATCGATGTCCTTCCCTGCATGATCTCGGCTGTTGCCGCCTCGATAAGCTGTTCGGTTTCGGTATCGATGGAGCTGGTGGCTTCGTCGAGCACGAGAATCCGGGGATTGTAGAGCAGCGCGCGTACAAAGGCAATCAGCTGTTTCTGCCCTGTGGACAACCCTGTGCCGTTTTCCCTGACTCTGTACTGATAGCCTCCGGGAAGCTGGCTGATAAACCGGTCCGCCCCGACGATCCGGGCAGCTTCGGTAATCTGGCTGTCGCTGATGCCGGGATTGCCGAATGCAAGATTCTCCCTGAGTGTTCCTGAAAAGAGAAGGACATCCTGCATGACCACTCCGATGAGCCTGCGCAGCGAGCTGCCGGCAATGGTGTTCAGTTCAACGCCATCGAGCTGTACCGAGCCCCTGCTGTATGGGTAGAGGCCGGAAAGAATATTGATAATGGTGGTTTTCCCGCTGCCTGTGGCGCCGACGATAGCTATTTTTTCGCCATGCCGGATCTCCATCGAAAGGTCTTTGAGCACCCAGTTCTCATTGTCATAGGCAAACCAGACATTCCGGAACGCGATGGACTCTCCGAACGACAGTTCGGGGGAGTTCTCTTCGCTTCCGCAGTTTTCCTCCGGCTCCTCAAGCAGTCTGAAGATGCGGTCGGAACTGGTAACGGCGGTCTGCATGATGTTGAATTTATCGGAAAGGTGCTGCAGCGGCCTGAAAAAAAGCCAGATGTACTGTACAAATGAAATGACCACCCCGATGGTGAGATCGGCTTTTAGCAGCCGCACGCCGCTGTACCAGATAACCAGCCCTGCGGCAACAGAGCTGAGCAGTTCAATGATAGGGTAGTAGAGCGAAAAATAGAAAACGGTCCGTATGTTGGCGTCGCGATGATCGGCATTGATGGCGGCATAACCGGCAAACGCGCTCTCCTCACGCCCGAAAAGCTGCACAATGTTCATTCCTGCGATGTGTTCCTGAAAAAAAGTGTTCAGCCTTGCCAGATGGGTGCGTACATCCATGAACGCCGAGCGGACCCTGTTTTTGAACGCGAGGGTTGCGTAGAGCATCAGCGGAAGGATGGCGAGCACCAGAAGGGTGAGCTGCCAGTCGAGCCATAACATGATCACGACGATAAAGAGCAGCTGCGCGAAATCGCCGAGAATGGAGATGATTCCGCTCGATAGCATTTCATTGAGCGATTCGACATCATTGGTGATTCTCGTGATAAGCCTTCCTATGGGATTCCGGTCGTAGAAACGGGCGGGAAGTTTCTGCAGATGCCGGAAAACATCCATTCTGATGTTGAAAACGGCTTTCTGTCCGATAATCTGCGTGATCCAGGTCGCGCCATACTGTTTAAGGCCGTCGAGAAGGATTACCACGGCAAGCAGCATGCTGGTCAGGGCAAGCCCGTGAAGGTCGTTTCCGGCAATGTTGTCGTCAATGGCGATCTTGGTGAGATAGGGCCGGATCGGCCCGAAGACCGATCCGGCGAGCGTGATGAATACCGCGGCGGCTATGAGACTTTTGTAGGGCTTGATGTAGGCCAGAAGTTTTGATACGATAAAGCGGTCTATCGATCCCTTCCGGTTTTTTTTCAGTGTTTCATCCTGCTGCGGTCTGAAGCTTTCTGCAGCCCCTGAGGCATTACTCATATGAAATTGTCAGGTTGGAAACGGTGGTTCATGAAGCGTCTTCCGGAGAGATACTTTTTTTCCCGATACGTTCCATCATTTCAGCTGCAAGCCTTTCGGCTTTTTCCTTTGTCGGAGCTTCGGTATAAATTCTCACGATCGGCTCGGTATTCGAAGGGCGCAGATGTGCCCAGCTTTCCCTGAAATCGAGTTTCAGTCCGTCAAGCCGGCTGACTGCGGCTTCAGGATAGTCGGCTGCAATTTCACGAAACATGGTGTCGAGCTTTTCGGCACTGAGTGAGCCGAGCCGTATTTTTTCTTTCGCCATGGCATATTCCGGGAACTGCCGCCTGAATTCCCGGAGTCCGCCCCCGCGGTTTTTTCTGCGCCATCCGGTAAACGCCTGCACGAAGAGAGCAATACCGGCAAGGGCATCCCTTCCGTAATGCAGTTCGGGGAGGATGATGCCTCCGTTGCCTTCGCCGCCTATGGATGCTCCGACCTCTTTCATCATGGCCGTGACATTCGCTTCTCCGACCTTTGCACTGTAACAGGGCACCTCATGGCGCCCGGCGATATCTGCCAGCGCCCGGCTGCTTGAAAGATTGTTGACAACCGGTCCCCTGTTGATGCCGAGATAGAAATCGGCACAGGCCACCAGGCTGTACTCTTCACCGAAAAGCGAGCCATCTTCGCAGATCACGGCGAGGCGGTCGACATCGGGATCCACGATCAGGCCGAAATCGCATCCGGAACTGCGCATCAGGTCGATGGTTCCGGCAAGGTTCTCTTCCACTGGTTCCGGATTGCGGGGGAAGAGTCCGGTGCCTTCGCAGGCGGTGAGGGTGAGATTGCCGATGCCGAGTCTCCGGCAAAGTTCGGGGACGATTGCATAACCGGCGCCTTCCACGCAATCGACGAGTACCCGGTAATTTTCTCCGGCGATGGCCTCCGGATCGATAAACGGCATTTCCAGAATGGCGTCGATGTGATGCCTGTCGTAGCTTTCGCTGCAGCTGATGCTGCCGATGCGGTTCCACGGAGCAGCGGGAAAGGCCTCTTCGGCGGCAATGGCCAGAAGGCTGTCCACCTCTTCAGCGGTGAGGAATTCCCCCCGGTGGTTCAGCATTTTAAGGGCGTTCCATTCGACGGGGTTGTGTGAAGCGGTGATGATCAGTCCTCCGTCAGCCTTCTCGGCGGTAGTTGCCATTTCGACCGTGGGAGTTGTAGCTACGCCGATGTCAATGACATCGCAGCCGCCAAGAGCCAGGACGTTGCCGACAAGCCCTGCGATCTGTTTTCCCGTTGGGCGGGTATCCCTTCCGATAACGATACGCGGTCTGAGGCCGCCGGAAGCTGGATTGCCCGTTTCTTTTGAACGTTGTATCCATGTGGCAAAAGCCGAAGCGAATGCTGTGAGATTTTTCGGAGTGAGGCTTTCGCCTACCACGCCTCTGATACCGGAAACGCTTATCATCAGGCTCATATCGGTCGGACGGTTATCGTTGAGAAGAGTGCAGGATTGCTTTGACTGTTCCGTAATGTCAAAAAAGCTGAGGCAATATAACAAAAACCCGCCATTCCTTCTCCGCCTTCCCCCTCTTCCGGCTATCTTCATCCGCAAAGCCCTTACCTGTTGAAGGTCGTCGGATGAAAGAAGGAAGGGGCGTTTTTTGTTTTTGATTTTTCTCTTATTCTTGTATATTGCATGCCTTTTCTTTATTGAACACAATAGACCAATACTCTAACAGCATCCGTTTATGCCTCTACACAAATCGGCTGAGAAAAGACTCCGTCAGTCAGAGAGAAGAAACGCCAGGAACAGGGCAAGAAAAAAGGAACTGAAAGTGCTTCTGAAGAACATGCAGAAGCTGATCGATTCCCGCGCAGACAAGAGCGAAGTTGAGACCGCCTACCGTTCGGCTGTCCAGAAGCTCGATCGTCTGGGCGTCAAACGTTACATCCACGCCAATAAAGCTTCCCGCAAGAAAGCGCAGCTGACCAGGCTTTTCAACAGTTACGGCAACGCCGAGTAAGCCGGACGTTCCTGTTACCCGGTACCTGCCCGGTTTTCATTGTTACGATATTCTTCCGTTGTCCGCTGTACATGCAGCGAACAATGGAAGGGTACAGATACTCCACTCATGTTTGCATATTTTCGCGGCAGGCTGTTTTCAGCACTGCCGGAAGAAGCGGTTGTCGATGTATCCGGCGTAGGGTACCGGCTCCTCATTTCCGCATTTACCTATCGTCAGCTTCCTTTGCCGGGTGAAGAGGTGCTGCTGTTTTCGCATCTCTCCGTCCGGGAGGACGCCATGCAGCTTTACGGTTTTTCAAGCGAAGCCGAGCTCCAGCTTTTCCGTCTGCTTATTCTGACAACAGGAGTGGGTCCGAAGCTCGCTTTGGCGGTACTCTCGGGAATGCAGGTTCATGAGGTGCATGAAGCCATCATGGCCAATGCTCCTGAAAAACTTTACGGTATCAGCGGCGTCGGGAAAAAAACCGCGGCAAGGATCATTCTCGAACTGAGAGACAGAATTCTGAAGCTCTCTCCGGCTTCCGAAAAGCCGACCGGTTCAGGTATCCGCCAGAGTTCCAGCGTCAGGGATGATGCCGTCGCAGCCCTCGTGACCCTCGGTTTTCCCCGGCCTGCGGTGCAGAAAGCGGTAACGGGCATTCTCGAAGCCAATCCATCTTTCGGTGTCGAAGCGGTGCTGAAATCCGCGCTTGTTTCCATTCATAACAGTTAGCTGCAGCGTACGTTGAATTACCAGGAGGCCCTTGAATTTCTCTACCCGCTCCACCGGTTCGGCATGAAGCCTGGCCTGGAGCGGGCAACTGCTCTTCTCGATATTTTCGGTATGCCGCACAAGCGGCTCGGCACCATTATCCATATCGCCGGCACCAACGGCAAAGGCACCACAGCATCGGCGCTGGCCGCGATGTTTCAGGCCGCCGGAAAAAAGACCGCCCTGTACACCTCTCCGCATCTTGTCGATTTTACCGAACGGATGCGTATCGACGGGCAGCCCATCTCTGCCGGCAGGGTAGCGGCATACTGTTCTGCCATGAAGGAGAGGGTTGTCGAACTTCGGGCAACATTTTTTGAGGCGACAACAGCGCTTGCCTTTGCGTGGTTTGCCGATGAACAGGTTGAGGTAACCGTTATCGAAACCGGTATGGGCGGCAGGCTTGACGCCACCAATGTCGTGAAGTCCGATTATGCGGTCATCACCTCTATCGGCCGCGACCATACCGCATGGCTCGGCACTTCGCCCGCCATGATCGCCAGGGAAAAAGCCGCGATAATCAATCCGGAGTCACGGGTGTTTACCGCAGTCACCGATTCCGAAGCTCTTGCGGAAATAGTCCGTGCCGCCGAACTGAACCGGGTTCCGCTCTTCAGGCTTGAAAGGGATGTTGCACTGAGGGTGGAAAGCGCCGAGCCGGGAGCGCTGGAATTTTCACTTTCGACAGCGGGAACTCATTACCATACACTGCGGGCTCCCCTTACCGGGGCTTTTCATGCATCCAATCTTGCGCTTGCCGTCATGGTTGCCGAAGCTGCAGGCATTGGGGAGGATGCCGTGCGCCGGGGGTTTCTGAACCTGCTGAAAACCGGTTACCGGGCCCGGCTGGAGAAGATCGGCACCATGCCCGACGTGTTTCTCGATGTTTCTCACAACGCTGACGGCATGAGGGAGACGGCTGCGGCAATTTCCGTATTCCGGCATCGTTACCGCGCCATGCATGTGCTGATCGGTCTGGCTTCCGACAAGGAGGCCGGAGAGGTAATCCGTCATCTCCTGCCTCTCGATGCCCGTTTTGCAGCGGTTACGATTCCGTCCGAGCGCAGCATCCCGGCTTCGGAGCTCGCCGCTCTCCTGAAGAACGAGGGAGTCGATCCGCTTGTTTTCGATACGCCTCTCGAAGGGCTCCGGCAGATGCTCGAAGATGCGGACTCCCGTGACATGATTCTTGTCACCGGATCTTTTTTTCTTGCCGGAGAGATTCTTCGCCGAAAAGGGGTTCAGCAGCGGTAGGGTTGCGGCTGCATGTTGCTCCGGTACTTTTTTATCGGAAAAAATTATATATTTGTGATAACTACAAGAAATCTTCGCGTATCCATCGGGAACGTCCCTTTTGATAAATCCCATTTACATTCCTTATTTCACATTCAGTCCGTATTCCTCTGTATTCTTCCGTTTATAGATTTCATTCCATGTCGAATACCCGGGGTTTACCGGGAAAGCTCTCAGCTGGCGTCAATGCTCTTTACCGTTTCTTTGCCGCCGGAAGCGTTCCGCTGCTCCGGCGATATTCCGCTGCTTTTTTAACTACCATGATTTGAATACAATTACCAATACCATGTCGAACAATTCGGTTTCCAAGGGTCTGGACATCAATGTACTCCAGAAAAAGAAAGTTTATGAGTTGAACGCTCTTGCAAAAGAGCTCGGAGTATCTGCGGCCGGATTACGGAAAGAAGAGCTGATATTCAAGATCATAGAGGCGCAGTCGCAGAAAACCAGCGATCCTGAAAGCTCCCAGGTGATGGTCAATACCGGTGTTCTGCAGGTTATTCCCGAGGGTTACGGCTTTCTGCGCTCTGCCAATTACAACTACCTGTCCTCCCCGGACGATATTTATGTTTCACCCTCCCAGATCAAGCGCTTCAGCATGCGTACCGGTGATACGGTTTCGGGCCAGGTGCGTGCTCCGAAAGAAGGGGAGCGCTTTTTTGCCCTGCTCAAAATCAACACCATCGACGGCGCCGATCCGGAAATCACCAGGGAACGTCCGTTTTTCGAGAATCTCACCCCGCTTTTTCCCCATGATCGGCTGAAGCTCGAAACCCGGCAGACGGAATACTGCGGAAGGATCATGGATATCTTTACCCCGATCGGCAAAGGGCAGCGCGGTTTGATCGTTGCTCAGCCGAAAACCGGCAAGACCATGCTTCTGCAGATGATTGCCAATGCGATCATCAAAAACCATCCTGAAGTCTACCTGATTGTCCTTCTGATCGACGAACGCCCCGAAGAGGTGACCGACATGGCGCGCAGCGTCGAGGCGGAGGTGGTCAGCTCGACCTTCGACGAGGACCCCGAGCGTCACGTCCAGGTTGCCGATATGGTGCTGGAAAAAGCCAAAAGACTTGTTGAAGTGGGGCAGGACGTGGTCATTCTGCTCGATTCCATCACCAGGCTCGCCCGTGCGCACAACACCATCATTCCGCATTCGGGCAAGATTCTTTCCGGCGGTATCGACGCCAATGCGTTGACCAAACCGAAACGTTTTTTCGGCGCAGCGCGTAATATCGAGGAGGGCGGCAGCCTCACCATCATCGCCACGGCGCTTGTCGATACCGGCTCGCGCATGGATGACGTCATCTTCGAGGAGTTCAAGGGAACCGGCAACATGGAGCTTGTGCTTGACCGCAGGCTTTCAGAACGCCGTATTTTTCCTGCCATCGATATTCTCCGGTCGGGTACCCGGAAAGAGGAACTGCTTTTCAGCCAGGAGGAGCTGTCGAGGACCTGGCTGCTGAGAAAATACCTTGCAGACAAGAACCCGATCGAATGCATGGAGTTCATGCGCGAGAAAATGAGCGATACGAAGGATAACCGGGAGTTTTTCAAGTACATGAACGCCTGACGGGGACAGAAAAATGAACAGGTGTTTGCAGTTTTGAAAATTAATCCTATATTATCAGCCTTTAAAACAAGAGGAATTTTACTACATGCCCTGCGGAAAAAAGAGAAAACGCCATAAGATGGCGGTACACAAGCGCAAAAAAATGCGCCGGAAGAACAGGCATAAGAAGCGCCTGCGCTACCAGAACAAGTAAGTTCCGGATTGTTAATCCGTACTGTTGTTTCAGGTCGAGAATATAGCTCAGTCGGTAGAGCATCTGCCTTTTAAGCAGAGGGTCGAAGGTTCGAGTCCTTCTATTCTCACTCTACAGAACGTTCTTTTTTAAGTCGATGCCCGAGTGGTGAAATTGGTAGACACACTATCTTGAGGGGGTAGCGCCGAAAGGTGTAGGAGTTCGAATCTCCTCTCGGGCACATATTTTTACGTAAAAGCCGCTGTTATGCGGCTTTTTTGTTAAGCGGCAGTTATCAACGATTCTTCATTGACATGAACATCGCCGTCTGTATCTGTCAGGTTCCGGATTCAGCTTCCGCAGTTGCCGTTATCGACGGGGCGCTCGATATGACGAGGGCCGCCTGGGTCATGAACCCTTACGATGAATTTGCTGTCGAGGAAGCCATTCTGCTCAGGGATCGGTTTCCGGGATCGACGGTTACCGCGCTCGGCACTTCTCCCGAATCCGGAAAAGATCTGCTGCAGAAGGCTCTTGCCATGGGTGCGGACAGGGCTTTCGATGTTCGCTCCTTTTCGCCATTGCAGGACCCGTTCCAGACAGCCTGGGTTCTTGCCGAAGCTCTCCGCAATCTCTATGGGGAGGCGCTTCCTGATCTTGTGCTCTGCGGCAGGGAGTCCCTTGATTTTCAGAACGCGAGTGTTCCCGCCATGCTTGCAGGCATGCTTGGCATGGTCTTTACCGGCCCGGTATCGGCGCTCAGGGCGGAAGGAGAACATCTTGAGCTGGAGAGGGAGACCGAAGGCGGAACGGAACTTCTCGTTGCGCGCCTGCCCCTTGTGATCAGCACTGAAAAGGGGTTGAACACCCCCCGGAAAACCGGTATCAGGCAGGTTATGGAGGCCCGGAAAAAGCCTCTTGAAATTCTGCAGGCATCACAGCCGCCCCCCCCGAAGGTCTCTCTCGAGAGTGTTGAGACGGTATCAAAAAAGAAAAGGTGCCGTTTTGCCGCCACACCGGAAGAACTCGCGGGGATGCTGCATGCCGACGGCCATTTCCGGCACATTTCGGGAGAAGACTGATGGCATACTATCTGGTTTTTCTGGAACCGAGAAACGGCCTTGTCGCCGGAGTTTCCGCAGACGTCTGGCACAGGGTTCAGGAACAGCTTTTTTCAGGAGACCGTGTTGCCGGTTTTGTCGCCGGTTCCCTCAGCTCCGGAGCGCTCGATGTGCTTCAGGGGAGCGGAACAGTTCATCACGCACTCTCTGCTCGCCCAGCCGTTCCGTCCGATATGGAGCTGTGCCGCATGCTTTCGGAACTTGTCCGCAAAGAGGGGTGCACAGACATCTTCATGGCGGCGACTGCAGCAGGCAGGAGGCTTGCTCCCGCCATTGCAGCTACGCTTCCTGCTTCGCTGCTTGCCGGATGCACTTCCGCCTATCCGGATGAAAAGGTCTGCCGGCGGTACATTCATTCAGGTTCGGTGCTGGCGGCTTACCGTCCGCAATCCGCAATCCGGATTGTTCTGCAGGGTCGCGAGCATCGTCGGGTAACCTTCAGTTCCCTGGAGCGTCCCCGGTGTGTCGCGTTTCAGGAATCGCCGGGCATTCTCCGGGATGCGGCTCCTCTTATCCGTGCCATTATTGCAACTAGTTCATCGGAAGATATTTCCGAAGCCGGAATTATCGTTGCCGGAGGTCGCGGTATGGGCGATGCCGGCCGGTTCGCGATGCTTGAGGAGCTGGCGAACCTGCTGGGTGGCAGTGTCGGGGCAAGCCGTTCGGCCGTCGATGAAGGGTGGCGTCCGCACAGCCAGCAGATCGGGCAGACCGGCAAGTCGGTAGCGCCGGAGCTCTATATTGCCTGCGGTATTTCCGGAGCTGTTCAGCATCTTGCCGGACTCGCTTCGGCACGAACCATTGTAGCAATCAACAGCGACCCGTATGCGCCTGTTTTCGATGTGGCCGATTATGGCATTGTGGGAGATGTCAGGGAGGTTCTTCCCCGGCTGACAGATGCCGTCAGGGATGTTTTGCGGAAGAAATGATTAACCGTAATTTGCTGTTATAGCAACTCACGGATTCCTCTATGCTCCGGCAATGAATAATGGGCGCCTCTATTACTTGTCGTGGGTGGCATGCGTTTCTGCAAACAGGGAAGATGCAGATGAAACAACTTAACAAAGAGGTGCCTTAATGACGATAAAAAATGCGTAAACTTCAGGTAGATATACTCGGTCTTTCTACAAGCCCCCATACCAACGGAGCTTATGCCCTTATTCTCTATGAAATCGAGGGAAAACGAAAACTTCCGATCATCATCGGCGGCTTCGAAGCCCAGGCCATAGCGCTCAAACTTGAAAACATCAAACCCCCCAGGCCATTTACCCACGACCTGTTCAAGAATATCGCCGATGCTTTCAGTCTTCACGTCAACGAAATCATCATCGATGAACTGCACAACGAAACCTTCTATGCCAAGGTTGTCTGCGAGCTCGGAGGAGAGGTTCATGAAATCGATGCCCGCCCCAGCGACGCCATTGCCATAGCCGTACGGTTCAACGCGCCGGTCTTTGTGACGGAGGATATAATGGACGAGGCCGGTATAAGGGAGGAACAGAAAGAGGAGGAGGACGAAGATGAGGCTGTTTCACCCCCGGAACTCGAAGAGGCGGCAGAGCCTAAATCTCCGGCAGCAAAACTCGAAGAGCTTCAGCTGCGTCTCGAAGAGGCCGTGAATCGTGAAAATTATGAAGAAGCCGCCCGGCTGAGGGATGAAATATCCCGCCTTAAAGGTATTGGCTGAAACCGGAATCAAACATATCACCTGGTATCGTAAACAGAAAAGGAGGCAAAAAAGCCTCCTTTTCTGTTTGATATCCGAAATGTCCGTTCAGAATCCTACGCGGAGACCGAGCAGGACGTTGTGGCTCGCGATATTTATGTTGGCGTCCGATTTGCCTTGCGGAATGGAGAAATCGGTGGTTGCAAAGTAACGGTAGCGGGCATCGAGCGCAATATTGGTGCCGATCGGTACGGCAAGACCAGCTCCAACCTGCCAGGCAAGCGTGGTTTCACTGAAATCCATGCTGCCTCCATCTTCCTCGATGGCATCGCCATAACGGAAATCCTCAAAGCTGACCTGTGCTACACCCATGCCGGCCGTGGCATAGAGGTCAACGCCGCCAAGATCGATGTCATAGTAGCCGTTGGCCATGAGCGAAAGCACGGAAACGTTTCCCTCGGAAGGCACTCCGGAGGTGACGGCAAATTCAGGTTCGTCGATTATGTTGACCTCATCGATGTCGTTCTGCTGGTAACCGATTTCGGCTTCGAGGCGGTAATCGCCGTAGTCGCAGCCGACGGCGCCGAGCAGGGAAAGGCCTGCGTCGAAACTGATTTCATCGATGCCGTAAACCTCGTCGGCGGCAATGGAGGAGTCGTTCATCCATGAGAGCCCGACGTTGCCGCTTACGTAATGGTCTGCGGCGGAGGCAGGCGCTGCCGAAAGGTCGGCAACGGCAAGTCCCGCAAAGAGAAGTGCCAGTGTCTTTTTCATAGAAACGTGTTTTGATGGTTGTTGTGTTGCCGGGAGACCGAAAATGCCCGAATCAGTAACTGAAGCAGTGATTTCAGGCGAAAAAATGTTTTAAGCAAGCTGGCCGCAGGAAACAGCAAAAGGCTTCGCTGAAACGAAGCCTTTTGCTGTAAATAACCGGACCACCCATCCATGAACGAATGGCTCAGAAGCCTACACGCAGGCCGAGCAGCACGCTGTGGCTGTCGACATTCATGTTGGTGGAGTACATGGTGAAGTCCGTCGTGGCGAAGTAGCGGTAACGGAGGTCGAGCTTCACGTTGTCGGCGATCGGGGCGGCCAAGCCGGCACCGACCTGATAGGCAAGCGTGGTTTCGTTCAGGTCTTCCGAGTAGTCGGAACCATCTTCGCCCAGACCGTCAAACGCGACCTGCGCAACGCCGACGCCGGCTGTCGCGTAGAGCTCAACGCCGCCGAGATCGACGTCGTAGTAGCCGTTCGCCATGAGCGAAAGCACGGAGACGTCTCCGTCGAAGTCTTCGCTGAGGGAATCCTCTGTCATGTCCTTGACGTCGTTCTTCTGGTAGCCGATTTCAGCTTCGAGGCGGTAGTCGCCGTAGTCGCAGCCGATAGCGCCGAGCAGGGTGAGTCCTGAACCCAGGCCGATGTCAGAGCTGGAATCTTCTCCTTCATAGTTATAGGATGATTCAGTGTTGATGTCGTTCATCCAGGAGATGCCCGCCATGCCGCTGACATAGTGATCAGCTGCGGAAGCAGGAGCGGCCCAGCAGCCGACAACCAGAAATGCGGCTAAAAGTGAGAGATTCTTTTTCATGTTGATACAGTTGGAGGTTTATGAAAATGATCGATTGAGCTATGATGGAATATACCACTTTCGTAATGATTATTCAATTCGTAACACCAGTGTTTGATTTTGCGTGAACGTCTGAATCGAAAGCAACATTGGCGCAATGATACGCCAGGGCCTGCGGGGGGATTCTGTTTGGGAGGCGAGGGTGAGCTATCAAGAGGATGGATGCCTGAAATCGCAGGCCGAGCAGCACGCAGCGAAGTAGAGCAGATCGCTCTGCAATCCCGTGTATAGATAGAGTGGAATCTGTCGGGATGCCGGAAGATGCGTGTCAAGATGACGCCGGGGCTTTGGGATATCCGAAATAAGGGCCTAAATTCAATCGATAAAACAGGCCTTTTCTTTTTTCCTTCAGGCTTTCGGTTATCCCCCTTATTTTCCTGTAAAACACTATGACGCCAGACGCTGCAGCATCGCTATCTTCTTTGCCCGGAATTGCGTTGACGGGCAAGCCGCACCTCTTTCAGGGCTACGTTTACGGATTCCATCAGCCAACCCTGCGTTATCAGGTTCAGGGCGAATCGGTCAAACTGCCGGGTCTTTCCGATATCGACAGGATGGTTGCCGCTGACCTGGGTATAGTCTGTAAAGACTTTCCGGGAGAAGCTGATGACTATCCGTTTCTGAGACGGCTTCAGTACTGGCCTTCCGCTATTCTGAAGCAGGCAAAGCATCCGGTTTTCGAGCCGGCCCGCATTCTGGAACCGACAGCTAAAAATCCGGATTGCCGCACCCTTATCCAGCCCTGCATGGATCATCGCGCGGCGCTGTCGGCGGTAGCTTTTGTTATGGATTTATTGAAAACGGCCGTTCAGGAGAGACCGGCGCAGAAACCGCTGAAGGAACTGAAGCACTCCTTCGAGCAATTGCTGAAGAATCTTTCTGCCCTAGGACTGCAGGGTTTCAACCAGCTGCATTTTTTACAGGCAGCCAGTGAGCTGGGTATTGCATGGCACCGTTTAAGGGGTACCGTTTTCAGGTTCGGTCTCGGATGTAAAGCCCGATGGCTTGAGAGCTCCTATACTGATGCAACTCCGATCATTTTTTCAAGTCTGGCCCGTGACAAAGCGGGTGCGGCTCTTCTTCTGAAAAGTTCAGGTTTGCCGGTTCCCCGGCACTTTATCGTCAAAACCAGGGAAGAAGCGGTTCTTCGCGCCGAAGAGATGGGTTATCCGGTGGTCGTAAAGCCGGCCGATCTGGATGGCGGTCGCGGCGTAAAGGCGAACCTTCGGACGGCCCAATCGGTCATCAAAGCATTTTCGGAAGCTGAAAAGCTCTCGAAACGCGTGCTGGTCGAAAAACATGTGCCAGGGCGTGACTATCGTATTCATGTGGTGAACGGTGAGGTGCACGGAGTGCTCGAGAGGGTTCCGGGTGGCGTAACCGGCAACGGGCGGGACAGTGTACAGCTCCTGCTTGAAGAGCAGAACCATCAGCGGGCCGTTGCCGAAGATGATCGCCGTTACCTTCATCAGATGGCATTCGACGATGAGGCGAAAGAGCAGCTTGCGGACCAGAACCTCAACAGGGATTCGGTTCCGGCCTACGGTCAGTTCGTGAGGCTTCGAGGGGCCTGCAACGTTGCAAGCGGAGGCATACCGATACCGGTACCTCTGCAGCAGCTGCATCCCGACAACCTCGATCTGGTGCTTCGCGCAGCAAGAGTGATGAAACTGGATGTGGCAGGTATCGATCTGCTCATACCGGACATCGCACGCTCCTGGTTCGAAACCGGAGCCTCTATCTGTGAGGTCAACGGTCAGCCACAGATGTTTACTACACTGCACAAGCCGATGCTCCAGTGCATGTTCAGGGGCGGGAACGGACGCATTCCCGTAGCAATCATTGTGGAAGCTGCATGTGTGGCTGAAAACATCAGCACGTCAATTCATGGCGAATGCCGGGCAAGGGGAGTCAATGCCGGGCATTTCAGCGGACGGGAGGTCAGAATCGGCGATCGTTTTATCAATAAAGAGTGTTCGGGAGCGTTAGATGCCGTGCTGATGCTTTCTGTGGACGACAGCGTCGAGGCGCTCATTATTCACGTTACTGATAATCAGGTCATGAGCAAAGGGTGGCCTGTTGATTTTTGCGACGTTCTGCTTGTCGGTACCCGGCAGGCGGAAAGCCCGGTCAAGGGATATTCTCCTCTGGAGTGGCTCTCTTTAGCGGAACCCCTGAGTCCCCGGTGCGTCTGCATAGAAGATTCAGGGCCGGAAATCCACAGTGCGGCATCTGCGATGTTCGGCTGCGAAAACGTGCTTGAAGTCGCCTCCTGGGCCGGGACAGAACAACAAGCCGCAACGGCCAAGAGGGTTGTCGATTGGCTGCTTGCCGGTTCATGATCCCCGGTTTGGCAGCATATCGTTCGGGTTGTTCACGCCGGAGATGCCGGTGATTTTTCCGGAAATGAAAACAAAAGATCTGCAAGGAGAGACCCCTTATGACTGATATTCATGATGTGGCCAAGCATTGGGACCGGAATGCGGTGAGCTGGTCGGAGAGCATGCAGCAGGGGCACGACCTGATCAACGAACATTTCGGCATCCCTTGTTTTCTTGCCGGGCTTGGTCAGATCGGCGGTCTGGATGTGCTTGACGCCGGATGCGGAGAGGGCCGAAGTTCCCGTCATCTCGCGGCAAAGGGTGCAAGAGTGACCGGAGTGGATGTTTCCCCGGGAATGATCGCGGAAGCCGTTCGAAAAGAGACCCTCAATCCTCTGGGCATAAGTTATGAAGTGAGTTCCTGTTCGGCTCTCAATCGGTATCCGGATGAAAGTTTTCAACTGGTTACCTCATATATGGCCTTGATGGATACGGCCGGAATTGCCGGGGTACTTCAGGAGTTTTTCAGGGTGTTGAGAGCCGGGGGAAGGTTGATGATCGTGGTTCGTCATCCCTGTTTTTTCACTCCCGGGTTTTCCGTTTACCGTAACGCCGGGCAAAATCGTGCAGGGCTGACCGTTTCGAATTATTTTACGGGTGATCCCTATGAAGAAAGCTGGAAATTTCAGAAGCAGCAGGAGGGATCGTTTACCGTGATCCGGTATCCCTATACGATAACTGATTATGTAGAGGCCATTCTTGGTTCCGGATTGCGTCTGCTGTCCCTTACCGAGCCGCGCCCTACCCGGGAGATGTGCAGGCAGCTTCCCAATCTCGCTTTCTGGAAGCAGCATGCGGCGCTCTACCTGTTCATTCAGGCCGCAAAGGATTGAGGCTTTTCGTTTCTTTTCTCATTCAGCTTCTCGGGTCGGAGATTTCAGTGAAGTGCCTCTCCGTGGCAGTCAAACATTCAGCGATAAAAAAATGCAGGAAAAAAGTTCCGGAAAGATGGTACGGCTCGAGCGCTATCTTATGGCGCTGCCCAAAGCGGAACTGCATGTTCACATGGAGGGCTCCATTCCTCCGTCGCTCCTGCTCAGGCTGGCCGAGAGAAACAGGCTGAAACTGCCGTTTTCATCTGCCGCCCAGTGCCGTAAACTGTATGCCTACAGTTCGTTCAAAGACTTTTCGAACATGCTTCTTCTGGGCGTTTACTGTTTGCGCAGGCCGGTGGATTTTCACGACGTGATACTGGCGATGGGAGAGGGCCTGGTTCTGCACAATATCCGGTATGCTGAAATTACCTGGACGCCGCAGTTTTACCTGAATCGAGGGTGTGCGCTCAGCGAAATTCTCGGCGCCATGAACGAAGCCCGCAGCAAACTTGCAGCACGCTCCGGTCTGGAGATCCGCTGGATTCCCGATATCGTGAGAAGCCGTCCCGAGCCGGCATCGGCTATTGCCGAGTGGGCGGCAAGTAAGGAATCAACAGATGCGGGGGTGGTCGCTCTGGGTCTCGGGGGACCTGAAACAGGGTATCCGGCCGGTAATTTTGCATCGCAGTTCAGCTATGCAAGGCAATGCGGGCTGCCGGCTAATCCGCATGCAGGCGAAGGGGCGGGGGCCGCCAGCATCTGGCAGACCATAGAACAGTTGAACCCGGTGCGCATCGGCCACGGCGTCAGTGCCATTGACGATCAGGAACTTGTCGCTCATCTGGTTCGGGATGCACTGCCTCTTGAGGTTTGTCCTACAAGTAATGTCCGGCTCGGGGTCTGTAAATCCTACGCTTCGCATCCTCTAAAACGGCTCATCGACGCCGGATGTGTCGTGACCATCAACACCGACGATCCGGTGCTTTTCCAGACCTCGCTCACGAATGAATATGCTGTGGCTATCCGGGAGTGCGGCCTCGGCCCCGACGATATCAAGGCCGCGATTCTCAATGCCCTGCGTGTCAGCTATCTTCCGGACTTCGAAAAAATCCGCATGACGGGGAGTTTTACTGCAACGTTCGAAGAGCTGGACAGCCGGTTTTTGAAGTAACTCCAAACGACACCGCCCTGAAGGTTATGAGCAGTGAGTATCGGGGTTACGGCGCAGAAGCTTTTTCAAGCGATTTCAGGATCATATCGAGGGCGTATTCCGGCGTGACCAGTGAATTCTCAATGTGAATGTCCGGTGATTCAGGCGGTTCATAGGGGCTGTCGATTCCGGTGAAATTTTTCAGTTCGCCCCGTCTGGCTTTTGCATAGAGCCCCTTCGTATCCCGTTTTTCGCATTCGGCCAGCGGCGTATCGATGAATACCTCCACAAAATCACCTTCCTCAAAGAGGTTTCTGGCCATCGTCCGTTCGCTTTTGAATGGAGAGATAAAGCTGACCAGAACGATCAGACCGGCATCGACCATCAGTCGGGCCACCTCGGCCACGCGCCGGATGTTTTCCACACGGTCCGCTTCGGTAAAGCCCAGGTCCCTGTTCAGCCCATAACGGACATTATCGCCGTCGAGCAGGTAGGTATGACGTCCTTCCGCATGGAGCTGTTTTTCAAGAAGATTGGCTATCGTGGATTTTCCCGATCCGGACAGGCCTGTAAACCATATACACTGCGGTTTCTGATGCTTTTGTGCGGAGCGCGCCGTTTTATCGATCTCGAGAGCCTGCCAGTGGATGTTGTCGGCCCTGCGCAGCGCAAAATTGATCATTCCCGCACCAACCGTCTCATAGGTCAGTTTGTCTATCATGACAAAACTGCCCAGAATGCGGTTGAGCCCGTACGGTTCGAATACGAGCGGAGCAGCTGTCGAGAGATTGACTGTGCCGATTTCGTTCATGCCGAGTGTTTTGGCTGCCAGATGCGCTCCGGTATTGACATCTTCACGATATTTTATATCGGTAACGGTTACGCTTGTTTCATGGCAGGCGTGTCTTATCAGGTATGCTCTGCCGGGCTTCATCGAGTGTTCGGCCATCCACAGGAGGCGAGCCTCGAACTGGTCTGCGGATTCGGGAAGATTCAGGGATGTCGCAAGCACATCGCCCCGGCTTGCATCCACTTCGTCGACAAGCGTCAGGGTGATGCTGTCGCTTTGTGCGGCACAGGGTACCTCCTCGAATCCCCTGATTACCGATTTGACCGTTGTCCTTACGCCCGAAGGCAGGATATGTACAGAATCTCCCGGCCGGATTTCCCCTTCGGCAATTCGTCCGCAATATCCCCTGAAATCAAGATTGGGTCGGTTGATCCATTGCAGCGGCATGCGGAAAACACTGCGGCCGGTTGCCTCGTCCACCTGTACACCTTCAAGATGCTCCATCAGGCTGGGCCCTTTATACCAGGGTGTACGGGAGCTTATGCTGACGACATTGTCGCCATCCAGCCCTGAAAGGGGAATGGCCTGAATGGCATGAAACGCAAAGCCTTCTGCAAATTTCCGGTAATCCTGCCCGATTTCATCGAACACCCTCTTTTCGAAACCGACCAGATCCATCTTGTTTATGGCAAGCACCACCTGCCGGATTCCCATCATGGCCACAATCCTGCTGTGGCGGCGGGTTTGCCTCAGAACTCCCTTGCGCGCATCGACAAGAATGACGGCCAGATCGGCTGTCGAGGCTCCGGTTGCCATATTGCGGGTATACTGTTCATGGCCGGGAGTGTCTGCCACAATGAAGCGTCGCCTGTCGGTCGCAAAAAACCTGTAGGCGACGTCTATCGTGATGCCCTGCTCACGTTCCGCCTGCAGCCCGTCAACCAGAAGAGCAAGATCGATTTTCTCGCCCTGGGTTCCATACTGGCGGGAATCGCTTTCAAGTGAACTGAGCTGGTCGTCATAAATGTTTTTGCTTTCAAAAAGCAGTCGACCGATCAGGGTGCTCTTTCCATCGTCAACGCTGCCGCAGGTAATGAAACGGAGCGTTTCCTTTCTGCCGCCGGTTTCCCGTAAAGAGGTGATATTCTGTTGTGCACGCGATCCCGGCATCAGAAATAGCCCTCCTGTTTTTTCTTTTCCATCGATCCGGGTTCATCGGAATCAATCAGGCGGCCCTGTCGTTCCGAACTTCGGGCATGGAAGGTTTCCGCAATTACCGCATCCAGCGTATCGGCATCGGACTCGATCGCCGCCGTCAGCGGCCAGCATCCGAGCGTTCTGAAGCGCACCTTTTTCATGCAGGGTTTTTCGCCGGGTTCAAAAGGAAATCGGGCGTCGTCCACCATGATCCACTGCCCGGCCCGTTTGAGCACGGGTCGTTCCGCCGCGAGGTAGAGCGGAACGACAGGGATAGCTTCGTCGCGAATGTAGTGCCAGATATCCAGTTCCGTCCAGTTGCTCAAAGGAAACACCCGGATGCTTTCCCCTGCATGAATGCGGGTGTTGTAGAGCGACCAGAGTTCCGGACGCTGACCCTTGGGGTCCCATCGATGGCCCCGGGATCTGAAAGAGAAAATCCTCTCTTTTGCACGGCATTTTTCTTCGTCACGGCGAGCGCCGCCGAACACTACATCGAAACCATATTGGTCGAGAGCTTGTTTGAGTGCCTGCGTTTTCATGACATCGGTATGGTAATTGCTGCCGTGAATGAACGGATTGATGCCTGCGGCCTCCTCTCGGGTATTCGTGTACACCAGCAGCGGCATACCGCATTCGGAGGCCATACGGTCACGATGCGTGTACATGGCGCTGAATTTCCAGCCGGTATCGACATGCATGAGAGGAAAGGGAGGAGGCGCAGGATAAAAAGCCTTGCGGGCAAGATGGAGCATGACGGAGGAGTCCTTGCCTATTGAATAGAGCATCACAGGATTTCCCGATGCGGCAACCGCTTCGCGGATGATTTCGATTGATTCGGCCTCAAGGGAGAAATATGCCATAAGAGCGTCAGAATAATTGAACCGGATGTTTCTGAAAAAACAGGCATGCTTATTGCAATATATGCTTTTGCCTGAAACAGGATGGTGAATGATCCTGCAATTTCATCGGACTCCGGATGTTTGGCGATACGGCAAACTGCGTATATTACCGGTGCCATTCAAGGAATTTTCCGGCGACCGGAAGTGAACTGCCTGTTTTCCGCTTTTCGGTTTTGACGGCGGCATTCCATATGTGGGTGATACGGTAACTCGCTATTTTTTTTATGAAGATATGCAGACAGGCAAGTCGCTGACGAGCAAAAAAAACATCATGGAGCTGAGCTCCGGACGGGATTTTCCGGAATCGTCTCCGCCTGGCATGAAGTACCTGATTCTCGGGAGTCCTCGTTCCGGAAGCACCCTGGTCAGTCGTATGCTTTTCGAAACCGGTATGGCCGGAGACCCGCTCGAGTTTTTCAACCGGCATCTGCTCGAGCTGGAGCGCAGGACAAAAGGACCGCACGATCTCACCTTCGAAGGTTTTCTGGAGAGGATGATACGTCGCAGGACATCGCCGAACGGCGTATTCGGCATGCAGCTCCACTACTCCCAGCTTCTGGCGAAATTTTCGTGCAACAGACTGCATCACAGTATGATCGACTTTGTAGGGGCTTTCGACAGACATATATGGCTGAGAAGGCGGAACCGGCTGCGTCAGGCGATCTCCTTCGCGATCGCAAGCAAGAGCGGGGCATGGTCTTCCGAGGATGAGGCAAAGGTCAGAACACTGGAGAGCGGCGATATATCTCTGCCCGAGATACTTTCGGCACTGAGTCTTGTCGCTCTGAACGATTACGGATGGGAGCTTCTCGTCAGAACGGCGAATCTGCAGGTGCATGAGGTCTGGTACGAAGATCTGGACGCAGATTACGAAAGCGTGAGCAGAGGTATTCTGGATTTTCTGCAGATCATGCGGCATGTCGGCAAGGTTCCCGCTCCTCCCATATCCCGTCAGGGATCGCAGCTGAACGAACGGGTGCTCGCCGATGTCCGGGGCTGGCTGGGCCTGGACGAAGCCTGAGCGGGCGTGATGGCCGATATGCGCCGCTTTGTCCGGCCGGAAAACAGAAAAGGAGGCCGAAGCCTCCTTTTCCACGTTTGTTGTCTGACAGAAGCCAGGCAGGCTTAGAAGCCTACGCGAACACCAAGCAGCACACTGTGGCTGTCGACATTCATGTTGGAGTAGTACGCGGTGAAGTCCGTCGTGGCGAAGTAGCGGTAACGGAGGTCGAGCTTCACGTTGTCGGCGATCGGGGCGGCCAAGCCGGCACCGACCTGATAGGCAAGCGTGGTTTCGTTCAGGTCTTCCGAGTAGTCGGAACCATCTTCACCAATGTTGTCCATCGAGACCTGCGCAACGCCGACGCCGGCCGTTGCATAGAGCTCAACGCCGCCGAGATCGAAGTCGTAGTAACCGTTGGCCATCAGGGACAGCACGGATACGTCACCGTCCATGTCAAAGCTGGCGGAATCATCACCGTTGTAGTTGTAGGTGATGTCCTTGACATCGTTCTTCTGGTAGCCGACTTCAGCTTCGAGGCGGTAGTCGCCGTAATCGCAGCCGATAGCGCCAAGCAGGGTGAGACCTGAGCCCAAGCCGAGATCCTCGCCGGCATCCTCGCCTTCATAGTTGTAATAATAGTCCGAGTCCATGTCGTTCATCCAGGAGATGCCGGCCATGCCGCTGACATAGTGATCAGCTGCGGAAGCGGGAGCGGCCCAGCAGCCGACTACCAGAAATGCAGCCAGAAGTGAAAGATTTTTTTTCATTTTTTCCTCCATAGGGTTTTGGTTCATAGGAACTTGAGAGCTAGAAATAAAGCAAATAGAACTTACGCTAAGAGGGCGCGCATCTATATAGTATTAAAGATACACTAATTTAAGTATTTGTCAAAGTTTTCACAAGTTCGGCGCCTTTTAGCGGCAGGCGCCGGAGGCCGGTTCTACTCCGCCATCGTTCCGAAAGTGAACATGAACTTCCACCCCTTCTCGTCGTCGCCCGGAACCTTGTCGAACCCGTAGCCGTAGTCAAGGCCTACCAGGCCGATTATCGGCAGGTAAAGCCTCAGGCCGAGACCGGCGGATTTTTTCAGGTCACCGTAGCTGACGGCATCCATATCCTTCCAGACGTTGCCGGCTTCGGCAAAAGCCAGAGCGTAGATGCTGACCGAGGGCGAAAGCGTGAGCGGATAGCGCAGTTCTGTGCCGAATTTCGAGTAGACCGTGCCGCCATAGAGGTCGGAATCCTCGTCGAGCGGTTCGCTGTCGCCGAGGCTGCGGTCGTCGTACCCTCTCAGCGGTATGGTCGGCAGGGATGACATGCCGCTGCCGCCCATGTAGAAGTAATCGGTGTAGGGCAGGTAGTCCTCCTTGTCGAACGTCGAAAGATAGCCGTGCTGCGTAGAGAGGTTGAGCACGAGCTTATTGGTGATCGGGAAGAACCAGCTCGAGTTCAGCGTGAATTTGTAGAAATTGATCGACCCAGGCAGCGGTCCACCGGCAAGCTGTGCGGTCAGCACGTTCTTGCTGCCCCTGCGGGGATAGATGGGGCTGTCGATGCTGTTGCGCGACAGTGTCTGCGTGATGGAGAACTCGTCGGCTTCATCGGGAGCATCGCCTTCATCCTCGATAAAACTGACGAAACCGCCTTCGCTGTGGAGGTATTTCAGCTTCCAGTTGATCGAAAAATAATCGTCCGGCCAGGTCAGTCGGCGTCCCACCGAGAGGGTTGCGCCGTACTGGTCGATGGTTTTGTTGTTGTCGTCGCTGTCGTCATCAGTGAAGTCGTAGGTGCGGTGTGTTTTGAAGATCGATACACCTACGGCCGTCGGGCCTCCGAAAGCCCAGGGTTCGGTGAACGAGAGGCCGATGGTGCTGTAGTCGTCGTTGCCGAACTGCCACTGCAGGGAGAGCTTCTGGCCGTCTCCGTGCGGTAGCGGGCGGTAGGCCTCGGGATTGAAGATGTCCTGCAGCGAGAAGTTGTTGAAGGTTACGCCGAGCGCACCGGTGAAGCCGCTTGAACCGCTGTAGCCGACCGACGCGTTGAAGGTGTCGCTCTGTTTTTCGGTTACGCCGTAGGTTATGTCGACGGTATTGTTCTCGTCGTTCGGCTGGATGTCGGGTTTAAGCGATTCGGCATCGAAATAGCCGAGCATGTTGATTTCCCTGATGCTTCTGACGACGTTTTTCCGGCTGAACATGTCTCCCGGAACGGTGTAGAGCTCGCGGCGGATGACGTGGTCTTTGGTTTTGGTATTGCCTTTGATATTGACGGTATTCAGCTGGAACTGATCGCCTTCGCGAATGTAGATCATGAGGTCGACCTTGCCTGGTTCCGTAACCTGTTCCTCGAGCTTTGCCCGTAATCCGAGATAGCCGCGATCGAGGTAGAGTGAACTGATGTCGGAGTTGTCCTGGGAGAAATTCAGCCGTTCCTGAATGAGTTTCGCATTGTACCGGTCGCCGCTTTTGATCCGGAAGGTTTTCTCGAGAATTTCGGAGGTTGCAAACTCCTTGGTGTTACCGGTGAAGGCAACGTTGCCGACGGTGTATACCGGACCCTCTTCAAGGTAGACGTCGAGATAGAGGCCCTTGTTGTCGGGCGTGTAGGATATGGAGTCGCTCAGCACCCTGGCATCCCGGTAACCGTTTTCCCTGTAGAAATCGACCAGAAGGTTTTTGTCTTCGTCAAACTTGTCCTTGTCAAGTTTTGGCGCACCGAAGATTTTTCTCCACCAGGAGTTCTGGGATGTTTCCTTGAAGACTCCCCGGAGTTTTCCCTGGCTGAAGGCGTTATTGCCGTGAAAGCGGATTTTCTCGATAGCGACCTTGCTTCCTTCCCGGACGGTGATGAGCGCCTTTACCTTGTTCGGGCCGGTTTCCTGCAGCCGGTATTCTGCGCCGGCCGTCAGGTATCCTTTACCGGCATACAGCTTTTCGATCTTGTTGGTCGCAGTGAGAAGGTCCTGCTCGCTGACTCTTTTGCCGGTACGGAGGTCCGCGGTCCGCTGCAGCTCCTCGGCATCGAATTTATCGTTTCCTTCAAATGCAACCGCTTCAAGCTGCGGCAGTTCCCGGACGATGAATTTCAGGGCAACCGACCGTCCTGCCTGTTCGGTTTTTTCAACACTGATATCGGAGAACATCTGCAGTTGCCAGAGGTACTGAAGGGCGCCGGAGAGTTCGGGGCCGGGGATCGCTATCCGGTCGCTGATTTTGATCGGCATGCTTGCTGCAAGCTCTCCAGGGTTGAGCGATTCGAGGCCGCTGAAGGATATTGCGGAAACGGTATAGAGATTTTTTTTCGCTTCAGTGTTTTTCTGCTGCTGCGATGCCGGGGCTTTCAGGGCCTTCGGTGTTTTTGCTTCAACAGGAGTGCCTGCTGCATCGAGAGCGAGAGCAACAAGTACCAGGGCTATCAGTTTGCGCATTTTTTTCATGGAACTTCCGTATTCGGTCTGGGTTAAATCTTACTTGTTTGCTGTTTGTTTTGTCTGGATCTGCTCGCTTGTCTGGCCGAAGCGCCGCTCCCTGCTCTGAAAGTCCCTGATGGCGTCATAAAGCTGGGTTCTGCGGAAATCAGGCCAGTAGGTATTGGTGAAATAGATTTCGGTATAGGCGCTCTGCCAGAGCATGAAATTGCTGATTCTGAACTCTCCGCTGGTGCGGATGAGCAGTTCGGGGTCGGGAATCGTGACCGTCGAAAGGTACGATTCGAAAAGCTGTTCGTCAATTTTTCCCGGATCGAGTTTCCCGTTTTTCACGTCGAAAGCCATGGAGCGGCAGGCATGCAGGATATCCCATTTTCCGCTGTAGCTGAGTGCGATGCTCAGAACCAGCCTGCTGTTGTTTTTGGTGAGTTCCATGGTTTCGCACAGGACGTGGCGTACGTTTTCGGGCAGCATGCCCATGTTGCCGATCACGTTCAGCCGGATATTGTTGTCATGGAGTTCTTTCGACTCCTTGCGCAGCACCCTGATGAGCAGCTGCATGAGCGCGGACACCTCTTTTTCCGGTCTCTTCCAGTTTTCTGTGGAAAAGGTGAACAGGGTCAGATATCCTATGCCGAGCTGCGCGCATGCTTCCACCACATCCCTGACGGAGTTCACGCCTGCGGCATGCCCTTCGATTCTCGTTTTTCCTTTCTGGCGAGCCCAGCGGCCATTGCCGTCCATGATGACGGCGATATGACGAGGGAGATCGCACGTCGCTTTAAGATCTTCCTGTGCTTTCGTATCGCCGGAGTCTATGTGCGATGAAAACCAGTGCGGTTTGAAGGCTGATGAGAGATCGATCGTAGCTATGCGGGCCATATGGTGGTATTTCCTCTTGTTGCAGCTCCGTTATGGCAGTTATCTCTGCGGTAATAACCTGCGGTCAGTCTTCGGTAATTTGAAAACACTTCAAATTGAATAATATGCAGTTATTTCTTATTATACAAACCTTACGTGGAGAGGATTGTCCCGCATGCCGGCGTTTCATGACCCGTGAGAGGCTGGGGCTTATTCCTGTTTTCCGTTATCCTTCTATTAAAATAATTCAGAACAGACGTGCAATTCAGTAGTTACCAGGATCTGCGCACCGCGCTGATCGCGCGCGCGATAACCTGCGAGGCAGTTGTCAGCGGTTATCTCGAGCGTATAGACAGGCATCGCGACGACAACATCTATATAGCGGTTTTTCATGAAAAAGCTATCCGGAGAGCACGGGAGCTTGACGGAAAGCTTCGTGATGGAGGAGCGCCGGGTCGGCTGTTCGGCATGCCGATGGCGATCAAGGACAATATTTCCATGAAAGGGTCGGGACTTACCTGTGCATCGAGGATCCTCGAAAATTATGAAAGCATCTACGACGCTACGGCAATTCAGCGACTGGAGGCCGAGGATGCTGTTTTTCTCGGCAAGACAAATATGGACGAGTTTGCCATGGGCAGCTCCAACGAAAATTCCGCATTCGGCCCCGTTCCCAATCCGTTCGATAAAACCAGGGTTCCGGGCGGCAGTTCCGGAGGTTCGGCGGCGGCTGTCGCCGCAGGTCTTGCGCTGGCGGCGCTCGGTTCCGACACGGGCGGATCGGTGCGCCAGCCTGCAGGGTTTTGCGATATTGTGGGTCTGAAGCCTACCTATGGCAGGATTTCCCGTTACGGGCTCGTGGCCTTTGCCTCGTCCTTCGACCAGATCGGCGTACTCGCCCGGAATTGCGACGATGCGGCGCTGGTGCTCGGCGTCATGGCAGGAAAGGACAGTCATGATGCCACCTCATCCTCTCATGCGGTATCCGACTATGCTGCCGTCATGGCGGGTGTGCAGGTTGAGGGATTGAAAATAGGTGTACCGAAAGAGTATTTCCATGAGAGCCTCAATCCGGAAGTTGCCGGAATTGTCAGGACAAAGCTCGACGAGTTGCGGGAGCAGGGTGCGGAACTTGTGGACATCACCCTTCCGGCAAGCGATTATGCCATCGCCGCATACTATATTCTGGTTACCGCCGAAGCCTCCTCCAACCTTGCCCGTTTCGACGGCGCCCGTTACGGCTACCGTTCAAGCGACTCCGCCGATGTGCTGGCGATGTACGTGAACTCGAGGACCGAAGGGTTCGGTAAAGAGGTGAAGCGCCGTATCATGCTCGGGACCTATGTGCTCTCTGCCGGATATTACGATACCTATTACAGGAAAGCACAGCAGGTGCGGCGTGTCTTTCAGGACAGGTATCGCGAGGCTCTGGAGAAAGTAGATGTCATAGCCGGTCCGACCTCTCCGTTTCCGCCGTTCGGTATCGGTGAGAAAATGGCCGACCCGCTTGAAATGTATCTTGCCGATGTGTTCACCGTGCCGGCCAGCATCGTCGGGATGCCGGCGGTCAGTGTTCCCGTCGGCCTTGACAGCCGGAACCTTCCGGTTGGAATGCATCTGATCTGCGATTTCTTCGAGGAAGGAAAGCTTATGGGTATTGCCCGGCATATGCAGCGCCGTCAGTGTTCCTCTGCAGTTGTTTCATAACTCTTAAATTCTACCAGTGCCATGAGTGTTTTAGTCAATAAGGATACTCGTCTGCTTGTGCAGGGGATAACGGGTGGGGAAGGTACCTTCCATACCTCCCAGATTCTCGAATATGGAACCAATGTCGTCGCCGGAGTCACTCCGGGTAAAGGCGGCATGCTCTACCATGGTAACGAGAAAGACCGTTTCTGCCGTCCTGTTCCCGTGTTCAATACCGTGAAGGAAGCTGTTGAAAAAACCGAAGCCAATACATCGGTTATTTTCGTTCCGGCTCCTTTTGCCGGTGATGCCATCATGGAAGCCGCCGATGCAGGCCTGAAGGTCATAATCTGCATTACCGAAGGCGTGCCGGTCAACGACATGATGAAGGCTTACGCTTTCGTGCAGGAAAAAGGCGCTGTGCTTGTAGGACCGAACTGTCCCGGCGTAATCACTCCCGGAGAGGCCAAGATCGGCATCATGCCCGGTTTCATTCACAGGAAAGGTTCGATCGGCGTGGTTTCGCGCAGCGGAACCCTTACCTATGAAGCGGTTCATCAGCTGACTGCTGTCGGGCTCGGGCAGTCTACCTGCATCGGTATCGGCGGTGATCCCATCATCGGTACGCGGTTTATCGATGCCATCAGGATGTTTGCAAAGGATGACGAGACCGAAGGGCTGGTGATGATCGGTGAAATCGGTGGCAGTGCCGAGGAGGAGGCTGCAGAGTACATTAAAAAGTATTTCAAAAAGCCGGTTGTCGGCTTTATTGCCGGCAGGACGGCGCCTCCGGGTCGCAGGATGGGTCATGCCGGAGCCATCGTATCCGGCGGTAAAGGAACGGCCGAGGACAAGATCCTTGCCATGGAGGCCGCAGGTATCCACATGGTGGACAATCCGGGGGATATCGGTACCGCCATGATGAAAGCTCTCGGAAAGTAATTTCGCAAGAGGTGTTCAGGACAGAAAAAGAAAAGGTGCATCGCGGTGCGCCTTTTCTTTTTCTACAACCCCAGTGCTACCAGATCGTGGATATGTACGATGCCGACGGGGCGGTTATTCCGGTCGCATACCATGATCTGGGTGATCCGGTATGTTTCAAGTATGTCGAGACACTCCCTGGCAAGCGTGTCGGGGGTGACGCTTTTCGGATTTCCGGTCATGACGGAACTGGCGGGAAGCTGGAGGAAATCGCCTCCTTTCTGGATGATCCGCCGGAGGTCGCCGTCGGTGAAGATGCCACAGAGCCGGCCTTCGGCGTCGACGACGGCGCTGACTCCATAGCGTTTTGATGTCATTTCGAGAATGAGTTTACTCATAAGAACCGATTCTCCAACCACAGGAATGGCTTCGCCTGTTGCCATGATATCGGAAGCTTTCATGGTCAGACGCCTTCCCAGTGCGCCTTTTGGATGGGTCAGGGCAAAGTCCCGGTGGGTGAACCGTTTCTCCTGCATGAGGGTTATGGCAAGGGCATCTCCCATGGCCAGCATGGCCGTTGTCGAGGTAGTGGGTGCAAGGTCGAAAGGGCATGCTTCCTGCTCGATACCGGTGTCGAGTACGATATCGGCATGCTGGGCAAGATATGATCGCGGATTGCCGGTCATGGCGATAATCGCCACTCCGATCCGCTGCAGGGCGGGCAGGATGAAATTGAGTTCTTCGGTTGTACCGCTTTTCGAAAGGCAGATGACCACATCGCCTTCGGAAACAATGCCGAGATCGCCGTGTGCCGCATCCGCAGGGTGCATGAACAGAGCGGTTGTTCCGGTTGAAGCCATGGTCGCCGCTATTTTCTGGCCGATAATTCCCGACTTGCCCATGCCGGAAATGATGATTTTTCCGCTGCATGCGAGCATGGCGCTTACTGCTCCGGCAAAAGCATCATCGAGTCTGTCAGCTATCTGCCGCAGGGCTTCGGCTTCTTGCAGGAGAATGGTTTTTCCGCTGGCGGTCAGGGGCCGCATTTCATTGTTGCTGTTCATAGGTATCGCCTGGTCGAACGGTTTCTGTGTTTGAAATCAACGAATAATAGTATTTTTATAGAACGTATTATCAGCTAAATTATGTGGCACCTGCACAAGGCGCCTCTGTTTGAACGGTTCAGCGTCCTGATTGCCTCGTCGGGAGGGGCTCGAAATCCTGATGTACCGCAGTGTACTCTCCGGTTTTTTTGCTCCATCCGCTTCCGGCTCAGGTCGTTCGGGACAATTTGTTGCGGTGCAGGCAACGTTATCGGCATCTTTATCCACGTTTAATATCTTGGTTATGAGCTGGGTTGGCCTTTTTATCTTTTCGCTTGCTTTTTTCTTTGTGCTTCTGTTTCTGCTCTCCCGATTTGTCGGGTACATGAAGAAAGAGCAGAATATGGAAATCGAGTCGCTGAAGGATACGCTTATCGACAAGGACAACCCTGTCGGTCTCAGAGGAGCAGAGCTGGAGAAGCTCAAGCAGCAGCAGGCCGAGGCACAGCGTCATCTCCGGGAGGTTATATCCAGGATTCCTGTTGTGCAGAAAGATGGCCGTTTTCAGATCGATCAGGAAGAGGTTCAGAGAAGAAAGGCGGCGGAGCAGCGGAACGGGAGTTCCGGAGAGGCCGGAAACGATGTCCAGTAAGTCATATCCTGCAGTTTCATGCTCGCAAAGTTAAAGCTGCTAGCCAAAGATACCGTTATCTACGGCTCCAGCACCATTATAGCCCGCAGCCTCAACTACCTGCTCGTTCCGCTTTACGCCAACAGGCTTTCCACGTTCGACAACGGCATCCAGACCCTGGTGTATGCCAATATCGCCATTGCCAACGTTCTGTTTTCCTACGGTCTGGAAACCTCCTACCTGAAATCGGCATCCGATACCCTGCATCGTTCGGGTGATGCGAAGGGTTATTTTTCGACCGCTTTTTTGAGTCTGCTTGTTACCTCTACCCTGTTCGCGGCGGTTATGGTGCTTTTTTCAGCCGATATTGCGGGATTTATAGGGTTCGGCGCCGGGGAAGGGGAGTTCATAAACTATGCGGCCGTCATTCTCTGGATCGACACCCTGCTGGTAATTCCCTTTGCCGAGCTTCGTCTGAAACGAAAGGCCCTGCAGTTTGCCGCGGCGCGCATTATCGGGGTGGTTGCCGTGGTGTTGAGTTCCCTGGTTCTTCTGATCACCTTCGACGCCGGTCTTCCCGGCGCGTTTTTTGCCAATATCATCGGTTCACTGGTAAGCCTGGCGGTTGTCTTTCCGCTTTTCAGGGAACTGAAGCCGTTTTTTTCCTTCGCCTATCTGCGGGAAATGCTGCGTATCGGTCTGCCGTATGTTCCTACCGGGATAGCAGGTCTTCTGATCCACCTTATCGACCGAAACCTGCTCATCAGGATTTCCGCATCGGATATCGCCAGGATCTACGGTAAAGGGTTCATGGCATCGGACATTGTCGGCATTTACGGGCGCGTTGCCGCGTTCGGCATTATCCTGCAGCTGGTGATCCAGGTTTTCAGGTTTGCCTGGCAGCCGTTCTTTCTGCAGCACTCCAGTGATCCCGACGCAAAACGGCTGTTCCGGTATGTGCTGAGCATTTCAACGCTGATTACGATGTTTGCGGCGCTTGCGGCTACCTTTTTCGTGCCGGATCTTGTCATGCATCACTATGGCGGGCGTTTTTACATTCTGCCTCCGAAATACTGGATCGGGCTTTCCGTACTTCCCTGGATATTTCTCAGTTATGTGTTCGACATGGTTTCAACAAACCTCTCTTCCGGAATTCTTGTTACCGGCAACACCCGCTATCTGCCGGTTGTCACGTTTTCCGGCGCTGCGGTAACAGCTCTCGGGTGCTGGCTGCTGATTCCCCTGGGCGGCATGGACGGAGCGGCTTATGCCATTGTTGCCGGAACCGTTGTGATGTGTCTGGTGATGGCGTATTACTCACTGAAAGTTTTCCCGAACAGGTACGACTGGACAAAACTTTTTCTGCTGCTTGTTGCAGGAATTGCCATTGTTCCGCTTCAGGAGCAGTTCGCCATGCGCATTGACGGAGGAGTATGGAGTGTTGTATCGCGTGTTGTTCTGCTCTTTGCCTATGCCGGAGTTGCAGCATTGCTTTTCCGCGAAGAGAGCACTCTTCTGATCCGGAAACTTTACCGGAACAAAGGCGCCTGAAGCATATCAGGTTTTCCTGTTGGGAGTTGGCCGGAAATGAGGGCTGTTTGCTTCCCGCCGGACAGGATAGCTACCGCTCTTCCCGGATGATGTTTATTTCCCGTACCTCTCCCGGAGGAGGCGCAAAGCGTTCCTTGGGGAATTTCATTTTACGGGTTGCGATCTGCTCAAGCATGTTCCGGAGGGAATCCCGCTGGCCAGGCGTACATACCAGAGCCAGCTCATGGAAATGCAGCGCCAGTTCTTTTTCCAGCACAGCCTGCCTGATGCCTATGGCTTCTGCAAGGGAGTTGATTTTCGCCGTATCGGGTTTTTCCTTTACCGATTCCCTGATCAGCTCTTTTTTGAGCCCTGCGACAGCCTGAATGTAGGGCGTTACCTTTCTGAAATGGTTTTTACGGATATCCCTGAACCTGAGGCTCTGTTCTTCAGTGAGCGAAAGCGGCCCTGAAAAGTAGATATGCCTGCTGTACTGGCGGGTTATTTTTATGGGTCCGCGCCCAGGGGTATGGGAGTTCTGCCACCACAGAAAACTGAGCAGCGTAACATTGAGCACAACAAGTACTGCAAGTGTTGCGGTAATGAAGCGTTTTGATGTAAGGAAATCCATAATTGCTTAAGAGTCCATACGGCAGCCGCCGGTGTTGGTTGATGGTATAGGTGACTACGTTCCTGCAGAGATGACAAAAAGAATTTTCCGTCACCTCTGCAGGTTGCCGCAATCTGTCAGAGCATCATGCCGCCGTGTTTTCCTCCCGGCCTGTTCTGCATGAAGGTTTTCATTTTTTCCATCTGATCGGGAGTCAGCAGGGAGAGCATCTCCCGGAGATGTGAACTGCGCTTGCGTGCCAGTTCGGTATGGGTATCTCCGATTTTTTTCGAAAGCATGGCTATCCTGCGGTTGTCCGGATTTTTCTTCAGCGACTCATTCATGATTTCCTGCTGCAGGGAGCGCAGCTGCGCGTGCTCTCCGGCAGTCGAGGCAAACTGTTTCTCCCGCAGTTCCTGAAGCTTCTTCTGCTGCGTGTCGCTGAGGCCGAGAGCATCTTTCATTGCTGCCTCCGGTCCGCACCGGCGCGAGTCCTTTTCGTTGCCTCCCGGCCTTTTTCGCCACTCGTTCCGGAAATCGGGGCGTTCATTCTGGAGTGCATTGCGCATCGGGGCAGGCGGCTCATTCGCATAGCTGTTGTTGTCGGCAGCGGAAGCCGATCCTCCGGAGACAAGCATCAGGGCGGCCATCAGCATCATCATCGTGTTCTTTTTCATCGTTCTGTCGGGTTATTTATCATTACGTTTTACTCTGCATCAAACAGTATCCTGCATTTTTCCGGGCGCGCTCACGGATTTACATTTTCCTGAACTGCCTGATCTCCAGCCTGCCGGTTGCTGGCGGTGTCGTCGGTTTCAACATAATACGCGAGTTCTTCTCCGGAATAATCATCGCTGAGCTGCTCAATAGCTTCACCGGCATCCGTCAGGGACAACGGTTCCTGCGAGTTGAAAAACAGGAGCGCCGAGCTGATATTGATGACCAGAAGAATGGCTGCTACGGCAAATTTCATCCTGAATCCTTCCGTCTGCCGGAATGTTCCGTATCCCGAAGCGCTCTGGTGCGATGTTTCAATTCTCTGCATCAGGTGAACCCTGAAAAGAGGGGACGCCTTGAGATTCGGAAGATCGTCAAGAACCTGAAGGGTTCTCCTGATCTCTGCCTCTATGTGTTCATCTGGTCTTTTCATGATGTTTTCCTGTTTTCATCTCTTTTGACGACAGCTTTCTGAAAACCTTGCACGCCACTTTTCCGGTTGTTGTTATCCTCAGTTGTTTGTATAGTATCGCGAAAGCTTGTCGTGCAGATTTTTCTTTGCACGGTGAATCAGCGATTCGACTGCCGAAACCGAGGTCTGGAGAATGTCGGCAATTTCACTGTTGGTGTATCCGTCCTGCTTGCTGAGCAGAAAAGCGGTTTTCTGGTTATCGGGAAGCGTGTTGAGCGCGTCCTGCAGAATGCCTGCCCGTTCTTTGCCTGCAAGAGCCTGTTCCGGGTTGTCGCCTGATGTTGACGGCAGATCTTCGGCCGGATCGTCGATGCCTATGATTCTTTTGATGGATGAAAAGCGTTTCTTTCTTTTCATTCTTCTCAGGTGATCGAGGGATTTTGTTACCGCGATCCGGTATATCCAGGTAGAGAGTTTCGACTCCTCCCTGAAGCTTTCAAGTGAGCGGTGAACTTCGACGAAAACATCCTGTGCGAGATCTTCCGCGTCTTGCCTGTTCATGACAAAACGATAACAGGTATTGAGCACCATATCCTGGTGTTCGGCAACAAGAGCCCTGAAAAGCTCATTATTCGATGTTACAGCGTTATTGCCCAAGCTTCTGCTCTTTACCTCTGCCGTTAATGCGATTTCTCCAGCTTCTTCCATAAACAAGTATCGACTGATCTGCAGGTGCGGTTGGGCGTTCGGGTATCCGTTGTTCAATGATCCTCCCGCAAGGGTGTTTCGTTGGTTCCTCCCCGCCGGAATCGGAACCCTGCAGGTTTGACGTCATATTTCGGCTGTTCCTGCAGGTGTTCATCGAAAAAAAACGCTTTTTCAGGCGAGTCCCGCAGCAAACGCCAGTACTTTATCGACCTTGTCCTCGGAGTCGGCTTCGCAGTAGAGGCGCAGAACCGGTTCGGTGCCTGAGGCACGGATGAGCAGCCATCCACCCTCGAAGTGATACTTGCATCCGTCAAGATTGCTGAACTTCACTACCGGGTATCCGGCAATCGATGGGAGATCGCCGGTTGCAGCCCGGGTGATGATGGCCAGTTTTTTCTCTTCGCTGACATGCAGGTCGTTGCGTTTGTAACAGAAAAAGCCGTATTCGTCGTAAAGTTCCTGAACGAGTTCCGAAAGGGTTTTCTCCTTCCGGGTCATGATTTCAAGAATCAGGAGCCCGATGTAAACGCCGTCGCGTTCCGGAAGGAATGCGGTAATGCCGATGCCTCCGGACTCTTCGCCTCCGATGAGGATATCGTTGGTCGTCATGAGCTGGCTTACATACTTGAACCCTACCGGCAGTTCATGCATGATCAGTGCGTGTTTTTGGCAGATTCTGTCGATAATATCGGTCAGGGCGAACGTTTTTGCCACTTCGCCGTGCTGCTGACGGTCTTCGACAAGGTATTTGAGTATAAGGGCGAAAAGCTTGTGGGAATCAACGAAGCAGGCGTGTTCGTCAAGCATGCCGACCCTGTCCGCATCTCCGTCGTTGATGATAGCTACATCGGTTTCGACCTCCCGGAAAAATTCCACGAATTCTCCGATGTACTGCGGCATCGGTTCCGGATTGATGCCGCCGAATCCGGGATTGATGGTGCAGTGGTAGCAGTTCACCATGGACTCGTCGAAAAGCCGGTTGATGATGTCCTGTCCGGCTCCGTACATGGCGTTATGGGCGATTCTGATGCGCGAGTTGCGAATGAGCTGCAGATCGACGTTCGCCTTGATGTGGTTCATGTAGAATGTTTTCAGATCGGCTGTTTCAATCAGCTTGCTGTCGGGCGTGACATTCGTGTCGGGATCGATTTCGGCAAGGTAGCGCTCGATTTCAGCAATCGCTTCAGGATGGGCAGGCCCTCCGTAGGCGGCCTTGACCTTGAATCCGTTATAGACGGGAGGGTTATGAGATGCGGTAATGACGATGCCTCCGGCAAGCTGCCGGGCTTTGGTGAAAAGCGATACCGCCGGGGTGGACACAAAACTGTCGGCGAGATATACCTTGATACCCTGCGAGGAGATCACTCCTGCGGTGAATTCCGCAAACTCTTTCGACATGAACCGGGTGTCGTATCCTATGCATATTCCTTTTGCCTTTTCGGGTCGGGTATGAATATATCGGGCCGTTGCCAGTGCGGCAAGCTTGAGGTTGTCGAATGTATAATCCTTTGCGATAATCGCACGCCATCCGTCAGTACCGAATTTGACTTGCATTCTTTTCTGTTTTTGATATAATGGGATTTGAAATGCCGTACGGCGTTTTTTTTCAGATGACTAAAATACAGTTTCCCTTTCGTTCATCCAATTATCAGCCGTTTTTGATGCCGAGGAAGCTTTTTGTTCTGGCCGGAGAGGTTTCGGGCGACATGCACGCAGCAGGGGTGATTGCCTGCCTGCTCGACCGGAGGCCCGATGTCAGGGTGTTCGGCATCGGAGGGGAGCGGCTTCGGGGACTTGGAGCCGAACTTGCTTACGATACCCGTCAGATGAGCATCATGGGGTTTGTCGATGTGCTGCGTCACGCAGGTTTTCTCAAAAAGGTGATACGGGAGATGAAGGCGCTGATAATGGAGGAGAAACCCGATGTGGCTCTGCTGGTCGACTATCCCGGCATGAATCTCATGATGTCCCGTTTTCTTCATGATCTTGGCATTCCGGTCATCTACTACATTGCTCCTCAGGTATGGGCATGGAAAGAGGGCAGGGTTAGGAAAATACGCGAAACGGTAGATCGTCTGCTGGTGATTTTCGATTTTGAGGTCGCGTTCTACCGTCGTCACGGCGTGATGGCCGAATTTGTCGGTAATCCGGTTATCGAAGAGCTTCATGAAGAACCGCTTCATTCTTCCTCCGATTTCAGGATGGTACACGGAATCGAAGAAGGCGCGGTATTGGTCGGCCTGCTTCCCGGAAGCCGGCGTCAGGAGATATCGATGATGCTGCCCGAGATGCTCGGAGCTGCAGGGATGCTCGCCGGGACCCGCAATGCGGTTTTTCTTCTCGGTCGGGCGCCTCACCTCGACTATCGCTGGCAGGAGTACGCTCCGGGAGACAGCCGGATAAGGATTGTCGAATGCCCCGGCCATGACGTGATGAAGTACAGCTCCGTGGCGCTTGTCACCTCAGGGACGGCGACACTCGAAGCGCTCTGTTTCGGGCTTCCGATGGTTGTGGTTTACCGGACGGGGTGGCTGAACTACCAGATCGGAAAACGGCTCGTGAAACTCAAAAGCATCTCTCTGGCCAACATTGTCGCCAGGGGGCTCGGTTCTTCGGACCAGGCCGTGCCGGAGCTTATTCAGCATGAGGCAAATGCTGCAGGGATGGCAAGGGAGGTCGGGCTTCTGCTCGATGATCCCGTCCGTGCCGGCCTCATGCGCAAGGAACTGCTCGAAGCTCGCGACAAACTTGCCAGCGCGTCCCCTTCAAAGGCCGTTTCGATGGTTATCGAGGAATATTTATAACAGGAACATGGAACAGTTTTTCGAACTCCTCTCCGGAAATCCGCTGCTGCTTTCGGTCGTGCTTGTCGCCGCCGTTCTGGCAGTGTTTTCGTTTTTCAGAAGAGCTCTTCAGCTTCTTGTTGTCGCCGTCGCTGCGGGATTGCTCTATGCAGCCTGGCTTCAGCTGAGTGGCGGTGATGCCCCTGAATTCTTCCGCCAGACGAAGGATACCGTTTCCTTGTCGCTCGTCCGTCTCGGAGCCATGCTCAAAGAGCTGTTCGGACTGTTGAAATCCTTAAAATAAAATACTTTGCGGTATCTTGCCTAACGGTTCACCAGCGGCTCGCTCAGCGCTCCCGTAGGGCATGATGCGGCAAGCTTGTGATAATCCGGATGCTCCGGCGATGCGCACGCTTCGAGCGTTCTTACGCAGATGCCGCAGTCTACACATTTCTCGCGTTCAAGAAGAATGTCCGGCGTTGCCGAAATACTGAATTCCGGGTGCTCCTGCTGACGGCAGGTGTAGTCCGGCAGGTATTTTGCCGCAAGATCGCGGAGACGACAGGTTTCGATAGCCTTGCATCGGCACTGCAGGCACCTTTCGGCTTCCGTAATGGCATCGGCACTGCCGAACCCGGTAACCGCCTCCATGAACCCTCCGGTTCTGATTTCCGGTTCAAGTTCCGGTACCGGTACCCGTGGCGCGGAAGGTGTCCGTTCATAGAACGCTGCCGGCGCCTTGTCTCTTGGTCCGTAGGATGAGTTGAAGGGTGTTGTGTGTTCTTCTGCCGGCAGGTCTTTCAGAAAGCGGTCGATGAAATAAGCCGCCCGTTTTCCCTGTGCAACGGCGCGGATGGCGATATCGGCGCCGGTAACGCAGTCCCCTCCTGCAAATACGCCTGTTGCTGAGCATTCGAGGGTTTCCGCATTGACCGAAAGCGTGCCGTTCGGGTTCAGCGCGATGCCCGGTACGGCTTCCGCAGGGCAGTGTACCTGCTGTCCGGTGGCGGAAATCACGGTATCGGCATGGAGCGTGAATTCCGAACCGGCAATCGGCTCCGGTCTTCTTCTGCCGCTTTCATCCGGTTCTCCCGGCTGCATGGCTACGGCCGTAACGGCAGCGGCTCCTCCAGTCGATGCTATTGATACCGGTGCGGCAAGCAGGTGCAGCCTGACGCCTTCTGCAAGCGCCTCTTCGATTTCTGCCTGATTGGCCGGCATTTCGCTGCGTGTTCTCCGGTAGAGAATGGTCACCTTTTCCGCTCCAAGCCGCAGCGCCGTGCGGGCAGCGTCGATTGCCGTATTGCCTCCACCGACGACCAGTACGCTTTTTCCCGGATGAACGGTTTTGCCGCATGCAACGTCGCGCAGAAACGCAATGCCGCTGGCAACGAACGGCCCATCTTCTCCGGGAATGCCCATCAGAGAGGCTTTTGACGCGCCGATGCCTATGAAGATTGCATCGAAATCCTCCCGGAGCGATGCGATGGTGATATCCCGTCCGAGCACGGCGTTCATGCGAAGCCGGGCTCCCATCTGCCGCAGAGGTTCTATCTCCTTTTCGATCACGTTTTCCGGAAGCCGGAAGCGGGGTATGCCGTAACGCATCATGCCGCCAGGCGCTTCGTTGGCGTCGAATATGGTGACATCGTGGCCAAGAGCGAGCAGATAATAGGCGGCACTCAGTCCGGCGGGACCAGCCCCGATCACCGCTGCAGTTCTGCCGGTTTTTTCCGGGATTTCCGGAACATAGCGGTCGGCACGTTCCATGTCCCGGTCTGCGGCATACCGTTTGAGTGCGCAGATAGAAACCGGTTCATCCACGCCGTGGCGCCGGCATTCGTTTTCGCAGGGTGCCGGGCATACCCGTCCGAGAATGCCCGGAAGGGGAATGGTCTCCTTGATGATCCTGATCGCTTCGCCGTTCTCATGCCGCCTGATTTCCGATATGAAATCCGGAATGTTGCAGCCTGCCGGGCAGGAGAGTTCGCAGGGCCCCATGCAGTCGCCGCAGTGGAGGTCGATAATGCGCTCCAGGCTCTGCCGCCGCATGTCGTGCAGTTCAGGGTTTTCGGTTTCTACAACCATACCCTCCGAGGCTGCGGTGCTGCATGCCGGAACGAAACGGTTTTTCCCCTTGAGCTCCACGATGCACATCCAGCAGGAGCCGGTCGATTCAAGCGTTTTGTCGAAACAGAGTGTCGGTATGGCGATTCCCGCCGAGAGTGCGGCCTGAAGAATCGACATGCCCGGAGATGCGGAAACGGTTTTGCCGTTTATGGTAAGGCTCAGATCATTCATGGTCGGTTGATCGGTTCAGGAGCGCCCGGGGGAGCAGCTCAATGGTTAAAACGCCTGTCGATGAATCCTGCAACCTTTTCAAGCAGCCACATCGGCGTCGATGTCGCACCGCAGATTCCGACGCTCTCGACGGCGCCGCCTTCAGTGCCTTCAAACCAGGATTCCAGGATGTCTTCGACATCCTCGATGAAATAACTCCTCGGATTGGCTGCCCGGCAGATGCCGTAAAGCACCTGGCCGTTCGAGCTTTTCTTTCCGGCCACAAAAATGATGCAGCTGTTTGCCAGTGCGAACTCATGGAGTTTCCGGTTCCGGCTCGAAACCTGCCGGCAGATAGTGTCTTTGAATACAGTGCGGGGCATGGGGCGCTGACCGGTTATGGCCGCAGTGATATCGATGTCCCTGACCTCCGTCCAGGGCTTTGTCGGCTCGCCTGCAGCCGAAGCGAAACGGGTTTCGAGATTCGCTTTCAGTTCATAAAAACCGGGCACGTCCATGGTGGTCTGCGAGATCAGCGCGGTTTTTTTTCCGGTATCGAGCTTTTCCAGTTCTTCCGGATCCGACAGATCGGCATGTTTGATGATAACCCCGCGGTTGCCGCAGTGTCCGTTGATGCCGACGACTTCAGGATGGGCGCGTTTGCCGTAAATGACCACCTGGTAACCCAGCCGGTCGAGAAGGCGTGCGGTGCGCTGCAGTTTCGATACCACCGGGCAGGTGGTGTCGGTAATATCGAGGTTGTTCCGTTTTGCTTTGCTGTAGGTTTCCGGCGGTTCGCCGTGTGCCCTGACAAGCACACTCGAATCCCTGAGCGCCTCGAAAGCGGCTTCATCGATGGTGGTGAGGCCGAGTTTCTCCAGGCGCTTTACCTCCACTTCGTTGTGGACAACATCGCCAAGCGAGAACAGCCGCTCTTTTGCAGCGAGTTTTTCTTCCGCCACGTGGATGGTGCCCTGCACACCGATGCAGAACCCGGATGATGTTCTGTCGAGGTTTATTTTCACGTTGATAACGGTAACAGAATCAAAAGTAACGAGTCAAACAGACAAAAGTAACATCCCCGGCCGTCAAGACAAAAAATCAAGGGAAATCCATGAGCAGGCTAACGTTTCCGGAGGAGGTTCCGGTTCAGACGTCGACAAGCTCGACATCGGGCATGTCGGCGCTCATGAAGAGCCGGTAAAGCATGCTGAATTTCTGGGGAAGATCGCTGACAAGCAGATGGGGGTTTGCCGGTTCTCCGGATGTATGCAGCATGCCGGTTTCCTCGAGCAGCGCTTTTGCCCTTTGTGCGACGGCTTCAGCCGAATCGATGATGCGGATGTCAGGTCCGACGGTCTCTGCGATCATGTTGCGCAGGATCGGGTAGTGGGTGCATCCGAGTACAAGGGTATCGATATGCTCTGCGTGGAACTCCCTGAGGTACTCTTCTGCGATAAGGCGGGTTGCGGGATGATCGGTGAACCCCTCTTCAGCCAGCGGAACGAAGAGCGGGCATGCCTTCGAGTAGACCTCGATATCCGGATCGATGCTGTTGATGGCGCACGCATAGGCATTCGAGCAGACGGTAGCCTGTGTGCCGATCACGCCGATATGTTTTCCTCTGCTTACGCTGACGGCAAGTTCGGCGCCGGCATCGAGTACCCCGATCACGGGAATGCTTCCACCCGCTTTTTTTACGACATCAAGCGCCAGTGCCGAAACGGTATTGCAGGCGACAATTATCATTTTCGGCTGGTATCGCATCAGAATGGCGGTGTCATCCTGGGCGTACTTGCGAATGGTGACCTGAGATTTCGAACCGTAGGGGACCCTTGCGGTGTCGCCGAAATAGATTATTTTTTCGGCGGGCAGCAGTGCCTGCATCGCCTTCACGACGGTCAGGCCGCCGACACCCGAGTCGAAAATGCCTATCGGGCTTTCAGGAGTTGTTTTACGATGATGCACCGGCTGAAGAGAATCGTTAAAGGTTACACATTGAACCTGAACACAATGACATCTCCGTCTTTGACAATATAATCGCGTCCTTCGGATCGCAGTTTCCCGGCCTCTTTTACCTTCTGTTCCGAGCCGAGTTCGATGAGATCCCGGTACGACATGACTTCGGCCCTGATGAAGCCTTTCTCGAAATCTGAATGGATGGCGCCTGCAGCTTCCGGAGCGGCGGCTCCCTTGCGGATAGTCCATGCGTGCACCTCTTTTTCACCGGCAGTAAAGTAGGTCTGCAGGCCGAGCAGATCATATGCGGTTTTGATGACCCGGTCAAGCCCGGACATCTCGAGGCCGAGGCTTTCAAGGAATTCCGGGCGCTCCTCTTCGGGAAGCTCGGATATATCCGCTTCGCTTTTTGCGCTGATGATCAGCATTTTGGAGCCGGATTCCGCAGCGATTTCCGCTACCTGCCTCGTATAGGCATTGCCCCCGGGCAGATCGGTTTCGGCAACATTTGCCGCGTAGAGAATAGGTTTTGTGGTGAGCAGGAAAAACTGGCGGGAGAGCTCTTTTTCTTCGGCATCCTGAATGATGGCTCTTGCGGGAACTCCCTCGGAAAGTCCGGCAATGATCCGTTCGGCAAGTTCCACCTGCAGCAGCAGATCTTTTTCCTTCCGTGCGTTTTTCCGGAGTTTTTCTATCCTCCGTTCCATGCTGTCGAGGTCTGCAAGCATCAGTTCCGTTTCGATGGTCGTGATGTCGTCGGCAGGATCGATTTTTCCCTCCACATGAATAATATTGCTGTCGTCGAAACACCGGACGACATGCACGATGGCATCGACCTCCCGGATATGCGAAAGGAACTGGTTTCCCAGGCCCTCGCCTTTACTGGCGCCCTTGACAAGACCTGCGATATCGACGATTTCAAGTGTGGCCGGAACCAGTGTCGGCGTTTTGACCACATCGGCAATCAACTGCATCCGTTCATCGGGCACCAGAACCGTGCCGACGTTGGGTTCTATGGTGCAGAAGGGGTAATTCGCCGCTTCAGCCTGTTTGGCGGTAATGGCATTGAACAGTGTCGATTTTCCGACATTCGGCAATCCGACAATCCCGCAGCGGAGAGACATATCGATACAAGGAAGAGGTGTTTACGTAAAAGCGTGCCCCAGGGTGGCACAGGTTGTTAACATGTAATCATTAAGTTTGGAAAAAGCAAATTTATTTTATAAAATTGCAGGCTAAGTCAAAATGCTTGTGAAACACACGACAGGGAACAGACGCATCATTATCGCCATCGACGGACCGGCAGCTTCCGGTAAGAGTACTACCGCCCGCAAAGTAGCGGAAATGCTGGGTTATACCTATATCGACACCGGTGCAATGTTCCGTTCCGTTACCCTGAAGGTTCTCGAGCTGGGCATGATCGACACCGTCCGGTCCTTACCCGATTCCATTGAAGCGTTGTTGCAGGACCTGTCCATCACCTTTTGTGATGACCGGGTTTTTCTCGATGGCAGGGATGTTACCTCGGCTATCAGGGAAAACCGTGTCAGCCGCGAGGTCAGTTTTATCAGCTCTCTGGGGCCCGTTCGCCAGAGGCTTCGCCTGATGCAGCAGGAGATGGGGCGTTTGAAAGGTGTTGTCATGGATGGCCGGGATATCGGTACGGTTGTGTTTCCCGATGCCGAACTGAAAATTTTTCTGATCGCCGACGCCCGTGAGCGGGCGGCAAGGCGTTATGCCGAACTGGTCGCTAAAGGTGCTTCAGGAAGCGATCTGCCGGATCCGGGTATGCTCGAAAGGGAGATCGTCGAAAGGGACAGGGCTGATGCACAGCGGGCTCTTGCCCCCCTGAAAAAGCATCCCGATGCCATTGAAATCGATACGTCGGAGCTGAGCATTGACGAGCAGGTGAAGATGGTCCGCGATCTGGCACTTGCATTGCTGCAGCGTGAAGGATAGCGGGTTCCCGCCTGAAGAGGGTTTTGTTGTTTCATTAACCTAAAAACCGGGTGCTGAAATCTCTCGCGGCACCGAGGGTAAATCACAAGAGAGGAAGGAAAACATTTAATGCCAGAAACACTAACGCTGGAGAAGAAAGTCCAGGAACGGCCCGCAAGAAAAAAGGTCAAAGTCTTCGCTCACTACGATTCCGCGGCACTTGCCGAGATGGAAAAGCTCTATACGAGCACGCTGAGTGAAATCAGGGAAGACGAGATCGTCAAAGGCCGTATCGTCTCCATTTCCAACAAGGACGTCACCATCGACGTCGGTTACAAGTCGGAGGGCATCGTCTCCCTGCTTGAGTTCCGCGACGAGGAAGAGGGTGAAGTCAAGGTCGGCGATGAAGTCGAGGTTTACCTCGAAAACATCGAAGACAAGATGGGCCAGCTCATTCTTTCCAAAAAGAAGGCCGATGTCCTGAGAATCTGGGACAAGATTTACGATTCAATTGAAAATGACACGATCATCAACGGCAGGATCATCAACCGCGTCAAGGGCGGTATGACGGTTTCCCTGTCCGGTGTCGAGGCCTTCCTTCCCGGTTCGCAGATCGATGTCAAACCGGTTCGCGATTTCGATGCTCTTGTCGGCCAGACGATGGACTTCAGGGTCGTCAAGATCAATCCCGTTACGCAGAATATCGTCGTCAGCCACAAGGTCATCCTCGAAGAGGAGTACGCCGCACGCCGCGAAGAGATGCTTGCCAATATCAAGGTGGGCATGGTGCTCGAGGGCACGGTCAAGAACATCACCGATTTCGGTATCTTTGTCGATCTCGGCGGTCTCGACGGTCTTGTACATATCACCGACATCACCTGGGGCAGAATCAACCATCCTTCGGAAGTTGTCGAGCTTGACCAGCCGATCAAGGTTGTTGTCGTCGGTTTCGACGAGAACACCAAGCGAGTCTCTCTCGGTATGAAGCAGCTCGAAGCCCATCCCTGGGAAAATATCGAGATCAAGTACCCGGTGGGTTCCAAGGCGAACGGCCGGGTGGTTTCCATTACCGATTACGGAGCCTTCGTGGAGATCGAGAAAGGCATCGAGGGTCTTGTCCACATTTCCGAAATGAGCTGGACCCAGCATATCAAGCATCCGGGTCAGTTTGTCACCCTCGGCCAGGAGGTTGAGTGCGTGATTCTCAATATCGACAAAGAGCACACCAAGCTCTCTCTCTCCATGAAACGGGTCAACGAGGACCCCTGGATCGCGCTCTCCGAAAAGTACATCGAGGGATCGCTGCACAAGGGCACCGTCAGCAATATCACCGATTTCGGTGTGTTTGTCGAGCTTGAAGCCGGAGTAGACGGTCTGGTGCATATTTCCGACCTTTCGTGGACGAAGAAGATCCGCCATCCAAGCGAACTGGTCAAGAAAAACCAGGAACTCGAAGTCAAGGTGCTTAAATTCGATGTCAACGCCCGCCGTATTGCGCTCGGCCACAAGCAGATCAATCCTGATCCGTGGGATGAGTTCGAACAGAAATATGCCGTAGGCGCTGAAACACCGGGAAATATCTCCCAGATCATCGAGAAGGGCGTCATCGTCATTCTTCCCGGCGATGTAGACGGCTTCGTGCCGGTATCGCATCTGCTTCAGGGCGGCGTGAAGGATATCCACTCCTCGTTTGCTGTCGGCAATGAGCTTCCTCTCCGTGTGATCGAGTTCGACAAGGAGAACAAGAGGATCATTCTTTCGGCTCTCGAATATTTCAAGGACAAGAGCAAGGAGGAGATCGAAGCCTATCTCCAGGCTCATCCGAACGAAAAGAAAGAGATCGAGGATGCTACCGCTGAACTCGAACCGCAGGCAAAGTCCGGCGACAGAAAAGGCGGCGATTCGAAGTGATTCGGCTTGCCGGTACTGTAATTGTTACAAAAAAGCCTCTCCTGTTTCAGGGGAGGCTTTTTTGTTGTGCGTCTGCTCCGGGTCGATCATTGTTTCCAGCAGGATCGATAGTGCTTTTCCTCAGTAGCCGTAGCTTTTCAGAAGGTTCTGTTTCTTTCTCCAGTCGGGTCTGACTTTTATGAAGAGTTCGAGAAAAATCGGTCTGCCCAGCAGTTCCTCGATATCGGTACGGGCGGCTTTTCCGAGTTTCTTGAGGGCGTTGCCGCCGCTGCCGATCAGGATCTGTTTCTGGGTGTCGCGTTCGACGACAATCGAACAGCGGATAAGATCCTTTCTCGACGGGTCGTTTTCATGCTGTTCCCTGAATTCATCGACCACAACCTCCGCTGCATAGGGGACCTCCTTGCCGTAAAGGAGAAAGATTTTTTCCCTGATGATTTCCGATACGAAAAACCGTTCCGGGGCAGTGCTCAGTATATCTTCAGGATAGAGCGGATCGTCCATCGGAAGAAACGGAACGAGGACGTCGACAAGCTGTTTCAGTCCGGTTCCTTCCAGTGCTGAAACGGAGATAACGGAGGCGGGACAGAAGAGCCGGGCCATCACCGATTCGGCTTTTTCCTGTACTGCACGGCTAACGAGATCCGACTTGTTCAGCACGGCGATTACCGGTTTCCCTGCAGGTTTCAGCCATGCATTGAAGAGTTCGGCGGCGAAATCGATGTCAAAAGGTTCGGCGCCTTTCGTATAGGGAATCAGGGCGATAACCGCGTCGGCTTCTTCAAGTGTCTTGCGGGTGATGGCAAGCATCGATTCATGGAGCTTCTGCTGCGGCTGCATGATGCCCGGAGTATCGAGAAAAATGATCTGGCACCGCTCGTCATGGTAGATGCCGGTTATTTTTTTTCTTGTAGTTTGCGGTTTAGGTGTTACAATAGAAAGTTTACAGTCAAGCAGCTTGTTCAGCAGTGTTGACTTGCCTGCATTCGGCGGTCCGGCAATAACAGCGAAGCCGCACGAGAACGATGAAGTATCCATGAAAGGTAGGGTTGAAACAGTGATGCAGAGGATGGCAAATCTCTGTGTACGATACAGAATTCTCCGCGGATGGGGAAGAAAAAGATGCTGGAAAGCGCGAAATGGAACAACAAGGCAAACTTGACATCTGGCTTCTCGTCGCTACTGCCGGCCTCATTATTCTCGGGCTTCTGGCAATATACAGCGCAACCAACGGTGCGGGAGAGACGGTTCTGTTTTACCGGCAGCTTGCATGGGGGTGTATCGGCGCCTTTGTCATGCTGTTCGTGTATTTCAACGATTACCGGTTCATACGCGATAATTCATATATCTTTTATCTTGTCGGGGTGGTGCTGCTTGTAGCGGTACTTGTTTTCGGTAAGAAAATCGCCGGGCAGACAAGCTGGGTCCGTATCGGTTTTTTCAGTTTCCAGCCTTCGGAAATAGCCAAGATGACAACGATTCTTGCGCTTGCCCGTTTCCTTTCCGAAGATGAAACCGATATCCGTTCGATGCCCCATCTTTTTATTGCGCTCGCTATTCCCCTCTTTCCCGCGCTGCTGATCATGCTGCAGCCCGATATGGGGACAACCCTTACCTGCCTTTCATTTATAGCGCCGATGATCATTATGGCGGGATTCGATTTCTATCTGCTGCTGCTGCTCGTCATACCCGTTGTGCTCATGCTCAGCGGTTTTTTCAACATCTATTTCATTTTCGGTCTTGCCCTGCTTATGTTTTTCGGGCTGGTGTTTCTCAAAAAGAAATTTCACATGCATCAGCTTGCCGTTACTTCTGCCGGCCTGCTCGCCTCACTTTTTACGCACCGTTTTGCCGGAGAGATTCTCAAGCCCCATCAGATGAAAAGGATTCAGACCTTTCTCGATCCCATGTCGGATCCGCAGGGGGCGGGCTATAATGCGCTGCAGGCGAAAATAGCGATCAGTTCCGGCGGTTTTTTCGGCAAGGGGTTTCTTGAAGGAACGCAGACGCAGCTTCGTTTCATTCCCGCCCAGTGGACCGATTTTATTTTCTGTGTCATTGCAGAAGAGCTTGGTTTTATAGGATCGGTTCTGTTGCTTGGTTTTTTCCTTGTCCTGATTCTTCGGTTTATCCGTATTGTTTTTTCCATCAAAAACCGGTTTGTCGAACTGACCTTTGCCGGTTATGCATCGCTTCTTACGGTTCATGTCGTCATCAATGTAGGTATGACGCTCGGGCTTATTCCTGTTATCGGCGTGCCGCTGCCGTTTGTTTCCTACGGGGGATCTTCACTGCTCGGCAACATGATCATGGTGGCGCTCGGCCTGAATTTTGTAAGAAACCGGCGAAGTATCGGTTACTGAAAGAATGTTCCGGTTTATTCAGGTATTCGAAAAAACAGGGAAAAGCATGGAATGGAAAAAGCGCAAACATTGCGCTTTTTCTATAAGCCGATAGATGATTTTTTTGCTGGGTTACCTGATTTTGTAAACAAACCGTTTACTGCCTGAGCCTGAAGGAATGCGTTCGATTTCTTCATCGGTCATGCCGTATTTGTTCAGCCAGAGGCTTACGGTTGTGCTTTTGGTATTGAGCGCGTCAGCAATTTCTTTCGGTTTGAATGCACGTTCCGGATTTGAGCGGAGCAGATCCTTGACCGATTTTCCAAGCTGTCCGCGCCCGAACCGGGAAAAACCTGTTTGAGCAGGATCGGTGACTTCAAGTTTTGGGAGATTGAGTTCAAGTTTTTTCAGTATTGCGGAAAGCTCATCTTCAAGCAGTTTTATTTTTTCCTGGAACTCACGTTGCAAGAGCATGATTTTTTCCTGAAGATTTTTTTTCTCTTTTACAAGGGATTGAAAATGATCAATCTTCTGGATAAAAAGATCATACTTGTCGGGTGATGCAGCATCTTTTTTCATCATGTTCGAATAGTGCCTTTTCTGATTGAAATGATACAGATCGATAACAATCGTGAATATAAAAGAATGCCTTTGTGCATGCAAATTGATGCGATGAAGGTTGTATCGGATAGTGTTTTGCACATTTTCCGTTCCTGATGCAAAATGGAATGAAAAAAACAGATAACTGCGATGAGTAAAACGGGTTTGCCGAGTGTTGCCGCGGTAACACTGGGATGTAAACTGAATTATTCCGAAACATCGGCGATACTCGATCGGCTTTCTGCGGAGGGCTGGCAGCTTTCCTCTGTCGAAAAGGGTGCGGATATGATCGTTGTTCACACCTGTGCGGTTACAAAACAGGCCGAACAGAAATGCCGCCAGAAAATACGGAAGCTTATAAAACGTAATCCGAAGAGTGTCGTTGTGGTAATCGGCTGTTATGCCCAGCTGCAGCCTCTCCGGCTTTCGGGTATCGAAGGTGTTCATGGCGTTCTCGGCAGCGACGATAAATTCAGGACAGGCCTCTATCGGGAAATTTTCGAGACGAGGCCGGAAGCTCCGCTCGTGCAGGTCTCGGATGTCTGCGGAATGGAAGAGATCCATGCGGGTTACTCCCTGCCGGAACATTCCGGAGTTTCCAGAACACGGGCTTTTTTGAAGATCCAGGACGGGTGTGATTACGGATGCGCCTACTGCACCATCCCCCTGGCTCGGGGTCGTTCGCGCTCCCTTCCGGTGGCGATGATTGTCGAGCGTGCGCATGCGCTTGCCGCATCAGAATATCGCGAAATTGTGCTGACCGGCGTCAATATCGGCGATTACCGTTCGGAAGGAACCGGTCTTGCCGGACTGCTCCGGATGCTTGAGCTGGTTGAACTGGACCGTATCAGGGTGAGTTCCCTTGAACCGGATATTCTCGACGACAGGCTCCTGGATGTCGTGGCCTGCTCACAAAAAATAGCGCCTCATTTTCATGTGCCGCTGCAGAGCGGTTCAGATCGGGTGCTGAAGGCTATGGGGAGAAGATACACGACCGCAGTCTACCGGGAGCGCGTCATGAGAGCGGTGGAGAGCATTCCTGATTGCGCCATCGGTATCGATGTCATTGCCGGATATCCCGGGGAGAGCGAAGAGGATTTCCAGGATATGTACCGCTTCATCGAGGGACTTCCGGCTGCCTACCTGCATGTTTTTACCTGCTCTGTTCGTCCCGGTACGCGGCTCGCTTCCCAGACGGCATCCGGGGAGCGGAAACTTTCCCTGCCTGCTGATATTGAGCGGCGCAGTGGCATGCTTATCGAGCTTGGCATCCGGAAAAAATCCTCCTATACGGCAGGCTTTCTGGGAAAAGAACGCAAGGTGCTTGTTGAGACGTGCATGCGCGACGAGGGCGGAAGGGTATGCTGCAGCGGGTATACCTCAAATTATCTGCAGGTTACAGCGGCAGCTGAAGGTTTCGAGGGCGATGCAGGGCGGTTGAAGGGGATGCTTGTGCCCGTAGTGATCGGAGAGATGGACCATGATTTGAATTTACAGGGGAGACTGTTATTTTAAGTGCTCGATTTCTTCTGTGGCCCGACGCTTGCAACCCTTAAACCCGTTTATTCCATGCCTATTAAATCCCGAATCCGTTCGATTCCCGATTATCCTAAAAAAGGGATCATGTTTCGTGACATCACTACCCTGATCAAGGACCCGGTGGGGTTTCGTCTTGTGATCGACAGCTTTACCCAGCACTATCTGCAGAACGGGGTTGATTTTGATGTGATAGTAGGCATTGAAGCTCGTGGATTCATTATCGGCGGAGCGCTTTCCTACACGCTCGGCAAAGGATTCGTTCCTGTCAGGAAACCCGGGAAATTGCCTGCGGATGTGGTTTCCCAGGAATATGAGCTCGAATACGGCAGCGACAAGATCGAGATTCACATGGATGCGCTGGAAAAAGGCACAAGGGTGCTGCTTGTCGACGATCTTCTTGCAACCGGGGGTACGGCGCTTGCTGCCGCGGCTCTGGTGGAAAAAGTCGGTGGCGTTGTTGCCGAGATGGCCTTTATCGTCAACCTTCCCGATGTCGGCGGTGAGCGGAAGATTCGCGAAAAAGGCTACGACATTTATGCACTTACCGATTTTGAAGGAGATTGACATAATTCCCATTCATTTTTTGACCAGTTTGGCCATGAACCGGATTAACAAAGCACTTCCTGTCTTTTTGTTTTTCCCGTTTTTCGCCCTTGCCGGCAGCTCTCCGCTGTTTGCTGCCGGTGAAGCGGTCTCTTCAGCAGGACACCTTCCTCCGGTCTGGCTTGTTGCGCCTTTCGTGCTGCTTTTGCTCATGATTGCAACCGGTCCGCTTCTTTACCACCGTTTCTGGGAACACAACTACAGGAATGTTTCTATCGGCCTGGGGGGAGTTGTCGCGCTTTATTACGGGTTCTTGATGGAGCATGGTGTGCATGTTCTCAGACATACCCTGGAAGAATATCTTGCCTTTATCGCACTGATAGCATCGCTTTTTGTGGTATCCGGCGGCATTCTCATCAAGATCGAACGAAGGGGCACGCCGTTCGTCAACGGCATGCTTCTTCTTTTCGGCGCCCTGCTCTCGAATCTTATCGGTACTACCGGGGCGTCGATGCTCCTCATAAGGCCATTCATGAGGATCAACGAGGGTCGCCTTCAGGCGTTTCATATCGTATTTTTTATTTTTATCATCAGCAATATCGGCGGAGCCTTGACTCCGATCGGCGATCCGCCGCTTTTTCTTGGTTTTCTCAAAGGCGTGCCTTTTTTCTGGGTGATATCGAAAGTGTGGCTTCCCTGGGCGGTTACGGTGGCCGGTCTGGTTATTCTGTTCATGTTGTTTGACGCAAAAGCCGGAGATGCCGGCCATTCAGCGGGTGAGCAGCATGGTGGCATCGTCATTGCGGGGAAAAAGAATTTTATCTATCTCGCCATGATCATTGCCGCGGTCTTTCTTGATCCGGCGGTCATCGACGGCTTTCCGAGTCTTCAGAAGCTTTTCCATCTGCCTTTCGGTATCCGGGAGCTGATTCTTCTGGGCGTATCGGTCGCAGCCTACAAAACTGCGGATCATGAAGCGCTGAAGGGCAATGAGTTCAACTTTGAACCGATCAGGGAGGTCGCATTTCTGTTCATCGGCATTTTTGCCACCATGATTCCGGCTCTCGAACTGATTGGAGCTTATGCCTCAGTACATGCGGGTGATTTTTCCGTAACGGCTTTTTACTGGATGACCGGCGCTCTTTCAGGGATTCTGGACAATGCGCCAACCTACCTGAACTTTCTTGCCGGCGCCCTCGGTAAGTTCGGCCTCGATATCGGTTCCCCTGCTACGGTAAAGATGTTTGCCGAAGGGGTGGCTTCCCCGGTTCAGGGTGATGTTTCTTCGGAATTTTACCTGATGGCCATCACTGTTGCTTCGGTCTTTTTCGGCGCGATGACCTACATCGGCAATGCACCCAATTTCATGGTGAAAAATATCGCAGCCCAGGCGGAAGTGGACGTTCCGGATTTCCTCGAGTATATCTACAAATATTCGGTTCCGGTGCTCGTTCCGTTTTTTGCGGTGATATGGCTTCTGTTCTTCAACCATTAACGTTTCCAGGTCATGAAGCGCTTTACCGAGGCAATAAGCAACGGGGAGAAAGGGTTCTATCTCGGGAACTCCGTTTTTTTTCCCTTTCATTTCGATCTGGTAAGCATCTGGATCGGAAAAGAAATGTCACTGCTCTCATCCCCGGAGATCATTACGGATCTTTCCGATCCTGCAACGCTGGGGGTCAGGGAAGGAGAGTCGTTCACCAATCTGGTCTTCAGGAAATGGAGCGATCTCGGCAGGGAGCTGGGTCATCACAAAGGCCATATCGTTCTGCATGCTGCAGAAAAAGGCTCCGATATATTCAGACCGGAAAATCTTCACTACATTCAGGTCTGCTTTCAGCATAAACATAAAGATATCGCCTTTAACATCATCAAGGATCCCTTCGAGCTGTAATCTGGCGGTTCCCGGGTTTTTCGGGCGTGCGTATGCCCAAAGTCCCGGTTCAGTTCCCTCGCTCCAGGCGCGCCTCTACGGCTAGCCCGCGCCGTTCTTGAGGCTTTCGCTTACAGCGTGCTTGAACTCCTTGGAGATTTTAAAGGTAGGAACGTTTTTAGGGTCGACCGTTACCTTCTCTCCGGTTCTCGGGTTTCTTGCCTGGCGCAGGTTCTTGTGCCGGATATTGAATGATCCGAACCCCCTGATCTCGATTCTTTTGCCGGCCTTCAGCGACTCGATGATGCTTTCGAACAGGCAGTCAACCACGGATTCGGTTTCGTTTTTTGTCATGCCTGTCTTGTGAGCGATCACATTGACCAGATCAGCTTTAGTGGTTGTGTTTCCCATGGTGACGATGACTTAGGTTATTGTAGTGTATGCAGTTATTTAAACCATAAACGAAGGGCAACAATTCCTGTGAAAATCGCAAAAGCTTTACGGAGCAGATCTCCTGAGAGCGACGTCGCTATTCTGGCGCCGAAAAAGGCGCCCGCGAAAAGTCCGGCGGCAATAACCAGCCCCAGCCAGATGTTTTCCGTGGTGATCTTGCCGGAGCGGTAATACTCCATAATGCCGAGAAGACCGACAGGCAGCAGGAGGGCCACAAGGGAGGTCGCATTGGCGCTGTGCTGGCTCATTCCGAAAAGCAGCACCAGTGCGGGAACGATAATGATTCCGCCTCCGACGCCGAACAGCCCCGACAGCATACCTGCCGCCAGGCCTATAATGAGCATGAAAACCGTCTGCATAAGCGTTGACATTCTGTTACTCCGGAAAAAAACCGCGTGACACTATGTTGTTCCGATGATGGCGGCTATCTCTTCCGCATTCAGTGTCTCTTTCTCGATAAGGTTATCGGCAAGGCGGTGGAGCAGCTCTTTTTTCTCGCTGAGAATCCTTTTTGCATTGTCCATGCACTCGATAATGATCTTGCTGACTTCATTGTCGATCTGCAGTGCGGTTTCCTCGCTGTACTCCCGGATGTGCGAGTAATCCTTGCCGAGAAATACCTCTTTATGACTGTCGCCGTAATTGATCGGCCCGAGCTTGTCGCTCATGCCCCACTGCCTCACCATTCTTCGGGCAAGGTCCGTAGCCCGTTCGATGTCGTTGGCCGCTCCGGTGGTGATTTCGTTGAATACCAGCTCTTCGGCAACCCTGCCGCCAAGCGCATAGGTGATGATGGCCAGCAGGTACTTCCGGTTCTGGGTGTAGCGATCCTCGAGGGGAAGGTATGCGGTAAGCCCGAGGCTTCTGCCTCTCGGTATGATGGTTACCTTGTGGATGGGGTCCGAACCCTCGGTATTGGCAGCTACCAGTACATGACCGGCCTCATGATAGGCGGTAAGCTTTTTCTGTTCCTCTGAAATGTACATGCTTTTCCGCTCCGGACCCATAAGCACCTTGTCCCGGGCCTGCTCGAAATCGCTGGAGTCGATGCTCTCCTTGTCGCTTCTGGAGGCTATGAGCGCAGCTTCATTGACCAGATTCGCCAGATCGGCGCCTGAAAACCCCGGAGTGCTTTTTGCGAGAACGGAGATGCTTACATCGCCGGCAAGCGGGGTGTTTCGCGTGTGGATGGCAATAATTGCCTCCCTTCCCCGAATATCGGGCTTGTCAATGGTGATCTGCCGGTCGAATCTTCCCGGTCTGAGCAGTGCGGAATCAAGCACATCCGGACGGTTTGTCGCCGCTATCAGGATGACATTGTCGGTTGTTGTAAACCCGTCCATTTCCACCAGCAGCTGGTTAAGGGTCTGTTCCCGTTCGTCGTGTCCTCCGCCGAGACCCGCTCCTCGGCTTCTGCCGACCGCATCGATTTCATCGATGAACACAATGCAGGGAGCGTTTTTCTTTGCCTGTTCGAACAGGTCCCGCACGCGTGCAGCGCCGACGCCGACAAACATTTCAACGAAATCGGCACCCGAGATCGAAAAGAATGGAACCTTGGCTTCGCCGGCGATGGCTTTGGCCAGAAGGGTTTTACCGGTTCCCGGAGGGCCGAGCAGCAGAACTCCCTTGGGGATTTTGCCTCCTATTTTCTGGAACTTTTCGGGACTGGTGAGAAATTCAACGGTCTCCTTCAGCTCCTCGACAGCTTCGTCAACTCCGGCAACATCCTTGAAGCTGACCTTCACGTCGAATTCACTGATCATCTTGGCGCGGCTCTTGCCGAAGCTGAACATGTTCTTCGCCGCGCCTCCGTTCTGCTGCGCCATACGCCGGAACATGAAGAAGTAAATCAGCCCGAAGATTATCCAGGGAGCGAAGAGCATCAGTAAGGTATTGATGCTGTCGGCGCCCTCCTCGACGGTGACCTGAATCCCTTTTGACGCAAGCAGATCGGCCTGTTCCGTGGTGAATGAGGGAATGGTGACGCTGAACCGGTCCGTTTTCAGAAAGGTTTTGTTTTTCAGTTCAAGCGGAGCGGGCGTTTTCAGTTTTCCGTTCAGTTTAGCCGATCGGTCGGCATAGGTTTCAACCGTGACATCGGTGACAAGGTCGCCGTCAAGCACCTTCCGGTAATGGTTGTAGGTGATTTCCGGATTTACCGGAGCTGAAAAAAACCGCTGGAACACAAACAGCGACAGAAGTCCCAGCATCATGATTACAAGAAAACCGGGAAACCTCGCCGGACTGCCGCCGCTGTTTTCCGGATCGCGATCCGGCTGCCGTCTGCTATCGCGTACCGGTCTGAAAATATTCCGGCTGCTCTCTTTTGCTGTGTTTTTTTTTCCGGGTTCGGGCATAAATACGCTCGGTGATTGAAGGAAAAAGCCAAGTCAAGGTTAACTTACGCCTTTAAAAGTAATTAAAAGTAAACTGCAATCGAATGCAAAAAGTTTATTGTTAAATGCTTCCGAAAGCAGGCTTTTGAGGGTGCAGGAGTGGTTTTTTTATCGCCTTCGGGCGCCATGAGATTTTGTCCCTTCAAAAAACAGCGGGATTTTTATAAATTCATTGCTCCTGACACCGGTATTCAATCTCCTGTCAATGAAAATTCAATAAACAGTTTTACGTCACATTATGGTCGCTCAAAGGGTCAGAACCAGGTTTGCTCCCTCTCCGACAGGTTATCTGCATGTCGGCGGTCTCCGGACAGCTCTCTACAACTACCTGTTCGCAAAAAAAATGAAAGGGGACTTCATTATCAGAATCGAAGACACCGATCAGAGCAGGAAAGTGGAGGATGCGCAGCGCAACCTCATCAAAACGCTCGAATGGGCGGGGATTGTGGCTGACGAAAGCCCCGAGCACGGAGGAAACTACGGCCCTTACGTCCAGTCTGAAAGGCTGCATATCTACCGCCAGTACTGTGACCGTCTGCTTGAAGACAAAAACGCCTACTACTGTTTTTCAACATCCGAAGAGCTTGAAGAGAACCGGCAGCTGCAGCTGAAACAGGGACTCCAGCCGAAATACAACCGGAAATGGCTGCCCGAGGAGATGGGCGGTTCCATGCCTTCCTCCGAAGTCAGAAAGAAAATGGCCGAAGGCGTCCCCTATGTGATCCGCATGAAAGTCCCCGATTATGTTTCGGTATGGTTCGAGGATATGATCAGGGGCCCTGTTGAGTTCGACTCCTCGACCATCGACGATCAGGTGCTCATGAAATCCGACGGATTTCCGACCTATCATTTCGCCAGCGTTATCGACGATCATCTCATGGAGTTCACGCACATCATCCGGGGTGAAGAGTGGCTTCCCTCCATGCCGAAACATCTGCTGCTCTACGAGTTTTTCGGGTGGGAGCCGCCCCGGTTCGCCCACCTTCCGCTTCTGCTCAATCCGGATCGTTCGAAGCTCAGCAAACGCCAGGGCGATGTGGCTGTCGAGGATTATATCCGCAAGGGGTACAGCTGCGACACCATCGTGAACTTTGTGGCCATGCTCGGATGGAATGAAGGAGAGGGTACCGAGCAGGAGGTCTACAGCCTCCAGGAGCTTATCGAGAAGTTTTCACTCGAACGCGTCGGCAAGGCCGGCGCCGTCTTCAACGTCGAAAAGCTCAACTGGCTTGAAAAGCAGTATATCAAGAGCCGTCCGGCGGCAGATATCATCAGGACGATCAAACCGCTGCTTTCGGCGGAACTTGCTCGCAAGGAGACCCCGCTCTCCAAAGAGGTGATCACCAGCGACCTTTATCTCGAACAGGTTATCGAGCTGATGCGCGAGAGGGTTGGGTTCGAGCATGAATTCGTGACTTTCTCTTCCTACTTTTTCTTCGAGCCGGAGGCCTATGAGGAAGAGGCGGTGCAGAAGCGCTGGACAGCCGGAACCAACACTCTTCTTCGGGAGTTCTCTTCGGTGCTCGAGACTCTCGATCCCTTCAGTGCCGAAACGATCGAGGCTGCGCTCAAGGAGTTTGTCGCTCCCAGAGGCCTGAAACCTGCCGTTCTGATTCATCCCCTGAGAATTCTCGCTTCGGGGGTCAGCTTCGGTCCGAGTCTCTATCACATGCTTGAAGTGCTGGGCAGGGAAGCCGTGCTCCGCAGGGTTGCAAAAGGGGTCGAGCGGTTGGCCGCGCAGGGATAGCCGCCGCAGGCCGGAACGGAAGGTGCCGCTCCGGCCTGTATCGGAAATCATATTTTCCGGTTTTTTTTCTTTTTGATTTTTGGAGTGTGTTTGTTATTATGTGCCTCACAAACATGGACAGATAGCTCAGTTGGTAGAGCAAAGGACTGAAAATCCTTGTGTCGGGGGTTCGATTCCCTCTCTGTCCACTAGGTTTTTCCGCAGTTCCTCGCTGCTCCGGGAAACACAGATCACATTTCTTCCTTCACTTCCAGCCTTATTCCTTTTGATTTCCATGAGAAAGCCTGTATTTGGCGTAGCGGCTTTTTATGGCAGAACCGCATAATTCCCGGTATGAATATCACCACAGAACCTCATCAGGAAGTCTGGCACGACATGCAGGAGCCGGGCGCCTATGAATGGTGGTATTTCGACGCGGAAGACAAGGCAAGCGGAGTTTCCGTCGTAATCATCTGGTTTTCAGGCTTTCCCTTCTCTCCCTACTACATGCAGCACTATGACGACTGGAAAGGCAGGGCCGTTTCAGCACCTCCGTTGTCATCCGACTATGCGGGCTTCAGCTTTCAGCTTTATGAGCAGGGCAGGGAAACACTCAATTTCATCAGGGAGGGCGGTAAGGATCTTTTCGAGTGCAACAGGGAGCAGATCGGTTTCCGGTTCGAGAACAGCCGCTTTCTCTATGACGCGCTCAGGGATGAGTACCGGCTTGTCGTTGATTTTGCCTTTCCTGCACGCAATCGGAAGGTCAGTGCGGAACTTCTGTTCAAGGTCACCCGGCGGGCGCTGTATACAAAAAAAGACGGCAATGGCGCGGCCAATTCCCGGCATCAGTGGCTTTTGAGTGTTCCAAGGGCTGAGGTGGACGGTTATGTCGAAATTTCCGGAGAAAACGGCGGCAGTCTGAGACGCATCGTTCTCAGGGGTCACGGTTATCATGATCACAACCTCGGGACCATGCCCATGCAGGAGTATATCGCCCGCTGGTACTGGGGCAGGGCGTTTTCGGAACGGTACGACCTGGTCTACTATATGATTTTTTTCAGGAATACCGCCTACCAGCCGGTGAGTCTGCTGATGCTGCATGACAATATTGCGGGGAAGGTTTCGTTTATGGACTCGCTCCAGTTCAGGGAGCGGGATTTTTCGACCGGCTTTTTCTCTCCGCTTCACGGAAGAACACTTGAGCTGGATGGGGGAGGCGCTTCGGTAACCGTTTCGCAGAAAAAAGTGCTCGATGCAGGGCCGTTTTATCTCAGGTTTGCATCGGACATCTCGCTTTGTATCGACGGTCAGCATCTCGATGGGATCAGCGGGATTTCGGAGTTTCTCAATCCGGTAAGGCTGCAGTCGCGTTTCATGAGATTTTTTACCCGCAGCAGGATATGGAGGGACAAAGAACCCTCCTTCATGTATGACTATTATAATTTTTTTAAAAGCTGTTCTGATTGGTTTAAACGGTAAAAAATTATAACTTCTGAGTTTGTTTATACTACCCAGCAAGAGAACTGTGCATGTCGCTGAAACGGCGGTATGGAAAACAGTCGGTCGGCAAGGCATTGATTTCTTAACAATAGCTTTAAAAAGGAGATAGATCGTAATGGCACAACAAGGTAATTTCAAGAGTCCAGCCCGGATGGGTGGACTTGGTGAGAGTGCTTCAGCCTCTTCCTCCGGAGCGGTTTCCGGTGGAAAACCAAGGGAAGATGGGTTGAAGGGCGTTAATTTCGAGCGTCGCAGTTTTCTGGGCAAGGTGGTCGGTGGAGTTGGTGCCGCAGTGGCGGTATCGACGCTCTATCCGATCGTCAGGTACATCATTCCTCCTGTCAAAGAAGTGAAAAATGTGAACGAAATGGCTGTCGGCAAAGCTTCGGAAGTACCGGAAAATACCGGAAAGATCTACCCGTTCAACGAGGACAAGGTCATTGTTATCAACGACAACGGCAAGCTTACCGCATGCAGCGCCGTCTGCACGCATCTCGGCTGTCTTGTCCGCTGGGAAGACAAGGATAACCTCATTTTCTGCCCCTGCCACGGTGCGAAATACCAGCAGACCGGTGAAATCATTTCCGGTCCGCAGCCGCGTCCTCTGACCCCTTACGCCGTCCGGGTCGAAGGCGATGATCTTATTATATCCAAAGCTTAATTTTAACGTTGTTGAAAACCAATGGAGTCAGAAAATATGGCTGAGAACAATCAGAATGCTCCGGCAGGAAATGCTCCTGCCAAGCCGAAACCCGCAGCCCCGGGTGCCGCCAAGCCGGCAGCTCCAGGTGCTGCAAAGCCAGCAGTCGGAACGGCAAAACCGTCCGCTCCCGCTGCAGCAAAACCCGCGGCCTCTTCCGGCGGCGTTTACAAACCTCCGGTAGACCGTCCCGATCCGAATCCCTACAGGGACAGCAAGCAAAGCGCTCTGGCATCCTGGTTTCAGGAGCGGTTCTACGTGATGATACCGGTCATCGATTACCTGAAGAAAAAAGAGGTGCCCCAGCACCGTCTCTCCTTCTGGTACTACTTCGGCGGTCTCACTCTTTTCTTCTTTATCATCCAGGTCATTACCGGTCTTCTTCTGCTCCAGTACTACAAACCGACCGGCGCGGAAGCGTTTACATCCTTTGTGTTCATCCAGAAAGAGGTTCCTTTCGGCTGGCTGATCCGTCAGGTTCATGCGTGGTCTGCCAATCTCATGATCGGCATGGCCTTTATCCACATGTTCAGCACCTTCTTCATGAAGTCCTACCGCAAACCACGTGAGCTCATGTGGGTCAGCGGTTTTGTGCTGCTTGTGCTCTCTCTCGGGTTCGGCTTTACCGGCTACCTGCTGCCGTGGAACGAGCTGGCTTTCTTTGCAACCCAGGTCGGTACCGAAGTTCCCAAGGTCATGCCTGGCGGCGCCCTGCTTGTCGATATCCTTCGCGGCGGAACTGACGTCAGCCCTGAAACCCTTACCCGCATGTTCTCGCTGCACGTGGTCCTGCTTCCCGGTCTTCTTCTTCTGGTGCTCTCCGCACACCTTCTGCTGGTACAGGTGCTTGGTACCTCTTCCCCGATCGGTTACAAAGAGGCCGGTCTGGTGAAAGGCTACGAGAAGTTCTTCCCGACCTTCCTTGCCAAGGACGCTATCGGCTGGCTGATCGGTTTCGGTCTGCTTGTCTATCTGGCAGTCATGTTCCCCTGGGAAATCGGCGTACAGGCCAACCCGCTCGGATCGGCTCCTGTCGGCATCAAGCCTGAATGGTATTTCTGGGCGCAGTTCCAGCTTCTGAAGGACTTTACCTTTGATGGCGGTGAACTGCTTGCCATCGTGCTCTTCACGGTCGGCGCCATTCTCTGGATTCTTGTTCCTTTCCTCGACCGTCAGGCATCGAGAGAGCAGAGAAGCCCGGTGTTCACCATTCTCGGTCTGCTCGTGATAGCTTTCCTTCTGATCAATACCTACAGGGTTTATGCTGAATACAGCCAGCTGTAAGCCGTAACGGTCTGCGATACCATAAAGGCCGCCTCATCTTTACGGATGAGGCGGCCTTTATTTTTGCCACCCGCGACGTGCTGCAATGCCGAAGGGCCGCCTTTTCAGGCAGCCCCTCTCTGTTTTTCAGTGTAGTTGACCGGGCGGTATTCCCCGACAGTCCGGGATATGGCAGGCGGCTCTCTCAGGCCTTTTCCGGAAGCAGTTCGCTGTTCCGGGCCGGGGCATGTTCCGGAGCCCTTTGCAAGAGGGCGCCCAGTTCATATCCCGAAAGAAATGCCCGTATGTCGAGATCTTTCAGGGCATCGTCACCCGGCATTCCCGCATCCGTTCCGAGGCGCCGTTCATCATGAGTCACCCCCCGTTTCAGAGAATCCGTCAGGATAAGCCATGATGCGAGTACACTGAATCCCTGCTCCCGGAACCATGTTTTCTGATGCCGGTATGCGATCTGCAGCAGCCGCTCCATAGAACCCAGGCATGTTCGCTGCAGCGTTTCCAGGCTTTCCAGCACGACGCTTTCAGGATCCGGGGTTTCAGGAGTTTCCGGAGCCGAAAGCAGACAGCAGAGGAGATCGGCAACTGTGCCGCCGGCAATGCCGGTAAAGCCGCTTTCCCTGTAATATGCTTCGAGGCTGTCATGCATCAGCCATTCGTCTATGAGATTCGACTGCAGGAGGTTGTTCGCCTTAATCATCTTCTGAATCGAGTCCATAATGATCCAGTGCATCATGAGCGTAGGATCGGGATGTTCCTCAGGGCCGTCCGCTGTCCGCCTGTTCTCCGTGAAAAGTGCCTCGGCTCCGCGGAAGAGGGCGATGGCCTCATCCGGAAGGTTCCCTGGAACCGTGATCTGCTGTTCGACAAGATCTCCGAAAAGGGCTGCTATTTCCTCAAGCAGTTTTCCGAGATCCGCGCTGAACGCATCCTGCTCTTTTTTGCCGGCGCGGGTTTCGCCGGGCACGGGAATTCCGGGGATATCGAAGAATCCGGTAATTACCCGGTGAAGAGGTGCGAGACTCATGGAAAGCACGGCATGTTCTATCGAGCCGATTCCCCGTCCGTCGAGTTCACGGCAGAGCATATCGTAAGGGCGAAGCTTCGATGGACGTACCTCCCTGAAGTCGAGCAGAAGATTGTAACGGTATCCGTCGAGCGACAGGAACAGGCCCTCAGAGGCAAGCTGTGCTGCAGGGCGGATGAATTCGAGCCCGCAGGCATGATCCCTGAAGATTACGTACAGGTTCTCATCCGTTCCGAGTCCGAGGCCCTCGAAAAGTGACGACTGCCGGATGGCTTCCTCGAACTTGTACCCGGAGGAGGTCCTGATCCAGCCTGAAGCCTGGTTGATGGTATTGTTGAAGATGAAAAGAGCCCTGTCATCGCCAAGCCTGTTTGAATAGGCGAAGATGTTTTCGTTTACCGTTCCTTCAGGACTGTAGACATCGTAGAGGAAGAAGTTGCATACTTCGGCAAAGAGCGGGCGTTTCTTCATGATCGGGAAGATTTCCCTGTAGTGCCGCGCAACCAGATTGTCGTCGGGTTGTTCGTCGTAATAGGCTTTGGCATACTCCATACCGTATTTCTCGTGGAACCCCTCAACCTGACCGTGGCCGAACATCGGCAGGCCAGGCAGGGTGATCATCATCATGCAGATGCCGAAATATTTGTCGCCGCTTCCGAATTGCGATATCGCGGTATCCTCGTCGGGATTGTTCATGAAGTTTACGTAACGCTTGAGGATCTCCGCATCGAACTCCAGCGTGTTCTTGATCAGGTAGCGGTAACCGGCATTGTCCTCTTTTTTCAGCATGTGCATGAATGCGCTGTTGTAAACGCGGTGCATGCCGAGCGTGCGCACGAAATACCCTTCGAGCATCCAGAACGCTTCGGCAAGCAGCAGGGTGTCGGGAACTTCGGTCTGCACACGGTCAACCACCTCACGCCAGAACTCGACGGGTATGGCGGCGTCGAAATCAGCCATGCTCAACGCATGAGCGGAGCGGGAAGGTATTGCCGCGGCATGGCCGGGCAGCGGGAACCAGAGACGCTGGATATGCCGTTTTGCAAGCACCATGGCGGCGTCGAAGCGGATGACCGGGAACATGCGGGCCACATGCAGAATCTGCTGGATCACCCCTTCCCGGACTTCGGCGCTGAGGAAGTTCAGCTGTGCGGTATCGTTCCACGGCATGTTGGTGCCGTCGTTGCCGTGATAGATATAGCGGGTATCGCCGTTCGAATGATCCACCCGCTTGAAGGTGACCGCGGCATCGGTGCGGTTCCAGTAGCCGTCCTCGATATAGATGCCGTACCGGTGGTCGTCGCTGAGGTTCGGCCCGTTATAGGTGTAGTTCGCGTAGGGAGGCCAGGGCGAGGAGAGAAACCAGTCGGGCTGGTTTTTCACCAGCTCCGAATCGATACCGGTGTGGTTCGGAACCATGTCGCTGGCAAGGCGCATGCCCCGCTGCATGGTCCGGTGCCGGAGGTTAAGGTATCCGTCGTAACCACCGAGATCGTCGGCAATGTCGTAGCGGTCGAGCGCATAAGCGGAGGCCTTTGCTTCGGGGTTTCCCTGAATCTGCTTGACCTTCTGCGATGCAGGGCTCCGCTGCCAGAGTCCGATCAGCCAGAGCGAGGTAAACCCTCTTCCGGCGAGCATGTCGAGTTCTTCGTCGGGAATGTCCTGCAGTCTCGATATGTGGCGTCGGTACTGTTTGCTGAGCTGATCAAGCCAGACGTAGGTGCTTTTGGCGATCATCACCACTTCCGGCATCCATGACGAATCCGGAGAGTAGTTGGCCGGAGCATTGTCGAGCGAACTGTAATCGGGTGCCTCGGCCCCCTTTTCAAACCAGCCGCTCTCCCTGCGCCCACTTGTTCCCGCAGCAGCCTGGCTTTCAAAAAAAAGATAACGGTCTTCATCCTGAATGAAGGAGATGGCCTCGTCGAGCAGAGGCCAGAATGGCGAGCCCTCAAGCAGTTCCGCCCAGTTCAGACGGATATAACGCAGTTGGTCGAGAATCGAGTTGGGTGCATGCCGGATAGGCATGGTGATCAGTTCCGCCAGATCGGTATTGTCAGGTCCGGCCGGTCCCATGGCCTTCATGGCGCCCAGCATTGTCCGGATAAGTTTCGGATAAGCGGTTTCGCCGCGGAGATCACGATCGGAGATAAACGCCGAAAAGCGGTCGAAAGCCGGGTTCTGGTTGTTCAGCCAGACAAGCAGCGACTCCTCGATAACCTCTTCACGGTTTTCGGGGTTTCTCAGAAAATTTTCGGTGCGCTCAACGCCGATGTAGATTCCCTGTGTAGGAAACGAATCGAGGAACCGGTTGAGGTAGCGGAGGGAGTCCTGCTCCGGAAGAGTCTCCTCGAAACTTTTTCTGATGGTTGCAAAAAGTGCGGGATTTCGCACTGCAGCTGTTTTCGAGAGCACATAGTGCAGCACTTCATGGAGCAGCTTCATGCCGTGAAACTGTGCCGGGAGAATGGTTTCCGCCGTTTCGGATTTCCGTTCGGAAAGATGGGCGTTCAAAATCCTGGATTGCTCTTCAGCTTTTTTCTGGCTTTCATGCATGTCTGCCGGGAGACGAAGAAAGTCCGGGTCGTTCAGATGAAACAGCGATCTTGTGGGTCTGTTGACATAAAAATGCTCTTTGATGCCGGAGACCGGGTTCTGCTGGTTACTTGTGGTCATTATTGATTCAGTGTATGGAATACATATATCCCCTTGGTCGGGGATGTTTCATGCTCCTGTCAAGGTACGGAAATTCTGGATAAAACATCCGTTTCAGGAGCTTCAGGCCATGGACTCCGGTCATGGAGCTTCCGGGAGGGGATCTCCGGGCGGAGGTCTCGGGAAACGGCTCCTCGCGCCTGTCGGCAGGGAGCTGTTTGCCTATCGGATTTTCCTGTCGAGATAGCGTTGCAGGTAGGTAAATCCGAGATCTTTTGCGGAGCGCAGAATATCCACTCCGATGGTGCCCATGGCGATTTTTGCCGGCGAAGGGTGGTGTACGGGAGGTGCGGAAAGGATATCGGCGGCCTCGATGCTCGAGGGCTTTGCGGAAGGTTTGATTGCCCTGCCCAGAAGAAAACCGACGGCAAGCACCGTACCGGCGGCTTCAAGAGGATGTTTTTTTATAACCTCCAGAGGGGAGAGTTCCGCCTGCAGGTCTTCTTTCAGATGGCGGGCACGCTGTCTGATCTGCTCCTCCTTTTCGGCGATGGTATTCTGCAGATCCTCTATACGGGCCTGAATGCCGTCCAGATGTTCATTTGTAGTCATGTGAGGAAAGAAGGATTTTCTGTATCAGGTTCGGCAGCACGGCCGGCCTGATCTTGATGAAAAAGAAAAAACACGACAGGAATGCCAGGCTTACCAGGAGGTAACCCGTGAACGGATGACCGGTCAGTTCGCCAAGCAGCAGCGCCATGGTGGTGATCAGATAGGCGACGCCGATAAGCAGCACCACTACCAGGATGAGCAGGGCTGCTGCAACGGCGATCTTTCTGGTGATATCTATCTTGACCAGCTCGGTTTTCGCTTCGATAATAGCCATCACATCATCGAAAGTCGAGGTGACGGTGTCGTCAAGCAGCTTCGGCAAGCCTGCGTGTTTCTGCTTCGGCAGTTCTGTCCGGCTGTGCGGCGGAGTCTGACGGTTCATGTTGATAAGGGAAATATGGACGGTGCGGTTCAGCGTTTCCGTTTCAGGATAAAACCAAGCACCGCACCGGCGCCGAGCGTATAAAGCATGGCTGGTACAGGGTTTTCACGGATGTATGTTTTGGCCTTTGCTGCCGTTTGCTTCAGTTGTTCGTACTGTTCGCTTTCCATGAAAGCGGATACGGCATCTGAAATCGTGCTGCCGATCTCTTTGACCTGTTCGGGTATCGGTGACGCACCTGGTGTTTCCGGCTCTTTTTCACCGCTGCTGTGGATAATAACCGGGACTTCCTGTTCCATAAACGTTCGGCTTATTGTTGATCTGAATGTTGATCTGAATTCGTACAACGGAATATAACGACATTATGCTAAAACAACAGCCTTCCCCCGTCGACATTGATAACCTCTCCGGTGATATACTCGCTCTCCATGAGAAAGAGTATCGCCCGTACGATGTCGAGCGGATCGCCGGGTCGGCCGAGCGGAATCTTTTCCACCAGTTTTTCTTCGGGTTCATCCTCGCGTCCGGGGTAGATGCTGATGGTTCCGGGGGCTACCGAGTTGACCAGAATGTCCGGGGCGAACTCACGGGCAAAGATTTTCGTGAGGTGCTGGATGCCGGCTTTCGAGACCGTGTAGGGTGCGTAACTTTTCCAGACAAGTCCGGCCGAAATATCGGTCATGGTGATGATGCGAGATACAAAAGACTGTTTTCGCATAATTCCGGCCGCTTCCTGCATGGTGAAAAAAGTGCCCTTCAGATTGGTGTCGACAAGATCGTCCCACTCCGTTTCCGTCACCTCCGGCAGCAGGGTCGGATAAAAATTCGAAGCACTGGCGATCAGAAGGTCCAGTCTGTCGTACAACTCCCTGAAGAGGGCGAACGCTTCAGCGATTTCCGCCGGTTTTGCAATGTTGCACTGCACCATATCCGATTCCGGGCTCACCCAGCGCAGCCGTTCGAGCGTTTCGGCCGCTTTTTCTTCAGAGTGATGATAGGTGAAAAATACCGTGTAGCCCTGGCCGGCAACGGAAAGCGCTATCTCGCTGCCGAGTTTTCCCGAGGCGCCGGTCATAAAACAGACCTTTCTGCCGGATGCTGTCATGGCTTTATCTGTTACGTTCAGACACCAAAAAGACTTAACCGCTGTGGAGCGCAAAAAGTTGAAGAAATCTTCGTTTCCGGAACAGGTTATGCCTGTCCGGATTTTCTGGTCATATGTGTTGCCGGGTACTCCTGCGGGCAGCCCGCCGTCGATGCATGCGTTGCAGGCATGCATTTCGTGTCGAAGACTGGAAGACTGTTCTTTTGCCGGAAACCGGGGGGCGCGGACGGACAGGCGCGGGCGAAGCTCCGCCTGTCCGCTTTCGTCGCGGGGTTGTTCATGCGATGCCTACAAGCACGCTCGATGCCTTGAAAATGGCGCATACATGCGAACCTTCCTGCAGTCCAAGCTTTCTGGCGCTCTCGTGCGTGATGACTGCTGAGAGCATGGTTCCTGCGCCGATTTCGATATCGATTTCGGCACTGACCGGCCCGTCGATGACGCGCTGTACCTTGCCGCACATGAGGTTCCGGGCGCTGATTTTTGCTTCGTGCAGGTTCGTGCCGAGAATGATGGAGTTTGCCTTGATGATGGCATACGCTTCCATTCCTGTCTGCAATCCGAGCTTTTCAACCGCGCCCATGGTGATAACCGAACAGATCGAGGTGCCGTCAGCAAGGGCAAGGTCGATTTCGGCATTGACGGCGCCATTAACAATAGCGGTTATGGTTCCCTTGAATACATTCCTTGCGCTGATGTTCATGGTTTTTCTCCTGAATATTGAGATTGATTTAAGGTGCTTCCGTGAGATGCTCTTCATGGTGCTGTCCCGGATAAAAATATAGAGTTTTTTTGCCGTTATATGGCACATGCCTGAAAAGTGAGGTGAGCGCCTCCGGCAGGAACCCTGAGGCCCGGATCGGGCCTCAGACCAAACGGTTGCGCCTGATGACTGGAGATGCTTTGTTTTTTAGCTTAAACAGCTACTTATCCTTAATTAATTATATATAAACGGTATTACTCTTTATTTGTTTCGTTCTTTTGTGTGCGGACTTAAAATATTCTGTACGTATCCGTACAATTCGTTCGCGTATTCAGGGCGGGAATCAGGTCGTTTACCGGACGGCATGACACCTGTGATTTTTTGTGAAGGCGGCTTTACTCTGTCGATAAGTTGTTTCCGGGTTTCTTTTTAAGAGATTCTTTCGTGTTTGCCGGGAAGTCGTTTTGCCTTGATGTTCATGTTTTTTTTTAAGCCGGCATGTTTCTTGTATATCGATATGTATCTCAGGATATAACGAAATCGCTTTCAGCCTGAGTTGATTCATGAAACCAAAACAACTTGTAGCTATGAAAAAAATAGCCATTTACGGAAAAGGCGGGATTGGAAAGTCGACTACCCAGCAGAATACCGCTGCAGCCATGGCGTATTTCCACGACCAGAAAGTATTCATTCATGGCTGTGACCCGAAAGCCGATTCGACACGTATGATTCTTGGCGGCATGAACCAGGCAACCATCATGGACATGCTCAGGGATTCAGGAGCGGAAAAGATATCCGATAAAATGGTCATGGCCGGTTTCCAGGGGATTCGCTGCGTGGAATCGGGTGGTCCTGAGCCGGGTGTCGGTTGTGCGGGGCGCGGTGTCATTACGGCTATCGATTTGATGGAACAGAGCGGAGCGTATACGGAAGACCTCGACTATGTGTTTTACGACGTGCTCGGCGACGTCGTCTGCGGTGGATTCGCAATGCCGATCAGGGACGGCAAGGCTCAGGAGGTCTATATCGTGGCTTCCGGCGAGATGATGGCTGTCTATGCCGCAAACAATATCTGTAAAGGGCTTGTCAAATATGCCAAGCAGAGCGGCGTGCGTCTGGGAGGTATCATCTGCAACAGCCGGAAAGTAGACAAGGAGAGGGAGTTTGTCGAAGAGTTCGCCGCTGCAATCGGCACGCAGATGATTCACTTCGTACCCCGCGACAACATTGTTCAGAAAGCCGAATTCAACAGGAAAACGGTCATCGAATTCGCTCCTGAATCGGATCAGGCGAAAGAGTACGGTGAACTGGCGCGCAAGATCATCGAAAATCAAATGATGGTGATTCCCAAGCCGCTTGCCATGGATGAACTCGAAGAGATGGTCATCAAATACGGACTGGTCGATTAATCAAAAAAAGGAGATACCGCAATGAAAATGGTTAGAGCAATGCTGCGACCTGAAATCGCAGATGCAGTGGCAGACGAACTGGCTGATGCCGGATTTATTTCGATGACCAAAATGAATGTTTTCGGAAGGGGCAAGCAGAAGGGCATCAAGGTTGGTGACATGCATTACGATGAACTGGCGAAAGTCATGGTACTGCTGGTTGTTGACGATGAATCGGTCGAGGACGTTGTGGCTGTCATGAAGTCGAAGGCTTATACGGGGAATTTCGGTGACGGCAAGATTTTCATAACCCCTGTCGAAGGCGCCTATACCGTGCGTACCGGCGAAGCAGGCTTATAAGGAGGGCATGCTATGAAGGAAATATTGGCAATCATTCGCCCAAAACAGGTCAGCAGGACCAAGGATGTCCTCGAAAAGCTCGGATTTCCGGGGTTTACTGCCGGGTGTGTGCTCGGGCGCGGAAAACAGCGGGGTATTGCCGGCGAGATAACCTGCGAATTGCCGGCGGATCTGCACAGTGTTCCCGGCGGTTCGAAATACGTACCGAAAAGGCTGGTTTCACTGGTGGTGCCGGATGAGGATGTTGAGCTTGTCGTCAAGGCGCTCATAAAGGTCAACCAGACAAGGCAGTTCGGAGATGGCAGGATATTCGTCTGCCCGGTCGACAATGTGGTGAGGGTAAGAACGAATGAAGAGGGAGACGCCGCCCTGAAGTAAGCTTAATGCTAATTACAAACTGAGAGGATAATTATATGCCATACCATGAATTCGAATGCAGCAAATGCATTCCAGAGAGGAAAAAGCATGCGGTGACGAAGGGGCCGGGGGAGGACCTGACGCACGCATTGCCTCTCGGCTACCTGAACACGATTCCTGGCTCGATCTCCGAGCGCGGCTGTGCTTACTGTGGCGCGAAGCACGTGATCGGAACCCCGATGAAGGATGTGATCCATATCAGCCATGGTCCGACGGGCTGTACCTACGATACATGGCAGACAAAGCGGTACATCAGCGACAACGACAACTTTCAGCTGAAGAGGACGTTTGCCACTGATGTGAAAGAGAAACATATCGTTTTCGGTGCCGAAAAGGTGCTCAAGCAGAACATCATCGAAGCGTTCAAGGCGTTTCCCGACATCAAGCGCATGACCATCTATCAGACCTGCGCGACGGCTCTTATCGGTGACGATATCGATGCCATCGCCGATGAGGTGATGGAAGAGATGCCGGATGTGGACATTTTCGTCTGCAACTCCCCGGGTTTTGCCGGTCCGAGCCAGTCAGGCGGCCACCACAAGATCAACATCGCCTGGATCAACAAGAAAGTCGGCAATGTCGAACCGAAAATCACCAGCGACTACGTCATCAACTATGTTGGCGAGTACAACATTCAGGGTGATCAGGAGATCATGCTCGATTTTTTCAGGCGGATGGGCATTCAGGTGCTTTCAACCTTTACCGGCAACGGCTCGTACGATGACCTGAGAGCCATGCACCGCGCCCATCTGAACGTGCTTGAGTGCGCGCGTTCGGCCGAGTACATCTGCAACGAGCTTCGCACCAGGTACGGCATTCCGCGTCTCGATATAGACGGATTCGGTTTCGAACCGCTTTCCTCGTCCCTCCTGAAGGTCGGCAGATTTTTCGGTATCGAAGACCGCGCCCAGAAGATCATCGACGAGGAGACCGCGCGCTGGAAACCGGAACTCGACTGGTACAGGGAGCGCCTTCTGGGCAAAAAGGTATGCTTGTGGCCGGGAGGTTCGAAACTGTGGCACTGGGCTCATGTCATTCATGAAGAGATGGGACTGGACGTAGTATCGGTTTACACGAAATTCGGACACCAGGGCGACATGGAAAAAGGCATCGCACGTTGCGAAGAGGGCGCGCTGGCCATCGACGATCCGAACGAACTCGAGGGTCTGGAGGCGATGTACAAGCTGAAGCCGGATATCATTTTTACCGGAAAGCGTCCCGGCGAGGTGGCCAAGAAGATAAGGGTTCCTTACCTCAATGCCCATGCATACCATAACGGTCCATACAAGGGCTACGAAGGGTGGGTGAGGTTTGCCCGCGACATCTATAATGCCATCTATTCGCCGATCCACCAGCTTTCGTTCCTCGACATCAGCAAGGACGAGATTCCGGATGAAGGCGGTTTCAAGACGCAGCGGATACTCTCCGACAACGGTCTGAGCGAAGAGGTGCGCAAGTCGAACTACATGAGGGAGTACACCGGATCGCTGGATATCATCACTCCTCTCAGAGAGAAGACCTATCCTGAATTCAACAAGAAACCGTGAGGGAAGATGACAATGGCAGATATAAACGAAAAGATCGCTCAGCTCGAGAATTTCATCATGAAGAAGTGCCTCTGGCAGTTTCATTCCCGAGCATGGGACAGAAAGAACCAGAACGAGAACATTCTGAGGATGACGGCTGAACTGCTCTGCGGAGAAACCGTCAATACGGAAGACCCTGCAGACCGGTGTTACTGGGTAGATGCCGTCTACCTTGCCGATTCGTACAGAGAGAGATTCGACTGGCTGGCTTCGATGAGCAAGGACGAGATCAGGGAACTCTTTCTGGCCCTGAGGGAGCGTCTGGATTACGTCCTGGTAGACGGCTCTCTCAACGAAGAACTCACCGATCCCCGCTATTAGGGGGTGACGAATCGCAACAACATGGAAAATATGGATAATTATTTAACCGACTACTTATGAACTGTGAACTTAAAACCAAGGAACGGACCGGCGTTATCAACCCGATCTTCACCTGTCAGCCCGCCGGCGCCCAGTTTGCCAGCATCGGCATCAAGGAGTGCATCGGCATCGTGCACGGCGGTCAGGGTTGCGTCATGTTCGTCAGGCTGCTGATTTCCCAGCACTTCAAGGAAAGCTTCGAAATCGCATCTTCATCCGTGCACGAGGATGGCGCCGTGTTCGGTGCGCTCGACCGTGTGGAGCAGGCCGTCGACGTTCTGCTGATGCGCTATCCCGACGTCAAGGTCATTCCGATCATCACCACCTGCTCGACGGAGGTGATCGGCGACGACGTGGATGGTGTCGTCATCAAGCTGCAGGAGGAGCTGCTCGACACCAAGTATGCCGGCCGCGAGGTACACCTCATCCCGATCCACTGTCCGAGCTTCGTCGGCAGCATGATCAGCGGGTACGATACGGCGGTGAGGGATTTCGTCAGGTACTTCGCCGAGAAAGGCGAACCGAACGGCAGGATCAATCTTATAACCGGCTGGGTCAACCCCGGTGACGTGACAGCCCTGAAGCACCTGCTCTCGGAAATGCAGATCGATGCGACCGTGCTTTTCGAAATCGAGAGTTTCGATTCGCCGCTTATGCCGGACGGCAACCATGTTTCGCATGGGAATACGACCATTGCCGATTTGAAAGATACGGCAAATGCCTATGGAACGATTGCCCTGAACCGGTACGAAGGAACCAAAGCGGCGAAATATCTCGAAAAGGAGTTCGGGATTCCTTCCATCATAGGGCCAACTCCGGTCGGCATCCGCAATACGGACACCTTCCTGAAGAATCTTAGCAGGATGACGGGCAAGCCTGTTCCGGAGTCTCTTGTTCTTGAACGGGGCAGGGCGATCGATGCGCTTACGGATCTTACCCATATGTTTCTTGCCGACAAGAAGGTCGCCATTTACGGTAACCCCGATCTGGTCATCGGTCTTGCCGAGTTTTGCCTCGATCTGGAAATGAAGCCGAAGTTGCTTCTTCTCGGCGACGACAACACCGCCTATGCGGAAGACCCCCGTATCAGGGCGCTGCAGGAAAACGTCGATTACGACATGGAAATCGTCATGAATGCCGACCTTTGGGATCTTGAGAACAGGATCATCAACGAAGGGCTCGAACTCGACCTGATACTCGGCCATTCGAAAGGCCGGTTTGTGGCAATCGATCACAACATTCCCATGGTCCGGGTAGGCTTTCCGACCTACGACCGAGCCGGCCTTTACCGTTATCCGGTTGTTGGATATGCCGGTGCGACATGGCTTGCCGAACAGATGGCAAACACGCTTTTCGCCGACATGGAGTACAAGAAAAGCAGAGAATGGATTCTCAATATGTGGTGAACATCGTCATGGTGCCGGATTTTTTCGGGAATCCGGCACCATGACGATACAGGAGAAGATAAACAGAAGCAGCAACAGGACACACAACAACAGTACACCATGAGCAACAGTACCATTCCTCCCTTCGGAGCCATGCGCCGCAAGGAACGGGAGATCACCAGTCGGGATGAGATCGACGCCATTCTCGGCTTATCGACCGTGATGAACCTTGCCTTCAGCGACAACAACGTTCCGTTTCTCGTGCCGGTTTTTTACGCCTATGATGGAGCGGCGCTCTATTTCCATTCATCCAGCAAGGGCACCAAAATGGAGATTCTCAGCAGGAACGACCGGCTCTGTTTCGAGGTCTCGGTGGATCAGGGCGTGATCGAGAACGATATGGCCTGCGATTTCGAGGCGCGCCATCGTACGGTGATCGGTTTCGGCAAGGCAGGCATCATTGAAGACATTTCTGAAAAAGTGAGAGTGCTTGACATGATCGTCGCACGTTTCACCGACAGGAAGTTTTCCTACCCGCAGGGAAGCCTCGATAACACAGCGGTTGTCCGCATCGAAATCGAATCGATCAAGGGCAAGAAACACGGATTCTGATGGGTCCTTTACCATAATGCATCCGCTTTTAGCGGATCCCTGGTGTGAACATGAAAACGGAGTTACCATGCATATAGCAGCGATAGTCGACGGCAATGGCCATGCCATCCCTTTTGGTGAGCCGGGAACGGTTATCATCTACACCCTGGCGGGAGATCGATGGAAAGCTGGCGACGCCTTTGCTTTCGAACCCGGAGGCCACCCCGGGCTGGCCTCCCTCAAAGACGCAATCCAGACGCTTGCGGCGAAACTTGGCGACTGCCGTATCATGCTTCTCCGGGATGTCCGGGGTTTTCCCCGTACGATGCTGATCGAGCTTGGATTTACGCTCTGGTCCGTCGCTGGGGATCCTGCGGACCAGCTTGACAACGTCATGCAGCTGACTGCTCAGGCTGCCGAAGCGGCAGCAGCGGCTGTTGCGGCAAACCGGGCATCTGCTTCGGATATGGCGGTACCGGCATTTCTGGGCGGCAGCTGCGCGGGGATCTACACGATCGATATCAGTCAGGTGCAGGGCAGCGGAACAGGTCATAACTCAAAAGATATCCTGCTTCCCTTTTTGCAATCGACCCCTTTCACCAGGCTTGATATTGTCTGCGACCATGTTCCGAAATGGTTCCCGGGTGAACTTGGCGCCATGAAGCTGAATTTCTCTACCACGCCACTTGAAGATGGCCGATGGCTCATATCCGTCCGTTCGGATGCTCGCCGCAATGGGCATCGATCGGGATGTTCATCATGCGGGTAATGTTCCGGAGAATCATCATCCAACAGGCTTTCGAGCATTTTGTCACCATTCTGATTTATGAAGGGAGGAATCCATGCCACTGAAAACAGAAAACCACCCCTGCTTCAACGATGAGTCGCGTCACAGGTTCGGGCGAATCCACCTCCCTGTCGCGCCGAAATGCAATATCCAGTGCAATTACTGCAACAGGAAGTTCGACTGCATGAACGAAAACCGTCCGGGCGTCACAAGCAAACTCCTTACGCCGGCGCAGGCCATACACTATCTGGATCGGGCAATGGCGATGTCTCCGAACATTTCCGTGGTGGGCATTGCCGGACCGGGAGACCCGTTCGCCAATCCATCGGAGACCATGGAAACGCTGCGGCTGGTAAGGGCAAAATATCCCGAAATGCTGCTTTGTATTGCAACCAACGGTCTCGATCTGTTGCCTTATATCGATGAGCTTGCCGAGCTGGAGGTCAGTCACGTCACCATTACCATCAACGCTGTCGATCCGGAAATCGGATCGGAGATCTATACATGGGTACGTCATAAAAAGAAACTCTACAGGGATGTCGATGCCGCTAAACTCCTTATAAAAAGACAGCTTCATGCTCTTGAAAAGCTGAAGGAGGCGGGTGTCACCGCCAAGGTGAACTCCATCATCATTCCCGGCATAAACGATGCCCATATTGTCGAGGTATCACGAACAGTTGCCGGCCTTGGCGCGGATATTCTCAACTGTATGCCCTACTACAGTAATCCCGGAACCGTGTTCGAAAACATTCCGGAGCCATTACCGGAAGTGGTTCTCGAAATACAGGATGCGACAGCCGAATATCTGCCGCAAATGAAGCATTGCGCCCGTTGCCGGGCCGATGCGGTCGGCATTATCGGAGAAGCCAACAGTGACGGCATGATGCGGGAACTGGCAACCGCAGCACTGATGCCGGAAAATCAGGAAGGGCCCCGACCCTGTATAGCCGTCAGCAGTCTGGATGGCGTACGGATCGGTCAGCATCTGGGAGAAGCGGACCGCTTTCTCGTTTATGCCATGGCTCCCGAGGGCGACAGGTGTGTTCTTCTGGATTCAAGAGTCGCACCTCTTCCAGGCGGTGGCCGGAAAAGGTGGGAGATACTGTCGGGTATTCTGAAAGACTGCAGGGCGCTTCTGGTAAGCGCCGCAGGTGATTCGCCGATCAGCGTGCTCAGGGAGAAGGGCATAGAGGTCATGCTTATGGACGGCATTATCGAGGATGCCGTTTTCGGACTTTTTACGGGAAAGGATTTGACCGCTTTTATGAAAAGCAATCCGATACACGCCTGCGGAACCAGCTGCGGCGGAACCGGCGGCGGCTGCGCCTGAAGACGAGGCGCCTGTACTCCCTCGAAGAGGATGTTTTTTTTGTACCACGTTATGTTTTTTATTACATAACGATTGACTGTGCGGCGCAGCCCGCCGTCAATGGCGATCGCATCGCTTCAACGCGGATATTCCGTCGTTACAGCGATGCGATGTTCCTGTTATGGAACCTCCGATTCACTGTCGTCAAAAAACAGGGCGCAATGCGGAGCGTATGGGAGGCGATGGACATCGGCACTGCTGCGGATCGGGCGGCCGGGATATCGTTATGTATCCGTATTTATCATGACATGGTGTGATCAAGGTGTCTATGTATTCGGAACTGTTTGGTGATGCCCGGGTCGGAATGCCTCAGCAACGTATCTCCCTGACAAATGCAACCAGTTCCTGCCGGTCCGGCGGAACAGGCCCCGTTTCGGGAAGGGGTGGTCATTTCGTGCTCAGTTACGGGACCCTTGACGTCATTCCTGGGAAACATGGCTTTTGCTGGGGGGCAACGCCTCGAAGCTCTGCCGGGTGAATTGTTAATTGTATCACGCGAAAAGAAAATGAACCATGAGCGCAAAAAAACGGCTACACTTCTGCGCAACCAAGGCGTGTGAAAAATCCCTGCAGAACGACTGCTCGATCTGTCGTGCGAACATATTGTCCTCCCTGTTCCGCATAAGCAAGGTGGTTGTCGAATCCTCGAGTCTTTCGGATACGCTTGCGGTGCTGCTGAAGATCATGAAAGAGGATATGGGGGTTATCAGGGGCATGGTCAACCTGCTGAACAGCAGAACCGGGAAAATCTTCATCCATGACAGCATAGGGCTCTCCAGGGAAGAGGAAACCCGTGGAGTCTATTCCATCGGCGAAGGGATTACGGGAAAAGTGGTAGAAACGGGCAGGAAAATAATCGTGCCCGTAATCGGCAAGGAGCCGAATTTTCTGAACCGGACGAAAAGCCTTCTCTCTCAGGAAGACAGGGAGCTTTCTTTTGTCTGCATACCTATTTTGCGGGGCAAGAAGGTATTGGGGGCCATAAGCGTCGAGCGGGTCTGCGAAGATCACGAGCTGCTTGCCTTCGACGTTGAACTGCTCGGTATCGTTGCCGCCATGATTGCCCAGGCGGTTGAGCTCTATCTGCTCGAGAATGAGGACAAACACTTTTTGCGCATGGAAAACGAGCGCCTTCAGAATGCGCTCAAAGAGAGATTTCACCCTTCGAATATCATAGGTAATTCGAAGCCTATGCTTGAGGTTTATTCCCTGATCAATAAAATCGTCAGAACAAGGTCCACGGTACTGATTCTTGGAGAAAGCGGCGTCGGCAAGGAGCTTGTCGCCAGTGCGATACATTACAACAGCGTGGATGCCGATAAGGCTTTCGTTACCTTCAATTGTGCCGCACTGCCTGAAAGCGTCATAGAGAGTGAGCTGTTCGGTCATGAGAAAGGCGCTTATACCGGTGCGGAAAGGGCCAGAAAGGGCCGGTTCGAGGAGGCCGACGGAGGGACTGTCTTTCTCGATGAAATCGGAGAGTTGTCGCTGCCTGTCCAGGCAAAACTCCTTCGGGTGCTGCAGGAAAGGACGATCGAGCGTGTAGGCGGGAATCAGACCATAAAAGTCAATATAAGAATCATAACCGCAACGAATCGCGATCTGCAGCAGATGGTCAAAGAGGGGCGTTTTCGGGAAGATCTGTACTACAGGCTTAACGTGTTTCCTATCGTCATCCCTCCCCTGCGCGAAAGAAACAGTGACATCATTGCCCTTGCGGAATTTTTCGTTTCCCGTTTTTCGAAGAAATTCAGCAAGTCGATAAACGGCATATCGATTCCTGTGCAGGAGATGCTGCTTTCGTATCCCTGGCCGGGAAATGTCAGGGAGCTTGAAAATGTTATCGAGAGAGCGCTCATTATCGCCGAAGGTGATGTCATTCATGGTTATGACCTTCCGCTATCCCTTCAGAAAACAGCCGTATCGGGCAGCAGCACACAGCAGGGGCTTGGAGCAAAAGTCAATTCCGTAGAGTACGAGATGATCATCGAGGCCTTGTGCGATCATAAGGGCAATATTTCAGCTGCAGCAGAAACTCTTGGGCTCACCAGAAGAACCTTGAGTCTGAAGATGCAGAAGCTCGGTATCAATTATAAAAAATACCGGTGAGGGCCATAATAAGCATGTCTTGGCATGCAGCAGCCTTATGGGAGCCTCCTGAGGGCTATGGAATACCATGATGATGGATCGAAGATTTCTCATGCGGTATGTTTTTAACAGGTATTACACCCAGTGTATTGCGGCAAGGACAAGCACCGCAAGAAAAATCGTTTCGGCAACGATAATCGAAACTGGCTGCCAGCCTGCCTCGAAAAGCGATTTCAGGGATGTTTTCATGCCAAGAGCACCGATGGCCGCAACAAGGCACCAGCGAGAGATATCTCCGACAACGGTTCGGAGCTGTTCGGATACGATTCCTGTGCTGTTGATGCCCACCAGCAGGACGAAAAAGATGATGAACGGCGGCAAGAGAAAACTCTTTGTATCACTCCCTTCCATTGCTCTTCTGCTATGGAAAATCAGTGAAAGGGAAAAGACCGCGGGTACGAGCATGGAAACCCTGAGCAGCTTGATAACCGTAGCGGTATCGCCGGTCTTGTCCGACATGGAATATCCAGCCCCGACAACCTGGGCCACATCATGAATGGTGCCACCGAGGAAAACTCCGGCAGCCTGCGGATCCAGTCCGAGTTGAACGGCAATGATCGGGTACAGGATCATCGCCAGGGTGCTCAGGGCGGTGACACTGATGACCGTGACTATGGTGTTGCGTTCGCTGTATTCGTCTTTGGGAAGTATGGCCGCAACGGCAAGCGCAGCCGAGGCTCCGCAGATCGCGACACTGCCTCCTGTCAGGATGCCGAACCGCTTGCCGCGACCCATTGATTTTGACAGAAAAAGACCGAACAGTATGGTCAGCAGAACCGAACATATGACGATGGATACCGCCTTTATGCCAAGCGACTGAATCTGATTGACCGTAATGCGCATTCCGAGAAGCGCCACGCCGATGCGGAGCATGGTTCTGGATGCGAACTGGATGCCGGGAAACGCCTTTCCCTCATCCTCGGAAAGGAAGCGGAACGCCATGCCGATCAGGAGCGCGAACAGCATCGTCGGAGCACCGTAATGGTCGGAAAGGAATGTTGCTGCGGCCGCTACGGTAACGGATGCCAGAACCCCCGGAAACAAGCTGTCAATCTTGTGTTTCGCTGTTTTTGCCCGGCACCGGAATCCGCGTCGTTCAGCTTCACGGATCAGTTCCCCGGTTGGCAATTCCTTTTCTACACGATTGGACGCGTTGTCAGTCGGCATGTTTTCTTTGTTTGTGTTGGTATTCATCACTCTCCTTGTTGATGTCTTTTACGGGCGCCATGGGAAACGCATTGCATGAATTGTCTCTGCCCGGGCTGGATCCGATACGCTCATACCATGTTTTCAGGGGGCCCCTGTAGAGGTGTTGTATTACTGCAGGTCGCGGTTCAAGATTGCCGAAAAACCAGTTGCCATGCCAATGGTAAAAAGTGATCCGGCATAACAGCAGGTTATCGGAAGCGCTTACTGTTGCATGAACTGCTTCAGTATTGAGCGGGGAGCAGGTCGCTGTAATGATCGGAGGCAAATCGCATGAACACTTCAGGCAGCCCTCCGACCTGGCCCTCGGGAGTGATGAAGAAGAACCTCCGTCGGATCGAGAATTTTTTGATCCTGACCATTTTCAGCAATCCGTTTGCAACCTCATGCATGACGGCATGTCGAGAAATGAAGGCCATGCACTGCGAATGCACCAGATAGGATTTTATCGCTTCCGAACTTCCGAGATACATTTCTACGGCAAGATCGGAAATCCGTATGTTCGAGTTCTTGAGGGCGTGAGTGACGACCTCAAGCGTTCCGGATCCCGGTTCCCTTAACAGCAGGGGAATGGTGAGGAGATCTTCGACCCTGATTTCCTCTTTTTTTGCGAAGGGATTTTTCGCGCCGCTTACCAGTATGATGTCATCATCGGCAAGCGGGGTATACATCATATCCTTTCGCTTCGTATCTCCTTCGATGATACCCAGTCCAATTTCCTTGCGGATCAGCGCCTGTTCTACCTGCTCGGTATTGGCGGTAAGCATCTGCAGGTTCACGTCATGGTATACGCGGTGGAATTTCGCAAGCAGCGGAGGCAGGGCGTATTGGGCAACTGTCGTGCTTGCTCCCAGTTTCAGCAGGCCCTGATGGGAATCATGGAGCCGGTGCATCTCATACTCGAGTTGCCGGGTTATCTCCCGTAGCAATCCGGTATGCTTCAGTATCAGAAGGCCGCCTTCGGTCAGGGCTACCCTGTTCCCCTTGCGTTCGAAGAGTTGCAGTCCGAAATGTTTTTCAAGCTCCTTGACATGCTTCGTGACTGCGGGCTGGGTTATGCAGAGCTCCTCTGCGGCTTTGGTGAAATTCAACCGCCGTGCCACGGTATCAAATACTTTCAGACGATAGTCAAACATGGTATTTCAGGTTTATTGCGTATAAGTCGCACTGTTTTTCGGCCTTCTTTCGGTTTCTCCTTATTGATTCAGCTTATGGCGCGGTTTTGATGTCGATATAAAGGCTTCCCTTTGCGAAACGTTATATCTTTTATTATATAACGAACAAATAAATGGTATGGAAAGAACAATGAATGGTGAACCAGTCCACCATCCGGTTTCCATAGTAGGGACCGGGCCTGGCGATCCGGACCTGTTGACCGTCAGGGCGGCACGGATCATAGGGAATGCCGAGGTTATTCTCTACGATTGTCCTACCGTCGAACCGGCTCTTTGCATCGCATCGCCCTCGGCCACTGTACGGTTTATCGAACGGGTAAGGCATGATGGGCCTTCCGGTCAGGCAGGGAGTTCGCGCATGCTCCGGCTTATGCGTGAATTCTTTTACGAAGGGCTCCGGGTGGTTCGTCTCAGAGCCGGCGATCCTTTACTGTTTGGCTCTCCGGAGGATGAGTGCCTTGCTCTCGGCAGCATGCACATTCCGTTCGAGGTCGTACCGGGATTAAGTGCCGGAGCCGCGGCGGCGGCAGGCTATGCAATGCCGGTCAGTGAAAAATATCAGAGCGATTCGGTGACCAGCCTCATCGCCAACGAGATAACCGATGATTTTGCGCTGGTGCGTGATGCGGCGAAGTTGATCAGGCACGGATCAACCATTGTGCTCTACATGGCGACACGGAATCTTTCCGGTATTTTCAGGGTGTTTGCCGAAGAGGGGGTGCCTTCCTGTGTGCCGGTCGTTGCGGTTGCACGATCGGGGTGGCCCGATGAGGCGTGCGGGCTTGCGACAATGGGAGATATCGCGGGGTTGCTGGCCTCCGGAAAGCTCAGGGAGCCGGTCGTTTATTTCATCGGCAGGCATCTCGGGGTGAGAAACAGCCCTGAGGGCGTGTTGCCCCCGGGCGTACTTGTTTCGAACGGTTTCATCCGGTAAGTTTTTTTTGCCTATCGTTATGTTTTTAATGTTATAGCGATGTGGTGATTCATAGATGAAAAAACTGTTTTCCGCTTTTGGTTTTGCGCTTTCCTGCCGGATAGATCCGGCAGTGGAAGCGTTGGAGCAAGAGGCATGAGCGGGATCTAAGGTCTTCTCGGCCGGCAGGGAGATGGTCGAGAAGATCTGAAAGGATACGTTGCTTTTTTTATTAATCGTTATGTAAATAAATCTATAATGCCTGACCGCGATATGAAGAAACAATCCCTTCAATTACTTATGCTTGCAGGATGTCTGCAATTCCTGCTGAACCCTGAAGCTGCCGGGGCGGCAGAGTCCGCGAAATACTATGAGACAGGAGAGGTCGTGGTGACGGCTACGCTCAACCGAACGCCGGTTTCACAGATTCCGGCGGCAGTTGAAGTAATCGGCAGGGAAGAGATTGTCGAAAGCGGGGCGAAAACCGTCGCCGACCTGCTGACCGAGGTGCAGAGCGTCAGTCTCGAACCTGCAAGCGGGCGTCAGAGTGTTGCGCGGCTCAGGGGGCTCGACGGCAGGCATGTGCTGGTACTCATTGACGGCATGCGGCTGACCTCCGGTTTTCAGGATTATGTCGATCTCTCCGAAATCCCGGCCGGTATGATCGACCGGATAGAAGTGGTTCGCGGCTCAGGATCGGCCCTGTACGGCAGCGATGCGGTAGCCGGCGTCGTCAATATCATTACCAGAAAACCTTCGGATACGTTTCATGCGGGTCTGACATTGCGCGGGGGCGAAAGCCGTCACGGTGATGCGGCTACTGTCCTGACGGAGGGTTGGCTGAGCGGCAGAACGGGGAAATTCGGTTATGTGGTTTCAGGGGGATACAGCAACAAGGACAGGTATGACCGCGACGAATCCGACCTGATGACCGACGGCGACGACCGGATTCTTGGCTCGGCGCAGACTTCACTGACCTATGATCTGTCGCCATCGGCAACGCTTTCTTTCGGGTTCAATTATGCCGATACGGAACTTGAAGGGTATCGTACCCAGACAAGCGGCGATTTTGAACGCACCGTCGATGCCGAAAGGATTTCAGCCTATGCCGGTGTCGAACTGGCCACGGGAGCGGAGTCTTCGCTGCATGTCCGGGCGTGGCAGTCTTCGTATGACTGGACTTCGGATATGGCCGCTGTGGTCGGAGGCGCCACGACCACCACGACGCTCGAACAGACGAGCCGGCAGGCGGAGGCCCGCTGGACAGGGCCGATCGCAGGAAACCATCGCATCACCACCGGGGTGGAATACCGTAACGAAGATCGTACCGACGGTGAGCTCGACCATGATTCCGACAATTTCGGGGCCTTCCTCCAGGATGAAATGCTGTTCGGCGACAGGGCCGGCCTCGTGATCGGGGCACGGTACGACACCCATTCGGATTTCGGATCGGCCGCGAGCCCGAAGGCCGCGCTCTGGTATCGCGTCAGCGATCTTCTCCGCCTTCGGGCATCCTACGGCGAAGGATTCCGCGCCCCGTCCCTCTATGAGCTTTATACCGGGTCTACCTATACGAAAAAGAAGATCGTCTACGCCAATGCCGATCTCGATGCCGAACGCTCCCGTTCCTATGAAGTGGGCGCCGATCTTTCGTGGAAAGACTTTTCTTTCGGTCTGACGGCTTTCCGCAACGATATGCGGGACATGATCCATGAAGTGTTCGTCGGCTATGTCAGAGAGGGAAAGAACAGCATTCCCTCGTATGAACTGCGGAATATTTCCGAAGCCATGACCAGAGGTATCGAACTGACGGCAGCTCTCCGGCTTCCTTACGGATTTACGGTTTCCGACGAATTGAGTTTCATCGATACCGAAGACGGCAGCAACGGAGAGAACCTGCTCTACGTGCCGGGAGTGACCAATACCCTCAAGCTTGCCTACAGCGACAGTCAGGGAGGAATCAGGGGAAACATCCGGGTTGTGAGCGCCGGCAGGCAGTGGGTCGAAGGGTACGAGCGTGCCGACGGCTATACGCTGGTGCACGCTTACCTGTCCAGGCAGGTCAGCGATGTTGCGAACCTGTTCATCGGTGTTGACAACATCTTCGACGTGGAACCTGACGTTTATGGCAATATCGGCGGTTCAGGTGCTACAGGCACCTGCTTCTATGGAGGTGTCGCCTTCAATATTTAATCAGTCTGTGCCGGATGAAGTCGATGGTGCGAACCATCGACTTCATCCGGCATAGAAAAAAAGAAACTTCACTGTTCGGGTGCGCTCTGTCCCGTGATGCTGAATGCAGACGAGGTGGCTTTGGGCAATCCCCGTCGTAAGGGAACTCGTGAACAGGCCTGCTCGACTGGCGGTTGTTATGTTCTCTTCACCGGCAACAGTACCCGGATCGTGTCCGAAGAAAACGGACAGCCTGTTGCCGAAGACGGCCGGTTCTTGGTATTTTCCGCGAGCGTTATTGGCGGTCTCCGCCACGTGAAGCGGATGGCTCGTGTCGAGGCGGGTATGATCGAAGCGCCAGATAAACAGCGGTGTTGTACAACCGGATAAATCAAAACAGTATTATTGACATGAAAAAAATCATCGGCGTTATCGTCGCCCTCTTCCTTGTTTACGGTATGCCGTCCTCAGGCCATGCTTCGCCGGTAACAACCGGAGGAGAAGCGCTTTTCAGGAGCAACTGCAGCGTTTGCCATTCGATGCAGCCTCCGCCGAAAACGGCGCCTCCTGTGCTGGGTATCGCCTCGCACTACCGGAAAGCTTTTTCCGGCAGGGATGAGGCTGTGGCGCATATGGTGAAGTTCATGCAGCAGCCGAAAGAGGACGCATCGATACTCGGCAGTCAGGCTGTCGCCCGGTTCGGGCTGATGCCCGCCATGTCGATGGGCACCGAAGAGCTTCGTCGGGTAGCCGGATGGATGTGGGACCAGTACGATCCAGCCTTTACGTGCAAATGAACGGGAACCTGGCGGCTGCGAAGTATTATTCCGGTCTGTGGAGTTTGACGATGACTGGGTTGAAGGCTTTGGAGGCCACCAGCACCTCGTCTCCCGGTTTCATGGTCGCCACGTCCTTTTCGCTCAGCACCACTTCCACCAGTTCATTGCCGGTGCCGATAACGGCAAGATAGATGCAGTCCACCTTGCGGATCGAGAGGATCGTGCTGACGAAGGAGAACTTGTTCGAGGTGATCCGGTCGAGAAATACATCGTGGGGCGTACCTGTTTTCGTTATGCGACCATGCCTGATGACGGCTACGCTGTCCGACAGTTTGAATACCTCCTGCTTGTCGTGCGAAACCAGCATGGTTGAGAGCCCGAAGTGCTGGTGAACCTTGATGATCTCGTCCTGCAGAACGCCTCTGGTCTTCTGGTCGAGCGCCGAAAGCGGCTCGTCAAGCAGCAGGATTTTCGGTCGGCGCAGAATGGCCCGCGCAAGAGCCACCCGCTGCTGTTGTCCGCCTGAAAGTGTTTCCGGATACCGTTTCCGGAGCGCGAGAAGCCCGGCAAGTTCGAGCATTTCGTCAACTTTTACCGGATCTTTTTTCTCCTGAGCGAACAGCAGGTTATCCTGAACCGTCATGGTGGGGAAGAGCGCATAGTTCTGAAATACCAGACCGACTTTCCGTTTCTGCGGCGCCAGACATACTCCTTTGTGGCTGTCGAACCAGATTTCGCCGTTTACCTCGATACGGCCGCTGTCGGGTTTCGTAAGGCCGGCGAGCATGCGCAGCAGCGTGGTTTTGCCGCTGCCGGATTTTCCGTAGAGTGTCAGGAGCGAATGCGGTTGCATTTCCAGGTCCACCGCAAGCGTGAACGGCCCATCAGCACCCGAAAGGGTTTTCTCGACGGTAATGCTGATCATTCGTGGATGCGGTTTTCCGGAATATTGTCGCGGGTTACCAGAGATATCTGGCTCGCCTGAAGCAGTACGGTTACGGAGTCGCCGATGTCGAGTTTCATGCGCTGCAGACTCCGGAGTGTGACGATGGCCGTGCACTCTCCTGCAGCGGAATCGAGTGAGATATCGGCAAGGACGTCTCCTGATCGAATGGCGGTAACTGTAGCGGGAAACCGGTTGCTGAGGCTGATTTCTCCGCTGAGATTTCTTGCGAGAGCCGTTCCTGTTTCCTTGAAAAGCACGTTTACCGGGGAACCTATGGCAAAGGCCGGTTTGAGATCGAAAAGCAGCATGGAGAGCTGTAAGCCGGATGCATCGAGTTCAACCAGAAAAAGCGAGCCGGATTCATCGTTTTCAATGCCGGTAATGAGAGCCGAGAAACTGTTCATGGTTCAATCGAGCCTTCTGAACGACGATGCCTTGATTGCCGCAAAGATGGTTGACCCTTCGGTGATGTCGAGCTCCTCTGCAGCGGAACGCACGATCTCTGCAATGAGTTTTTTGCCGCAGGAGGAGAGCTCGACGCCGAGCCTCCCATCCGAGCGAAACAGTTCCGTGACCGTGCATGCAAGCAGATTGCGTGCGCTGATGGCTTTCGGGTGCTGCTTGAAGAGGATGATATCGCGTGACGAGAGTTCGAAGAGCGATGTTTTTCCTTCCTGTCCGTCGGAAACGAGCAGGCGACCGGAGCCCCATGGATAGGAATAGAGGCCGTTTTCCACAGACGGCTCCTCCAGATGGAGCAGGTTGAGATACCCGGTCTGGCTTGTAGCCATCCGGTTCCGGGCCAGCTGGTCAGGGCTGGTCTCTTCGATGATTTTTCCCTCTTTCATGACGAGAATCCGGTCGGTCATCAGCTGCATTTCAAGTACGGAATGCGAAATGAAGAGGTAGGGTATGCCGAACTCCGCGCTCACGCTTTTCAGATAGGGAATGATCTGGAATCGCAGGGTGTCGTCGAGTGCCGAGAGCGGTTCGTCCATCAGGAGCAGACGCGGGTTGGAGAGTACGGACCGGCCCAGCGCCACGCGCTGTTTTTCACCGCCGGAAAGGCGGTTTACACCCCGATTCAGCAGCGGTTCGAGCTGCAGGACATCGATGATCGCTTGCGGGTCGATGCGACGGTTTGCCTTGCTGCACCGTTTATAGCCGTACAGGAGGTTTGCCTTCACTCCGAGATGCGGAAAGAGCATGGCCTGCTGGAATACGATGGCTATGCGGCGCTGTTCCGGGGGAAGTGATATCTTTTTTTCGCTGCTGAACAGGGTGAGCCCGTCAATTGCGATTTCCCCCCTGTCCGGCTGCAGGAGGCCGGAAATCAGGTGTACCAGCGTGGATTTGCCGCAACCGGACTGGCCGAAAATGCCGGTGCGCTGGCCTTCAACTGCAGCTGCCGCCTGCAGTGTAAAGTGCCCCTGGGTTTTTGCGACATCGATCTGCAGCCTCACGCAGCCTCCTGCTTTTCGATGTTGCGGCTGAGCACTTCATGTACAAAGAGCACCAGTACCGAAATAACTACGGCAACCAAGCAGAGCGAGAGCGCCATCATGGTGCTCGACGGTGAGCTTGCATAGTCGTAGATGGCCAGAGGAATGGTCTGCGTGATGCCGGGAATATTTCCGGCAACGATGATTGTTGCACCGAATTCGCCGAGGCTTCGGGCGAACATCAGTGAAGATCCGGCAAGAATACCCCGTATCGAGAGCGGCAGCACAACCGTTATGAGCGTATCGAACCAGCGGGCGCCGAGGCTGCGTGATGTCTCGATGAGCTGGCGGTCGATCGATTCCATGCCGAGCCTGACGGAACGCACGAGCAGGGGAAACCCCACGGTTGCCGAGGCGATCACGGCGGCTTTCCAGGTAAAGATAAAATGGATGCCCCATGCATCGAGAAACCTGCCAGCCCAACCGTTCTTGCCGAGCAGCAGCAGCAGGAAATAGCCGATAACTACCGGAGGGAGGGTGAGCGGAAGATTAACGAGCACTTCCAGCAGCACCTTCCCCCGGAACGAGCGGAACACCATCAGCCATGCCGTTGCAAATCCCAGCGGCAACGCCAACAGGGTTGCCGTGAGGGCCACTTTCAGGGAAAGCAGGATGGCCTGGATATCTTCAGCAGTCAATGACAGCATACCGTTACAATCCGCTCATTTTTTTCCGGACTCTCATTTCAGTACAAACCCGTACTTTTTCAGCACCGATTTGGCTTCGCTGCCCTGCAGGTAGGCATGGAAGCTCTGTGCCTCCCTGTTTGTCGCGGCTTTTACGGTCAGGGCCATCGGGTAAACCACTCTGGGATAGAGTTTCTGCGGTACGGTAAAGAGCAGTTTAGCCTTTTTGCCCTGCAAGGCATCGGTACGGTAGACGAATGAACCGTCAACCTCGCCGAGTTCGGCGTACATCAGACACTCCCGTACATCCTTTGCCATGACCAGCTTGCCCTGAACCTGCTGTTCCAGGCCAGCATTCCTGATGGCCGTTGTGGCATATTCTCCGGCAGGTACGCTTTTCGGGCTGCCGATGGCAATCTTGTCAAGTTTGACAAGGTCGCGCATCGATGTGACTTTTTTGCCGGTCGATCCGGCAAAGACCAGGGTGTTGTAGGCGAAGGTTTTCTTGCTTTTCCTGTCGACAAGGTTTTTCCCTTTCAGGTAATCCATCCACTCGCTGTTTGCGGCTATGAAGAGATCGGCAGGAGCACCGTTTTCTATCTGGCCGGCCAGGGCGCCCGAAGCACCGAAATTTTTCACGAAGGTGATGCCGGGATGAGTTTTTTCATAGTTCCCGGTCAGCTCGTTGATCACCTCTTTCATACTGGCGGCTACCGAAAGGTTCAGTTCACCCGCCATTGCGGGAGCTGAAGTGAGCAGGAACAGGAGCAGGAGGATTGCGGAACGTCTTATGGATTGTAGCATGGCAGTAAGGTTTTTGTTTTTCAGGGTTGTATGACGACACTGATGTCTGCAGGTTTTCCGAAATAGACCGCCGAGAGCACGAGAATATCCACGCCGGTACCCGCGTAAGCCGCGGCGTTTTCGGCATTGATGCCGCCCGCGGCCGAAAGCTTCACGCCGGGGAACTTCCGGTGTATTTCGTCGGCCAGTATGGCGAGCTCCCCGACCGCCATCTTGTCCACCTGGACCACGTCGGCTCCCGCAGCGGCTATTATCAGCGCCTCATCGGCGGTATCGGCCTCGACGATGACCTTGTTTTCCGGTGCACGCGCTTTCAGGGGAGCAAGCTGATCGAGAAAACGCTCCACTCCTCCGAGGAAAGCAGTATGCTGACGGAACACGAGGATGGTTTCCGAAAGGCCAAGCCTGTGGGGCAGCGCACCTCCGGCCATGATGGCCTTGATGGCAACCTTTTTCGTTCCCGGAAATGATTTCCGGGTGGTGACGATCGAAATTCCGGGATTGGCCGAGCGTGCGGTTCGAACCACTTTGGCAGTTCTCGTGGCGATGCCCGAAGCGTATTCCAGCAGGTTCATGGCGACCTTCCACCCCGCATGCAGGCTTGCCGCGCTTCCGGACGCTGCCAGAAAAGCTGCACCGGCCTCCACCTCCGTGCCACTCGGCAGGCGGGAGATTACCGTGGCTCCGCACTTCTCCAGTACCCGGCCGGCCTCTTCGGTGCACGAAATTACGGTATGGTGCCGGCTCGTGAATGTAATGGTTCCCTGTTGCTCGCCGATGCCGAGCAGTGATGTGGTGAGGTCGCCGTACGGTACGTCCTCCTCGAGAAATCGCTCGATATCCGAATCCGGCAGCTGTTGCAGTAGCATGGTTTTCTGTATTCGTTATAGCATCGACTCTATTCCGATCAGCAAAAAAAGAGAGGGTTTTCTTGTCGGAAGGCGAAAGATTACGCTTTTTACTTCTGACGCCATACGGGATGTTCTCTGATTCCGCTATCGGTTTGCTTTTTGTCTCTGGTTGACTTAATTCTGCTGTTGGTGGGTATAATATAGTGTTTTTTTAGTTGAATCAACCATTACGCCTAATAAATTAAGATTTGTTGACTTATGATGCTGGCTGTTTCTTACATTTTCGTTGAAATGATGTTGATCTCGTTATCTGCGAGGGAGTCTGATGACGGTCTTTCCCGTTATGCATAAGAGAATATAGCGAAAAGGCATTGAATGCGGAAACGCCCGCCAGCCCGACCTGTCAAGTTCCTCCCGGCTCGCTCTGGCCTGTTGTCTTTTGCCGGATGGCATCCTGCCTGCCTTATTTAACTGTTCCGTAACCTGCCTGTAACAATTCCTCAACACGCCAGTGTCTATCTTGCAAGGCATGCATGATTATGCAGTGACAGGTTCTCCGTCGGCATGGCGTATACAGACGGATGCGAGTATGACCGGTCGCTTCGGAACATTTTTCCGGGAAGTGCGCCCTTTTCGTTTTCAACAACCATTTTTTAATGTCCGCAACCATGGCTGAACGGCCTGTTCACGAACACATCAGGGAGCTGTCTGATTCACTGGTGGCGTTATCCGGAACCGTACTCCGGAATTTTCTGCTTGCCATCGATGTGCTGCAGTCGCTCGACACGGACAGGGCGCGAGAGGTGAAGGATGCCGATCGACAGATCGACGATGCCGAAATTCTTCTTGAATCGCAGTGCCTCTCGTTTCTTGCCTTGCAGCAACCGGTGGCCAAAGACCTCAGAACCATTGTGGCCATCATGAAAATCAACGACTATCTCGAACGCATCGGCGATCTGTCGGTCCATGTCGTTGAGCGTCTTCCGGAAATCGGTTCCGGATTGCAGCGAACATACGATTTCGGATCCATGGGCATGAAGGTCGGCGAGATGCTGAAAAAGGCTGTCGATGCATTTGCATTCAGGGACGACGGGCTGGCCAGGCAGATCGATATGTTTGAAGCAGAGATCGACCTCATGCACCGGGTGATTTTCAAAAAAGCAATGGCATCGATGAAGGAGCCCGCTGCGGATATCGATCAGCTTATCGCCGTTCTGAGCTTATCCCGTTATCTGGAGCGCATAGCCGATCACGCCGTAAAAATAGCCCGCGAGGTTGTTTATCTGGTAACGGGAGAGAGTGCGCGTCAGAAGGACAACTCCTATGAAAAGCTGATCGATTCGCTCAGGAATTAAACCGCGCCCTTCCGGCCAGGTGTCATCCAAATCATTATTGCCATCTATGGAAAAGAAAAAAAACGTGCTCTTTCTCTGCACCGGCAATTCGGCCCGCAGCCAGATGGCTGAAGGATTGCTCCGCCATATCGCCGGCAACCGCTTCGAGGCGATGAGCGCCGGACTCGAGCCCAAAGACGAGGTGCATCCGCTCGCCGTGGAGGTCATGCGGGAAATCGGCATCGATATCGGCGGTCAGAAACCAAAAGCTGTTGACGCCTATCTCGGCAGGGTGCCCGTGCACTTCCTCGTCGTCGTATGCAACAGGGCCCAGGCGACATGCCCCCGTATCTGGCCTGGCCTGATGGACGGCAACCGGTATTACTGGCCGCTCGACGATCCAGCGGCGGCAACAGGCGGTGTTGACGAACAGCGAGCCCTGTTCCGTCAAGTGCGTGACGAGCTGCAGCAGAAAATCGGCGAGTGGGTGAACGGGCTGAGGGTATAGCACGGCAATAACTCCACGGACATTGCAAAAACAGAAACGGCGCAGACCTTGTTGCAATTGAGGACTGCGCCGTTTTCGGCTGAAGATGCGGGCAGAACCTCTTTTTTAGAGGCTGACGTCATTGTTGGCCAGGAGGCTTGCGGTTTTGATGGCCTCGTCCGGTTTGCCGGTGTACTTCCGGATTCCCACTTTGGTTCCCTTGTACCACGGGATGGTGGTTTTCGGATCGGTATACGACGAGATCAGGTGGTTCATCGATCCCTTTGCATGGTACATGATGCCGAAGATCAGGCCGGGTTTCGTGGAGTCGTTCACGTACACGAGCGCCGTGCTCGATCCCTCCTCGTTGAACACATCCACCATGTCTCCGCTTTTCATGCCGAGTTTTCCTGCGTCTTCCGGATGGATTTCAACGTAGGGCAGGGGAAGCGTGAAGTACTTCTCGGGAATCTTCCGGTCATGATACATGGTCTGCCACACGTGTTGCGAGCGGCCGGTGGTGAACCAGAACGGGTATGTCGCGTTGTGCTGGTATTTTGCCACTTCCGCCGGATAGCCGGTCCAGGGGTCGGTGCCGTACCATTTGAAGAGGCCATCCTTCGAGGCGAAGCTGTGCGTGTAGCGGCGCTTCGTGCCGCTGAGCCTGCCTGTAGCAGGATCGCGGCGCACAGGCGTCTGGATGCCTTCGTTGCCGAGTTTGCGCAGCATGTCGTGGGTCACCCCGACGTAGCATTCCGGCGACAGTTTCGCCTCTTCGGTTTCTGCTACCTTGTTGTCGCCGAACTCTTTCGAACCTGCCTCGAACACCTCCGCATCACTTTTCCACTCCATGCCGCCGAACCGTCCGGCCATCTCCTTGTTGCCGTCGGTTTCGTAGAGGGCATTGATGCGGTTTCCGATCCGGGCAAGAATCTGCCAGTCGGGCAGGGCTTCTCCGGGTGCATCCATGAACTTGTCGTATATGCGCAGGAGGCGGCTGTGGCAGTTAATCGAGGTATCGACCGCCTCGCCCCATCCGGCGGCGGGCAGAATCATCATGGCGTCGGCAGCGGTATGGGTCATGTACATATCCTGCACGATCATGAAGAGCCCGCCGGTTTTTTCGAACGCCTCGAGTACTTTATCCGCATACGCTTTCACTTCCGTCGGTACGCCGCCGTTGTCGAGATAGTCGAGCAGTGCGTCGGCGCGTTTCTTGACGGACTTTCTGAAGAACTGGCTGTTCGGCGTCGAGAGGTAGGGATCGGTAGCTCCTACCCAGTAGATCTTTCCGCCGCCTCCGGTGATGTACTTGTCGACGTTTTTCGGCGGCCCTCCGGCATGGATAGAGCCCGGAGTGGGAGCCGGCGGCCTGACGTACCCTTCCTGATGGCCGCCGAGCCTGCCGCATCCGGTGCCGACTCTTCCCACATTGTGCCCAAGGACGTTGAGCTGGGCTATTGCGGCGACCTGGTCGTAGTTTTTCATGTTCCAGATGATGCCTTTCTCGAAGAGGGTCAGGGTGCGGCGTTTGAAACCGCCCTCCTTTGGTTTGGCCATCCACTCCGCAGCCTGCTGCATCTGTGTTTTAGGGACGCCGGTGATCCGTTCGGCATCGGCAAGCAACGTGGCCAGAGGCTTTCCGGACTGCAGCGACTTCTGCTTGTACTCCCCGAAGGTTTTCATGTCGGTGCGCTTGTCGAGAAACTCCTGGTCGTACCAGCGGTTCTCCCAGATGATGCGAGCTATGGCGTTGGCCAGAATCCAGTCGGTGCCGAGGTTGGGCCGGATGTGCAGTACCCGGTCGGCGGCAATGTCCAGGCTTACCGCCACCGTCGCATTTTTTCGGGGGTCGATGATGACGATATGGCCCTCAGCCGCCGGTTCACCGGGATCGAACGCTTTCTTTTTATCCGCAACGGAACCTCCCTGCAGGTTCGGCATGATGTGCTCGGTGTAGAGAATGGTTGCCGATTCGTAGGCATTCGCTCCCCACAGCACTACGGTGTCGGCAAGCCGGGCGTCATCGACGTCGTAATTCAGCTCGTGCATGCCCCGTTCACGCGTGCCCCATGTTTCCGAGTTGTAAGCCGGGCGGTTGTGGATCGAAAGGTAGCTGGTTTTTACGCCGCTGAGGAAGAATTTTCCCGCCGCCCAGTTGTCCTCGAAACCCAGTCCCGAACTGCCGTGGTCGTAAAACTTCATGGCGATGCTGTCTGCGCCGTACTTGTCGATGGAGCTTTTCGTAAGGGTTGCGATGATTTCCACAGCGTCGTCCCACGAAATGGGCACGAAACCGTTCTCCCTGCGTATCAGGGGATCTTTCAGCCGTTTTTTCGTGTAGCCGTCCGGGTTGTAAGCCGTCAGCGCGTTGGTTCCGCCACGGATGGAGTAGTCGCCCTTGTTGATTCTCGACTCCTTTGCCGGTATGACGGCGAGATTGTACTGTTTGCCGTTCCTGCGGGTGATGACGTTGTGCATGGTCTCGGTGTAGGAGAAGCCCGACATGAGCTTGCCCTGTTTCGACAGATCGACCCCGAATGCGTTGGCGGTTGCCGAGCCGTTTTTGTCCTCCGGCCAGACATAGACGTTATAGCCGCAGCCTGCGCTGCAGTACTGGCAGACCGTGGTGTACTTTTCCGCATCGCCTGGCGGAATCGGAAGCTCATCCTTTCTCTTGAAAAGTGCCATGTCGAGTGCTCCTTAACTTACTTTTAGGTTGCCGATTCTGCCGTAAATGAGGCCCTGAACGCCTTCCGCGAAGATATCGCCGGAGGCCGGATCCTCGCGCAGCACGATCTGCGGAATCCACTGCGAGGCGAGCCCCTGGAAGGACTGCCCGTTGCGGTTCACGTCGAACATCGAGTAGTGGCACTTGCAGATCAGGCGGCCCTTGCTGTAGGTGACGGGGCACCCCATGTGCGTACAGAGGGAGGAGAACGCCACGATATCCTTCTGCGAACCGATGCCGTCGATTGCCTCGCTGCCGGTTTTCACCAGCACGCATGGCGACTGCCTGTCGGGAAAGTTGAAGGTGAGCGGCTGGTTCGGCTTGAGGGTTTTGCTGTTGCCGATTTTCAGCGACGGGTAGTCAGCTTTCGATCCGGACCGGGTCTGCTTTTTACAGCCAGCCATAAAAAGCAGGGCGGTCGCCGTTGACGATTGCAGAAACTTTCTTCTGGAAAGAAGCTTCATTGTGCCTCCTTTGAAGGATAACAACTGTTAAATAGCCGGTTGCCCGGTATTGACCTGAATGAAGAAAAAACCTTGATCGGAAACGACGGAACTACGGTCGTGAACTTCTTGTGAACACGGTTCTGCGGGGCTGCAGAACGAAAAGGTTTGTGGAGAGAATTGCTATAACGATATATAGCTTGAAAGATATATATGCATTTTTCGTGAAATGTGCAAACCTATCACAGATGCGCCTGGATGGCGTAAACCAGAAAAAGCCGGGGGTTCCGGCTTTTTCTGGTAATGCGAGGGAGGGTTCTTTTCAGACCTCCATGATCTCTTTCTCTTTCTGTGCAATCAGGTCGGAGAGCTGTTTTTCGAATTTGTGCAGGAGGTCGTCTGCCTCTTTCTTGCCGCGGTTTTTGTCGTCTTCGCTGATGGCCTTGTCTTTTTCCAGTTTCTCGATGTCGTGAATCATGTCGCGGCGCAGGTTGCGGAGCGACACCTTCGAATCCTCTCCGAATTTCTTGGTCAGCTTCACGAACTCCTTTCTTCTCTCTTCGGTAAGCGGGGGAATGGATACCCTGATGTTCTGGCCGTCGGCCGAAGGATTCAGGCCGAGGTTGGCGTCGCGGATAGCCCGCTCGGTGGCCGATACCATCGACTTGTCCCAGACCTGAACGGTAAGGGTATGCACATCCATGACGCCGATGTTTCCGACCTGCTTGAGCGGCATCAGCTGGCCGTAGGCTTCAACCTTTACCCTGTCGAGCAGGGCTGTCGTGGCTTTTCCTGTACGGATCGAAGCGATTTCATGCTGAAACGCCTCGATGGTTTTCTTCATTTTCGGCTCAATCTTCTGTGCGACCTCTTTTACGTTCATAGCGGTTTCTGATAGGTTGATACAGATTGCCCGGGAGCGCTTGTACGCTTATTGGGCCTTGGTCTGTGCTGCCGTCGATTTCGCGAACCGTTTGTTGAAGCGCTCGACGCGGCCGGCCGTATCAACGAGCATCTGCTTGCCGGTGTAGAACGGATGGCAGTTGTTGCAGATGTCAACCTTTATGGTATTACGGGTTGAGCGGGTTTCAAAAGCGTTGCCGCAGTTGGCGCAGTTGGCTGTAACTTTCGTATACTTTGGGTGAATATCCTTTTTCATGTGATTTCTGTGCTTTCTCGTGCAGAAAATTGATTTGGCCTGCTGTCAAAAAATAATAAGGCTGCTAATATACAAGAAATACTATCGAGATACAACAGCTTTCCTATGGCCGTCTTCTCACCATTAACCAGTCTGAAGGGGGTTGGACCGAAGCGGGCGGCAATCCTCGAAGCGGAAGGCATTGCAACGCCCGAGGACCTGTTCGACTATTTTCCCCGCCGCTATCTTGACCGCAGCACCATCAGAAACATCGGCGAACTTCGCGACGGCGAATCGGTGACGGTGGCCGGTACGGTTCTGCAGGCGCGTCTTGAAGGATCCGGGGCGGGACGGAGCCGGTTCAAGGCTGTACTCAGCGACGGGACCGGTTCCGTGGAACTCACCTGGTTCAGGGGAGTTCGGTATTTCGCTTCGGGTATTGCACCGGGCGATGCGCTTGCCGTACACGGGAAAGCGGGATCTTTCGGAGGCCGGCGGCAGATGCAGCATCCTGATTTCGAGCATCTCGGCGCATCGGCCGCCGAAGGTCTGCACCAGGGACATTCCGATTATGAGCTGTTTCATACAGGAAGGATCATACCCCTCTATTCCACCAGCGCGGCCATGAAGCAGGGCGGCCTGAACTCGCGCCAGCTGCGCACCATCGTTGCCGGAGCTTTCGAGCGCTTCGCTCCGGGCAGTGAGGAGAATCTCCCGCCGGAGATCGTCGGCATGCATGCCCTTCTGCCGCTTGCCGAAGCCTATCGTGAAATGCATTTTCCTTCGTCTCATGAGCGACTCGAGGCCGCACGGACGCGCATGAAATGGACCGAACTGTTCTACACCCAGCTGCTTTTCGCACTTCGTCACCAAGAGCTTGAAAAGAACCGGAGCGCCCCGGCTCTTACCCATTCGGGCGAGATTACCCGGCTGTTTTACGCCGGACTGCCCTTTACCCTGACCGAGGCCCAGAAGGCGGTAATCAGGGATATCTATCGGGATCTGAGAAGCTGTCGTCCCATGAACCGCCTGCTGCAGGGCGATGTGGGGTCGGGAAAAACGCTGGTGGCCATGTTTTCCATGGCGCTGGCCGCCGATAACGGCCTGCAGTCGGCCTTCATGGCGCCGACGGAAATACTTGCCGTTCAGCACTATCTTTCACTGAAGCGCTGGCTCTCTCCGCTCGGTATCGATGTCGCCCTGCTTGCCGGACGTCAGCCGAAGAAAGCAAGGGAGAACGTGCTGGCCGGTCTTGAAAGCGGTTCGGTGACGGTCGCGGTGGGTACGCATGCCATGATCGAGAAAGGAGTTTCGTTTTCACGCCTCGGGCTGGTGATCATCGACGAACAGCATCGGTTCGGCGTTCTGCAGCGGAAAGCCCTGCAGGAGAAGGCAGCGAGTCCGCATGTGCTGCTCATGACGGCCACTCCGATTCCCAGAACCCTTACCATGGCAGGGTTCGGCGATCTCGATGTCTCCGTTATCGATGCTATGCCGGAGGGACGAGTGCCCGTAAAAACCGCACTTGTACCTGAAAATGCCAAAAACCGTGTCTACGAAGCGCTTCGGCGCGAAGTGGAGTCGGGACGGCAGGCCTATATTGTCTATCCGCTTGTAGAGGAGTCGGAAAAAATCGACTTGCGCTCGGCCGTTGAAAGTTTTCAGGAACTCTCGGCCACAGTACTCGAAGGTCTTCGTCTTGGCCTCATTCACGGCCAGATGACCCCCGAGCTTAAAGAGTCGGTTATGGACCGGTTCAGAATCGGCGATCTCGACGTGCTGGTCGGCACAACGGTGATCGAGGTAGGTGTCGATGTGCCCAACGCCACGGTGATGGTGATCGAGCACGCCGAACGGTTCGGTCTTGCGCAGCTTCATCAGCTCCGGGGTCGGGTCGGACGCGGCAGGCATGCATCGAGCTGTTTTCTGGTCCATGCGCAGCTTTCCGGTGAAGCTGCCGAACGGCTGCGGGCCATGGCCTCGACTCCCGACGGCTTCCGGATTTCGGAAATCGATGCGGAAATAAGGGGCGCCGGCAACGTACTCGGCAGGGAGCAGGCCGGCATGGTGAGCGGATTGAAGATCGCCGATCCGCTTCTTGACGCTCCGCTCATGCAGTCGGCCCGCAAGGCGGCTTTCGCGCTTGCCTCCGAAGACCCCGGACTGGAAAAGCGGGAACACGCTATGATCAGAAGCTGTTATTTGCGTCATTATCATGACCGTTCCTCGCTTGCCGATATCGGGTGAGCGGCGGTTCAGGGAGGGTTAACACGGTATTCAGTCATGAGAGAAAAAAAAACAAATGAGTTATATTGCACAGGCCGCATAACCGGAACGTCCGGTGCGGCATATATGGTGACGACCCCGGACGCCAGGGTATTGCGCTGCAGGACCTTTCCGGGAACGCAGGGCGCCAACCCCGACTCCTCGCTGGCCGCCGTCGGCGATGAGGTGGAAGTTCAGCTTACCCTGAGTGGAACCGAAGCCCTCGAGGGCATCATCATGCAGGTACAGCCGAGAAAGAGCGCCCTCATCCGCAGAAGAGACCCCCGCCGCAACCGGAGCCGTGAAAAACAGCAGGTGATCGCGGCCAATATCGAACTGCTGGTGCCGGTCGTTTCGGCCTACGAACCGCCGCTTACGACCCGTCTTATCGACCGCTATCTGGTGTTTGCCGAATCCGAACAGCTTCCCGTGCTGCTGGTCGTCAACAAAATGGATCTCGACAGGGACGCCGGAGTACGCAGGATGATGGAGGTTTATCACGAACTCGGCTACCCTGTCTGCTACGTCAGCGTTTACGGCAATACCGGTATCGGGGAGCTTGTCGATGCCCTCGAAGGCAGGATTTCGGCTTTCAGCGGCCATTCGGGTGTCGGCAAATCAACCATTATCAACCTGCTGACCGGGGTCCGGCTGAAAACTTCCAGAACCAGCTGGAAGAGCGGCAAGGGCGTTCATACTACGAGCAATGCGACGATGCTTCCGCTCCAGGGAGGAGGCTACGTCATCGACACTCCCGGTATCAGGGAGTTCAGTCTGGCCGATATTACGAAAGAGAATCTCAGGTTTTACTTCAGGGAGTTTCTTGATGTTATGCCGGAGTGCGCGTTTTCGTCGTGTTCCCACACCGTTGAGCCGGGCTGTGCGGTCAGGAGCGCAGTCGGGAAGGGCTCGATCGATGCCGGGAGGTATGAAAGCTACCTTGCACTTTTCGATGCCTTTGACGATGGAATCTGAGCACCGGGTTTTTTACCGTCTCACAAAACTACGTTACAGTAATTCATGATTGCAACCATCAATCCGGCAACCGAAGAGGTGCTTGCCGAATATCCCTCGATGTCGCAGAGTGACATTGAACGAATTCTCGACGCGGCATACCGCGATTTCGCCGACTGGCGCCGCTCTCCAATGCTCGACCGCTCGCGCTTCATGCTGCGTGCCGCCGCCCTGCTGCGCGAACGGAAGGCGGAGTATGGCGTCCTTGTTGCCCGGGAAATGGGAAAGCCGCTGGCACAGGCGATGGCGGAAATCGAGAAATCCGCATGGGTATGCGACTTTTACGCCGCGAATGCAGAAGGGTATCTGCAGCCCGAAGAGATCGATATGGACGGGGCAAAGGGTATGGTGGTGTTCGAGCCTCTTGGCCTGGTGCTGGGGGTCATGCCCTGGAATTTTCCCTTCTGGCAGGTATTCCGGTTTGCCGTACCCGCCCTTATGGCCGGCAACGGAGCTATCGTCAAGCACTCTCCGAATGTCACCGGTTGCGCAATCGCCATCGAGAGCGTTTTCCGTGACGCCGGGTTTCCCGAAAACATATACCGTACTCTGCACATCGAGCTGCAGGATGTGGACACGCTGACCGGAGCCGTTATCGCTCACCCGTGTGTACAGGCGGTTTCGGTAACGGGAAGCACCGCCGCTGGCCGTGCCGTGGCCACAAGGGCCGGCCGGGCGCTGAAGCGCAGCGTGATGGAGCTTGGAGGCAACGATCCCTACATCGTGCTTGACGACGCCGATCTTGAAAAGGCCGTTGCGGTCTGTGCCGCCGCCCGTCTGCTCAACAGCGGCCAGAGCTGCATTGCCGCAAAGCGCTTTATCGTGCACCGTTCGGTCAGGAGACGGTTCGAGGAGCTTCTTCTTGTGAGGATGCTCGGCGCCATAACCGGGGACCCCTTCGATCCCGCAACCGAAGTGGGACCCATTGCAAGAGCCGATCTCCGCATGGAGCTCCACCGTCAGGTCTCCCGGAGCGTCACGCAGGGAGCTACGCTGCTCTGTGGCGGCACTCTGCCGGAAGGGAAAGGATATTTTTATCCGCCCACCATTCTCAGCGACGTAACAAAAGGTATGGCGGCTTACGGGGAAGAGACTTTCGGACCGGTAGCGACGGTTATTGAAGCAGCAAACGACGATGAAGCCGTCGCCATAGCCAACGACAGCGAGTATGGTCTCGGTTCGGCGGTGTTCTCGGCGGACCATGGCCGCGCCCTTGCGGTAGCCTCAAGGCTCGAAACCGGAAACTGCTTTATCAACGCGATGGTTAAGTCCGATCCTCGCCTGCCCTTCGGGGGGGTCAAGCACTCCGGCTACGGTCGTGAGCTTTCCAGCTATGGAATCAGGGAATTTGCCAATATCAGGAGCCTGTATTTCGGTTGAATTACAGGCCTGACCATGCTTTTATCCTGCCGGCAGGAGGGATGTTTCCGGCAGGGTTTGCAGTATTAAAAAGTGGCAGCCAGGTCCGAAAGGTAGGTCTTGATCGACTGGTGCTTGCCGAGTCCCAGCTTTTTATGCATGCGGTAACGGATGCTTTCCATGCCTCTGGTCGAAATCCCTACGGAACGGGCAATCTCCCTGGTATCGTAATTGAGTTTTACCAGAAGGCTGATGCGAAGTTCCCGCTGGTTGAGATGCGGGTGCTTTTTCTGCAGCTTCGAAAGGAAAACCGAATCCGATTCGGTCAGTTCGATGTTGAGTCTTTTTTCGATGGTTTCCGTCTCGATAAGGCTCAGGCAGGAATCGGTCATCTGCCGTTTCTGGTCCTGATCGATATCAAGGGCGTAAATCTGGTCGAGAAGATTGCGCAGGGCGGTTGTTTTTTCGGCGATGGCCGTTGATACGCGCGTAAGTTCCATATCCTGGTTGGCTATGCGCGCTTTCAGTTCGCCCATCTCTTTCTCGCTCTCCCTTGCCTGCTTCCTGTTGAGTTCAATCTGAGCGTTAAGCTTTATAACCGCATCGGTTATTTTCTGCTCGTAATCCTGTTTCAGTTGTTCGAGTTCCATTTCTTTTTCTTTTTCTTTTTCCCGCAGATCTGTCTGCATTGCTTCAATTGCTTTAAAAAATGTGTAGTAGTTATCGTCGAAAGGCGGTACGGAAATATGTTCGTCGAACATATCGAACCAGGACATCCTTACCAGATAGGCAAGAAAGTTCCTTTTCATTATTTCAGCATGGCTTTCGGGAGGGGGTTCCGGAAGAGTGCCCTTTTCGAACTCCATAATCGCTTCCAGAGCCTGCTGGCGGTCTTCGGTAACAAGTACGCGAAGGCCCTCGGGAACGACGGCGGCAAAGGACTCCACAAGAATACTCACAGACGGCTGTACATGGTAAAAAACGATCAGCTTGAATTGCGGATTCCGGTTGTAGAGGAGTTTGGTTATGGACTTTTTGTAGGGATACGATACGTCGGCTACATGAGAGAAATCCCACAGGCAGAAAACCGGTTCATCGGTAAGGCCGCATTCGCGAAGCACGGTATCGAAAAGGTCGATATCCATGGCGTCGAGCGTAATATCGTAACGTGCTTCTACGGAGCTTTCAAGGATATTTCGTCCAAGAAGCCTGATGTGTTTCGTGAACCCCGCCTGTAAATGTTCGGTTTCCCAGTGTTTTTGCTCTGAATCCGGAAGAATTGCTGCGATCTCTTTACTCATAAAGTGTAACTTATTCACGGCTTAAGTGTGTTATGACGTGATAACAAAAGTAATATGGCGAATTTTTTTGAAGTATTCAATTTTTTGTCGCACTTATTTTTAAAAAATACACTGTCGTTTGTAATTTTTATTGGAGTCCGGTGAGGTATGCCTTGATCGAGAGGTGTTTGCCGAGGCCGAGTTTCGTGTGCAGGCGGTACCGGATGCTTTCCATTCCTCTCGTAGAGGTTTCGTACATCTGTGCAATCGCTTTTGTGGTGAGCTTTTTACGTACGAGCAGGCATAGGTGCAGTTCGTTTTCGGTGAGGTTCGCGTGCATGCGTTTCAGCTTTTCGATAAAGATCGAGTCTTCATCACTCAGCTTCAGATCCGCAATATCTCCGATGCTTTTTTTGCCGGAGTGGCTCTGGCGAATGTTTTCAAGAAGGTCATCACGGCCAAGTGCCGATATCCGGCGGCAGATCTCTTCGGCGGAAAGGCTTTTTTTCTCTTCGACGATTTTCAGCCGCTGCAGTTCTTCGTCGCGCCGCTGTATTTCTTTCTTGAGCGCCGTTACCCGCCCTTCGTGCTCTTTTGCCGATCCGGTATGCAGGGAGATCTGCTGCTGCAGACGGCTGACCGTTTCGCAGCGCCGCCGCTCTGATTCCTCCTGCAGTTTTATTTTCTTTTTCCTGTAGATTGCGTCCTTCGCTATCATGTCCTTGCGGAACTCCTCGACGGCAAGAAAATAGGGGTAAAACTCGTGGTCGGGGGCAGGGGGATGCATCTGCTGGTTGAGAATATGGAGCAGGGATATCCGGGTCATGGAAGCGAGCAGCTCCTTTTTCAGTTCCGTTGATCCGGATGACGGGTTCTCCTCCACCGTGACCCAGCTTTTTCTCTTTTTCATGTCCAGGATCTTTTCGACAGCCTCCCGGTAGCTTCCGGTGCTGGTCATGCAGACGTTTTCCGGAGCGATCAGGCAGAAGCGGTCAAGATCGTTTCGTATTTCGTTGTTTACGTTGTACAGGACGATCACCCGGATGTTTCTCCCCCAGTTGAACACGAAATTCAGGAAATTCTTGCTGTACAGGTATTCGATGTCCGTTACCTTTTCGAAATTGACTATCAGGTAGAGCGGAATTCCGGAAAGATTGAGATCTTTGAGGATTGTCAGGAACCGGCGGGAGTCTATTCCTGCCAGCGAGATTTCCGGTTTTGCGGAGCGGTGTACAAAATGAATGATGTCGTCGCCAATCAGACAGAACACGGTGTCGTAACCGTTTTCGGCGTGAGGCGCTACCCATTCAGGCTTTTCCCTGATCGGCAGACGCGATACGGGACAGCGTTTCATAAAGGTTTTTATTTGAATTATCCGGATTAAATATATCCTTTATTTTTCATGTATGCAGCATCCGCCGTATTATCTGATGCATTAATGCGGGTATTGTGAGGTGTTTTGTCCGGCAGTAAAATCCGCCAGCCGTAAAAATAGTTATTTTTTTACGCAAAGGCAGTAGTATGCAGTGAATAATTTCAGAGGAGTTGAATAGCGTGATCGATTTGTCGCTGAACATACTTTTTGTGTGTTATGAAAATATCTGCCGCTCTCCCATGGCGGAAGGCGTGTTTCGCCGGCATGCCATCGCCGAAGGGCTCGGTCACCGTGTTATGGTGGATTCCGCAGGCACCTGTGGCTATCAGCGAGGCTCATTTCCCGATGAGCGGGCTGTAGCCGCGGCTTGGGGTTTCGGTATCGATATCGCGCAGATCAGAGCCCGCTGTGTCGACGATCTTGATCTCGACCGGTACGACTGGATATTCGCGATGGACCACGAAAATTACGAGGATATCGGCCGGATCACGGGATTTGCCGGGAAGCCCAGGCTGCGGCTCGCCATGTCGTTCGTGCCCGGTCGCGATCACGAGGAAATTGCGGATCCCTACTACGGAACGGAAAAGGATTTTATGCGGGTTATGGACGATCTGTTCCTGGCTTCCGCCCATATCCTCAGCTCTCTTGCGGAGCATCATCGTTTTCCGGAGGTTGGTGATGCCTGAACGGTGCCGTTTTACCTTTATTTTCAATCCCGAGGCTGACAAGGGCAGGGCTGCGCGCCTTGAACCCTGGCTTCGGGGCAGGGTCTGCAGTCTTGACGGCGCCTCCCTCATGACAACCGCCCACGCCGGTCATGCCAGCGAAATCGCTCTCGATGCGAGTGTCAGGAGCGACTGTCTCGTTGCCTGCGGAGGTGACGGAACGCTGCATGAAGTGGTCAATGCCGTTGCCGGCAGCGATATTGCCGTCGGGGTGCTTCCTCTCGGTTCGGCAAACGATTTCGTCAAGACGCTCGGGGGCAGCGGAGATGCCGGCGCCGCACTGCAGGATTGTCTTGCCGGTCAACGGCGTAAGGTCGATCTCGGCTATGTTTCCTTCAACGGCGAAGAACGGCGTTTTTTTGTGAACTCCCTCGGAATGGGGCTGACCGGAAGAATTGCCGAAGCAGTCAAGCGCACGACCTGGCTCAAGGGCGAACTCAGTTACGCGCATGCACTTTTCAGTGTCCTCGTAGGTTATGCGCCGCTAAAAATGCATATTAAAATCACTGCTCCCGATGCCGTTTTTGAAATGCATGAGCCTGTTTTCGCGTTTTCCGTCTCGAACGGTAAAATCGAGGGAGGCAGGTTCCGTATCGCTCCCGATGCGGATCCGGCAGACGGGCTGCTTGATGTCTGTATTCTGAAATCCATACCGAAACTTGCATTTTTGAGCTATGTTGTGAAGTATCTTCGCGGCAGCCAGATTCAGGACCCGAAGGTGGTTTACTGCAAGGCTAGTTCCATAGAGATAATCATGGCGGAGCCTGATGTCATGCACATGGACGGAGAGGTTTTCGAGAGCCTGCCAGGGAGGATCATCATATCTGTCGCTCCTGCCGCGCTTACGGTTGTCTCCCCTTAAGCGAATAATCCGATAGTCACCGATAAAACGATGCAGTATCTGGTTTTTGAAGATGAGAAGGTTTCGCGCCTGAAACCGCTGGTTAATTTCAAACCCGTTTATGGTCTCTATACCGGGTTTCGTTCCCTTGCCGAAAAACTTGAGGATGCAACGGCAGGCTCGGTGCGGCTGACATGGCACCTGAGAGAGTACCTCGCACCGTTCTATGGCGAACAGCACCCGGAAAGAATTCTCAACAGAATCGACGGGGATGAGCTTTTCCTCATCAACGGCAGGCTGGTCTCTGACGACGTTGCCGCCGAAATTATCATCCATGCCGCTCTCGATCCCGGTTGCGCGCTTATGCAGGGTGACAATCTCCTCTTCGCCCGCATGCCTCGTTCCCGGTTTCCCGGACTCTCAGGTGGTCGTCCGGCGGGCCTGATCGATACGGACGTGCTTGCGGAGTGCCTTTCGGTCCGGCAGGTCGAAGGATTCCGGGTTGTCGACAATCTCTGGGATGTCATAGCTTTTCATGCCGACGAAATGGAGCTGGACGGCAGATATATCGAGGCAGGCGTGCTTGCCGGCGACATTCACCCTTCCGCGGTCATCGTGAACCGTTCGAATATTTACGTCGCACCGGGAGCGGTAGTCAAAGCCGGAGCCGTGCTCGATGCGGAGGACGGTTTCATCAGCATCGGGAGTGGGGCGGTGGTCGAATCCCATGCTCTTCTTATGAACAATGTCTTTCTGGCTCCCTGGGCGAAGGTCAAGGCCTCAGCCAGGGTATACAGCAATGTGTTTGTCGGTACAGCCTCGAAAGTCGGCGGTGAGGTTGAAGATTCCCTTGTCGAACCGTTTGCGAACAAACAGCATGACGGCTTCCTGGGTCATTCATATATTTCGTCATGGTGCAACCTCGGTGCGGGCACCAATACCTCCGATCTGAAGAACAACTACGGCAGCGTCAAACTGCTTATGGAGGGCATGGAGATTTCCACCGGACTGCAGTTTCTCGGTCTTCTGATGGGTGATCACGCGAAATGCTCGATCAACTCGATGTTCAATACCGGCACTATCGTAGGCACATCGGCGAATGTTTTCGGCGGGGGATTTCCTCCCAGAGAGGTATATCCCTTTACCTGGGGGAGCGCTGCCGATGGATTCGGGCCCTATATGATCGACAAGGCGGTTGAAACCGCCCGGAAGGTCATGGAGCGAAGGCAGGTCGTCATGAGCGCCGCTTATGAAGAGATGTTCCGTTTTGTCGCCGGCAGGGAACAGGGCCGTAAATTTTTTCTTTAACCGTATAATGTTTGTTTCCGCATGATTCTCGTTATAGATAATTATGATTCGTTCACCTATAACCTTGTCCAGTACATCGGGGAATCCGGCGCATCGGTCGAAGTTTTCAGAAACGACGGGATAAGTGTCGAAGAGATCATCCGGCGCGCTCCCGATAAAATCGTCATTTCGCCCGGACCGGGAACTCCCGATGATGCAGGCGTATCGGTTCCGCTTATCAGGGAACTTCAGGGCAGCATTCCTCTTCTCGGCGTCTGTCTGGGGCATCAGTCAATTGGCGCGGCGCTGGGCGGCAGGGTCATCAGGGCCGGCCAGATCATGCACGGCAAGACCTCAATGGTCCATCACGACGGCACCGGCTTGTTCAGGGGAGTGCAGAACCCGTTCATCGCCACAAGGTACCACTCGCTCATCGTCGAACGGGAGTCGCTTCCTCCTGCGCTGAAGGTGAGAGCCTGGACGGAAGACGGCACCATCATGGGCATGGACTGTGTGGAAATGCGTCTCTACGGAGTGCAGTTCCACCCTGAATCGATCATGACGGGAGAGGGAAAGAAGATTATCAGAAACTTTCTGGAACTGCAGCCTTAAGGCGGAGCCGACCTCCGGATTTCCATGAACAAACCGCTTTCTTCAGACCAAAGGTGCGAAAAAACACCCGCCGATGCGCTGCCGGTTAAGCCGGTTTCAGGCCGGGATACCGATTTCATGGTCGACGGATGGCGGGTATTCAAAATCATGGCGGAATTCGTCAGCGGTTTCGAAACCATGTCCGAAACCGGCCCGGCCGTTACGATTTTTGGTTCTACGCGGGAAGCGCCCGGCAGCATCGGATACGCTCTCGCCCGCAATGCCGGCGCGCTGCTGGCGCGCGAAGGGTTTGCGGTGATTACCGGAGGCGGTCCGGGGGCCATGGAGGCGGCCAACAGGGGGGCCCAGGAAGCGGGAGGTATTTCGATAGGGTTCAATATCAGCCTTCCCAACCAGCAGCGGCCCAACCGGTATATCGATAACGGACGTCTGGTCACCTTCCAGTATTTTTTTGTCCGTAAGGTCATGTTTCTGAAATACTCTCAGGCATTCATCGCTCTTCCCGGCGGCTTCGGTACGCTCGACGAGGTTTCCGAGGCGATCACCCTGATCCAGACCGGAAAAAGCGCCCGGTTTCCGGTTATCCTCATCGGCAGGGCCTACTGGGACGGATTTTATGGCTGGGTACGGGACACCATGTGCGGCAGCCATGGTTATATCGACACATCCGACCTGGATTTTATTTATCTTGAAGACGATCTGGACCGGGTGGTGCCGATAATCAGAAGCTTTTATCCCGAAGGGTACTCCCTGAATTTTTAAATCCCGTGAGCTGTTTCCTGTCGTACGAGTCGATCCAGTTCAGCAGCAGAGTGCGTTCCTCTGTACTCATTCTTGATTGCGGGTACAGGCCATAGTAGAGCGGTTGATGACCGCTGCCCTCAAGAACGGTTTTCCTGACAGCTCGCATCCGGTGCACGGCAATCGTCGTGTTGGCGTTGTCCCACTCTGAAAAATTCAGCGCACGGCGTCCCCCGGACACCATTGCCGAAGCCGCCCATGAGGCCGGAGCGATATATGCCGGAGCGCTCCATTTTGTACGAAAGGAGTGGCAGTCGAAACAGGACTTTTCCAGAATCGCCGTAATCTTGACCGGTGCTTTTACCGGCGATGTTTCCGGCGGATTGATCCGGTCGAGTGGAATGAACTGGACGATCATGAGGCCAACCACCAGCCTGCTTGCAGCTTTTTTGAAGGAATATGCAGACATCGATTAGAAGAATTTTCAGGAATTTCCTTTTTTATCTTAAACGTTTAACCGGAAACTATAGTGATATTTCCCTGTGAAAAGGCAGTTTGGTACTATCTTCCGCAGATTCGTGCAGATCTGGCCATCGAGCTGGTCAAAACCGGCTTGACGCAGTCCCAGGCGGCAAAAAGGCTCGGAGTGACTCCGGCTGCCGTGTCGCAGTATATTCATAAAAAGCGAGGTCTGCAATTGCCCAGAACCAAGCTTTATCGCCAGGAAATCAAGGCTGCGGTCAAGAAAATATGCGACGAGGCATCGGTCGAGGAGCTTCATTTCATCGTCTGCAAATGCTGCCAGCTTCTGAAAAAGGAGGGTGAAACCGCTACGGCAGCAGAAGGACGTCAGTGTTCATAAAGAAGAAGTTATGAGTAAAGTTTCCTGTGGATGGTTTGAAGATGTCCGGAGTTTCCGTTTGTCGTCGATCGTTACGCTTCTGGTTGTGAGCACCGGATTCGCAATCCAGTATCTTGCCGGCGGGGTGGGCGTGCCGGTACTCTCCTGGCCGTTCAATGGCGTGTTTCTCGCCGTTTTCGCCGCCTTGCTTGTTTTGCTGGGTGTCGCATTCAGGAACAAACCCTTTGTTGTCTGGCTGGGCGGCATTCCGCTCGGTCTCTCGCTTATTTTCGGGATCGCCTTTCTTTCCCTCCTCGGGGGCGTCATTCCCCAGGGGGGGGTGACCGGCGCTTCGCTGCCCGCACGCCTGGGCCTCAACCGTATTTTTTCCGGGTGGCCTTTTCTGCTGACGGTGCTTCTGTTTCTCTCCAATCTCGGCCTTTCGGTTGTCTGGAAGACCATTCCGTTCAGACTTTCGAACCTCCAGTTCATGCTTTTTCACGGCGGCTTCTGGATCGCCCTTGCCGCCGGGCTTGCAGGAGCACCCGACCTGCAGCGTCTCATCATTCCGGTCTATGAGGGACGCCAGAACAGCAGGGCGTATATTCCGGAGGAGAACCGCATGGTACAGCTTCCTTTTTCCGTCTATCTCGACGATTTTTCCATTGAAGAGTACAGCCCTCAGCTGGTGCTCTACGATCCGGGGTCCGACCGGGTAATACCCGGAAAATCCGGCAGCGTTGCCGAGGTCGGCAAAGGATACCGGGCGGTATGGCCCGGCTTCGAGGTGAAAGTGCTCGAATATCTGGGGCATGCGCTTCCGGACAGCAGCGGAAATCCCCGTCCGGCGGACCCGGAAAACGGGATCCCCTACGCCAGGGTCAGGATCAGTGCTGCCGGAAAAAGCGTCGATCAATGGCTGAACACCGGAAGTCCTTCTGTACGTCCCGGAGTGGTGCAGCTCGGCCGCTATTTTCTGGTCATGTTTCCCGGTACGCCGAAAGTTTTCCGTTCCGGGGTGGTGCTCAGCGGCAGTCGGGGCAGAAAACCTGCGATACTCGAGGTGAACAAGCCGGTGGAGTTCGACGGATGGAAACTGTACCAGATGGGGTATGACGAAAAGGCAGGGCGGTGGTCGCAGCTCAGTCTGATCGAGGCAGTCAGGGATCCCTGGCTTCCCGCTGTATACTGCGGTTTTTTCATGATCATGGCTGGCAACGCCATGTTTTTCTGGAAGGGAATGAAACGGGGAGGGAGCGTATGACACTTGCCGATTTTCCACTGATCGCCACGCTCGCTATGGTCTGCTGGGCTGCCGGTTCGATCCTTCGCTTTGCCTCGCGGCGCTTTCCGGCGCTGCGCATTCCATCCTATCTCGTCATGGTTGCCGGAACCGTGCTGCTCGGGTGGTTTATCGCCGCCTACTGGGTCGCCCTCGAACGTCCGCCGCTCAGAACGCTTGGCGAGACAAGGCTGTGGTATGCCGCGCTTATTCCCGTTGTGGGATTTCTTGTGGAATACCGCTGGAAGGTCGGCTGGCTTAAATACTACTGCATGTCGCTCGCCGCATTTTTTCTCGTCATCAACCTCTCTACCCCGGATGTGTTCGACAAGGCTCTCATGCCAGCCCTGCAGAGCGTCTGGTTCATTCCCCATGTGGTTGTCTACCTTATCGGCTACGTGCTGCTTGCGGCCTCCTCGGCCGCCGCATGGCACAACATTTTCACCGGGCTCCGCTCTCAGACCGACCATCAGGACTTTTCGCTGTCGCACTATCTTGCGCTGCTGGGTTTTGTCCTGCTCACCTTCGGCCTCGTGTTCGGTGCGCTCTGGGCGAAGGAGGCATGGGGGCACTACTGGACCTGGGACCCGAAGGAGACCTGGGCCTTCATATCGTGGCTGGCCTATCTCGGCTATCTGCATCTTTCGGCCAACAAGACCGGCTCCGGCAGACTGCAGTGGTATCTGGCCCTCTCGTTTCTCGTGCTGCTGGTCTGCTGGTTCGGTGTGAACTACCTTCCTTCGGCGCAGAACAGCGTGCACAGCTACCAGCCGAATTAGCTGCCGCTGCCCGAATCCCGGCGAAGCCTAAAGCTCGACGATGAGATGGGCTTCGGTCGAATGTCCCGCAAGCAGGTTCTTCAGGGTGTCGATCAGCTCCATGCCGTACTTGTCAAGGTAATAGAAAATGTTGATCAGCCGCTCCTGGGGCATCCCTTCCGGGAAGAAAGCGGTTTCGGTTTTCAGTATCTGTTCGATCAGCTCCTCGTTTTTGCGCCGTCCCGCCTTGCGGGTTTTCTGCTCGATCGATTCAACGATCTTCACTGCCTGCTGGATCGAGGCGGCCAGCACCGGTTCAAGTGTCGGGTCGATTTTCGCCAGAGCCGGGCCGAGATCCTGAAGCGCTTTCTGCATATCGGTTCTGCTTCTGGCGAACAGCCCGTTGAGTTCGGAATTCTCGCCCACCCCTTCGGCATTTCGCTTCAGGGCCTGCAGATCGCTGAAGACAGCGTGGTAGATCTGTTTTCTTGAAAAGCCCGGTCGTCCGGAAACCCGCAGCAGCTTGTCCATGATCCGGCTGAATTTGGGTTCGACCAGCGTAAAACTGCCTCTCGGTATGATAAACGGCATGCTTATGCCGAAGTGCTCGTAGTTCCTGCGGAACTGAGCCAGATAACTGATCTCTCCCGGTCCGGCGATCGATGCGAATGCCGGCAGTACGCTGTCCTGTACGATCGGGCGCAGCACGACATTCGGGCTGAACCGCTCCGGATGGTCTTCGGTGAGCTCGAGCATCTGGTGGCGCGAAAGCCGCACGTTGTCGGGAGTGATGACGAAGATGTTCTCTTCAGGATACTCGATCTTCTGCCGCTGGCCAAGGTGGTTGATATGAAAGAGGTTTACCGATCTCGGTTTCGACTGCGCGCTGTAGCCGAGATGTTCCAGAGTCGAGCTTTGTGCGATAACGTTGTAGGACGATGCCGGACAGGTGGAGATCTCACGCTGGAACACCGGCAGCGAGAGCCTCTTGAAATCCGGGTCCTGGCTTGAGAGCAGCAGAAGCGGCTGGTTCCTGAAAAGCCGCATCATGATCTGGGCAAAGCTCATTTCAAGCGTGTTGCCCGGAAAACAGCTCTCCCGGAGAGTGTCGGCAATGGCCGGCTTTGAAGGAGAGTCCGGCAGACTGTCCAGAAAGCTCTCGACGATCTGTCGGATATCCTCGCCGAAGCACGATGCGGCCACCATCTGGTCCGGAAGCCGTTTGAAGGGTTCCGGTCTGAAATGCCCCACGTCCCCCTGCTGCCAGGTAGCCGCATGGGCGGATTCGTCGTAATCGTGATCCTCTCCTTCGATCCAGAAAACCGGTACAAAGTCGTACTCCGGAAAGAGTGATTTCTGCTGTTCGGCGAACACCACGGCGGTCAGGGCCTTGTAGACGGTGTAGGCCGGTCCGGTGAACAGGCCTGGCTGCTGACCCGTAACCACGGCCATACACCGCGGAGAGCGCAGTTTTTCGATCTCCTTCAGGTGCAGATCGGAACATCCATACCGGATATTCTGGCGGCGAAGGATCTCCACCAGGAGGCTCCTGTGAAAGCTTCTCGACTCAAGCGTATGGAGCTGGCGGTAATAATCGGCCTCTTTGAGATAGTCGAGGTGAAAGCACGAGGAGATCAGGCGGTTTCTCTCCTCGCCCTCGGTGGTATAGTCTTTGAAGAGCGGAGGAAAACCCTTTTTCGGGGTCAGGATGGTCCGGTAGTCAAGTAGAAATGTGTTCACCCGTTTATTTTTGCAGGTTCCATTGGTTCAGGCTGTCGAGAAAAGCCGTGTTGGTAAGGTCGCAGGAGAGCGGCGTCACCGATACATAGTTGCGCCGCACGGCATACTCGTCGTGGAGCAGGGAGGTATCGAGCAACTTCAGGGTTCCGTTTAGCCAGTAGTAGGGGTTGCCGTACATGTCGTTGCGTTCTATGGCATCCTCCTCCCAGCGGGAGCTGCCCTGCCGGGTGACCAGAATTCCCGCTATCCCTGATTCGGGGAGGTTGGGAATGTTGACCGAAAGAATGGTATCTGCGGGAAGCCCCTCCTGCAGCACTTTCCGGGCAAGTTTCCGGGCGAATTTTCCCGCATAGGTGAAATCGGCATTCTCGTAGGTGGTCAGCGAAAAAGCCAGAGAGGTGATGCCCTGTATCGCACCTTCTCGCGCGGCGGCAACGGTTCCCGAGTAAAGTGTATTGGTTGCCGTGTTGCTGCCATAGTTTATGCCTGAAACGATAAGATCGGGTTTCCCGTCGAGAATATGGCTGAGCGCCACCTTGATGCAGTCAACCGGGGTTCCCGATACCGTATAACCGAAAAAGCGGTTGTTTTTCGCGTACTTTTTTATCCGCAGCGGAACACCGAGAGTCATGGCGTGACTTTTGCCACTGTGGGGTTCGGCGGGGGCCACGACCGTGACCCTTCCGATTTTTTTCATCGAAGCCGCCAGCACATGAAGGCCTTCACCCTCGATGCCGTCGTCGTTGCAGACCAGGATATGCGGTTTTTTCAGCTCAGTCACAAAACTGCTCGGTTTGTTCACAAAACTCCCCTCAGGCGGGCGTAAAATTAAGAAAGTTCATCTCAAAAATCATGTCCGAGGCTGAAATACCAGACGGTATCGGAAAATCTCAGCGTGGAAGCCTCCGTGTCCTTCTCCTCGTGGAGGAACGCGAACGCTTTCGATACGATCAGCCGGGCCGGTCCGACCGGAGTATCCCATACCAGTCCGGTGCCGATGCCGTGTATGAGCCGTGCGAGCGACATGTCGCTTCGCTGCCGCCAGGCATTGCCGGTATTGTAGCAGAGCAGGAACGACGCGGGGAAGATCACCTCGAATGGAGGCGTGTAGCTGAACTGCACACCCGCCACGGCCATATTGCTGCCGATAAGATCGTTCTCTTTCAGGCCGACGAACCTTCGGCTGTAGCTGTTTCCAGGGCCGCCGAGAAAGAACTGCTCGGAAAGGGGCAGGTAGCTGCTGCTTATGCCTGCGGCAGCCGAGAGCTGCAGCGTGGTATGTTTTCCGAGGGGTATGTTCTCCTCGTGCAGTCCGGTAACCTGCCAGAACAGGGCGTTGTTGTCCAGCACCGCGGGAGTCGCCGAGTAGCTCAGATGGGTATGGCGGCCCGAAGTGGGGATCTGTGCGCTGTTGCGCGAGTCGATGGTCAGGGACGTTCCCACCGAGAAGAGGTTTCTGTTATCGGTGGCGAGCGCGGGCTGTTCCGGCCCGGTTTCGTGGTACGACTGCGCATTCTGCAGGGTGGCGTCCAGCGACAGCCGTCCGTTTTTTCTGATTCTCGTTCCGAATGCACCCGTTATGCCGTATCGCTGAATGCCGTAGGTGGAGACGTTTTCGTAGGAGTAGCCGCTGAACTCTTTTGAAAAGTGCAGCTCCCTTGTATCGAATTCACGCTGGTCGAAAAAGAGTTTCGAGAAAAGGGTGAAATGTGTCGAGCCGATCCGGGGTATGGTGTACTCGATGTTGGCCACGGTGTTGTTCTGTCCGGCCTTGAACCATCCTCCGAGCGAACCGGTGGTTCCTCCGAGATTCTCGTTCCGGAAGTCGAGCAGGAACTGGGCGTTGCTGGTTTCGTCGTAACGCACCCCAAGCCTGAGCACCGATGAGGGTTTTTCCATAAGCGAGAAGGTCAGGGTTCTTTCACGGCTGTCCTCCAGAAACGAAGACTTTTCGGCAGCCACCGAAACCCGGTTGAAAATGCCGGTTTCATAGAGGTTTCCTGTTGATTCTTCCGCTTTTTCGAGCTGTATGGCTTTTGCAGTGTCAATCTTGATCTCCCTTCTGATCGGAGTCAGGCCGGTTACATTCCTGTTCTGGACGATTTCGATGTTTTTCACCTTGCCCGACGACATGCCGATGAAGAGGGTTCCTTCTGAAACGGAGATGCTTTCCGGTTCCACCAGGCTGTATCCCCGGCTTCGGTAGAGGCGGACCAGATCTTCAATGGCCGCCGTTCCGGCGCTGTTGGTATACAGGCTGTTGATGATCGGTCTGAAGCAGCTTTCGATCTCTCCCGAAGGGAGCCGTTCCTCAGGGCCGCCCGACACCACCACACTTCCTATCCGGGGAAGCGGAGAAAGATGGAATACCACGGTTTTTCCTGCGGAGTCGAAGGTGGCGTATACCGAGGTGAACAGGTCGGTTTCAAGCAGTTCCCGGAGAGTTCTCGACAGCGACTGTCCGTTGCGGACGATTCCTGCCACGATTCCGCTGTGCTCCGGACTCATGGGCCTGCCGGTGTCGATCCTGAACGATTTCGAGAAGCCGCCGATCCGGGTATCCCGTTTCGGAGCGGTTTCGATTCCCCTGCGGATCGTTCCGGCCAGCACCTTTCCCTTGGCGTAACCGGTTCGGACAAGTTCCGAGATATCGGAAAAATCGGTGGCGCTGTGCTGGCTCAGATCCGGTGCGATGACGATATCGGCCTTTTCGAGTTGCGCCGGGTACTGCAGTCCTGTCAGAATGGTTATGGCCTGGTCAGCGGCTTTCCACGGCATATCAAGGTCGCCGCTTTTGGAATACATGCTGCCGTGCGTATCGACGGCTATTTTATACGCTGCGTTGAAATAGTCGAGTTCATCGACAGGCAGGTTGGCAACAAGCCCTCCGTCCACAAGCCTGTATCCGTCGCGTTCAACCGGTTCGAAAAGTACCGGTACCGTGCTGCTTGCCCTCATGGCTTCCGAAAGCGACCCGGAGGCCAGTGAAATGCGTTTTCCCGAAAGCAGATCGGTGGAGACGGCCCTGAACTGAACGGGAAGGGTGCTGAAATCATGCCAGCCGTGATAGATCGCGTTGAGCACCAGCAGGTCGAGCGTTCCGGTGAGTGCCTGCGCGGAGCTCAGCGATTTCGGCACCAGCAGTTTCAGCTTCTCGAACCGGATCGCAATGGTCGCCCGGTCGCGTATTCTTTGCTGTTCAAGAAAGGATCCCGAGCGCGGCGACTCTTCCCTGATGGCAAGAATGGACTGCCAGGGCAGGGTGGAGGCAATCTCTTCGAGCTCTGCCGGGCTGTAGCCGCAGCTGTAGAGGCCTCCGATAATGGCTCCCATGCTGGTTCCCGCAATGTAATCGACCGGAACGCCCTCCTCGTCGAGAGCCTTGAGTATGCCGATCTGGGCTATGCCGTTTGCCCCGCCGCCTGAAAAGGCTATGCCTACGGTTTTGCGCGCCGGCCTCATGAACGGCATGACGGCGTAGCGCCTGAAAGGCATGGCGAGCGTGTCAGGGTAGACTACGGAGGCCGGAGCCGCTGCAAGCGGGGCATGCTGGAGTATCAGCTGCATGAGTCCCGCCAGCATCATCACTGCTGTCCTGCGTGCTCCCCTGAATAGCGATGGTCTGTTCTTCCTGTTCATTGCGCGGTTTCCGGTCACTCTTTCCGGGTTATTTTTGAGTTCTGCCGGTGACTTCATATCTTAAGGTCTAATGTATAACCTTTAGTACTAATTAAGAAAGATGGTCTGGTTCAAACGGGTAAAGCCTTCGATACGCACAACCGACAAACTCGACATGCCGGAGGGACTCTGGTGGAAGTGCGAGGATTGCGGCGCGATGATTCATAAAAAACAGCTCGAAGACCACGTCTACACCTGTTCGGAATGCGGCTACCATTTCAGGATTTCTCCCTATCGCTATTTTTCCATTCTGTTCGACAACGAGAATTACCAGGAGTTCGGCGACAGCCTCCGCTCTGCCGATCCGCTTGGTTTTGCCGATACCAAGAAATATACCGACAGGGTTCATGACATCATTGAAAAGACCGGCAAGACCGAAGCGTGCCGGAACGCCTGGGGGGATTCAGGAGGAAAGCCTCTTGTGGTATCGGCCATGGACTTCGGATTCATCGGCGGTTCGATGGGCTCCGTTGTGGGCGAGAAGATCGCCCGCGCCGTCGACAGGGCAATCGAGCTGCAGGCGCCGCTTCTGGTGATTTCACAATCGGGAGGAGCCCGCATGATGGAGGGGGCCTTCAGTCTCATGCAGATGGCCAAGACCGCCGCGCGCCTCACCCTGCTCGGAGAGAAAAAACTGCCATATATTTCGCTGATGACCGACCCCACCATGGGGGGCATTACCGCATCCTTCGCCATGCTCGGCGATATCAACCTGAGCGAGCCCAAGGCGCTGATCGGCTTTGCCGGACCGAGGGTCATCAGGGACACCATCAAAAGGGATCTGCCCGAAGGCTTTCAGCGTGCGGAGTTTCTTCTTGAACACGGTTTCATCGACGCCATAGTTCATCGCAAGGAGCTGAAAAATCACATCGTGCGTCTTTCAGGCATGCTCTCCGGCTGAGGGCTCCGGCCCGGTCCATCCCAGTGCGCCGGCCGTGACGGGAAACTGGGCGCAGAATATGGCCCGGATCTCTTCGGCGATATCCCGGTGCTCTTTCTGCGTGCTGATGTCTGTGCGCACCTCGATGTAGTGGATCCAGCTTCGCACCGAACCCTTCATATAGAGTTTCGTCCTGGTGCCCAGCGGCAGCAGCACTCTTGCGCACTCCTTGGCGATGCCCTTTTCGAGGGCATCGTTGTACATCTCCATCGATATGCGGGAAATGTTCTCCTGCGCCTCATCGAACCAGACCGCAATCCCCTCGTCGAGGTCGTCCAGCGAGTTCTGCCGGTTTTTGCTGTCCTGCCTGCGCGGCCGGTACTTCTCGACGGACTGCGCCCTGGCGTAACGCTGGCTGAACTCCTGAAACTGGAAACTCCTGTGGCGAAGGATCTGTGGCGCGATGGCTCTGGAGGTGACGATTTCGACGGTCATGTCCGCCATCTCGAAAATGCTCCAGTGCCTGTTGGCGATACAGTAAGCCAGCAGTTTTCCGAAGTCGAGGTTTTCCTGATTGGGGCTCGAAACCCTTGCGCAGTAAGCCATGAGCCCTTCCGCGGTGAGGGGACGGTCTTCAATGGCGAAACACGGAGTGGTTACCGAAATGAGACGGACCTGCATAGTCAGCTGTGGTTTGGTTCAAGAGGCCTGAAATATAAGCATACGATGAGGTTTATCCTGCAGTGAGCGGTTTGTTTTATCGTCTTCTTTTTTACTTATTGGAACCGGAACGATTGCATTGTTGTTAGCTCTATGTATTTTACGTGTTTCTTTTACACCCACTCAACCCATCGATCCAGTTATGGCAAATATCAATTTCGGATTTGACCACCATGCCCGCAAACTCTACTCGGGCGCTATAGAAGAGGGTATTCAGAATACACTTGTTCCCATGGTCATCGAAACCTCCGGCAGGGGAGAGCGTGCATTCGATATTTTTTCGCGCCTTCTGCGCGAGCGGATCATCTTTCTCGGCAGCGGCATAGACGAACATGTGGCCGGCCTTGTCATGGCCCAGCTGATCTTTCTTGAATCCGAAGATCCTGAACGGGATATCTATATCTACATCAACTCGCCCGGCGGCAGTGTTTCAGCCGGTCTTGGCATTTACGACACCATGCAGTACATCCGGCCCGATATCGCCACGGTCTGTGTAGGCATGGCGGCAAGCATGGGCGCTTTTCTCCTTGCCAGCGGCACCAAAGGCAAACGCGCCTCGCTTCCCCATTCGCGCATCATGATCCACCAGCCTTCCGGCGGCGCTCAGGGGCAGGAGACCGACATCATCATCCAGGCACGTGAGATAGAGAAGATTCGCAAGCTGCTTGAAGAGCTTCTGGCCAAACATACCGGTCGGGACGTCCAGCAGATCAGGGAGGATTCCGAGCGAGATCGCTGGATGAACGCAGCCGAAGCGCTTGAGTACGGTATTATCGACCAGGTTTTCGAGAAGCGTCCGGCACCTGAAAAGGCCGATTGAGAAGTCATATTCCGTAATTCCCACAGTTGTAACCGACGTCGCCATGAGTGAAGAGAGAACGCCGTTCAATCTCGAAAAAACCTATAATCATCAGGAGGTCGAAGACCGCTGGAGAAGCGCCCATTGGGAGGCTCTCGGCAGTTTTCATGCCGAAAGCGGCCGTGTGCTTTCGGAAGGCCGCACTCCCTACAGCGTGCTGATGCCGCCACCGAACGTAACCGGAAGCCTCACGCTCGGCCATGTACTCAACCACACCCTGCAGGATATTTTCATTCGCTACAGCCGCATGCGGGGAAAGGAGGCTCTCTGGCTTCCCGGAACCGATCATGCAGGTATCGCGACCCAGACGGTCGTTGAAAAGAAGCTGAAAAAAGAGGGAGTGACCCGCCATGATCTCGGGCGCAAGGCATTTCTCGACCAGGTGTGGGAGTGGCGCGAGGAGTACGGAGGGCTTATTCTCCGCCAGCTCCGCCGGCTTGGTATCTCCTGCGACTGGCGGCGGAATCTTTTCACCATGGACGAGCGGGCTTCGGAAGCAGTCATCAACGCCTTCATAGCCCTCTACCGCGATGGACTGATCTACCGTGGAACGCGTATCATCAACTGGTGTCCGGTTTCGCAGACCGCCCTGTCCGATGAAGAGGTGATCATGAAGCCCCGGCGCGACAAACTTGTTTACGTCCGCTACCCGCTGGTCAACCGTCCGGGCCGGTATATCACCATCGCGACGGTCAGGCCCGAAACCATTCTTGCCGACGTGGCCATCGCCGTCAATCCGGCCGATCCCCGCTACCGCGATCTTGTCGGGGAACTTGCGGCGGTTCCGGTGGCAGGACGCCACATACCGGTTATCGCCGATGACTATGTCGATATCGAGTTCGGAACCGGCGCCCTGAAAATCACTCCCGCACACGATCCAAACGACTACGAGGTTGCCCGTCGCCACAATCTTCCGGTCATCTCCGTTGTCGGCCGCGACGGGAAAATGACCGACGAATACGGTTACGGAGGCATGGACCGTTTCGACGCCCGCGAGAAAATTCTGCTCGATCTGGAGGAGCTTGGCAATCTCGAACGGGTAGAGGAGTACGAACACAATGTCGGCTATTCCGAACGTGCCGACGTGGTTGTCGAGCCCTATCTTTCCGAACAGTGGTTCGTTCGCATGCAGCCGCTGGCCGGGCCGGCCCTGCAGGTGGTCAACGACAGCGAAATCCGTTTCCATCCGCCGCACTGGGTCAACACGTACCGCCACTGGATGGAGAACATCCAGGACTGGTGCATTTCGCGGCAGCTCTGGTGGGGACATCGCATTCCCGCATGGTACGATTCCGAGGGTCGGGTATGGGTCGCTTCGTCGTACGAGGAGGCCTGTCATCTTGCCGGAACCGACAAGCTGGTCCAGGACGAGGATGTGCTCGATACCTGGTTCTCGTCGTGGCTGTGGCCGCTCACCACGCTTGGCTGGACAGGGCCGAACAGCGACAACGACGATCTCAGGGCATTCTATCCCACCGATACGCTGGTTACCGGCCCCGATATCATCTTTTTCTGGGTGGCGCGCATGATCATGGCCGGCCTCTACTTCAAGGGCGGGGTGCCGTTCCGCGACGTCTACTTTACCAGCATCATCAGGGACATGAAAGGGCGCAAGCTTTCCAAGTCGCTCGGCAATTCTCCCGATCCACTCAAGGTGATCGACACCTACGGTACCGACGCCCTGCGTTTCACCATCATCTACATCGCGCCTCTCGGCCAGGACGTGCTGTTCGGCGAAGAGAAGTGCGAGCTTGGCAGGAACTTCGCAACCAAACTCTGGAACGCTTCCAGACTGGTTTTCATGCAGCGCGAAAAGTATTTCGAATCCCCCGAGGAGTTCGAGGCTGCCTACAGCATGTTCGTTCCCGACCGGAACGACTTCACCTTTGCCGAAGAGCATCTGCTCATGGCCAGATATCATGCCATGATCGAACGCTACCACACGGCATTCGGCCAATTCCGGGTGAACGACATCGTCAGGAATCTCTACGACTTTTTCTGGGGCGATTACTGCGACTGGTATCTCGAGGCCCTCAAGACAAGCCTTTCCGCATCGTCTGACATCGATGCGGCCCGCAGGGCCGTGCTGCTTTCCGTGCATGTGCTGGAGGGCACCCTCAAGGCGCTGCATCCGGTCATGCCATTCATCACCGACGAGATATGGCACTGTATCGTCAGGCGACCTCACGGCCTTACCGTCGCGCTCTCTCCGATGCCCGAGGCCTCAGCTGACTGGACGGGCATTGACGCGGCCATCCATGCGCTTCCCCGCGCGGTCATCTCCGAGGTGCGGAGCCTTCGCTCGCTTTTCGCCGTGCCCGCTTCCGGTATGGCGCCCCTTACCCTCAAACCTGCCGGCGAGGCTGCCTGCAGGGTGCTTTCGGAAAATACGCACATTATCGCCGCCGCCACCAGGTGCAGCGTAACGGTATCTCCGGACGCTGTCCGTCCGTCTCATGCCGCCTCCTCGGTGGTTGAAGGCAATGAACTTTTTGTGCAGCTCGAGGGTTTGATTTCCTTCGAAAAAGAACGGGCGCGCCTGCAGAAAGAGATAGGCAGTATTTCATCCTATGTGGCCTCGCTGAAAAAGAAGCTTTCCAACGAGGGATTCGTGGCAAACGCGCCTGAAGATGTTATCGAAAAAGAGCGTTCGAAACTTTCCGAAGCCCAGGGCAACCTTGAAAAACTTTCCGGAAACCTCGATGTGCTTGCAGGTTGAGGCTTTTCAGGCGCCGGGAACGCACCGGGTCGTCCGGTTTCCGGAGAGCGCCGGATGTTACGGCATTTAAAACGGATTTTTTCATTTTGTCCTGAAATGATATTTTACCGGTTCAGGTTAATCCGAACCATAAGGTCAGGAGACATACCTGTGAGTTCTAGAAGGAGTTTATTAGACAATGAGGCAGTTGAAAATCAGCAAGCAAATTACCAACAGGGAGAGCCTTTCGCTCGACCGCTATCTGCAGGAGATCGGCAAGTACGATCTTCTCACCGCCGATGACGAGGTCAAACTGACCATGGCTATCAAGGAAGGCTACGACATGCCGGTTGATACCGTTGAGTACAAGCGCGCCAAGCGTGCGCTCGACAAGCTCATCAAAGGCAATCTGCGTTTTGTGGTTTCCGTTGCGAAGCAGTACCAGAATCAGGGACTGACGCTCGGCGATCTCATCAACGAAGGCAACCTCGGTCTCATCAAGGCGGCAAAGCGCTTTGACGAAACCAGAGGGTTCAAGTTCATCTCCTACGCAGTCTGGTGGATTCGCCAGTCCATTCTCCAGGCTCTGGCTGAACAGTCGCGAATTGTACGTCTGCCGCTCAACCGGGTCGGCACGCTCAACAAGATCAGCAAGGCATACAGTCAGCTCGAACAGGAGTTCGAGCGCGATCCCAATACTCGGGAGCTGGCCAACCTGCTCGATATGGACTCGCAGGACGTCGCCGACACCCTGAAAATCGCCGGACGTCATGTATCGGTTGACGCTCCGTTCGCCCAGGGAGACGACAACCGCCTGCTCGACGTGCTGCAGAACGACGGGCACCTGCCCGATCACGGCCTGAACCGCGACTCTCTCACCCTTGAGGTCGAGCGTTCGCTCTCGGTGCTCGCGCCGCGCGAAGCCGATGTCATCCGCTCCTACTTCGGTATCGGCATGGACAACCCGCTTACCCTCGAAGAGATCGGCGAGAAGTTCAAGCTGACCCGTGAACGGGTGCGCCAGATCAAGGAAAAAGCCATCAGAAGGCTTCGCCAGTCGGCCTACAGCAAGATTCTCAAGGAGTATATCGGCAGCTGAAAAGTCTGCGTCAGGCTTTTGCTTCCCTGTTTTCTGCCGTCGTTCCGGCTACTCTGACGAGTCTTGCCGCCGCTCCCTCCCGAACTCCCGTACGTTCAGCGGCACTGCCGTTGCGTACGGCGATTTCCACGGTTCCGAAACTTCCACCGTAAGCCAGCAGCTCTCCCTCCCGTTTGTCGCCGTAGGTTTCCATGACCGAAAGCGGCGGGATTCCTTCGGTCTCTATCCGCCACTCACGGGGGTTCGCGCAGAGGCTTGTGTCGATGGTGGTGACAAGGTTGCCGAAACGGTCGGCGAAGAGGATATGGCCCGCTATCGAACCGTCACTCTGAACCCGGCACCCCTTGGCGGGCAGCCTCACGCACGACGACGGGGCGACCGGTTCGCCAAGCCTCCCGAATGGAAACCCTCCGGCCAGATGTGCAGCCGCAGGTGAAAAGAGATCCCGCCCGTGAAAGGTTGCGCTCTGTCGGGGAAGCATGATGTCATGATTGGTGATGCTTACGCACCCGCTGAGGCCGTTCATGTCGAGCACCGGGGTCAACAGGCCGTTGTCCGGGCCGAGAAAGGTATGGTGACCGGCTCTGAGGGCAAGTGGTTTTCTCGATGTCCCCACCCCCGGATCGACCACACAGACCACGATCGAACGCTGCGGAAGAAACGGCAGGGCTCGATCGAGAAAAAAAGCCCCCAGCTCGATATGCTGCGGAGCGATGGCATGGGTGAGATCGACGATGCGGGCGTGCGGGCAGATCGAAAGGATCACCCCCTTCATCTGTCCCACATAGGTGTCATCGACGCCGAAATCGGTCATCAGCACCACCACCGGGTCGGGGTTTCCTTCTCCGCCCTTCACTTTTCCGCCTTCCGGTAGAGGAACAGGCCCGCCCCGAGAAAAAGCAGCAGCGGCAGCCACGCGGCTACCCACGGCTCGATCATGGCGTTGTACCCCATGGTCGCAACCGTTCTCTGCATGCCGAGAAAGAGAAAACCTATAAAGAGCGCCAGCGCTATTTCTGCAGCAAGTCCGCTGCGTTTTCTCACTGCCGAGAGCGGTACGCCGATCAGAATGACGACGATCGATGCGAGCGGCACGGCCAGCTTCGCGTGCAGTTTTACCCTCGCACGCTCCAGATTGGGGAAGCCGGCCTGCATTTTTTCCCTTATGTACCGATAGTGCTGCACGAGGTTCATCTCTTCGGGGAGCACGTTCAGTTCCTTCAGGGACTCGGCTGTCAGGGCAAGATCGAGGGTGTCGCGTACCGATCTGAATACGACTTCGCCGGGAGCTGCGCCGAATGTTCGGATGGTTGCTTTCGGCATGATCCACTTTTTTGACCTGCCGTCGAATACCATCACAGGGCCGTCGGTTCTCGATCGGAGATGCGGCCCGTCGAAATCCTCGATGGTGACGTTCATGGCTCTGGACCCTGCGGGGTCGAACGAGCCGATGGTTACCACCCGGTTGTCCGGTTCGAGGATGTGGATGTTGGCGCCCTCGTGCAGACCTGGCCTGGTTTCGTTGAGCGCTTCGCGCTGATAGGCGATTTTCGCCGAAGCTGCGACCGGTTCGAAAAGCGAGGCATTACAGATATTGACAACTGCAATGATGACGCCTCCGAGCAGAAACGGGCGCATCAGCTGGTTCAGGCTTATGCCCGAGGAGCGGATTGCGGCAAGTTCACTCTGCGCTGAAAGCCGGCCTGCCGTGAGAATCGAGGCAAGCAGGGTCGATACCGGCGCGGTCACCTGAAAGGTTGCCGGCAGGGAGAGCAGATAGTACCAGGCTATGCCCGCCGCTCCCACCCTGCGGTCGAAAAACCCGTCGAGGTTCTCCACCATGTCGATCAGGGTGAAGAGCGCGGCGAAAGTGATGGATGCAAAGAGAAAGGAGAAGGCGAACTGCCTGAATATATAGCGGTCCAGGAGTTTCATGGGTATTTTTCTCTCCTTTGCATGCCTGGGGCATCCGTTTTCGTGATCGTTTTCTCTGGTTGTTCTTAGTATCCGAAAAGTTCTTCCAGCTTCAGTTCCCGGACCTCTCCGTATTTGCGGAGCGTCTGCATGTCGAGCCTTGCTGTATCCCCGAGCACCAGCATAACATGGTTCCTGTTGCCGAAATGTTTCCGGTGAAAGGCCTGGACGTCTTTGAGCCCCATGCCGGGCACCCTGTCGAAAACCTCCTTTCTGATGTCCTCACCGAGGCCGAGCCGTCTGGCGTCTTCGTAATTGAAAAGCACCTCGGTTCTCGTCAGCCGTTCGGAGGCTATTTTCTGCATAATACCGTTTTTTGCCGAAGCGAACAGTTCCGGAGATTCCGGCAGCTCCAGCATCAGGCTTCTGATTCCTTCGAGCGCTTCGGGCAGCTTGTCGGCCTGCGTGCCGATATAGCTGAAGATGTAGTTATGCCGGTCGCGCAGTTTCGGGGTCCGGTAGACCGACAACACCGAGTAGGCCAGCGCCTTTGCTTCGCGAAGCTCCTGGAAAACCACCGACGACATGCCGCCGCCGTAATATTCGTTGAAGAGCGTGATCATCGGAAGCATCGACGCATCGAACAGGTCGTCCCTGGAGAGCATGATCACTTCGGCCTGGGTCATGTCGTAATCGACGACATAGACCAGGTTGTTTTTCTGTTCGAGCTCCGGGTAGATGCTTGCCGCAGGCGGTTCAGAGAGCTTTTCCGGGTAGCGTCGCACGGTATGGAGTTCACCGAGCAGGTTCTCGGCGCTGGCCGGTCCGTAATAGAGTACGCGGTGGCGATACTGCAGCAGCTTGCCGATCTCCTCAAGCAGCTCCCCGGAGGAGACGCTTTCGAGTTCAGCGTTGGAAAGCACATTGTTAAAGGGCGAGGATGGGCCGTACTTGCCATAGTTCGACATGGCTTCGAACAGGATTTTCCTTTTCGAGAGCTTGTCGTCCGCACGCTCCTTCATGGTGCCGGCCTTGAGCTTTTTCAGAGCCGCCTCGTCGGGTTCGGCATCGGTCAGAAGCTGTTCGAGCAGGCGTATGGAGGCCGGAAAGTTCTTCTGCAGTCCCGAAAGCTTCAGGTAGACGTAGTCCTCCGAGGTGAAGGCCGAGAAGCTGGCTCCGTTCCGGTAGAGCTCCTGGCTGAACTGCGCCGGCGTCAGGGAGGATGTTCCCAGATAGGAGAGGTAGTCGAGCGCAAGGTCAATTTTCCGGCTGTGGTTTTTGCCGATATCGAACACGTAGTAGATCGAGAACAGATCGTTTTCCCTGTTCTGCAGGTAGTGCAGGCCGATATCGGGGGTTACGGCGTAAAACCCGATATCCTTCCGGTAATCGAGAAAGGAGGGTTCGATCTTCTCGGAGGGTTTGGCAAGGATCTCGCCGGCGAACGTCGAGGAGCTGTCGCGGTTGACCTTGATCGGCGTGATCGGCGGCTTCTGGATTTTCGGGCTGCTTTTTTCGGTGCCGTGCTCCTTGAAGATCGCCACGTAGTTCGAGCCGTAATGTTCCTTTGCGAAAGCCACCAGATCCGCCTTGGTGATCTTCTCGAGGCGTTCGGTCTGCTGCACGTACTCCTTCCACTCCATGCCCCACACGAAAGCGTCCACATAGGCCTCCACCCGTCCCCGGTTGCTCTCGTACATTTTGAGCTGCTCGATCTTCAGGTCGTTGATCGCCGCTTCGAGCAGCCAGTCGGGGAAGTTTCCCTCCTTGAGCTGCCGGAGCTGTTCGAGCAGCAGGTCACGCACCTCCTCCAGGCTCTGCCCTTCGCGCGGCTTGGCGCTCAGGAGGTGCGCAGAGTAGTCCTTCATCAGCACCAGCATCGAACCCGCGTCGAGCGTTTTCTGCTGCTGGTTGAGGTTCAGGTCTATCAGTCCGGCAGTCTGGTTGTAGAGTATCTTGTCGATCAGCGTGAGGTAGTCTGCATCCCTGGTATTGACGCCGCTGAAACGGAAACCGATAACCAGTTCTTCGGCTTCCGGCCCCTTCACTCTCTTGACGACCGGCTTTTTCAGCGGCTCCTCGACGGCGGGAGTGAAGGGAGGTATCTCCTTCGGCTGCAGTACCGAGAATTTACGATCGATCATCCTGATGGTTTCCTCCGGATCGAAATCTCCGGACAGACAGAGCGCCATGTTGTTCGGCACGTAGTAGGAACGGTAATAGTTGATCACATTCCTGATCGAGGGATTCTTCAGGTGTTCCGCCTTGCCGATGGTGGTCTGGGTGCCGTAGGTGTGACGGCTGAACAGCCCCGAAAAAAGGTTCTCCCATATTTTCCGGCTGTCGCTGTCCATGGTCATGTTTTTCTCTTCATAAACGGTTTCCAGTTCCGTGTGGAAGAGTCTCATGACCGGATTGCGGAATCGTTCCGCCTCTATCGAGAGCCACTGGTCGAGCTTGTTGGAGGGAATGTCGTTGATATAGACGGTCTGTTCGACCCAAGTGTATGCGTTGGTGCCCTGTGCGCCGATAGAGTTCAGCAGCTTGTCGTACTCGTTTGGCACCGTGTACTGCGCGGCAGCGTTCGAGAGACTGTCGATATCACGGTAGATCGCCGCCCGCCTGTCGGGATCGGTCGTCGAACGGTACTCTTCGTAGAGCGAGATGATTTTTTCCAGTTCAGCATGCTCTTTCTCGTAATTGAGCGATCCGATGGAGTCGGTGCCCTTGAAGAGCATGTGCTCGAGATAGTGGGCAAGCCCGGTGGTTTCGGCCGGATCGTTCTTGCTTCCGGCCCGAACGGCAATTGATGTATATATTCTCGGCTCGTCGCGGTAGGGACTCATGAAAACGGTGAGCCCGTTGCCGAGCGTGTAGATGCGGGTATGGAGGGAGTCGCCTGGAATCGTGGTATAGGGGTAGGTTTTGACTTCATTCATCATTGGACTGCAGGATGATAGTAGATGCAAAAGAAGGAAAACGGCAACTCCCGCCGGGATAGGGCGCTTTCCCTGTGTTGAATATGGAAAAACAGTCATCGCAAAAAACATAATAATGGGATTTCCGGCGAACTATTGCAACTGCCCGGGGATAACTGATGAAAAAACACCGCTCCGCCGGTTCCAGGCGAATCCTTTCTCTGGGTTGCAGAACGAACAGGCGGCATTAATAGTTCTTTCTGCTGCAGTTACCAGAAACCATCAAGAGCGGGGAATTTTCACGCAATGTACGGCATAACAGGAAACGAGTACCGGCTTGTCAGCCCGTACGCACCGAAAGGCGATCAGCCAAAAGCCATTGAACAGCTCGTCGAGGGGGTGCAGCGGGGAGACCGGTGGCAGACGCTGCTCGGCGTGACCGGTTCGGGCAAAACCTTCACCATTTCGAACGTCATCGCCCAGGCCGGCAAGCCGGTGCTGGTGATGAGCCACAACAAGACGCTTGCCGCGCAGCTCTACGGTGAACTCCGGCAGTTTTTTCCAGACAACGCCGTCGAATACTTCATCAGCTATTACGACTTCTATCAGCCGGAAGCCTACCTTCCCTCGCTCGACAAGTACATAGCCAAGGATCTCCGCATCAACGACGAAATCGAGCGTCTCCGGCTCAAGGCGACCAGTTCGCTGCTCAGTGGACGCCGCGACGTTATTGTTGTGAGCTCGGTAAGCTGCATTTACGGCCTCGGCTCTCCTGAAGAGTGGAAGGCCCAGATCCTCGAACTGCGGCCCGGAATGGAAAAAGACCGCGACCAGTTTCTCCAGGAGCTCATCTCCCTGCACTATGTCAGGGACGACATCGCTACAGGTCCAGGAAAGTTCAGGGTGCGCGGCGATATCATCGATCTGGTGCCCGCCCACGAAGAGCTTGCCATACGGGTCGAATTTTTCGGACCGGAGATCGAAAGCCTCCAGACCTTCGACATGCAGAGCGGTGAGGTACTGGGAAAGGACGACTATGCCTTCATCTACCCAGCGCGCCAGTTCGTGGCGGGGGAGGAGCAGATGCGCCGCTCCATGCTGGCCATCGAGAACGAACTGGCAGGCAGGCTCAATGAGCTTCGCGCCGACAACCGCCTTATCGAGGCGCGTCGCCTCGAAGAGCGCACCCGCTACGATCTCGAAATGATGAAGGAGCTGGGGTATTGCTCGGGCATCGAAAACTACTCCCGCCACCTGTCGGGAAGGGCGCCCGGCGAGCGTCCCCACTGCCTGCTCGACTATTTTCCCGAAGACTATCTGGTCGTGGTCGACGAATCGCACGTCACGCTGCCGCAGATCAGGGGCATGTACGGCGGCGACCGCTCGCGCAAGACCATTCTTGTCGAACACGGCTTTCGTCTTCCTTCCGCGCTCGACAACCGTCCGCTCCGTTTCGAGGAGTACTCCCGGCTGGTGCCGCAGGTGATCTGCGTAAGCGCCACCCCCGGCGACCTCGAGCTGGAGTTTTCAGGAGGGGTTATCGTCGAGCAGCTTGTCCGCCCGACAGGTCTGCTCGACCCCCCGGTGGAGGTACGGCCTGTGAAGGGGCAGATCGACAATCTGCTCGAAGAGATCCGTCGCCACACCGAAAAAGGGTTCAAGGTGCTGGTCATGACGCTTACCAAGCGCATGGCTGAAGATCTCGACGGCTATTTCCGCAAGGCGGCCATCCGCTCCCGCTACCTGCACTCGGAGATCAAGAGCCTTGAGCGCATCCAGATTCTCCGGGAGCTCAGAACCGGTGACATCGATGTGCTGGTTGGCGTCAACCTGCTCCGTGAGGGTCTCGATCTTCCCGAAGTGTCGCTTGTGGCCATCCTCGATGCCGACAAGGAGGGGTTTCTTCGCAATACCAGATCGCTCATGCAGATCGCCGGACGGGCAGCCCGCAATCTCGAAGGGTTTGTAGTGCTCTATGCCGATGTCATAACCCGCTCCATCCGGGAGGTGCTCGATGAAACCGCACGACGCCGGGCCATACAGCAGCGCCACAACGAGGAGCATGGCATCGAGCCGCAATCGATCGTCAAGTCGATGGAGCAGGTGCTCAACACCACCAGTGTCGCCGATTCCGAGGAGCGTTACCGCCGCAAGCGTTTCGGGCTCGAACCCAAGCCGGAGAGGCTGCTCAGTTCCCTTGTCGAAACGCTTTCGGTCGACGAATGTTATGCCATGGCCTCCGAACTCCGTCTTGAAATGCAGGAGGCCGCCGAGCATATGGAGTACGAAAAAGCCGCGTATCTGCGCGATGAAATATCGAAATTCGAGCAGCGTGCAAGGGAAACCCTGAAGGGAGAGTAGCGGTTTTTCTTGCCGCGGCGCTTTGTTATCGGAAAATAAAATCATATAAGAATAATACGGGGAGAGGTTCTCCACAGGCTGCCCGGAATGGCGACAGGAATAGTCGCCATTCCGGGCGGGATGTTTACCGTTTAAAGCCGTTTTCAGGGAGCACAGGGTTCTATGCTGGCACAGATAGATAAAAAGCATTACGCGAAACTGCACGAAATTCTCCAGCTTTGCCGAAGCAATCTCAAGCAATGCGATGAGTCGCTGGTTCAGCGTGCGTTCTTCATGTCCTACCGGGCGCACGAAGGTGAAAAACGCGCTTCCGGAGAGCCCTACTTCTACCATCCGGTCGAAGTGGCCACCATCATGCTCGAAGAGCTGCCTCTCGACGACGTCTCCGTAGCTGCGGCGCTGCTCCACGACGTGCTCGAAGACAGCGGCTACACCTACGACGATCTGGCCGCCGAACTCGGCGTCGAGGTTGCCGACATCGTCGAAGGGCTTACCAAGATATCCGGCATCACGATCAATCGCGAAACAACCCAGGCCGAAGGGTTCCGCAAGATGCTGCTCTCGATGGTCAAGGATATCAGGGTGATTCTCATCAAGTTCTGCGACCGTCTCCACAACATGCGAACGCTCGAATCGCTGCCCGAGCATCGCCGCCTGAAGATCGCCCTTGAAACGAGGGACATCTACGCGCCTCTGGCGCACCGTTTCGGTCTCGGCAAGATGAAGGTCGAGTTCGAAAACCTCGCCCTGAAATACATCGACCCCGAGATGTACGATTTTCTGCAGCAGAAGGTGCGTCTGAGCCGTGCCGAGCGCATCAACTACCTCAACCGCATGATCGGTCCCATCAAGGACGATCTCGAAAAACAGGGCTTCCGCATCGAGGTCGAGGGCAGGGCCAAACACCTGTTCTCCATCTACAACAAGATGCGCAACAAGAACAAGAACTTCGAGGATATCCACGATCTCTACGGCATCAGGGTCATTGTCGATACCGAACGGGTGGCCGACTGTTTCGCGGTCTACGGCTTCATCACCCAGAAGTATCCGCCCATACCGCAGCACTTCAAGGACTACATCTCCATTCCCAAGCACAACGGCTACCAGTCACTGCACTCGGCCATCATCGGTCCCAAGGGGTATGTGGTGGAGCTGCAGATCCGAACCAAGCGCATGCACGAATTCGCCGAACTCGGCGTCGCCGCGCACTGGCGCTACAAGGAGAAGATATCCAGGGACGACGCCACGATCGACTCCTTCCTGAAATGGGCCAGGGAGCTCATCAAGGACGCCGACAGCGCAGCCTCGTTCATGGAGGGGTTCAAGCTCAATCTCTATCACGACGAGATCTACGTCTTCACCCCCAAGGGCGACATGAAAACCATGCCGGCAGACGCTACGCCCATCGATTTCGCCTACGCCATCCACTCCGAAATCGGCAACGGCTGCATCGGGGCGAAGGTGAACGGCAAGATCGTGCGACTCAACGCACAGCTCAAGTCGGGCGATCGGGTGGAGGTCATCACCTCGAAAAACCAGAAGCCAAAGGCCGACTGGCTCAAGTTCGTCGTTACCCATCGCGCCCGCCTCAAAATCCGCTCGGCCATCAACGAGGAGCGCCGTCTGCAGATCGAAAAAGGCCGCAGCATGTGGGACAAACTGCTTTCCGGCGGCAAAAAGCTCTTTTCCGAGAACGATATCATCCGCCACGCCAAAAAGTACGGCATCAAGACTCCGGCCGACTTTTTCAGCGCGCTGGCCAGCCAGCAGATCAACGGTGAGGAGATTTTCGAGCGCGTCAGCAACGCCCGCAAGGAGCCGGCCGAGTCGACGGCAAAACAGCCGGCCAGCCAGGCCATGCAGGTCGAAACCTTCCTTGAGCAGGCCCGGCACGACCAGGATGCCCCCGTATCGAAGAAGGACGATGTCATCATAGCGGGAATGAGCAACATCGCCTACGCCTATGCGAAATGCTGCCAGCCGGTTCCCGGCGACGACGTCATCGGTTTCGTTACGGCCGAAGGCGTGGTGAAAATCCACAGGAAGAACTGTCTGAACGTCAGCAACGAAAATTTCCTGAAGAGCGAGCGGATCGTTTCGGTCTCGTGGAACAGGAAGGTTGAAACCGACTTCCTTGCAGGTATAAAAATCGTCGGTGAGGACCGGATCGGCATCACCAACCAGATCACCACCGTTATCTCCAAATTCGATACCAATATCCGGAGTATCTCCCTGCACGCTCGCGACGGCATGTTCGTCGGCACGCTCATGGTCTATGTCCGAAATATCGAAAAACTCGGCACCCTCATGGAGAAACTCAAAAAAGTTCAAGGTATCTTCACCGTAGAGCGTCTCATCAGCTGAGGACGGGCGGGGGAACTTTATGCCGCCGGCCGCGCATTCAAAAACAGGAAACCTATCACCACCACCAGACCATGTCCATCAACCAGAACCTGAACGCCATGAAACCGATTCTGTCAAGACTCTTCGCTTTTATTCTGCTGCTCGGTTCGCTGTCCGGCTGCGGCTACAACTCCATCCAGCAGAACGACGAGGCCGTCAACAAGGCCTGGGGCGACCTTGAATCGCAGCTCCAGCGCAGGGCCGACCTCGTCCCAAACCTGGTAGCCACCGTAAAGGGCGCGGCGAACTTCGAAAAGGAGACCCTTACCGCGGTAATTGAAGCCAGGGCGAAGGCTACCGCTGTGCAGCTTACTCCCGAAATGCTCAGCGATCCCGAAGCCATGAACAAGTTCCAGAGTGCGCAGGGATCACTTTCATCGAGCCTTTCGCGTCTTCTGGTAGCCGTCGAGCGCTATCCCGAACTCAAGGCCAACCAGAATTTCAGGGATCTGCAGAACCAGCTTGAAGGCACGGAAAACAGGATCAGCGTTGCCCGTCAGCGGTACAATGCGACAGTGGAAACCTTTAATTTCTCGATCCGGCAGTTTCCCAACTCCATGACCAACAGCCTGCTGCTCAAGCTGAAGGCCAAGGAGTACTTCAAGGCTGATGCAGCCGCGAAGGCAGTGCCGGAAGTGAAGTTCTGACGGGTGACGCCATTCATGCAAAAACAGTTCAGGGCGCTTTTCTTTTTCTGCTGCCTCCTGGCGCAGTTTATGCCTTTTTCAGCTGTGGCGGCACCCGACGTTCCTTCGCTTGTCAGCCGGGTGAACGATGGTGCGGGAATGATCTCGCCGCAGGCGGAGGCGGCTCTGGAAGCGAAACTCGCCGATCTGGAAAAGAACGAATCAACGCAGGTCGTCATTCTTACGGTTCCCTCTCTCGAGGGGGAACCGATCGAGGATTTCTCCATCAGGGTGGCTGAAGCCTGGAAAATCGGCCAGAAAGGGGTTGACAACGGTGTGCTGTTTCTGGTTTCGCGCGACGACCGCAAGGTGCGCATCGAGGTGGGTTACGGCCTCGAGGGCCGCCTGACCGATCTGCTCGCAGGCCGGATCGTCCAGAACGAGGTGACTCCCGCTTTCAGGGCCGGTCAGTTCGACGCCGGTTTTCAGAGGGGCGTTGACGCCATTCTGCTCGCTGTGCGAGGAGAGTACAAGGCGGCTCCGGCAAAAGAAAAGGGCGGATCTCCCTCTGTTGCCCTCATTCTGCTCATCATCCTCTTCATCTACTTTTTCAGCCGGATTTCACGGGGTAGCCGGGGAGGAGGCCCGATGATTTTCGGAGGCGGTCCGGGCGGAGGCTTTTATGGCGGAGGCGGGGGCTTCGGCGATGGCGGAGGAGGAGGCTTCAGCGGAGGAGGGGGCGGCTTCGGAGGGGGCGGCGCGTCGGGCGACTGGTAGGAAAAACAATATGCGGCCATAAAGGGAACAGCCATGAAAGATCCGGTCAACAGATTCCTTAACGAACAGGACAAACAGGTCATCGAGGAACGTATACGGGCGGCGGAGCGGACCACCTCCGGCGAAATCGTCGTCAAGGTCGTTACCTCCAGCGACAGCTATGCTGCTGCGGCAACGCTCGGCAGTTCCATGCTTTCCCTGCTCGGTGCGCTGCTCTTCATGCTCGCCAGCGGCAACCGCGACATGTGGACCTTTCTCGGTATTTTTGCAGCCTTCTTTATCGTGCTCCACGAGCTGTTCAGGCGGGTTCCTGCCTTCAAACGCCCCTTTGTTTCCTCCTCCGACATGCAGGAAGAGGTTGCGGAGGCGGCTGCCGGCGCGTTTTTCCGCAGGGGAATCTACAATACCCGAAATCGCACCGGTATTCTTATCTACATCTCCGTTTTCGAACACCGGGTGCGCGTCATCGCCGACCAGGGCATCAGTTCCAGGGTCGAGCCGCAGCTCTGGCAGGAGATAGTCGATACCATCATTACGGGAATCCGCCGCAAAGAGCAGGGCAGGGCGATAGCCGGTGCCGTCGACCGCTGCGGGGAGATTCTTGCCAGCCACTTCCCGCTGCAATCCGGTGACCGGAACGAACTTTCTGACGCCGTCGTCATGGGACGGGCGGACCGTCCGTGAAGAATCTCTGCAAGCGCGACCGCAAAGAGCTGCTCGATCATGCCCGGCTCCTTGCCGGCGAAGGCCGCAGGCCGAAGTATGTCTGCACCCTCTGCGGCAGGGCTTCCCGGGAGCGCGGCGATCTCTGCAAGCCCCTGAAAATCCGGAGAAAAAACCGGCGTAAACACAAATGAATCACGACCCGCTGTCCCCCGACACCGCCTGTCCGTTTCCTGCAGACGCATTTCGCTCAATGTACGTTCTTACCCTCCTGATGCGTATATTCCTGTTGCGAAAGAGGGGCATGGACTCCGGATATCCGAAAAAACGGAAGCGTATCGGGGAAAATGCTTTGAACTTCCCTGTAAAATGCTTTTTTACAGTCAATTGCCATTCACGTTAATACTATTCGGTATCAGGTGGTTATGAAAAAAACAGCACTTTACTCCTGGCACGAGCAGGCCGGAGCGAAAATTATCGATTTCGGCGGTTATCTCATGCCGGTACAGTACAGCGGCATCATCGCCGAACACAAGGCGGTACGTGAAGCCGCTGGTCTGTTCGATGTATCCCATATGGGGAATTTCTCCATCACGGGCGCCCGTGCAGGGGAGTTTCTGCAGTACCTCACCACCAATGATCTGTCGAAGGTATCCGACGGCGAGGCGCAGTACAACCTCATGCTCTACACCGACGGAGGCATCGTGGACGACCTCATCATCTACCGCATCGGTGCCGAAAACTTTTTTCTGATCGTCAACGCCGGCAACGCGGAGAAAGACTACGCATGGATCGAAGAGCACATCGGCGCTTTCGAGGGCGTCAGGCTCGAAGACCTTACCGGCACCCTCTCCCTCATCGCCCTGCAGGGGCCCCGTTCGTGGCAGGTGCTCAGGAAGGTGTTTAAGGGTCACGACCTCGCCTTGCTCCACTCCTTCCAGTTCCGGAAGATTTCCTGGAACGGCAGCGAGATCATGGTTGCTCGTACCGGCTACACCGGCGAACAGGGTGTGGAGATCTGCCTGCCCAATGAAGCCGCACAGGCCCTCTGGTCGGCGCTGATGGCGGCAGGGGAGGAGTTTGGCATCATGCCGGTCGGGCTCGGCGCGCGTGACACCCTCCGGCTCGAAATGGGTTACTCCCTTTATGGTCATGAGATCGACAGTACCGTCAATCCCCTCGAAGCCCGTCTCAAATGGGTGGTCAAGCCTGCCAAAGGTCCTTTCATCGGCAGGGAGGCCTGCCTGCAGGTGGAGCTCGCACCGCGCCGCTCGGTAACCGGATTCAGTATCGACGGGCGGGCGCTTGCGCGTCAGCATTTCAGGATTTTCAACTCCGACCGGCAGGAGATCGGCACGGTGTGCAGCGGCACGCTGTCTCCAACACTGCAGGAACCCATAGGTACCTGCTCCATTCTCAAGGAGTACAGCCGGCCGGGAACCCATATTTTCGTTGAAATCCGCGGGACACTCCATCCGGGAGTCGTCAGGCCGCTTCCCTTTGTGCAGCGTCCGGCGCTTTAAACGAATACACAGGAATCATGTTCAGGGAGAAAGATCGGCGTGGCATTGAAAAAAAATACAAAAAACAGCCGTACGGTTGCGGTCGGCAATGAGGAGCAGAAAAGAGAGATCGCCGGCATCGTGCTGATGCTGGTCGCTCTTTTCTTTATCGGGGCGCTGCTGAGTTTTCATCCCGAAGACGAGTCACTCCTGGCCGCTCTTGCGTGGAACGACATCTCCAGCTCTGTGGCCAAAGAGGTCGCCGGCAGCATCGGAAATCCTTTCGGCCTCCTTGGTGCGAGGCTTTCGGCGTTTTTTATCCGATCGTTTTTCGGTTATCCGGCAATACTGCCCGGTATCGCACTGCTTTTCTGGGGCTGGTCTCTTTTCCGCCAGAAAAGTCTCAAACCGGCGCTGCTTTTTTTTCTCTACATGCTCTTCATGGCCATCGATCTTGCCGCCATGTTCGGTCTGACCTCGATGGAGTTCAGCGATTACCTGGCGGGTACCATCGGCCGCATGCTTGCCGCCATGCTCTCCACCCTAATCGGCTACACCGGCGCATGGGTGCTGCTTGCGGCGGCTGGCGTCATCACCACGTTTTACATGAGCCGCGGGATTGGCGCCATGTTTTCCGAGATCTCCCGTTCAGTACGCCAGACGCTCGGAAGACCGCTGGGTATCTTCGCCGAGTGGCGCAAGTCGCGCCGCCTGAAGAGAGCCGAGCGCGCCCGGCTGAAGGATGCGCGCCAGCAGCAGAGAGAGGAAAAGAAGCGGCTGAAACGCGAACGTCAGATCATCTCTCCCCAAAGCCCCGAACCTCACGAAAGCGCAGAGCCCGGTTCCGATCCCTACCCGGCGTTTCGTGACGAACCCCTCCGGTTCGATGAACAGCTTCCCGTGGAGAGCGCACCGCCGCACCTTGTCGCTCCGGTGAAGCAGGAGAGCGCCGCCGGCGAACCGGAAATGACGATCAGTGCAGGCGTTCAGGAAAAAGAGGCCGACCTCGACGAGCGCCGGCTGAAAGTGAAGACCAAGGACCGCGAGCCCTACCGTTTTCCATCGATTGATCTGCTCGAGCGGGTTCCCGACGACGACAACCGCATCGACGAGCACCATCTCACCGAAAGCAAGCGCAAGCTGCTTGAAAAACTCAACATCTACAAGATCGACGTGGTGAGGATTTCAACTACGGTCGGCCCCCGCGTTACGCTTTTCGAAATGGAGCTCGCTCCCGATGTGAAGGTCAGCCGGGTCAAATCGCTTGAAAACGATCTGGCCATGGCGCTTGCCGCAAGGGGTATCCGCATCATCGCCCCCATTCCCGGCAAGAACGCCGTCGGCGTCGAAATTCCCAACGGCAAACCCAAAACCGTCTGGCTCCGTTCGGTACTCCAGGTCGAGAAGTTCAAGAACAGCACGCTGACGCTGCCGATCGTGCTCGGCAAAACTATCGCCAACGAGGTATTCATCGCCGATCTGGCCACGATGCCCCATCTCCTGATCGCCGGAGCGACCGGAGCGGGCAAGTCGGTCTGCATCAACGTCATCATTTCCAGCCTGCTGTACGCCTGCAGTCCCGACAAGGTCAAGTTCGTCATGATCGACCCGAAACGTGTCGAGCTCTTCCACTATCAGCAGCTCAGGAACCATTTTCTTGTGCGCTTTCCCGGTATCGAAGAGCAGATCATCACCGACCCCCAGAAAGCGGTCTATGCCCTCAAATGCGTCGTCAAGGAGATGGAACTCCGCTACGAGAGTCTCGAAAAGGCCGGCGTCCGGAACATCGCCGACTACAACCGCCGTCTCCCGGAGGAGGCCATTCCCTATCTCGTCGTGGTGATCGACGAGCTTGCCGATCTCATGATCACGGCAGGAAGGGAGGTTGAAGAGCCCATCATAAGGATCGCCCAGCTCGCACGCGCCGTCGGCATTCACCTCATTGTGGCCACCCAGCGTCCTTCGGTCGATGTCATCACCGGTATCATCAAGGCAAACTTTCCCTCCCGCATCGCCTTCCAGGTGGCAAGCCGGGTCGATTCGCGCACCATTCTCGACGGGTCGGGAGCCGAACAGCTGCTGGGAAACGGTGACATGCTCTATCAGCCCTCCGACCAGCCGAAAGCCATGCGCATCCAGGGACCCTTCGTCTCTTCCGGAGAGGTCGAGTCGATAACCACCTTCATCGGCGCCCAGAACGCCCTGAAGAACATGTTCGTACTTCCCGTGCCCGATCAGCAGCAGAAAAATAACGGCTCTTCTCCCGGCGGCATGCAGGACCGCGACGGGCGCGACAGCATGTTCGAGGATGCGGCGAGGCTTGTGGTCATGCACCAGCAGGCAAGTGTATCGCTTCTGCAGCGGCGTTTGCGGCTGGGGTTCAGCCGGGCGGCAAGAGTGATGGATCAGCTGGAGTACAGTGGGATCGTCGGCGAAGCCGACGGCAGCAAGCCACGGGAGGTCCTCGTCAACAACGAGGACTCCCTGGAGCTTCTGCTGAGAAATCTGGAGTGATGTTTTATACGGATTCGACGCGGGCGATTTCGGGAATGGCTTTCTTGATGGCCTGTTCGACGCCTGCACGGAGCGTGAGGGTGCTCATCGGGCATGAACCGCAAGCGCCGAGAAGTTTTACGTCCACAACCATATCCTTGGTGATGCCGACAAGCTGGCAGTCGCCGCCGTCAACCTGCAGATAGGGACGCACGGTTTCAAGTGCGGCGATAACCCGGTCGTAAAGTCCGTCGCTGTTCGGCAGATAATCCTTGGTGCTCATGATGAAATGCTGTTATGATGATTGAAATACGGATGCTCTCTCTGAAATTCACAAGGTGATATAATATCACTTCCGGCCCCAAAAAAACAATACAAAAATCATGATGGTTCCCCGCAGCCGCAGGCGTTGGTGATGGATATCTGCCGGGCCACCTCCTGCGCTGCGCGGGTCATGGCCGTCGCGGTCACCGACTCCTTGGCGCCCAGCACGAAGGGAGTGCCACTGTCGCCCCCCTCGCGGACCTCGCGTCCGATCGGTATGGATCCCAGAAAGGCGATACCCTGCGCCTTTGCGAACTTCTCGCCGCCGGCTTTGCCGAAAATGTAGTCTTTCGTTCCGTCGGGCAGTTCGTAGTAGCACATGTTTTCCACAAGCCCGAGAATCGGCACATGCACCTTGCGGAACATGCTGACCGCCTTGGATACGTCGGCCAGCGCGAGATCCTGCGGGGTGGTCACGATAACCGCCCCGGTAAGGGGGATGGTATGGACCAGGGTGAGCTGAATGTCGCCGGTTCCTGGAGGCAGGTCGAAAATCAGGTAGTCGAGTTCGCCCCACGCCACCTCGGTGATGAACTGTTTTATAGCGCTCGAGGCCATCGGGCCGCGCCAGATGACTGCGGTGTCGGTCTCGATGAGAAAGCCTATCGACATCAGCTTGATGCCGTATTTTTCGACCGGCACGAGGTTTTTGTCGACCACCTCCGGTTTCGCGTCGTTTATGCCGAACATGGTCGGGATGCTCGGGCCGTAGAGGTCGGCGTCTACCAGGCCGACTCTGGCTCCGGTGGCGGCAAGGCTGACGGCCAGATTGACGGCTACGGTGGATTTGCCGACTCCGCCCTTGCCGGAGGCCACGGCGACGATGTTCTTTACCCCCTTGAGCGGGCGCTCATCCTCTCCGTGGTGGTGGCCGCAGCCGCCCGAGGTGACCTTCGCGGTCATGTTTACCTCGATCTCGTCTGCAAGCGGCACATAGGTTCTGACGGCGTCGATGCACGCCTGGCGGATGTGGTTTTTCATCGGGCAGGCCGGCGTGGTGAGCACCACGCTGAACGACACCCGGTTCCTGTCGTCGATATGGATATTTTCGATCATGCCGAGACTTACCAGATCCTTTTTCAGATCCGGCTCCATAACGGTTTGCAAGGCGGCCCGAACATGGGCTTCTTCTACATGGTGCATGGTGAAGTGTATTGAGTGATCGTGAGATTTACTGAAGTGCCGGGGCTCCCGGGGGCGGCGCTACTTCTCCATGAAGCGGAGCGAAATAGGCACGCCGTCGAGGCTGAACTCTTCGCGGAGCTTTTTTTCGAGGAACTTTCTGAAATTGTTCTGCACAAGCTCAGGATTATTGCAGAAAAAAGCAAATACCGGCCAGTGCGAATCGATCTGCGTCATATACTTGATCTTCAGCTCCCGGCCCGATTTCGTCGAGGGGTGCTTTGCCGCAAGGGCCTCTTCGAGAAAGCGGTTCAGGGCGCTGGTGCTGATCTTGCGCGACCGGTTCCTGCAGATCTCCTCGGCGGTGTCGATGGCCCGGTAGAGGTTCTTTTTGGTCAGGGCCGAAACGAACACCACCGGTATCCAGGAGAGATTGCCCATATGCGAGCGGAGGTTGTCCTCGTAGAGCTTGCTGGTTTTCGAGTCCTTCTCGATGAGATCCCACTTGTTGACCAGCAGCAGCACTCCTTTCTTGCGCTCTTCGGCCATGTTGATGATTTTCAGATCCTGTTTTTCGAGCCCCGCCCTCGCGTCGAGCAGCACCATGGCCACCTGGCAGCGTTCGATGGCCCTTTCGGTGCGCAGCGAGCTGTAGAACTCCACGCCGGCGTCGATCTTGGTGCGTTTTCTCAGGCCCGCGGTATCGATCAGCAGGAACTCCTGTTTTTTTCTGGTGAAGCTGCTGTCGATGGCGTCCCGCGTTGTGCCCGGTATGTCCGAAACGATGTGGCGGTTCACGCCGAGCAGGGCGTTGACGAAGCTCGACTTGCCGACGTTCGGCCTTCCCACCACGGCAAGTTTTACGGTACTGTCGTCATCATCGGTCAAGCCTTCCGAGGACGGCAGCGATTCCAGAATGTCGTCGAGCATGTCGGCCACTCCGCTGCCGTCCTTGGCCGAGAGGAAATAGGGGCGGGTGAAGCCGGTGCTTACAAACGATTCGGCGTCGATGGTCAGCTGCGGGCTCTCCACCTTGTTGACGGCAAAGAATATCTGTTTGTGCTGGAAGGTGCGCTGGAGCAGCTTGCTTATTTCAAGGTCGTCGTAGGTAAGGCCCGAACGCACGTCGGTCACAAAGATCACGCAGTCTGCGTCGCGGATGGCCGTCAGCGTCTGCTCGATCATCGAGGCGCTGATGACGTCGTTGGCCGAGCAGTAGCCCCCCGTATCCATCAGGAGGAACTGTTTTCCCTGCCACTCGCCCGGCATGATGTGCCGGTCGCGCGTAACGCCCGGCATACTGTCGACAATGGCGCTTTTCTGGCGGAGGATTCTGTTGAACAGGGTCGATTTGCCGACATTCGGACGGCCCACCAGAGCAATTAGAGGCTTCATAAGGCAATAAAGATATTGTAAGGCATGGCAGCCCGTGCGACCGCCTGAAATTCCAGAAGAGATACAGGTATAATTTGTAGAATTAAATGAAATAATTTACATTGCTAAACTTTATTTTTCGGAAAAGTCCAGTTAATCCTATTGTACAGCATGAGCAAGACGTTAAGTTTCAAGACATATTCGGCAAAGCCAGCGGAAGTCGAGCGTAAATGGTATATCATCGATGCCGAAGGTCAGGTTTTAGGCAGAATGGCAGCCGAGATTGCCAGGGTACTCAGAGGCAAGCACAAGGCGCAGTTCACTCCGCATATAGATACCGGCGATTTCATCGTCGTCACCAACGCCGAGAAGGTTGCCTTGAGCGGCAAGAAGATTGAGTACAAAACCTACTTCCACCACTCGAACTATCCCGGTGGCGGCAAGTTCGACCATGTCAAGGATGTCCTGAAGAAAAAACCCGAAAAGGTTATCGAGCATGCGGTGTGGGGAATGCTTCCGCACAACAATCTCGGACGCCAGCTGTTCAGGAAACTCAAGGTCTATGCCGGCACGGAGCATCCGCACGAAGCGCAGTGCCCCGTTGAAATGAAAGTTAAATAAACCATAAGCAAAGAGGGAATGAAAGAGGTTATCGATACCGTAGGACGCCGTAAAACCTCGGTGGCAAGAGTGTTCATGACTCCGGGCAAAGGCCGGGTCATCATCAACAAGCTGCCGATCGAAGAGTATTTCAAAGACGAAGTCAAACGCAGCAAGGCGCTCAGGCCGCTTGCTCTCACCGAAAGAACCGAAGAGTTCGATATAAAAGTCAACGTTCAGGGAGGAGGCGTCAGCGGCCAGATCGGCGCAGTCAGCCTCGGTATCGCCCGCGCACTTACCGAATTCGACGAAACGGTCCGCCCGGTACTCAAAACCGAAAAGCTCCTGACCAGGGATCCCCGTATGGTCGAGCGCAAAAAATTCGGCCGCAAAAAAGCCCGCAAACGTTTCCAGTTCTCCAAACGTTGATATCGTGGCCTTTTGCTTTTCTTTTTTTCAGCAAACATCCCGCATATCGTGCCATTCCGGAGCAGTTCCGGATGAAGCCCTAAGGAAGTGTCCGGTGCCCCTGGAGGTACCGGATCCCGAAAAGCAGCAGCACGGTAGAGGTTCCAACTAAACACAACAGGAAGAGTCCCAATGTCACAAGAATTCCAGCTTGAAGAGATGCTCCGCGCAGGAGTGCACTTCGGCCACCTCGCACGCCGCTGGTGTCCGAAAATGAAGCCGTACATCTTCATGGAGAAGAACGGCGTTCACATCATCGATCTGCAGAAAACCCTCGTGCTCGCCAACGAAGCACTCAAAGCCCTCGAGGCCATCGCCTCCACCGGCAGGGAGATCATGTTCGTCGGCACCAAGAAACAGGCCAAGCACATCATTTCCGAAGAGGCTGAGCGTGCAGGCATGCCTTACGTCTGCGAGCGCTGGCTCGGCGGCATGCTTACCAACTTCTCCACCATCCGCCAGAGCATCCGTCGCATGAACGCCATCGACCGAATGGAGACCGACGGCACCTTCGACATGATCACCAAAAAAGAGCGCCTCATGCTTGCCCGCGAGCGCGAAAAGCTCATGAGGATTCTCGGCGGGATCGCCAATATGACCAGACTGCCTGCGGCGCTGTTCGTCGTCGATATCAGGAAAGAGCATATTGCCATCAAGGAAGCCCGTTCGCTCGGCATTCCTATTTTCGCCATGGTCGATACCAACTGCGATCCTGAAACCGTCGATTACGTGATTCCGGCCAATGACGACGCCATCCGTTCGATTCAGCTCATGGTCAAGGCAGCAGCCGAAACAGTCGTCAACGCACGGGCGCTGAAGGTAGAGCAGGAAGTACTTGCCGGTATGGACGCAGAGGACGAGGAGTCCGAAGTCGAGACCGAAGAGGTCGCCGAATAAGGCCGATGGTCAGTCAACTATTGCATCAGCATCATTATAAATAACAGGATCGAATCTATCCAATGAGCCAGATTTCAGCTAAAGACGTCAAAGACCTGAGAGATACTACCGGCGTAGGTATGATGGACTGCAAGAAAGCCCTCGAAGAGACCGGCGGCGATATGCAGAAGGCCATCGAATATCTGCGCAAGAAAGGTGCCGCCCTTGCAGCCAAAAGAGCCGACAAGGAAGCACGCGAGGGTATGGTTATCATCAAAATTGCCGATGGCCGCAAGGTCGGCGTTATTCTCGAACTCAACTGCGAAACAGACTTCGTGGCCCGTGGCGACGTTTTCTCCGGTTTTGCCGGCGCCCTTGCCTCCCTCGCCCTCGAAAAAGGAGCCGCTTCGACTGAAGCGCTGCTTGCCCTTTCGCTCGGTGAAGCCTACGGCGGAGAGACGGTTGACGATGCCATGAAAACCATGACCGGCAGGCTCGGCGAAAAGCTTGAACTCAAACGCCTTGCGCTTCTTGCGGCTCCGGACGGAGTCGTAGAATCGTATGTCCATCCCGGTTCACAGCTCGGAGCCCTCGTCCAGCTGGCTACCGACAAGCCTCAGGAGGCAGCCGATCTTGCAAAGGATCTCGCCATGCAGGTCGCCGCTTCTTCGCCGATTGTCACCGACCGTTCCGCGGTTCCGGCCGACTACATCGAAAAGGAGATGGATATCTACCGCCAGCAGGCTCTGGGACAGGGCAAGCCCGAACAGTTCGTCGACAAGATCGTTACAGGCAGGCTCGAGAAATACTACCAGGAGGTGGTGCTTTCCGAGCAGTCCTTCATCAAGGACAGCAACGCCAGGGTTTCGGACGTACTGGAGGACTTCAGAAAGAAGCATCAGGCTCAGGTCGATGTTAAGGCCTTTGTACGTTATCAGTTAGGTCAGTAGAAAAGAAAAAAAGCCTCGTTGTACGAGGCTTTTTTTTTGACCATATTCAAGAGGGTTCAGTTCCATCAACACCATTGCCACGGAGGGGAGACCATGCTGAAATACAAGCGCATCCTGCTGAAACTGAGCGGCGAATCGCTTGCCGGGGATGACGGTTACGGCATCAACGCCGCCATGCTCGACCGCTATGCCGAAGAGATCCGCAAAGCGCGAGAGATGGGGGCCGAGATCGCTCTGGTAATCGGCGGCGGCAATATTTTCAGAGGAGTTTCTGAGGCCGCGGCCAATATGGATCGTGTTCAGGCCGATTACATGGGCATGCTGGCCACGGTCATCAACGCCATCGCCTTCCAGGACGCCCTGGAGCGCAAGGGCATATTTACCCGACTGCAGACCGCCATCAAGATGGAACAGATGGCCGAACCGTTCATCCGTCGCCGGGCGATCCGCCATCTCGAAAAGGGTCGCGTGGTGATTTTCGGAGCGGGCACCGGCAACCCCTACTTCACCACCGATACGGCGGCTTCGCTCAGGGCTATCGAAATCCAGGCCGACGTCATCGTCAAAGGCACCAGGGTCGAGGGAGTCTACGATTCCGATCCCGAAAAGAATCCGCATGCCGAATTCTTCCCGAAAATCTCCTACCTCGATGTCATCCGCAAGAACCTTCGGGTCATGGACATGACGGCCATAACCCTGTGCAGGGAAAACGTCCTGCCGATCGTGGTGATGAATATGAACGAAGAGGGGAACTTCACCCGCCTGCTTCGCGGTGAAGAGGTGGGCTCGCTTGTTCATGCCGACGGGGTCTGATTCACTTCGTATTCCTGGCCGGTCTTGAAAAGGTTTTCAAGAGTCTCCTTTATGACCGGCCATTCGAATCCCCTGTTTCGCAGAAATACCTCGATCTTTTTTTTCTTTTCGTTCTCGTCGCGCCCTTTCAGCGCGGCCAGTTTTTTGCGGCCAGCCCGCAGGGCCACCTCAAGACTGTCGTAATCCTTCAGCAGCTCCGAAGCCACGCTTTCCGGAACCCCCTTCTTCAGCAGATCGCAGCGCAGTTTGCCGCGTCCGCTCGGCTTGTGTCTCTGTCGGCTCTCGATCAGCTCGCGGGCGAAAGCCTCGTCGTCTATCAGTTTTTTTTTGCTCAGGTAGTCCAGCGCTGCTTCGCCGGTCTCGTGGCTGTACCCTTTTTTCCTCAGCTTTCCGGCAAGCTCGAACCGGCTGTGGTTCCTCAGGGAGAGCAGTTTCAGGGCGAATGCGGTTGCCTCGGTTGTCGAGTTTTCGTCCATAGTTGTCCAGTGGGGCCTGCAGGGAAAAGATGTTCCGGAGCCGGAGCGCCGGTTATTTAGTTATATTCATCAGAGCAAGGTAAAAAAAACAGGCTTTTTTCCGGAATCCGTTTTTGTATACGAAACGCACCCGATTCCGCAACCCAATTGTACGCATATTCGCCCCATGAATCCGCTTCCCCATATCGGCGACGTGGTCTGCGCCATCATCGAGCGCGACGGCGCTTTTCTCATAACGCAGCGTGCCGAGGGTCGCCGACTCGCCCTCAAGTGGGAATTTCCCGGCGGCAAGGTCGAAAAGGGAGAAACCCCTGCTGAAGCCCTGCACCGGGAGCTTCGCGAAGAGCTCGGTGTGAAGGTCGCCATCACCCGGCCGCTTACGCCGGTGATTCATGCCTACGAGGACTTTTCGCTTCGTCTCATTCCCTTTCTCTGCACCCTTCTTTCGGGTGAGCCTGTGCTTCATGAACATCGTGCGCTTGCCTGGATCTCGCCGGCGGCGATCGATGCCTACGACTTTCCCGAAGCCGACCTTCCGGTGCTCGATGAGTACCGCATTATACACGCAGCATCAATGCCGTGAGTGGAAGTTTTTATCGCCGGGTTTACCTATTCATTTATTCCTTATTTTGCATATTGTAGTTTATCTCTTCTGTTTTCAATCAGTTGCATCAACGAAAAAGGGTTTTCGCCCTTTGTGCGTAAAACACCAGTCCGGAGGTTTTTGTGGCAAGTTCAGAGCATCCGTCGATTCGTGCCGTTTTCAGTATGCCGGTCATCGTGGCCGCGCTCGGTTACTTTGTCGATATCTACGACCTTGTGCTTTTCAGCATCGTGAGGGTTCCCAGTCTCAAGGAACTCGGTATCGAAGGGCATGCGCTCATTGACAACGGGGTCTATCTCCTGAACATGCAGATGATCGGCATGCTGCTGGGCGGTATCCTCTGGGGGTGGCTCGGTGACAAAAAAGGTCGCCTGAAAATCATGTTCGCCTCCATCATCATGTATTCGCTCGCCAATATCGCCAACGGGTTCGTCACCACGCTTCCAGCCTATGGCATTTTGCGCCTGATCGCAGGGGTTGGGCTTGCCGGGGAGCTCGGCGCAGGCATCACGCTGGTCTCCGAAGTGCTGCACACCCGCATACGGGGATACGGCACCATGCTGGTCGCCTCCATCGGCGTCTCCGGAGCCATCCTGGCCAATATCGTCGCCAACAGCTACAACTGGCGTACCGCTTTCTTCATCGGGGGAGGGTTGGGCCTGCTGCTGCTTCTGGCCCGATTCAGGGTCGCCGAATCCGGCATGTTCAGGACCATGGAACAGAAAGCCTCCCTCAGCCGCGGCAACATGCTGGCGCTTTTTACCGACAGAAGCCGGTTTTTCCGTTACCTGAACTCCATTCTCATCGGCGTACCCATCTGGTTCGTGGTGGGCGTGCTGATCACTTTTTCGCCTGAATTTGCCCTCGATTTTGGTATCAGGGAACCGGTATCTGCCGGCAATGCCGTGATGTTCTGCTATCTCGGCCTGGTCTTCGGAGATCTGTCGAGCGGACTCTTGAGCCAGATTCTCCAGAGCCGGAAAAAAGCGGTGCTGCTCTTTATGGTGATGAGCGTCGCCGCTGTCGCCCTCTATTTTCTGCAGGGCGAGAGTTCCGCCTCCTTCTTTTACGGCGTCTGCATGCTGCTCGGCTTTGCGGGAGGCTACTGGGCCATTTTCATCACCGTCGCCGCCGAGCAGTTCGGCACCAACCTCCGCGCGACCGTCGCCACCACCGTGCCGAATCTCGTGCGCGGCATGGTGGTGCCCATCACCATGCTCTTTCAGTTCAGCCGGGGTTTTCTCGGGCTGCGCTGGGGGGCGCTTCTGGTCGGCGCGCTCTGCAGCATCGCCGCCTTTTTCTCGCTTGCGGCCCTCGAGGAAACCTTCCACAAGGACCTCGATTACTATGAGGAGTTTCTCTGAACCCCCTTCTTTTTTCCTGTGCCGCAGGGGGTGTTTTTTCTGTCAAACTGCCGAATTTTCACAACGGCAACAGAACTGTAGCAGAGTCGCAATAAAACTGTTTGAGGACTGTTTTATACTTGGGGAAGCTTTTTCAGCCCGGAATGAAATCTTTTCCCAAAATATCAAGACAGGAATCAAAACATGTCAGCAAAAAGTTATTCGGGGGCAACGTTGCTCAATGCCAGCGTCGATGGTCTGGGTGATGTTGTGACCCTTTATTTCGACCAGAAGCTGGATGCCGGCAATATTCCTTCCGCCAGCCAGTTCAGCGTCGTCAACGGCTCTGCACACAAAGTCACCGGCGTCGAGGTTCTGGGCAAGCAGGTGATCCTCACCCTCGACTCTCCCCTTGACGCGGAAGCGCCGGTTACGCTCTCCTACACCGATCTCTCCCTGAAAAACGATGCCGTCACTCTGCAGAACCAGAACGGTACCGATGTGGCTTCGTTTCGCGACTTCGAAGTCACCGACCGGCTCTCCCTGACGGAGGCGGGAGAAGGCTCCTTCGCTTACGCAGCCACCATTTCTCTCGATGGAGCGGAAATATCCGCATTCGACGCCACAAGCGGCAGGCTGTTCGTTACCTCTTCTTCGGGCCTGCAGGTCGTGGCCGTCAACGAGAAGCTCGAAATGAGACTGCTCGGCGTGATCTCTCTCGGGGATAACGATATCACCAGCGTTGCGGTGAAAAACGGTATCGTGGCGGTCTCTGTCGCTGCCGACGACAAGACCGAACCGGGCAGTGTCTATTTTCTCGATGCGGACGGATCCGTAACCGCTGCAGAAACGGTGCTCGGCAGTGTCGAGGTCGGAGCGCTGCCCGACATGCTTACCTTCAGCGCCGACGGAAAAACCGTGCTGGTTGCAAATGAAGGCGAGCAGGACACGGAGGGCAACAATCCGGAAGGTTCGGTAAGCATCATCGATATCTCTTCGGGAGTTGCCTCGGCAACGGTCAGGACCGCTTCGTTTGCCTCCTTCAACGACGATCTCGCTTCCCTCAAGGCTTCCGGCGTGCGTCTCTTCGCCGGAGAGGCGGGGTTTGAGGATGTCAGCGTGTCGCAGGATCTCGAACCCGAATACATCAGCATCTCTCCCGACGGGAAAACCGCATTCATCACCCTGCAGGAAAACAACGCTGTCGCCGTGCTCGACATGCAGAGCGGCGAGTTTACAGGCATCGTGCCGCTCGGCCTGAAAAGCTTCGCAAGCCTGCCCTTCGACGGCAGCGACAAGGACGGCATCGATCTCCAGACAGGCCGGAATGTCTACGGACAGTATATGCCTGACGCCATAGCTTCCTTCACCGGTGCAGACGGCGAAACCTATTACGTGATCGCCAACGAGGGTGACGATCGCGACGACTTTCTTGAAACCGCCGAGACCGCTCGCGTCAAGGACCTCGACCTCGACAACAGTGCATACCCCGACGAAATCGCCCTGAAAAGCAGCGCCGAGCTCGGTCGTCTTACGGTCTCGAATGCTCCGGGCAACAACGGCGATACTGATGGTGACGGCGACATCGACCAGCTTCTCGCCTACGGCGGCCGCTCGTTCAGCATTCTCGACGAAAACGGGACCGTCGTTTTCGACAGCGGTTCGCATATCGAGCAGTATATCGCAGCAAACGGCCTCTATTCCGGCGCCGACGGAGAAGGGCTGTTCGACGATTCCCGTTCCGACAACAAAAGCGCGGAGCCCGAAGGGGTCACGGTTGCGCAGGTCGACGGCAAAACGCTGGCCTTCATCGGTCTCGAACGGGGCGGAGGCGGAGTTATGGTATACGACGTCACTGATCCCTCTTCGGTAGAATTCGTGCAGTATCTGCGCAACGCCGGAGACGAATCGCCCGAAGGGCTGACCTTCGTAAGCGAAACGGAGAGTCCCAGCGGGCAGGGGCTGCTCTTCGTAACCAACGAAGTATCCGGAACTGTCACCATCTACCGTACCAACGAAACTCCCGAGGTTGCCGAAGAGATTGCCGACATGTCGGTGGTCGCCGGTGCCGAGCTTCATGAAACGCTGCTCACCGATATTTTCAGCGATGCCGATTCCGGCGACAGCCTGACCTACTCGGCAGCCATGGCCGACGGTTCCGTTCTTCCGGAGTGGCTCGGCTTCATCGCCTCGCATCACGATATCGAGGATATGGAGGACTATTTTCTTCCTGCCGGCAATCCCGCCAACGGTTCCGGTTCCGGTCCCGCCACGGACTCGGCTTCCGCAGGTACGGCGATAGCCACGGGAGTAAAAACTGTCGATGGCAACATCGCCTGGGAAAGGACCGACAGCGCCGGAGGCGAAATCGAAACCATAGCCGAAACCCTCAGGGATGATATGGGCTACGCCATCGGCGTCGCAAGCACTGTGGCATTCTCGCACGCCACGCCGGCCACCTTCGTAAGCCACGACGTCAACCGCAACAATTACTGGGACATCGCTCACGAAATTCTGCTCGAAATCGAGCCGGAGGTGGTTATTGGCGCCGGATATGAAAGCAGCTATTTCGCCAAAGCAACGACGAATGCGGCGAAACAGGATACCGACCTCGACAACAACGGCTATAACGATGACTACGACGCCTTCGTAAACGGCACTGACGGCACCTCCTACCTCTTTGTCGAGCGCGAGACCGGCGTGGATGGCGGCGATCTGCTCGCCGAGGCGGCATCCGGCGTTGATCTTTCAGCCGGGGAGAAGCTCTTCGGCCTGTTCGGCACCTCCGGCGGCAACTTCGAATACTATGAAGTGGCCGACTCTCCCGGTTCGCCCTCCATCACCCGCAGCACCGGTGACGCCACACCGGCGGTCGACGAGGACCCGACGCTTGCCGAAGTCACCCTCTCCTCGCTCTCCGTGCTCAATCAGGACGAGGATGGCTTCTTCATCATGATCGAGCAGGGCGATATCGACTGGAGCAACCACGCTAACGACTACGAGAACATGGTGGGCGGAGTCTACGACCTCGACCAGGCCGTCAGGGCAGCTGAAGCGTATGTCGAAACCGGCTCGAACGGCATTGACTGGTCGAACACGCTGGTCATCGTCACCAGCGACCACTCCAACAGCTACATGCGGGCTCAGGAAGAGCTCGGCATCGGTGATCTTCCCGCACAGAACGGCAAGACCTATCCCGATGGCGAGGTGACCTACGGTACCGGCGGGCACTCGAACGAGCTCGTCACCGTCAGCGCCAAAGGAGCGGGAGCAGAGCTGTTCGAGGAGTACGCCGGCGACATCTATGAAGGAACGAACATCGTCGACAATACGCAGATCTACGAGGTGATGATGCAGGCCGCCAAAGAGGCCGGAGCCGAACACGTCATCCTCTTTATTGGCGACGGCATGAACATCGAGCACGAAATCGCCGCAAGCCGCTACCTTTACGGTACCGATTTCGGTCTGGCCTGGCAGAACTGGAACGAAGACGAGGACGGCTGGTCGGGCTATGCGAGCACCTGGGACGTGACGACGTACAATAAATATGCAGCTGAAGCCGGTGTTGCGGCCTACAGCGAAGAGACCTACGATCCGCTCATCGGATACGATCCGTCGCAGGGCGGCGCCACGCCGTACCCTGTCGAAATGACCCTTGAGGGCACGCCGACGGCAGCCGATGCAGGTGTCTACGAAATCGAGGTAACCGCAACGGACGAAGCCGGCGCTTCGGTCAGCGACATCTTCATGCTCACCGTGACGAACTCTAATTACGGCGAAACCGAAGGAGACGATCGGCTCGCCGGAAAAGGCAGCGACGACGTGATCTACGGCGCGGGCGGCAACGACCGGCTTACCGGAAACAATGGTAACGACATTCTTGTCGGCGGTACCGGCAACGATACCATGCAGGGTGGAAAGGGCGATGACACCTACTACGTGGACAGCCAGGGGGACGTGGTCAGCGAGGGTCTCTTCAGCGTCTGCACCTCAGGCACCGATACGGTGATTTCCACGGTAGACTGGACGCTCGGCGTGAATGTCGAAAACCTTGTGCTGAAAGGAACGGACGACATCGACGGCACCGGCAACTGCCTCGATAACGAGCTTGTAGGCAACGAGGGAGACAACATCCTCACCGGCCATCTCGGCGACGACATCCTCGACGGCGGGGCAGGCGACGACACCATGCTGGGCGGCAAGGGCGACGATACGTACTATGTGGACAGCCAGGGTGACGTCGTCAGGGAGCTGTTCTGGTTCGGTACCGATACGGTGATTTCTACGATCGACTGGACGCTCGGTGCGAACGTCGAAAACCTCGAGTTCAGTGCAGACGAGGCGATCGACGGAACCGGCAACTCGCTCGGTAACCGCATTACCGGCAACGCCGGCGACAACCTGCTCAGCGGCCTCGGCGGCAGCGATACGCTGTTCGGCGCAGAGGGGAACGATACGCTGCTTGGCGGCGACGGCAATGACGTGCTGTTCGGCGGAGCCGGAGTCGACCTGCTCACCGGCGGTTGCGGCAACGACACCTTTCGCTTCATGACTGCAGGCGACAGCGGTCTGGATGCCGAAACCATGGATGTCATCAGCGACTTCTCCTCGCGGCACGACAGGCTGGACCTCTCCGGTATCGACGCCAACTCCTCCCGGTCGGGCGACCAGGCGTTCAGCCGCAGGATTCTCTGTGGTTCCGACGACTTTACCGCTGCGGGTCAGCTTCGCTTCGACAGCGCCGAAGGGATTCTGTACGGGAACACTGACGGCGATGTTGACGCCGAGTTCGCCATCCAGCTCTCGGGTGTGAACACCCTCCTCTCCTCCGACATCGTGCTGTAAGCCGGGGGTCAGCGTTCATCAGGGGTTTTCCCTTGCGGTCCGCCATGCAGACAGGCGCATGGCGGACCTTTTTTTATTGGGCCTCCCTTCAGGACAGGGCATCTCTCTGGCAATAATTTCGTATACTCCTGAAAGACGGGGTTTTCCGGCAATCCAGGGTAAAAGGCTCCGCTATACCGCAGTTTCACAAACCGAACATGTCAGCAGCCAGGCACAGCTATAATTTTCAGAAGGTCATCGCCGCAACGGGAGTTCTTCTCCTGGTGGTGAAATTCATTGCCTGGTACCTGACCCATTCGGTCGCCATTCTTACCGATGCGCTCGAAAGCATCGTCAACGTCACCAGCGGCTTCATAGGCCTCTACAGTCTCTACATTTCCGCAAAACCCAGGGATAGCAGCCATCCATACGGGCACGGCAAGGTGGAGTTCATTTCGGCGGCGATAGAGGGAACCCTCATCTCCGTGGCGGGTCTGCTCATCATCAACGAAGCGGTGGGGAACCTGCTCCATCCACGGGTTGTTGGCCGGCTCGATTATGGCATCCTGCTGGTTGGCATAACCGCGGCGGTCAACTGGCTTATCGGTTCGCTGGCCGTGCACAACGGCAGGAAGAACAGTTCGCTCGCCCTCATCGCAAGCGGCCGGCATCTTCAGTCCGACACCTGGTCAACCATAGGCATCATTGCCGGTCTCGGCCTGCTGGCTCTGACGGGACTGGCTTGGCTCGACAGCGCCGTGGCGCTTGTTTTCGCCGGTGTCATTCTGGTTACCGGTTATCGCATACTTCGCAGTTCGCTCGGGGGTATCATGGACGAGGCCGACACCGAAATGCTCGAGAAAATCGTGGCGCTCCTGCAGCAGAGTCGTCGCGAAAACTGGATAGACCTGCACAACCTCCGCATCATCAAGTACGGCAGCGTGCTGCATCTCGACTGCCATCTGACCATACCCTGGTATCTCACGGTTCGAGAGGCCCAGAAGGAGATCAACAAGCTTCATCACCTGATAAGGCAGAACTTCGCGGAGAGCGTGGAGCTTTTTGTGCACACCGACGCCTGTCTCCGTTTTTCGTGCAGTATCTGCATGAAGCACTCCTGCACGGTCCGCCAGGCGGATTTCGAACAGTCGGTGGTGTGGCAGGTCGTCAATATTTCAAGGGACTGCATGCACAAGATCGGCGATCAGGAGTAACGTCGCAGTTTCCTTCAAAACGCCTTTCGAAAGGGAAGAACAGCAACAGAAGCTGACAAAAGGAGCGTCTCAATGTCAAAGGTGGTTCTCGTAACCGGAGCATCCGGATTTATCGGTTCGCATCTCGTCATTCGCTCCCTCCGTGAGGGATACCGGGTCAGGGCGCTTGTCCGTAAAGGCAATCCCCGGATCGGGATGCTGCAGCAACAGGGAGTGGCAATTGTCGAAGGCGATATCCGCGATGCACGGGCTGTGGCTCGGGCGGTGGAGGGTTGCGATCTGGTCTTTCATGCTGCGGCGCTTGCTTCCGACTGGGGGAACCCCCAGGATTTCGCCGACATCAATGTGGGTGGTACGCGCAACGTTGCCGAAGCCGCCCTCGAAAGCAAAGTGAAGAGGCTCGTCTTTATCAGCAGCTACGAAATATTCGATCATGTCGGTCTCGAGCGCATCGATGAGTCGATACCCTTTTCTCTTCGCGGCCAGCTCTACCCCGATACGAAAATCCGGGCCACCCAGGTGGTGCGCGAGTTCGCCGCAAAAGGGCTTCCTGTGTCCGTTGTCTATCCGGTCTGGGTCTACGGTCCGGACGATCGCACCCTCTTTCCCCTGCTTGCCGACGGCATTCGCAAGGGGCAGCTTTTCTACTGGGCCTTCCACGCCCGCATGAGCCTGGTCTATATCGACAACCTTGTCGATCTGCTCATGCTTGCCGCGACGCATCCTGCCGCCTCCGGCGAGGCCTTTCTCGGGTGCGACGGCAGCGACCTCACCTTCGAAGCGTTCTGCAGGCGGCTGGCGGCAGGAATCGGCTCGCCGCCTCCCTTTATCTACCTTCCCTACGGGCTCACCCTCCTGATCGCTATGGCCATGGAAGGGTTCGCCCGTATCTCCGGCAGCGACAAACGTCCGCTCCTGACCGCCCAGGCTGTAACCCTGCTCTCCTCGCGCGCGATGGTCGACACCTCGAAAGCGCGCAACCTGCTTGGCTGGAAGCCGAAGGTTTCCCTTGACGAAGGGTTCCGGCGCACGCTTGACTGGCTTCTGAGCGTGGATCCGGAGGAATGGAAAACAAAATAGAGGTACCCTTGGACTGAACGTGTTTTGCGATGGAACTCGACCGCAATTTCTTTTTCGATCATGCCCGGAGCCCCCTCTTCGACGGAAAATTCCGGCAGGGTCAGGTAGACGGGCTGAACCTGCTGCTCGACTACTGGGAATGCCGCCATCCTCAAGAAGATACCCGCTGGCTGGCCTACGCCCTGGCCACCGTGCACTACGAGGTTGACCGCACCATGCAGCCCATCAGGGAGCGCGGCTCTGCGGTCTATTTCAGAAAGATGTACGATATCGAGGGCGACAACCCCCGCAAGGCGCGCCTGCTCGGCAACATCCACCCCGGCGACGGAGCGCGCTTCTGCGGGCGCGGCTTCGTGCAGCTTACCGGCCGGCGCAACTACGAGGATTGGTCGTCGAGGCTCGATATCGACCTTGCAGGCAATCCCGACCTCGCGCTCGAGGGCCCCGTGGCCGCCGCCATCCTCTTCGAAGGCATGCGCCTCGGCACCTTCACCGGCAAGGCGTTTGCCGACTACCTCAACGCCGGAAAAACCGACTGGATCAACGCCCGCCGCATCGTCAACCGTCTCGACAAGGCCAGTCTCATCGCAGGTTTCGCCCGCAGCTATCTTGCGGCCATCGTGCCGCTGCCATGATTCGTCCGGTCCCTTCGGAGCGGCTTTCCCTGCGGGCGGTGTCCCGAAGGCCGATGTCGTGACCGTTCGTTCCGCAATCCCGTTCATCTGCCCCGAACACGTTGGAAAAACCTTTTTTTCCGGGGCATTTCGCGACATCCTCCCGTCGATACCGGTGCAGCGGGACGTTATCGTCATGAATGCGAAGATCATGTAGGACTTTGCTCCTGAAAGGGTCAGGGGGCATTGCATTGCCGAACAGTAACAGTAAAACCAAAGGAGTGTGTCTATGGCGACATCTGGATGACGGTGCACGTCAACGCATCGGTGGATCACCACTGCCGGCTGGGGGATTTCGCGCATCTGGGTTCCGGAGTGCAGCTCGCCGGAGGCGTGAGGGTTGGATGGTCGGCATGGATGCATGCTGGTTCGTCGGCCGGATGTTTTGTTCTCATGATTCGTTATCTTCCTGTTATTCATCGGACTGTCAATAAAAAGGTATGACTATTCCTGATCAGGGTGGACTGTGGTACGCGGTCTATGTGTGTTCGCGGCATGAAAAGAAGGTGCACCGGCTGTTTCAGGACATCGGGGTGACCAGCTTTCTGCCCCTTCTTGAAACGCTCAGGCAGTGGAAAGACCGGAAGAAGAAAGTGCAGGAACCGCTGTTCAGAGGGTATGTTTTTGTCCGTATCGATATCGGCAGGGAGCATATGAAGGTGCTCGACACCGAGGGTGTGGTGAAATTCGTGGGTATCGGCAGGACCCCGTCGGTTATTCGCCAGAAGGATATCGAGTGGCTCCGGACGTTGGTGAGGGAGCCCGATTACATAAGCGGCAGGGTGGCCTCCATGCCTTCGGGCCGGAAGGTGAGGGTTCTGGCCGGTCCGTTCAGGGACCTCGAGGGCACGGTGGTAAAGCAGGGGAGGGAAGACCGTATGGTAGTGTTTTTCGATTCCATCATGCAGGGGGTAGAAATCAGTATTTTTCCCGAACTGCTTGTGCCTGTTGATTCCTGATTGAAGCGATTATGGATTTTGAATTCCGGATTGGATAGTTTGCCTACTGCCTACTGCCTACTGCCTACTGCCTACTGCCTACTGCCTACTGCCTACTGAATACAGGTTTGCTGGTGGACAATATTTTTGTAACATGATCCTGCCGACAGAGAGAGAGGGGCAGGGGTCCATATCAGCAACGATTCCCGATTCAAATGACAGAGAAAAACAGCACTGGGCGCGATTCAGATAAGAGGCAGAAATTGAGGAAGATAGGGGTGTTTACCTCCGGAGGCGACGCGCCGGGCATGAATGCCGCAATCAGGGCTGTGACCCGCGCGGCTATTGCAAACAAACTGAAGGTGGTGGGTATCCGCCGCGGCTATCAGGGGATGATAGAGGGTGATTTCGTACCGCTTCGTTCGGCCGATGTGAGCGGCATCATCCAGTTGGGGGGGACGATTCTCAGGACCGCGCGCAGCAATGAGTTCAGAACCGCCGCCGGGCGCGAAAAAGCCTGGCTGCAGCTGCAGAAGGCCGGCATCGACGCCGCGGTGGTGATAGGGGGCGACGGCTCCTTTACCGGCGCGCTGACAATGTCGCAGGAGTACAACATTTCGTTCGTGGGCATTCCGGGTACCATCGACAACGATATGTACGGCACGGATTATACCATCGGCTATGAAACGGCCCTGAACTCCGTGGTGTGCGCGGTCGATAAAATCAGGGATACGGCGGTGTCGCACGGCAGGATTTTCATTGTGGAGGTGATGGGCCGCGAAGCGGGTCTGCTTGCCCTGAACGGCGGCCTGGCCTGTGGTGCCGAGGTGATTCTCATTCCCGAATCGAAGGAGCAGCATGAGGAGCTGAAGCGGTTTCTCGACAAGGGGTATAAAGCAAAGGAGCGGAGCGGGATTGTTATGGTTGCCGAGGGTGATGAACCCGGAGGTGCTCTGAAACTCGCCGAAAAGGTTCGCCGGGAGCATCCCGATCTGGATGTGCGCGTTTCGATTCTGGGCCATATCCAGCGCGGGGGGAGCCCGACGGCAAACGACCGGGTGAATGCTACGCGTATGGGTGTTGCGGCTGTCGATGCGCTGCTCGACGACCAGAAAAGCATCATGATCGGGCTCGACAACGGCAAAATCGTACAGGTGCCGTTCAACAAGGCCGTGAAGCTGAACCACAGTATCGACTGCGAGTTGCTCGATATCCAGAAGATGCTCAATATTTAAGGTGCCTCAGGCTCCTCAACCCCGTAACGGATCGTTCATGAGAAAAAAACGTGTCAGGCCCGCCAAGATCGCACCGGCATCCATTCTTGAATCCAGCCTGCTCGACGGGCTGATGGCGTCGTGGAGGGAGGTGCTCGGCGAGGATTACGAGGCTTACCGCAACCACTGTTTCCGGGTGTTCAACTTCTGCTTCGCGCTTGCCGGGAGCAGGCCGGAACTGGAGGAAAAGATTGCCGTCGCCACGGTTTTTCACGATCTCGGCATCTGGGCCGCGCGTACCTTCGATTATCTGGCACCCTCCGAAAAGCTTGCCCTGGATTATCTTGAACGTTTCGGGAAAACGGAGTGGAGGGAGGAGATTGCCGCCATGATCGCCGAACACCACAAGCTCACCCCGCTCAAGTCGAACCAGCAGAACACCTCATGGCTGGCCGAACCGTTCAGGAAAGCTGACTGGATCGATATGTCGGGAGGTCTGCTCAGGTTCCGGCTGTCGGACGATTTCGTGGTGGAGGTTCTTGAAACCTATCCTAATGCCGGATTTCATAAAAAGCTGCTTGCGTTTGCCCTCGATCGTCTGAAGTCGCACCCCTTCAGCCCCCTGCCGATGATGAAACTGTAGCCGGACCTTCCGGCTATTTTCGTTCCCGGATGTCATTGATAAGCTCCATCTGGATCTCCTGGATTTCGACCAGCCGCTCCCACTGACGGGAGAGGAGATGGTCCACTTTCTGGTGGAGCTGGCGGATTTCGAGTTCGGCCTTGAGGTTTACCTGATAGTCGTGGATCGCCCTGGCGCGGTCGCGGGCTTCCTGCCGGTTCTGGCTCATCATGATGAGCGGCGCCTGGATGGCGGCCAGCGATGAGAGCACGAGGTTGAGCAGGATGAAGGGGTAGGGGTCGAACGGCCGCGCGACGAGCAGCCATGAGTTCAGGCCCATCCAGAGGAAGAGGAAGAGTCCGAAGATGATGATGAAGGACCAGCTTCCGCCGAAGGTCGCGATTCTGTCGGCCAGCCGCTGGCCGAAGGTGAGTTCGGCATCGAAATCGATATCGGGATTTTTCGAGAGCACCTCCTGCTCTTGCATCGCCTTGAGCACGTCGTGGTCGAGCTGCGACAGCTCGCCCTTTTCGGCCTCGAGCAGCTTCTGGATGTAGCGGTGCTGGTACATCTGCAGGTCGTCGAGGCATATCCACCCGTTTTCGTCCCACGATCCGGTTTCGCGTCGGATCAGTTCGGAGATTGCCGGTCTTACGGTGAAGGCCCGGCGAAGCTTCGGGTGGTGCATGGTTCCGCAGATCTGGCACGATGCGGGGTGTGTCGGGCGGGCGGGTTCAGTGGCTGCTGTTTTCATGGCTTTCCATCTCGATTTTCAGGAAGCGGCCGGTATGGGAGTGCTCCATTCCGGCGATCTCTGCGGGGGTTCCTTCGGCAACGAGCAGGCCTCCACCGCTGCCGCCTTCGGGGCCGAGGTCGATGACCCAGTCGCTGTTTTTGATGATGTCGAGGTTGTGCTCGATAATGATGACGGTGTTGCCCTTGTCAACCAGTTTGCGCAGTACTTCGAGCAGGTGCTGGATGTCCTGGAAGTGGAGGCCGGTGGTCGGTTCATCGAGAATGTAGAGGGTCCTGCCGGTCTGGATTTTGGCGAGTTCGGCAGACAGCTTGATGCGCTGCGCCTCGCCTCCCGAGAGCAGCGGGGAGGATTGGCCGAGCTTGAGATAGCCGAGCCCGACACTTTCCATGGTGGAGAGGATGCGGCGGATGCGCGGGAAGTCCTCGAAAAATCCGGAAGCCTCCTCGATAGGCATTTCAAGCACGTCGGCTATGGATTTTCCCTTGTATTTCACCTGCAGTGTCTCGCGGTTGTAACGCTGGCCCTTGCAGTTTTCGCACGGCACGTAAACATCAGGCAGGAAATTCATTTCGATTTTCATGGTGCCCGCCCCCTGGCACGCTTCGCAGCGGCCTCCCTTGACGTTGAAGCTGAAGCGCCCCGCCTTGTAGCCTCTGATCTGCGCTTCGGGCAGCCGGGTGAAGAAGTCGCGGATGAAGGTGAATGCTCCGGTGTAGGTTGCGGGGTTGGAGCGCGGCGTGCGGCCGATCGGCGTCTGGTCGACGTTGACCACCTTGTCGATCAGGTCGATGCCTTCCACTCCCGAGCAGGGCTGGCTGATGAGCTTCGAACGGTAGAAGTGCCGGGCAAGCACCGGGTAGAGGGTTTCGTTGACGAGCGTCGATTTACCTGATCCGCTCACGCCGGTAATGCTGATCAGGGAGCCGAGCGGAAAGCGGATGTCAATGTTCCTGAGGTTGTTGCCATGGCAACCCCTGATGGTGAGGTACTGCTGTTCCCCTGTTTTCTCTTTCACTTCCGGTTCGAAGAAGACGGTTTTCCTGCCGGTGAGGTATGCTGCCGTCAGCGAGTCTTCGCCAAGCTGAGAGGCGGTGCCTTTGGCCACGATCTCTCCTCCGTATTCGCCTGCGCCGGGCCCGAGGTCGATGATCTCGTCAGCCATGAGCATGGTGTCCTTGTCGTGCTCGACGACGAGCACGGTGTTGCCGATGTCGCGGAGCTGCTGCAGCGAGGCGATGAGTTTGTGGTTGTCGCGCTGGTGCAGCCCGATGCTCGGCTCGTCGAGCACGTAGAGTACGCCGCTGAGGCGCGAGCCGAGCTGTGAGGCAAGGCGGATGCGCTGTGCTTCGCCGCCCGAGAGCGTGCGTGCGTTGCGGGCGAGTGTCAGATAGCTGAGCCCGACGTCGAGCAGGAATTCGAGCCGCTTGGTGATTTCGTGCAGCACCGGTGTGGCTATGAGCTGTTCGCGGTCCGTGAGTGCTGCCGGAAGGTTCCTGAAAAATTCGAGCGCTTCGGGAAGCGGGAGCAATTCGGCTTCGGCGATGTTGAGGCCGTTGACCTTCACCGCCAGGCTCTCCTGGCGAAGCCGGGCTCCCTTGCAGACCGGGCAGGGCTGGTGCAGCATGAAGCTTTCAGCCCATTCGCGCATTCTCGACGAGCTGCTGTTCTGGCGCAGCTCCTCGACGTAGGGCAGGGCTCCCTGGAAGATCTGGGGGTAGCTGTGCTCTTTTCCTGCATATGCGTAGGTGACATCGAAGGTTCGGCTGCCGGAGCCGAGAAGCAGGGTGTCGATCGCCTCACGGGGGATGTCGCCGACCGGCGTGTCGAGCGTGAAGCCGTACTCCTTTGCGATGGCCTTGATGATCTGCCAGAGGTTGCGCTTGCCTGGTTTTCCGAACGGTTCGATGGCCCCCTGGTTGAGCGAGAGCGAATGGTCGGGAATCATGAGATCGCCGGAGAGCTGCATGAGCTCGCCAAGGCCGTTGCACTCCGGGCAGGCCCCGTAGGGAGAGTTGAAGCTGAACTGGTTCGGGGCGAGGGTATCGAGCGGCACGGATCCGTCGGAGTATGCGTAGTGGGTGCTGAAGAACATCTCCTTCAGGTCGTCGCCCAGTGGCGCGCAGATTACCGAAGAGCGGTGTTCCGACATGCCTATGGCCAGTTCCACGGCCTGTTTCAGCCTGTCGGCGCTTTCGTGGCTGACAGCGAGCCGGTCGACCACCAGTTCGATGTTGTGGTTCCGGTAGCGCTCGATCTGCATGTTTTTTTCCATCTCCTGCTCGCGGCCATCGATTCGTACGCGAAGAAACCCTTTGAGCAGCAGCCGCTCGAAGAGCTCACGGTAGTGCCCCTTGCGTCCGGTGACGAGCGGCGAGAGTATCTGTACTTTTGTGCCTTCGGCAAGTCCCAGAATGGCCTCGACGATGCTTTCGGGCGACTGCTTCTGCAGCATCCGACCCGTTACGGGATCGTAGCGGCGGCCGGCTTTCGCATAGAGCAGGCGGATGAAGTCGTGAATTTCCGTAATCGTGCCCACCGTCGAACGGGGCGAGCGGCTCGTGCTTTTCTGGTCGATGGCAATGACCGGAGAGAGTCCTTCTATGAAATCGACGTCCGGCCGTTCGATGTTGCCGATATACTGTCGTGCATAGGGAGAGAGCGTTTCCATGAATCGCCGCTGGCCTTCAGCAAAAATGGTGTCGAACGCAAGGCTCGATTTTCCCGATCCGGATATGCCGGTAATGACGACAAACCGGTTACGGGGGATGTCGAGTGATATATTTTTCAGGTTGTGGACTCTGGCCCCTCTGATGCGGATATGGCTGAATTGCATGGTGTAAGGCGCTTCTAACGAAAAAAAAATGAGTGTATTGCATTATAGCGATTTGGCGGCTAATTACCTGTTCGGGAAGTCCAGGTTTTGCCGATCGCTGCCTCTAACTGTCGAATGGCGGAGAAGGTTTCTGGATCGATGAGGATTTTGGAAAAACCGGTACGATATCTATATTCCCGGCAGCCGGAGTTAACCGGCGTTAACAATGCAATTTCGATGAATAGATAACCTGAAAACAGGAATAACCATGGACTTCATATATCAGAAACAGGCAGAAAAAGGCAAACAGTGCCAGGAGTGCCAGAGCTTTGTCGTCAAGCCGGAAAATGCTGTCGAAGGGCTTTGCAACGGCAAGGACGTGCTTGCCGAGGGCGGATGCATGTTCTTCAAGAAGAAGGAAGATCAGCAGTAGGGAAACAGGGGAAACCCCGGTTTTCGGATAATAACAGAGAAGGCGGCCCCGATAGGCCGCCTTCTCTGTTTTATGCATACGCAGCATGCGCCCTTACTGCAGGGCGGCTCTTGCCGCAGCCAGTCTTGCGATCGGCACGCGGTAGGGGCTGCAGGAAACGTAGTTCAGGCCGGTCTTGTGGCAGAACTCCACGGTTTCCGGATCGCCTCCGTGTTCGCCGCAGATGCCGAGCTTGAGATCGGGTTTGACCGAGCGTCCTTCCTTAGCCGACAGGCTCATGAGACGTCCGACACCGTCGATGTCGAGGGACTCGAACGGGTTGCGCGGGAAGATATCCTGCTGCTGATAGGCAGGCAGGAACTGGCCGGAGTCGTCGCGGCTCATGCCGAGACCCATCTGGGTAAGGTCATTGGTGCCGTAGCTGAAGAAGTCCGCTGCCGTGGCGATCTCCGCGGAGGTTACCGCAGCGCGGGGCACTTCGATCATGGTGCCGACCAGGTATTTGACGCCGGTTCCCTGTTCGGCGATCACGCTTCTTGCGGTCTTGTGGATGATCTCGGAGGTGATTTCAAGCTCCTTGACCGTCGAGACGAGAGGAACCATGATTTCAGGCACCACTTCGAGACCCTCTTTTTTCAAACGGCATGCTGCTTCGATGATGGCTCTGACCTGCATGATGGTGATTTCCGGGTGGAGGATGCCGAGACGGCAGCCGCGGAGCCCGAGCATTGGATTGAACTCATGCAGATCCGAAATGCGCTCCTTGATGGCTTCGACGCTCTTGCCGATTTTTCCGGCGAGCTCGCCTATTTCAATGTCGGTGTGAGGCAGGAATTCGTGGAGCGGCGGATCGAGGAGCCTGATGGTGACCGGCCGTGAGCCCATGGTCTTGAAAAGGCCATAGAAGTCTTCGCGCTGGTAGGGAAGCAGTTTTTCGAGCGCAATTTTGCGGCCGTCTACGTTGTCGGCCAGAATCATCTCACGCATTGCGTCGATCCGTTCGCCGCCGAAGAACATGTGTTCGGTACGGCAGAGACCGATGCCTTCAGCTCCGAAGGTGATTGCGGTTTCGGCCTGGTCGGGCTGGTCGGCGTTGGTGCGGATGTTGAGCTTGCGGTACCGGTCGGCCCACTCCATGAGCTGGTTGTAGATGGCCCAGGTGGGAGCCTCTTCGGGTTTGAGGGTTTTGTCGATCAGCACCTCGATGATTTCCGAGTTTTTGGTGGAGACCTTTCCGGCAATCACCTCTCCGGTGCTGCCGTCGATGGAGAGATAGTCGCCCTCACGCAGTACGATATCGCTGCCGCTCACGCGCATTTCTCCCTTCTGGTAGTCGATGCAGAGTGCACCGCAGCCGGCTACGCACACTTTACCCATCTGGCGGGCGACCAGTGCTGCATGCGAGGTCATGCCGCCGCGTTCGGTAAGAATACCTTCGGATACCGACATGCCCTTGATGTCTTCCGGCGAGGTTTCGATGCGGACGAGAATGACCTCTTCTCCCTTGTCGAAGGCCTCTTCGGCATCGGCTGCGTTGAAATATATTTTGCCTGTAGCTGCGCCTGGGCCTGCGTTAAGTCCTGTGGCAAGAAGACGTCCCTCTTCGATGGCCCGTTTCTTTTCCTTCAGGTCGAAGACCGGACGGAGAAGCTGGTTGAGCTGTTCGGGCTCGATGCGCAGAATCGCTTCCTTTTCGCTGATAAGACCCTCGTTAAACATATCGACAGCTATCCTGATGGCGGCAATGCCCGTGCGTTTGCCGACCCGGCACTGCAGCATGAAAAGCTTGTTGCTCTCGATGGTGAACTCTATGTCCATCATGTCGCGGTAGTGCTTTTCAAGAATCAGGCGGATTTCGTCGAGCTGATTGTAGATTCCGGGATTTTCTGCCTTGAGCTGTTCGATTTTCAGCGGAGTTCTGGTTCCGGCAACCACATCCTCACCCTGGGCGTTCATGAGGAACTCGCCGTAGAAAAGGTTCTCGCCGGTTGCAGCGTCGCGGGTGAAGGCTACGCCGGTGCCACAGTCGAGTCCCATGTTGCCGAATACCATCGCCTGCACGTTGCAGGCGGTGCCCCAGTAGCCGGGGATGTGGTTCAGCTTGCGGTAGACGATGGCGCGCTCGTTGTTCCAGCTGTTGAAAACAGCGCCGATGGCGCCCTTGAGCTGTTCGTATGGGTCTTCGGGGAAGGTTTTTCCGGTTTTTTCAAGGATCGCCGCCTTGTATTTCGTGACGATATCTTTCAGGTCGTCAACGGTGAATTCCGTGTCGAGCTGGATGCCGAGCTCATGCTTTTTTGCTTCGAGAATGGCTTCGAACGGGTCGATCTGTTTTTTGTCGGCAGGTTTCAGGTCAAGCACTACGTCGCCGTACATCTGCACGAAGCGGCGGTAGCAGTCCCATGCGAAACGGGGGTTGCCCGATTTGCGGGCCAGACCCTCTACAGTTTTGGAGTTGAGTCCGAGGTTCAGAATGGTGTCCATCATGCCTGGCATCGAGGCTCTGGAACCTGAGCGTACCGAGACGAGCAGCGGGTTTTCCGGATCGCCGAATTTTTTGCCGAGAAACTCTTCGATCTTGTGGAGCGAGGAGGGAATATCCTGTTCGAAAAGATTTGCCGGATAGGTTTTCTGATGATCGTAATACCATGTGCAGACTTCGGTTGAAATGGTGAAGCCGGGAGGAACCGGCAGGCCGATGTTCGCCATTTCAGCCAGGTTGGCACCTTTGCCGCCAAGCAGGTTTTTCATGGATGCGTCACCTTCGGCAGATCCGCCTGCAAAACTGTAGATGTACTGTTTTGCGCTACTTGTTACATTGGTCATCTCTGGTTCATGCATGGATTTCTGGTTGTGAAATTGTTTTATTAAAGAGAAATTAAAATACAATGTATGAGCATATGCAGACGCGACAGGAGCTGTCCGTAAAAAACAATTATGGATTGTCAATATAAAAAAAATGGCATATAAATTTCTCATATGCCGGAAGGTATCCTACAAATGGGTATAGAATTTCTGGTGCTGTTCCAGCAGATCCTGCGCATTGCCGTTCCCTATGTGCTGACTTCTGTTGGAGCGTCGTTTTCGGAACGGGGCGGGGTGGTAAATCTTGCGCTTGAAGGGATGATGCTTGCCGGAGCGTTCGGGGCCGCCATCGGAGAGTACTATACCGGCTCGGCTGCAGCGGGCATCGCTCTTGCACTTGTTTCGGGTCTTTCCGTTGCATTTCTGCATGCGTTCGTGACCGTCAGCATGAAGGCCGACCAGATTGTTTCCGGCATTGCCATCAATATTCTGGTAATGGGCGCGACCCGTTTCGGTCTGAGCGTGTTCTTCGGCAGTGCCATGAATTCGGCGAGAATCAAGGGGATCGAAGTGTCGTCGGTTTTTGTGGACCCGCTCTTTCTGGCGGCGCTTTTTTCCGTCGTCACCGGGCAGTTCCTGCTTTTCAGGACACCATACGGCCTTCGGCTGCGTGCTGCAGGCGAGAGCGCCGAAACCGCCGATTCCGCCGGTATCAGGGTGAGTGCCATGCGCTACAGCGGTGTACTGGTTTCAGGAGCGCTTGCAGCGCTTGCCGGCGCCTTTCTCGTTTTTCAGCAGCACTCCTTTACCGAAGGGATGTCGGCAGGACGGGGCTATATCGCACTGGCCGCCATGATCATCGGCAAATGGAACCCGGCAGGTGCAGCCCTGGCAAGCCTGATGTTCGCTTCCGCAGAAGCTGCCGAGATGTGGCTGCAGAGCGGATTTCTTCCGACGCAGCTGGTGCAGTCGCTGCCCTATGTGATTACGCTTCTTGTGCTTGCCGGTTTTGTCGGCAAGGCTGTCGCTCCTCGTGATCTTGGCGTGCCTTACGACAAGGGGCGTCGCCTATTGAAGTAGCCCGACTATTTCCGCGATCAGCTTGTCGATGCCCCGGGCCACTTCGCCGATCGACGGACCGAGCATCCAGGCCGGAGTGCTGATTACGGCGCCTTCCGAACTGACAACGGTGTTCCATACCGGGCAGTCGATGTGGTGCGCACCCATTGCCTCGAGCGTTCGGGCGGTATCGGGGTCGTTGCCTATGGTGAGCTCGCCAGCTCTGCCACCCAGCACCCTGGCGGCTATGGCAGGCGCGATGCAGATAAAGCCAAGCGGCTTGCCTGCCTCGAAGCAGGTCCGCACGGAGGCCTCGATGTCGGCGTTGACTTCGCAGTCGGCTCCCCTGAATGCAAAGTCGCTGAGGTTCTTTGCTGCCCCGTACCCTCCGGGAAGCACAAGCGCGTCGAGCTCGTCGATGCGCGCCCGCCTGAGGTCGGTAACGGCTCCTCGGGCGATGCGGGCCGACTCGACAAGCACGTTGCGGGTTTCGCCGACCGCGACTTCGCCGGTAAGATGGTTGACTACATGGTGCTGCATGATGTCGGGGGCCAGGCAGATCGCCTCGGCTCCTGCCCGCTCGATGGCCAGCAGGGTCAGCACGGCTTCCTGTATTTCGGCTCCGTCGAGGAAGCCGCAGCCGGAGAGGATGACGCCGATTTTTTTCATGGGATTTGCTATGTTGTTGTGGAGAGGATGCGCATCCTTAAAGGTAAAGTCCGGCGGCAGAAAAACCAATCGGCCTGACGTATGTCGCAAACAGTCGAGTCTCCGTCTGCCATGTATCAAAAACGGGCAGCTTTCTGGTTGTTCTTTCTTATTCTTTCTTATTGCCATTCTTGCCGTCCTGTCGGTCACGGCATGCCGGGCGCATGGGGAGAGCGAAGAGGTGAGGATCGGACGGCAGGTGTGGATGGGGCGGAACCTCGATACAGGCCGCTACCGCAATGGTGATCATGTTCGGCATGCCGTGAGTGATGCGGAGTGGCACGATGCCGCCTCGAAACAGGAGGGGGCCTGGTGCTGGTATGAGGATGACCCGGGCAAAGGCAGGCTCTACAACTGGTATGCACTCGGCGATCCGAGAGGGCTTGCTCCGGAGGGGTGGCATATTCCTTCTGATAGCGAGTGGAACGAACTTGTCGATTTCCTTGGAGGTCAAACTGCCGCGGGCCGCGCATTGAAGAGCACGGTTGGCTGGCGGGCTTCGGCGGGCGCCGTACGCAGCTGCGGATTCAATGCCCAGCCTGCGGGGAGCCGGAACTGCCTGGGGGGATTTTTCTTGCTTGGTCGTGATGCGTTTTTCTGGTCGGCGACCCCTTCCGGCGATTTCGAGGCGTGGAACCGGGAGATCACCAGCCGGAACGGTGTGCAGCGGGTCAGCATCAATAAAAGCCTGGGGTTTTCCGTTCGCTGCCTGAAGGATTGAGCGGGGTGCTTCTGTTTATTTGTTCCGAAGTATGATTGCCATGGTGGTTCCGATCAATCGAAATCCTCATCCCGAAAGCTTTCGGGATGCCGGGTTCTGCGCTCCGTGCGTGTTTCGATACTCGCGCTCTTGCAGGGAGCTTGACTCAGGCTTCTTAAAAGACAATGAATAGAGGTGCCCGTAGAGGTTGGTCAGTAGATCCAGGGGATGAACTTTTTCACCTTTCGGGCGTAATCGCGGTATTCCGGGTGTTTTTCGGTAAGCCACCGCTCCTCTTTCGACGCCTTGAAGCTGAAAAACAGGAACCCCAGGGCGAGCAGCAGCAGATGAGAAAGGCTTGTCCTGAAAACAGCCCACCCCAGTGCCGCCAGAAGCTGGCTGCCGTAGAGCGGGTGACGGACCAGAGCGTAAACCCCGGTGGTTACCAGCCGGTTGTGGTCGACCGGGTAGGGGAGCGGGGTAAGGGACTCCCTGATACGGTGCGATCCCAGTCCTCCCATGAGGAGCGCCGCGCTCCAGCAGACGACCAGCACTGCAAGGCGGAGAAGCGGGGCGCCGGTCGGGAAAGCCGCTTCCGCGGGATCAGGCCAGACCGGGGTGGCGATGAATATCGCCATGAGCAGGAACTGCAGTACGACGAGGTACTCGCCGCGTTTTCCGGGAGGCAGTGTGCCCTTTATCGGGTTTTCGGTATTTTTCAAGTGTTTTTGATGTTCTGTCCGGTTTTTATTTCTTTGCCTGATGTTGCTTTCCTCCGGCGTCAATGTATTCCGTCAACGTTATTATCCTGAAATGCACCATGATCGTTCCCAGTGAAACCCTTCTGCTTCTTATCGATATCCAGGGAAAGCTCGCCCAGAGCGTCCATCAGCCTGAACTGGTGGAGAACAATATAAAGAAACTTGTCAGGGCATGTGCTGTTCTCGATGTTCCCGTACTCTACACCGAACAGTACCCCAAAGGGCTCGGCGAAACCGTGGCTCCCGTGAAGGAGCTGCTTGGTGACCTCGAGCCGATCGAGAAGATAACCTTCAGCTGCTGCGCAACCGAGCCCTTCATGAAGCGGCTCCGCCTCTTCAACCGCAACGACATTCTCGTTGCCGGCATGGAGACGCATGTGTGCGTCTACCAGACCTCGGTGGAGCTGATCGAGTTCGGCTACAATGTACATCTGGTTACCGATGCCGTCTCTTCGAGAGCAGAGTCGAACCGCAATATCGGTATCCACTGCATCGAGAAGGCCGGCGGCAGCCTCACCAGTACGGAGATGGCGATTTTCGAACTGCAGCGCGTGGCCTCCGGAGACAGGTTCAGGGAACTGTCGAAGATCATCAAGGAGTAAGGCGCTGCCCTCTCATGGTTGGATAGCGGCTTTCAGCATGGTTTCGAGCGTTTCCTTTCCTTCGATGAACTCTGTCCGGATTTTCAGGTAGTAGCAGGGGCGTACCGAGAGCATCGCCATGATTTCATGTTCACCGAGCAGCCGGTAGTAGTCTTTTTCGGTAGTGACCAGCGAGAGCGAGCGCTGTTCGGCTTCGAGAAGCATCGGGATCAGCTTCTCCTTCGAGTATGGTTCATGGTCCCTGAAAAAGCGGTGGGAGTCGACTTCGATGCCCCTCTCCCGCAGGCTGAGGAGGAATCCTCCGGGAGCGCCTATTCCTGCAAACGCGAGAGCTCGCATGCCGGAAGTGTTTTCCGCAGCTGCGGCAGTGCCGAATGCCACCAGTTCATCTGCGGCGGTTCTCGCCTCCGCAACCGGAATGCCGGTTTTTTTCAGGTCGAGGGCTATGGCGTCGGCGGTTTTCCGGTCGTTTATCTTGCTGAGCACCAGGAGTCCGGCTCTCCGGATGTTTGCGAGCGGTTCGCGCAGCCGCCCTTCGGGCAGCATTCGGGCATCGAAATAGGCTTCAGCCGCATTGATGACCACAATGTCGAGATCCCTTGCGATCTGGCGGTGCTGGAAGGCGTCGTCGAGAATGATGACGGAGGGCAGTTGCCCCTTGAACCTCTTCAGGATGAACTCGACACCCTCTTTCCGTTTTTCGGCAACGACGGTTATGGTGCCGGGATTTTTTGCGGCCAGCATCAGGGGTTCGTCGCCGGCCTCACGGCTTCCACAGAGTATGCGACGTGTGTCGGCGACCAGCAGCACCCCTTTCGAGGAGCGTCCGTATCCTCGGGACAGGAGCGCCGGCGTTTCGCCGATGGAGCGGTAGTAGCCGATGATCCAGTCGGCGAGCGGAGTTTTTCCGGTGCCTCCAGCCGTGATGTTGCCGATGGATACGACCGGCAGCGGGGCATGCCACGTTTTGAGCACTCCTCGCTCGAACGCGCTGTTTCTCAACCCTGTCACCACCCGGTAGAGCAGGGCCGCGGTTTTGTGCAGGAAATTCGGGCCTTCACTCATGGCTGAAGAGGTCGGAGAGTTGTCGACAATAGCTTCGCAGTTCCTCCTCGCAGGTGAATCGGGGGACCTCGATGTGGTGCAGGGTTACCGTGACCCGGCTGAATGGCCTGGGTATTTCGAAACGGTCCCAGCTTTTCAGCCGCCATGCCGCCTCGTAACGTATGACGGCGAAGATGAGCGGGGAGCTGGTCTCCGAGGCGAGGCGCAGGGAGCCGTATTTGAAGCTGTGGTGCGGTCCTCTCGGCCCGTCGGGGGTCATGGCGACCACACCGCCCCGTTCGAGGGTTCCGGCGATGGCGTCTCGTACCTGTGCGCTCTCTTTCGAACTCGACCCCCTGATGAGAGAAAAGCCGAGGTCGGCAAGCGTGCCGGAGAGCAGGGCGCCGTCTTCGGAGAGGCTCACCACCGCGTTTACGGGGCGGTCTCCGAAGAGTCTCCGGGCGAGCAGCCACCCGGTAATCATCTTGCCGTGCCAGAACATGAAGAGCGCGGCTTCAGAGGGCATGGGGAGCGATTCCGGCCGAGAGGAGATGGTTATTTTCAGACTCCTGAAGAGCAGCGGGAGCAGGAGTGGAAGCAGCCTGCGGTATACGGGGTTTCTGGCGCTCATCGGCGTCGGTCTTCGTATTTTTCTGTTTCGGGCATTCTTCTCTGTTTCCCCAGGGAAAATTATTTAGTTGTTTTTTTTGTACATCCTGTTTTATATACAATCCTTGCCTGCCGGAAAACCGATGGTAATTTAATAATCCGGGATCGATAAACCCTATGGTCACTTCTGGCCACTGCACTTATACTACAACAGCAATGAATGTCCTCATTATCGGAAGCGGAGCACGCGAACACGCCTTTGCCCGGGCAATAGCCGCAAGTGGGCGGGTGGAACGGGTTTTTGTCGCTCCGGGAAACGGAGGCACCGCCCTCATGGGCGGCAAGGTGTGCAATGTGCCGCTGAAGGCCGTGCAGCTCCAGGAACTGCTCGCCTTCGCCCGTGAAAGCGGGATCGGCCTGACGGTGGTAGGCCCTGAACAGCCTCTGGAGCTGGGGCTGGTCGATCTTTTCCGGAAAGCTGACATGAAGGTGGTAGGCCCTGTTCAGGCTGCAGCAAGGCTGGAGTCGAGCAAGGTTTTTTCGAAGGAGTTTATGCACCGGTATGGCATTCCTACAGCCGGATACCGGGTTTTCTGCAGCAAGGAGAGTGCTGAGGCCCATATCGGGTCGCTTGGCGAGGAGCGCTTTCCTCAGGTGATCAAGGCGAGCGGCCTGTGCGCCGGCAAGGGCGTGATAGTGGCTGCCGACCGGAACGAGGCGCTTTTGGCTCTCGGGGAGATTTTCGACGATCGCATTTTTGGCAGCGCTGCCGACGAGGTTGTCATAGAGGAGTTCCTGCGCGGCCAGGAGGCGAGTGTGTTCGCCCTCTGCGACGGGCGCGGTTACCGGCTTTTTCTTTCCGCCCAGGACCACAAGCGGATCGGGGAGGGGGATACCGGCAAGAATACCGGGGGAATGGGCGCCTATGCCCCTGCACCGCTTGTGACTTCCGAAGTGATGCGCAAGGTCGAGGAGCGCATTATACGCCCGACATTACAGGGAATGGCCGAAGAGGGATATCCCTATACGGGTTTTCTTTACGTAGGTCTCATGATCGACGGCGGCGAACCTTCGGTGGTCGAGTTCAACGCCCGCCTCGGCGACCCTGAAACGCAGGTGGTGCTGCCGCTGCTGAAGAGCGACCTTTTCGACGCCCTTCTGGCGAGCGTCGAGGGCGGTCTCGACGCGGTGCCTTTCGAAATGCACCCCGGATCGGCGGCTACGGTGGTTTTGGCTTCGGGCGGGTACCCTGACGCCTTTGAAACCGGCAGGACCATCACCATCGACCCGGCGGAGGAGAGCCCGGACGAGGTGATGATTTTTCACGCGGGCACGGCTCTCCGGGACGGACGCCTGGTGACCTCAGGCGGTAGGGTACTGTCGGTGACTGCGCTCGGCTCCACTCTACAGGAGTGCCTCCAAAAGGCTTACCGGGCAGTTGACCGGATCCATTTCGAGGGCGCATACTGCCGCAGGGATATCGGAGCCAAGGCGCTGTAACTCTTTTATCTTTTCATTCAACCGCTTGCCGTATGAAGCTACCCCGGCGTAAATTCGAGATTATACAGGAACACGGTTTCAGGGAGCAGCCCTACGAGTGCTGCGGTCTGCTCGCAGGAAAAAAATATGTCGATCACCGGGGCAATATCGATAATGTGGTTCATGAAATCGCCCCCTGCCGGAACTGCCTCTATTACGGGCGCGAGCACGGTTTCGAGATTTCATCCACCGAGTATTACGATGTCGAGCGGGAGGCGCGCGCTCTCGGTTACGAGATCGTGGGCTCCTACCACTCGCATATCAACTCTCCGGCGGTGCCCTCGCAGAACGACGTCGATTTCGCCCGGCCCGGCCATACCATGCTGATCATTTCACTTATCAACGGTCTGCCGAAAGAGGTGACGGCATGGCTGAGAAGGGATTCCGGAGGATTTCACCAGGAGCCTATCAGGATTATCGAGTAGCGGTTCGCAGCCCGGTCAAAGTGAACGGAAACTCTCCTGAATATTTTGTACATTACGTTCGAAAAAAGCTTACCAAGTCATAAACCCTGGGAAAACAGTGCCAAAAAGGGAAGATATACAGTCAATTTTAGTGATCGGGGCGGGCCCTATCGTGATTGGTCAGGCCTGCGAATTCGACTATTCGGGAACCCAGGCGTGCCGCGCCCTCAAGGAGGACGGATACCGGGTCATTCTGGTCAACAGCAATCCTGCGACCATCATGACCGATATCGAGATGGCCGACGCGACCTACATCGAGCCGATAACCCCGGATTACGTACGCAAGATAATCGAGAAGGAGAAACCCGACGCGCTTCTGCCCACCATGGGCGGCCAGACGGCTCTCAATACAGCCGTCAGCCTTGCCGAATCGGGCATTCTCGAACGCAACGGCGTTGAATTGATCGGTGCGAAGCTCCGGGCTATCCGGAAGGCAGAGAACCGCGAATTCTTCAGCGATGCGATGAAGAAAATAGGGCTTGAAATGGCCAAGGGATTTTTCGTGCGCAATGAAAAAGAGGCGAAGGAAGCGCTCGAGGAGATCGGTCTGCCGATCGTCATCAGACCTTCGTTCACACTCGGCGGCACCGGTGGCGGTTTTGCCGAAACCAAGTCGGACTACTACGAGGCCGTGCGCAGGGGACTTGCCGAAAGCCCCATCAGCGAGGTGCTTGTCGAAGAGTGCCTGGTGGGATGGAAGGAGTTCGAACTTGAGGTTATCCGCGATCTTGCCGACAACGTGATCATCGTCTGTTCGATCGAGAACGTCGATCCGATGGGCGTGCATACCGGCGACAGCATCACCGTGGCTCCGGCCCAGACGCTGACCGACCGCCAGTATCAGGTGCTCCGGGATGCATCCATCCGCATTATCCGGGAAATCGGCGTGGAGACCGGCGGCAGCAATATCCAGTTTGCCATCAACCCCGAGAACGGCCGCATTGTTGTGATCGAAATGAATCCGCGCGTTTCGCGCAGTTCGGCGCTCGCCTCCAAGGCCACGGGTTTTCCCATCGCCAAGGTCGCCGCGAAGCTTGCGGTGGGTTATACGCTCGACGAAATTCTCAACGATATCACCAAATCGACGCCGGCCAGCTTCGAACCGGTTATCGACTACTGCGTGGTGAAGATTCCCCGCTGGGATTTCGAGAAGTTCAAGAATGTCGATGCGCGTCTTGGCGTGCAGATGAAGTCGGTCGGCGAGGTCATGGCTTTCGGGCGCAACTTCCGCGAGGCTCTGCAGAAGTCGCTGCGCGGTCTTGAAATCGGTCGTGCCGGGCTTGGTTCCGACGGCAAGGATATCATGAACGTGGTCGATATGACCCAGCAGCAGAAGATGTTCGCCAAGGGGGACATTCTCGAGAAGATCAAGGTGCCGAAAGCGGACCGGATGTTCTATCTGCGCTACGCATTCCAGGCGGGAGCGACGGTCGAGGAGGTGCACCAGGCGACAAAAATCGATCCGTGGTTCCTCGATAACATCCGCCAGATCGTGGAACTCGAGACGGAACTCAGGGAGCTTGCCGCAGCGGAGTAGAGCCCCTATGACCTATCTACAGAGGATACTCGACGAAAAACGCGGCGAAGTTGCGGAACTGAAACAACAGAAACCCCTGCAGCGCTACCTGGAGCTGCAGGGTACCCTCCAGCCGTGCCGGGATTTCACGGGCAACCTGAAACGTTCGGACGACGGCATCCGGCTTATCGCCGAAATCAAGAAAGCATCGCCTTCGCGCGGCATTATCGTCCACGATTTCGATCCGGTCGCGATTGCCCGCCGTTATTTCGAACTGGGAGCGTCAGCTTTTTCCGTGCTGACCGACCGGCTCTTTTTTCAGGGATCGAACGACTACCTCCGGGCGGTGAAGAAGGAGTTCTCCCTTCCTGTCCTGCGCAAGGATTTCATTATCGACGAGCATCAGATTTACGAGTCGCGCCTGATCGGCGCCGATGCGATTCTTCTGATCGTGGCCGCGCTCGATGCCCTGCAGCTCACCGACTACCTGCAGCTTGCAGCCGAAACCGGCCTTGCGGCTCTTGTGGAGGTTCACGACCGGAGGGAGCTCGACACGGCTGCGGTTGCCGGAGCCCGCATTATCGGGGTGAACAACCGGAACCTGAAGGATTTCAGCGTCAGCCTCGATACGTCGGTCGAACTCCGGCGGCACTTCCCCGAAGGGGTGACGGCCGTAGCGGAAAGCGGCCTGAAGAGCGCCGCCGACATAGCCCTCATCCGCGAGGCGTCATTCGATGCCGTGCTGATAGGAGAAGGGCTGCATGTGAGCACCGAGCTGCACTCGGTTGCCTGGCAGAAGCCCTGAAAAACGCCGCTGAAAACTTACAGCACCCTTAGCGGTGCAGCCCCCTGAGCTTCGAGGCCGTCGCCTCCGGATTCTCCGCCCTGAAGAAGGCCGTTCCGGCAATCAGCGCGTCGGCGCCGGCTTCCACCACCTCTCCCGCATTTTCTTCTGTTATGCCTCCGTCCACGGCGATGACCATGTCCGGGTTCATCTCGTTGCGCATGCCGTGCAGCTTCGCGATTTTTTCAACCGACGAAGGGATGAACTTCTGGCCGCCGAAGCCGGGGTTGACCGACATCAGAAGGACCAGGTCGAGATCGGGGAGAATGGATTCCAGGGTTGAAAGCGGTGTTGCCGGGTTGATGGAAACGCCGGCTTTTGCACCGAGGCTCCTGATGTACTGCACGGTTCGGTGCAGGTGCGGACAGGCCTCCTGATGAACGGTGATCTGGTGCGATCCGGCCTTGATGAAGTCCGCGATGAAGCGGTCTGGGTCGGTGATCATCAGATGGGTGTCGATGATCGTCGGGGTGCAGGCTGCCACGGCCTGGATGATGAATGGCCCGAAGGTGATGTTCGGCACGAAAACCCCATCCATGACGTCGCAGTGCATCCAGTCGGCACCGGCTTTTTCGGCAAGGGCGATCGAGGAGCGAAGATCGGTGAAATCCGCGGACAGGATGGATGGTGCAAGAAGGGTGGATGTTCCGGACATGACGGTTTGGTACTTAAGTGAGTAAGTGAATGAATTAAAATGCTTCTCCGATGCCGAAGTTGAAGGTATAGTCGAGAGGGCTCCAGTCGAGAATCTGCCAGGCTTTCTGTTCGGCAGGATCATGGATTTTCCACGCGAAATCGAAGCGGAACGGTCCGATGGGCGAGCCCACCCTCAGCCCCACTCCGAAATCCCAGGCGAAATCCTTCATGAGGGAGTTCAGGCTGAAGCCGTAGGGGCCGCTGCTGTCCCAGATATTGCCGATATCGGTAAAGAAGGTTATACCCGATGGCTGACCGAACAGCTTGAAGAACTTCCAGCGGTATTCCAGGCCAAGTTCCATCTTGATGTCGGCGCCGAAATTCGCTGCGGCTTCGCTTGTGCTGCTGCCTGGTCCGAGCGTGTTGAAGAGCCAGCCGCGCATACTGTTGGCGCCTCCGGCGTAGAACCGCCGTTCTTCGGGAGTGGCGTCGGCTTTCCCGTACGGCATCATCCATCCGAGATGCAGCCTCCCGGCAAACTGCCGCCCTGGCGAGAGGTTCCGGGTGAAGCCGAGTTTCGTTTCGGCCTTGACGTACTGGGAATAGGCGGTTCCGAAAATCTGCGGTTCACTGTCGGTGAACCCCGAATAGGTTCCGGTATCGACGAACTCATCGATGAGCCATGCCAGACTTCCCGATTCTTCGAGGAGGAGGTCGAGGTTCCAGATGTTTTTTCCCGGCTGCACGGTACTCTGGTTCGTGTAGTTGTAGCGGAGCCTGAAGGTCTGGTAGACCCTGGTTTCCAGCAGGCTGTCGATGCCGGCGTCGACGGCCGCGTCGTCGTCCGGGTCGATGTCGATATTTTCGGCCAGATCGGTTTTGAAGAGTTTTCTGAACCCCCTCAGCGAGTCTTTCTGCACCCATTCGAACTCGAAGAAGTCGAAGCTGAGCCGCGAGGAGGGGCTGAGTTTCGAGCTGTAGGAACCCCGCACCAGGCCGTTCCGGCTGGAGATCAGAATGGGCAGGGTGGACTGGGAATATTCGAGGTACGCCGAAAAAACGTTGTCGGGTTTTTTCAGCATCGGCATGACAAGGCTGCTTTTCAGGCTCAGCTCGTAAGGGATGAACTTGTCGTAGTCCTCTTTCTGGAGATTGCCGAGCAGGTTGTTGCTGTAGCTGGTCTGGGTGCCGAATTCGGCCGCGGTTTTGAACTGTTCGGCTCCGCCCAGAAGATTCCTGTTTTCGTAGGCGAGCGAGGTTCCGAAAAAGAGCGAACCGTAGCGGTTGTCGATCAGCAGTTTTGGTTCGAACTGGTGTTTGGGCGCGGGCTCCAGGTGCACCGTGGTGTAGAGGCGCCCGTCACGGACCGAATCGGGCCGGACGATAATGGATGAAAAAAGATTGGTTTTGCCGAAGTTCTGCAGGGTCTCCTGCTCGAGGCTCTCCCTGGTGGTCTGGCCTTCACGGAACGCCACGGAGTTGGCGATGAGCGCCGGACGTATGTTCTGGTTACCGAAAATGACGCCCGGTATGCCGTCTTCAAGGAACCGGTTTTCGCGGCTGCCGGGGTCTTTTCGTATCGGGTTGTGCACGACGGCGTTCACCGGCCCGTACACCAGTTTTTCCGGCAGCCTGATTTTGTAGAGAATTCCCGCGTTGGCTCCAACGGTGTCGACTTTTATGCGGATGCTGTCTTCGTGAAAGAAGGTGTATCCCTCTTCACGGAAAAAGGTCATGGTACGGTCCCGTTCGGAGATCAGCTTCTCAACGGAGAAGTTTTCTCCGGTTTTCAGGATGCTGGAGGCGAGGTAGCGTCCTTTGAGCTTTTCGTCTATGGATTCGAGCCCGCTCCATGCCAGCGAATCGATTCTGGCCGGTTCGTTTTCGGTTATCGATATGAGGATATCGGCTTTGCGCCCGTTGTCGCGGTAGTTCATCGACGAACGGACATCGGCAAAAAAATAACCCTTGTAGGTGTAGAGCTTCTTGATGATGTCCAGATCCCTCTGGAATTCGTCGGGGTTGAAGGGCTTTTTGGTCTTTCCGAAGAGGCCGAGTCCGAGAAACGATGAGGGCTCTGCGGTGACGATGATCTGACGGAGCTCTTCGTGAGGCACCGCGCTGTTGCCGGTGAAGCGGATTGAGTTGACGTAGGGAACCACAGAGCCGGGGGTTTCCGGCTCATTTTCAGGGATTTCCTGGGCACATGACGGCGTTGCTCCTGCAAAAAAAAGGGCAACGACCAGAGTACCGGCGATTGCCCTGAGGAGCGTTTTTATTGAAAACACACGGGAGGGTATTTGCTTCAGTTTAACAGCTCTTCGTCACCATAACAGAAATCTTCGTCGGTAGGATAGTCGGGCCATACCTCGTCAATGCTTTCGTAAATTTCATCACATTCGGGCAGGTCGTGCAGGTTTTCGATAACCTGCTGGGGCGCACCCGTTCTGTTTGCGTAATCGAGAAGTTCATCTTTTGTAACCGGCCACGGGGCATCTGCTATATATCGTGCGAGATCCAGATTCCAGTACATAGTAAAGCGCTTGGATTAATCGGTTTAAGAGTTGCTGCCATCAGCATTTTCGGGTGTATGCTGACGGGTTATGAACTTGTCGGGGTTGCTGTCGTCGAAGAAGTACGCCGAAGGGTTCACCTTGACGTTGTTTTTGAGGATTTCGTAATGGAGGTGCGGGCCGGTGGAAACGCCGGTATTGCCCGAGAGGGCGATGATGTCGCCTCTGGAAACCCGCTGTCCCTGACGGACAAGCGCTCGGGAGAGATGAGCGTAGACGGTCTTGAACCCGTACCCGTGGCTCACGGTGACCTTCTGGCCGTACCCTCCGTCGTAACCTGAAAAGATGACGATACCGTCGCCTGTCACATGAACCTTCGAGCCTTCAGCAGCCGAGAAATCCGTTCCCGAGTGAAACAGCACCCTGCCGTAAACCGGGTGCAGGCGCATGCCGAATCCGCTGGTGACGCGGCCGTTGACCGGCTTGATGTTGGGTATGGATGAAAAGTAGGGGCGGTTGTTCTTCTCTTCGGGTTCGGCTATCTCCTCTTCGGAACCTTTCTGGCGGTCGATCTGCAGAATGAGGTGTTCGATCATCTCTTCGGTGGAGGCCAGAAGGCCTTCCGCCGTTTTATCGGCAGCGGGAGCTTTCTCTTCGGCCCGCAGGACGCTGGAGAGCGGAACGGCCAGAAGGGTGATAAAAACCAGTACGGTTCTCACAAGGCGACTGCTGGCCGGAACGGTCGTTCCCCGTGCAGTCTGCTTTTTGCCGCCGCGTCCGGCCTGGCTGAAAAACAGTTTCGCTGAAAACATGCAGTGCTGGATTGATTGTCTGTCCGGTCAGGCAAGCCTTTTTTGATTGAATAATATATAAAAACTTTTTTTTATAAATCAACGCCCTAATGAGCCTCCAGCCAGTTTTTTCCCGTGCCGGTATCGACTTCTACCGGAACCGTGACGATACCGCAGAATTCTGCCGCTTCGGTCATGGCGGTTTCCACCAGAGTCTGCAGGCGGTCTGTTTCGGAGGGTGTGGTTTCAAAAAGCAGTTCATCGTGGACCTGCAGCAGCATGACCGACTCCATGCCGTTTTCCCTGATCCGGCGACTGCAGAGGTTCATGGCGCATTTGATGATGTCGGCGGCCGTTCCCTGGATAGGCGTGTTCATGGCAGCCCGTTCGGCGGCTTTCTGGCGGATGGAGTTGCGGCTGTTGAGGTCGGGGATGTAACGGCGTCTTCCGAGCAGGGTCGAGACATAGCCGTTCCGTTTTCCTTCCGCGATGATCTCCTGCAGCGCAATGAAGAGCCCTGGATATTTCGAGGTGTAGACCTCGATAATGGCTTTGGCCTCTTTCTGCGTTATGTTCAGGCGCCTGGAGAGGCCGAACGGCTGGATGCCGTAGAGCACGCCGAAGTTCACCTCTTTTGCCTTGCGGCGCATGTCGGGCGTGATTTCCCCGGTGTTGAAGATGACCCTTGCGGTAGCGCTGTGGATATCCTCCTTCTGGCGGAAAGCCTCGATGAGTTTTTCGTCGCCCGATATTTCAGCCGCGATGCGAAGCTCGATCTGCGAGTAGTCGGCCGAGAGAATAAGGTTGTCGGGGTTCGATGGAATGAACGCGCGGCGGATCTCCCTGCCTGCGGGGGTGCGTACCGGAATGTTCTGCAGGTTCGGGTTTGACGAGGAAAGCCTTCCCGTGGCGGTGATGTGCTGGTTGAACGAGGTGTGCAGCCGGCCCGTTTTCGGGTTTATCATTTTCGGCAGTGCGTCGATGTAGGTGGTCTTGAGTTTCTGCAGACTCCGGTATTCGAGCAGGTCCCCGGCCACCGGGTGGAGAGGGGCAAGCTCCTCGAGCACTTCGACGTTGGTTGAAAATCCGGTTTTGGTGGTTTTTTTCGTCGGCAGCTCGAGTACCGTAAAGAGGATGTGCGAGAGCTGCTTGGGAGAGTCGAGGTTGAAGACCGAGCCGGTTTTTTCGTAGATGCTCTCCCTGAGTCCGGCGATCTGGGCGTTGACCAGTTCGGCGCAGACTGCCAGATGTGTCGTGTCGATGGAGATGCCCTGGTATTCCATGCCGGCAAGCACTTCCACGAGCGGGAACTCGATGGTGCGGCAGAGGCTGAGCAGCTTTTCGTCTTCCCGCAGTTTTTCGTCGAAGACCTCCTCGAGGCGGAGCGCGATGTCGGCGTCCTGACAGGCGTAGTCGGAAAGCTGCCGGGGCGGAACCTCGTGGATGGGCACTCTTTTTTTTCCCTCGCCGGTCAGTTCATCGAAGGTGGTCGTCCGGATCGAGAGGTGGCGCGCCGCCATGTCGTCGAGGTTGTGCGTGCTTTCGGGATCGAGCACATAGCTTGCCAGCATGGTGTCGAAAGCCACCGGCGAGAGCGATACGGCATAGTTCTTCAGGACCAGCAGGTCATACTTGAGGTTCTGGCCCGTTTTGCCGATGGAGGGATTCTCCAGCGCCGGTTTCAGGATGTCGAGCGTCGAGGGGATGTCGAGACCTCCCTTGCCGAAATAGACGAAAAAGGCCTCTTTAGGTCTGAGGGAGAACGAGATGCCGGCCAGCTCGGCCTGAAAGGTATCGAGACTCGTGGTTTCGGTATCGACGGCAAATGTTTCGGCCTGTTCGAGTTTCAGGGCAAGCGCCCTGACCTCGTCAGCCGTTTCGATCAGGCGGTAGTCCGCCCCTTCGAGAGGGGAGAGGAGCGGTGGTTCCGCGTTGGTCTCCGGAGCCCCTTCGGTTGACGGCGCGCCTTCCGGGATGGCAGCGATGCCCGGAAAGATCGCAGGCAGCCGCGCGGCTACGGACTTGAGCTCGTACCGGTTGAGCATCGGTATGAGGCGCCCCTGCACCGGTGTTTTACAGGCAAGGCTCTCGATATCGAGCCCGATGTCGATTCCGGTGTCGATGGTGACCAGACGCCGGATGAGTTCGAGCTGGGGTTTGAAGGCTTCGAGGCTCGTCCTCGTTTTCGGGGGGAGTTCTCCTATATGCGCATAGATGTTGTCCAGCGTACCGTATTTGAGCAGCAGGGCTGCCGCGGTTTTCGGCCCGATTCCCCTTGCTCCCGGAATATTGTCGGAGGTGTCGCCGGTAAGGGTGAGCAGGTCTATGAACCGTTCGGGTTCGACGCCGAACTGCTCCCTGATTTCGTTTCTGCCGAAGGGTTCGAGCTCGTTCTGCTTTTTCGAGGGCTTGAGCATGGTTACGCCGTCGTGAACCAGCTGGGCGAGATCCTTGTCGGGCGTGACGATATAGACGCGGCAATGCGGAGCGAACTTTCTTGCGGCCGATCCGATCAGATCGTCGGCTTCATATCCTGCGATCTTGATGAGCGGTATTTCGAAAGCATCGATGAGCTCGATGATCGCCTGGATCTGCACGAGCAGATCTTCGGGCGGAGATGGACGGTTGGCCTTGTAGGGCTCATAGAGATCGTGACGGAAGGTTTTCTCCCGGCTGTCGAACGCTACGGCAAGGTGGTCGGGGCGCCATGTTTCATAAATTTTCAGCAGGGCCGATGCGAAGCCGTGTATGGCTCCTGTCGGGATGCCGTCGCGGGTTTTCATGCCGGCCTGCTGCAGGGCGAAGTATGCCCGGTAGACCAGAGCCATGCCGTCGAGCAGGAAGAGATTCGGTTTTCCTGCAGGAGCCTGCCAGAGGGCTGCCTCCGGTACGTCCGGTTCCGGTGAGGGTTTTTCGGAGGTGAAGAAATCGAATTGCCGTCGGCCTGTCATGCGATGACTCCGTAGCTGCCGAGCACCTTCACCATGGTGGCGAACTCCCGGAGGTGGCGGAGGGCGTTTTCGACGTTCACCGCCTGGCTGTCTCCCATGAAGTCGATGTAGAAGAGGTATTCGAATGCTTTCTTGCGGAACGGTCGCGATTCGATTTTGCTCAGATCGATGTCGCGTAGCGCCAGGGTGGCCAGAGCCTTGAAGAGCGAGCCCTGCTCGTTGGGGAGGGTGAAAACGATCGAGGTTTTCTGCTGGGCGGTATCGGGCATCTTTTTCATGCGCGGACAGATCGCATTGTCTGCGTGGGCGATGCAGAAGAACCGGGTGATGTTCCACTCTTCGTCGGCGAGGTTTTCCTGAAGAATTTCAAGGCCGTAGAGCTCGCCGGCGCGTTTCGAGGCGATGGCGAGTTTTGAAGGGTCGCTTCCGGCGGCGATGATTTTGGCGCTCCCGGCGGTGTCGTAGGCTACCTCCGCCCTGAGGTTTTTATGGGCGCTGAAGAAGTTTCTGCACTGGGCGAGAGCCTGCGGGTGCGAAAGCACCTTTTCTGCCGTTTCGGCCGATGATCCGTGAAGTCCCAGAAGGCAGTGTTCCACCTTGACGAACGTTTCGGCGACGATGACGACCGGGTGCTGGAGCAGAAGGTCGTAGTTGTGGTGGATGCTTCCCCCGAGAGAGTTTTCGATGGGTATGACCGCATAATCGGCCTCGCGGTTCTCGACAGCGGCAAAAACCTCGTCGAAGGTTTCGCAGGGTTTCGGTTTGCCGAGCCTGAGTGCGGCTATCTCGCTGTATGCTCCGGGTTCACCCTGGTAGGCGATCATCCAGTTTGTCATTCTTTGTTCTTGTAGTTAACTTGGGGCAAAAGCCGTTGGATTTGTCTTTTCTGAAAGAATATAAGTCTATTATCGAAAACGGGTGTATTCCCCGGAATTTTAAATCAGTGATTTTTCATCATGTCAGGACACAGTAAATGGGCGACCATCAAAAGGAAAAAAGCCGCCACCGATCAGAAAAGAGGGAACCTGTTCACCAAGCTGGTAAAAGAGATCACGATTTCGGCAAGAATGGGCGGCGGCGATCCTTCCGGAAATCCCCGCCTTCGGCTTGCCATCGATACGGCCCGGATGAACTCCATGCCGATGGACAATATTCAGCGTGCGATCAAGAAGGGTACGGGTGAACTCGAAGGGGCAAGTTACGACGAGATCACCTACGAGGGGTACGGCCCGGCCGGTATCGCACTGATCATCGAGACCGCGACCGACAACCGCAACCGTACCGTGGCGGAAATCCGCCACATCATGAGCCGCAACAACGGGTCGCTCGGCGAGAGTGGCAGCGTCGGCTGGATGTTCCATCGCAAGGGCTCGATAGAGGTGCCGAAAACCGCGGCGGGAGAGGATCAGCTGATGGAGCTGCTGCTCGATGCGGGTCTGGAGGATCTCGACGGCGATGACGAGGCCTACTACACGGTGCTCTGCGACGTGCGGGACATCGAGGCCGTGAAAAAAGCGCTTGAAGACGCAGGTATCGCTTATGAAAACGCCAAGATCGATCTTGTACCCGAAAACTATATCGAACTCGAGGCCGAAGACGCCGGCAAGGTGATCCGTCTGATCGACGCACTCGAGGGCAACGACGACGTCCAGGCCGTCTACAGCAATATGGAGATCAGCGAAAAGGCCATGAACACCTTAAACGGTTAGCCCCGGATGGTCGTGATCGGGGTTGATCCCGGCAGCCTCCTTACCGGGTACGGAGTGATCCGGCAGGAGGGTGCGGATTTTCAGGTGCTTGCCTGCGGCGTGATCCGGCTGAATCCCCGCAGGACGCACCCCGAAAGAATCGGAGAGATATACCGGGAGCTCGATGCGGTAATCGGCGAGCACACCCCTTCGCGGGCGGCGATCGAAACCGTGTTCGTCAGCAGAAATGTCCAGTCGGCGCTGAAGCTCGGTCAGGTGAGGGGGTCGGTTATCGCTCTGGCGGTGAACCGGAAACTCGAACTGGCGGAGTACGCTCCCCGTGAAGTGAAGGCTGCGGTTACGGGAAGGGGGTCGGCCAGCAAGCAGCAGGTCGCCTTCATGGTCCGGCGGATGCTGCAGATCCGGGAAACTCCTTCGACCTACGACGTAACCGACGCCCTCGGCATTGCGCTGTGCGACCTCCTGAAAACCGGAAACGGCTCCACCGGAGCGGCACATGCGCCCCCTGATCCCGGCGCCGGAAGCCGTAAGAAGAACTGGACCGATTTCGTTGCGTCGCGGCCTGATATGATCGTGCGTTGAAAAACAGCTGCCGTTCAGAACGGCGGGCCTTTTCGGTGAATATGTGAATAAAACTTATACAGCTCGTGGAAGGTCATATCGTCAATCTGCCGAATTTTCTCAGCATCCTGAGGATTTTCCTGATACCGTGGTTTCTCTACTACTATCATGTCGGAAATCTGACAGTCGCCATGATCCTCATGGTTGTCGCAGTGCTGAGCGACTGGTTCGACGGGCGCGCGGCGCGCTGGACCAACGAGGTTTCCGAGATGGGGAAGATTCTCGATCCGCTTGCAGACAAGCTCTGTCTTGCAAGCGCGGCTCTTTATTTTCTCTGGATCGGCAAGCTTCCGCTCTGGTTTGTTCTTTTCGCCATTCTTCGCGACGTGCTTATCTTTTCCGGAGCGGCCTATATCCGCTACCGGCACAGCGTGCTGACCACATCGCTCTGGCCGGGCAAGTGGGCGGTGGGATTTGTGTCGATGATGTTCATAAGCATGGTCTGGCCCCACCCCATTTTCCAGCGTTATCCCGTTCAGGAGTTTTTCATGTACCTTTCCGTGCTGATGCTCTCGTACTCTTTTGCAGAGTACTGCGTGCGGTTCTACCGGATACAGAAGGGGGATGCGACCAGGTGAGCCTCTGAAGGCAGCGCATCATGCCGCCGATATTTTATCCTGCGGATTAACGGGTACCCCCATGAAAGCTTACACGATCTTGCTTCTGCTGTTTCTGTTTTCGCTGCCGGTTTTTCCGGGCAACAAGGCTGAAGCCGTCACCACCGATCCGATGGTCGGAGCGTGGATGAAATACCGCAAAGGCGATTTTGCCGGCGCTGCCGAAGAGTACAGCAGAATTCTGAAAAAAAAACCGGGGCTTGTCGAGGCGCTTAACAACCGGGGCCTTTGCCGCGCCGCTTCGGGAAATTACCGGGGAGCCGTCGCCGATTACAACCGGGTGCTTGAAATCGATCCCGGCATGGCGTCGGCGTACAACAACCGGGGGCTTGCAAGGGCGAAAGCCGGCAGGTTCCGCGAAGCCATGATCGATTACTCTGCGGCGCTGCGGATCGATCCGCTCATGCCGGAACTCTACAACAATCTCGGGATGGCCAAAAAGGCGCTCGGCGATTTCCATGGTGCGCTCGATGATTTCAACAGCGCGATAGCCATCAGGCCGCTTTATCCCGAAGCGCTTTTCAATCGGGGGCTGCTGCGGCAGCAGCTTTCCGATCACAAGGCAGCGGCAAAAGATTTTCAGCGGGTTATCGAATACATGCCGGGATATGCCGAACCCTACTACCAGCGGGGAATTTCACGGGCCATGACCGGCGACAACAGGGGTGCGCTTTCGGATTTCTCGCGGTCATTGTCGATCAACCCGAAGTATATCGAAGCGCTTTCTGCAAGAGGTCTGGCCAGAATCAGGAACCGCAATTACAGCGAAGCCATTGAAGATCTGAACACGGTGATCGGGATGCAGCCGGGTAACGCCGAGCTCTATTACCGGCGTGCACTGGCCAGAACCAGGATGAACGATTATGCCGGAGCCGAAGAGGACTGTTCGCAGGCGTTGAAGAGGAAGAAAGGGTACAGCGAGGTTTATTTTCTCAGGGGCATCGTGAGGGGAGAGCTCGGCAACCGTGAAGGAATGCTTGCCGACCTGAAACTCGCTGCGGCTTCGGGTTACGAACCGGCCCGCAAACTTCTGAAAAAAGAGCGGGGCAGGTAGCAGGGCATGCCTGCGCATCACGACAAACGGAAAAAGCCGGAAAAACATGACGTTTTTCCGGCTTTTTCCGTTTGTCTTTTCCGCTTCCGTTCAGAGCGCCTTGTGGCAGAACCACCAGTCGTAGCATTCGAACTGGGATGGGCGCTTTTTTGCATCCTCGATATTGTTTGCGGGAGGGATGATCACCCGGTCCTTGAGCAGGGTGTTCGACGGCCAGTTTGCCGGTATGGCGACCTTGTTGGCGTCTGAAACCTGCAGGGCCCGGACGGCCCTGACGATTTCGTCGATGTTCCGGCCGATCTCCTGCGGGTAGTAGAGCATGAGGCGCACCTTTCCCTGCGGATCGCCAACAAAGACAGCACGAACGGTGTTCGATCCCTTTCCCGGATGGAGCATGCCGAGCTGCATGGCTATACGGTCGTTGGCCGCAACGATCGGAAAGGTGATTTCGGTATCGAGGTTTTCCTTTATCCACTCCACCCACTTGATGTGGGAAAAGACCTGGTCGACCGACATGCCGATGAGCTTGCAGCCGATCCTGTCGAAATCAGCAATGCGTTCCTGGAAAGCGTGGAACTCGGTTGTGCAGACCGGGGTGAAGTCGGCCGGGTGGCTGAAAAGCACGAACCAGGAGCCTTTGAGATCTCCGGGGATGTTCATGGGGCCGTGAGTGGTCTGCACCTTCATTTCCGGGAAATCGTCGCCGAGAAGAGGCATGCCCGTTTCACTGTAGTAGTACTGGTCTTCGAAATGTTCTGACATGAGTGATGATGTTTTGTTGCTGTTTTACCTGTTTTTTGTTGCCGGAAATAATGTAGATTTATTCCTAAATAAGATCAAATCTTTTTTAGCTTTTTTAAAGATTTGCAGGCAGCTGGTGTTTGAATCTCTCCGGAGAGTGATATATTATTAACATGATAAAAAAAGTCCTGTTTCTGTTGAAGCAGGCTCCTTTCATCCGGATCGGATGGAGAGGAATCAAGGGAACTACCTGAATCTGTTATGCCCAGCATGAATGCCGCTCCCGGTGAAGCCGGACGCTTTTTTGAGCTGTGCCGCGCACACAGCCTGAAAATCACGCCGCAGAGAACGGCGATCTACAGCCTGCTCGGCAACTGCCGCGACCATCCCTCGGCGGATCAGGTCTACCGGCTGATAAAAAGGGAGTTTCCCAACATCTCTTTCGAAACGGTCAACCGGACGCTGCTGACCTTCGCTTCGATCGGGCTGATTTCGATCGTGGAGTCGACATCCGGAGTCAGGCGGTTCGATCCGGATATGAAGAGTCATCACCATATGCACTGCATCCGCTGTGGCAGAATATTCGATTTTCAGCACGAGGGTTATGACGCCCTCGAGGTTCCCGGCCAGCTCAACGAAGAGTTTTCAGTGCTTTCCAAAAGGGTCGTGCTCCATGTGATCTGCCCGTTCTGCCTTCAGCCTGGTGCGGCCGTTACGGCTGAAGGCGTTGTCGCATAAATTCCTGTTCTGCCGAAAGGCACCGGGGGTGTGTCAGTTTCTGACACAGCGAACCGACATGCCGAGGGTTTTCGTGCTGCTGACGCGGTAGACGGCCGAATAACTGTTGTAGATTTGCCGGTACCAGGCCGAGTATCCGTTGTTCTCCGTCGATGTCCAGAAACTCGCGTTGGAGCCCAGAAGCGCGAAGCTTCCGTTTCCGCTCCGGTATCCGGCCGGTAGTGCCGTGAATCCCGTGCTGTTGTCGGCAGCGACGAGAGGTTCCTTCCACAGCACTGTCGCCTTGAGTTTTGTGCCCGAAGCCTTCTCTCCTCCGGTCGCGTCGACGAGCTGCCGCCATTCGGCGTCGGAAGCGACATGCCACCCTTCGGGGGCCAGCCCCCTGGGATCGTTGACTGCATACCAGTTGTAGAGCTTTCCGTAAGTAACTCCCTTGTCGCTGTTGTTTTCATAGTAACACCAGGCTCCGGTCGTCAGGCGGTTCCATGCGGCAGGATCTTCCACCCTGGGAATTTCATCGCCGTTGCGGTAGCGGGTTACGTCGAGGTTTTCTCTCATCCACACCGATGATCCGATCGATACGGTCCGGGAGTCGGCTACTGGGTTTTTTTTGGCGGCAGAGGCCTGCAAATACGGCAGGAGTGTGGCAAGAACAAGGAAAAGCCCTGCCCTGACGGTATATTTGTGGGTTCTTTTCATTATGTTAAAGTGTTTTAATTGATGTAATGAAGCCGGTTTCGCGGTGCCATCCGGAAAAAGAACTGCGGCGGCTCCCTCTGCGGGCCTTACGAATGGATAACGCGGATGGTTTTTTTTTGGTTTCTCTCCGGCCGGGAGCGGCATGAACGACAGAACGTTTTAATATAAAAGTATCCAATAGTGGCAAGACAGCGTCATAACCGTAAACCCGGAGCACCCGGCAGCAAGAGAACCCGGCCGGCCCCCCTTCAGACCGGCGACAGGGTCAGACCCAACGACCATATTCTGATCAACGAATTTCTTTTCAAGAGGGGTGAAAGTTCACTCGCGGCTGAAATTGTGAGTTTTCTGGCGGATCACGACGGTGAACGGTTCAGATCCGTCGATCTTGCCCGCCAGATGGGGTATACGGAATCCCGTCAACTCCCCGGTTTCTGGTATGTGCTGCACAAGCTGCAGGAGGATGGTACCCTCGACAAGGACTCGAACCGCTGTTACGGCATGCAGTGCATGGAGCCTGCGACTTATGAGGACGTACTGGAGCACGCCAGGCAGTTTCCCGTTCCGGGCAAGGAGCAGTTCAGGGTCGATCAGACCTATGCCGGACGCATTTCGACCCATCCAAACGGTTACGGATTCATCGACGTCGATGGTTTCGACGATGATATCTTCGTAAAGGCAGCGGACATGAATTCTGCGATCCACGGTGATGAGGTAGAGGTGGTTGTAACAAAGGTTCCCGAGACCTACTCTTCGAAATCCACACCCCACCAGCGGTGCGAGGGCATCGTAGTGAACGTCGTGAGCCGGAGAGTCACCTCCATTGTCGGCACCCTCACCCGTGCGAACCGCAAGTTCACCCTCAAACCGGATGAGCGCAAGCTGCTTCCGGAAATCATCGTTCCGATCAAGCAGGCTGCAGGCGCAGTGGACGGTCAGAAGGTGCTGGTCGGCGATCTGGATTTCCGCAAGCCGGGCATCATTCAGGCGCGCGTGATCGAAATTCTGGGCTCCGCCGGTGAGTCGAGGGTTGAGGTGAGTGCGATTGCCCGCAACCACGGCATCGACGAAACCTTCGATCCGGAGCTGGTCAGCCAGGCCGAAACGATCAAAGAGGGCATTACAGACGCCGATCTGGCAGAACGGCTCGATATGCGCGACAAGACCGTCTTTACCATCGATCCCATCGATGCGAAGGATTTCGATGACGCCCTTTCCGTCGAGACGCTCGAGGAGAACCTGTATCGCATCGGGGTGCACATAGCCGACGTTTCCCATTATGTGCCGGAGAACTCTCCGCTCGATCGTGAGGCCATGAAGCGCGCCACATCGGTCTATCTTGTCGACCGGGTCATTCCCATGCTCCCTTCGCGGCTTTCCGAGGAGGTGTGCAGTCTCAACCCCGGCGTGGACAGGATGGCTTTCAGCGTGTTTTTCACCATGACCGACACTGGAGAGGTCAAGAGCCACGAATTTCATAAAACGGTCATTCATTCGAAACGGCGCTTCACCTATGAGGACGTTCAGGATATTCTGCTCAGCGGCAAGGGCGATTACGCATCGGAACTGCAGCTGCTCGAGAAGATCAGCGTCGAGCTTCGGGAGGAGCGCTTCCGCCACGGCGGCCTCGATTTTGAAACCGAGGAGGTTCGCTTCAGGCTCGGCAGCAAGGGCGAGCCTGTCGAGATCATCAAGAAGGAACGGCTTTCAAGCCATCGGCTTATCGAGGAGTTCATGCTGCTTGCAAACCGCAAGGTTGCCGAGTATCTCACGAAAACGTTCCGCGATCGCAAGAAGAACTCTCAGCCGGTGATCTACCGGGTTCATGATTCGCCTCAGCAGGAGCGGGTGCTCGTGCTGGCGAATTTCGTGCGGAAGATCGGCTATTCACTGAAGCTCAACAGGGAGAAAAGCGGTCCTGTGGTGACGGCGAAAGCCCTTCGCCAGCTCCTGCAGCAGGTGCATGGCTCGAATGTGGAGTTTCTTGTAAACGAGCTGGTGCTCCGCTGCATGTCGAAGGCGATCTATACCGACGAGAATACCGGTCATTTCGGACTTGGATTCGAGCACTATACCCATTTCACCTCGCCGATCAGGCGCTATCCCGATCTGGTTGTGCACCGGCTGCTTTTCGAGTATGAGTATCTTCGCAGGAAGAAGAGGAAAATGACCGAAAAACGTCTTGGCGAGCTGCAGGAGAAGATCCGGCAGACCAGCCGCATTTCGAACGAAAGGGAGAAAGGCGCCGTGGAGGCCGAGAGGGAATCGATCAAGCTCAAGCAGGTCGAGTACATGGCCGGCCATATCGGAAAGGTTTATGCGGGAGTCATTTCAGGTGCTACCGAATACGGCATTTATGTGCGTATGGTGGATTTCGCCATCGAGGGCCTCGTGCACATGCGCAATATGACCGACGACTACTACGAGTACGACGAAACAACCTACTCGCTTGTCGGCAAGCGCCGCAAGAAAAGACTGCAGATCGGTCAGCGGGTAAAGGTTAAGGTGCATACGGTAGATATGCAGCGAAGGACCATCGATCTTGTCATAGAGTAGCCGGTTTTCCCGGAACGGGCTCCGCTTGTTCCGGGAAAACCGGTTTGCCTTCAGAGCATTCCGGCAATGCGGAGGAAGTTGCGCATCAGCAGCAGCCCGGTCGCCGTGTACTCCTCGCTCACCGCACGGAACTGCCCGGCAAGCTCCGTGGCGTCCATCCTCACCAGATCGTGGTCAAGCCGGCACCACTCCGCAAGCATGGCGGGAGTGAGTTCGAAATGGCACTGCAGGCCGTACGCGTTGTTGCCGATCCGTACAGCCTGGTTCGTGCAGTGTTTTCCCTCGGCCAGAAGCCGCATGCTGTCGGTCAGCTTCACGGTTTCCCCGTGAAGCTGAAAAACCCGGAATGTCCGGCTCATCTCCGCGAACAGCGGATCTCTCTGGCCTTCGCCGGTAAGTTTCACATGGTAAGGCTGACCTTCGTGATCGAAAAAACCGGTTTCCCTGACAGGGCTATCAACAACGCTTCCTCCTCCGGCTTTTACAAGCACCTGCAGTCCGAGGCAGATGCCCAGAACGGGCAGCTCCGCCCGGAGAGCCCTGTCAGCCTGCTCTATTTCCTGCAGCATCCGCTCCGAGGTATCGTTGGCGCTCTGTGGCCCTCCGAGTATGACAAGGGCGTCGTGGACGAGCGGGTCGGGAAAGCGGCATCCTGTGGAGAGATCGACGGTTTCCACGGCAATGGCGCGGCGTTCCAGTTCCGCTGCAAGGAGACCTGCTCCTTCGTGAGCAATGTTTTTGACGATCAGGAGGCTTTTGCCCATGCTGTTCCGGTTTACGTGTGTGCGATGATAAGAGGTGTCCGGATCGTTTACCGTTTCAAGTTTTTCAGGATGCCCTCCATCGCTTCGATGGTTCTGCTGAATGTGCTGTTAAGGACCGGAGCCCACTCTGCAGTATCGGGCCACTCTCCCCTGTGGGAGAAATCGTTGAGATAGCGCGAAAGTACGAAAAGACGGTTGGCGCCGATGCTTCCCGAAGAGCCTTTGAGGGAGTGCATCAGTTGGTCGAATTGCCTGAGGTTGCCAGTTGCGGCGGCCTGATCGATCTCTTCGATGATTTTTTTCGAGTCGCTTTTGTAAACCTCGAAAAGCGAGATGATCAGTTCGTCGCCGCCGATCTCCTTGAGGCTGTAGATGATCGAGTGGTCGAGAACTTTTTCCCTTTCGACAGCTTCCCGGAAGTTTTCCTCTATGGCCGGCACGCTCTCGGCCGGGAGGTCGGTTTCTTTCGTGCGGGCGATGTTCCTGATCCACATGGAGATCGTCGCGACGAGCTCATCCCTGAAAACCGGTTTGCCGAGAAGCTGGTTCATGCCGGCTTTTTTTACCTGTTCGATGCTTTCCTTGTCGGTATTTCCCGTCAGGGCTATGATGGGGATGGTGCGGAAGTTTCTGAACCGCCTGAAGCAGTCGCCCTTCCTGATGGCCACAGCGGTTTCCAGTCCGTTCATAACCGGCATTTCCATATCCATCAGAATGAGGTCGTAGTCCTGCTTTTCAAGGTGTTTGAGCGCGATCTGCCCGTTTTCGGCCTGGTCGGTCATGCAGCCGTAATGCTGCATGACCATGCTCATGAATTTCCGGCTGGTGGCATTGTCGTCGACAAGCAGTATCCGGCAGCCTTTAAGGATGGTATCCTGGTCTACGCTTATGGATGAGGTTTCCGAGAAGAAGTGCCGTTCGAAAAGCCTCTTGATATCCTGTTTCTTGATGGGTTTGGATATCACCTCGTTCATCCCGCATCTGGTAGCCCGGGGAAGCGCTTCGCTGGGCGGAAGCGCCGTTATGCCGATAACCGGAACCTGCATATAGTGTGGGGCCAGCGATGGCTCGATGTTCTGCGAGGAGCGAAGTCTGGCCACGGTATGGTCTCCGTCGAGTGCGGGCATCTCGAAGTCCATGAAAATAAGATCGTAACGGGTTTTCGAGAGCATTTCGAGTGCCTGTGTTCCGTTTTCGGCCTGGTCGGAAGGACAGTCCCACTCGGAGGCGTATTTGGCAAGCAGCAGCCTGTTGCTGATCTGGTCATCGACAATGAGGATTTTTTTCTGTTGCAGGATCTCTTTTTTCAGATCTTTTGCGGGCTTGGATGCATACGCAGGCAGACTGATAACGAATTCGGTCCAATGGCCTTCTTCGGAGTTACAGATGATCGATCCTCCGAACGATTCGACGACCCGTCTGCAGAAGGAGAGCCCGAGTCCGTTGCCTCCGCTTTTCCCGTAGGTATAGAACCGGTCGAAAATGACGTCCCTTTTTCCCGGTGGAATGCCGGGGCCGTTGTCGCGGACCCTGATGCAGTTGTTTGGCGAGTCCCTTTTTGTGGTGATCTCGATCCTGAAGTCCGGCTTGTTTTTATAATGGAGCGCATTCTTGATGAGGTTGAAAAGCACATAGATGAAGAGGTCCTTGTCGCCGAGGAAGTCGAATGTTTCCGAACTGTTTTCGATGACGAGTTTCCGGTCGTTGATGTCGCTGTAGCCATATGTGGAGATGGCTGTCTGGATGGTGTTTCTCGCGGAGAGCTTTTTGAAATTGTTGATATCCATGATGCCGTCCTGAAGCGTCGCCAGGAGGGAGTCGATGATCTTGTTGCCCCGTTTTATCGTCGAGAGGCTCTCGTCGATAACCTCGTGGATGTTGATCAGTCCCGAATAGCTCAGATCGAATTTTCCTTTTTCCTCGCCGCTGCCGGGTTTGCCGGGAATGATGGCCTGCACCGTGCTCATGGCGTTGGTTATTGCGCTGAGCGGGTTGCGCATCTCATGCGCGATGCTGCCGCTCAGGCTTCGCATCAGGGATATTCTCGACTGATGGGCAAGCTGCCGCTTGTGGTTGGCAATAATGCCGCCGGATATCGAAAACAGGAAGATCGGGATGTATTCGGGCACGAAGTAGGCGAACGATACCCTGCCGTCGAGAAAAAAGACCGTCGCATAGGCGGCCATGAATCCCGTGCCGGTCATGGTGAGGATGATTACCCAGTCGAATATGATGAGTGTCAGGAGGAAGGTGCCCGCCATGAACGACATCGCCCAAACCAGCGACCATTCGTTTTTCAGCATCATGAAGCTGAAAAAATAGGGCATGACGATAAAGAGAGACAGAAAAAAATAGATCGGAAAAAGCTCTTTCAGCCGTTTCGGCAATTCCCTGTAGACCAGCCACGGAATACTGAGGAACGCGCAGAAAATCCTGAACCCGAGGCTTTCATAGGGCTGAGGGTAGAGGTAGGTCCAGATGAGATAGTAAACCGGATATCCGAGAACGCCGAACAGTCCGATAAGACTCAGGTTCGGCTCGGCATGCTCGATGATTTCGGTGGCTTTCAGCTTCAGTTTCTGCATTGGAAACAAACTTTTTCCGGACGCCTCGACCGGTTTTTTATTGAGGCACAGGGACGTTGATGTGTTATTCCTTCCGGTCCTCCGGGAAAGTCCTGGATAACGTAAATCCTTTATAAATATAAGAATAGGGCTTCTTTTCAGCAGCGGACAGGGTTCCCGGCGATGTGCCGTTTGCGGTATTCATGCACGGCTTCACTGTTCGAAAAAAGTCGCCAATCCCACAGGTTCGCATCCATTTCCTGTTCCGGAAGCATTATTTTCGTTTCATTCCTTCACGAATGCGCCTTTAATACGCCATACGCATTGTAAAGGCAATAAAATCCTTTTGCCGATGTCTGAAGAAAACATGGCTTTTCTGTAAATTTCAAATGAAGGTAAGCGATCAATTTAATGATATTTGGATATTTACCTCCGGGGATGTGCGCGAACGGTGTTTTTTTTATCAGGTTGATACTGTTAATGCTGATTACAATAATAACAACAAGATCGGATTTGATCAAACAAAAGGAGTTCTTTGATGTACAGAAAAGATGAAGAGACGGGGTTATCATGCAGTAACGAGTGCAATGATCGTTTTGTCCTGACTGTTCCTGATTTTCTTGAACAGCGGATGTCGGATTTTGAAGAGGTGTCCATTAAAACCCGTCTCAACGGAAAGCCTCTCGTTCTGGGAAAAAAACCGGATCAGCATTCCATCATTCTTCAGAGTAACGATTATCTGAATATCTCGATGCATCCCGACATTTCACGGGCCCAGATAGAGAAGCTCGAAAAAGCCGGGCAGGAACTGGTGATGTCGGCGGTGTTTATGCATGACGGCAGCGACAAGGCTCTGTTCGAATCTTCCATGGCGGAGTTCGCCGGTTTTGAAAGTGCCATTCTGTGCCAGTCGGGCTGGGCAGCCAATGTCGGGCTCATGCAGGTCATAGCCGACAGCACGACGCCGGTCTACATCGATTTTTTAACGCACATGTCCCTGTGGGAGGGTATAAAATCAGCAGGAGCGATCCCCCATATGTTCATGCACAACGATACAGGACATCTCGAAAAACTTGTGCAGCAGCATGGCAAGGGAATCATTCTCGTGGATTCCCTCTACAGCACCACCGGAGACATCGCCCCTCTCCGCGATATCATCGATATCGCCAACCGCTATGATTGCGTTTCCGTTGTCGATGAGTCGCACTCTCTGGGCACGCACGGCCCGCAGGGGAGAGGTCTGGTGGCTTCGCTCGGTCTGACCGACCGGGTGCACTTCATTACCGGAAGTCTGGCGAAGGCTTTTGCGGGAAGGGCTGGCATCATCCTCTGTTCGAATCGCTTTGCCCGCTGCTATCCCTATATGGCGCATCCTGCCATTTTCAGTTCAGCAATACTTCCCCACGAAATCGCGGGACTCGCTACCACCCTCGGTATCATTGCCGCTGGCGACGAGCGGCGCGTGAAGCTTTATGAGAATGCCGAATTTCTTCGTGATGGACTCAGGGACCTCGGGTACGCCATCGTCAGCCAGTCGCAGATCATTTCGCTCGAACCCGGTACGGAGCCCGAAACGGAGGCGCTGCGGGATGCCCTGGAGGACCGGAACGTATTCGGATCGGTGTTCTGTGCCCCGGCTACACCAAAAAACCGCGCGCTCATGCGCTTTTCGGTGCATTGCGGTTTTGAAAGGGATAAGTTGCAGTACGTGCTTGATGTGTGTGATGCCATCCGAGACGAAGTGGGCATGAGGAACTGGAAATCGACGAAGCGAAATAAGGGCGGAGCGAAGTAACCTCACTGTTTTTTATCCCCTGTAATAATCGTATGTTTCTGATCCCCTGAAACCCCGTGCCGGGGAGTTGTGGTGCTTTTCCCTGAGGGTCTGAAAAGGAGAGACGCCGGTTCCTGGAACGGATTTTACTGTGTCGTTCATAAATCTTGAACAGAAGTTATGCAGGTAATGACCACAGCCTCACGCATCCTCTGCAGCTCCCTGCAGGACAGGATCATGTCCGCGGAACAGGCCGCGGCCCTCGTGCCATCCGGAGTAAACGTCGGCATGAGCGGATTTACCGGTTCCGGGTATCCAAAGGCGGTTCCCGCCGCGCTCGCCGGGCTCATCGCCGAAGCCCACCAGGAAGGCCGGAAATTCAGAATAGGCGTCTGGACCGGCGCCTCCACCGCGCCGGAACTCGACGGAGCCCTTGCCAAGGCAGAAGGCGTGGAGATGCGCCTTCCCTACCAGTCCGATCCGGTTTGCCGACAGCGCATCAACGCCGGAGAGATGGAGTACCTCGACATCCACCTCTCCCATGTTGCCCAGTTCGTCTGGTTCGGCTTTCTTGGCAAGCTCGACATCGCCCTGGTCGAGGTAGCGGGCATTCTCGAGGACGGGCGTCTGATTCCCGCCTCTTCGGTCGGCAACAACAAGACCTGGCTCGAACAGGCGGACAAGGTCATCCTCGAGGTGAACTCCTGGCACAACCCCGCCCTCGAAGGCATGCACGACATCTACTACGGCACCAGCCTGCCGCCGCACCGCAAGCCGATTCCGCTGGTCAGGCCGCAGGATCGTATCGGCGAACCCTATCTGCGCTGCGATCCCTCGAAGGTCATTGCCGTGGTGGAAACCCACAGCCCCGACCGGAACTCGCCGTTTTCGCCACCCGACGAGAATTCGCGCCGGATTGCCGACAACATTCTCGACTTCCTCCAGCACGAAGTGAAGAAGGGACGGCTTCCGAAGGAACTTCTGCCGCTGCAGTCGGGCGTGGGCAATATCGCCAACGCCGTCATGGCCGGCCTGAACGACGGGCCGTTCGAGAACCTCGAGGCCTATACCGAAGTGCTGCAGGACGGCATGCTCGACATGATCCGTTCAGGCAAGCTCTCTTTCGCCTCGGCCACGGCCTTTTCGCTGAGCGATGCCGGCCTCCGGGAGTTCAACAGCAACATCGATCTCTACCGCGACAAGATCCTCCTGCGTCCGCAGGAGATCAGCAACCATCCGGAAGTCATCCGCCGTCTCGGGGTGATCGCCATGAACGGCATGATCGAGGCCGACATCTACGGCAACGTGAACTCCACGCATGTGATGGGTACGTCGATCATGAACGGCATCGGCGGTTCCGGCGATTTCGCGCGCAATGCCTATCTCTCCATTTTCATGACCCCGTCGCAGGCCAAGAACGGAAAGATATCGTGCATCGTGCCGATGGCCTCGCATATCGACCACACCGAACACGACGTCCAGATTCTGGTTACCGAGCAGGGGCTTGCCGACCTGCGGGGCCTTTCGCCGAACCAGCGTGCGAAGGTGATCATCGAAAACTGCGCCCATCCGGATTTCAGGCCGGCGCTGATGGATTACCACAAACGGTCGTTCGACAGCTCCTTCGGGCGGCACACGCCGCACATGCTCGGCGAAGCCCTGTCGTGGCACCAGCACTACCTTGCCGGCGGCAGCATGCACTTCTGAGGATCAGAGAAGCCTCCGGAAAAAGCAAAAGCCCGCGTGATGCGGGCTTTGCTGCTTGCAGCCGTGGCTGCACGCTCTGTCGGGAGCCGGCTTTCGCTTCAGTCGCGCTTGCGGAACTGCTGCAGCAGCAGCGAGAACAGGCTCTTTTTCCGGCCTCTTTTTACCGGAAGCCCCTCCTTTTCCCAGCCGATAATGCCGCGCTCCATGTTGACCACCTTATGGTATCCGCGACTCAGAAAAAGGCGGCTCGCCGTTACGCTGCGATTTCCGCTGTTGCAGGCGATCACGAGATTGCTGTTGGCAGGTACATCCTGAAGCCGCTGTGCAAGTTTGCCAAGCGGAATCACCATGATATGGGGGACATCGAAAGCTTTTCCTGCAATTTCCCATGGTTCGCGCACATCGACAAGCAGCGCGCCTTTTTTCGTCATCGCAAAAGCTGCCGAAGGGGTGACGTTTTTGACCTTGATCATCGTCGGAATTGGTGAATTGTTCGGTTCTCGAAGCTTTGGCCGCAGGTGTTCCCCTTTCAGCGGCAGTGCGGGATCGAAGGTTTCCCGGTCCGGCAGAACCCGAAATCGAAAACCCCCGCTTGCAGCGAGGGCTTTCGATTTTCAGCGGAGAGGGTGGGATTCGAACCCACGGTACACTTGCGCGCACAGCGGTTTTCGAGACCGCCCGATTCAACCACTCTCGCACCTCTCCGTGTTGTATTGCAAAAACTTACAGACTTTTTTCCGCCGGATCTGATGTTTTTCAACATAGGGTGTGAATATAAAAAAATCCTGAATCTTTTTGGAAATTCTTTTAATCCGGCCCTGCAGAACGGGAAACGAAAAAAGCCCCGGTGGATACCGGGGCTTTTTCTGTTCCTGAGCGGGAAACGAGACTCGAACTCGCGACCCCAACCTTGGCAAGGTTGTGCTCTACCAACTGAGCTATTCCCGCGTTTATGAAGGCATAAATATAAGGATATTTCAAAACTGTGCAACACCTGCCTGAAATTTTTCGGAGGAAAAAATCAGGCCCGAAAACCCGTTTTATTTGCGCTTTCCGGCTGTGCCGGCATGCCGTCCCTGCGTGACTGGATAGTGGCGCGCCATCTTCTTTCCAGGCTCCGCGCCCTTTCTTTTCAAGCCCCGTCAGGAGCGGCATACCGGTGGCGAGGGTACGAAAAACCCCATCTTGTTTCAGAGGCCGAGTGCGGTGATGATGGTTTCCATATCCTTGTCGCCGCGACCCGAGAGGCTGACCGCGATGATCGAATCGCGGCTCATGGTTGCGGCCCGGGTGATGGCGTAGTGCATGGCATGGGCCGATTCGAGTGCGCAGATGATGCCTTCGGTCTCGGCCAGCGTTTTCAGGGCATCGAGCGCTTCCCTGTCGGTGGCCGAGGTGTAGGTCACCAACCCGGTTTCCTGCAGGTGGCAGTGTTCCGGTCCTACGCCGGGATAGTCGAGACCGGCTGAAATGGAGTGCGCTTCAAGCACCTGGCCGTCCTCGGTCTGCAGCAGCTTGATCATGGCTCCGTGCAGCACGCCGGGAGAGCCGAGGGTAAGCGATGCCGCGTGCAGCCCATCGAGCCCTTCGCCCGCGGCTTCGACGCCAACCAGTTCGACGCCGGGCACATCGTTGAGGAATTCGTAGAACATGCCTATGGCGTTGCTTCCGCCCCCAACGCATGCGGTGACGACATCCGGCAGCCGGCCGGCCTGTTCGAGGATCTGTTTTTTCGTTTCCCTGCCGATAACGGCCTGAAAGTCGCGCACGATCATCGGGTAGGGGTGCATGCCCACAACGGAGCCGATGATATAGAAGGTGTCCTCGGGGTTGTTCATCCAGTCGCGGATAGCCTCGCTGGTGGCGTCCTTGAGCGTTCTGGATCCGCAGGATACCGGCCGTACCTCGGCTCCGAGCAGTTTCATGCGTGCGACATTCGGAGCCTGCCGTCGAATATCCTCCTCTCCCATATAGACGATGCAGTCGAGACCGAAGAGCGCGCATACCGTTGCCGTGGCCACGCCGTGCTGCCCCGCGCCGGTTTCGGCAATGATGCGCCGCTTGCCCATTCTGCGGGCGAGCAGAACCTGGCCGAGGGCGTTGTTGACCTTGTGGGCGCCGGTATGGCAGAGATCCTCCCGTTTCAGGTAGATGGCCGCGCCTCCGGTCTTCCGGCTGAGGCTTTCGGCATGATAGAGAGGGGTCGGCCGACCGACATAATCGCGAAGCAGTTTTTCAAGCGTCGCATTGAAATCGGGATCGTTTTTTGCTTTCAGGTATTCCGATTCGAGATCGGCAGCATTTTTTATGAGGGTTTCGGGAATGAATTTTCCACCGAAAACACCGAAATGCCCCTTTGCATCGGGAGCAGAATAAGGAGTCGAGGACATGAACCTAAAGGACTATTGTTTTTTTCGAGGGCCGGTCAGTAGAGCGGACAGAGAAAAGTCAACGGTACTGCAACAATAAAATAATATATTGAAACTTTTCAGAGATACCTATGAAAGATAACCTTGTCCATCCGTTCCGGGGAGTTGTTTTGTGAGTGTTTCGAGGCGTACCATAGTGATTGCCGCTGCGCTGGGCATGCTCGTCAATACCGGCCTGCCCGGGTTGCCGTCGCCGGCGTATGCTGCCGGACAGCCGTCGGCTGCCGGAGGGGTTGCGGTTGCCGGGGACGGAGCAGCCATGCAGTCTCCGCAAAGCACCATATCCTTTTCGGCAAGGGATTCTGTTATCTACCGTTTCGACCGGAAGACCATGGAGCTTCTGGGGAAAGCGCGCGTCGAACGCGATTCCACCACGGTTTCAGCGCCGAAGATCAACGTCGATCTGCAACGTTCGACCCTCGACGCTTTCGCGGCGCCTGCAGGAGCCGCCGGAAAGCGTGAACCTGCGGTGTTCACCAACCGCGATGGCAGTTTCAATGCCGACAAGATCACCTATACGTTTACCTCCGGAAAAGGTGAGACCTCCAATATATCGTCGCGTTCATCGGGCGTGATTTTCAGCGGGCAGAAGGTTACCAGGCTCGAAAACGGCGAGATGATCGTGCGGGACGGCACCTTTACCACCTGCGACGACGAGGATCCGCATTACTGGGTGTCGTCGGGCTACATGAAAATCATTCCCGACAGCCGGATTATCGCCAGTCCGTTCATCATGTATATCCGGCCGGAAATCTTCTCGAAGCGCCTGCCGGCCATTCCCATTCTGCCGCTTCCCTTCATGATTTTTCCCCTCCGGGAAGGTCGGGCCTCGGGGCTGCTGATTCCCCGTTTCAGTCACGACAGCGACCGGGGTTACTATTTTTCCGATCTGGGCTATTTCTGGGCGATCAACGACTATACCGATCTGCGCATCGAGGGGGATATCGCTTTCAACGGAAGCTGGCGTCTGGGGCAGCGTTTCCGCTACAACACCCGTTACGAGTATTCCGGGATGCTTGAAGGGGAGTTCGAACGCTACCTGGCGGGGGATTCAGGGGACTCCGACTACGAGAAATACGACAGCTGGAACCTGCGCTTCCTGCATCACCAGAATTTCGGTCCCACGGCTGCCCTCGACATGAACCTGCGGTTTCAGGGCGGGGATCGCAACTACGACCTGAACACCATCGATACGGAGACCATCGTCAACGAGCAGTCCGAATCCTACGCCTCCTACGGCAAGACCTTCGACGACGAGAACAGTATCGCAACGGCCAGTTTTCAGATGACCGACGACTTGAGAAGCAGCGACCAGAGCGTGCTTATGGGCATCGGGTTCTACCAGAACCGGTACTATCCATTCCGTTCGGGCCGTCTGGGGACTTTCGACGACTGGCGCGACAGGCTTTCGGTCACTTCCGGCGCGTCGTTGCGGGGACTGTTCTCTTCGAACGACGGCCTCGATTCGTCGGAATACCTTGCCGAAGCCGGAGTGCAGGTCGGCTATTACCAGGAGTTTTCGGAAGGCAACAAAGCGCTCTTTACGCAGGGGATATCCTTGCAGGGAACCCTGCTCGACGACGATCTCAACGACGACGATCGCTACGGGATGAGGCTTCAGCTTCCGCTTCGCATGCAGTCGACGCTTTTCCGTCACTTCAACGTCAACGCGGGATTCACCTTCAACCATTACGTTGTCGGCAACGATCTCCTGAAGAGTTTCGACGGCACCGGTGTCGTAAGCACGGAGAGGACCGGTTCGGAAGGGTATTCCACCTTCAATTTCAGCACGGACATTTCCACCCGGCTGTACGCGAGCATGGAGACGCCTTTCCTTCAGGGCCTGACCGGTCTGAAGGCTCTGCGCCATACGCTCATACCTGTTATCTCCTATACCTGGAATCCGAATTTTACCGGTTCGGGGTACGACTATTACAGTGCCGTATACGATGGCGCCGGCTATCTGCGTTACAACCGCTTCGAACATTCGGTCTATCACGACATACCCGAAGGCCAGAGCACGATCGGGTTTATGCTCAAGAACCTTTTTCACGGAAAACTGGGGCCGTCCGACCCGAATGGCAGCGGTCCGGACCGCACCGTGCATCTGCTTTCGCTTGCGGCATCGACCTCGTATAACATGGCTGCGGACGAATTCCGCTGGTCGCCTCTGCTCGTTACCGCGTCGAGCAGCGCGATCTCGCCGAACTTTCTCATGAGCGCCGGCGCCCTGTATGATTTTTACGATTACGACCGGGCGAGCGGCGAGAGAGTCAACCGTTTTTATGCGGAAGGGGGCAACGGACTGCTCCGGTTCGTGAGCGGCTATCTCAACATGAGCCTCAATCTCGAAGGGAAGAGCCTGACCGGCGGTTCGGGAAGGCCCGAAGCGCTTCGCGCCGAACAGGCGATTTTCCGTGAACGGTTCAACAACGGGGATTTCACCGACATCGATTACTCCATTCCCTGGAAACTCCGTATGTCGCTCTATCTGCAGTCCGACCGTCCGAACCCGCTCGATAAGGCTGAAACCACGGCGCTCCTGAACGTTTCGGCCAAAGCCGCCCTGAGCAGGAACTGGCAGGTTGGTATCAATACCGGTTACGATATCGAGCAGAACAAGTTTGTTTTTCCGATGCTTCAGGTCTTCCGCGACCTTCACTGCTGGCAGATGGGATTTCAGTGGGTGCCATCGGGAGAGTACAACAGCTACTATTTCCAGATCGGTCTGAAAGCGCCCCAGCTTCAGGATATACGCTTCAGGACGGGCGGCAAGACCAGAGGATGGACCGACTAGGGCGGAGCAGCGTCGCTTCCTCCGGGGAAAAACTCAGCAGATAGAGTCGAGTATGTTTTCGAGCCTTTCATTGAAGGCTTCGGGGGCGTCGTGGTGAATGCAGTGCGACGCTTTCGGAACGATGAAGGCTCCTGCCTGCGGGAGAAGCTGCTGGAACTCCGGGATGATCCTGTGCGGTGGCAGCGCGCTGTCTTCGGCTCCCCAGATGAGGGCGGCCTTCCCCTTGTACCGGCACGGCCGGGCGAGATGGTCAAGGGTGAAATCCTGCGGCCGGCGCGAGGGCGAGAGGTAGGACCATATGGCGCCCCTGTCCTGCAGCGGCCGTGTGAACTGGTTGATGAGACGCAGATCGACCTTGCTCTGGTTGTAGTAGGTAGGCGCAAGGCTCTGACTTACGCCTACCGGATTTGCAAATGCCGTGAAAAGTACCTCTCCGATCATCGGCGATCCCACCAGTCCGAAAAATACCTTTGCCATGCCGTCCATGCTGTCGCCGTAAAGCCCCGAAGGGTTGGCAAGCACGAGTGCGCGTACTTTTTCAGGTCTGAGATGGGCGTAGTAGATACTGCCGGCTCCACCCATCGAATGTCCAACCAGAATAACCTCGTCAAGTTTTTTCAGATGCAGGAATGCTTCAATCTGTGCGGCAAAGAGCTCGAGGCTGTAGCGGACATTGGGTTTCTGCGACCTGCCGAACCCGATGAGGTCCATGGCGTAGATCTTGTGTCTTCCGGCGAAATGCGGAATATTCTGGTCCCAGTGTTCGATCATTGCCCCGTATCCGTGAAGGAAAAGCAGGGGTGGTTGGCCGGAAGAATCGGCGGTTCCGGTTTCCTGGTAACGTATTCTGGCCTCATGCTCGGGGGATAGCTGCCACAGGAAATACTGATCTTTTGGAGAGCTGCTCATGGTTGAAAACCGGAATATTATCCTGAAGGAAAAAATTAAAATATAAAATGCTTCAAACTAATTATAATCCGGAGGTATTTAATACAGGTTAGAGCTATGAAACTCACTATACTGATTTTTTATGCTGCAGGTTTCAAGAAAATTCGAATACGGGCTCCACGCGGCGGCTTATCTTGCCACCAGAGGTTCCGGAAGGGTGGTAACGGTAAAGGAGATGGCCGACGAGATCGGCTTTTCGCAGGAGTTTCTCTCCAAAGCGATGCAGAGCATGAAAAAAGCCGGGATTACCGAGTCGGTTCAGGGAGTCAAGGGCGGTTACCGGCTGGCCAGAAAGCCTTCCGAGATCACCATTGCCGATATCGGGGTAGCCATTGAAGGCAAGCCGCATATGACCCGATGCGTGGTCAAGATCACCAGTTGCGAGATTTTCGACCAGTGTTCCTATCGCGGATACATGAACTCACTGCAGGATCGCATACAGGGGCTCATGTCGGCAACGACCATAGCCGAGCTGCTGGTGAAGAGTGAGGGCGAGCCCGAAGGCGGACGTGATTCCGGGTGAGCGGATGCGACATCCTGCAGACCCGGTTTTTCTGTCCTCCGGATTGTATATTGCCGTGTCCCTTTCAATGAAAGTTTCACCATTCAAGTAATGCCCATTTCCGCATCTACGGACACGGTTCCTGTCGAGACCGTCCTTCCCGATATCATTCTCCGGGGTATCCGTACCCACAACCTCAGAAACATTACTGTCCACATACCGAGGAACCGTTTTGTGGTGCTGACGGGCGTAAGCGGTTCGGGGAAGTCGAGCCTGGCTTTCGACACGCTTTATGCCGAAGGGCACCGGCGTTATGTGGAGTCGCTTTCGGCTTATGTGCGTCAGTTTCTCGAACGGATGCCCCGCCCCGATATCGAGGTCGTCGAAGGCATCGCTCCGGCAATTGCCATCGAGCAGAAAACCATACCGAAAAACCCCCGTTCGACGGTGGGTACGGTTTCGGAAATCTACGACTACCTCCGGCTGCTCTATGCACGCATCGGCAAAATATACTCCCGTGACACCAATGAACTGGTTCTCAAGCACAATCCCGAGGACCTCAGCTGTCAGGCCCGTTTTTTTGATGAGGGCACGAAGTTTTTCGTTGCCTTTCCCTTTCCCTGCCACAAGGATGCGGCCATGCACGACTGTTCGGCCGAAGCGGAGATCGCCAACCTCCTGAAGAAAGGCTTTTTCCGGATTATCGAGGGTGACAGCGTTGTGGACCTGAACGAGGAACAGCACTCCCTGCGTATCGGCAGGATGGGGCGCCAGGAGCTTGCCGGACTTTTCGTGCTCGTCGACCGCTTCATCGCGCGTCCTGACGAGAAGGTGTACAGCAGGATCGAGCAGGCCGCCGAGACAGCTTTCGCAGAATCGGGTGGCTATGCCGTGCTCAAGGTTGCCGGAGGCCGGCTGTTCAGGTTCAGCGACAGGCTCGAACTGAACGGCATCGAGTACCAGGAACCCTCGCCTCAGCTTTTTGCTTTCAATTCGCCGATAGGAGCGTGCACCCGATGCCAGGGGTTCGGCAGAATTGCCGGAATCGACGAGGATGCGGTCATACCCGATAAATCGCTGAGTCTTGCAGAGGGCGCGATCGTCTGCTGGACATCGGAAAAATACCGCTGGAACTGGACCCGGCTGCTTGCCTTGGCGCCGAAGGCGGGTATTCCGGTCGATATTCCCTATGAAAAACTCTCCTACCAGCACAAGGAGATGATCTGGAAAGGCATTGCCGGCCAGGAGGAGCGCTACAGCGGAATCTGGCCGTTTTTTGCCGAAATCGAGAAGGATGCCGGCTATAAAATGCACTACCGCGTTTTCCTGAGCCGTTACCGGGGTTATGCGACCTGTCCGGAGTGTGAGGGGAGCCGTCTCAATGCCGATGCGCGGCTCATCAGGATTTCAGGCCGTCATATCGGCGAGGTGACCCGCATGAACATCGGCGAGGCCTACGAATTTTTCACCACGCTCGATATTTCGCCCTTCGACCGCAAGGTTGCCGAAGCGGTTCTCGAGGAGATCCTCAAGCGGCTGACCTATCTGCTCGAGGTCGGTCTGAACTATCTTACGCTCGACCGTCTCACCCATACGCTCAGCGGAGGGGAGTTCCAGCGCATCAACCTTTCGACATCCATCGGTTCGCCGCTTGTCGGCGCAATCTATATTCTCGACGAGCCGAGCATCGGGCTCCACCAGAGCGACTCGGAACGGCTGATCAGGCTGCTCAGAAAGCTGCGCGATCTTGGCAATACGGTCGTTGTGGTCGAGCACGACCGCGAGATTATCGAGGCGGCCGACGAGGTGATCGATCTCGGCCCAAGGGCGGGACGAGAGGGAGGCGAGGTGGTTTTTCACGGCACCATAGCGGAAATGGCGGTTTCGGGAACTTCGCTGACGGCGGATTATCTCAACGGAAAAAAGGTCATTCCGGTGCCCGCCGTCCGACGCAAACCCGATTTTTCGGAAGCCATCGAGATCCGGGGCGCCATGCAGAACAACCTGAAGAACATCGATGTGCGTTTTCCTCTCGGCGTGATGACCTGCGTGACCGGCGTGAGCGGTTCCGGAAAATCCACCCTCGTCAACGATATTCTCAGGAACGGGATTCTCCGCGAGAAGGAGGGGGGCCGGGAAAAGGTGGGTACGCACCGCTCGATTTCGGGCGCGGGCCTTATCGACCGGGTCGAGCATGTCGATCAGTCGCCGATCGGCAAGTCGAGCCGGAGCAATCCGGCCACCTACATGAAAATCTTCGACGATATCCGAGCTCTTTTCGCCCAGACCAGGGATGCGAAGGCAAGAGGGTGGAAGGCCGGCTATTTTTCCTTCAACATTCCGGGTGGCCGTTGCGAAAGCTGCGCCGGCGAGGGAAGCGTGAAAATAGAGATGCAGTTCCTGGCCGATATCGAAGCGGTCTGCGAGGAGTGCAACGGCCTGCGCTACAAGCAGGAGACGCTCGACATCAAACTCCGGGGGCTTTCCATTGCCGAGGTGCTCGATCTGACCGTCAGCGAGGCAATCGGGTTTTTCGGCAGCGAAAAGGCGATTGTGCGACGGCTGCAGGTACTCGATGAAGTCGGGCTGGGCTACGTACGGCTTGGGCAGTCGTCAAGCACCCTGTCTGGGGGTGAGGCACAGCGGCTCAAGCTTGCCGGCTTCATAGTCCGCGCCGACATCGAGCATACGCTGTTTCTTTTCGACGAGCCGACAACCGGACTGCATTTCGAGGATATCAACAAGCTGATCCGCTGTTTTGAAAAGCTGCTCGAGCAGCACAATACCCTGGTCATCATCGAACACAACCCGGATATCATCAAGCAGGCGGACTGGATTATCGATCTTGGACCCGGAGCCGGAGACAAGGGCGGTTCGCTCGTTGCGGAGGGAACTCCCGAAGCCGTTGCGGCTTCGGCCGTGTCGCTGACGGGGCTTCACCTTAGGCCCTATCTTTCCACGGGTGTCTGAACCGGAAAAGGGAGGCGGTCATCATCCGAAGGGATCATCTTCGAGCGCTCCCCCGTGTAGCCTTATGTGGGGGAAGTGCGACTGGGATGTTCTTTCAACCCATACCGACCCGCCCTTGTGTCGGGCGGCCTCGTTTTCCGATACCGACACCCGGTTGCCTGCCAGTGCGGCTACCTCTTCGAGAATTGCAATATGCTTCCGGTCTTCGGCAGTCGCCGTATCGTCCCGCATTTTCGAGCGCAGACTTTCGAGTTTCTCCATGGCTACCTTGCCGATGGTGCAGTAGTACTGGTTATCGCCTGATTTCATGGGAACCGATGGTATAGCTGGATATGTCCGATAGTTTCGATCTTTCTCTTCATGGTACAGAAACAGTTTGGAGAGGGAAAATTTTTTTTTATACTTAGGTGTTCTTTTAGCACTCTCTTCGGTTGAGTGCTAAAAGGTTGATCTGATCCAGTGCAATCGAACACGATCGTTCTCTCAACCCAAATAAAAACAAGATAAGACAATGAACTTGAAACCCTTAGCTGATCGGGTTATTGTTAAGCCGGCTCCGGCTGAAGAGAAAACCAAAGGCGGACTTTTCATTCCCGACACCGGTAAAGAAAAACCGCAGTACGGTGAAGTTGTTGCTGTAGGTCCGGGCAAAGTTGCCGATAACGGACAGCTTCTCGACATGCAGGTCACGGTTGGCAAGAAAGTGCTGTACGGAAAGTATTCCGGCACCGAAGTGAATGTTGAAGGTGAAGACTACCTGATCATGCGTGAGTCGGACATTTTCGCAATTCTTGACTGATTCGTTTAACCATTTACCAACCCATTCCAGGAGGAACGCGTTACAATGACTGCAAAAGATATTCTTTTTGATTCCGACGCCAGGGCAAAGCTCAAAGTCGGCGTTGACAAACTGGCCAATGCCGTGAAAGTCACCCTCGGACCTGCCGGCCGCAATGTACTCATCGATAAAAAATTCGGTGCTCCTACCTCGACCAAAGACGGCGTGACCGTCGCAAAAGAGATCGAGCTCGCCGACGCTGTCGAGAACATGGGCGCACAGATGGTTCGCGAGGTCGCTTCGAAAACCAGTGACGTTGCCGGCGACGGTACCACTACCGCGACCGTGCTTGCACAGGCTATCTACCGCGAAGGCCTGAAAAACGTTGCCGCAGGCGCACGTCCGATCGACCTGAAAAGAGGCATCGACCGCGCAGTGAAAGAGGTTGTCGCCGAGCTGCGCAACATCAGCCGCAGCATCTCCGGCAAGAAGGAGATTGCACAGGTCGGCACCATTTCGGCCAACAACGATCCTGAAATCGGCGAACTGATTGCCGAAGCCATGGACAAGGTCGGCAAGGACGGCGTCATCACCGTCGAAGAGGCCAAAGGCATGGATACCGAGCTGAAGGTTGTCGAGGGCATGCAGTTCGACCGCGGCTACCTCTCTCCGTACTTCGTGACCAATCCCGAAACCATGGAAGCCGAGATCGAAGATCCGCTGATCCTCATTCACGACAAGAAGATCGGCAACATGAAAGAGCTGCTTCCGATCCTCGAAAAATCGGCCCAGACCGGTCGTCCGCTGCTCATTATCGCTGAGGACATCGAAGGCGAAGCGCTGGCCACCCTCGTGGTCAACAAGCTCCGCGGCACCCTGAAGGTCTGCGCCGTGAAGGCTCCGGGCTTCGGCGATCGCCGCAAGGCAATGCTCGAGGATATCGCCATCCTTACCGGCGGCACCGTAATCTCCGAAGAGAAGGGCTACAAGCTCGAAAACGCTACGATCGCCTACCTCGGTCAGGCCGGCCGCGTCAACATCGACAAGGATAACACCACCATCGTCGAAGGCAAGGGAACCCAGGAGGACATCAAGGCACGCATCAACGAGATCAAGGGCCAGATCGAGAAGTCCACTTCCGACTACGATACCGAAAAGCTGCAGGAGCGTCTTGCGAAGCTTTCCGGCGGCGTCGCCGTGCTGAACATCGGCGCATCGACAGAAGTCGAAATGAAAGAGAAGAAAGCCCGTGTCGAGGATGCCCTGCACGCCACCCGCGCTGCAGTCCAGGAAGGCATCGTGGTCGGCGGCGGTGTAGCCCTTATCCGTGCGATCAAGGGTCTTGCCAATGCGGTTGCTGACAACGAAGACCAGAAAACCGGCATCGACATCATCCGCCGCGCACTCGAAGAGCCGCTTCGTCAGATCGTTGCCAACACCGGCACCACCGACGGCGCTGTTGTGCTCGAAAAAGTCAAGGCTGCTGAAGGCGACTTCGGCTTCAACGCACGCACCGAGCAGTACGAGAATCTCGTCGAGGCAGGCGTTGTGGACCCGACCAAAGTAACCAGAAGCGCTCTCGAGAACGCCGCTTCGGTTGCCAGCATTCTGCTTACCACCGAAGCTGCCATTACCGACATCAAGGAAGAGAAGTCCGACATGCCGGCAATGCCTCCGGGCGGAATGGGTGGAATGGGCGGCATGTACTGATCCCGCTTTCCGGCCATAGCCAGACAAAGCCATCCCGAATGTTCTTCGGGATGGCTTTTTTTATGTCCTTCCGCACGATTAAAAGCGGAGAATTCCATACCTTTACAGAAAACTTCAGCAACCGTAACCATTTCCTGACATGAAAGCCGTTATCCTGATAAGCGGGGGAATGGACAGCCTCGTTACAACGGCCATCGCCGCCGAAGAGGGATTCGAACTGGCCGCCATGCACATCAATTACGGGCAGCGAACCTGGCAGAAGGAACTCGAATGTTTCCGTCTTGTCTGCACGCACTACGGCATCACCCGGCGGCTTGAAATCGATGCAGGCTACCTTTCCCAGGTCGGAGGCTCCTCTCTTACCGATCCCTCCATGCCGGTCAGCGGAGCGGATCTGCAGGGGACGGACATACCTACCAGCTATGTGCCTTTCCGCAATGCCGGTTTTCTGTCGATGGCCGTGAGCTGGTCGGAGGTGATCGGGGCCGGAAAGATTTTCATCGGAGCGGTCGAGGAGGATTCGTCGGGCTATCCCGACTGCCGTCAGGCATTTTACGACGCCTTTAACAGGGTTGTCGAGCTTGGTACGAAACCCGATACCGATATCCGCATCGAAACGCCGCTTATCGCCATGCAGAAGAGCGGCATCGTGCTTAAAGGCATGGAGCTCAGGGCTCCCTTCGAGTACAGCTGGTCGTGCTATAAGAGCGAGGGCATGGCCTGCGGTGTGTGCGACAGCTGCGCCAGAAGGCTCAGGGCGTTCGAGCTGAACGGGATGCCCGATCCGATTGACTATGAGGTGAGGCCGAAGTATATTTGAAATCAGTAGGCAGTAGGCTGGAGTTGTGACTTTTTGTCCACAACGTCCATGTCGTCCACAACGTCCACTTTTTAATATTACCTTTCCAGAATCAAAAAAAAAACATGAAACCGGTTAAAGCGTATTCTGCAGGATTTTCCGCTCTCGACGAGCGGCTCAAGCTGTCATTCGGCCTTATGGCCCTGATATGGATCGCGGGTCTTGTGGGTCATTTCACGCCGCTTCTGGAGTGGCCGGCGCTGTTCATCTATGTTGTCGGCTCCATCGGTCTTGTTCTCTGGCGCGGCCGAACGTTCCATGAATGGTCCGATATGTACCTTGCCGGAGGCGACCTTCGCAAATCGCTTCTGTGGGGAGGAGTGGCCGGCGGCCTGCTGTTTGCCATGGACGTCATGAACACGGTGATGTACTACAAAAACGGTGGCGCGCCGATGGGGGAGATGGTGAACATTCTGGTGAACCGTTACATGCTGTTTCTTTTTCCCGTGCTGGTGCTGGCCGAGGAGTTTCTCTGGCGGGGTATCATGTTCGCCGCCATGATCGAAAAGGGGTACAACCGGCACCTGACGGTGTTTCTTACCGCCATGTTCTATGTCCTGAACCATTTCGCGGTTGCGCCCGTCGGTTTGCGGGAGCGCGCCCTGATGGCCATGATGGCTTTTCCCATCGGCATTTTCGGAGGCTATCTGGTGCTGAAGACCCGTAATGTATGGGGAAGCGTGCTGGTGCATATGATCACCATGATCTCGATGATCCTTGATATTTTCGTTATTCCGCAACTTCTGTTCTGAGCGTTCGCCGCTTTCTGCCATGAAAAAAAATCGAATCACCACTCTTCTTGAAGGCGACAAAAAGCTGCTGATCGCCTACTACATGCCCGAATACCCGGTGGAGGGGGCAACGCTGCCGGTGCTCGAGGCGCTCCAGGAAAACGGAGCCGATATCATCGAACTCGGCATTCCGTTTTCCGATCCGGTAGGCGACGGGCCTGTTATCCAGGATGCCGCGCAGACCGCCATCCGCAACGGAGTAACGGTCAAGCACCTTCTGGAACTGGTACAGAAGGCCCGTGCGGGAGAAGGGTGCCGTAAAGTCACTGCGCCGATCCTGCTTATGGGTTACTGCAATCCGCTTATCGCCTACGGCGGGGACTGTTTTTTGCATGATGCAGCCGATGCGGGCGTCGACGGACTGCTCCTGCCCGATCTTCCACCCGAGGAGGCGGAGGATTTCCTTGAGAGGGCGAAAAGTTTCGGCCTCACGGTGGTCTTCCTCATCTCTCCGGTAACGCCTCCGGAGCGTATCGAGATGATCGACGCTCTTTCGACCGATTTTTCCTACTGCCTTGCCGTCAATGCCACAACCGGAACGTCCAAGCTTGCCGGAGCCGAAGGCGACCAAGCCGTTGAGGAGTATCTGAAACGGGTCAGGGCTCATACCCGGAAGAAATTTGTCGTTGGGTTCGGCATCAGGGACAAGGCGCGCGTTGAACAGATGTGGCGTTTTGCCGACGGCGCCGTTGTGGGTTCCGCGCTGCTGCAGCATCTTGCCGGTGCAGCCAGCCCCGCCGAGACCTCCCGGCTTGCCGGCGAGTTCTGGCGCAGCCTGCGCTGAAAGGCTGTTTTCATGGATATTTCCGTTGCTGTTGCTTACCCGACTGTTGAGGTCGTCATTCCTCATTACCGGGATGCCGGACGTCTCGAACGATGCCTCGATTCCCTTTCAAAAACCCGTTACCGGCCGCTGGGCATCCTGGTGGTCGATAACGGGAGCGGCAAGCCGGAGCTGGAGAAGCTTGTCTCCAGGTTTCCCGGTGTTCGCCTGCTCTCCCTTCCGGCAAACCGGGGTTATGCGGGCGGCTGCAATGCCGGCGCCGGAGCATCCGGGTCGGAATATCTGGTTTTCATGAACGACGATACCCGGCACGAGCCGGGCTGGCTCGAGGAACTTGTTTCTGCCGCACAGCGCGATCGGCGGATTGCTGCTCTGCAGCCTAAAATTCTCTCCCTTCCGGAGCACGAAAAGGGGCGGCAGGTTTTCGACCATGCAGGTGCGGCAGGAGGTATGATCGACCGGCTTGGCTATCCATGGTGCTACGGCCGGAATTTTTCCGGTGTGGAGGCCGATAACGGACAGTACAACCAGCCGAAAGAGCTGTTCTGGGCTTCGGGTGCGGCCATGCTCGTCCGGCGGGATGTTTTCGAATCGCTCGGCGGGTTCGACGACTCCTTTTTCATGCATATGGAAGAGATCGATCTCTGCTGGCGGATGCGGCTCGCCGGATACCGTGTCATGTCGGCGCCCTCTTCGGTAGTCTGGCATGAGGGCGGCGCTTCGCTGGCGCAGGGTTCCCCGGAAAAAATATATTACAACCATCGGAACAACCTCCTGATGCTCCTGAAAAACATGAGCCTGTCTTCCCTCGTGGCGGTGCTTCCGGTGCGTCTTTTTCTGGAAGGGGGTTCTGCCCTGTTTTATCTTTTCAAAGGTCCCGACGGCATTTCGTGCTCCCTTTCGGTACTCAGGGCCTTGCGGGATGTTCTGCTGCGCTTGCCCGAAACGCTCGATGGCAGGAAGCTGGTGCAGGCTTTGCGGAAAAAAGGCGACAGGGCGCTTTTCAGCGGTCTGCCGTTCAGCGTTTTTTTTCGGAGGTGAGTCTTTCTATGGTTTTTTCGATGGAGCGAGATGGCCTTTGCGAACCATGTCGTCGGCTGCCTCGAGGATACTTTCCATGACCGGCATGAAGCTTATGCCAAGTTCCTGCTTGATTTTGCTGCATCCGTAACGGATCGAGCGTCCGATGTGCGTCCGGATGTAGGTTCCGGTATCGCGTGGCAGCGTCCACGAGAGAGCGGTCATGAGCGAGGTTCCGAGGCGTCCGGTGAGGTCCCTTTTCGGCAGCGGGTAGTCGGCGTATCCCGAAAGGCGAAGCAGTTCCACCAGTTCGCGCATGTGCATAAGGCCGGCTGAACAAAGGTACCTGCCGCTGGCTTCATCTTTTTCCATGGCAAGAATATGCGCACGGGCGGTGTCCCTGACGTCCACGAACCCCCAGTTTATGTCGAGTATGCCGGGGTAGACGCCGGTTATGATATCGCGGATCATGGCGTTGGTGGTGTTGATGGTCGGGACGATCGAGGGGCCGGTGACCATGGCGGGATTGATCGACACCAGGTCGAAATGCGGTTTATTCTGCCCGATATAGTCCCATGCCGCTCGTTCGGCAAGGGTTTTCGAGTAGTGGTAGGGATGACGCTGCAGGGATGAACGGGTGTTCCAGTCGCGCTCGGTGAACACTTTCGTACTGTCGGGCTCATCGGTGATCGCCGCCACGGAGGAGGTGAGTACGATGCGTCTGAGTGTGGCTGTTTTTCCCGCGGCTTCCATCACCGCGGCTGTGCCTTCCAGCGCCGGTTTGACAAGATCGTTTTCCGGATCCCTGACATTGATGACGTAGGGGCTTGCCGTATGGATGACACAGGCGCACTCCCTGAAAGCGGGAAGAAACGATTCGCTTCTGAGCAGATCGGCCTCCACCAGCTCAAGCCGATCCCTGGCGCCGGGAAGCTGCAGCAGGTACGGGTAGTGTTCGGGGCTCCTGCGCACGGTTCCCCTGACCCGGTACCCCTCTGCAAGGAGCTGGCTGACGATATGCGATGCGATGAATCCGGATGCGCCGGTAACGCAGACTGGTTTTTCTGTGATCATGGAGCGTGTTCCGTGAGACTTGTTACCTGTGGTTATCTGCCGCCGGAAATGCCGATCATGTGGCAGAGGCTTTTTCGGCGCTCTGTTTATGTGCTCTTAAAATGCCCGGAAGATCCTGACGCTGCACGAAACTGACCAGGATCGGCGGTGCGAAAAATGCCGGTTTGATCGTCGCTTCATAAGAGAGTATCGTGCTTTTTCGGCCGGAAAGCGGCAGCAGCAGCCAGGATCCCCCGTAGACAAGGAAGTCGCCGCTTATCTGCTCGAAGACAATCCGCTTCAGATGTTCCTCTTTGACCAGCAATCTGAAATTAACCGTTTTTTCAAATATAAATATTCCGGTTTTTCCGGTCTGATCGAGGATGACTTCGCTGTCGTTTCGTTCGACAAGCCGGCTTGCCATGACTTTCGGAAGGGTTCTGTGGAGGTTGTCGTAATCCGTCAGTGCCCTCCAGACAGCTTCAGGAGGGGCGTCGATAAAAACGCTTCCCCTGACGCCGATGATGTCGTCGGCAAGAAAGGCAAGATCGATCAGAATATCTCCCTGAACGAGACGACGCTCCTGAGAGGGTGAAATTCCGGATTGTTCTTTTTCCATCAGGAGGAATGGTTACTCCGGGCCGGCCTGCGCCAGGGTCGAAAAAAGGTTGCGCACGACAGGGCTTACATCGGCCGGTCTGCCGGATTTACGGTCTACGGGGCACCAGACCGTCCGGGCGACTGCCAGTATCCGGCCCCGGGATGCTTCGATGATTTCGGTATGGCGGTCGAAAGCGAATCTCGTTGCCGCGCCGATCCATGTTTCGGCTTTCAGCCTGTCCCCGGCAAATGCAGGCCTTTTATAGTCGATTTCATGGCGGCGCACCACCCAGAGGAGCGTTTGCCGCTCATCTGCAGGTGCAAGGGTAGCCCAGTGAGCGACAGCGGCGTCCTGAACCCATCGGAGATAGACCACGTTGTTGACATGACCCATCAGGTCGATATCTTCAGGCAGGACATCGATGCCGATTGAAAAACGGTCGCGTTCATTACTCATATCATGCCCTATCCTTTTTCTAAAATAAGATTTCCTGATCGATAAGAGGCGATTGCCGGTCTGTTTTTCATGAGGTTTTCAATCTGCGTATTGTATGAAGCGGTACGAATTGTTACCATAAAGGAACCGCTCTCCTCGCTATTCCGTTTAACAGGGCAAGCACGGTGAGTATGGTTGCAATATTGCAGAAACAGCCGGCCCAGCCCCGGAGGAAGATCGTCCGGTCGAGTTTCGGTAAACAGCAGCGAGAGCGTCCATGAAAATCAAGTTTGAAGCATACCTGCTTCGCTCATTGCACGGGTTCAACCATTTTCTTCATGCACTGGTCGCCATCGCTCTGGTTATAGCGAGCCTGATGGTGGTATGGGAGTTTTCCGTTGCCGTGGCCCACTCCTTCGGAAAAAACGATCTTGCCCACGGATTTCTGCAGGCTCTCGGCTCGCTCTTTATCGTCTGGACCCTTTCAAGCCTTATTGCAGCCGAAATCAACTATGTGCAAACCGGCGTGTTTCATGTCGCGGTGTTTATCGAGGTAGCCATGATAACCCTTCTGCGCCAGCTCATTGTCGAGCCGGTAAAGGTTGCCGCCGGCGCACAGGATATGGAGAGCATTTTCAACGCGTGGCATTACGGTCTGCTGCTTTCGGCCCTTCTTGTTACCGGAATCCTGCACAAGCTGGTCACCAGTTCGGAGAAACGGGAGGGCGAGTGACCTTTTCTGAAAAGATTCCGTTTTTTTTAGTCCGGAAAACTATCCCCATAACAGCATCCCGAAAAGGATCTCCCATGAAAAAACCCGCTGCGACTCTTTTTTTTGCATTGCTCATGCTCTTCATGAGCAGCTGCGCCCGGCATCTGAAACCCGACAATTCCGCCGAAGCGGAGCCTCTTTCGACGGGAGACAACAGCAGGATTTCCCTCGACTGGCCGGGCGTCTACCGGGGAGTTCTTCCCTGTGCGGACTGCGCGGGCATCGAAACGACCGTGACGCTCTCTGAAAACGGCAGAAGCCTTGTCCTGAGCCGGTACACCGGAAAAAGCGGGCGGGTTTTTTCCGAAGAGGGCTCTTTCGTGTGGGACGGCGAGGGACGCACGATCAGCGTTTCGGGCAAAGGGAGCGGTTTACGCCGTTACCTTGTGGGCGAAAACATGCTGGTGCAGCTCGACAGTGAGGGTGCTCGCATTACCGGTCCTCTTGCAGAGCGGTATGTCCTGAAGAAAATCGCATCCCCCGAAGCGATCCTGCCGGACGCGGCTCTCTGTGAAACCCGCTGGAAACTTGTCGAACTCGGTGGCAGGCCCCTCAAAAAATCGCCGGGACGGCAGAATGAAGCGCATCTCGTTCTGGAAAAAGCCGGTGGCAAGATTCACGGTTCCGGAGGGTGCAACAGATTTTTCGGCAGTTACGAGCTCAGGCCCCCGGACCGGATCCGTTTTTCGGGAGTTGGCGCGACCATGATGGCGTGCCCGGACATGGAGGAGGAGAGCGCGTTTTTCAGGGTTCTCGAAACCGCCGACAGCTATACCATCAAGGGCGATACCCTGCAGCTGAACAGGGCGCGGATGGCGCCGCTGGCAAAGTTCGAGGCTCTCTACCTGAAATGAATGCCGCAGGTTCGGTGCTTTGTTTGCGGCTTCCGTAAGCCGCAGTGTGCCTGCAGGTGCTTTCTGTCATCATTCAACCTGTTGTTTTTATGCTGCTTTTCGTGCTTTCTGTTGTGTTCGGCCTTGTATTGCTTGTCTGGAGCGCCGGTCGCTTCGTTGACGGTTCCTCCGCGGCCGCAGGGCATTTCAGGGTTCCGCCTCTGTTTATCGGCATGGTGATCGTCGGGTTCGGCACCTCCGCTCCTGAAATGACGGTTTCGGCCATATCCGCTTCGCAGGGAAATCCGGATATCGCGCTCGGCAACGTTTTCGGATCGAATATCACGAACATCGCGCTCATTCTCGGCCTTACCGCACTGCTGAGTCCTGTAGCCGTGCATTCCCGCGTGCTGCGCAAGGAGCTTCCGATTCTGACGCTTGCGACGGGCGTTGCCGCGTTTCTGATGTTCGACGGCATGTTCAGCAGGCATGACGCCTTCGTTCTGCTGCTTCTTTTCGCTCTCCTGATGGGATGGACTGCGTGGGAGGGTCTCCGGAAATCGAGCGACGGGTTCGCCACCGAAATGGAGAGCGAACTTGAACGGCATCAGTTGCCGCTCGGCAAGGCGCTCATGCTTGTCGTGACAGGTCTCTTGCTGCTGCTTGTCAGTTCGCGCATGCTCGTATGGGGGGCTGTCGGTATCGCCGGAACGCTCGGAGTGAGCGATCTCGTGATCGGTCTGACCGTGGTGGCCGTCGGCACCTCCCTGCCCGAACTCGCCTCGTCGATTGCTGCCGTTCGCAAGGGCGAGCACGAGATCGCGCTCGGCAACGTACTCGGCTCGAACCTTTTCAACATCCTTGCCGTTGCGGGCGTAGCGGGTGCGATCTGCCCTTCGGCCATCGAACAGTCGGTTTTTTTTCGTGATATCGTGATCATGCTTTTGTTGACCGTTTCCCTCTTTGTCATCGGTTACGGGTTTCGCGGTCAGGGGACGGGACGGATCAACAGGATCGAAGGTTCGATCCTGTTGGGCTCTTTTGCAGCCTATACCATCTATCTCGTTTTGACGGCCTTAGGGTAGCGCTTCCGTCGCGCAGGACGGAGCCGAACCGTTCTTCCCGCCCACCCTCCGGATTTCACCGGCATCGCGTTACCCTCTCCGTTTCTGAAAAACGGCTAATCCGGAACGCCGGAACAGCGCCCGGCGGCAATGCCGTCGAGACCTTTGTGCGGGGTTTGTTCCTGCTTTTTGTGGTATATTGCGGCAACAAAAAAGCCAGAGAGTCATGAAAATAGGTATCTCCTGTCACCACACCTACGGCGGAAGCGGGGCGATTGCCGCCGAACTTGGCAAGGCGCTTGCCGGGCGCGGCCATATCGTTCATTTTTTCAGCCAGGCGGCCCCGTTCAGGCTGGGGACGTTTTCGAAGAACATTTTCTATCACGAGGTCGAGGCGATGCACTACCCGCTCTTCGAGTGCCCATTCTACTCGCTTGCCCTCGCCTCCAAGATCGCTGCTGTCGCCTTCTACGAAAAGCTCGACGTGGTTCATGCCCATTACGCGATTCCGCACGCCCTGAGCGCCATGCTCGCCCGGCAGATGCTCGAGGACAAGTGTGCCGAAGTCCGCTGTTTCCGTCTTGCCACCACGCTGCACGGTACCGATATTACCGTTGTGGGAGCCGATCCCGGCATGCAGGACGTCGTTCGTCTTGCCATCAACAAATCGGATGGGGTGACTGCGGTGTCGGGTTATCTGCAGGATGAAACCCGGCGGATGTTCAGTCCGAAAAAGGAGATTTCGGTGATTCCGAATTTTGTCGATACCGCACTGTTTACCCGCTCTCCCGATCCGGTGCTCCGCGGGCAGCTGGGACTCGGAAGTGAAAGGATCGTTATCCATATTTCGAATTTCAGGCCGGTGAAGTGCATCGGCGATATCGTCAAGGTGTTTGCAGCCATCACGGAGCATATCGATGCGACGATGCTCTTTGTCGGGGATGGCCCCGAACGGAGCTCCGCCGAGATTCGGGTGCGTGAACTGGGTATTGCCGACCGGGTGCGTTTTCTCGGCAAAATCGACGATATCGTGCCGCTGCTCTCTCTGGCCGATCTCATGCTGATGCCGAGCAACGCCGAATCGTTCGGCCTTGCGGCCCTCGAGGCGATGGCTTGCGGGGTGCCGGTGGTGGCTACCGACGCCGGAGGTTTTCCCGAGTTTATCGAATCCGGAGTGCATGGCTACCTGCTTCCTCCAGGCGATATCGGTGCGATGACCGAAAAATCGCTGACGCTGCTTCAGGACGAAACCCTGCATCAGGCCGTTTCTGCAGCCTGCGTCCGACAGGCAAAGCGTTTCGAAACCTCTCTGCTTGTCGAACGGTACGAGGCGTTCTACTCCGAACTGATCGAAGCGTCCCGCCCCGGCTGAAGGGTCAGTAGCGCTTTGTGGAAAGCAGGACGCTGCGGTACTTCTCGAGGTTTTCCAGCACTTCGCCGGTGCCTCTGGCTACGGCCGTCAACGGCTCTTCGCTGATATGCACGGCAAGTTTCGTTTCCTCGTTGATTTTTTTATCGAGCCCCTTGATGAGGGCTCCGCCGCCTGCAAGGAAAAGTCCCCGGTCGAGGATATCGGCTGAAAGCTCGGGTTTGGTGACCTCGAGGCTTTTCTTGATCGAGATGATGATCTGGCTGATCGGCGTGGCGATCGCGTCCCTGATGGTGGGGGAGTTGATTTCGCGTTCTTCCGGGAGCGCCGTAACCAGGTTTCTGCCCCGCACGGTCATGGTCAGCTCCTTGTCGAGCTTGTAGGCCGATGCGATCTTGATTTTGACATCCTCTGCGGTGCGTTCCCCGATAGCGAGGTTGTATGCTTTTCTGAAGTGCCTGACGATTGAGTTGGTGATGTCGGTGCCGGCTACACGCAGGGACTCCCCCGATGCGATGCCTCCCAGAGAGATGACCGCAATTTCCGTGGTGCCGCCCCCGATATCGACGATCATGTTGCCCATCGGCTCCTTGACGTCGATGCCGATACCGATTGCCGCAGCCATCGGCTCGGCCACAAGGTAGACCTCCTTGGCCCCTACATGTTCTGCGGAATCCCGCACGGCACGTTTTTCGACCTCGGTGATGCCGGAAGGAATGCCGATAACCATCCTGCGTATGCCGAACGAGAACTGGGTTTTGGTTTTGTTGATCAGCCCCTTGATGAGCTCTTCGGTGGCTTCGTAATCGGCGATCACGCCGTTGGCAAGAGGTTTTATGGTAACAATGCCGGGGTGGGTTTTTTCATGCATCAGGAGGGCGTCGTGGCCTATGGCTACAACCTTTCCCGAGTTACGTTCGCGAGCGACAATCGAGGGCTCATTGAGTACGACCCCTTTGTCGCGGATATAAATAAGAGTGTTTGCCGTGCCGAGATCGATAGCGATATCCCGGAACAGGCTGCTGAAAAAGCTCATGTCATCAATAGATCTAAGTGTGGTGTCATCGCGGCTTGGAAAGGCGGCTGTTCAGGCTATATTCCAAGGTTTCATCTGAACCCTAAAAGTACTCCAATAGAACTTTTTTTTCAAATGAAAAGAGCCCCTCCTGCAGCTCTTTTTTCGGAGTCTGCTCTTTTGTCGGGAAGGGGGACGGTTTTTATAAACAGCACGATTCACTACATTAGCAAAAACAGGAAAAAGCGGTCTGCAAAACCATAAACGGGATTGAAAAAGTGTTGAATATCTACCGTTATGCCACCGACAAAGAGGCGCTGAAAAAACAGCTGGAAAGAAGCGTTGTCTACGAACCGGATGTCGAAAACGCCGTTCATGACATCCTTCATTCGGTCCGCACGGAAGGAGACGCTGCCGTGCGTGACTTTACCGAGCGGTTTCAGGGAGTCCGCCTGCAGGAGATGATGGTCTCTCCCGAGGAGATCGCCGAAGCCTACGAGAATGCCGATCCCGCTTTTATCAGGGTGCTCGAGGAGGCTTACCGGAACATAACGGCCTTTCATCGCCATGAGGTGGAAAAAAGTTTTTTCTATGAAGAACCGGGTGGAGTGATTCTCGGCCAGCGGGTGACTCCCATGGAGAAAGCCATGCTCTATGTGCCCGGAGGAAAAGCAGCCTATCCCTCCTCTCTGCTCATGAATGCCGCGCCTGCCCAGGTTGCCGGTGTCGGGGAGATCTGTCTGACGACCCCCTGCGACCGTGAGGGGAAGATCAGTCCGCATATTCTTGCCGCCGCCGCCGTTGCCGGTGTCGGACGCGTCTACAAGCTTGGAGGGGCCCAGGCGGTCGCGGCTTTCGCCTATGGCACCCGGACCATCCCCAAAGTCGATATCATTACCGGACCGGGCAACAAGTATGTCGCCCTGGCCAAGAAAATGGTGTTTGGCCACGTCGCCATCGACAGCATCGCCGGACCTTCCGAGGTGGTTGTGCTTGCCGATGAATCGGCCAATCCCGATTTCATCGTGCTCGACATGTTCGCCCAGGCAGAGCACGACCCCGACGCATCGGCCGTCCTCATCACGCCGTCCGAGAAGCTGGCATTTGCCGTAAGGGATGCTGCAATGCGCCGTATCGGCGGCATGCTCCGCAAGGAGGTGATCACCGGGGCGCTTTCGGCCAACGGGGCCATCGTCATTACCGGCTCCATGGAGGAAGCCTGTCGGGTTTCCGATATGATAGCGCCCGAACATCTGGAACTGCATGTTGCAAGCCCCTGGGATGTGCTTACCGGAATCCGTCATGCCGGAGCCGTTTTCATGGGGGCGTACTCCTGCGAAACCGTTGGCGATTATTTCGCCGGGCCGAACCACACCCTGCCGACCAACGGGACGGCGAGGTTTTTCTCCCCTCTTTCGGTTCGCGATTTCATCAAGCACACCTCGATCATCTCCTATTCACGAAAACAGCTGCTCGCCTGCGGCGAAAAAATCGCCTCCTTTGCCGACCATGAGGGGCTTCAGGCCCATGCCGAAGCGGTTCGTGAACGGCTCAGGCAGTCATGAAGCCAGGCGATTTCGATTATCCGCTCGAGGAGGGGATGATAGCCCGGTACCCTCCCGAGGAGCGGGGCTCGTCCCGGCTGCTGGTGCTCGACAGCACGACGGGGGAGACGCTGCACAGCCGGTATGCGGCTCTTGCGGATTTTTTACGGGAAGGGGACCTGCTGGTGCTCAATAACAGCCGGGTGGTCAAGGCGAGGATGTTCGCCCTGAAAACCACGGGAGCCTCGGTAGAACTGATGCTGCTTGAAAAACATGAGGGGATGCAGGACCTTGTGCTTTACCGGGGACGCCTGAAAAAAGGGGACCGGCTCACGGCACACGGCCACGACCTGCTGGTCTGCGAGATCGCCGGCGAGGGCATCGCCCGCATCGCATCCACCGAGGGCCTCGACCTGCCGCTTCTGTTCGAACGGCATGCCGCCGTCCCCATTCCCCCCTACCTGAAACGGGAGGCCGAAGCGGTCGACACGGAACGATACCAGACGGTTTTCGCCGAGCGTCCGGGTTCGGTTGCCGCACCGACAGCTTCGCTCAACATGACCCCCGAACTGCTTGCCAGGCTCCGCGGAAAAGGGGTGGATACGGCGGTGCTGACCCTGCATGTCGGACTGGGAACATTTCTGCCGATACGGGTCGAACGATTCGAGGAGCACGTCATGCACCGGGAGTACTACGAAATACCGCTGGACGCCATCGAAAAGATCCACCGGACAAAGGCTGCAGGCGGAAGGGTGGTAGCGGTGGGCACCACGGTTACCCGTTCGCTCGAACATGCTGCCGGGCGTCCGGAATGGGATGCTCCGGAAACGGGAATGAGCGGGGAAGCGGATATTTTCATCTATCCGGGCTGCAGGTTCAGGGTTATCGATCTTCTGCTCACCAATTTTCACGCACCGCGTTCGACCGTGCTGATGCTGACCGCCGCATTTGCCGGCAGGGAGCATCTCATGAAGGCATATGGGGAGGCGACGGCCGAAAACTACCGCTTTCTCAGTTACGGCGACAGCATGCTTGCAGGAGCAGGAGTGCTGACCGGCCTCAGGGCTGAATCCCGCTGACTTTTTCCTGTTTTATGGAGCCTGCCGGCTGAAGAACGGAAATTTTTTTGCCGGCGCGTTTCTGCTGCCGGTTGACCGCTTTACTATTTCAGACAGGTCCGAAGATCGGACTTAGAAAGTGCGGCCTGTTCTCGGGCCATGTTTCCGCTATTGTTTTGTTTTAAAAAAAAGGTGTGCTATTATAGTTCTTTTGTCTTTTTCCTGAAGACAAAAGAGCGTTTCCCTTCCTGTCGGATCTCAATGTAATAACCGTTTCAATCGTAACTCCGGGAGAATGACCTATGAGTTTTGTCAGCCAATATCGCGCGCATACTGAAGAGAGAGCCCAGCTTGGCATTCCGCCTCTGCCGTTGACGGCGGAACAGGCACGTTCGCTGATCGAACTGCTCCGGCAGCGGCCGGTCGTCGATAAAGAGTATCTGCTTGAACTGTTTTGTGAGCACATCAGCCCCGGTGTGGACGATGCCGCTTTCGAGAAAGCGGCGTTTCTTGACGCCATCATCAAGGGTGAGGCGAGCTGCGAAGTCCTGACACCGGCAGAGGCGGTTAAAATTCTGGGCACCATGCTTGGCGGTTACAACGTAAAGCCGCTTATCGATGCATTGAGCCATGAGGATTCCCTGATCTGCAGCACGGCCGCAGCCATGCTCAAGAGTGTGCTGCTGGTCTATGATTCATTCGATGCCGTTGCCGACATGTCGGTTTCCAACCCGTATGCAAAAGAGGTGCTGCAGTCGTGGGCCGATGCCGAATGGTTCACCTCGAGGCCGTTACTGCCTGAGAAAATGACCCTGACGGTCTTCAAGGTGCCCGGCGAAACCAATACCGACGATCTTTCACCGGCCAGCGAGGCGTTTACCCGCAGCGATATTCCCTTCCATGCGCTCTGCATGCTCGGCTCGAAAATGGACGACCCTATCGGAACAATTGCCCGCCTCAAGGAGAAAGGCAACCCGCTCGCCTATGTCGGCGATGTCGTGGGCACCGGATCGAGCAGAAAATCGGGTATCAACTCGGTGCAGTGGCATCTCGGCCAGGATATTCCCGCCGTACCGAACAAAAGAACCGGCGGCGTGGTGATCGGCGGCATTGTTGCACCGATTTTTTTCAATACCGCCGAAGATTCAGGCGCCCTGCCTATCCAGGCCGATGTGAGCGCCATGGAGACAGGGGACGTGATCGATGTTTACCCCTGCGAAGGCAGGATAGAGAAGAACGGCCAGATCATCTCCCGTTTCGATCTCGCTCCCAATACCCTTGCCGACGAGGTGAGAGCCGGCGGGCGGATTCCTCTCATTATCGGAAGAACCCTTACCAGAAAGGCGCGAGCCGTGCTCGGCATGGGAGAGGAGAGCATTTTCACGGCGCCTTCCCAGCCTGCTGATTCCGGAAAAGGTTATACTCTCGCGCAGAAAATGATCGGCAAGGCATGCGGTCTCGAAGGAGTAAGGCCGGGCATGTATGTCGAGCCCGAAACCCTGACGATCGGCTCGCAGGATACGACCGGCGCCATGACCCGCGACGAGGTCAAGGAGCTTGCCGCACTCAGCTTCAGCGCCGATCTGGTGATGCAGAGTTTCTGCCACACGGCGGCTTATCCCAAGCCTTCGGACGTCAAGCTGCACCGCACGCTGCCGTATTTCATCATGAGTCGTGGCGGCGTAGCCCTCAGGCCGGGAGACGGTGTCATTCACACCTGGCTGAACCGCATGGTGCTTCCCGATACCCTCGGTACCGGAGGAGACTCCCATACCCGGTTTCCCATCGGCGTATCCTTTCCCGGCGGTTCGGGTCTCGTGGCCTTTGCCGCGGTGACCGGCACCATGCCGCTCAACGTGCCCGAGTCGGTGCTTGTGCGCTTCACCGGAGAACTGCAGGAGGGGATCACCCTGCGCGACCTTGTCAATGCCATTCCGTATGTCGCCATCAAACGGGGACTGCTGACGGTCGAGAAAAAAGGAAAGAAAAATATCTTCGCCGGCAGGATTCTGGAGATCGAAGGACTTCCGCAGCTCAAGGTGGAACAGGCTTTCGAACTCAGCGACGCTTCGGCGGAGCGCAGCGCGGCGGCCTGTACGGTCCGCCTCGACAAGGAGCCGGTCATCGAGTATCTCAACTCCAATATCGCCCTGCTCCGGCAGATGATCGAAGAGGGTTACGGCGACCCCGAGACCCTGCGTCGCAGAATAGGCAAAATGCAGGAGTGGATTGCCAATCCCGTGCTTCTGGAACCTGACGCCGATGCGGAATATGCGGCGGTGCTCGACATCGACCTGAGCACCATCACCGAGCCGGTGCTTGCCTGTCCGAACGATCCCGACGACGTCATGACGCTCAGCGAGGTGCTGCTCGACGACACCCGCCCGAAGAAGATCGATGAGGTCTTCGTGGGCAGCTGCATGACCAATATCGGCCATTTCCGCGCTCTCGGCGAAGTGCTTCGCAACAAGGGGGTCGCTTCGGCAAGGCTCTGGATTTCGCCTCCCACCAAGATGGATATGAAAAAGCTCGTCGAAGAGGGCTACTATTCCGTGTTCGGCGCTTCCGGCGCGCGTATGGAGATGCCGGGCTGTTCGCTTTGCATGGGCAACCAGGCAAGGGTCGCCGACAACGCAGTGGTGTTCTCGACCAGTACGAGAAACTTCGATAACCGTATGGGCAAAGGTGCGCAGGTTTATCTCGGTTCTGCCGAGCTTGCCGCCGTAGCCGCGCTGCTCGGTCATCTGCCCAACAGGGACGAGTACCTCGAAGTGGTCAGAAAACTGCTTTCCGGCGAGCGGGAGCGGGAGATTTACCGTTATCTGGATTTCCACAGGCTTGGCCAGGAGGATCTTCAGGTGCTCGTCGATTAAAAAATATTTTTATATGGCTGGATTTGGAAATATTTTGCATATTCAGCCATGCAGTCGGTTTTTGAAAACTCACTGTTTTTTTTTAATATTCGTTAGCTGAAGAAGCTGTTCAATTATCAAAACAACAAAAACAACAATCGAGCAATGAAAAAACTTTTCATTTTCCTCTTCCTCTTAAGCTCAGTTTCATTCGTTGGCTGTGCAAAAACTGAAGCTCCTGTAGAAGCACCTGCAACCGAAGAAGCAGCACCTGCAGCTGAAGAAGCAGCACCTGCAGCAACCGAAGAAGCAGCACCTGCAGCAACCGAAGAAGCAGCTCCTGCAGCTGAAGAAGCAGCTCCTGCAGCTGGCGCAGAAAAGCCTGCAGAAGCTCCTGCAGCAAAATAAGTTCGGTTCTCCGATCTATTTTAAAGGAAGACAGTGCGCAAGCGCTGTCTTCCTTTTTTTTGCCCTGTCAGACGTTAAAGGGGCAAGCGCCGTACCCGTGGTTGTACGGACAGGACAAAAAAAACACGGCCACCAGGGTAACCGTGTCTTTTTTTTTGCTGAAGAGCCAGGACCCGAACCCGGAATCGCCTGATCCGGGACCAGGGGTCTCATGCCTGCCTGAAAAAAGCTTATGCCGCAAGCATACCGCGAGGGTTGATTACGGCAAACCCTATGACCTGCCTCCGGAAGCCAGCGCCTGAAGCTGAACGTTAAAGTGCTTCCCCTCATCCGGCTTCGTACTCTTGTTCACTCGGTCAATGAAAAACCATCCAGGATTATGGATGATTTACTCCTGCTGATTCCCCGGACAGCCGGCAGACCCGGCGAAGTATGAATATGCAGTGGAAACAAATCGATGATGATCAACGGACGTCAGCGCCAAAGGAACATAAGGGAGGGTCGAGGCACGAACCATTGTTCGCTCCTCTGAATAATACGATTGTGAAAATTTTGCAGAAGTACAGGAGTTTCACCCCCTGGCCACCTCAGGCACGCCATAAGCACCGGAATGCGTGCAACAGGTATCCGTCCTGACATTGCCGAGCGGGATCATCGGCCATCATGACAGCGGAATCGTTGGGGTCTGTAGCAGCTACACAACCGGCACTCAGAGATGAAGGATGATCTCATACGGTGGGGGGAGTGGACTGGTGCTAATGGTGTAGTAAGTGTAGGTGAGAATCAAACAAATTCTGCATGCCTACTGATTTTGTTGGCGTGGTAAAGCGTATGCAATCAACAATTAACGAAACACCACAGTATTATGTGGGCCAAGCCGGCCCGGAGGACATTTCCTTCAATGCCGGGTGACGAACTTTTCTCGACGGTACCGAATTGTCTGTGAATCGCATACCCTTAAGCTGAAATGGCTTCATGTATTCCCGATAATAACAAGCTCGGCAACTGCAATACTGAGGAGTTTTCCGGCTTCTACACGTATCTCTGTGACCCTTTTATCGGCATTACTTGGTACTGTTTCACCGGAAGGATGATTGTGAGCCAGGATGATAGCATGAGGATTGGTTAAGAGAGTACTCCTGAATACCACTCTTGGATGTATGAGAGATGAGTTTAAGGTTTCCCTGCTCACCATCTCAAAGCCTGCGATCCTGTTCTTGGTTATGCATGCAGATGGAATAAAACTCCATCTGCAGCTTCTCATGCTGTCCTGTAGACATAAGGAACTCAGTTGAGAATGCAGCGCTCGATATCTTCTTGCCGGCATGGAATATCCGGGATTTTTTGTCTTGATTTTTTATTAAAAAAAATATATTGTTACGGTAACCCCCTAAATCATAATCCGAGGTATTACTATGCAAACTATCGCAGAATTACAGGCACAGATAGCGGCCATCCAGAAGCAGATTAAAGAACAAAAAGCTGCAGGCAAAAGAGAAGCAATAGCTGATATTCTTTCAAAGATGCATGAATTTGGCATTTCAATCAATGATATACAGGGGAAAATGCTCCCTGGTAAAGCAAAAAGACCAAAAACAGTTAAATACAGGCTGGAGGATAAAACCTGGAGCGGAAAAGGTAAAAAGCCTAACTGGGTTAAGGCTATTGAGGAAAGAGGTGGTAGTGTGGAGGATTATCGTATTGCGTGATTCTGTGAGAGGAATTAATTGCAAAAGAAGGGTTGCTCATTAGTGACCCTTTTTCAAAATGGCAAATCATCCTTATCTGTCATATTATCTTCATATTTTATCATACAATACTCTTCCTTCCAATCCTTTCTATTGAGAAATTGTAGTTTCCCGTTTTCTTTGACGAATAATGAGTTTGCAATGCTTATGGTTATTATTTTTGTTTGATTCTTATGTGTCCAGATGGAGTGAGTTGAGAATTCATCTGTATTGCCATGGTATCCATAGGCTGTTAATAAGCTATTTAAGTCACTTATTCCTTCGATATGAATATTATATAAGATTCCTATTTTTTTCTGAGCGAGTTAATAAGAGGGTGATTGATCATCAAAATTCTATTAATCTCGACTTTATTTTCATCGTTTTGTTGACTCAAAAACTCAACTAAGTTATTAAGAGTTCTTGCCGTATCTTCGAGTTTGTTGATTAGACTAATCTCTTTATCTCTTGCCTGTTGCTCTAAATAACGCTGAAAAAAACCGCAAATTGCTCCTTAAGTTATGTCGTTATTTCTGAGGGTGTATTAAAGTCTTTTTATATTGTTGTTTTGGCTCAAGCTTTTTATTTCTTCAATAAACTCATAAATCCTTTTATCATCAGCATACTTATAAAGTGTTTTGGGATTAATTTTATTTAATGAGTATGTCTCATATTCTGTTAATACATTATCTTTGATAAATATATATACCCGCATCCCCTCCTTAAGTGCTGTTTTTAACTCTAATTGATAAATTGAATAGTTTTCTGTCGGTTCCTTAATACCATAAGGAATATGGCCATTATTATGATCGATAGTTTCATATCCCAATGTCTTTAAAAAAGATATTAGGTCTCACCTGACTTGCCTTAAGTCCTAAAATGTGGAGCTTATAAATACCCTAGGCTTTGCCATATTCGGCACTCCTAATTGATATAAATTTATTTCCTATGACAGAGCTATAGGGGATAAAATAACTTTGCCTTGTGAGATTAAAATCTTTCAAAATCATCTAAATATGTATCGAATTGAATCAAAAGCTTCTGCATCTCGATCATATTTTGTTGATTCATGGCAAGAAACTCATTAGGAGCTTCTCTATGTAACTTATCAAAAGCATTGGCATACCCCTTAACTTTATTATACAAGCTATCAAATATCCGCTTCTCCTCCGAAGAGGATAAATCACAATTGCTGAACATTCCTTCTGTCATATAAGCCTCCTTTTTTTAAAGCTTTACGAATGCGGTCTGGTGTGTATATGATAAAAAATAAGCATTAAAATCAGAAAAAGCCAACAATTTACTTCATATACCATACTTATCGAAAAACTCTTGCCAGGTGTTAAGTACTCCACGGACAAGATCATGGCAATTGAACGATTTGCCGTCATTAAGCCTTACCTTAATAGACTCTTCTCCTTCACCAAACTTACCCTTTCCAAAGCGCCCGATACCATAACCCTGATATTTAGTCGCATCAGATATAATCGGTTTTCGACTTGTAAGCTCGAAGTGCTTTCCTGCTGTTGCCAGATCACCAGTGATCTTCAGCCACATATCAGCATAAAGCTCATCTTTAGCCTCTTTTGCTAAAAAGGGTACCGTTGGGTCATTTTTGATCCAGTCAATCATTGAGTAGGCTGTAACTACGAAATTGAATAACCGGTCACTTGTAATCTCGTCATCAAGCAAGTTTGCATCGCGTTTTAGCTTTTCGAAAAGATCACGAACTGTTTTAAATCCTAAGGTCATGCTCATAGCTACATTATTGACTATTCTGTGCGCTTGATGATCAATATCGACTTATTCTGCTTTCAAATCTTGCAGTAGTCTATCGAATGCTTTTTTATACGCATCATGATCCTTCCATTTGGTGAAGTCTCCAATATTTCGTTGCCGCTTCACGTTGGACGCCCATCCTGCTTTGCTAGCCATAATAGCATTATCCAGACGTACCGGAAACAGCATAAGCTTGCCTCTTTCCGTCTCAAGGTCAAGGGCATGTTCTGCTTCATGCTCCACCCAATTACTCTCTATGGAGTTTTCGGAGAGGATTATTAGCAGTTTATCATGAATCCGTATTGCTTCATCAATAGCAGGCCTTGTTTTTGCTCCAATAGGTAGATCATGGGAAGCATACCAACACCGAACGTTATTCGCTTGGAGATCAGCGTGTAGGCGCTGCGCGAAAACCTCATCCTTGTGACTGTAGCTGATAAAGCAGGAGTAGTATTCTATGGATTGGACAGTAAGGGAATGGGTGAACTCGATCATCTGATCCGGAACACCACAACCACGGAGAAATAACGTGGGAATGTTTCCCTTCGACTTGTATATGGTGTGAGTATCAATAGATGATGAGTATTCATGTTCAGCTTCATGAAGTCCTATGGCTTTGCTCAGGTCAATTGCATTTAACATGGTCAAGCTGAATTTCGCACGGCTGAAGACGGTGCCTTCAAGGTCAGTAAAGCCAAAAACAGCCGCTGTCAGATTTGCCTCCTGAAGATCCGTATGATTCATGATGGAACCTCTTAAATCAGCTGCAGTTAGGTTTGATTCCTTGAAAACAGCATATTCAAGATCAGCCATGCTGAGGTCAGCCAATGTTAAATCAGCTTTCGTAAACACAACGCTTCTGAGGGTGGTCCCACTGAGATCGACATCCTTCAGGCACATCTCGCTCAAATCGGCACCGCTTAGATCAACGCTAATATTCGGATTTTTCCGAAACCAATCGTTCCATACTTCCACGCCCTGCCTCAGAATCTCCAAATGCTCAGGATTTGCCATAGCAGAGCAGGACTTGTGGTTCAGGAGAGACTGACAACGGATAAGCAATATGCATCATATCCAAAAAACGAATCATGTTCTGGTACTTCAAGGGCAGGATATTGTTTAATTATGAAGTTAAGGTTTTGATCAATAAAATAGCGCATAATTGCATCACCAAGCTCCTAACCACATCTCTTCAATCACCATCCTGATGGGCAACCCGTTCTCATTTCGACTTTCTGCAGTGCGTTCGATTTTCCTCCCAAAGCTTGAATATTTTCAGTTCTGAGAGGACATGGTTCCTGCCACAAGATAATGAACGAATCGATTTATCCGGGCTGCCTTGCATGTATCGTGAGGCGGAAGGCTTTCGAAGCATGTTATGGAAGAGCTTTTTGGCGGGGGATATTTTGCCCTGCATTACGGGGATCCCGAGGGACAGTTTGAGGTACGGTTCCAGGGACAGTTTTGGCTGAAATCACCAGAGAAAGATTGTTCCTTCCGGAAACGAAAAAACCCTGTAACATTTTCCGTTACAGGGTTTTTTCGTTGCTGAGGAGCCAGGACTCGAACCTGGAATTGCCTGATCCAGAATCAGGAGCCTTACCAATTTGGCCACTCCTCAATAAAGTTCAGCATATGATCGTATGGTACACCCGAGAGGATTCGAACCTCTAACCGTCTGATTCGTAGTCAGATACTCTATCCAGTTGAGCTACGGGTGCAACAGTGTAGCGTGTACGGGATTCGAACCCGTGATCTTCGCCTTGAGAGGGCGATGTCCTGGGCCACTAGACGAACACGCCATGATACTGTGTGATGCTAAAGAACGTTCTGCCTTTCTCAGTGGGCCCTGTAGGACTTGAACCTACGACCCAGCGATTATGAGTCGCTTGCTCTGACCAACTGAGCTAAGGGCCCTCAAACCTTCGCTTTAGAGGCTGTTAATATAACTTTTGGCTTCAAATTAGCAAAACAATAATAATTCTTTCAAAGGTTTTTTCCGATCAGGAAAACTCCTTGTATTGCTCCCTTGCGATGTCGGCTCCGAGAGCGGTGAGCTTCGTTTCGATTTTTTCGTATCCCCGGTCGAGGTGGTAGACCCGAAGCACCTCGGTAACCCCCTCTGCAACCAGTCCGGCAAGCACCAGGCAGGCCGAAGCCCTCAGGTCGGTCGACATGACCTTCGTTCCGGAAAGCTTCCGTGGTCCGTGCACCACAGCCTGATTCTTCTTGATCTCGATATGCGCTCCGAGGCGGTTGAGCTCGGGAATGTGATTGAACCGCTCGTGATAGACCCGGTCGGTAATGCGGCTCGTGCCCTCGGCCTGGGTCATGAGCGCAGTCCACTGGGCCTGCATGTCGGTGGGGAAGGAGGGATAGGGTTTTGCGGTGATGTCGGTCGCTTCGAGTTTTCCGGGGCTTTTGAGGGTGACGCTGTCCGCCGTGTGGGTGACGGTGCAGCCGGCATGGGTGAATTTTTTCAGAACCGATCTGAGCTGATCGGGTTCGACTCCCTCGATGGTGATTTCGCCTCCGGTTATGGCGGCAGCGGCAAGCAGGGTGCCGGCTTCAATTCTGTCGAAGACGTTGGTGAACTCGACGGCCGACAGGGAAGGTACTCCTTCGATAACCAGTTCGGTGGTTCCTGTTCCGGTGATATGGGCTCCCATTGCCGAGAGAAAGCGGCAGAGCGTCACGATTTCGGGTTCCGCAGCCGCGTTGGTAAGGGTTGTGGTGCCTTCGGCAAGCACGGCGGCCATCATGGCGTTGCCGGTTGCCCCTACTGAAGAGATCGGGAAGTCGATATGGGCGCCCCGGAGCTTTCCTCCCGGAGCTTTTGCCGTGATGAAGCCGGTTTCTATGGAAATCTCAGCCCCGAGTTTTTCCATGGCCATCAGATGCAGGTCGATCGGCCTTGGCCCGAAAGCGCAGCCGCCGGGCAGTGAAACTCTCGCCTCTCCGAAACGGGCAAGCAGCGGGCCGAGCACGTAGATGGAGGCCCTCATTTTCTTGACAAGCTCATACGGAGCCAGAATGCTCTCGACGTCCCCGGTTGCAACAGTCAGGGTATTATCCGAGAACGATGTTTTTGCGCCGAGATGATTGATCAGCTGGGTGAAGGTCCTGATGTCCTGCAGATCGGGAATTCTGTGCAGCGTGCAGCTTCCCCCGCTGCACAGCAGGGTTGCTGCAATGACCGGCAGCGACGAGTTTTTCGATCCTGAAGCGGTCACTGTGCCCGCTAAACGCTTTCCGCCCTTTATGACAAGCTTGTCCATGGTACTGTGGAGTAATGAAAAAACTCATATTTACTTATTTCGATTCAAAAAAAACAGAAAAAAACACCGGGGCCTTTGATGAGAAGAAAAAAATTATGATTTACCTTTTAACTGCACATCCAAAAGGTTCTCTTTTTCCCAAATGCCGGAAAGCATGTTATGTACATGATGATCCCTGAATCCCCGTTACCGAGAGTCCGCTGTCCGCAAAAGCTTGTCTGTTTTCTGCTTCTGTTTTTTCTGTCGCTTCCCTCTTTCACTGCGGCCGTTTCGGCGCCGGTTGTCAATACCGAGATACAGAGGATCAAAAGGGAGCGCCTGTCGGTTGAAAAGACACTCAAACGCCTGCAGCAGGAGCTTCGGGTCTATCAGTCGAAACTCAATACGGCTTCGAAACAGGAAAAACAGTCGCTCAAAACACTGGAAAACATCCGCCGCCAGATACTGGTTACCGAAAAGCTGATCAGCGAGAACCAGAGCTACCTTGCGACGCTCGACGGGGATATCGACAGTCTCGGCAACGAACTGAACGTAAACAGGAAGACGCACGACCGGCTTTCGGAGGGTTTTCGCCGGACCGCGGTTTCCGTATACAAATACGGGCGGAACAGGGAGGCCGAACAGCTGTTTGCCTCGGAATCGATCAACGATGCCCTTGTGCGGTCGAAGTACATGGGCTTTTTCTCCAGAGCGGTAGGCGGCGATGTCGACAGGCTGCAGAAAAGCGCGGTTCAGCTTGAAAACAACCGGGCGACGCTGCAGCAGCGCTACCGTGAAAAAGCCGCCCTTGTCCGGGAGCAGGAACGCCAGCTGAAAAACTATGCCCAGAACCGGAAAGAAAAGGAGAGTGTGCTTGTTCAGCTGAAAAAAGACAAGCAGCAGTATGTGGCGCAGCTCAATACCGTAAAACAGAAACGGCAGCAGCTGCAGTCGAAAATACAGAATCTGGTCATGGCGGAACAGAAGGCCGTTGCCGCCGAGGCGGCGCGTCGGCAGCAGCAGCTCGAGGCCCGCCGTCTTGAAGCAAGCCGTCTTGAAGCAAAAAGACTTGAAGAAAAGCGTCTTCTCTCGCAGAAAAAGCCTGAACCCGAAAGGTCTGGTGAACGCGAGGGGAAGCCTGCGGCTTCGGTAAAGGCCAGGCAGGAAAAGTATGCCTCCAGAAAAGAGGTCACCATTGTACCCGATTACACATCGAAAGATATTGAGAGCGTATCGGCCGATTTCGATAAAACATACGGTTCGCTGCCGTGGCCGGTCAGGGGTGGAGTGGTTTCCCAGAAGTTCGGAACCACGCAGGACCGGGACCTGAAAATCGTGACGACAAACAACGGTATCGACATATCCGTACCGGCAGGCACGCCCGTACGGGCCGTATCCGGCGGAAAAGTGGTCCAGATAGCCTATCTTCCGACGTTCGGCAATATTGTCATTATCCGCCATCCCAACTCGTACCTGACGGTCTATGCAAATTTAGGCGCCCTGAATGTGGCGAAAAACGACATCATCAAATCCCAGCAGCTGATCGGTGTTTCAGGAAAAATGCCTGAAGGCGGATCGGTTGTTCATTTTGAAATCTGGAAGGGGAAAGTGAAGCAGAACCCTGAAAGATGGCTCAGACGGTAGTAATCAATGGATCTAAGAAAACTTTTTCTGACAATTCGGGTGGTACTGTTTTCCTGCCGGAAATTCTGGGCGGATTTCCGGGCCAGCGGATCCGGGAGCGGCGCGAATGTGCTCAGGGAGTACTCCGTGCCGGTTATCGCGATGGTGCAGCTGGTGAAATTTCCCGTTATCGGTGTTCCCCGCCAGGCGATGATTACGGCCATAGCGAGTTTTCTGGCGGATATGGCCGCCGTTTATCTTCTCGCAGGAGGAACCATGCGCCTTCTCGACCGGGAGAACCGCAACGATATCGAAGAGGGCGTGACGGCTCTGACGGGGTTTTCGCTCACTCCGGTCTGGCTCGCCGAGCCGTTTTTTTTTATTGACGGCTGGAACTGGTTTTTTGCCGCTGCGGCCATCGTTTATGCGATGGTGATATGGCGCTGCGGCTTTCTTCTTCTGCTCGATCGCAAATCGCCGCCGGGGGGAGGCGCCCTGCGCAATTCCCTGATCCTGCTTGCTGCGGTTTCGGTGGCGGTGTTTCTGCTTGAAAAAGGTATGCTTCGCTTATTTAACGGGTTTCCGGTATGATGCACGCCAGGGATTTACATCTCGACTACGGGATTGTCGAGGATCTGCTCAAGGCTTTTCTCCTGAATGAAATCCAGAAATTCGGTTTTCGTTCCGTGGTGATCGGACTTTCCGGAGGCATCGATTCGGCCGTGGCGGTCGAGCTTGCCGCACGTACATTCGGTCCTGAACAGGTGCTTGCGCTTCTGATGCCCTACCGTTCGAGCAGTTCCGAAAGCGTGGAACATGCCGGCCTGATGGTTTCGCGGCTCGGCATCCGTTCGGAAACTGTCGATATCTCCGCACCGGTCGATGCGTTTGTCCGCTCCGTTCCCCAGGACCACCGCATGAGAAGGGGCAATATCATGTCGCGTACCAGAATGGTCTATCTGTACGACGTTTCGGCAAGAGATGGCAGCCTTGTCGTCGGTACCAGCAACAAAACCGAACTGCTGCTCGGCTACGGCACCCTGTTCGGCGATATGGCCTCGGCGGTCAATCCACTCGGCGACCTCTATAAAACCCAGCTGCGGGGCCTGGCGCGACATCTGGGCATACCCGAGCCGATCATCGCCAAGGTGCCGTCGGCGGATCTCTGGGAGGGACAGAGCGACGAAGCCGATCTGGGGTTTTCCTACGAAGAGGTCGATGTCCTGCTGTACATGATGCTTGAAAAGCGCATGGACCGGTCCTCGATTCTTGCCGAAGGGGTGGATGAGGCTTTTTATGACCGGGTCAGAACCATGGTGGTGCGAAATCAGTACAAGAGAACGATGCCGGTCATCGCGAAAATCTCCGGCCGAACCCCCGGCATCGACTTCCGCTACGCGAGGGACTGGCAGGAAAATATCGTTTACCGTTTGCCGTGAGCAGGAAGAATGTGGGCGGTGAGCAGGAAAAACGTGTGCAGTGGGCAGTGCGCGGTGGGAAGGAAAAATTCCGTTTTTTTTCCGCTCACCGCCCACTGCCTACATTCTTTTAGAATGACCGCAGTACCGTGTCGATGAGAAAATGCTTGTCGTCGCGCTGCGGGTAGTCGGTCGTATAGTGCAGTCCCCTTGATTCGCGGCGCTTGATGGCGCTCTCGATGATCAGGCTTGCTACCTTGATGATATTGCGCAGTTCGAGAATCTGCGTGGTGATTTTCGTTCTCTTGTAATAGGCTTCGGTTTCATCCTTCAGGAAATCGATTCTCCGCTGCGCCCTCTGCAGGCGCAGGTCGCTGCGCACGATACCCACATAGTCGTTCATCACCTCCTGTGCTTCGCGCTTGTTGTGCGATACCAGAATCCACTCTTCGGGGTTGACGGTTCCGCTGTCGTCCCAGTCGGGAAATGCCGTGTCGTTCTGCAGGAGAGGGAGCTGCATGCGGATATCGGTGAAGGAGCGCCAGGCGAAGACCAGAGCTTCGAGCAGCGAGTTGCTTGCAAGCCGGTTCGCACCGTGTACGCCGGTGCAGCTGGTTTCCCCGCACGCATAGAGGCGGTTGAGGGTTGTCCGGCCGATGTCGTCGGTACGGATTCCGCCGCATGAATAATGCGCGGCGGGCACAACCGGAATCATCTCCCTGGTCATGTCGATACCGTACCGCAGACAGGTTTCGTAGATATAGGGAAAGTGCTCCCTGGTTTTTGCGGCATCGATGTGGGTGACGTCGAGAAAGACGCACTCGTCGCCCGATTTCTTGATTTCGGAGTCGATGGCTCTTGCCACAATGTCCCTCGGGGCGAGGTTCTGGCGTTTATCGTACTTGTGCATGAACTCCTGACCGTTTTTCAGCTTCAGAATACCGCCGAACCCCCTGACCGCTTCCGATATCAGAAACGATTTCGCCTTCGGATGGAAGAGCGAGGTTGGGTGGAACTGGATGAACTCCATATTGGCGGTTTCAGCCCCTGCGCGGTATGCCATGGCTACGCCGTCTCCGGTCGCTATATCGGGGTTGGTGGTGTGCTTGTAGACGTGTCCGAGTCCTCCCGAAGCGAGCATGGTGATTTTCGCGAGGATTTTTTTCGGTTTGCGCTGCATCGAGTCGAGCACGTAGGCGCCGTAACAGGTGATATCGTTGGTCTTGATGCCCAGATGGTGTTCGGTGAGCAGTTCGATTGCGAAGTGGTGTTCGAGCAGCGTTATGTTCGGATGGCTGTTCACGCGCTCCAGGAGGGCGTTTTCGACTTCACGTCCGGTCGAGTCCTGGGCATGCACGATTCTGCTGCGGGAGTGACCGCCCTCCTTGCCGAGGTGGAGATGGTCGTGGTCGGATGTCGTGAACTGGACGCCGAGCTCCGTAAGGCGCTTGATGTGCCGGGGTCCCTCTTCCACCATGATGGTGACCATATCACGGTTGCAGAGCCCTGCACCGGCGTTGAGCGTGTCCTCGATGTGCAGCTCCGCCTTGTCGCCACTGTCGATGGTGGCGGCAATGCCGCCCTGCGCCCAGTTGGTGTTCGATGTCGAACTTTCCTTTTTGGTGATGATGGTGACCGATGCATGGTCGGCCATGTGGACAGCGAAATAGAGCCCCCCTATGCCGCTTCCTATAACCAGAACATCGGTATGGATCGCTTCAGTCATACAGTACTTCCCCCTGGGTAGTTGTTCATGAATGTTTGCCTGGCCTGAGGTGCCGGAGTGCGCTGAGCACGATCAGCACGATGCCGGCCATGATGACGATGTGCAGGTAGCCGACGGCTTCAGGGAACATACTTGCTATATAATACCCTGCAAGCGTGAAACAAAGCACCCAGAGCACGGCTCCGGATACGCTGTAAAAAAGAAACACCCGGTAGGGCATGGCGGCCACTCCGGCAAGCGTTGCCGCAAAACTCCGGACGACGGGCACGAATCGTGCAAGAAAAACGGTTTTTGCCCCGTGTTTGCGGTAAAAGGCTTCGGTTTTCAGCAGATGCTCCCGGTGAAAAAACAGCGTTTCCTGCCGGGTAAACAGGGTTTTCTGGAGCTGTTTTCCTATCAGGTAACCGGCCGAATCTCCCAGAACCGCCCCTGCGGCCAGGGTCGCAATCACCCGGGTGATATCCAGCCCTCCGGTTGCTGCGATCAGTCCGGCGGTAATCAGCAGGGAGTCTCCGGGCAGAAAGAATCCCGCGAACAGCCCTGTTTCAGCGAAAATGATGGCAAAAAGCAGAAGATAACCTCCCCAGAGAACCAGTTCGTCGAGGGTGCGGATGTTCTGCAGGGAGGCGAGGAGCTGCATAGACGAATTGGTGGATACGGAGTTGACAAGGGAGTCTCCTTGTGAAACGGGAGACGGGGAACAGGTTTCGAACCATATTCCCCGTCGCAGGTTTTTCGGAACCGCACGATTTCAGGAGAGAATCGCCCGGCGGAAAGCTCCCGGATGCGCCCTCTTTTCTCAGGGCAGAAGCACCGCACAGGAGATGACGGTCGTCCAGAGACCGTTTTCCCCTTCAGCCGACTGCGTGATATTGTATGAGTTGATGATTTTCCCGCTCATCTTGTAGATGCCTTCACGTTCGTCCCAGTCCTTGTTCGGATCGAATTCGATACCGAGAGTCGTGGCCAGCATCGTGGCGGCAAGATCTTCGGCGTATTCGCCCGACTGTTCGTCGGATTCGCCGAACGGGTGGTGTTCCGAGAGATAGCCGTACTGGGTATCGTCGGCAGGTATGGCTACGCCGACCGACGAGGCGATAAGGCGGTTGTACTCATTGGTCGAGTTTCGCGCCATGACGGCAAAGGTTATCTGGCCGGGGGAGAGCAGTTTCAGCCCTTCCTCCACGCTGATGCGCTGGCACTTGGGCGGGAAAATGCTTGAAACGGTGACGAGATTGCATTTTTCGATTTTGGCATCCCTGAGCGCAAGCTCGAATGATGAGAGATACTCTTTGTGTCTTCCGACACCTTTAGTGAAGAATACTTTTGTCGGGACGAATGACAAGGCCGTTCCTCCGGATAGTTAGTGTGTGAATAGTTACGCTCGCTGTAACGAGTTGCTCAATTATAGGAAAAAGCAATGGTATTCAAAACGTTTTTTTCGCGGCCACTTTATAAAACTTTCTTTTGCCCGCCCTGAGGGTTTTCGGCTTTTCAACCAGCGGAATCATGGTGTTCGCGTCTGTGATTTTCTGCTCGTCAATCGTTACGGCATTCTGCTGTATCATTCGCCGGGCCTCGCTTCTGGATGGCGCCGCACCGAGCATCACGAGGAGGTCGATCACCGGACAGGCCTGTTCGTCGAACAGGAAGATTTCGATGTTGTCCGGGGCTTTTTTCTGCACGAAGACCCGGTCGAAATGTTCTTCGGCTTCACCTGCGGCCGTCAGGGAGTAGTACTGGGCGACAATTGCCCTGGCAAGGGTGCGTTTGGCCTCCCTCGGGTTTTCGGCAACGTTTTCGAGCACTCCGGCAAGGGCCTGAGGCGCCAGCAGCCGGCAGTAGGTTTCAGTCAGACCGTCCGGAATGGAGAGCATCCTGCCGTACATGTCGTTGGGCGTATCGTTGAAGCAGATGGCGTTGCCGAGCGATTTCGACATTTTTTCCTTTCCGTCGGTGCCCACAAGCAGTTCCATGGTGATGCAGACCTGCGGTGCGATACCGTATTCCCGCTGCAGGTCGCGGCCGACCAGCAGGTTGAATTTCTGGTCGGTGCCTCCGAGCTCGACATCGTTTTTCAGATGGACCGAGTCCATCCCCTGTGCCAGAGGGTAGAGAAACTCGTGAATGGAGATCGGTTCTCTTGACCGGTACCGGCGTTCGAAGTCGTCGCGTTCGAGCATGCGGGCCACCGTGTAATGGCTTGAAAGCCTTATGACATCGGAAAAACTCATTTTTCCGAGCCAGTCGGAATTGTAGCAGATGGTGGTTTTTCCGGCATCGAGAATTTTCGATGCCTGTTCGAAGTAGCTTTTGCCGTTTTCCCTGGCCTCTTCAGCCGAAAGCTGCGGGCGGGTTTTGCTTTTGCCGGATGGGTCGCCGATCATGGCGGTGAAGTCGCCGATAATGAGGATCGCCTCATGACCGAGATCCTGAAACTCGCGGAGCTTGCGGAGCACCACGGAGTGCCCGAGGTGCAGATCGGGCCGCGACGGATCGGCCCCGAGCTTGATTTTCAGCGGCGAGCCCGTCTGCAGGCTGTGCTGCAGCTTTTTTTCGAGCTCTTCGGTACTGATGATTTCAACGATATTGCCGACAATAATATCAAGCTGTTCCTGTACGGTTGGAAAACGCATGAATGCTCTTGTTTTGCTTAATAGGATTTTCTTACCTGCTGCAGCTGGCGCTCGCTGTCTCTTGCCTTTATGGTTTCCCGCTTGTCGTAGAGCTTTTTGCCTTTGGCCAGCGCGATTTCGATTTTCAGGATTCCCCGGTCGGTGAAAAACGCCTTGAGGGGAATGAGCGTCAGCCCCTTTTCGCTGATTTTAGCCTGCAGTCTGCGGATCTCTTCGCGGTGCAGGAGCAGGCGGCGGCTCCGTTTCGGTTCGAGCTTGTCGAGCGTGTTGTGCTCGTAGGGGGTGATCTGCATGTTTTCGAGCCAGACCTCGCCATGGTGGATGATGGCGAAGCTCTCGTTGAGGCTCGCCTTGCCGAGCCGCACCGATTTCACCTCGCTGCCCAGCAGTTCGATGCCGGCAACCATCGTGTCGAGAATATGAAACTCGAAACGGGCTTTCCGGTTCTGTATCGACTGCACGTACTGCGGTTTGTCTGTTTTTTTCGCCAACTCTTTTCTCAGTGTTTTTCAGGTTGCAAGGTATGACTCCGGTATCAGGTTCCCGATATTGAGCACCAGTTCAGGGTCGAAGCACTTTTTTATGCGGACCATCTCCATGATACCGCTTTCGCCGTACATGGCTGCCAGATATGGTGATTTCAGCTTTCCGATGCCGTGTTCCGCCGACAGCGTTCCGCCGAGCGCGATGGCTTTTTCGACAAACTCCCGGTAGAGCGACTTGGCCCGCAGAAACTCCTCCCGGTTACGGGGCAGGATGTTCAGGTGCACGTGCGAGTTGCCGATATGGCCGAAGATAATAAAGGTAAAGCGGTTTTTCCGGCACGAAGAGTCGTAAAAATCGAACAGTTCACGGAATGACGGGTCGGGGACCGCCATATCGGTACTGATTTTGCTTTCCTGCTGGCGGTTCAGCCATTCGTTGACCAGAAGCGGCAGGGCATGGCGGAACGCGGTCAGGCGGCGCTGCTCCTCGCGGTCAAGGGCAATCCAGGTCGTATCGACGAGGGCTCCCGACGACTCCATGATCTCCAGCCACCGCTCCAGGTCGCTCTCCTCGCGTTCGGGGGCGGTCTCCTGTTCAAAGAATATCGCACCGGCCGCGTTTTCGGGAATGTCCGGATAGTCTTTCCGGAGAAAGTCGAGCGAGTTTCCGTCGAAAAACTCGAGAACCCTGGGATTCACCCCGCTTTCAGGGGATTTTGCCTTTGCCGTGAAGCTGAACAGGTCGTCGAAGGCGGCGAAGTACACCAGGCAGGAGAAGAGACGGCGGGGAAGGGGGATGAGTTTCAGGTCCGCTTCGACAATGATGCCGAGCGTGCCTTCGCTTCCGATGAAGAGATCGATCAGGTCCATGCCGGCTTTGGAAAAGTAGCCGGCATTGTGCTTGCTCGTTTCCGGCATGGAGTACTGTGGCCTCAGGAACGAGAGCGTTCCGGAAAGAGGCAGCTCGATATGGAACAGGCCCTCTTCGTCGGCAAGGTGTTTTCCTCTCGGAATATCGAAAAGATCGCCTCCCGGCAGCGCGACAAGAATTCTCAGGATATGATCCCGCGTCGGGCCGTATCTGAATGTTCGTGCGCCGGAGGAGTTGTTGGCGATGGTGCTGCCGATGAAGCAGAGCCCTTCGGTAGGATCGGGAGGGTAGAGCCAGCCGGCCTGCTCGACCTTTCGCTGAACCTCTTCGAGCAGGGCTCCGGCCTGTACGGTAATGGCAGCTTCGTTTTCCGATAACCTCGCCGGTTCGCCGATCTTCCCGAGCCTCTGCATGGAGATCACCCAGTCCCCTTCGGGAATGCGTCCGCCGGTAGTTCCGGTGCCGTTTCCCGCAATGGTGAAGCGTTTCCCTTCTTTTCCGGCCGAACGGAGCAGTTCCGCGACCTCTTCACCGGTTTCGGGGAAGTAGACTCCGGGTGTTTTTCCTGTTTTCAGGTTGCTTGTATCGGAGAGAAACTCCGCTATGGATGCCGGGTCGCTTTTGTAGATCATGGTTCGCTTCCGTTTTCTTCTCCGTCACCGGTCTCGCGGTTTTCCTCCACAGGCGATGCTGCCGGTGTTTCATCGGCAGCATTGGCCGGGGTCGCGCTTTCGACTGCAGGCTGCAGACTGTCGGGTCCGGTTGCCGGGGAAGGGGACTTCCTCGCTCCGGAGCGCACGGAAGAGGGCTGCAGTTTTTTGTCGCCCCTGACATAGTACCTGATCAGCTCACGGGCAATAGGCGCTGAAATGGAGCCGCCGAATCCCGAATTTTCGACAAGCACGGTGATGGCGATTTTCGGATTGTCGAGCGGAGCGAAGGCTATGAACCACGCGTGGTCAAGTCCGTGGGGGTTCTGCGCCGTTCCGGTTTTTCCTGCTACGGGAATATCCGCAATATTGGCCATCGTTCCCGTTCCCTGAAGCACGACACCGCGCATGGCTTCACGGATGTAGGCCAGATTTTTTGCCGACAGGGGAAGGCTCCGTTTTATGTACGGGAGCGCCACATACCTTCCCGTAGCCGTATCGCGGTACCCTTTGACCAGATGCGGCTGATACCAGGTGCCGTTGTTGGCGATCGCGGCGGTATAGGCCGCCAGCTGCACCGGAGTTGTCCCGAGTTCTCCCTGGCCGATGGCAAGGCTGATCAGATAGCCTTTGGTCCATTTGTCGCGGCCGTATCGCCGGTTGAAATACTCGACCGAAGGCAGGATTCCCGAACGCTCGCCAGGCATGTCGATGCCGGTTTTTTCTCCGAACCCGAACATCCGGCCGTACTTCGTCCAGTTGTCGAATCCTGTTTTGAACATCAGATTGAAGAAGTAGACGTTGCTCGACTGAATGAGGGCTTTTTTCATGTCGATAGCCCCCAGTGCGTGGCCGGCATGATTCTGGAATCTTCTGTTTCCGTAGGTAAAGCTTCCCCGGTCGAGAAATTTCGCATCGGGATCCACTTTTCCCTCTTCGAGGGCGGCCATGGCAAGCACCATCTTGTAGATGGAGCCCGGCGGGTAGACCGCCTGCAGCGTACGGTTGAAGAGCGGTTTCTGCGGATTGTTGATGATATTTCGCCATCCGTCGGGATCGGTCGATCCGTTGAAAATATCGAGGTCGTAATCAGGGGCGCTGACAAGTGCGAGGATGCCTCCGTTCGACGGATCGATGGCCACCACGGCGCCGGATTTTCCGGTTTTCCGTATCAGTTCCTCGGCAAGCTGCTGCAGGCCGGCATCGATGTTCAGGTAGAGATCGTCGCCCCGTATGGCAGGGATGTCACTGTTGCCGTCGTCATATTTGCCGACAAACCTTCCGAGCGGATCGACCATTTCGAAACGGGCGCCTTTCTGACCCTTCAGCCGCTCCTCGTAGATTTTTTCGAGACCGCTGAAGCCGATCTTGTCCTCCTGGGTATAGCCCTCCTCGGAAAGCTTTTCGAGTTCTTCCTTCGGAATCAGCCGCTGGTAGCCGAACAGGTGCGATCCGTAAAGGAAACCGGTATATTTTCGTTTGTTGTCGGCCTCGATGACCACTCCGGGAAGCTGCCAGAGATTTTCACTCAGGCGGGCTATGATCACCGGGTTCAGGTTTTTGGTGACGGTCACTGCCGAAAAGCGGTTGAAGCGCTCTCCTTTCCGGATTTTTTCGGCAAGCTCTCCGACCGGCATGTTCATCAGCCGTGCAAAAAAGCCGGTTTTCGATTTCCGGAACTCGGAAGGGATGACCCTTACCGAATAGAGCGGCTGATTGTCCACGACGATCAGCCCGTTCCTGTCGATCATCCGACCCCGAGGCGCCTGTATCCAGATTCTGCGGATGCTGTTGGTGCTCGATATGGAGCCGAGCTCCTGAAAATTCAGAACCTGGAGATAGAAGAGGCGGGCGAGCAGCAGGGAAAATACCGCGACAACGATATAGGTAACCAGCGATGCTCCCCGTTGAATGGTATCCATTGGTTACTCGGAAAGGGTTTTTCTCAGAAACAGCCGGTAGATGGCAATGGTCAGGAGCAGATTCATCATGCAGGCCAGGGCTCCGGAGACGAATACGCGGTAGAGGAGCGGTTCCCCGAGAGGATTTTTTGCCAGGCTGAATACCAGATTTCCCGTAAACGAAGCGAGCACGACGCCGAGATAGAGCATTCTGGACTTCTGGGTCATGGTCGCATGGCTGTTTTCCGGTACATGGCAGTATCCTGCCGTGAATCCTTCGATCGTTCTGGTGAGCAGCACGATACCCATGTTTCCGGAAAGGGCTCCGGCGAGGAACCCGGCGGCAAATCCGAAGGTCATGCCTTTCCGCTGTCCGGTGAAAACCGACATGAAGGCCAGAAAGACGGTAACGGCATCGGGCGAAACGCCCAGCAGCGTCAGTCGCGAAAAACCGAATACCTGCAGCAGCGTGACTGCAAGCAGGATGATGATGGGGAGGGTAAGGGTTTTTGTCACAGCTCAGTTCACAGGGTTGATGATTGCCGGTTTATCCTGGGGCAGGACGCTTTCGAGCATCTCTATCTTTTCCGGGTCTTTCTTTGCCGGTGCTACCAGTACGTGGGTCAGGGTCGAGAAATCGACCGCCAGGCGGACAGTGATGTCGTAAAAAAGTTTGTCCGGTTTGATGCGGACAATCCGTCCGACGGGTATGCCGCTTGGCGCGAAGGTGCTGAAGTCCGTCGTCAGCATCAGTTCGCCCTTTTTCAGCGGACTGCTTATCGGAATGTGCTCGATCTGGGCAAGATGCTCCGCACCGCCGTTCCAGCTGAGTATACCCAGAGCGCTGCTTCTGTCGGACATGACGCTCACCTTGAAGTCGCTGTGTATGACCGGCATCACGCCGGCGTAATGCCGGGATACGAACACGACCCTTCCGACCAGCCCGTGAGGGGTAAGCACCGTCATGTCCGGGCGGATGCCCCGGTCTTTTCCGGCATCGATCAGGAGCATGTTTTCCCTTGAACTGAATTTCCGGTCGATCACCCTGGCGATGATGTAGCCCGAGGTGTCGAATGTGGAGTCGGCCAGCAGTGCGCGCCTGGCTTTTTCGTTTCTGAGCGCCGTCTCGCTGCGCAGGGTTCTGGAGAGCATCTCCGCGTTGATTTTCAGCAGCCGTTCGTTTTCCCCGCGGAGATTGAGCAGGTAACCGTAGCTCGATATTTTCTCATTGATCGACGCCTGGAGCTCGGTGCCGCCGCTCCGTATTTTCGAGAGCATGTCGTCCTGCTCGAACCTGATCAGGAGGAGAGCGATACCGCAGTAAAGCAGCAGGAGCAGGTAGGCGTTATGTTTGAGGAGAAAACTGAAAAACTTCTGCACGATCACAAATTCCGTTTAAGATACCTGATGCCGTCCGCTCCTGTAGTCTGCAAGCCCGTGTGGTTTGCCTGAGCGGTTATTTTTATTACATTTTCCTGTTTCAGGTACAGTATTGTTCCTGGCCAATATGACAAGTTGTCAACATATGGTGCAAAACATAAATATAACAGATAAATTTATTGTTGTCGGCGACAGAGTGTTAATCAAGCCGAAATCTCTCGACGAACGCACAAAATCAGGCATATACCTGCCTCCGGGCATTCAGGAAAAAGCCCGGATCCAGAGTGGTTATGTCATCAAGACCGGGCCGGGCTATCCGGTAGGACCGCCGCCGGAATCCGACGAGCCCTGGAAGGAGCAGCTTACCGGCGCGCAGTACATTCCCCTGCAGGCGAAAGTCGGTGATCTGGCCATTTTCATCCAGAACAGCTCCTATGAGATCGAGTATGAGGAGGAGCGCTACATCATCGTGCCCAACTCGGCGATTCTGCTTCTCATCAGGGAGGACGACGATCTTGAATATTATCTGAAATAACCGGCGGGCAGTTACGGGCCGCATCAAGTTTTCCAGTAACGGGGTACGCTCAGGGCGGAGCCCCGAACCCCTTAGCAACGCGATCATGACTTCTGAACCTGTAGAGCCGTTTCCATCAAAAGAGGAGTTGCTTCTCCGTGTAGGGCAGTTGAAAAAAGAGCTGAATGCGGTTCTGCTTGCCCATTACTACACGCTTCCCGAAATTCAGCAGGCAGCCGATGTTGTCGGCGACAGCCTTGCCCTGGCGCGCAGTGCGGAGAAAACCGGCGCTGACGTGATCGTTTTTGCGGGCGTTTACTTCATGGCCGAGACAGCCAAGATTCTCAATCCCGAAAAGCTGGTGCTCGTTCCCGACGAATATGCCGGATGCCCGCTGGCCGACAGCTGTTCTCCGGAGGAGTTCATGCAGTTCCGCCGGCAGCATCCCGGCGCGGTTGCCGTCAGCTATATCAACTCTTCGGCGGAGATAAAGGCGCTTTCCGATCTTATCTGCACCTCTTCGAACGCCGAGCGGATCATCCGCTCCATTCCTGCCGGGCAGAAGATAATTTTTGGGCCGGACCGCAATCTCGGCGGCTACCTCATGAAAAAGCTGCAGCGGGAGATGGTGCTCTGGCAGGGGTACTGCTATGTACACGAAGCGTTTTCCGAAGAGTACATTCTCGAAGCGTGCCGGCAGTACCCCCATGCCCTCCTGATAGCGCATCCGGAGTGCAGGGAGGAGGTGCTGCGCCATGCCGCTTTCGTCGGCTCCACCCAGGCGCTGCTCGACTTTACGGTATCGAGCCAGTCCTCCGCTTTCATTGTTGCAACCGAGCCGGGCATTCTCTACGAAATGCAGAAACGTTCGCCCCTGAAACAGTTCATTCCGGCGCCCAAGGACATGCAGAACCCGCGCAGCGTCTGCAAGCAGATGAAGCAGAACACGCTCGAAAAGCTGGTGCAGTGCATGCAGGAGCGCAAGCCGGAGGTGGTGCTGCCCGAAGATCTCAGAACCGCCGCCCTGAAGCCGATTCGGCGTATGCTCGATCTTTCGGCCTGAACATGACTTTACCGGGCGCCGGACCGGGTCGGCGCCGTTTCACTCTCGAACCATCAAACCCTCATCACGTATGGAACGCTTTTTCGGACACACATCCAGAGGGATGTCGATCATAACCACCGTTCTGGTCCTGTTTTTCAGCGCCGCCGATGCCTGCGCATGGCATGACCGGACGCATATGGCCGTCGCCCAGGCTGCGGGGTTCGAACGCTGGTACAGCGCCGCGGCTCCCGATGTGGTGAAGTCGAGGGATATGTTCAGGCCCGTCGAGGAGAAGAACCACTACTACAACAACAACGCAGACAGGAAAGTGACGGCGCGGATGGTCATGGAGCAGGTGGAGCGCTTCAACCTGCCTGATGACGAAGAGGGGCACCTTTACGGGGCGATTATCGGTTCCGTCAGGGACTATAAAAAGCTGAGTGCGACCGGCAAGTATGCCGACTATCCGCTCGTGTTCTGCGCCCACTATGCCGGCGATCTCTCCATGCCGCTGCACAATACCGTCTACGACGACTTCAACAGGGAGCGCCACGGCGTCAACGACGGCATTATCGAATGCAACGCCCTGAACAATATCGGCTATATCCAGCGGAGCATGTACGATATCCGTATCGAAAGCGAGGAGGATCTTGCCCGCGAAATCGCACGGGTTGCCGAAACCGCCCGCAGGCTTGGCCGGAAGATCAGAAAAGAGAACCGCAACATGACCCAGGCCGAGACCTATACGCAGGTCATTCACAGCGCGTCGCTCTTCAGGGCCATTCTTCGCTACGTCGGAAAGAACCCCTGCTGATCAATACCGAAAACATGGCAAGCCAGGAACAGCTTTCGGTTCTCCTGCGGGGAGTCGCCTCATGGAACCTGTGGCGCCGTCAGAATGGCATGGCGTATCCGGACCTCCAGGGCGCGGATCTCCAGGGCTTCGACCTCCGTGATGCCGACCTGAGCGGCGCGAGTCTTTCCGGAGCGAATCTGCGGGATTCGGACCTCGGCGGAGCCGATCTCAGGGGGGCCGATCTCGATGGTGCGGATCTTGGAGGAGCCCGGCTGAGCAAAAGCACGATCGACATCAATACCCGGTACGAAACCCTGCTGGGGTGCGATATCGGCGTCAACGGTTTTTATTCCGCCCCGACCGATTCCGCGGCGCTCATGCGTCTCGATCCTCCGGGAAACTCCATGCAGGGGTCCAATGCCGAGGCGGTGATCGAGAGTCTCCGGCAGGCCAGAAAACTCCATACCTTTTCCATGATCCTTGCCGGCATCGGCCTCCTGTTCATCGTCATCCGGCCGAAATCGATATCCCTTCCGTACCTGTCAGGCTCCTTCAAGTTCGATGACCTCAGCTATGCCTTTCTTGCCGCCCTGCTCTCGACCGGCCTCCTGAGTCTTGTGGCTACCTTCATCGACTCGGCCCTGCAGGGTGCGCGCTATCTCAACGACCGCCGTTCGGTCATGACCGTCGGGCATTTCCCCTGGGTGCTTTCAAAATATGAGCAGAATCCGGAGGTCCGCCGTCAGTCGAAAATCCTGCGGTTTTTTCTCAGTTTCCATCCGCTGGTCTATCTCTACTTTTTCGTCAAGTGGGATGCGCTGTTTTCCGGCGACTGGGCAGGGGTTGTCAGTCACTACCAGGAGCTTCCCGTCGTGCTCGGCGAATGGCTGCTGCCGGTTTTCTATGTGATGCTTTTCAGGCTTTGCCTGCGGATTTTCAGGCTTTCCGCCGGCTTTCAGAAGCCGATTCTTTTCGACGCCGAAACCGAACGGGAGCGGCGCTCCGACATGGAGCGTCTCGCCCATGCCGTTGAAGCGCAGGCTGCGGAGATCGCCGCACTCGCCACCCTCCTGCGGGAGGAAAAAGAGCGGTGAGGGATTGACCGGGAGCGGTCGGGGTCGGGCATTATCAGGCTCTTGGTGTTGAACGCTCTACGGAGTTCGATCGATGCTGCAGGGGAATTCGTGCCATGGCCCGAAAATCACCATCCTGTTTTGCCTGCCGGTGAAAAATCGTTACACTTCAGCAATTCATTCGATAGTACGGTGCCGGATGCGTAATGCTGCCGGATAATAGGGAAGTACGTCTGAATCGTATACTGTACCCGCAACTGTAAGATGGTTTGCCGTGAGTCGATACGGACAGCTCTGTCCGGATGGTCGTTGCGGTTCGCGGGCATGCACTCTGCCGATTCCAGATACCACGGGAAAAGCAGGGGAAGGATGCCGCAGGAAAAAGCGTCGGAAGTCGATGCAACCGTCGAAGTCAGGAAACCTGCCGTAATTGCTTGTCGCCGATCGGCTTCGGGAATAGAGCCGGGTGACCTTTTCAGCCGTCTGATCTTTTTTTATTTCATGATCTTTTTTCGTCAGTATGGTGAGGTTATATTATCCATACTATTGCCCCCCTAAAGACAGTAGCAATGGCTTGCAAGCTTGTTGTCCGGGTAAGGTAAATTATTGAATATAAAGGGTTTACCTATCAACAACCATTTATCGATTCTGGAGACTTCATATGAAAATCGCCCGCCTGTTTACCTCTCCCGGAGAGAACGTCTACGACCGTTTCGAGTACACCCTCCGTTCATCCGTGCTGCGTAATCCGGACGGCTCGAAGGTGTTTGAACTGAACGATATCGAGGTGCCGAAACACTGGTCGCAGGTGGCGGCCGATATTCTCGCCCAGAAATATTTCCGCAAGACAGGGGTGCCCCGGCGTGATGCTGACGGAAACGCGGTGCTCGACGAAACGGGCCAGCCTGTAACCGGCAGCGAGCGCTCCATCAAGGAGGTCGTGCACCGTCTTGCCGGATGCTGGAAGGAGTGGGGCGAAAAGAACCGTTATTTCGATTCGCCCGACGACGCGCAGGCTTTCTACGACGAGGTCGCCTATATGCTGCTCCGCCAGATGGGCGCACCCAACTCTCCCCAGTGGTTCAATACCGGACTGAACTTCGCCTACGGCATCGACGGACCCGCTCAGGGGCACTTCTATGTCGATCCGGCAACCGGCCAGACCAGGGAGTCCGAAGACGCCTATTCCCGTCCCCAGGCGCATGCCTGTTTCATCCAGTCGGTCAATGACGATCTGGTCAACGACGGGGGCATTTTCGATCTTGCCGTGCGCGAAGCGAGAGTGTTCAAGTTCGGCAGCGGATCGGGCACCAACTACTCGAACCTGCGTTCATCCGGCGAAAAACTCAGCGGCGGCGGCAGCTCTTCGGGGCTGATGAGCTTTCTCAAGATATTCGATTCGGCGGCCGGAGCCATCAAGTCCGGCGGAACCACCCGTCGCGCGGCCAAAATGGTGATTGTCGATATCGACCACCCGGACGTGGAGCGCTTCATCGAGTGGAAGGCTCGTGAAGAGGACAAGGTCGCTTCACTGGTGGCCGGTTCGAGGATCTGCTCCCGTTTTCTCAAGGCGATTGTCGACGAAGCCATTGCCAACGGCTCCGACCGTTCCGAAAACATGAAGCTGCAGCTTCTCATCAGGAACGCTCTTTCGCGGGCCGTGCCGATGAACTATATCCTCAGGGTGCTTGCCTTGGTCGATCAGGGTTACACCACCCTCGACTTCGACGAATACGATACGCATTACGAATCCGAAGCCTACCAGACCGTCGGCGGCCAGAACTCGAACAACACCGTCAGGGTCACCAACGCCTTCATGAAAGCCGTCGAAAACGACGATATGTGGGTGCTCCGCGAGCGTACGACCGGCAAAACCGCAAGAGCCGTGAAAGCCCGCGACCTCTGGGAAAAAATTCTCATGAGCTCATGGAAATGCGCCGATCCCGGCCTCCAGTTCGATACCACCATCAATGAGTGGCATACCTGTCCGGAGAGCGGCAGGATCAATGCAAGCAATCCGTGCTCCGAGTACATGTTTCTCGACGATACCGCATGTAATCTGGCCAGTCTCAACCTGATTCATTTCGTCGATGAATCGACCGGAAAGATCAGGGTCAGGGAGCTGCTGCACGCTTCGGCACTCTGGACCGTGGTGCTGGAGATATCGGTGCTGATGGCGCATTTCCCGTCGAAGGATATCGCCCGTCTCAGCTACGAGTACCGCACGCTCGGTCTTGGCTTCGCCAATCTCGGTACCGTGCTGATGGTGCTCGGCATTCCTTACGATTCGCCCAAGGCCCTCGCCCTGGCCGGCGCGATTTCCGCGCTCATGACCGGTCAGGCTTATGTGACCTCGGCTGAAATGGCAAAGGATCTCGGCGCGTTTGCCGGCTACGCGGCCAATTCCAAAGAGATGCTGCGCGTCATCCGCAACCACCGCCGTGCCGCCCGCAACAATTCGGAGGAGGAGTACGAGGGACTCAGCGTCAAGCCCCGCGGCATCGACAGCGAATACTGTCCGGCCGACCTTTTCGATGCTGCCGGAAAAATATGGGATGAAGCCCTGCAGAAAGGCAAAAAGCACGGCTTCCGCAACGCGCAGGTCAGCGTCATCGCCCCTACCGGCACGATAGGTCTGGTGATGGACTGCGACACCACCGGCGTCGAGCCCGAGTTCGCCATCGTCAAGTTCAAGAAACTGGCCGGCGGCGGTTACTTCAAGATCGTCAACCAGTCGGTGCAAAAGGCTCTCGAACGGCTCGGCTACACCGACTCGCAGATCGACGATATCGAAAAGTACTGCAAGGGTCACGGCACGCTTGCCGGATGCCCCGCCATCAACCGCCAGTGGCTGAAGAGCAGGGGATTTACCGACGAGAAGATCGAGCAGGTCGAGTTGCAGCTCGAAACCGTTTTCGACATCCGTTTCGCCTTCAACAAGTGGATACTCGGCGAGGAGTTCTGCCAGTCGCTGGGCTTCAGCGACGAACAGCTCAACAGTCCCGATTTCGACATGCTTCAGGCGCTCGGGGCCACCGAACGGGACAGCGAAGTCGCCAACGACTACATCTGCGGCACCATGACCATCGAAGGGGCGCCCCATCTGAAGCTCGAACACCTGCCGGTTTTCGACTGCGCCAGCCGGTGCGGCAGAAAAGGGGAGCGCTATATCACCCACATGGCCCATGTCCATATGATGTCCGCCGTACAGCCCTTCATTTCCGGAGCCATCTCGAAAACCGTCAACATGCCGGGCTCGGCCACAACTGCCGAAATCGGCGACGTATACCGTGCCGCCTGGCAGCATATGGTCAAGGCCATCACCATCTACCGTGACGGTTCGAAGCTCTCGCAGCCGCTCAACATTTCAAGCTACAAGGACCTCGACGAGATCATCATGCTCGGCAACGAAGAGACGCTCGACGAAACAAAAGGTCCGAGGGAAGTTCAGGAGCGGATTGTCGAGCGGGTCTATCACCGCTCGGAGCGCCGGATGCTGCCCAAGCGGCGCAAGGGGTATATCCGTGAAGCCTACGTCGGCGGCCACAAGGTGTTTCTCCGTACCGGCGAGTACGAAGACGGCTCGCTCGGGGAGGTGTTTATCGACATGTACAAGGAGGGCGCTTCGTTCAAGGGTCTCCTTAACTGTTTCGCCGTGCTCGCCTCCAAGGCCCTGCAGTACGGCATGCCGCTCGAAGAGCTTGTGGACAGCTTCACCTTCACCCGGTTCGAACCCGCCGGTGCGGTGCAGGGTCACAATGCCATCAAGAACTCCACCTCGATTCTCGATTACGTGTTCCGCTCGATCGGCTACGACTATCTCGGTCGCAAGGATTTCGTGCATGTCAAGGCTGTCGACGAGGTGCCGCCGTCGGGAGGCGAAGGGGATGACAAGGCGAAAAGCAACGGCTCGGCCCACCGGGAGCCGGTTGCGGAAACGGTTGCGGAGCAGCATCACCTGATGTCGGAGTACGCCTCGAGCATGAGCACCCAGATGCTGCAGGCAAAGGTTCAGGGCTTTACCGGAGAGCAGTGCGAAAACTGCGGATCGATGCGGGTGAAACAGAACGGAACCTGCAAGGTGTGCGAGGATTGCGGTACCACGACCGGCTGTTCGTAAGCCGGGGAAGAGGTTTCCGGACGGGTTTGGGAGAAGCTGAAGGAAAAAGGTGAAAGAGGGTGTCCCCGATATGACCGGGGACACCCTCTTTCGCGTTGTGTTACTGGGCGACTGCCGCCGGGGCGGGCCGGTACCCGGTTTCCGACGCCACCAGGCATGATTCCTGCAGATTCATGCCGCTGATCTGCAGGGTTCTTGAAGGGGAGTGGCGCACCAGTTCATAGTCGTGCGTTCCTATCAGTACGGTAATGCCTTTCTGGTTGATCCGCTTCAGGTATTCAAGAATCTCGATCGAGGTATCGGGGTCGAGGTTGCCGGTGGGTTCATCGGCGAGCACCACCAGCGGTTCCCGCACAATCGCCCGTGCAATGGCCACCCGCTGCTGTTCTCCCCCCGAAAGGCAGAGCGGCATCTGCCGCGCGGCATGCTGGAGCCCTACGCTTTCGAGGGCGTGCATCACCTTCTCCTGAACCAGCTTCTCTTTCGTGCCGGTGACTTTCAGCACAAAGGCCAGATTGTCGTAAACACTGCGGTCCTCGAGCAGGCGGAACTCCTGGAAGACGATGCCGAGCTTGCGGCGCAGGTGCGGAATCTGCCGTTTTCTTATGGTGCGCGAACTGTAGCCGGCAATCTGGATCTCCCCTTTTTTGGGTCGGATATCCATGTAGAGCGACTTGAGCAGCGTGGTTTTCCCGCTGCCGCTTTTTCCGACGATATAGACAAGTTCTCCGGGCTGAACGGTCAGGTTCAGGTCGCGGAATATGGCTTTTTTGTTCAGTTCGAGGTCAACCTGGATGAATGAAATCATGATGATCGTTCCGTTTGTTTTCGGTTCCTGACTATTCTGAGGGCGAGCAGAGCCGCTTCGCAGCAGCTCCGTTCGGAGGCTTTGCCCGATCCGGCAATATCGAAACTGGTGCCGTGGTCGGGAGAGGTGCGTACTATCGGGAGGCCGAGGGTGACGTTGACGCCGGTATCGAAAGCCAGCACCTTGAAGGGCAGCAGCCCCTGATCGTGGTACATGGCCACCACCATGTCGAATTTCCTGTAACGTTGCGCTCCGAAGAATCCGTCGGCAGGAAAGGGACCCTCCACCTGAAGGCGTCCGGCGAGGCTCGCGATTGCGGGAGCGATGACCTCTTTCTCTTCGCTGCCCATTATTCCGCCGTCCGAAGCGTGCGGGTTGAGTCCGAGCACGGCCATGCGAGGCAGCGCGATGGCGAAATCGGTTTTCAGGGAGCGCGCAAGGTTTTCAAGAAAGCCCGTAAGGTCCATCTCCCGGATGCGGTCCGGCACTTCTGCAAGCGGGACGTGAATCGTGGCAAGGGCAACCCGCAGTTCCGTCACCGGGTCGAAAAACATCATGGTGGGGGAGCTTACGCCGAAAATTTTCCCGAGAAAACCCGTGTGGCCGCTCTCTTTATAACCTGCAAGGGCAACCGCTTCCTTGTTGATCGGAGCGGTTACGAGTGCGTCGCAAATACCGCTGCGGCAGAGTTCGGCGGCGGCGGCTACCGAGAGCATGGCGATCCGGCCGGAGTCAGCAGAAACGGTTCCGGGGCTTATCGTCTCCGGTTCGGCCACGCTCAGTACGGGAAGCACGCCGCAATGCGGGGTGCAAAGCCCGCTGAGTGCGGCTGCATCGTTCACCAGTTCGAGTTCTACCGGAAGATCGAGCCTTTTCCGGTAATATTCCATCGCCTTGTACGAGCCGGCCACCAGAAAGGAGTGACCGGTTTCGCGAAGCTTCTGAAAGCTTTTCAGAATGACCTCTGGCCCGATGCCGTTCAGATCACCGATGGAAAAGACAATTCGCATGTTCAGAGGCGTTTGTAGGCATTGGCGATTTTCTCGTCCTTTTTGACCCCCTTCAGGGCCATCCAGAAGAGCAGCGGTTCGGGCAGCATCATGAACATGCCGATCTCCGGCTTGTGTGCGGCCTCAAGGCCTGCAACCTGGAAATACTGGTTCAGAAAGTGCGCCGCCGCGAGCCCGGAGAGCAGGTCTGCCACGAAAAGCAGCAGCGCCAGCACGATGAGATTGCTCTGCAGGGACCTGTTTTTGTAGAGAAAGATCGCAGCGAGCGACACGAGGGCGGTGAGCGGAGAGAAGATGCCTGCGGCATAGCTTGCCGTCACCTGCAGCAGGCCCGCCTCCGGCCTGGCTCCGAAATCGTAGAAAAGCACCAGTTCGTTCGAGCTGAAGCTCCAGAACGGAACGAACATGCTCAATGCGGCAAGCAGTGCGGCGACGAGGAGGTAAAGCGACTGGATTCTGGCTAACATGGGTCTGGCGGTTTAAGGTGCATGATAACGAGTACGTCAATATAACATAATCACCGGAAAAGAGTCCCAGCGCTAAACCCCTTATTGCCTCAAAGACTTTCCCGCATGCTGATTTAGCATTGCGAAATCATGATTAATCCACGCACCCCCTTGCAGGGGTGCGACCGAGCGTCCTTTTCGTACATCTTCTGTACCTGGTTTCAATCCACGCGCCCGCATGGGGCGCGACAATTAACAGCACCATGACACTCACGGGATGCAAGCGTTTCAATCCACGCGCCCGCATGGGGCGCGACTTCGTACTGGTGGCCATTACGTGCCATGCGCTCCTGTTTCAATCCACGCGCCCGCATGGGGCGCGACGAAAGAACAGCCTGTTCGCCGATCTGAGCAAGGGTTTCAATCCACGCGCCCGCATGGGGCGCGACTGGTTATACTTCTTTGAAGTTGTTGAGATTGAAGAGGTTTCAATCCACGCGCCCGCATGGGGCGCGACATGGTTGCTGATCGGAGCACTGTACCGGTGGCCGAGTTTCAATCCACGCGCCCGCATGGGGCGCGACAATCCAAGCAGCTTTTCCTTATCCGGTGCCTGAGTTTCAATCCACGCGCCCGCATGGGGCGCGACTTCCGGATTCCAACGAAATCCCCAGCCTGATCGAAGTTTCAATCCACGCGCCCGCATGGGGCGCGACCCAGGGCTGGACGTTGCTGATGAGGGCCGGGACAAGTTTCAATCCACGCGCCCGCATGGGGCGCGACTATATCCGGGGTTGCTTCTTTGTTCGGCGGTGTTTCAATCCACGCGCCCGCATGGGGCGCGACCTTCAGGGTTGGCGCTCCCGACACCTTAATGAGTCGGGTTTCAATCCACGCGCCCGCATGGGGCGCGACTGTCTGAGCAACAGGATTGACGTTGACCATAGATGTTTCAATCCACGCGCCCGCATGGGGCGCGACATGCTCATGGTCAAGCGTTGATAGTTGCGATAGTGTTTCAATCCACGCGCCCGCATGGGGCGCGACCATCAGGATCACCGGAGATGCAGCAGCGAAAACATTGTTTCAATCCACGCGCCCGCATGGGGCGCGACTTTCCGCGCTTGCGAATAGCATAGAGGGTCGGAGTTTCAATCCACGCGCCCGCATGGGGCGCGACGTCAGACCAAGCTCGATTTCTACTGGCCGAGTCTGGCGTTTCAATCCACGCGCCCGCATGGGGCGCGACTCAACGGCCACGGTTTCACCAAGTCGTTTACGGTTTCAATCCACGCGCCCGCATGGGGCGCGACCGCCAGACTGGCAGTCATAGTCCCAGACGTGGACGAGTTTCAATCCACGCGCCCGCATGGGGCGCGACAGATGAACGCGGAATTTCGGCGCGCGGAATCATCGTTTCAATCCACGCGCCCGCATGGGGCGCGACGTCCGTTTCGAACTGGCCGATTTCGTAGAGCTCGTTTCAATCCACGCGCCCGCATGGGGCGCGACCACCGACAATAGGAGCAATCGCTTCAATGACATGATGTTTCAATCCACGCGCCCGCATGGGGCGCGACAAAAACCTGGGATGGCTGCTTCAACATTCGGAAGTTTCAATCCACGCGCCCGCATGGGGCGCGACCAAACTTGGGAACGTCTCGAAGTCCGAGAAAAATGTGGTTTCAATCCACGCGCCCGCATGGGGCGCGACGACCGATAACGTAGCCGTGTTCCGTGAAGGATTTAGTTTCAATCCACGCGCCCGCATGGGGCGCGACCAATAAAATCCGGGCCGAGAGTCGGCCGGGTAGTGTTTCAATCCACGCGCCCGCATGGGGCGCGACCCCTTGCGTCTTTTTCATAGAGCTTTTGTATCTGGTTTCAATCCACGCGCCCGCATGGGGCGCGACGAACGAGGAATTTCCGCATGCGGTACGGTTGAGTTTCAATCCACGCGCCCGCATGGGGCGCGACCGTACTGGTGGGCGTTTCGAGCCATGCGCTCCTGTTTCAATCCACGCGCCCGCATGGGGCGCGACCAATGTGAAGGCTCTGGTCAGGCGGAAGATGATCCGTTTCAATCCACGCGCCCGCATGGGGCGCGACCCCCCCTCGCATCACGTTCGTACATCTTTTGAACCTGTTTCAATCCACGCGCCCGCATGGGGCGCGACCCCCCCTCGCATCACGTTCGTACATCTTTTGAACCTGTTTCAATCCACGCGCCCGCATGGGGCGCGACTAGCGAGCCGACCGAAACCGGTTAACCGGTAACTGTTTCAATCCACGCGCCCGCATGGGGCGCGACCCCTCGATGAAAGATTGAGGCTCCATCATAATGGTTTCAATCCACGCGCCCGCATGGGGCGCGACGGGGTTGAAGCCAAAGGACGAAAGCTTTTGTATCAGTTTCAATCCACGCGCCCGCATGGGGCGCGACGTACCGATGTCGCCGAAACACATCAGCCCACCGATGTTTCAATCCACGCGCCCGCATGGGGCGCGACTCAGCATCGTCAGTATGTTCCTGGAGTCCATACCGGAGTTTCAATCCACGCGCCCGCATGGGGCGCGACATCTCGTACCGCTTCATATCAGCTTTTACGTCCTCCAGTTTCAATCCACGCGCCCGCATGGGGCGCGACATCCACCGGAAGGGGGGGTTACTGTCGGAATAATGTTTCAATCCACGCGCCCGCATGGGGCGCGACTTCAGACGAGCCGTTGCTCCACTGATAGAGCCCCTGTTTCAATCCACGCGCCCGCATGGGGCGCGACAAAAACACACTGGTGACCGTCTTGAAGCAATGGAGTTTCAATCCACGCGCCCGCATGGGGCGCGACGTCGAAGCGTTTACGAAGTTTTGAAGGTAAAGCATCGTTTCAATCCACGCGCCCGCATGGGGCGCGACCACTTGCCAAATTATGGCATCATGGCTTACATGTTTCAATCCACGCGCCCGCATGGGGCGCGACCCCTTACTCTGAACTTCTTTATCAACTTCATCAAGTTTCAATCCACGCGCCCGCATGGGGCGCGACCCCCGACAAGTGGCGCAATAGCTTCGATGACATAATGTTTCAATCCACGCGCCCGCATGGGGCGCGACTTTCCACGCTTGCGAATAGCATAGAGAGTCGGCGTTTCAATCCACGCGCCCGCATGGGGCGCGACCCCCCCCCCTATGTACTCGGGGCGTGCCAATCTGTTTCAATCCACGCGCCCGCATGGGGCGCGACCTACGGGCATATCTTCATAACCCTCCTTTGCATCGTTTCAATCCACGCGCCCGCATGGGGCGCGACGTCATCGTGCTTCAAGGATTACGCCTTGCTGATCGAGTTTCAATCCACGCGCCCGCATGGGGCGCGACGTCATCGTGCTTCAAGGATTACGCCTTGCTGATCGAGTTTCAATCCACGCGCCCGCATGGGGCGCGACTCCCGTCCGGATTTCGTTTTCTGGAGTAAGCTTGTTTCAATCCACGCGCCCGCATGGGGCGCGACCCGCCATCCTCCGGCATCAATGTCCCATACCGGAAGTTTCAATCCACGCGCCCGCATGGGGCGCGACCTTCTTCTCTTTCATGACCACTGCGGCGATAAGTTTCAATCCACGCGCCCGCATGGGGCGCGACTTGATTATTACTGGCCCGCTTTATCGATGATCGGTGTTTCAATCCACGCGCCCGCATGGGGCGCGACCCGTTTGGGAAGCAATAGCGAAGGCTCACGAGGAGTTTCAATCCACGCGCCCGCATGGGGCGCGACTAACCGAGTGCGTCAAGGTTGAAATAAATATCAGTTTCAATCCACGCGCCCGCATGGGGCGCGACTATTTTTTCGTCGGCTGCTGCGTGGTGGTCTATGTTTCAATCCACGCGCCCGCATGGGGCGCGACATCAGACCATGCAGTACCACCTGAAGCACGGCGTGTTTCAATCCACGCGCCCGCATGGGGCGCGACTTCCGCCTTGTATCCGGAAGTACGGGACGTTATGTTTCAATCCACGCGCCCGCATGGGGCGCGACTGCGTGTCAGAGTTTTTCAATGTCAAGTTTTTTAAGTTTCAATCCACGCGCCCGCATGGGGCGCGACTAACCATGGGTATCGACCAGTTCCCGACCATAGACGTTTCAATCCACGCGCCCGCATGGGGCGCGACGCCGAGGATACCAAGCCATGGCCCGACGACCTCAGAGTTTCAATCCACGCGCCCGCATGGGGCGCGACGTAAGGACTGACACCCAGAAAGAGCGTAGAGCAGTGTTTCAATCCACGCGCCCGCATGGGGCGCGACGTTCAGCCTTCAGCCCGGTCAAACCGAGTTCGACAGTTTCAATCCACGCGCCCGCATGGGGCGCGACCGTCAATCTATGGAGTCAGGTATTCCATGGCCTGCGGAGCATTATCCGCGAACCACTTCGTATGTCAAATAACAGTTCACGCGAACCTGACTATGAAAAAATTAAGTTCTTATAAATATTGCTGTTAGCTGTTTCGCGAACATCCCTGAATTTCAGGTACAGCTTGACGTTCGCGCGTCATAAAATCAACGGCCCTTCGAGGTCGCGGGGTTCTTTCGCCCCTTCGTGTTCAATACGGTTTTGCCAGTTGGAGCCGAGGAAATAAAACCGCAGGCTGTCATGCGCATGATCCATTTCGTGCATCAGTTTTGCGCGCAGTTTTACCCATTGTGCCGGATCGACATTACATTCGAATACCGAAAACTGAACCCGTTGGCCATAGTTCTGGCAGGTTTTTGCAATCCTTCGCAATCTGCGCCTGCCGGTAGGCGTTTCTGTATTGACGTCGTAGGTTATCAGTACCAGCATTGGTCATCTCCAGACAAAAGGCGGGTACATATCGATATCTCCACGGATATACCGAGCCAGCAACATAGCCTGCATATGCCAGATGAGCCCCACCGCCATTTTTTCCCTGACAAACGGATGCTCTATTTCTTCCTGTTTTCTTTTTTGATAAGCCGTTATCAATGTTTTTCTTGCATCGTCTTTCATCAGCACCGCGCCAGTTTCGGATACCGTAAAGTCATTCGCCTGAATCTGACCCCGGTTGATCAGCGACAATGCCATTCTGTCGGCGATATAGGATCGGAACTCTTCAAGCATATCGAGTGCGAGGCTCGGCCGGCCGGGTCGGTCCTTGTGCAGAAAACCCGCTGCTGGATCGAGCCCGCATGACTCAAGTGCGGAGCGGATATCGTGCGTCACAAGCGTATAGAGAAACGACAGCAGGCAATTTACCCGGTCAACCGGTGGCCGACGGTTTCGGCCATTGAACCGGAGTAACGGATCGGAAGCGGTGATGCACTGGTCGAATACCTCGAAATAAATTCTTCCTGCTTCACCCTCTATTCCCCTGATTCGCTCCTGATCGGTTTCATCAGCAAGCTTTTTTATACAACCGGCAAGCAGTTGCTGGGCATAATGCAGTTTTTCGCTATCGACCTTTTCGGAGTGGTCCCGCAAGGCCCGTGCAAGCGTAACCCTGCTGTTTCCGATTTTTCCGATGACGAACGCTCGGGCAAGCATGGCTGACTGCAGATAGTTGTCGGCTTGCCTGTACTGTGCTCGCCTGAGCAGAATGTTGCCTTTCGTTGGCCCCTGAACCTGACAGAGGAACTTGCCGTATTCGGTAAGGAACGTAACGGTTACACCCTTTTCTGCACAGTGGCCCATGAGAAACGGGCTGCAGGTTATCTGCCCAAAACAGATAATACCGTCAAGCATATGAAGGGGCAATCGAACCTTTTCAACCTTATCGATTTTTATGACCGCACACTCTCCTTCTTTCGACAGATATGCACCCTGAGTGGTTACGAACAGCGTGTTGAGCAGCTTTTTCAAATTCCATCCTCCGATAGCTCTCGAAGCAATTTGTGCACATAATTTTTAGCTGACCGACTATGGACAACGATCTCGGGCAGACAGAGTTCCTGTAACGAGCACTGGTTGCATTTCGGGCCGGGTTCCGGCGGGGGAGTGACGCCATTCCTGAACAGTTCATGAACGCATTCTGCAGTTGTAGCGGTTTTTTCTCGAAGTGTAGCATCGAAAACTACCTCGAATCTGCGTTTTGTCTGGCCATAGAACAATGCGCCAGCAGGAATGGCTATGCCCAGCATCTCCTCAAGACAGATGGCCTGGGCACAGAGCTGAACCTTGTCGGCATCATGCTTTTTCTGCCGGCCACGCTTGTACTCAATCGGGAACGGCTCCTCACGGCCATTTCGCTTATGCCATTCCACAACGTCAGCTATACCCGAAGTGCCAAGCATAGCACTCCGTAGAGGGACGCTTCTTGTGGTTCGAACCCCTGGACGGTACGACGGTTCCCCGTCGTCAACCCGCTCATGCATCTCCCTGCCCTCGGCAGTGTAGCTGTTTTCAGCCCATACCTGTTCGATATGGATCAGCGCACACTGCCGGGGGCAATAGACGAAATGCTGCAATGCCGAGAGCGCTATGAAGTCGGATTCATCGTACATGCTTTTCAGCACAGCATTTTATGCAAAGTCACGCCGTCAAGGCCGCTTTCATCTACCGTAACGGTGTAGTCCTCAAATGAACGAGCTGGCCCTTCGGATTCCGGTTTTCGTTCGATCTTGATCCGTTCAAACAACTTGTGGGCCGGAGCGTTACCCAAAGCTGTGCTGTGCTCGAAAACATAGAGACCTTGAGTAGACATCATGCCACGAGCAGCAGAACGGTCATGCTCGAACATGTTCTGTAATGCTTCCCAGAAAAGGTTCATATCTTCTTCTGAAAAGCCAGTCAGGTTTGCGAGGTGGGCCGAAACGAATCCATGAGCCAGATATAAGCCGTAGGGTACGGTATACTTCCGACCCATCGTTCGGTTATCGCCGCTTTGTTTTTCAGCTTCTGCTTCTGTTGTAACTGCCATACGCGTAATGCTATGTTCCAGAGCTACAACAGGCTCTACTGATCGGGCAAATGTCATCTGAACAGGTCCACGAACCTGCCCGGCATTTTTTCCTGTACTCATAACGGCCCCGAATGTCCGAATATCATAGTACTTTAAACACATCCACGCACGTGCAGCTTCAGTTTTTTCTCCTTTTTCTTTTTTCCTCACTGATTCCTGTTCATGAGCTTCATCAATAAGGGTATTCAGAACAGCTTTTTCCTTGATAAAAATATCCTTACCTGAAAGCTGTACATAGTTTCGAACCTTGCGTTTCAGGCAAACATCGGTCACAAGACCCATACCGGTTTCAGCATCGATTCTGGGCAGATTTCCCGCATCAGGATCACCGTTTGGATTGCCGTCCTGTACATCAAACAACAAGACAAAATCGTACCGCTTTGTAAGATCGCTCATGATTATTCTCCCTGATTTTTGGATTCGTCGGTTGAAGAAGTCTTTGTAAACAATGCCTGACGCTGGTGATAGTACCCGATAGCAAAACGGGCCTGATCCTCCATGGCCAGATGAGCAGGCATGTTTGTTTCGATTCCGTCAAATATGTCTGCAAGCATCCGTTCGAAATTGATTTTTCGGCCTACATTATCAAGTTTGGCAAGATGATGGTTTTTCAGTTTCAGCAATTGCGAAAACACCGTTACAGGTGTAGATGAAGCCGCACCATAAAACCGGTCACGAATCGTTGCATTTAATCCGGGGTTTGCTTCTTCCTGAATTTTTTCAAGAACGGCAAAAAGCCGCCCAAGCCGGTATCCCGGATTGATATTGGTAGTATCAAGAGCCACGGTAATTGTCTCCTTTTCTTTGGTTGAGTAAATTCTGTAAAACCTGTTCAGGTAGGCTTTTAAAATTCCTGCTTGCATCCTTGTGACGTCCTGCGTTGCGCGAATGCGCCGGATGGTTTGCTGGAGCATTGTTGCTGGATACTGCCCACCCGTGATAACGGATTCAAAAATCTGCCCGGAAAGATTTGGTGGAACGTTATCAACCTTGTTCTCATTTGCCATTGCGGAAAGAAGCCAGAACAGTGAGTAGCGACCAGCATCTTTTGGCGGGCGAACAATTTCAAGGTCATCGAAATGCTGACGGATTTTTCCGGAAAATTCAGGGATTGTTCCTGTGTGCCAGAATCGGACGGAAATTCGGGCTGCATTTGGTGCAAGACCGAGTACATAAAATCGGGTTTTGGAATCCGTATTCAGATGGCCGGTAAAAACGCCTTGATAGAGTGCTTTGACTGCCCGGACGTCCTCGTCAGGATCATCTTTTGACGGGAATTTGAAAAAGGCAGGGAATATCTCTTCAAAAGCATCATTTCTCTCAGACCAGAAAACTGTTGACGCATCACCAACCTGAACCTTGTTTTTGGAGCTCTTGCCAAGAAGAAGATTCATGGCTGTCGTATAGGAAAATGCTGCTAACTCACTGACAGGGGCGTTATAATTCTGTTTTTTCCCATAGGATTCAAAAGCACTCAGATTAAATGAAACCAAAGATGCTCCAGATGATTGGGCGCCCCGTACACCTTTTATCGCTGCGTGAAGACGGGCAATCGAATCGTCTTTGCCCGATATGAGACAAACCCCGGCATCTTCCGCTATTTTCTCCGTTTTTGTCAAATAGGGTTTCAAGGTAGCGCACAAACTCGCATCTGCGGAGCCTTCTACACGGAATACAATATTGGCATTCGTTTCATAAGCTTCTTTCCATATCGCGTTTCCCGGCAACCCGGCATTGATTTTATCTAACGGATCGTTTTCAAGAAATACAAGTAGTGGCGAAATGATCGAAAGGGTGTTTTTATCATGACAGAAGGTCGTCTTCACGCGTTGCAAAAAGGCATGTTTCCGGGTATCAATATCATTGCGATTTCTTGGGTTAGCTCCAATCGCATATTCGATATTATCCCATAATAAGTTGGCCTTGACTCCCGTCGTTCTTTTTTCTGCAATAGGTACTAAAAAAGCTTTTGCCCTTTTCTTTTTACCGTCTCCTTCGCGTGTATCCTCAAGCGTGATGAAGTTGCCATCGCGATCAATCACAATGACAAAAGGAATTTCCTTCCATTCGAATCCTTCAGGCGCAATACCGCTCCCCGGATCGGCAGCTTTGCGTTGGTAATAGTCGTAGAGTGCCTGTAAAATCATTTCCTCACCTCCTCGCTATCCCAAGCTGGTACATTAATCACCCCTTGTTCCATATGGGCCCTGAAAAACGCCGGTGAGGGTTCTTTGACGTTCTTTTCAAAGTCAAGATCGTAGAGCATGAAACCAAGATCGCGCGTTTCACTTATTGGAGCTGCTTCAGTTGAAAGGTCATCGAGCAACCTGAAGTCGCAGCTGAACTCTCGGCAACCGAGATAAGGCTGGTTGAAACACTGGCCTTTTCGAGCCCGGCGCTCGAAGATGCCATAGTATTTGCCTGGGTTCTCGTCTTTCCTGAACTCTTCTTTTTCCCACGGATCAAGTAGCGGTTCTGGAATGGACAGCCTTGTTTCGCTTCTGCTGGAGGGTGGGATAAACTCAAGCTCGGCATGAAGCCGGTAGGCCACATCTCGAAGAAACAGACCAGCCCGTTGCTGTCGAGCATCTTCAATGAAAATACCGTCGCTTCGCTCGCTTGCTGTTTGACCGACTTCATTGCGTCTCACCGAAATCCATTTGATCGGGTTCAGCACCTCGATTTTGCGAATCCGCCAGCGAATGGCGGGTTTCCAGAAAATAGCCTCGAAAATGCCCCTTGCCGCCGAAGGGGTAATGACGTCGTAACTGACGCGTTCCACCTTCATTTCCGGTCTGGTGAAACAGGCATAATCGCCTTTCACTTCAAGGCAGAACGTTTTATTGAAATGTTCCATAGAGTGTCATTTTCATGATTGACTTACCAGTAGAAATCCAGCGTTGCATCGACATTCAGGCCAAAAACCGGATGGTATGCACTCTCCGCCAGCTGCACCCATACACCGTTGATATTTTCAATCAGCCCGTTATTTCTGAGTTGCATCAAATCCTTGTCATACACGTTGACAGAAAAACGCTGCAATCGTCGCATCAGCTTGCGATTCGGGCCGCCATAACGCAGTTGGTCGATCAACGGATTGCTATCGATTTTTCCTGATCGGTATCGCACGATAACACCATGCTGGCTCTTGTCATCGATCAGCTTGAAACGCAGGGCGGCAGTACGGAACTGGATGTTGAGACGAGGGGCATCTGCCACAAGCAGATCCATGATCTTTTGCTCATCGAAACTGTTCAATCGTCCGTAATAAAGACTGAAGTATTGCCTGAAGGCTTCCGGCATGAGGGATGTTGCCAGTTCCGGAAATGCGCGGAACATCTCCTTCCCGGCCTGTTCGGCCTTCAGCATGGTACCGGGAGGAGGTGGTTTCGGTGGGTTGAACACAAGGACATTCCCTCTTTCAAGTTTTCCTTCCCGGTTGCACCTGCCGGCAGCCTGTGCAATGCTGTCGAGACCGCTGAAGGCACGATAAACCACAGGGAAGTCGATATCCACACCGGCTTCGAGCAGTTGTGTGCTGACGACATGAACAGGTTCTCCCTCGATGAGTTTTGACTTGATACCGGCGATAACTGCACTCCTGTGTTCGGGGCACATCAGAGCAGAAAGATGAATGGTTTCTTCCTGCATGAGCTTGTGCAACTCACGGCAATCTTTTCGAGTGTTGACGATGCATAGCGCCTGTCGTTGGGCTGTGAGGGCTTCAGCTATTTCTTGCCATTCATGACTGGTATCGGAACTGCCAAGCATGTTCACCGTAACTCGCTGAAATACCTTGAACAGGCTTTCGGGATCGGACATCAGTTCCCTGACACAGTGATCCTTGAAACCTTTCAGCACATTCTGACCAGTTCCAACTCTGCCGGACAAGACAGGTTGTGTAGCCGTGCACAGTACAATCGATGTTCTGAAATACTCTGCAAGCAATCCAAGAACGGAAACCACAGGTTGGAGATAACCGGTAGGCAGCATCTGCACTTCGTCAAGCACAATAACCGAATTGACGATATTGTGCAGCTTCCGGCAGGCCGAGCTTTTAGCAGCGAAAAGAGATTCAAACAACTGCACGTTTGTGGTCACGATAATCGGCACATCCCAGTTTTCTGCAGAAAGCCTCGATTTCCAGGTTCCCCTGTCGGGATCGAGGTTGCTGTGATGTTCCAGAACGGCGTCACTGCCGAAAACCTCACGATAAACCGCAGCAGTCTGTTCAATAATACTGGTGTAGGGAATCGCGACGATAATCCGTTTTTTCCCATGCTTCAGGGCATGTTCAAGGGCAAAAGCCATTGACGCAAGGGTCTTTCCTCCACCAGTGGGAACCGTCAGTGAAAAAAGCCCTGGCTTCAGAGATGCCTTCGTACAGCATTCTTCAAGAATCATCTTTCTTGCACGATTTACCGGTGAATCGTTGGCTTCAGCCTGTTTTCGTGCCATGAAATGATCAAGCTTCTTTTTCAGTTCGGAAAGATCGTATGTCTGTTGCCGCGCTTCAGCCTGATCCGGATTCATGAACGCCTCAGTATCGAGAAAGTCCGCATCGACAAGACAGGAATAAAGCATGCGAATCCACAGGTGCATCATTTCAGGAACCAGAGTCTCGCTTCCGCATGGTTGTGTTGTCGGCAAGGAAACATCGAGTATGTCGGTCGGAGGATTACCCTGTAAAGCTTTTTGAAGATGGTCCTTTATCTCGATCCGTTCGGACAATGTTTGACCACCAGTACCGGGTTCACGATACCAGTCAGGCAACCCCGTATGATGTCCGGCAATGAGATAAGCCAGAGCTTTACCGATCATTTCATTTTTCTGCATGGCATGGATGGCTCCTGCAGCTGAATGGTCAATCTTGCCCATTCTCCTCCTCGCTGTAGTCTCCGTTATTTCTCCTGAGATACTCCTGCCAGAGAGGATTGTACTTTCCAAGATCATGCAGTTTACCGGCAGCGGCGGCCCAGTCTTCATTGCCAAACTCAACGGCGAATGAAGCGGCTCGTTCCGATACTTTCAAGAGATGTTCATGCAGGCTGTGTTCCTGCAATTCTTCATCTGACTCAGGACGAAGATGGGCTATGGTATTACGTGTACGAGGTTCGAAATTCATATGATCCTGAAGAGAACTGTTCATGAAAAAAATTCGAATTTTCAGATCGGCAATCAAGAGGGGGAAAGAATGCGACAGCGTGGGGGTGTTGCTGGCGCGATAATAATAATGCCTGAAGAGGGTTGCAGGCATGTATACAGGCTTTTGCGGCTTATACGTTTCATGCAGAGTGGCGTAACTGAGAAACTGCAATCCGGAATCCTGCATCAGGTGCACAGTACTGCCGGAATTTTACGGCATTGATTCTTTTTTAACTAAAGAAAGCGTCCTGTATTTTGCAAGTTATTTCGCTACGGGCGAACAGGTTCACTGCAGGGGAGCAGGAGGCCTGATCCGCTTGTTTTTTTCGGTGAAAGCGTTTTATTTGAACATATCGGCCAGGTCGTTCCCTGCAACTCCATCCACCATATGATTCCGATGAACACTCCGTTCAGGTTTTTTTCCGTCGTATTGACGGCATCCCTTTTTGTCGCTGCTCCGGTTTTTGCCGGAGATGATGCTGCGGGCTATTTCTCCACCGGCAGTTCGAAGTTCGATTCGGGTGATTACCGGGGCGCCATCGAGGAGTTCACGAAAGTCGTCGAACTCGATCCGAAGGCGGCAAGGGCTTTCGACAAACGCGGGAACGCGAAAATGAAAACCGGCGACAGGCCGGGAGCCATAGCCGATTTCATAAAGGTGATCGAGCTTGTGCCGCAGCTTGCCGACGCTTTTGCCGACGGGGAAAAGAAGCACGACGGGGACGAGGCCGACGGGGAAGATGCGCCGGATCTTCAGCAGGTAGCCGCCGACGACCTGCATGCCGATTATGCGTTCGCTTTCGACAACAGGGGGCTGCTGAGGTATATCAACGGGAACTACCGGGAAGCCATAAAGGATTTTACGGCGGCCATCGTGCTTGAGCCGAAATTCGCCCTGCCATACAAGCACCGGGGTTATGCGAAACATGATCTGCAGGACTATGAGGGAGCCATCGAGGATTACAGCCGGGCGATCAGGCTCGACAGAAAAGCCGGGGAGACCTACTGGGACCGGGGACTTGCAAAAGAGCAGGCGGGGGACCGGGAGGGTGCGCTTGAAGATTTCAGAAAAGCCGCGAAGCTCGGTCAGCAAAGCGCCATTGACCGGCTCGGCAAACTGGAGGCGGAAGGGGAGTCATGACGGGACGGTTTCCGGATAGTTTGCGGCAATATCGAACGCCGGCCTGTCCGGTTCCCTTGAAAAAAATGATTCGCATTTTTTACATCTGATGCTGTCGTGTATTTTAGGGAATAATTGACGACCACAGCCAAATACGCGATGCATTCATGAAGAGATGTCTACTGGTATATCTTTCCCTCAGAGGTACAACGGAAAAAACAGCGTTTTCCATAGCCGCCGGGTTGCGTTCGGCCGGGTGCCAGGTCGAGCTGTGCAACATGGCAAGTCAGAAGCCCCCCGGGACCGAAGGGTACGACCTTCTGGGAATCGGTTCTCCGGCCCACTATTTCAGGCTTCCCTTCAATGTATCGGACTATTTGCACGATCTGCCCGGTCTCGGCGGACTTCCGGTTTTCTCTTTTATGCTCTACGGCTCCCATCCCGGAGAGACCGGCAATCTTCTGCGCAGGGCGCTTTCCGGCAAGGGGGGGCGTGAGGCTGGTTATTTCCACTGTCGCGGAGCTGATTACTACCAGGGCTATCTGCAGGAAGGTTATCTGTTTTCACCCGATAATCCGCTGCCGGAGGAGCTGGCGGCCGCGGAGCGGTTCGGACGGAAAACGGCTGCGGTGCTTTCGGGCGCGGAAGTCTACACTCCGCCCCCTTTCGATCCTCCCATGGAACTGATTTTCCGTATCGAGAGGAGTCTGGCAAATCGCGGACTCGTGCGAACCATCTATATCAGGCTTTTCCGGGTCAACAGGTCGCGCTGCGAGGCTTGCGGCAGGTGCATGAGCGGGTGCCCGACCGGCACTATCTCGGCGGATGCCGATGGTCGTCCGGTATGGGGGCAAAACTGCCTCATGTGTCTCTACTGCCAGATGCAGTGTCCGAACGAAGCGATTTCCACGCCTATTAACTGGAAGGTGTTCCGGACGATTCTCGGATACAATATCGCGCACTCCCTCGGTGATCCCTCCATTGCATATGTCAGGGTAACCCATCGTCGCGGCGAGACCCGCAGGGAGGGATAGCAACAAACGGCTCTTATCCCTATATTAGCCCGAAAAGGGGTGAACTGCGATGAGGGTTGCGATGTACGATCTGCTGAAACGGATGGCGACGGGGCTTCTGCTTGCGGCAATAGCCGCAGTGGCGCCGGCGGCCGCTTCCGGCGGCGGAGAACCTTGCATTTCATGGCTGGCGGCCCAGGCCGCCGTTCCGGCAAAACCGGCACTTTCACAGAGGGAACTCGGCTTGTACCGGCTGCTGATGGAGTACCGGCAAAGCAGGGGGCTCCCTTCGATTCCGCTCTCGGAGAGTCTTTCGCGGGTCGCCGCGCTGCATGTGCGTGATCTTGAGCTGCATCCCCCTTCAGAACCCTGCAATCTGCACAGCTGGTCGAAATACGGTCCCTGGAAATCCTGCTGCTACCGGGGCAGAGGCGGAGCGGAGTGCATGTGGCGCAAGCCGGGAGAGCTGACCTCCTATTCGGGAAACGGTTATGAAATCGCTTTTTATTCAAGCGTACCGTTTACTCCGGATGACGTGCTCGAAGCCTGGAAGGATGGATCGGCTCATCATGCCGTGATCGTCAATAAGGGCAAATGGGCCCGGATGGAGTGGAAGGCGGTCGGGGTCGGCATGAGCGGTTCATATGCCGTGGTCTGGTTCGGAATGGAGCCCGACCGGTAAAAACGACAGCGTCATGCCTTGCCGCGGAAGCTTCCGCGACGAGGCATGGCTTCGGGCTATTTGTTTTTTCCGGATCTTGAATAGCCCCATTTGGGTTTTCCCGATGCCGTAGGTTTCGGGCCGGGGTGACCGCTGTTCGAGCGGCCCTGCTGCCTGGGGGTTTTCACCGGATTGTGGTCCATCAGCGGAAAGGGATGCGCATCGTTGACCGGAATTTTTTTGGCGATCAGTTTTTCCACGTCGCGGAGATACTCTTTCTCTTCCGCATCGCAGAAGGAGATCGCCGTGCCTTTCGCTCCGGCCCTTCCGGTTCGTCCGATACGATGAACGTAGGTTTCGGCCACGTTCGACATGTCGAAATTGATCACATATTCCAGTTCGTCCACGTCGATGCCTCGTGCCGCGATATCGGTAGCCACCAGCACTCGCATGGACTGGTCCTTGAAGTTTGCCAGAGCTTTCTGACGGGCGTTCTGGGCCTTGTTGCCATGGATCGCCGCGGCGGTGATGTTGTGCTTCTGAAGGTATTTCACCACCTTGTCGGCGCCGTGCTTGGTTCGGGTGAACACCAGCGCCGTCCTGATCTCCTGGTTTTTCAGCAGGTGTACCAGGAGGCTGTTTTTATTGCCCTTGTCTACGAAGCATATCTGCTGGTTGATGACCTCCACGGTAGAGGATACGGGCGTTACCGCGACCTTTGAGGGATTGTTCAGAATGGTTGCCGCAAGCTTGACGATTTCCGGCGGCATGGTGGCCGAGAAAAAGAGCGACTGCCGTTTTTTGGGCAGTTCGGCCAGTATTTTCCTTATGTCGTGAATGAAGCCCATGTCGAGCATGCGGTCAGCTTCGTCCAGCACCAAGATCTCCACATCACGCAGGTGCAGAAATCCCTGGTTCATCAGATCGAGCAGCCGGCCAGGCGTCGCGATAACGATATCGGCTCCGTTTCGAAGCGCCGATATCTGGGGATTCTGGTTCACGCCTCCGAAAATTACCGTATTGTTGAGGCCGGTGTGCCGGCCGTATGCCGTGAAGCTGTCTCCGATCTGAATGGCCAGCTCCCTGGTGGGCGTGACGACGAGGCTGCGGATTTTTCTTTTTCTGTCGTTGCGCTTTTCTGCTGCGCCAAGCAGCTGCAGGATAGGAATGGCGAAGGCGGCGGTTTTTCCTGTTCCGGTCTGCGCGCAGCCGAGCAGGTCGTTGCCCTCGAGAATGATCGGTATGGCTTCCGCCTGAATCGGTGTCGGTGAGGTATAGCCCTCTTCCTGCAATGCTTTTACAACGGGTTCAATGATTGAGAGTGATCGAAATGGCATGGTATCTGTGTTTGTTTAATAAAATCGGTGATGAGGACGCCGGGGGGCCTTCATTTTGCTCCCGCAGCCTCTCGGGGCCCGGTTCGGCGGAACGGGAAAACACGAGAAAAAAACTTGTGGCGGATGAACAGGGGAGAATCCTTCAGGGTTTGATATAGGCATTGAGACCTATGGTCACAGGCTTGCCGTCGACTTCCGCAGTGGTTTCAACGTTGCCGCGGGAACTTGCAACGACAAGGGTTTTTCCGGATGAGGAGCGGACCGGTTTCTCAAGGTCTATTTCAATATACAGTTTGTTGTCTTTGATTTCGACGGTCATTGCCATAGGTCGCTCAGGGATTTGGATGATGTGGATCGTGCTTGCCGGACGGGCACAAGATAGCATAATTCAGCTGCCGACAACAGGGTAAAAGATGGCATTTTCAACCCCGTTAACTATAAACCTCCGGAACGGGGTATTAAGTTCACGCCGGCTCCGCTGCGGCGAGGTAGTGTTCGATGCATCGGGAGATAACGGCTGTGGCGCCGGTTCGTTCCTTTACGAATGCGCCGGCAGCCGCACCTGCAGCCGCTCGTGCGGCCGGGTTTGTCATGAAGAGGTTCAGGGCCGCCAGAAGCGACGCTTCATCCCCGACGACGGCTGCGCCTCCTTTTGCGACCAGCTCTTCGGCTTCCGGCGAGTTATGGTGGCGCGGGCCGAAGAGCACCGGAATGCCGTAGACGGCCGGTTCGAGGGTGTTGTGCACGTTCACGCCGAATCCTCCGCCAACATAGGCGATCGAGCCGATCGAGTAGAGCTCGGCCAGATAGCCGGTTTCGTCGATGACGAGCACCTGCTGCTTCGGGTCGAACGAGCGTTCGAGCGCCGACACCCTTGCAAAGGGGATGTTCCGTTCCCCGAGCGAGCGGCAGAGCCGTTCCATGTTTTCAGGGTTCACCTGATGCGGCACCAGAATGAGTGACGGTCTGTTTTCGAGCCGCTGCCATGCGCCGAGGAGCAGGGTTTCGTCCATCTGCCAGATGCTGCCGGCGATGAGGACGGTGCGGTTTTCATAGAGGGGTTTCAGATGTGCGACCTTTCCGGAATTCCGGCTGCGAAGAAAGACCTGGTCGAACCGGGTGTCGCCGGCGGTCTCCGCCTGCAGGCAGCCGAACCGGTCGCGGAATGCATGGGTGTCCTTTGACGAAATGGTGTAGATATGATCGAACAGGCTGAAGAGATCGCGGTAAAAGCCCTTCAGCAGGGGGTTGAAGTACTGCGAGTTCTCCAGGAGCACCGCTGCGGCGAGTATGAGGTGTGCGCCGGATCTCTTTGCTGCGAGCAGGTGGTTGGGCCAGAAGTCGTAGCGCATGAGCATGAGCATGTCGGGTTCGAGCAGCGATACGAGGCGTTTTGCGTTTGCGGGCGTGTCGGTCGGGAGGTAGAAGACCGCGGCGGCTCCTGCGAAGTTTTTTCGGGCATTGTAGCCGGAGTCCGAAAGAAAGGAGACGAAAATCGTGATATCCGGGTGTTTCTCCTGCATGGCGGCTATGACCGGACGGGCCTGTTCGAATTCACCGACCGAAGCGGCATGCACCCAGAGCCGGAAAGAACTTTTTGCGGTGGATCGGACGGTTGCTTCAAGTTCTTCGAACAGGTTGTTGCGCAGGGAGGTAAACGTATGCAGCCGTCTGAAAAGGGGGCTGATCATCCTTGCTGCGCCGAAAAGCAGCGGGCTGATGGTGGTGTAGGTTGTAAGCGCCAGTCCGTTCATATCCGTTGCCCTTTGTAATCTCTCCTGAAGAAAGTGCGTCAAATCTGCCGTTCGGCCTTTCCGGGAGCGAACCGCTCCGGCCGTTCCGCCGCCGGTTTTTCCCTGCTGCAGACGCCCCCTCCCGGCCGGAAGCCGGGAGGGGATGCGCCCATAAAGGTAAGAAAAAAGAGCAGTACAGCCTTGCCCGCCATCCTCCGGCGACGTTTTTTGGGAGAGCCTGTTTGTAATTCGAACAAACTTATACGAAATTCAACAGGAACTTCAGCCCATTCAGCGGTACGTTCAGTACCCGGGGAGTGCTTAACCTGTTAACGGATCAGTAACGTTTTGACGGATTTTCTTCGCGATCTCAACGATGTACAGCGCAGTGCGGTCACTGCAACCGAAGGGCCGGTTATGGTGCTTGCCGGCGCCGGTTCCGGAAAGACGAGGGTGATCACCTACCGCATCGCCCATCTTATCCGCAATAACGGGGTCTCCCCGTATAACATTCTTGCCCTGACCTTCACCAACAAGGCCGCAGGGGAGATGCGCCACCGGATCGACGCACTGCTGCAGGGATCGGGCTCTTCCGGCCTCTGGATCGGAACCTTCCATTCCGTTTTTGCCCGGCTGCTGCGCAGCTACATCCATCTTATCGGCTACGACAGGAATTTCTCGATTTTCGATTCCGACGACAGTAAAAGCCTGATCCGCCAGTCGATGAACGAACTGGGCATCTCACTCGATTCGCTGCCGGTGAATGCCGTGCAGTCGATTATCAGCAAGGCCAAGAACAGCTTCATCCTTCCATCGGAGTTCCAGGCCAGGCCTGGCGATTACAACCAGCAGCAGGCGGCGAAGGTCTACGAGCTCTATACCAAAAAACTGCGCGAGAACAATGCGCTCGATTTCGACGATCTGCTCATCAAGCCGCTCGAGCTGTTCAGGGCGCATGAGGCCGTTCTCGGGGAGCTGCAGGAGACCTTCCGCTACATTCTGATCGACGAGTATCAGGACACCAACCGGGCGCAGTACCTTGCCGCAAAAATGCTTGGCGCCAGGCATCGCAATATTTTCGTTGTCGGCGACGACGCGCAGTCGATCTATTCGTGGCGCGGCGCCGATATTTCCAATATCCTGAATTTTCAGGACGACTATCAGGAGTCGCTCACCTTCAAGCTGGTCGAGAACTACCGGAGCACCGGTACGATTCTCCAGGCCGCCAACAGTGTCATCCGCAACAACCGTCGCCAGATCAAGAAGGAGCTGGTTTCGCACCGCAATGCCGGAGAGCCGGTTACCCTGCTCGAGGCATACAACGAACGGCAGGAGGGCGAGAAGGTTGTGGAGCAGATCCGTTCGATGCGCCAGAAGGATGGTCTCGAATTTTCGGCGTTTGCCGTCTTTTACCGGACCAACGCGCAGTCGCGGGTGCTCGAGGATGTAATGCGCCAGAACCGTATTCCCTACAGGATTTTCGGCAGCGTCTCGTTCTACAAGCGCAAGGAGATCAAGGATGCGGTGGCGTACCTGCGTTTTATCGTCAATGAGCGCGACAATGAATCGCTCCTGCGGATCATAAATTTCCCTCCGAGAAAGATCGGCGATGTCAGTATCGCCAAACTGAAGGAGTATGCCTCCCAGGAGGACGTTTCGCTCTACGAAGCCATACGCAATGCCTCCGGAGGGGGATTCCAGCAGCGTCTGGTGAACGCCCTGGAGAGTTTCAGCGGCGTGGTCGAGCAGCTCAAGGCGCTTGCGGAGTACGGCAGCGTGTACGATGTGCTCAGCGAACTGTTCAGCCTGACGGGGATTCCCGCGCAGCTTCAGGCCGAGAATACCGCCGAATCGCTTGCGCGCTACGACAACCTTCAGGAGCTGCTTTCGATGGCCAGGGATTTTTCCGACCACAACCCCGATTCCAGTTCGCTCGGCGATTTTCTCGAGAATATTTCCCTTGCCTCGGATTACGACGAGACCAGGGAGTCCGACAATTACGTGTCGCTGATGACCGTGCACGCCTCCAAGGGGCTCGAGTTTCCGGTTGTGTTCATTACCGGCATGGAGGAACGGTTATTTCCGCTCAACACCTACGAGCATGACGAACTGGAGGAGGAGCGGCGGCTCTTTTACGTTGCCATGACGAGGGCCAAGGAAAAGATATATCTTTCGTGGGCCCGTTCCCGCTACCAGTACGGTCAGCCGCAGCAGTGTCTGCGTTCGATGTTCGTCGCTGAAATCGATGCCTCCATTGTTCGTACCGAAAGCGGCGAACTGCTTTCCGGTCGAGGTTCCGGCGAGAGGCCCCCGGCTTCGGGAAGCGCGCCGTCGAGAGGGTTCCAGTCCAGAAGCGTGGCTCCGCAGACCGGCTTTCAGGCTCCCCGGCAGGAGAAGAAGCCTGCAGCGAACGGCCTTCGGGCAGGTTCTCTGGTGCACCACGCCATGTTTGGTCCCGGCATGGTTCTGGAACTGCAGGGCTCCGGATCGACGGCAAAGGTTAAAATCAGGTTCCGTTCGGCAGGCGACAAGACGCTGATGGTGCAGTACGCCAATCTGAAAATTGTCGGTTAGGCCGCAAGCGCAATATGGGGGCCCTGTTCTCTGCCGGGGCGGCAGGTAACGGGAGACGGCCCCTGGAAAAGTATGAAGATAAACGGTTCAGCAGCATGAAAATCCTTTTCGGGGTACAGGGTACGGGAAACGGCCATATCAGCCGCAGCAGGGAGCTGGTCGGAAAACTCAGGGAGGACGGCCATGAGGTGGAGGTGATCATCAGCGGAAGAAAACAGGAGGAGCTGAAAGAGATCGATATTTTCGAGCCTTATCAGGTCATGAAGGGGCTTACGCTGGTGACCTACAGGGGCCGGATGAACTATATGGAGACCATGTTCCAGCTCGATTTCGCACGGCTCATGAGCGATGTGCTGATGCTCGATACAACCGGGGTCGATCTGGTGGTCACCGATTTCGAGCCGATTACCTCGATGGTTGCCAAAATCCGCAATATTCCAAGTGTCGGGTTCGGCCACCAGTATGCGTTCCGTTACAATATCCCTTTTGTAAAGGGGAACATTTTCGAGAAGTACACCCTGCTGAACTTCGCTCCGGCCCGTTACAATGCGGGACTGCACTGGAGCCATTTCAACCAGCCGATCTTTCCTCCGGTCATTCCTGCCAGCCTTTACGCCCGCCGGGCAGTTGATGTCCTGCCGACCAAAATCCTGGTCTATCTGCCGTTCGAGGAGGTTGACGATGTCACCGGATTCGTCCGTCCGTTCGACAGCTGCGAGTTCTTCATCTACGGAAAGGTGACCGGCGATTCCGACGACGGTCATCTGCATTTCAGGGGTTATTCGCGTGAAGGGTTTCTTGGCGATCTGATGGAGTGCAACGGCGTTGTCTGCAATGCCGGTTTCGAGCTTCCCGGCGAGGCGCTGCATCTCGGCAAAAAGCTTCTGCTCAGGCCTCTCGACGGGCAGATAGAGCAGGAGTCGAACGCGCTTGCCATGGTCGAGCTGGAGTACGGCATGGCCATGCACTCGCTTGACGGCTCGGTGCTTGCCGAGTGGCTGCAGCTTCCCGGACGCGAGCCGCTCAACTACTCCCGTACGGTTGATTATATTGCCGAGTGGATCGGAAGCGGCGACTGGGACGGGCTTTCCCGGTACACGGATGCCGCATGGAAGGCAACCAACGAATCTTTCTGAGGGGGAATCATGAATTTCAGGGATATCGTTACCCGCAGCCGCAGCTACCGGCGCTTCGACGCCTCCTTCCGGCTGGACGACGGACTGCTTGCCGGTCTGGTCGAACTCGCCTGTTACGTGCCGTCGTCAAGAAACCTGCAGCCGCTGAAATATGTCGCCGTTTCGGATCGCGAAGGGTGCGATGCGGTGTTCGGATGCCTCTCGTGGGCCGGCTATCTCGACGACTGGCACGGTCCGCCCGAGCATGAACGGCCTGCGGCGTATCTGGTGATGCTCCGCGACCTTGCAATCAGTTCCGGCGCGGCCTGCGACTGCGGCATCGCCGCGCAGACCATCCTGCTCGGTGCGACCTCGATAGGCCTCGGGGGGTGCATGGTGGCTTCGGTCGATCGCGACCGCCTTTGCGCCATCCTGAACATTCCCGTCCGTTATGCAATTGAATTCGTGCTTGCTCTGGGCAAGCCTGTCGAGCCCGTCGTGATCGAACAGATGCGGGAGGGCGGCGATGTTCGCTACTACAGGGATGCCCACGGTATTCACCATGTTCCGAAGAGAACCCTCGAAGAGGTTCTGCTCCGGTTCCGGTAACCGGCCGCCCACCCAGTCAAAACAGCCATGATCGATATAGGAGAACTGCTCAGGGCCTATCGTGAGGGTTTCTTTCCCATGTCGGACCCTTTGGATGAAAAGCTCTACTGGTGCCAGCCGCATTTCAGGGCCGTCGTACCACTCGACGACTACCGCCCCTCGCGCGATGTGCAGCGCATCCTGCGTCGCAACGATTACCGGGTCCGGTTCAACACCGATTTCGAAGGGGTGATCAGGGCCTGCGCCGCTCCCCGTAAAAATGACAGCGAAACCTGGATTTCCCGGGAGATTGCCGATACCTACCTGAAACTGCACCGGCTCGGTATCGCGCACAGCGTCGAGAGCTGGTATGGCGACGAGCTTGCCGGAGGTCTGTACGGCATCGCCATCGGCGGCGCCTTTTTCGGAGAGTCGATGTTTTACCGCCGTTCCTATGCCTCCCAGGTTGCATTCGACCGGCTGGTCAGGCGCCTGCAGGAAAAAGGGTATCTCCTGCTCGATGCGCAGATCATGAACCCCCACCTGCAGAAGCTCGGAGCAGTCGATGTTCCGCACGAAGAGTATATGCAGATGCTCTCCGGAGCGCTCCTTAAAAAGATTCGTTTTCTATGAAAGGGAAAAATGGTACCTTCATAAATATCGTGTTTTTAAAGAACTGTGAGCTTTATCAAGGGGAGTGCTGTCTATGCTGTCCAGAGACTTAACGGAAAACCAGTCTCAGCCGAGGGTGATCATCTATTCAGGAAAGGGAGGAACGGGTAAAACCACGATTTCAGCCTCCACTGCCGTTGCGCTGGCCCGGCAGAACAAGAAGGTGCTCATCATGTCTTCCGATCCCGCGCACTCGCTTTCCGACGTATTCAATACCCAGATCAGCCGGAACGATCCCCAGAAAATCGAGAATAACCTTTACGGGCTCGAAGTCGATACGATCTACGAGCTGAAAAAGAACATGTCGGGGTTTCAGAAATTCGTTTCCAATTCCTACCAGAACAAGGGAATAGACAGCGGTATGGCTTCCGAGCTGACCACCCAGCCCGGTCTCGACGAGATTTTCGCGCTCAGCCGGCTGGTCGACGAGGCCCAGTCGGGCAGATGGGACGCGGTGGTGCTCGATACCTCGCCGACGGGCAATACCCTGAGGCTTCTTGCCTATCCGGAAATCATCATCGGCGGCAACATGGGCAAGCAGTTCTTCAAGCTGTACAAAAGCATGTCGTCCCTTGCCCGTCCCCTGAGCGGCAACTCCATACCCGATGAGGATTTCTTCAACGAGGTGAATGTGCTGCTCAAGCAGATGGAGGATATCAACAAGTTCATTCTCAGTCCGGAAGTCACCTTCCGCCTGGTGCTCAATCCCGAAAAGCTCTCGATTCTCGAAACCAAGCGGGCGTATACCTTCGTTCATCTTTACGGCATCAATATCGACGGTATCGTCATCAACAAGATTCTGCCTACATCGAGAACCGTCGGCGAGTATTTCGAGTTCTGGAGCGACCTGCACAGCAAGTACCTGATGGAGATCGACAACTCGTTCTATCCGACGCCGGTATTCCGCTGCAACCTGCAGCGAACCGAGCCGATAGGGTCCGACGCGCTCCATGAGATCAGCAAGCTGGTCTTCGGAGAGCAGATCCCCGACAAGATTTTCTACTCCGGCAAGAATTTCTGGATAGAGAGTCTCAAGAACGCCGTCACGGAGGATCACCGCGAGATTCTCTGCATCAGGATACCGTTTCTGAAGGATGCCGAAGATGTAAAGGTGGAGCGGATGGGTACCGATATCGTCGTTACCGTTGACCGGGCGCAGCGCATCATTACGCTGCCGCGGGCGCTCTACAGTCTCGAACTCGAGAAGTATATCCGCGAGGACAGTCTTCTCAGGGTCGTTTTCAGGGAAGTGCCGGTCGAAAAGGAGGAAATTGAACTCAGCGTGAATAAAAACGTACTCGACAAGCTTCGTTCAATGAGAAGACTGAAGATATAGTCGCTTTCCGGAGAGGCGCCCTCCGGTAAAAATTACCGGGAAACTGTTTAGCTTTTCACAGGAATCTTGTATCTTCTTGGTTTAAATTATAGAACTCACGGGAAATTAATCCCAAATTTTTGTTAAAGAATCAGCTTGCATCATGTCCGATAAATCGCACTATGGTTTACTGAAAGGGAAAAAAGGAATTGTCTTCGGTCCGCTTGATGAAAGCAGCATCGGCTGGCAGATCGCGCTTCACGCACACCGTGAAGGCGCTGAAATTGCCATTTCGAACGTTGCGACCGCATTGCGTTTCGGCAATATGGAAGAACTCGCCTCACTTTGCGGAAACGCTCCTGTTCTTGTGTGTGACGCTTCGAAAAACGAGGACGTCGATGCCTGCTTCAAGGAGCTGAAAGAGAAGATCGGCTCCGTTGATTTTATCGTGCATTCCATCGGCATGTCGCAGAATATCCGCAAGCAGCTTCCCTATGAGGATCTCAACTACGAGTGGTTCATGAGAACCCTCGACGTTTCGGGGCTTTCACTGCACCGGCTTGTCGCCTATGCGCTCAAAAACGAGGCGATCAACGACGGCGCAAGCATTCTTGCGCTCTCCTATATCGCATCCCAGCGCAACTACTGGACCTATTCGGATATGGGCGATGCGAAATCGCTGCTTGAATCCATTGTACGCAGTTTCGGGCCGAGGCTTGCAAAGCGCGGCATCCGCATCAACACGATTTCCCAGAGTCCCACATACACCAAAGCCGGCAGCGGTATTCCCGGTTTCGAGAAAATGTATGAATACAGCGATCTCATGTCGCCGCTTGGAAACGCTTCAGCAGAGGAGTGCGCTGAATATACCATGACCCTGCTCAGTGATCTTTCCAGAAAAGTCACCATGCAGAACCTTTTCCACGACGGAGGCTACAGTTCCATGGGGGCGACCATTCCCATGATCAAGCTTGCCCATGAGGTTCTCAACGACAGCGAACTTGCCTCGAAAGTCGGCCTTGAAGATTTCAAGCCGTCGGCAGAGGGGTAAGGCAGTTGCTGCATTGCCCCTCTTTTTTTCATGAGATACATGCAGGCCCTCTCCGGAGAGCGGGGCTTGTGTTTCCCTGCCTTTGTTGTCGTACAGGTTTAAAGACAGTTACCGCAGGAAGCCTTCCGGGGTTTCCTGCCTTCCGGTCACTTCCCGGGCTTCCGGGTTGATGACGCCCTCCTGCGCCGGTTGCTGGGGACCCGTTGCTGAAGTAGTATGTTCAGTACCATTATACCAAGAGAAAGTAAAGCGCATTCCGTTTGACCTGTTCATGCGGAGAGGCTTCTTTGTGCCGGAATGCATTCCGGCAGGTTTTCTTTTTTTTCGTTTAACCGTCTTTTCATACAACACGTAAAACTATAAAACCATAGATGACAATGGCAACTACCGCAAAAATCATTTACACGAAAATCGACGAGGCTCCCGCTCTGGCGACCTATTCGCTGCTGCCGGTTATCCAGGCATTCACCAGAGGAACCGGTGTCGAAGTGGAGACCAGGGATATTTCACTTGCAGGCCGGATCATTGCGACTTTTCCCGATAATCTCAGCGACGACCAGAAAATTTCCGACCAGCTTGCAGAACTCGGTGAACTGGCCCTGAAGCCGGAAGCCAATATTATCAAGCTGCCCAATATCAGCGCCTCGATCCCGCAGCTCAAGGTCGCAATCAGGGAGCTGCAGGACCACGGCTACAAGGTGCCCGACTATCCGGAAGCTCCGGCAGACGACCGCGAGAAGGAGATTCAGAGCCGTTACGCAAAAGTGCTCGGCAGCGCCGTCAATCCCGTGCTTCGTGAAGGCAACTCCGATCGTCGCGCACCGCTTTCGGTGAAACAGTATGCCAAAAAGAACCCCCACAGGATGGGCGCATGGAGCAGCGACTCGAAATCACATGTTGCGCACATGCAATCGGGCGATTTCTACGGCAGCGAGAAATCCGTGACCGTCGGAGCCCCGACCAGCGTTCGTATCGAGTTTGTCGATGGCGCCGGCAACGTCAAGGTGCTCAAGGAGAAAACCGCCCTGCTTGCAGGTGAAGTTATCGATACCGCCGTGATGAACGTTCGTTCGCTGCGTCAGTTTTTCGCCGACCAGATTGCCGATGCCCGCCAGTCAGGCATTCTTCTGTCGCTGCATCTGAAAGCGACCATGATGAAGGTTTCCGATCCGGTCATGTTCGGTCATGCCGTTACGGTGTTCTTCAAGGATGTTTTCGAAAAACATGCGGCCGTCATCAGGGATCTCGGCGTTAACGTCAACAACGGACTCGGCGATCTTTACGCCAAAATCCGGAATCTTCCGGAAGCGCAGCGTGCGGAAATCGAGGCCGATATTCAGGCTGTCTACCCGACCCGTCCGGCGCTCGCCATGGTCGATTCCGACAAGGGCATCACCAACCTGCATGTTCCCAACGACATTATCGTGGACGCCTCGATGCCTGTCGTCATCCGCGACTCCGGAAAGATGTGGGGCCCCGACGGGCAGCTGCACGATACCAAAGCGATGATTCCTGATCGCTGCTACGCCACCATGTACCAGGCGATGGTCGAGGATTGCCGGAAAAACGGCGCATTCGACCCGGCCACCATCGGCAGTGTGCCGAACGTCGGCCTGATGGCCCAGAAGGCCGAGGAGTACGGCTCGCACGACAAGACCTTCATGGCTCCCGGCAACGGCTCGATTCGCGTTGTCGATGCTTCAGGATCCGTCCTGATGGAGCAGCAGGTTGAAGAGGGCGATATTTTCAGAATGTGCCAGGTCAAGGATGCTCCGGTCCGCGACTGGGTGAAACTCGCCGTCAACCGGGCAAAGGCGACCGGCGCTCCCGCCGTGTTCTGGCTCGACAGCAACCGCGCACACGACCGCGAGATCATCGCAAAGGTGAACGCCTACCTGAAAGATCACGATACGGCCGGTCTTGAAATCTGCATCCTTCCTCCTGTGGAAGCCATGAAATTCTCGCTCGTACGGTTCCGTGCAGGAAACGATACCATTTCCGTCACAGGCAACGTGCTTCGCGACTACCTGACCGATCTTTTCCCGATCATCGAGCTCGGCACCAGCGCAAAAATGCTCTCCGTCGTACCGCTCATGCAGGGCGGCGGTCTGTTCGAAACCGGCGCAGGCGGTTCCGCTCCGAAACACGTGCAGCAGTTCCAGAAAGAGGGATACCTTCGCTGGGACTCGCTCGGCGAATTCTCGGCGCTTGCCGCATCGCTGGAGCACCTTGCAAAAGCGTTCAGCAACAGCAAGGCGCAGGTGCTTGCCGACACGCTCGACCAGGCTATCGGCAAGTTCCTCGACAACCGCAAATCGCCCGCCCGCAAGGTCGGCCAGATCGATAACCGCGGAAGCCACTTCTATCTGGCGCTCTACTGGGCCGAAGCTCTCGCCGCACAGAGCGTCGAGCCGGAGCTGCAGGCCCGTTTTTCGGGAGTTGCAAAGCAGCTTGCCGGGAACGAGGCGAAGATCAACGAAGAGCTTATCGCGGCTCAGGGCCACCCCGTCGATATGGGAGGGTACTACCATCCGAGCGACGAGCTGACCCGCAATGCCATGCGTCCGAGCGCGACGTTCAACGCGATCATCGACGCACTGTAAGGTAATCGGGTAAAATCTGTTGCGATGATCGATGGCTTCGTTGGGCGATGCTCGAAATCCTCATGTACTGCGTGTACACTCCGGTTTCTGCGCTTCGTCCGCCTTGCCCTCGATCATCTCACGACGATTTTATTGCCGATTACATGTATACCGAAAAAAACAGCGAAGCCCGGTTCACTCCGGGCTTCGCTGTTTTTTTTGCAGTATCCGTCCGATCGGTCGGATCGGTCCGATCACTCCCTTTCTTCAGATTCTTCAGCCCACGCGTAGATAAAGCCCCCTCTGCCGAGCCGTTGGGCGACCTCTTCGATCTCTCCCGCCGATACCACGAAGCAGCCGTTGCTTCTGCCGATTCTCGGCCCGTTGAAGGTGACGAGGTTCAGGAGAATGTAGCGCAGCGACACGTAGCCGGCGGAGTGCAGCACGATGTCGCGCCGGAATGCGTTCCCGTTGCGTCCCGGTTCGAGACCTTCGAGCCGAAGCGCCGTTCCGTGATCGCCGCAGTAGGTTGCAAGCACCTTGTACAGCCCCAGACTGCTCATGTTCGATTCGGGAGTGTCTGAAAAACGCCGGGCGTACAGTTCGCCGGATATCCTGCCGTGCGCTACCCGGTAGAAGCTCTGCCGGCCTGTTTTCAGGTCGATGATCGCCATGCGCTTCAGCCATGAGGGCTTCGAATAGTCCGCGACAGCGAGCATGCGGGGATGCTCCTCCGGGTGTGCTCTCCGGTAGGCGTCAAGCGCCGCGTATGCCGCCCGGAACGCTTCGGGCGAAACCTTTTCGGGAATCAGGAGCAATCCTGCGGAGATGATCGTCAGCAGGCCGGCCAGCAGGCCTGCATAGGTGATGATGGTTCCTTTTCGGAGCATGATTTTGAACTGCTATCCGTCTGCTTTGATAAACGTGCCGTTTTGGAACTCCTCGAAAGCCAGGCGCAGCTCTTCACGGGTGTTCATGACGATCGGTCCGTGCCAGGCGACCGGTTCGTTGAGGGGATTGCCGGAAATCAGGAGCATCCGCAGCGGATCGGCCCCGGTGGTGATGGTGATGCTCTCTCCGTCGCCGAAGAGCACAAGGGTTCCGTTTTCAGCCAGTGCAGAGGATTCCATGTCGAAATAGCTCACCCCTTCGGTGTCGTATCCGAAGGGTTCGTCCTGATTGCAGAACACTCCTTTTCCTCCAATGACGTAGGCGAACGCTTTGCGGCCGCCTGGCATCCCGTGGGTAAAGCTTGCGTTCGGCGGCAGGGTGATGTCGAGATATTCGGGGTCGATGGCTATGCCGCTGACCGGTCCCGTGCTTTGGGCATATCTGCCGCAGATGATCCGGATTTCCACGCCGTTATCCAGCCGGAGCACGGGAATTTCCGACGATCTGATGTCGCGATAGCGGGGGGGCATCATTTTTTCCGATGCGGGAAGGTTCGCCCAGAGCTGGAAACCGGCAACTTCCCCTCGTTCGTTTCCGGAAGGCATCTCTTCGTGTATGACGCCGCTTCCGGCGGTCATCCACTGCACCCCTCCGCCTGAAATGACGCCCCGGTTGCCCATGCTGTCGGCATGTTCCACAGAGCCGTCGAGCACGTAGGTGATGGTTTCGATTCCCCGATGCGGATGCCAGGGGAAGCCTTTCAGGTACTCTTCGGGTCTGGCAGAGCGGAAATCGTCGAGCAGGAGAAAGGGATCGAAGAGAGGGAGCTGGCTGAAGCCGAAAGCGCGCTTCAGGAGAACTCCTGCGCCTTCGAGAACCTGCATGCTTTTGAACACCTTCCGGATTTTTCTCCTGGTATCCATGGTCGTCCTCCGTTTTGCTGATGTGAAAAGTCCTGTTTACTGAAGAACCCTTTCAGGGGGTTTACAAGTTCAATGCCTGCGCAATACCCGAGCCGCGAATGAAATAGCGCTGTTCTGTCTCGCGGGTAATGCGTAACTTGCCGGAACAGGCAGTTTCAGTAAATAAAATACGTTAATAGGAAAGGTATGGCACAGAAAACCCTGAAGGTGATGTTCATCGGCGATGTCGTCGGTACTCCCGGACTGAAGATGGTCGATCTCTGGCTGAAAAACTTCATAAAGAAGTACAGCGTCGATTTTGTCGTCTGCAATGGCGAAAACGCCCATCACGGCAAGGGAATGAGCCTCGAAGCGCTCAACCAGCTCATCGGGGCCGGCGTCAATGTCGTGACCGGAGGGAACCATACCTGGAGCAATTTCAATTTTTTCGATACCCTGAAGTCCAATTCCCAGGTTTTACGTCCATTGAACTATCCCAAGGGCACGTACGGGAGGGGTTACGGAATTTACAAGCTTCCTGCAGGTATGGGGGACATCGCCGTTATCAATCTTCAGGGGAGAACCTTCATGTACCCGATCGACTGTCCCTTCAGGACCGCAGACTGGGTGCTCAAGCAGATCAAGGAGCAGATGAAGGAACAGGTGCGTTTTATCTTCGTCGATTTCCATGCGGAAGCCACGGCTGAAAAGATCGCTCTCGGCTGGTACCTGGACGGACGGGTATCGGCGGTTCTGGGAACCCACACCCATATCCAGACGGCCGATGAACGTATTCTGCCGAAAGGCACCGGCTACTGTTCCGATGCGGGAATGACCGGTCCCCATCAGTCGGTTATCGGCATGCAGATCAAGTCGGCGACCGACAGAATGCTCTTCCAGACGCCGCACAAGTATGAGTGCGCCGAAGATGATGTGCATTTTTCGGGGATCGTTCTGTCGCTCGACCTCTCAAGCGGAAAAACGGTGGGGATACAGCGGATATTCTATCCGGAATTCGAGAGGGGAGAGCTGTAAGGGGAGCAAAAAAAAGAGGGCGCAACACCGGTTGCGCCCTCTTTTTTTCGTATGCGTTTCAGATTCAGCGAAGGCCCTGCTCGAACTCCTCGGCTACCAGGACATCCTCCAGGCTTCCGATGTAGAGCGGGGTTCTCTGGTGCAGGGCGGTCGGCTGGATATCGAGAATCCTGTTCCTTCCGTCAGTTGCCCGTCCGCCTGCCTGCTCGCAGATGAAGGCGAGCGGATTCGCTTCGTACATGAGCCTCAGCTTTCCGTTTTGGTGCGTGGTGGTCGGAGGGTAGACGAAGACTCCTCCGGTCAGCAGATTGCGGTGGAAGTCGGCGACCAGCGATCCGATGTAACGGGTGCTGTAGGGGCGGCCTGTTGCCGGGTCTTCCTCTTTGATATAATCGAGATATTTTTTCGTGCCCTCGTTGAACTGGGCGTAGGAGCCTTCATTGATCGAATAGTATTTGCCTTTTTTCGGGGTGACGATGTTTTCGTGTGAAAGCAGGAACTCGCCGATGGTGGGGTCGTAGGTGAAGCCGTGTACGCCGTGACCTGTGGTGTAGACCATGACGACCGATGAGCCGTAGATGACGTAACCGGCGGCAACCTGTTCGGAACCGTGCTGCAGGCAGTCGTTGATGCTTGCCTTGCAGGGATCGTCGCCCTTGAGCTTGTAGATGGAGAAAATGGTGCCGACACTGACGTTGACATCGATATTCGACGAGCCGTCGAGAGGGTCGAACAGCAGTGCATAGCTGCCGGTTTCGTTCTTCGGAGGAATGATGATGCCGTCGTTCTCCTCCGAGCCCATCACGGCGAACCGTCCGTGCTGGCCGATGGCGTTGATGATCTTGTCGTTGGCGAACAGATCGAGCTTTTTCACCTCTTCGCCCTGAACGTTGGTGCTGCCGGCAAAACCGAGAATATCGACAAGGCCGGCCCTGACCACTTCGCGGCGGACAAGTTTTGCGGCAAATGCCACATCGTTGAGCAGATCGGTCAGTTCGCCGGTCGCTTCAGGGAAAAATTTCTGCTGTTCAAGAATGTGCCGTTCGATGGTGACGAGGTTCATGCTCGGGATGTGGTAAGGTGTTGACGATGGTTTTTCGCGGGCCGTGTTGAAAAACAGTAGCACATAATGTAGGATATTTACCCGCATTTTTCAAATGCCGGGCGTCGCCGCCAGACCAGCATGCCTGTTGTTAAGGGGCAGTGAAAATGTTATATAGAATTTCTTTTCGATCTGCAAGCCTATACCTTCGCCATATGAAACGTTATCGCTGGAAACTGCTTGAACCGGACGAGCAGACTGTTGCCGCTCTTTCGGAAGCGATCAATGTCAGTGTTCCGGTGGCAAGAGCGTTGTGCAACCGTAATGTCACCTCTTTTGACGAGGCTAAAGCGTTTTTCCGGCCTTCGATCGGGCAGCTTTCCTCTCCCTTTATGCTGCAGCATATGGAGCTTGCTGTCGGCCGTGTGCTCGAAGCGCTGCAGAAGCGGGAAAAAATTCTTCTCTACGGGGATTACGACGTTGACGGAACAACCGGAACCGCCCTGCTCTGTCTGTTTCTCAGGGAACAGGGGGCTGAGGTCTCCTACTACATCAACGACCGGTTCACCGAAGGGTACGGATTGTCCCCCGAAGGGATCGCTTTTGCCGAAACGTCGGGGGTAAAGCTCATTATCACCGTCGATTGCGGCATCCGGGCGGAGGAAGCCATCCTGCGCTGCCGGAAATCCGGTATCGACGTCATCGTCTGCGACCACCACGAACCGCACGAACTGCCTCCGGCTTTTGCCATTCTCAACCCGAAAGTCCCGGACTGCAGCTATCCTTTCAGGGACCTCTGCGGATGTGCGGTCGCCTTCCGTCTGGTGCAGGCTCTGGCCGAACGGCTTGGCAGCGGAGAGGAGAGCTGGAGCAGGTATCTCGATCTTGTCGCCATTGCAACGGCAGCCGATATGGTGTCGCTTGAAAAGGAGAACAGGATTCTTGTCAGCGAAGGCCTGTCGCGGCTGAGAACTTCGCAGCGTCACAGCCTCGGCAGCATGTTTTCGCTTATGGGGATCAAGGCCGACGAACTCGGCATGTACCATATCGCATTCGGGATTGCGCCCAGAATCAATGCCGCGGGAAGGATGCAGTCGGCTCAGCTCGCCGTCGAGTGGCTGCTTGCCGCCACCGAAGAGGGGGCAAGGAGTGCGGCAGAGGAGCTCGAACGGATAAACCAGCAGCGAAGGGCAATCGATACGGCAGTCTTTTCAACGGCGGACCGGATGGTCGAGGGCCATTTTGCATCCTTCTGTTCCTCGATTGTACTCTATGATGAGGCCTGGCATCTGGGCGTGCTTGGCATCGTGGCCTCGAAAATGCTTGAGAAGTACTACCTGCCGACCGTCATCATGGGCAGCATGAACGGTATGATCAAAGGATCGGTAAGGAGTGTCGAGGGGCTGAACATCTACGAGATCCTCCAGGAGTGCAGCGATTTTCTCGTGCAGTTCGGCGGCCACAACCAGGCTGCAGGCATAACCCTCCGTCCGGAAAATCTGGCCGGGTTCAGAAAGAAATTCGATGGCATATGTGCCGCAATGCTGCCAGCCGAGAGGCGCCAGAAAGAGCTCCAGATCGACTCCCGTCTCGATATCGACGATGTTTCGGCGAACTTCATGAATGTACTTGAGCAGTTTACGCCTTACGGATATGGAAACCGCGAGCCGCTTTTTCTTTCTTCCGGTCTTTCGCTTGCCGGAAAACCCCGGCTGCTCAAGGAGAAGCATGTGAAATTTTCCGTGAGAGGCGGAAACGGGAGATTGTTCGATGTTATCGGTTTTGACCGGCCGGACATCTACAGGGCGCTCGAGGCCGATCCGCGCGTCAGGTTTTCCATGGTATACTCGCTTGAAAAAAGGAGCTGGAACAACCGCGAACAGTGGCAGATCCGTCTCAGGGATCTGGACGCGGGAGGCGGTCAGGGGATAACGGCTGCGTGAAGAGCTGCGGAAGCGGGGGAAGCGTCCCGGGTTTTCCTGCGAACAGTGGATAAGTGTTTGTAAAAAAAGACTGTACGTACGGAGAATTTTTTAACTCGTTTTATTTTAATGCTTTAGTTTTTTCCTGTCCGTTCACCGACATGTTGAATGAATGTTGATAACTTGTTGGCGGTTCTGTTGATAACGGATGGGAACGCAGGATTGGCGCGGGTGTGCAGGTGACGGATTGCATGAGCGCCCTGACGTTGAGGGCAGGGCGCCAGCAGTAGACGAGCGGGTTGTTTACTTGTTTTTAGCCACGACCGTCGCCATGAGGGAGGCTTCGCAGACCAGCTCGCCCCTGACGAATGCCTTGCCGTCGAACTGGCAGACGGTTCTGCGCTTGTTGGTCATGACCGCTTCGATGACGAGCGTATCGCCGGGCAGAACCGGTTTGCGGAACCGGGCCTTGTCGATGCCCATGAAGTAGACCACGCTCTCCTTGATATTTTCATTGCCGTTGAGCATCATGATGCCTCCGGTCTGGGCCATCGCCTCGAGGATCAGTACGCCGGGCATGATCGGATTGCCGGGGAAGTGACCCTGGAAAAAGGGCTCGTTCATGGTGACGTTTTTGATGGAAACGATCTTTTCGTCGAGCTTGAACTCGACGATCTTGTCGATCAGGAGGAACGGGTAGCGGTGCGGCAGGATGTTCTGAATGGCATTGATGTCGAACACCACGCCGGCTTTCTTTTCATGCTGGTACTGCCGTGCCAGCTTGTTCCGGTCGGCATATTTTTTCAGCTGTTTGACGAACTCCACGTTCGATGCATGGCCCGGTCTTGCAGCCAGTACCTGTGCCTTCACAGGCATGCCGAGCAGCGCCATGTCGCCAAGCAGGTCGAGCAGTTTGTGCCTGGCCGGTTCATTGCGGTATCGCAGCTCCCGGTTGTTGAGGATGCCGTTGTCGCCGATGCGGAGTGCGTCGGCTTCGATGTCGAGTTTTTCGGCAAGTGAACCGAGTTCGCCGGCTTGCATGGTTTTATCGACGATCACGACGGCGTTGTCGATGTCTCCTCCCTTGATGATCCCCTGGTTTGCAAGGGTCTCGACTTCGCTGAGAAAGCAGAAGGTGCGGCTCGGCGCGAAATCTTTCATGAACTCCTGCTGGAGGTCGAACAGGCCGGAGTGCTGCGAGCCCAGCGCGGGGTTTTTATAGTCCACCATGACGGTCATCCTGAAACTGTCGAGGGGGAGAGCGACGATATCGACCTGGTTTTCCGTGTCGTGGTATTCCACGGTTTCGTCGATGACGAGGTAGTTTTTCGGTTCTTCCTGCTCCTCGAAACCGGCGCCGAGCAGGGCTTCGGCAAACGGGAGCGAACTTCCGTCCATTACCGGAGGCTCTGGGCCGTTCATTTCGATGCAGCAGTTGTCGATCTGCAGGCCATAGAGCGCAGCGAGCACATGTTCGGTCGTATGCACCTTCACGCCGTTACAGGCGATGGTGGTGCCCCTGAGCACATCGACGACATTGTCGATCAGGGCGGGAATTTCAGGAGTGTTTTCAAGGTCCGTACGTACGAAAAGGTATCCGTAATTGGCAGGAGCAGGCTTGAAGGTGATGGTGCATGGTTTTCCGGTGTGCAGGCCGGTTCCCTGAAGCGATACTTCTTTTTGCAGGGTGCGCTGATGAATAAGCATGGTATGGTCTTTACTTTCTCTGCCCGGTCCGGGACAGCGGAAAATGAAATCGAACGAAAAATCTGAAAGCTTTTAAGATAACAAAGAACACAAGGGATTCAAACCTGCAGTTCCGCTGCAGGGGAGCGGTTCAACGTATTTTTCTGGTGGCATTGTTTTCGTGACGGAGCACGTTCATCGAGCGGTTGACGTTGCCGCCGCCGAACTCGTAGCTGCTATAGTGTGCTCTGAAAAGAGGCGCGCTGCGCAGCGCCTGGGCAAGCTCACGGGCTCCTCCGACCGGTTTCAGGGCGAGGAGGTTCAGCAGGTAATCGAGCGTGTCGTATCCGTACCAGAAGTATGCAGACAGCGGAGTGTTCCACAGCAGCTGCTGGCTGCTGGCGATTTCCGCGGTTTTGGCTCCGTCGTATTCGGTATGGTAATCGCTGAAAAAGGTGATGCCATTGGGGATCCGCCCCTTGAAGCGGGTGAGCACCGGTTTTTCGTCCCATATGCCCGAACCTAAAAGACGCCTGTATCCTGTTCGGGAGGATTCGAGCAGGGAAAGGGTTCTGTCGATGACCGCCGGTTTGTCCATCGGAAGATAGAGCGCGTCGAAGGTCTTTCCCCGCATGCCGCCTATCGCCGTTGCGGCTGCGGCGGAATCGGTATCCGCGGCAAGTGCGCCGTAGACCACTTTTTTCGTTCCGGCAAGCTTGATCTCGTCGAGAAACCCTTTGGCCATCTCTTCAAGATAGGGGCTTTTTTCGGCAATGGCCGCCACCGCTTCGGGTTTCGATGTTTTCAGCAGTTCGCGGGCGGCAATGCGGCCCCGTTCCTCGTGCGTCGGGTTCAGCTGGAAACACCAGGGATTGTTGTCCGTGATCCTGCTGTCCGTTGCGGTTGGGGTGACGAGCGGTATTTTTGCGCTTTTTGCCGCACGGGCGGCTTCGACAGCCTCGGCACTGAAGAGCGGTCCTATAAGGAGAGTCGGCCGATGGCTTGCAATGAGTTTTTCAGCGGGGTTCTTTTCCCTGCCGGAGGTCGATGCCGTTGCGGTGTTGATGAGCAGTTCGGGCTGGTTTATCTGCTGTTTCAGCAGCCTGTTGTGCAAACCGGCAAACACACGGTTGCCCGCCGGCAGGGCGGATGATCGGGAATAAACCGTGAACTCCAGGGGAAGCAGGATGCCTATGCGCCGCTCTTTCATGGTTCCTTTGGCAAGGGCTTTCTGCTGCTGCTGCAGCGACAGGAGCAACTGGCGGTAGAGCGGGCTGACCGACGGGGAGCGGAGCAGGGTTTCGGTCAGGGGTATCGAGCTTTTGAATGCGCCGGTATTGTTTTCGCGCAAATATTTCTGCATGCGTTCGTTCAGAAAAAACGCCTGCAGGTCGGGAGTTTTCGCTACCCGTTCAAGCGCTGTGATTTCATCGGCGCCGAGCATGGTGCAGGCGATCAGGCGCGCATTGCCGAGCGCCGTTTCGCGTACTTTTTCCATACCTGCCGGAGCGGCCGAAACCCCTACATTCAGGTAGTCGAGCGCGGCGGGGAGCTTCTGGCCGAGCATCAGGCGGCAGGCGGCGAGATCGAAATGCGCTTCATAGATGGTTGCCGGTTCGAGTCCGCTTGCCGCGGGGTTTTTCAGAAGCAGTTCGAGCTGTTCGGCTGCCCCTTTGGCATCCTGCTGCATGAACAGGGTTTTCGCCAGCCAGAGCCTTGCCGCATGCAGGCTTTTCGCTTTGGGGTTGCCGCCGGAGTTGATCACGATCTCCTCGAATAGCTTGCGGGCCTCGGCATACTCCTTCCTGACGAACAGGGATTTACCTTTTACCATGTCTGTCTGCAGGTTCCGTTCTGCCGGTTGGGCGGCCGCGGCGGGAGCTGGGGCTTTTGCCGGCTCCGCTCCCGCCGTGCGGGGCTGAAGCGCAAGCGTGAGCAGCAGCGCAAAGAAAAACGGGATTCTTTTCATCATGGTTTGAGAGGGAGTTCCGGATGGAAATGCTTCAGTGCCTTTTCAAGCAGCATGGGGTGTGTGGTCGCGTTGCCGGCAATGATGCTCTGTTTGAGAAACACATCGGCGCGGCCTTCGAAATCGGTGACGGTCCCTCCGGCTTCGCGCACCAGCAGAACGCCCGCGGCAAAGTCCCAGGGGTAGAGTTTATATTCCCAGAAACCGTCGAAACGGCCGCATGCGGTATAGGCAAGGTCTATGGCCGCCGACCCTGCACGGCGGATACCGGCGGAGTCATGGATAACCTCTTTGAGCATGGCTACATAGGAGTCGAGATAGTGATACTCCTTGAACGGCAACCCGGTTCCGATAAGAAAACTCTCTTTGTCGCACCGCGACGATACGCTGATGGCCTTGCCGTTCAGAAAAGCACCTCCGCCTTTTTCGGCGGTGAAGAGTTCCCTGAGAACGGGCTGATAGACGACGCCGCAAAGAATCGCTCCTTCCGGGTCGCGGAGCGCTATACTGATTGAAAAAACCGGAAAAGAGTGAATAAAGTTCAGGGTGCCGTCGAGCGGATCGACGATCCACATGCGGCCGGATCCCCCTTCGGCAATGGTGCCCTCCTCGCAAAGCATGCTGTCTTCGGGGAACGCTGCCGTTATCAGCGAGCTGATGGAGGCTTCGCACGCCTTGTCAACCTCGGTGACGAAATCCTTGAACTCCTTCTGCACGATCTCGCGGGAGGAGAGCTCCCCGAATTTCCGGAGAGTGATTTCGCCTGCGGCTTTCGCGGCCTTTACGGCGGTATCGAGTTCTCTGCTCATGGTGTACTGATGGACGTTTTGGCGCCGTTTGCGTAAAGTGGACGACAATATAACATTTTGCCGAAATATAGACCGTATGCGTCTCCGATGGCCTGCAGAAATGCCGTGAAGCAAAAACAGGGGAATTATAGGCCGGAGCTATCTGTTTGTTTGATAAACCGTTAATTTTGACACCCATTACCATGAAAACCAGTCTCTCCAAGCTCGCCCTCTCTCTTGCGATCTGTTTTTCCGCCGCCTTCACCGGCAGCCTCTTCACCCCGGAAAAGGGTTCGGCATGGTATTACGTTCAGCTCGTCAAGCCTTCGTGGAATCCGCCCGACTGGCTCTTTCCCCCGGCCTGGAGCCTCCTGTTCCTGCTGATGGCCATAGCGTTCTGGATGGTGCTGAAAGCGGGCCTGGAAAAAAACGAGGTCAGGACGGCAATCGCGTTTTTCGTTCTGCAGCTACTCCTCAACATGAGCTGGTCGGCAGCGTTTTTCGGCCTGCAGAATCCGCTTGCAGGGCTCTCGGTGATCCTGCTGCTCTGGGTGGCAATAGTCGTGACCATCGTACGCTTCAGGGCGGTTTCCGCAACGGCGGGTTATCTGCTTGTGCCGTACCTGATGTGGGTCAGTTTTGCCGCGTTTCTGAACTTTACCATCTGGCAGCTCAATCCCTGATTGAAGCTGCTCAGGATTATCAGCGGTGAGCCGTAAAAGGTGAGCCGTGAGCGGTGGGTGGTGAGCCGCAAGATCGGGTTCAGTCCCGCGGGGACGGCATACCGGCAGCACGGGGTGCAACCTTGGGTCGGAAGCAAGCCTCCCAACGATGGGTTTCAGCTCCGCAGGAGCGGCATATCGGTAGCACGGGGTGCAACCCCGTGACACAGGATCCCCAAAAAATATGTTTTAATGTGTTCCGCCGGGTTATCACCCGGCGCTACCGTCATGTCGCCCTGACAGGGCTTGAAATCCAGTCCCGTCGGGACGGCATATCGGTAGTGCAGGGCGCAACCCTGGGTCGGAAGCAAGCCTCCCAACGATGGGTTTCAGCTCCGCTGGAGCGGCATGTCGGCAGCATGGGGAGCAATCCCGGATGCTCTGTCCTGAATCGATGAACCTCTGCTGATTGATGCCCATCGTGAAATTCCCGGTCGGAGTCGTCCTGCACACCCAATACAATGAGATAACCCTGCGAAAGGAGAACAATATGATCATTCAGGTCAACACGGATAGCAATATCGAAGGCAACAGAGAACAGGCGATCCGGATCGAGAGCATAGTGGAAAGCAGCCTGGCGCGCTTTGGCGATAAAATCACGCGGGTGGAAGTTCACCTTAGCGATGATAACAGCGACAAGAAATTCGGCACGGAGGATAAACGCTGCCTGCTTGAGGCTCGTCTCGCCGGCCTTCAGCCTCTTGCGGTGAAACATCAGGCAGCGACTATGGATCAGGCCGTCGATGGTGCTGTCGACAAGCTGACGCGTTCCATTGCCGCCACCCTTGGGAAGCTTGGCAACCAGTAATGAGTACCGCTCCTCCGGAGGAGCGGCATATTGGTAGCACGGGGAGCAATCCCGTGACACAGGATCCCCAAAAAATATGTTTTAATGTGTTCCGCCGGGTTATCACCCGGCGCTACCGTCATGTCGCCCTGACAGGGCTTGAAAAAAAGGGGGGGGGGGCGTGTTGTTGTAATCTACCGACATGTCGCTCCTCCGGAGCTTGAATCCAGTCCCGTCGGGACGGCATATCGGTAGCACGGTATGGAAAACTACAGCAAGGGCTCCAATTTCGCCACGGCAATTTTTCCCGTTTCGATCAGCCGGTTCCGCACGGTTTCCGAATTGATGTTGCCGGCACTGATGGATATGTAATAACCGTTGGCCATGATGTAGATCCCGCCGGTTGCAATGAACGCTTCGTCGCCCACGCCCTCGATATCGGTTCTCATCCCTTCGAAATTATCCTTCAGACTTTTGTAGATCGATGCCGAAGCAATGCCCTGAGGGGGCATGAAGGAGTCCTGCGTCAGCGTGACCTGCAGGAACTGCGTGGATTCGGTATCGACCGGGTTGTACAGGCAGAGCTTCATGCCTACCACCTGTTGCTCGCTTTTCTCCGCCGGTTTCACCGCTTCACCGAGAATCTTTGCCGCATCAGCCTCAGTCACCAGCTTGCACGGTTCGATGATTTTTGAAGCCTGCTTCTGTACGGCTGCGTTCTCGCTTGCCGTTTCAGCCTTCTCGGGTGCATTGCCGCTGCATCCGGGGAACAGCAGGAATGCGCAGATGGGCACGATGCGGATGAGGTTTGTTGGGCGCATGGGGTGGTCGGGTTGAGGGTGGATTTTTTCTGTAGAAACACTACATTTCAAGATACAAAACTTTGCCTGATGTGCTGTAGGTGGTTTTATACCGATCCGCATAGGACTCGTATACATGATTGTATTGGGAGCAGGGTATTGAGAAAAGGTTTTACTGTCTTCAGGAAAAACATCCGAAAGCGTCATATACCGAGAGAAATCCGGTTTTTGGAGTCTTGCACGGAAACCATAGAAACATTGTTAGCGCTCAGGAGAAGCCCGCATGGACCTGTCCCGGAAATCAGATGAAGAAATCCTGTCGGTTGCCAATCCGATCATGGACAACTTGATGGACGCTTCGACGGCGATCGACTATGAAAGACACATCAGGGATTTCACCGACCGCTTGAAAGGTGTTTTGTCAAAAGAGCGGTTTGAGTGGATTTGCCGCGACTACCAGAGCACGAAGGGTTTTTTCGCCAAACGGGAGTTCGTCGCTGTCTTTCGACGCACTGAGTCTGTTGCCGTGGTCTGGAAGCAGAGCTTCACCAGGCTGCCAGGGGACTTCGTTGCGGAGATGGTTTTAGTTCAGCAAGACGGCAAGTACCTTGTTGACCATGTCATGGTCTTTTAGGGCGTGCTGGCAATTCATTCAAGCCGCCGCGCTGCTTCCCTGGCGCGGTTTAATTCAAGCTTCAGGTCAATGAACGAGGGGACACATGTGAGCGTATCAGGCGAAACCGACGGGAAAGAACTCCACGATCAATTGACCGCGCTGCGCAGGCTTCGCGAGCAAGGCAAGGATGCCAATCGACGACCGCGCCGGTCCCTGTTGTCCGCCGGGGAGAGAGCTGCAATTCTGAGAAAGACCGGAGGGAAGTGCCACATCTGCGGGGGTGATATCCGTGGCCGGTGGCATGCTGACCATATCCTCGCCCACAGTGCAGGGGGAATGCATGCGGAAGACAACTACTTGCCGGCCCATGTCACCTGCAACAACTACCGCTGGGACTACCTTCCGGAGGAGTTCGAGTTGATACTGAAGCTCGGAGTTTGGGCTCGGACAGAGGTTGAGAAAGGCACATCCGTTGGGTTGGCGATCGAGAAGAAGTTCTCGCAAAAGGAAGCAAAGCGTCAGGCCAGACGCAAGAATGCTATGAACGATGAGTATACCGGAACATAATGTGCCGGGAATTCCTGAGCGCTATGTGCAACCTGTAACACCGGGAACCGTTCCTTCTGCTTTAAAAACCGGAGGGAATTGTGATACTGTTTTTGCTCTAAATACTTATGGGGAATGAGGAGTGTTGAAGGCTACGCGACGAGGGATTCAGTTTTCGTTTCCTGATTTCCCTTCGTCGCCAACGGTGATCTCCGGGCTGAAATCGTGAGATGGCTGACCGCCGGTGCTTTGATGCATCGTTATTGCCTGCCTGGTGGTGTGATATTTTGATGGCTTGCCGCTGTTTCGCTATATTTCCTGTAAGCCGTTGTTGTGAAAGTAGTAAGCAGGTCGTTTGCAAGCAAATGCTGGAAGATTGATATGATGTGCGCACCAAAATGGGTTATACGCATGTTTTAACAAAGGTCGGTCATGGTGCTACATGGCTTGTTGACATTTTTCTTGGCGGTTTAGAATGATCTGTATAAACCGATAGGCCTGCATAGTTGTTGATGCGTTTAAGTTATTTATAAATAATTAATTGACTGGTCTGTGACTGTGAGCATGAAATCATCTTATACAGAAAGAAGCTTTCTGTTTTTCCTGAATTAGGCCGATCAGTCTAAACATTGTTAGGCATCAGAAACCAAGGCACCACATGCAAGGGCCAGATCCTAAGAACCCGCACCCGATGACCGGTTTTCCGCAGGTGTGCTATATCAAGAACACGATTAAAAGCCAGAACATCGTCGTAGGCGACTACACCTATTACGACGACCCAGATGACTCAGAGGGCTTCGAGCGCAATGTGCTCTACCACTTCCCGTTCATTGGCGACAAGCTAATCATCGGAAAGTTCTGCGCAATCGGGCGAGGCGTCAAATTCATTATGAATGGGGCCAATCACCCAATGAAGGGCTTCTCAACTTACCCGTTCTATATCTTCGGAAATGGGTGGGAGCGGTGTTCGCCACAGCCCGAAGATTTGCCGTACAAGGGCGACACCGTCGTTGGAAACGATGTCTGGATTGGCTACGACTCATTAATAATGCCGGGCGTCAACATCGGCAACGGTGCGATCATTTCTACTCGTTCAGTCGTCACCTCGAATGTCCCGGCTTATGCAATCGTCGGCGGTAATCCTGCCAGGTTGATTCGGCATCGCTTTCCAGAGACCGTTGTTCAATCACTTCAGCGAATATCCTGGTGGGACTGGCCTGTTGAAAAGATCTCCGATCACTTATCCGCTTTTCTTGGCGCGGACATCGAAGCACTCAGCGCCGCGGCTGATGCCTAACCCCGCGCTCAAGCGCCGACGTGAATTTAGGGAGGATTGGGCGCTCGCAACTACGTAAACTAATTGCATGGAAGATCCGGCTAACCACGGCAATGATGCCTTCATCCTTGTAACTGATCACTGTTGCATTCGGAATTGATCGAGAGGATTCACCCGGAATAAATTCCCGTATTGCTTATTTTGTAATGACTGATACGGGCGAACAAGTGGGTGGAGTAGACATTCCGGGTCGTCAAATAAATTTTCCGCCGCGGAGCGCTGCTCATCTGCGGCCATGTTCGACTCGAAGAAACAAAGGAGACAGAAAAATGTCTAAAAAACTCGAAGAAATAATCAATGACGCAATGGAGCTTGGCCTGGAAGAGCGAGCGCAGTTGGCGGGTTCGCTTCTGCTTAGCCTGGATGAACCATCTGAATCTGAGGTAGAGCGCCTTTGGTTGCAGGAGGCCGAGCGTCGGCTCCAGGAATTCCGTGAGGGCAAAGTGAAAGGCATCCCGGCGGAAGATGTATTCAATCGGGCTATCGCTGATATCTCATGAACCCGGAATTTCTTCCTGAAGCAGATGAGGAATTCCGTGAGGCGATTCGGTACTACCAAAACGAAGCGCCAGGTGTCGGCCTGAAGTTCCTTGCAGAAGTCCGAAGGGGTTTGAACTTCATCACCGAAAATCCTTTTGCAGCAGTGGCCGTTGGGAGTGGTATAAGGCGGAAAGTCCTGAACCATTTTCCGTACAGCCTGTTGTATGCCGTTGAGTCAGAGTTGGTCGTAATCGTGGCGGTGGCTCACCAGAAAAGACGGCCAAGATACTGGCGAACTCGGCTCAAAGAACGCATGTAAAGGACGCGCCGAACCAGAGGATGATCAAGGAATTGCTTTTCCTCAGTAACTCCCCAACGCCAGCCTTTTCCTAACCGTTATGCCTGAAAAATCGCGGATGCATAGAGATTACTTTCTGAAAAAAAGGATAAAGTTCAGTAAGCTGCCGATTGGCAGCGTACTTCTGCAACTCAAACGTTATGCTACAAGAAGAAGCCTATGAACAATTATTACGTCTACGTGTACATTGATCCCCGCAACCTTGAGGAGTTTTACTTCGGTAAGGGTAGAGGTTCCCGGAAAGACGCTCATCTCTCAGATACGTCTGATTCTGAAAAAGCTCGACGCATCGCGGCAATACATAAAGCCGGACTCAAGCCAATAGTCCGCGTGATTGCTCGCGATCTCTCCGAACATGATGCGCTCTTGGTAGAAAAAACACTGTTGTGGAAGCTTGGGCGGCAATTGACAAATATTTCCTCCGGGCACTACTCGGAGAATTTCAGGCCTCACAACACCATGCACCTCGAGCTTTCTGGCTTTGATTACCAGTCGGGGGTTTACTACTACAACATCGGTGAGGGGGCTCACAGAAGCTGGGACGACTACAAGAAGTTTGGGTTTATCTCGGCCGGTCAAGGCGCTCGGTGGCGTGATGCAATGCTTGGGTTTCAAAAAGGCGATGTTGTGGCTGCATATTTAAAGAATTACGGTTTTGTCGGTATCGGGGTCCTCACTGACCGCGCGAAACCAATCCGAGAGATAACTATAAAGGGCAAGCCATTACTCAGCTACAATCTGCACTGTCAGAGAATGTCTGACAACGCTGAGTCAGATGAAAAGTGTGAATATGTCGCGCCAGTAACGTGGGCTGCCGCCGTGGAATGCAGTCAGGCTAAGTGGAAAGCAAAGGGGGGGCTCTACACCACAACGCATGTGCGAGCATCTCTTGATGGTCATCCAACAACTATTGATTTCCTGGAAACGGAGTTTGGTATAAAGGTTCGTGAACTTGTAGCATAACAAGCGGATGGAGCAGATACTCCGCGTCGTCAAATAAAAATTCCGCCGCAGAGCACTGCTCATCCGCGGTCACGTTTGGAGGATGAAAAAATGACGAATCAGGATTTAATTTATCAATTTAAAATTGAACTCGCTGAAATAGAACCGACTATTTGGAGGGTAATACAAGTTCCTTCAAAGTTCTCTTTCTGGGACCTTCATGTGGCTATACAAGATTCTATGGGATGGTTGGATTACCACCTTCATGTATTTCGAATGATAGAATCACGAAAAAAGAAGCATATAGAAATTGGTATACCTGATGAAGAACTCGGTTTTCAGGAAATATTGCCAGGCTGGGAAACTCCTATAACAAAATTTTTTAATGAACCAGGTCGATCAGCAATATACAATTATGACTTTGGTGACGGCTGGTCTCATTATGTTTTGCTGGAAGGTATTTTATTAAAGGAAAAAGGTGTTAAATATCCTGTCTGTATTCAGGGTGAACGGGCCTGCCCTCCAGAGGATTGTGGTGGGGTGCCCGGTTACGAAAGAATGATTGAAATTCTGGCGAACTTAGATCACCCTGAACGTATAGCATATAATGAATGGTTGAAAGTTTGTGCAAAAAATTACTATCCATACGATCCATCTGAATTTGATCCAGATAAAGTGCATTTTTGCAGTCCCAAAAAGAGACTTAAAATAATGCTTTCATCATAAAAGGCGATTCGAAAATGCGCGTGTAGCGGACTCGGTTCCCTCGCCCCAGCGATCAAGTGAATATGTCCGCAGATTCCTACCTAAAGAGAGCGGCGTAAGGGAATGACGATATTTATCGTGGGAGGATGGGACGATCGCAACTACGTAAACTAATTGCATGGAAGATCCGGCTAACCACGGCAATGATGCCTTCATCCTTGTAACTGATCACTGTTGCATTCGGAATTGATCGAGAGGATTCACACGGAATAAATTTCCATATTGCTTATTTTGTACTGATTGATATGAGCCAAAGTACCTTAGCCATTTGTATGCCTGAACGCAGGCGGGCGAACAAGCGGATGGTGCAGACAATTTGCGTCGTCAAATAAAATTTTCCGCTGCGGAGCACTACTCATCCGTGGCCATGTTCGGCAGATTCAATGGAGGTACAGATCACGTGAAGTGGCTCAATGAGATGCGCGCTCAGGTGTTGCCGGAGGTCTTGCTGGTAGTTGACCACGTGTGGAATCACCGGAATCTGTTCATACAGTGGGCGGCTCGTGGCGACTGCTGGTGGCCGGGCTGTGTGCGCGTCCGCTTCCATAAATATTCTACAGACCAACGTGCCGAACTAAAGGCCGCCAAGATCAGAGTCGACACCCGATCGAATGGTCCTGCGATCATGGCTTTCTTGCTGGCCGAAGGTTCAAGGCCCGATAGGGATTTCCCTGGGAGACAGTGGAGCATCCATCACATCTATGACGGAAAATTTCCAGCACCCAATCGCACCCTAACGGCCCATGCAGTGAAAGACGGAAGTTTGTTCACCGATACGGCGGGACTCGTGGCTGTGCATCCTGTCGCTGATGCACTCGCAGATGAAGTCGCGTATTTCGCTTGGTTGCTTCGGTTCGAAGCATTCGAGCGCTTCGGGTTCGACCCGGATTTTGTCTTCTCGGCGAAGGAACAGCCAAACCTTTAGCATTTTTATGCCACACCTATTTACTTACACGATTCCCGTCGACGACGGAGCTGCCCCAAATTCATTCCACGGGATGCGTGAAGCGAGTGAGGATGCGAGTGAGGATGCGACGCTCGCAACTACGTAAACTAACGGGATGAAATTCTTGCTTTTCAGGAGCAAGGCTCTGTTGCTGACGGGGGCGAATCCGTAACCACAAGGGCAAAAGCTGCGAAGAGCGGTATCTATTTCTCGCTACTCGTTTCTGGTGACGGCAAAAGCGCTGTACAGCGGCAGGAACGTGATTTTTTGCTCAGGAAGGTCGGCATACGGGCGGTCGGAAAAGACCAGTGCCCTGCCACACTCCGGGTACGAGGCAAGAAAGAGATGAAGGCTCCTCAAACTGCCGGTAGCGCCGCTTTTTACCTCTACGGGATGGATCCTGCCGTTCAGAACCGCCAGATAATCGACCTCAGCCGAACTGCTTTTGGCCTGCCTGTCCCAGTAATACAGACCGCCCTGTTGGGATACCAGCATCTCCTGGCCGACAAACTGTTCCGCCATGGCTCCCCGGTAGATGGAGAGCAGATCGTTTTTTGCATACTCGATATCACCGGGCATACCCGACAGGTGGCGCATCAAGCCGATATCGAGCATGATCGCCTTGAATGATCTGGCGGAGGCTGTCGCCCCCAATGGAAGTCCCGAGGGATCGGCAGAGGGAACCCTTCGGGCTACCTGAGCCAGGCACAGGGCGTCGAATGCCTTTTTCAGCGTCGGGTTGCTGTACCCCTCGCCGAGGCGTGCATATTTGATCTGTTTTCCGATATGCTGCGACAGGGAG